>Ga0070738_10000111_pt1 | contig 238014 bp, 183 predicted proteins | sample Coa_R2_2_FD_66446 | JGI IMG/M metagenome (GOLD analysis project Ga0070738, IMG submission 66446) | Surface soil microbial communities from Centralia Pennsylvania, which are recovering from an underground coalmine fire - Coalmine... | ecosystem: Environmental > Terrestrial > Soil >... | reverse complement strand
TTCCCCCTCTCGACCCAGTGGTTCTTTCGGGTGGGCGACTTTCTCCGAAAGTCGCAGTCAGTTTCGCAGAAACTGACCCTGGTCGCTCTTCGAGCGACTGCGACTTTCGGAGAAAGTCGCCCACCCGATTCAAGCCCACATCGAACGGCTGTCCTGCTTTGAAAGCCAGGGCGGAAGCCCTGGTCTACGAAGACGGCCCCTCCGGGGTGAAGACAACGGTTGTAGGTTGCAGCGGGGAGCTTGATTGTATTGCGTTTTGCAATACAATTGAACGGGAGGATTACGATGGGTAAAACACGACCAGCCGGCAAGCCGCAAGCCGCGAGTACAAGCCCGCTCATGGTCCGGCTCGATACGGAGAGCAAGGACATGCTGACCCGCGCCGCGGAGTTGCGCGGGATCAGCGTCAGCGATTACGTGCGGCAGGTGACTGTTGCACAGGCCCGCAAAGAGGTCGAAGCCGCTACGGAGCAAACCATTACCATGACGCCGGAAGAGCAACTCGCGTTTTGGACTGCATTGAACCAGCCAGTCAAACTCACGGCGTCACAAAAAAAACTCGGTAAGCTCATACGTGGCGAATCGTGAGCGGCATCCCATTTCCAACCGGTTACCGTCTGGAACGACTGGCCAAGACGCACCCGAGGAAGTCGTTCGCCAGTGGACAAGCCGATGTTGACGATTGGCTCAAGACAAAAGCATTCCAGAACCAAGACAAGCGTCTGTCGGTCACGAAAGTGCTCCTGGATGAAGCGGGGACCATTGCGGGGTATTACACCCTCGCGACGGGACAAGTCGATTTCGCCGATCTCCCTGCGGACGTGGTAAAGAAGCTCCCCAAGCGGACGTTGCCGGTCGCGGTTTTGGCGTGGCTTGGCGTATCCGCCAAGCGGCAGGGTCAAGGATTGGGGAAATTGCTGCTCGCACAGGCACTCCGCGATTGTCACGACGCCGGGCAAACATTCGCCTTCATTGCGGTGATCCTCGATTGCACCGACGATAAGGCCAAAGCTTTCTCTCAGCACTTCGATTTCACCGAACTTCCCGGTCATCCATATCGGCTCTTCATTACTGAGGCTCAACTCGAAGCGATGGTGAACGGATAGTTGGCAGCCACGGCGAAGAAGCGACAAGATAACCAGTTGACAGCGTCTGGTAGTAATGATACTATACGAATGTTCATACGCAGCGCCTCGAAACCATCACCTAAAGTTCGAGGAGTCATTGTTTTAGTAAGCAGTGGGGAACGTTATTCCTCGAACCTTCAATCCCCCATCAATCCCCCATGCTGAAGAACACGGCGGGAGCGGCGATGCTCGCCAGCTTGTTGATTCTCTCCAGCGACTTGCGGAATCGGCCCGTTGCGGCATAGTGCGTCACGATCACCAACGGCACTGGCCCGCCGCTCTCTTCCGCCGCTTCGTGCTGAACCAGACTTGAAATGCTGATCTCCTCATCCGCCAGTATCCGTGTAATGTCGGCCAGGACGCCGGGCTTGTCCGCCACAAGCAGCCGCAAGTAAAAGCGGCTGCGGACACGCTCCGGCGGTTCCACCGTAAATCCGCGTCCTTCGCGGCTCCAGAGTTTCGCCGCCGCGAATGTGCGCTGAGCGCGACCCACCCCCAGGTCAATCAAATCCGCCACAACCGAACTTGCAGTCGGCATCTGCCCCGCGCCTGGACCCTGGTAGAGAGTCTCGCCCACCACGTCGCCATACACCAGGACGGCGTTGTACGCTCCACGCACTTGCGCGAGCAAGTCAGTGTGGCGAAGCAATACGGGGGCGACGTGCAGTGCGACGGCTTTCTCGGTCGTGGAGAGGCCGGGGGGTGCGGGGTGAATTCCCGACGCCGACAGGCTCGTGTCAAGCACGCTCGCACGCATACCGCGTTCGCCGTTCCCCGTTCCCGAACTGGTCCACGCTTCCGCCAAAAGTTTGATCGTGTAGCCGAGTTCGTCCGCGAAGCGGATGTCCATTGCGTCGATGGTGTCGATGCCCTGGCGGGCGATTTCGTGTGGCCGCGCGGCCACTCCGAACGAGATTTGCGCCAGAATCGCCAGTTTGTGGGCGGCATCGCTGCCGTCCACGTCGAGCGTCGGATCGGCCTCGGCGTAGCCGAGTTTTTGTGCTTCGGCGAGTGCATTGGCATAGCTCAGCCCGCGTTCGGCCATCGCGGTGAGAATGAAGTTCGATGTGCCGTTGAGGATCGCCTGAATTGCGGTCACCTGATTGGCTGCCAGGCTTTCAGCCAACGCGCGGATTACCGGCACGCCGCCGGCCACGGCCGCTTCAAAGCACACCGTGCGTTCTGCTTTGCGGGCAGCTTCAAACACCTCGCTGCCGGCATCCGCCAGAAGCGCCTTGTTCGCCGTGACGACGTGCTTCCCCGCAGCGAGCGCGTCCAGAACGACCTTCTTGGCGGTGGTTGTTCCGCCGATGAGTTCGACGACAACGTGAATGTTCGGATCGTGAATGGCGGCCGCGAGGTCGGTGGAGATGATATCGCGTGGAATGAGCGGATCGCGTGGTTTCGACGGATCACGCACGACCACTCGGCGCAGCACGAGCGGTCGACCGGCCCGCTGGGCGACCCGGTCGGCGTGAGCGAGTAGTACGTGTGCCACCCCGCCGCCAACAGTGCCACAGCCGACGAGTGCAATGCCGAGAGTGTCGTTCATGGTGCCCCAACTCCAGTGAAGTACCGGGGTATTATTCGGGTGGCGTGGACTGATGGCCACGGAAACGCCGAACACCTTCATCTCGGTTGCAATCACAGCACAAATGCGAACCTTATCGCTTCGCTCCGGGTCTTACTATCTTCATCTCGGTTGAAGAGTGAAGGCAGAGCAGTGCAGGTTGCTGAGTACAACCTCCCGGAAGTAGGGAACAGTGGAAGCAGAGAAGGCCCCTCACCCGCCGGATGCGCGTTGCAAGCAACGCTACGGCGACCTCGCCCCGCTGGGGAGAGGTCGCCGCAAGACGCGCGAGCGGCGTCGCGGCGGGTGAGGGGCTTTCTGTCTTTCTTACATTATGGCTGTTCTCCTCCTTACGAGGAGCTGAGGAGTTGATTTCGCTCATGACCGTTCACATCCCGGAATTTGCGCTCATTCTCCTGGTCGGTCCGTCCGGCTGCGGAAAGTCCACGTTTGCTCGCAAGCACTTCAAGTCCACCGAAGTGCTCTCGTCTGACTTTTTTCGCGGAATGGTCAGCGATGATGAGATGAACCAGGCAGCGTCGGAAGATGCGTTCGAGCTGTTGCACCTTGTTTGCGCGAAGCGACTGGCGGCGGGCCGGCTCACCGTTATCGACGCGACCAACGTGCGTGCCGAGAGCCGCAAGCCGTTCCTCGAAATGGCCCGGAAGTATCACGCGCAGGTGATCGCGGTGGTGTTCAACTTCAGCGCGGAGTTCTGCCACGAGCGCAACCAGCAGCGGCCTGCCGAACGGCCGTTCGGTCCGCACGTTACGCGCCGACATGCGGAGGACTTGCAGCGTTCGCTGCGCCGGCTGGAAGAAGAAGGCTTCCGCCGTGTGTATGTGCTCGCCACGGAAGAAGAGGTGAACGCGGTCAACTTTGCGCGCTATCCGCTGCCCGTCAACAAGCGGGCCGAACACGGCCCGTTCGACATCATCGGCGACGTGCATGGCTGCCTCAGCGAGTTGATCGCGCTTGTGGTAAAGCTCGGTTACCGGCTGAAGCGAACGCGCGATGGTGAGGAGCGCGAGTTCTGGCGTGTGTCGCATTCGGACAACCGACGGCTGGTGTTCGTGGGCGATTTGTGCGACCGCGGACCGGATACGCCGGGTGTATTCGCTCTGGTCATGGACGCCGTGGAACGCGGAGTCGCGTTCTGTGTATTGGGTAACCACGACGACAAACTCCTGCGGTGGTTCAAAACGCCGGACAAGGTGAAGCTGAACCACGGCTTGGCGCAATCGGCGGAGCAGTTCGCGAAGGAGTCGCCGCGATTTCGCGATCGCGTGCAGGAGTTCATTGCGAAGCTTCCCAGCCACCTCGTTCTCGATGGCGGTCGGCTCGTGGTTGCCCACGCCGGGCTGACTGCGGAAATGCACGGCCGGGTGTCGGGGAAGGTGCGTGCGTTTGCACTGTACGGCGATACGACCGGTGAGAGCGACGAGTTCGGCCTGCCGGTGCGGCTCAACTGGGCCGGCAATTATCGCGGCCGGGCGACCGTGGTGTATGGTCATACCCCCACGCTAACGCCGGCGTGGGAGAACCGCTGTATCTGCATCGACACGGGTTGTGTGTTCGGCGGTGCGCTCACTGCGCTCCGGTGGCCGGAGCAGGGACTGGTGAGTGTGCCGGCCGACAAGCAACATACGGAGCCGAAGCGACCGCTGATCCAGGAGTCAGGGGTCAGGAATCAGGAGTCAGAAGACAGGCGTCAGGGATCAGGCGTCAGGGGTCTGGACTCTGGTTCTTCCTTGACTCCTGATTCCTGTCCCCTGTCTCCTGATTCCTGTCTCTGGACCCCTGCTCTGGATCTCGCCGATGTGACTGGTCGGCGCACGATTGAAACGCGCTTCGCCGGTCGCGTCGTGATTCGCGAAGAGAACGCATCGGCGGCGCTGGAAGTGATGTCGCGGTTCGCGGCCGATCCGCGCTGGCTGATCTATCTACCGCCGACGATGTCGCCGTGCGAAGCATCGCCACTGCCGGAGTTCCTGGAACACCCCGCCGAGGCGTTTGGGTACTTCAAGCAGGAAGGGTTTGCCCGCGTCGCGTGCGAGCAGAAACACATGGGTTCGCGTGCGGTCGTCATCGTGTGTAAGGACGAAGCAACCGCAGCGCGGCGGTTTGGCGTGAGTGGGGAAAGCGGCATCGTCTACACACGCACCGGTCGGCGGTTCTTCGATGCACCCGAAATGGAAACCGCCTTCCTCAACCTTGTTCGCGATGCCCTGACTACCGGCAACTGGTGGGTGAAGTTCAACACCGACTGGTTTGCGTTCGACGGTGAACTGATGCCGTGGTCCGCGAAGGCGCAGGAGTTGTTGCGGCGTCAGTACGCGGCGACCGGCAGCGCTGGTCGGGCGGCACTGGCGGAGGTGAAGGCGCTGTTCCACTGGGTCGATGAACCAGCGAAGGATCTTGCGCGGCTCTGGAGTCGCTTCACAGCGAAAGCGGAAGCCGTGGATCGCTTCGTCACGGCGTACCGGCATTACTGCTGGCCGGTGAATTCAGTCACCGACCTGAAGTTCGCGCCGTTCTTCCTGCTCGCCACGGAGGGCAAACATTACTTCGACCGCACGCACGAATGGCACATGCGGACGGTGGCGGAACTGGCGTCGGCCGTGCTGCTCCCGACTCCCTTCCGCGTAGTTGATCTCGCGGATGCTTTACAGGTGGAAGCGGCCACGCAGTGGTGGCTCGATCTCACGAACGCGGGCGGCGAAGGAATGGTGGTGAAGCCGCTGGATGTGTTGACGGAGGGTCGGCGGTTTTATGCACAACCCGCACTGAAAGTACGCGGACGCGAGTATCTCCGTATTATCTACCCGGAGAATCTGTCGCGGTTGAAGCGTCGGGCGGTTGGCGCAAAACGCGGGCTAGCGGCTCGCGAGTTCGCCCTTGGCCTCGAAGCGCTGGAACGCGTCGCTCGTGGCGTATCGCTGCGCGAGGTTCACGAATGCATCTTTGCGGTGCTGGCGCTCGAAAGTGAACCGATCGATCCGCGCTTGTGACCCTCAGTTCAGCAAATAAAAACCCCGCCAGGGCGTGTTCTCATTTGCGAAACGAAAAATCCACGGCGCGACATCGCGCCGTGGATTTGTTTGTTCGGGGTTCTCAATCTTTTGCTTTCTCGCGCTTGGCTTGCCATGCGCGCTTGAATTCCTTGCCGTTGAAGTCGGTGACGGCTTCGCCCTTGATGTTGTCGTCGCTCACCTTGCCGGTGTATTTCGTGACGAATTTGTTGTTGTTCTTCCCTTCGCGGGTCACGGTGAACGAGATTTCGTTGTCCTTGAACTTACCATCTTCGATCTTGGTCCCTTCCTTGTCCTTACCGCCGCTGATCGTTCCGGTCACCTTGCCGTCCTTGACTTCGATCTTCAGTGTCTGTTCGATTTCCTTGTCTTTGAATTTGCTCGTGACCTTCCAGGTGCCCGAGGGATCCGCCGCGACAGCGATCCCAACGACGCCAAACAACCCGAGCAGGAACCCGACGACTGCGCGCTTGGTCATCGAACCACCCTCCCCATGTGCGGTCGGTGAAGAGGACGCCCATCCCCAGATGAGCATTCCAGACCGCGACGCTGTTGTACGCGCTTGCAGGTTCGAAACAAGCTGACGCGAAACTGTCATCGCTTTCTCATTCTGGTTGGCCGCACGCGCACTCTTCATTCATCCGACGGTCGCGGTTCACGGCTTTTCGAACAGCTTCGCATCCAGTTTTTCGGTCATTTTCTGATCCGAGAACGTTGCCTCGATCATCTTCTTGCCATCGCGGACGAGCTTCATTTTGGTGAAGTACTTCATCCCATCGATTTCCTTGTAGTCGGAGAAGGTCGCCTCATCGAGCACTTCCTTCCACTTCTGGAACTCATCCTTGACCAAGACCTCGCGTTTCACAAGCAGGCCGGTTTCCTTGTCGAAATACAGCGTGATGGCGGGCTTTTTCTCGTCCTTCGCACGCGTGATCTTCACCGCGTTGGTCGGTTTGCCGTTCACGTCCTGGCCCTTTGCGGTCGCGAGGGTGAAGCCCTTGTCCTTTACCAGCGGCGTGAGCGACATGACCCAGAACTGATAGGCTTCATTGCATACCTGTTCCCGCTTCTCGCCGGTCATCTCCTCTACCTTTGAGCCATCGGCCGCCCATGCCTTCTCGCCGTTGACCACCACCGTCAGGGTGATTTTCGCGCCGCCGAAATCGGACGCGAAGACGAACCGGTACTTGTCCGGCGCCTGGAATGCCCAGTCCGCGGTAAACGGAAGCGAGAAGTCCATCACCGTGACCGTGCCTTTGTCCTTCCAGGTCATGGCGGTGTTTTTGCTGTCGGGCTTGTCGCCGCGGGCTGTGATTGCCTTCTCGATAATGGCCTTCGCATCGGCCGCATCATCGGCACGAACGGTAGACCCAAACGCAAAGATCACTGCCAGGGTAAACAGACTCTTTCGCATGGATGAACCTCGGTAGAAAGGGCGCACCGGTTCTCGCTCTTCCGAAGGAGTTGTACCAAATCCGCAAGGAGCAGAGCTGCGATCCTCTGTCACTTCAAAAAACTGGTCTGGAGTTGTCTGCTTCGCCCCCCGGCGGGTTTCTATTCGAGAAGGTAGCGGGAGAGGAGCTGCGAGAACCGAGAAATTCTGATAAGGATTTCTCTTGCTACCGGGCAAATAAGCCGCGAAACTTGCCAAAACCTACCAGAACCGGCCGGAAATTTGCGGGTTTATTTGCTCAGCCGCCAAAAATTAACACTCCAACACACCTACCCACCCGCTCACTCGCCTGCTCGCCTGCTGAATGGGGACCAACCCCTCGGACCATCCCAGCCGAGATGCTGCCATGCTCTCACGCCGCTTCCTCTATACCCTCCTCGCTTGCCTCGTCGTTCACGGCGTCTCCCACGCTGCTGAAGTTGATCTCCCCACCGGCGGCAAGGTGAAGAACGTTGACTTCGAACGGCACATCATGGGGTTGCTCTCGAAAGTTGGCTGCAACGCGGGGAGCTGCCACGGCTCTTTTCAGGGCAAGAACGGCTTCCGCCTGTCGCTGTTCGGCTACGAACCGTCGATGGACTTCACCAACCTCACGCGCGACAACTTCGGCCGCCGCGTCAACACCCTCAAACCCGACGAAAGTCTCCTGCTCCTGAAAGCCACGGGCCAGATGCAGCACGACGGTGGAATGCGGTTTGGTAAGGATGGCTGGGTTTACAACATTTTCCGCGAGTGGATTCGCGGTGGGGCGAAGTGGACACGCGGCAGCGGCGCGATCGAGAAGCTCGAAGTGAGCCCGTCGGACTTCGCTCTCCTTGGCGACGCCAAAACGCGGCAAATCGTTGTCACCGCGACCTTCACCGACGGCACCAAAGAAGACATCACGCCATTCTGCGACTTCAAAATTTCCGATGACGCCATCGCCAATGTCTCGCCGCTTGGCGTGCTCACGCCGCGTCAGCCGGGCGACGCCGGGCTGACGGTGCTCTATCGCGGGAGCGTCAAGGCGATTCGCGTTCTGGTCCCCGTGCCCGCCAAGTCGGGCGCGTACCCGCAAGTGCCAGAAGTGAATGACATCGACCGCGAGGTGTTCGCCAAGTTGAAGATGATGAACGTGGTGCCGTCGGACCTCTCCTCCGACGAGATGTTCCTTCGCCGCGTCTACATCGACACCATCGCACAGCTTCCACCCGCGGACGTGGTTCGTGAGTTCGTCGCGGACAAAGATCCCAAGAAGCGCGAGAAGATGATCGATAAGCTCCTCGCGCACCCGCTCCACGCGGCCGTGTGGGCCACGAAGTTCTCGGATATCACTGGCAACAATACCGACGCCCTCGAACAACCCGCCCAGTTGCGGCCGAAACTCTCGCAGATGTGGCACGACTGGCTCCGCAAGCGCGTGGCCGACAATGTACCGTACGACCAGATGGTGCGCGACATCCTCACGGCGACCAGCGTGGACGGGCAAAACCCGGAAGAGTGGATCGCGTTCGTCAAGAAGATTGAGGCGCAGGCCGCGAAGGGGCCCAAGACCGATTACCCCGAGAAGAAGACGCTCGATCTGTTCTGGCGGCGGCAACAGCAGGTTCCCATCGAGCAATGGGGCGAAAAGGTTGCAGCCGCGTTCCTCGGTGTACGGCTGGAGTGTGCCCAGTGCCACAAGCACCCCACCGACCGCTGGACGCAGGAGGAATACTGGGCGTTCGCGAACGTATTCTCACAGGTCACCTTCGCAGGCAACCAGTTCAGTAACCCCGACCTAAAGAAGGCGGCGGACGCAGAGAATGCCGAACGCCGAAAGAGTGGCAAGAACAACAACCAGATCGTGCTCGTCCGCGAGATGTTCGTTGCGGATCGCGCCCGGCCACGGCCCAACCCGGCCACCAGCATGATTCCGCTTCCGCGTCCTCTCGGTGGCGAGCCCATCAAACTGAAGACAGGCGAAGATGCACGCGTGAAGCTGGCCGAATGGATGACCGCGCCGGAAAACCCCTTCTTTGCCCGCAGCTTCGTCAATCGTGCGTGGGCACACTATTTCGGCGTCGGATTGGTGAACCCCGTGGACGACTTCTCGCTCGCCAATCCGCCCACCAACGCCCGTCTGCTCGATACCCTGGCCGCGGACTTTATCAAGAATGGCTACAACATCCGCGCTCTGGAACGCAAGATCCTGCTGAGCCGGACCTACCAGCTCAGCTATATCCCAAACGAAACCAACCGCTTCGACAAGAACAACTTCTCACACGCTTACGTCCGTCCGCTTATGGCCGAGCAAGTGGTGGACGTGCTCAACGCGGCGTTGGGTGTGGACGAGCGATTCACGGGCCAGGAAGAAGCTCCGGTGGGGACGAAGATGGTCGAGATCGGCTCCAGTCGCCTTAATGGCAACGTGGCCTACGCTCTCCGCATCTTCGGCCGACCGCCGCGAACCACCGCCTGCGACTGCGAGCGGGCCATGGAGCCCGCCTTGCCGCAAACGCTCTTCCGCATGACCGACGCCGCGGTGCTGGCGAAGTTCGTCGACCGCAACGGCCGCATTACCGAACTCTCCAAGAGCAAGATGAGCGACACCCAGCTCGTCGAGGAAGCGTTCCTCTCCACGCTTTCTCGCTTCCCTCGGCCGAACGAAAAGGCCGATGCCCTGCAACACCTGAAAGAAGCGAAAAACCGCACCGATGGCGTCACGGACTTGATCTGGGCGCTTGTGAATACGCGGGAGTTTATCCTGAATCACTGACCTCCGGCGAACCCCGCCCGCGAGGGCGGCGGGTGCAACGAGCCGGAAGCGTGAGCGACGGGCTATTGCACCGGCGAACCCGCCCTGACCCGGCGAACCCCGCCCGCGAGGGCGGCGGGTGCAACGAGACGGGCCATTGCACCCACTGCCCTCCGAAATGAGAATGTTCCCACCCTCCTTCTGGAGTGATCTGCCATGTCCGCGACTCGTCGAACGGATTGCGAAGGTTTCCACCGTCGTGATGTCCTCACCATCGGCTCAGCCGGCATCCTCGGCCTCACGCTCCCCGGCATCCTCGCCTCTGAAGCCAAAGCGAAGGGGCGGAACGTCGAAGGCAAGACGAAGGCCAAGAGCGTGATTCTGCTGTGGTTGGCCGGCGGACCGGCAACCATCGATATGTGGGACAACAAGCCGGATGCTCCCGAGGGTATCCGCGGCGAATTCAAGTCCATCGCCACGAAGGTGAACGGCGTGCAGATCGCCGAGACGTTCCCGAAGGTCGCTGAGGTCACGGACAAGCTCACAATCGTCCGCTCGCTGTACCACACGATCCCCAGCCACGGCCCAGCCGCCGTGTTCATGACCACCGGCAACAAACCGACCGCCGCGATGCAATATCCCTCAATGGGGTCGGTCGCAGCGCGATTGCTCAAGACGGAAGTCGGCGTGCCGCCGTACGTCACCTTCGGCGACATCCGCAACGGCAACGTCGGCCTCGCGGGCTACCTCGGCACCGGCTACAACCCGTTCGTCATCGAAGGTAACGGCAACGCCACTCGCAATGGCAAGGGTGCTGGCGGTAGCGGATTCAGCGTTCGTGGGCTGACGCTCAAGGGTACTTTCACGCTGGAAGACCTGGAAAAGCGGGACGCGCTGCTCCGCAAGTTCGACAGCGGCTTTGCCGGCCTGGATAACTCGAACGACCTCGTGGATGGCCTGGACACCTTCCACCAACAGGCTCTCGATATTCTCCGTAGCGACAAGACACGCAAAGCGCTCGACATCGCCAGCGAGACGCAAACCACACGCGACATGTATGGCGCCACACCGTTCGGTCAGGGGGCGCTCGCGGCTCGCCGATTGGTCGAAGCGGGCGTACGGTTCTCCACCGTGACCTTCGGCGGCTGGGATACCCACGGCCAAACCTTCAACGCACACAAGACGCGCCTGGCCCCGACGACCGACACCGTTGTCTCGGCGCTCATCAAGGATCTCGATGACCGCGGGCTGCTCGATAGCACCATCGTGATGGTCGCGGGCGAGTTCGGCCGCACGCCGAAGATCAACAAGAACAACGGCCGCGACCACTGGGCGCGGTCAATGGCCTGCTTGCTGGCCGGTGGCGGGTTCAAGCGCGGATACGTCCACGGCAGCACCGATGCCAGCGGGATGGCGCCGGCCACGGAACCAGTGACGCCGGACGATGTCGCCAGCACGATTTTCCACAACCTCGGCATCGAACCACACACCGAACTGCAATCGCCCACTGGCCGTCCAATCCAGCTCTTCCGCGAAGGCAAAGTGATCGAGAAGACGATCGCGTAAACCTGTAGCAGGCGGGGGCGAAAGTTCCCGAGATTTGACAAGCAGGGGGGCGAAAGCCTCCCTGCTTTTTTCATCGACGGTTTGTTTCATCTCCTGGCTCGTTTTGCATACGAGTCTGTTGGTTGGGTGGTCAGAAGGGTAGTCATCACGCTTTGCGTGATGCAAGGAGAGTGGTCCGCTCGCGGAGCGAGCGGGTCGCGAACACAGTGAGCGACAGTTGAATTGTCGCCGCAACGCAGCGACCGCGCGGAACGCCGGGGGGTGGGTCTGCTTGGAAGGTTCCGGAACCCGGCGTAAAACTACTCACCTGTATACCAATTGCTACAGACGGTACACTTCTCCCAAGTTCACGTTTTTACGTCGAATTCCGCCCAATCTGGGGCTAAAGTGAGACGCTGCCTCAACCAAATCACCTGTGTCGTCACTACTATCGAGGGTTGTGTCATGGCGAAGTCCACGGCTACGAAGGCCACTACCAAAACCGCTCCCAAAAAGCCTGCGGCGAAACCAAAAACGCCCAAAACCAAGGTCACGCCCGGCGCGCCGGCACCGGCTCCGGCAACCGCCCTGGCCCGCAGCACCACGCGAAGCAAGTTCACGCTTTACAACCTGCTCGGCCAACCGCGAGCCTACTACCTTGTTGAACCGGCCGAACTTCCGCGTGATCCTGCCAAGGGCAAGACGAAGACCGTCGCACACAGCATCATCGTCGTGGACCGCTCCGGCTCCATGTACTCCGATCTGCCCGCCACCAAGGACACGCTGCTCAAGATTCTCACGCTCGACGAATATGCCCAGTACGACCTCATCGTCACACTGATCTCGTACTCCACTTCGGGCGATGTGACGTGCCACTTCGAACGCGTGCCGATCCGCGAGATCATGAAGAAGGACTCGAAGTACCAGAAGGAAATCAAGTCGATCCACACTTCGTGCCTCACATGCATTTCGCAGGGGTTGCGGATGGCAACCGAGAAGCTCAAAGACAACGAACTGACCGCGATCACCATTCACACCGACGGCTACGCCAACGATCCGTCTTCGACCAGCGAATCCGCCACGCTCACGAAACTCTGCGAAGACCTCAAACACAAAGACGCGTTCGTGAACACGATTGGCTACGGCGACTACTGCGACTTCCGCTTGCTGTCCCGCGTGGCCAACGCCGGCAGCGGATCGGCCATCAAGGCGGGCAAGATCGCGGATGTCTATTCCTCGCTCTACAACTCGACCAAGACGCTCGGTTCTTCCGTCACTCCGCCGGTCGAGGTGCCTCTGCCGAAGGGTGCGGTGTATCAGGTGTTCGTGTCGCGTTCGGGCGGTCGCGTGCTCGGCTCCGCCGATACGCTCTCCATCCGGGGACTGAAGGCCGAAGACGATGCCATGCTCTTCCGCTACACGAAGGTGACGAAAGCCGAGTACGACAAACTCGATGCCCCCGTCGAGCAGACGAGCGAAGCGGTGTTCGCATTCGCCAAGGCGAACCTTGCCGAAGGCAACCTCAACACCGCGAAGTATGCCCTCGGCAGTACCTTCGACGCCACGCTCGTGGGTGCCCACGCCCGCGCCTTGACGAATAACCAGGTCGCGGCGATGGCGACCGACATCGATACGCTGCTCACCGGCGACCCCAACCAACTGAGCCAGCACGTCGTTCTCGATCAGGTGCCCGTCAACAAGAAGATTCCGTTCCTCACGCTCATCAACCTACTCGACGCCAATCGCGGGAACTTCGTCATCAATCGCAAGGCGCTTCAGGACGTGTATATTCGCCGCGGGTTGAAGCGAATTCAGGGCGTCCGCAACGATGACGGCACCGTGACCGAACCGTGGTTGAAAACGGAGTTCGTGAACGAAGACGAATACCTGCCGATCTCGTCGTTCGATGTGAACCGTAACACCGCGACCATGAACATGATGCTGACGCGGAAAGTCCGGCTCGTCCCGGCTGCGGGTGGGAAGCCCATCGAATCGGTAGCGGGCATCCGGTTGGACAATCTCAGTTCGTTCAACAACTACACGCTTGTGGGGGACGGCGAACTGAATGTGCCTTATCTCAAAGTGAAGATTTCCGAGAAGTCGCTTTACGACAAGCTCCTCCACGAGGGTGTTCTCGAAGTCGATGGCCAACCGCCAACCAAGTTCGACAAGAACCAGGAATACACTCTGCGGCTCGATCAGCTCCCCATCGTTCCGCCATTCGAGGGGACGGTCAATCTGGATGGCGTCTTCGACGAACTGATGCGTCTCAAGGTGCTTTCCAGCCTGTGTGCGGCTCACCTCAAAGAAGAAGCGGCGGAACTGACGCCGGAGCAAGTGGAGGAGTTGAAGAAGCACTATCTCTCGAAGAGTCTGTTCATCAACTTCCCCACCACAACGCCATACGCCAAACTCGAAGACGCTCTGAGTGATGGCAGCGTTGATACGCGGACGAGCTACAAGATCGACATTGGCAACAAGTCGATTCTCAATCTCGCCAAGCTCCACTCCGCGAACAAGTTTCTCGATCGCATGTACGAAGTAATCGGCCCAGATGGAAAACCGCTGGAGAAGCCGGCATTCGAGGATGTGCTCGATGGCAACGTGACCTACAAGCACAAGCAGCTTTCCGCCAAGACGAAGGTGACGAAGGTCGATGACTACATGAAGAATCTGTTCGACGACTTCCTCGGCTTACGTCCGAACGGCTCGGCCGTGAAGGTGCTGGAATCGGTGGGTGCGGACAAGCTCGCGGCGATCGTGAAAGACCGTGCGAAGGGCAAGCAGCCGGCTCGCAAGGCGTTCGTGGAGGCGCTCGCCGACGCCCGCAAGAAGCTCGACGCGCGCATGGACGCCGTCTTCTCCGAAAAGCTGAGCGGGCTGGTGTTCTACGTCGGTGCCACGGGCCTCTTGCCCGACGAACTCGATGCCAAGGCCCAATCCGCCGATGCCCTGGCTCAGAAGTACCCCGAGTTGGCGTTCTCGAAGGACGAAAAGGAGGGAACGTTCTTCGAGGTCGGCGACACGATCATCAGCGTCTACGCGAAGACCGAGTATTTCTCGCGCGATAAGCAGTGACGAGACGAATCATACACGGCGGCGATGTACGATAATTTCATTGTACATCGCCGTCGTTGTATGATTGGGGCGGCTTGGAATCGTTGGGTTTGGATCGTTTTTGAAACTCACGTCGAGTTTATAAGCGTTTCCGTTTATACCGAGTGCGCGGTACCTGAAGCCTATCGGGACAACTGGATCGACCGTATTATCATAAAAGACACTCACAGTCACGATGATCGATGATGCACCCTTTCCCAAGTGCATTCACTACCCGATTTTCACGAGGCGTTCTGCTGCCGCCCGCTCCTCATCGGATTGGACCAGCCCTCGCCGAGCGTATCGGTTGGCGTCGAGTTCCGCCTCCGTGGGGAGGAACTGTACAGGTGTTCCTCGAACGGCCGTGATGTGTTCGCGAATGAACCTGGCACGCTCGGCGTCGAGCGGGTCATCCTGCTCGTCGAGCCAGTCGGCCAGCACAAGGCGCGGAGTATCGTCGTCGGGATGATCCTTCACTGCATCGAGTAAAGCGAGCAGCTCAGGTCGCGCCGGAGCGAGAGGATCAACCGACATTGCGCAACCTCACGCCAGCACATCCCGCAGCACTTGCCCGCCGCAGGCACGTATCATTTGGGCCCTTCACAGCGATCTCATGCAGTGCCGATGGTTTTCCGTGTCCCTGAACGCAACCACGAGATGGCCGTGAGTATATCATCGCTCCAATCGGTGTTGGCGGTTCCAGCGACCGGTTGGAGTTTGAAGATCAGTTTCGTGTTATTGGGGTCGGGCACAAGCCAGTTTCCGACGGTATACATGAACGTATCCCATCGTCCTGTTGTGGGATACATGGCAACGGCGAGGATATCAAACTCGCCGAAGCGATAGGGGCGTGTGCTTTGGGAAGGTTGGACTTTCTTTGGCTGCTTCTTGGCGCTGGTCTTCTTCTTTCCGGCCCGCGTTTTCTGCGTTTCGGCGACATATAGTCGCTCGGACCACTTCTTGACTGCTTGGCGTGCAGTCATCGGTTGCCCGGCCTTGCTCCGCTGTAGTTTCACTTGAACTCGCACGCTACCCTGAGCGTCGGTGAGTTGGACATCGTGGGAGGGGTTCCCAATAATCGGAGTGCGCTGCCAACCAGTCAACTTCGCCGCGACTTCCACATCAAACGCTGCTTCAGCAATCACACCACGGATCATGCGCAACGTCAACCCGCCCGCCCGCGCGATTGCTTCGAGAATCACTTCCGCGGTCGTGTGGAGAGTTTTCTCCAACGGATGAATGAAGACAAGCACGCGAAGGTGCCGAAACACATCCTCGCGTTCCCCTTGCGAAGCGCTGGTGAGCCACTGCTTGATGTCTTCTGCGGTCATTCTTTTCCATCCGCCGCTGGCCGGCCCGCGGAGCGCGGTGCAAACTCCAACACTTCCGATTTCTTGACGAGTACATGCCCACCGACGGTCAGCGTTGTCAACCGTCCGCGCTTTACGAGTCGGGCAATCGCCTGCCGGGAGACGCCGCGAAGGCGCGCCGCCTCTGCTTGTGAGATCCACTCCTCGGGATCGACCAAGCGTTCGGATAAATTGGTTGACACCGTCAACCTTTCGTGTACACTGTGCAATGTGGTAAGGTGTGTGCGTACATCCCATCGGAGGACGCGGTATGGGTCGGCCACAACGGGCTTCCCTCCCTTTTACCGATGAAATACCAAAGCCCATCTACCACGGCTTTACTCCGTATTACGGCACCGGGCGCGGCGATGCATACCTAACCGATTCACTCCCGTTCCTGAAGGCGATTCCGGATGCCTCGGTCAACTTGGTTTTGACATCACCACCGTATGCACTGCACTTTAAGAAGGAGTATGGCAACGCCGATAAGTTGGACTACGTTCCGTGGTTCCTTCCGTTTGCAAGAGAAATCTACCGCACTTTGGCGGACGACGGAAGTTTTGTGTTGAACATTGGTGGAAGCTACAACCCTGGTGAGCCCACTCGTTCACTGTACCATTTCGAATTGCTTCTCGCGCTTGTCAAGCAAGTCGGCTTTCACTTGGCCCAAGAGTGTTTCTGGTACAACCCGGCCAAAATGCCGATGCCCGCCGAGTGGGTAACCGTCCGAAGGATTCGAGTCAAAGACGCTGTGGAGTACGTGTGGTGGCTCTCGAAAACGCCTTGGCCGAAAGCAGACAACCGTCGCGTTCTACGTCCCTACAGCAAAGATATGGAGCGACTCCATCGGAAAGGACTAAATCGAACAACACGCCCCTCGGGGCACACGATCAAGCCGAGCTTCAGCGAGGTCGCTTCAGGAGGGTCTATACCTCCAAACCTGATCGAGGAAGAAACGCCCACTGACCTGCTTCGCTTCGGGAATAACTCCGCCAATGATGCCTACACCGCTCGGTGTAAGGAAGCCGGGATCAAACTTCACCCCGCGCGATTCCCAGCCGCCCTTCCAGAGCACTTTATCAAACTCCTCACTGAGCCTGACGACATCGTTCTTGATCCGTTCGCGGGATCCAATACCACGGGAGCGGTTGCGGAGCGTCTCGAACGGCGATGGGTTGCAGCCGAACTCGACGAGACGTACCTCCGCGGCAGTAAGTTCCGCTTTGAGTAACGCAGCCTCAGGCCAGCACATCCCGCAGCACTTGCCCGCTGGGGACGATCGAGACGGGGCGGTTGGTCTTGTCGGTGAGAGTGGTTTCGAGGTCGTAGCCCAGGAGGTGATACGGCGTTGCGAGGAGGTCTTTCGGAGAGACGGGCCGGTCAGCTACCGTGCCGCCGATGCTGTCGGTCTTGCCCACGACTCGCCCGCGAGCGATTCCGCCACCGGCCAGGAGCACGCTGTACGCCTGCGCCCAGTGATCGCGACCACCTCCCCTCGCCTTACTTATCTTCGGCGTACGGCCGTGTTCGCTCAGCACCATCACCAGCGTGTCGTCGAGCATGCCGCGTTGATCCAGATCGGCGATGAGGCCCGAAAATCCACGGTCGAAGCCGGGCATGAGTTCGTTCTTCATGCGCGGGTAGTGTTCCCAGTGGGTGTCCCAGCCCGACCCTGCCAGCCCGAATTCATCCCAGAACACCGTCACGAATCGGCTCCCCGCCTCGACCAAACGCCGAGCAGCGAGGCAACTCTGGCCAAAAAGGAAGTGGCCGTAGTTTTCACGCACTTTCGCCGATTCGCGACGAATATCGAGCGCCTGCCGCACTTTTTCCGAACCGATAAGCGAATAGGCCATCTCGCGGAACGGATCACGAGTGTCCATGCCATCGCGCGACCGGCGCGCGTCTTCCATCTGGTCGAGGAGCGACTTCCGCGTATTGAGCTGGTCGAGAGTGAGGTCGGCGGCGGCTTCGCCGCCCAGCGCGAAGTACGAATCGGGTGAAATCCCCGCGTAAGGCTCGTCGAATTCGATGGTTTTGTCTGTCAGCGTCTTGGTGATCTTCGCCGTCGCCTTGCCGCGGAAGCTGGTGTAGTGCGGGGCGAACTGGTTGCCGAGAAACGCGGGGTAGGGGCCGGCTCGCTGCACTTCGCCCGTGCGCTGGCTCGAAAAAGGCCACGGCAGCGCGATGTTGTCCGGCACGGCTTTCTTGGCGCTGGCGGGGTTTTTCCGCTGTTCGAGATGGGCGATGGTGGAACCGATAAACGGCCAGTGGCGGCCGTCCCGCGGCGAAAGTTCCATCGCCACATCAATTTCGGGAATCGCCGTGGTCGCGTAGGCCACGCCGTGAATCGGGTACTTGTGCGTGACCGACCGCACAACTGTGACGTTGTGCATCACGCGGCTGGTGTGCGGCAGCAGTTCGCAGACATCGCAGCCCGGAAGCGTGCTCTTGATCGACTTCAGTTCGCCGCGAATTTCCTCTGGCGCATCCGGTTTCTGGTCGGCGAGTTCAATTTGGCTGGGGGAACCATAGAGGAATAACAGAATACACGCTTTCGCCCGACCGAAGTGTTTGTCGTGAGAGCTTCCCTTTGCGGACGGGGTTCGCGAAGCTTCTGCACGGAGAAACGCGGGGAGCGTCAGCCCCAGAGCGGCCCCGGCGGTGAGCAGATCGCGGCGGGTAGGGCCAGTGCAGAGTCGCTTCGGATTACCGAGAACGCGGAGCATGAAGAATTCCTGACGAGCGCGGGCTCAGCCCACGGGGTTGGGAGGGTGCATACATAATGATCCGACCGACCGATTGATGCAAGCGAAATGACGGTTTGAAAGTAGTAGCAGGTCTCCGTGTACCGTCAGGCAACGGCACGCGGAGTGTGCCGATTACTTTCAAACTGCAAGCGAAATGGCGGTTCGGTTGTATGGATCGCGCCGTAACGGGTAATATGAGGATGGGCAGGAAGCAGCGGTCGGTGGTTGTGGGATGCTCCACGACGCGTTAGGCTGTAGGCATTGGGTGCCTCGTTTCATCTGATTCACATCTTCAAGAGGCTCGTCGGCTGTGGACGACACCCCGTTTACCGCGGTGGATCGCGACCTGCTCCGGCGGTGTCTGAACCGCGAGCCGGGATCGTGGAACGACTTTGTCGACCGCTTCCTCAGTCTGATCTACCACACTATCGGCTATACCGCGCACTTGCGCAGCGCACGTCTCAGCCCGGAGGATGTGGAAGACATTGCCGCCGAGGTGCTACTTCGGATCGTTGCCGATAACTTCAAGGTACTACGCGACTTCCGTAAAGAATCCAGTCTCGCGACCTACCTCACGGTGGTGACCCGCCGCATCTGCGTTCACGAATTGGTGCGCCGACAGAAAGTACGCGACGCCATCAAACGTGGCGATTCGCGGTTGGCTCAACCGGAGCCGGACGACGCCCCGGCGGCACAAAAGGGCATGGAACGTCTTGAGGAAGTGGAGACACTTCTGCGCCGGTTGAAGGGGCAGGAGCGGGAGATCGTTCGACTTTATTACCTGGAAGGCCGGACCTACGAGGAAATCAGCACGGAAACGGATGTGCCGGTGAACACCATCGGCGCTGTTCTATCGCGAGCACGGAAGAAACTCCGCGAAATGGCCTCACCCTCCACCACCGAATTGACCTCTCTGCGCGACGAATCGCCAAACTCCACCAACAAGAGACCGCCCAAGCCACCCACCGCAAGTATCAAGCCGACCAAACCAACCCGCGCCAAGCCGAAGACCGAACCGCCGCACCCTGAACCCGAGCCCCAACCGGAACAGAAGACCGAACCGAGCGAGTGATCGCGGAACCGCACGATGGCGGCTGGCGTTCGCTGCAGGCATCCCGTTGAAGGTTCGGCGACTGGCGGCTCACGCTACGAGGCGACGCAGGCACTCGAAGCGATTCTCCGCACCCTGATCGTTGATCCATTCACTTTGTTGCCGCTGGAAGTGACGCGGGACAAACCGTGGATCGCCACCGCGGGAATAATTCCCGACGACGAAACGACAGAGGCGTGACTCGACGCCGTGGCGAGTATCGCCGCCAGTGCGATGAGGCCGACCAGCAGTCTCTTTCCGCTCCTCCTTCCCAGCCCGTGCCGTGAGCCGCATTCCCGGCGTCCAGTACGAGGACTGGTCGGTGTAATCGCAAACCGTATCCGAAGGATGACAAACAGCCCATTGCAATTGGCACCGGCGGTATGCGACAATCGGCGCACCCGCCGGAGTTCCACTTCATGCCACTTCACTTCTTTTCCCGCCGCGACTTCCTCCGCGTTGGCACTGTTGCGATTGGTTCGCTCATTGCGCCACCAACAGCTAGCGCGGCTCCACGCATAAAGCGCGCAAAGGCCGTCATTTTGCTCTTCATGGATGGCGGACCGTCGCACATCGACCTTTTCGACATGAAGCCGGATGCCCCGGCGGAAGTGCGCGGGCCGTTCAAACCGATCCACACCGCCGTGCCCGGCATAACCGTGTGCGAACACCTCCCGCGGCTGGCGTCCCGCATGAATCGCGTGCTGCAACTCCGCTCCGTGCGGCACACCGACGCGATTCACGACCCCGCGGTCTACCTCACGCTCACCGGCCGACGGCATCCAACCCCGCTTGGCGGGCTGAAGGTCTCGCCCGACGATGCTCCGCACGTCGGAGCACTCTTTGCCCGGCTCGATCGACGCGTCTCGCATGCGCCGAAATGGGTGGAGCTACCCGAAACGATGAAGATGGAAGCCCGCACTCTGCCGGGGCAGAATGGCGGTTTTTTCGGCGTTTCCTGCGATCCGTTCCGAGCCGGCGTGACCCACGCTGGCGAACCCGTTCCGCCGCCGTTCGACTTACCCGCCGGCGTGGACACCGACCGCTTGCTTCTGCGCGGCAATCTCCGCTCTGCTCTTGATCGCAAATTGAAGGACGCGGAAGCCGACTTCGACTCCGCCCGCTCACGAGCTGTGGAACTGCTCGCGTCGGGCACTCTCCGCGACGCGTTCGACCTCACGAAAGAACCGGAGAAGCTCCGCGACGAGTACGGCCGCCACCGGCACGGGCAAAGCGTGCTCCTGGCGCGGCGATTGGTCGAAGCCGGCACACCATTTGTCACGGTGTACTGGGGACGCGAAGAGCAAGACTGGGCCGATGGCGTGAGAGGGCGATTCGCGAACAACCCGTGGGACACCCACCGCAACCACTTCCCGCTCCTGAAGGATTCGCTTCTTCCGCGGGCCGATCAGACGTTTTCCGCGCTGGTCGATGATCTGCATGTGCGCGGGTTACTCGACGATGTGCTGGTCGTGTGGATGGGCGAGTTCGGCCGCACGCCGGTTATCACGAAGCCGTGGGCCAGCCGCGATCACTGGCCGCAGGCGAATACGATTCTCTTTGCCGGTGGAGGAGTGGCCGCGGGTCATGTGCTTGGCCGCACCGACGCGAAGGCAGGCGAAGTGACCGATAGCCCGGTATCGCCTGCCGATGTGACCGCAACGCTCCTTGCCGCGCTGGGCGTCAACGCCCTCAGCGAAATCCACGATCGCCAGGGGCGTCCCTTCGCGGCATGCGAAGGAATGCCGATCGAGCGGATCTACGCCGGCTGATGCCGATTCCACCTGACGACCCGGACGGGTGGTTCATGCTCACAGGAACCATCGGCCCGCCGCGCTGGGTCAAAACGCCGACCGGTCTGGTGAACGCCGAGAAGCAATTCGCGCGGCTGGCGCTCCAGTCAGGCGCTGACCCCGCTGCGGTCCGGTCTGACTCGCTTATCTTCACCTCAACCGAGACGAATTTGACCGTCAATGCCAGCGTTGCGTTGAGCTCGGAACTCCGGCCGCTGAGAATCCGCATTCGCGACGACCGGGAATGGTTTGCGGTTGAGTCAATTGAACTATTTGGGCCTCTGGCGATCAATCTCGTCCAGGTTAGGCCGCTGGTGGGTCATTTCGTACATGTTCATTCGGCCTGTAAGGTTTACGGAGATTCCCGGCATTCCCCTTCATTACGCGAGCGAACATTGGTTCGTGGTTTGCTCCATATCGGTGCCCGCTTTCACCCCCGAGTTCCAAAATGAGCGACACTCCCCATGCTGCCGGGTGCCCTGCGGCTGTCAGTGACGACCGCAACCTTCCGGACACCGACCTACTCACTCCGCTCACGATTCGCGGAGTGACATTTCGTAACCGCATCGTTGTTTCACCGATGTGCCAGTACTGCGCAGTCAATGGAATGGCGGATGACTGGCACCTCGTTCACCTCGGCAGCCGGGCTGCGGGTGGGGCGGGTTTAGTGTTTGTCGAGGCGACGGCTGTTACGCCTGAAGGACGCATCACACACGGTGATCTCGGTATCTGGACCGACGCACACGCCGAACCGCTTGCTCGCATCGCTGCGTTCGTGACCCGCATGGGCGCGGTGCCCGGTATTCAACTTGCGCACGCGGGCCGAAAGGGAAGTTGCCGGGTGCCGTGGGAGGGCGGCGGGCAACTTGAGCTCGACGCCGGCGGCTGGCAGACGATTGGTCCCAGCGCCGTTCCCTTTGCGGAAGGTGACCGCCCGCCGCAACCCCTCGACGAGGCGGGCATTCGTGCCCTGATTGAGCAGTTCAGTTTAGCGGCGCGGCGAGCCGTCAAGGCGGGGTTTCGCGTCATCGAACTTCACTCCGCCCATGGTTACCTGCTGCACGAGTTCCTTTCCCCGCTCTCGAACCGCCGCGCTGATCGTTATGGCGGAAGCCTCGAAAACCGAATGCGCATCGTGTGCGAAACGGCTGCGACACTACGGGAAGTTATTCCGCGAGAGTTGCCGCTCTTCGTCCGCATTTCCGCAACGGACTGGGTCGAGGGTGGCTGGGATCTTCCGCAATCGGTGGAACTGGCGAAGGCACTCAAGCCGCTTGGCGTCGATCTGATCGACTGCTCCAGCGGCGCGCTGGTGCCGGGGGCGAAGATCCCCGTGGGACGCGGGTATCAGGTGCCATTTGCAGATACTATTCGCGAGGAAGCCGGCATCATGACCGGCGCGGTCGGGCTGATTACCGAAACGCAACAGGCGAACGAAGTGATTACATCCGGATCGGCAGATCTGGTGTTCCTCGCACGCGAAATGCTCCGCGAGCCGTACTGGGCGCTCAAGGCTCAGCAGCAACTCAACCAGTCTCCGGCGTGGCCGATCCAGTACGGCTATGCGGTGAAGCGACGAACGTGAGGCCGGGCCTGGTGCCTGGCATCCAGTTGCCAGCACCGCGTTGTCAGAACTGCCGTAAGAACCGCAGGTCGTTCTGCCAGAAGAGGCGGATGTCGTCGATGGCGTGCTTGAGCATGAGCATCCGCTGCGGGCCCATGCCGAACGCGAAGCCCGTGACCTTATCGGGATCGTAGCCGCCGGCACGCAGCACGTTCGGGTGGACCATCCCCGCGCCGAGGATTTCCAGCCAGCCGGTTCCCTTCGTCAAGCGGTCGCGATTCGGGTCGTCCTTCGGCCAGTCGATGTCCACCTCGATGGATGGCTCGGTGAATGGGAAGTAGCTGGAACGAATCCGCACTTGCCGCTCCGGGCCGAACATGCGCCGGGCGAATGCCGTGATCGTTCCCTTGAGGTCCGCCATCGTCACGCCTTCGTCCACCACCAGTCCTTCCACCTGATAGAACTGAATCTCGCTGCGCGTGCTGATCGCTTCGTTGCGGTAGCACATGCCAGGCAGAATCACGCGGATGGGTTTACCCGCGGCTTCGCGCATCACGTGGATCTGCCCGGGTGAAGTGTGCGTGCGCAGCACTACGCCCGGCGTGGTGGTGAAGAACGTGTCCCACATATCGCGCGCGGGGTGGTGCGCGGGCATGTTCAGGAACTCGAAGTTCATCTCATCGGTTTCGACTTCGCGGGTGCGATACACCTGGAAGCCGAGATCGGCGAAGATAGCGTAAATCTGTCGCAGAATTTGCGTCGCGGGGTGTAGCCGACCCCGCAACCGCGGCCGGCCCGGCAGTGTCACGTCGAGCGGGTTGGACGTCAGGCTCGCCTGGAGAGCGCGTTCTTTCGCTTCGGCGAGTGCCTTCTCGTAAGCCGCCGCGAGTGCCGCCTTCACACGATTGCCTTCGGCCCCAAACGTCGCCTTTTGATCCTTCGGGACCGTACCCATCTTGCCGAACGCCGCCTTCCACAATCCCTTCTCACCAAGGAACTTACCGTTCCACGCTCGCAGTGCGGCCTCATCCGCACAGGTGGCGAGTTCGGCCAGTCCTTGCGTTTCGATTGCCTTCAATTCGTCGGTCGGCGTCGCGTCGGCCATTTTCCGGCTCCGGTTCCAGCGGGGACGTCAATCCATCCGGACAGGATAGGAGCGCGCGGGGTTCACGGCAGGCACCCAGCCAACTCCACCTCCCATCCCGAGAATGTATTTCACCGCACAACGCCGACTGCCGCCCTCGCGGAGTCGTTGCATGCTTGACAGATTAGTGACATTGTGTATATTAATCTTGCCAGACGTCGCTGTCCCTGGATCCGTCCCTGTTATGCACTGGAACGAACTCGGCGTCAGTTGAGATCGCGTGTGGGAGGCTGAAGGGGAGCGAAGCGGGGCAGTTGCCTGCTCCCCGAAATCCCTGACAATTTGCAGACAAATTCTGCCACCCGCCCTGCCAGACGAGAAACGCCGAGAAAGTAAGCGACATTGGCAGAAGGTCGGACGCCGTTGTCATGGTTCCGTCCCCATTATGTACCGGAATCAGTTCGGCCCCGTTGAGATCGCGTGTGGGAGCGAAGCGGGGCAAGCTGCGAACGTGTAACAGAAAATGATGGGGCAAGTATCAGTGTGAATCCGAGAAGCCGAAGCGGGGCAATTGCCAAAGTGTAACATAATGCGTGTCGATTGAACGAATGTTACATTGATTCGCTCAGCCCAATCCCGCTGGCGAATCCCCGCGCTCACAATTCATTCATTTGGAACTGGCGGCGCGGGCCATTCGATGATACTTTAGAGTTAGTTTGACCCGCCAATATCCTGCCGAACGTTCTATTCCCACCGGGGCCTTCTCATGCCCACCAATCGAATCGGCTGTGACGAATTCCGCAATGCGCTGCGCCGACCCGACCGCCGAGCGTTCGTGAAAGCCGGCGCACTCGGCGCGTTGTCTCTCAGTGGACTGCTTCGCACTGAAGCTGAAGCCCACGCCGCCAATCCTAGCCGCGATCCGGCGAACCCCCACCGCGAGGTGGGTACCTCGCGGACGAACAACGTCATTTTGCTGTGGATGCGAGGCGGACCGAGCCACCACGATATGTGGGACCCGAAGCCGGACGCGCCCGCGGAGGTGAAGGGCGAGTTTGGCGTCATCAACACGAACGTGGCCGGCATTCAATTGTCGGACATGCTTCCCATGTCCGCCAAGATGATGGACAAGTGGTCCATCGTCCGCAGTCTGCACCATCACGACGCCGGCCACAGCGCCGGCGATCAAATTTGCTTCACCGGCTACAACCCCGGTCCGAATCCGGACGAGAACATCTATCCGTCGATCGGCTCGATTGTCTCGCGGCAACTCGGCCACCTCTCGACCAACCTACCTCCTTACGTGATGATCCCGCGCATGCTCCCTGGAGCCGGGAGCGCTTACCTCGGCGTGGCCCACAAGCCATTCGAGACGCAGGCTGACCCCGCACAGCCGGGACCATTCAAACTGCCGAACTTCAAGCTCGCCGAGGGCGTGTCTTACGATCAAGTTGAAGATCGCAAAACACTCTTGACGCGGTTCGACACGCTCCGCCGCGACGCCGACGCCACCGGTCAGATTGACGCGGCCGATAAGTTCCAGCAGCGAGCCTGGGACATCCTGACGTCGCCCGCGGCACGCGATGCGTTCGATCTGGATAAGGAGCCGTCGAAGATTCGCGAACGGTATGGCTTCATGCCCGCGTTCGACCCGAAGGCGTCTAACCGCTGCGGCGCGCCGAACTGGGCACAGCGGATGCTCCTGGCTCGGCGACTGGTCGAAGCGGGCGTGCGGATCGTGACCGTTGACCTGCGCTGGTGGGATACACACGTGAAGGGCTTCGAGTCGCTGAAACTCGGCTTCCTGCCGCGCTGGGATCGTGCCTTCACCGCGCTCCTGGAAGACCTGGACAACCGCGGTTTGCTTGAAACGACGATGGTTCTGGCGTGGGGCGAGTTTGGCCGAACGCCGAAGGTGAATAACGACGCGGGCCGCGACCACTACCCGAACGTGTTCAGCGCCGCCGTCGCCGGCGGGCCGGTGAGAGGTGGGCGGATCGTCGGCGAATCCGACAGCAAGGGCGCCTTCCCGAAGGCGAACCCGAAGACACCGCAGGACATGCTCGCCACGGTCTACCGGCATCTGGGTGTGGATACGACGGAGCAGTACATGAACAACGGCCGACCGATATCGGTGTTGCCCAGCGGCAAGCCGATCGACGAATTGTGCTGAGCCAGCCAGGCGAACCCCGCCCACAAGGGCGTGGGTCTCCTTGGGCCGCCGGTTCGGTGCAGCGCCGAGTTCGACCGGGCTATTCCACCGGCACCCACTGGTCGTCGGTCCATCGCTCCCACTGGCCGCGCATCGGTACCCCATCGGGCAACCGTCGGACCCGGACTGGCGCGATCCAGTCGAGCTGGCACCCCGAGAGTTGGTCTGGGATAGGCTTCCAGCACGTCAGTGGGATTCCCCACTCCTGTTCCTGGTCACTCATCGCGTGTTCGGCGTCTTCGTACAGCCAAGAGGTGCTTGATGGCCCGTCGTGTTCAATATCGTAGGCGTAGATGATTGCGTGCCCGCGATACCGCGTGTCATCCAACTCGCTCCCGGCGACGAGGAGCTTTCGCGTAACTCTCTTCGACACCCGCCACTCTGGGGTGCGGATTGCGAGTAGTCGCATCTGCCCTCCTGGCTCGAACCTGATATTCGCTTGGGCTATTCTTTTACGCCAGGTGAGTGGTGGTCAAGATTGACACAGGGCTTGCGCCTTTGCGGGCCGGGTTCGCGGTTCGGCAACTCGCCTTGATTCCACCTCGCTTCTCCGCGAACATTTCCGCATGCTCTTTGAGTCCGCACACGTGCGCGTTACGGCCGAGTATGGCGTGGCGACGCTCTGGCTTGCATTTCCCGGCGAACCGGTGAATGCACTCGATGCAGTCCGGTTGCGCGAACTCGACTCCGCGCTCGGTTCGATCGAGCGTAACCCACACCTGAATGCGCTCGTGGTCCGATCCGCAAAGCCAGCCGGCTTCTGTGCCGGGCTTCACCCCGATGTCGCGGAAGTGACCGATCGGTCCGCGTTCGCGAACTTCGGCCAGCGTGTCTTCGCGCGACTCGCCATGCTCCCGTTTACCACGCTCGCCTTCATTGATGGGCCGTGTCTTGGTGTGGGCTTTGAACTAGCCCTCGCGTGCGATCACCAACTGTGTGTGGCAATGCCAACGACGCACCTCGGCTTTCCGCAGCGGTTCACCTGCTTTGGAGGGAGCAATCGACTACGGAAACGGTTGGGGAAACGAAGTCGCAGCTTCATCGAATCGGGCCGTACTCTCTCTGGCCGCGAAGCCCACGACCTGGGGTTGGTGGATCGTGCCTTTTGCCTTCGCCGCGCGAAAATCGAACTGCGCACTTTTCTCGATGAACTCGAACTCGCCCCACGTGTGCCCGAACGGACTCGCGACGAGGCCGGCTTCGCGGAGGAACGCCGGGCGTTTGCGAGGATCGAATTTGCCCAACGAACCGCAAGTGAAAGCACGCCCACCGATATCGACACGTTGCTCGCGCGTGGATTTATCACTCCGCTGGAAGCAGAGCAGATGCGGGCACGGATCGCGAAGAGCGAACCATCCGTGACCCAAGACCCCATGCCCGCTCACCGTCAGGCTGCATGAGTATGGACGATTCAGCAAGTACCACCCCGATCGCCACGCCAAAACTACCGCCCGCTCGCGAACGCGTGCAGCCGATCAACGATCGGATCGCCAAGCTTTACCCCGAATTCGAAGGACTCAACTACGAAGGCCGGCTGCAACTGCTTATCGCGGTCATCCTCTCGGCACAATGTACCGATGCCCGCATAAACAAGATCACGCCGGCACTCTTCACGCGATTCCAGACCGCCGCTGATTTTGCCACCTGCGACATCAAAGAGCTTGAGCGTCTCATCAAGCCAAGCGGCTTCTTCAAGAACAAGGCCAAGAATATCCGCGCATGCTGTGTGGAACTCGTGAATCGCTTCGGCGGTGAAGTCCCTTCCACACTCGAAGATCTCGTCACGCTGCCCGGTGTCGGCCGCAAGACGGCCAATGTGATTCTTGGGCACGGTTTCGATAAGCCGGGCATCACGGTGGATACGCACGTCGGGAGGCTGTCGCGTCGGCTGGGTCTGACGCGTCACCGCGATCCAAAGAAAGTGGAACTGGCTCTCGCAGAGATCGTTCCGCAAGAGGAATGGTTACACTTCAGCGGTCGGCTCATCATGCACGGTCGCAAAGTGTGTTTGTCGCGCAAGCCACGCTGCGAAACCTGCCCCATCGCCGACCTGTGCCCGAAAATCGGCGTGAAGGGGCTGGCGGCCAAACGGAAGCGGAAGAAGAAAACAGTTTCACCGCAGAGAACGCAGAGGGCGCAGAGAGAGACAGATAGTAAATAAGAACTCTGGCCTTCTCCGCGTTCTCTGTGCCCTCTGCGGTGAAACTCATATGCCATTCCCCACTCATACACTCCTCGATCGCTTCCTCCGCTACGTTCGCATCGACACCAAGGCGGACGAGAAGTCGACCACCTATCCGAGTTCACCGGGGCAACTCGTGCTTGGCGCGATGCTCCGCGACGAACTGCTCGCGATGGGCCTGAAGGACGCGATCCAGAACGAACATGGTCTGGTGTTCGCCACGGTTCCTGGCAACCTGCCCGGAGCGCCGACGATTGCCTTCAATTCCCACGTCGATACCAATCCCGAGAATTCCGGCAAGAACGTGAATCCGCAGGTGATTCGCAACTACGCCGGCGGCGACATCACGCTCCCGAAAGACACCTCGAAAGTGATTCGCGTTGCCGAGAATCCCGAATTGAAGTCGCTCATCGGCAAAACGATCATCACCACCGACGGCACCACACTCCTGGGTGCCGATGACAAGGCTGGGCTGGCCGTGATCATGGAAATGACGCGCACCCTGATGGAGAATCCGCGTATTCCCCACGGCCCAGTGCGGATCGTCTTCACCTGCGACGAGGAGATCGGCTTCGGCGTGAAGCACCTCGAACCGAGCCAGATCGGTGCAGTCGTGGCGTACACGCTTGACGGCATGGGTGCGGGCGAGATCGAAGACGAAACCTTCTCGGCCGACGCCGCGACCGTGACCATTACCGGCGTAAACATTCACCCGTCCATCGGTAAGGGTCGGATGGTGAATGCGGTCCGACTGGCGGCAATGTTCATCGACCGCCTCCCCAAACGCCACATGAGCCCCGAAACCACCGACGGCCGCGAGGGATTCCTTCATCCGCTCACGATTGAGGGTGGTACGGGCGAGGTGAAAATCGGCTTTTTGCTGCGCGACTTCGATACGCCGCAACTCGCCGTGCAAGCCGATTTGCTTCGCGAGATCGCCCGGCAGGTCGAGCGCGACTATCCGGAAGCAAAGGTGCGTGTGGATGTACGGAAGCAATACCGCAACATGAAGGACGGCATTGCGAAGATGCCGCAAGCGGTGACCTTCGCGGCGGAAGCGACGCGCCGGGCGGGGCTGGAACCGCAGTTCAAGATTATTCGCGGCGGTACCGACGGCTCGCAACTCACGGAGAAGGGCTTACCCACGCCCAACCTTTCCACCGGCGAACACAACCCACACTCTCCGCTGGAGTGGACCTGTCTGGAGGAAATGGAAGCTGCGGTGCAGGTGGTGATTGAACTGTGTCAGGTGTGGGCGGGGAAGTGAGTTGGATGAAAGACACCCATGCCGGAGAATTACTATGGCCCGATCTTCGGGCCAGGCCCTGAACCTTCTCATCCGAACGCAACGGATGATAAGAGACAGGAAGCAGATGACGTTGATCAACACGGATCAGAAAGAAGAAAAGAACCGGATTCATCGCGGAGTGCTCGATTCTGTTTCTTCGCGTCCTCTCGTGCCCTCTGCGGTGAAATCTTCTGTGTTAATCCGTGTTGATCGGCGTCATCGGCGGCTCTTCTGCTTCTCCTATGTCTCGCACAAGCTCACCAGTTGCTGCCGATCACTTCTCCGCCTTGCGACGTACTGACGGCCCACCACGTCAGAAGACTGATCGAGTTGGGGACGAACCGGACGCTGCCATCACACATCGCCACGCTCACGCCATTGGTGTGTCGGCTGCGGGCTACTTGCATCCGCGGACGCGAGGCCGTGGAGGTGGTGGTGCAGGGAGCGTTCGGCGGCGTGCTGTGACATCCCGCTCCGGTCAGGACGTCCGGGTCGGTACTGTTCGGCAAACTGTAGGCGGTGTACCCCGCCGCTCCACCCCACCAGGAGAAGCCACGGTAGTCGCTCCCGCCCTGCCCCTGACAGATTTCCGACGCCATCATCGTATTGCTAGTTCCGTCGATGATTTCGGCGATCTTTCGGGGCCGGCCTGCTTTCCCCTGGGTTGGGTCGCCGGAGGAGTAATTAGTCGGTGACGAGTCGCCGCCGGCAGCCAACATCGCCGGATCCTCGTACCAGCCGAAAGGCGCTCCGCCGAACGTGGTGCAGGTGGTGCTGTTGACCGCACCGCCCGAACAGCCAATCGGGATCGAGACCTGATAGAAACTCGTGTTCCCTGCGTTCAAGACATAATTGTTGTTCGTGATCGACCCAACCCCAGAGGGAGTATCACTGGGGCACTGGAACGTGGGGACACGTGCATCGGCCACGGCTGCGTTCACTCCAGCGGCGTAGCGAGGACCCGTATCATCCAACCCACCGAAGTTCGTGTAGATCTTGAACAGGTTGTTTTGTTCAATGTACGGTAGGATGGGTACTTGCCACGTCCCCCAGCAGCAGCCTGTCCGGCTGACGCCGGGCAGGAAGGTGCCGTTGGCGCTCTCGTAGTCCATATTCCCGAGAGCAATCTGCTTGAGGTTATTCTGGCATTTCATCCTGGCGGCGGCCTCACGCACCTTTTGCACCGCCGGTAACAAAAGGCCGATGAGAATGGCGATGATCGCAATCACAACCAGAAGTTCAATCAACGTAAAACCGTAACGGGTGCGAGATAACATGTCTCCCTCCAGTTCGTGAATAACTGAAATAGGCGGAGCAGATCGCGGATAAAAACGTTCAGGGAATTTCAATATCGAATCGATTCGGGCCTTCCTTGGTGATGGTTCGCTCCTGCTTGGAGTTGACGTTCCAGTCGGCCGGGACCAATTCCCTGGAAATGATGTTCGTACCGCCCCCCGGTCCGGGCGGTTGGTCGGGACTCACGGGGTTCACTGCTGTTTTGCCATCACCGGCGGAAACGCGAATCAAATATCGCCCCGGTTGCAAGCCGGACGGCCGAGGAATCGTGAACTCACCGCCAGAGAGGAGCGCGGTGGCACGCGTTTGCTGCCCATCCAGTGGCTCGAATGAGATTGTGCCGTCTTTCAGGGGTTGATTTTTCAGTTTGACCGAGCCGAGGACTTCCATGCGACCGCCATAGCGATCGGAACAGCCGGCGAGCCACACACCAATGAATGCCAACCCAAGGGCGAGAAGCCGAGGGGAGAACATGGGATGTCTCGATGAAAACAGTTCGCGAGTTTGAAAACAAATAGAGAGTGAGAGTGAGAGAGAAATGCAGTTTTCTCATAACTGTCAGTCAAAATCAAGCAAAATCGGTCGAGTTAATTCACAATTCACATGGGGTGCTGAACATCATGACAATAAGTCGATTCTTTGGCTTTCTTCGGTCAACATTCCGCGAAAACCTGCACTTCAATGCTCGCTTGCTCGCTTCCAAGTTCTGGAGATGTATTGCCCAGCCAAGGGTGCCTGGGTCATATTTTTAACTTTTTTTCTGGAGTTTCGGTCCCCCTGCTGAGGCTCGCGGCCTGCCGCAGTGAAGTTGCTGCTTCGCGGCCGCTCCACGTGGCGATCACATTCCCGCAAAGAGGACAAGCAGTGCTTGCCAGCGGGCCGCGCGGTCTTGCTGAAGTGAGGCAAGTTTCTCCGCGGAGCGTGTCACGGAGGAGGGAGGTGTTGTGAGTGGATGGTCCGGCAGCGGAGTTTTCGTGGATGGCGGTACCCACGAGCCCGAATGTGATTCGGCAGGTTCAGCGGGCGGCGTGGAGGAAGTGAACTGCCGGGCACGGTCCGTCGCCGCTTGTTCGAGAGTCTGCCGCGCCACTTCTGCTTGGATCGCCGTGATCTCCGCAGTCAACTCCTGGATTCGGTTCAGTTCGTGTTGCACGACCGTGAGGTGCTCGCGTTTGACGCGGTTGAAGAGTTGCGTCAGAAGGTTCAGCCATTGCTGAAACTCCGCCACCGTGCGTCCGTGGAGATCAGCCATCTGCCGCAAAAGTGGAGAGAAATATGCGCTGTTTGTGGTGGCCGTGGCGAGTTCATCCAATAACCCCGCAAGCGGTGAACCGGGCGGGAGGGCAACAGGTGGCTTGGGTCCGGACCCGGAAACGAGAATCGGGTTCGACATCGACTCGCCGGGATTGGCCTCCCGCTCGTGAAACACATCGGCCATGATGTGAGACGCAGGCAATCCCTCGGTATCGGGCGCGGCCCCTAGTTCCACCTCGTCTTCCGGCGAAAGCGGCGGCGGAGGGGAGGTAACAGGTATGGGGATTGGTGCCGGAGTGGTTGTGATCCGCGCATCCCCTGGCGGAGATTGTTGGCCGGGCAGAGGAGCGCGATTGGGCGACGCCGGGGACGTCAGGCGCCCGCCTGCGCCAGCCACGGGCGGCGGAGGAAGCGTTGGCCGGGCAGCAGACGAAGTGGTTGGTGGGGAGGGTGGCGTCTGATAGTGGCAGCCGATCAGGAATCGGCCGACCCACAGTTCGGCGTTTTGTGCCAACGGCGATACGCGCATTCGCTCGCCGTTCACCACCACGCCGCGGCCGGACAGATCGACGACCCACAAGCCGGTTCGCGTCGAGACCAAACCGCAGTGATACGGCGAAATATCATCAGCGTTCAGGTGGATCTTGCAATCGGACGCACGACCGATGAGAGTGAGCAGACGGTTGACCGTCCAACGATCCTTCGCCCGGCGGCCATTGCGGAACTCCAGTGAAACCACGGGCCGCGTCTTGACTCCATTATCTGCTGTCAGAGGGTTATAGCCGGTGGGGTACGAACTGGGGCGTTCGGAGGTGGGGGAGCGAAGATGAAGCAGAAACGGTCCGATCTGCACGGGAACACCGACATCGAGCCAGCCTGGCCCACGCCCTCCGTTTGCCCACGACAGTCCGGTGCGGCTTCCCAAATCGGCCACAAACACGCGGCCGCCCAACACCTGCAGCCAGGCGTGCCGCATGTTGACTTCAGGATCGGAAAGAGTAACGTCGCAGGCGTCGTCGCGACCGACGAGAGTGAAGGGTTGATCGACGGAACCTTCAGCCAATACGCTGCCGCCAGCGAGATCGACCCGCAAATCGAGCGGGCCAGTCGCGCCGCACGCGTCGGCGAACCGGGCGATTAAGGGGTCGTTCACGGGCCGCAGCCCCAGCTGGGGCGAGTAATTTTTAGGGGCAAATACCAGGGAACAGACGGCCGTCAGTATACACCGGGTATTCCCAACAACCATAGTTCACGGTCCGTCGCCCGGCAGTAACTTTCCAGCAAGAATCGCAACCTCTGTTTCTGTCCTAGTGTTTTGGTGAGTAGGTGGGACAAGACTTTGCGCAGCGTAATAGCAGGTTTCCGTGTGCCGTTGTCTTTTTCTTCTGAACGCCGCGGCACGGAGACCTGCTACTACTTTGCGCAGTCCCGCCTGTTTCGGCAGAAAACTCCCTAAGATAGTTGGATGTGCCCGTTTCCCGGAGACCGCTCGTGAGTGCCCCTCCCTCCACTAACTCCGTCGCCTCCGCCGCGCGAAGCGGACGGTCAATCAGCCCCGCAGCCGAAACAATTCGCACGCCCGCGTGGATTGCGGCGATGCTTGCGCTCGTCGGGGTGCTAACGTTCGCGTACGCCGGGTTGTTCGCGTATTGTTTTGGGCAATGGCTGAAGCCGGACTACTCGCACGGCTTCCTGGTTCCATTCTTCGCGTTCTATCTGGCGTACCACTGGCGTGAATGGTCGCCGGCTCGCATCAAGTGGCCGGAACCGTGGGGGCTGGCCTTCATCCTTGGCGGGATCGTGTTGTTTGTCGTCCCCGGCAAGCTCAACATCGCCAAAGAGTGGCTCCAGGGACTTTCGCTCGTACTGAACCTGTGCGGCGCTACTCTGCTCCTGGGTGGCTGGCCGGCACTGCGCTGGCTCTGGCCGTCGCTGGCCTTCCTCATGTTCATGTTCCCCCTGCCTCACAGCGTTGAAAGCACGCTCAGCTGGCAGTTGCGCAAAGTCGCCACCATTGCCTCGGAGTTCACGCTACAGACCATCGGCTACCCCACCTACCGTGAGGGGATCATCCTTCATGTGAAGGATCAGGTTCTTGAAGTGGAGAAGGCGTGTAGCGGATTGAGCATGTTGCTCACGTTCATTGCACTGTCCGTTGGCATGGCGCTATTGATGAAGCGGCCGTGGGTGGACCGGGTTCTCATTCTCGCTTCGGCCGTTCCGGTCGCGGTGGTGTCGAACGTGATCCGTATCGCACTGACGGGTGTGCTGTATTGCGAAGGCGGAAAGGAACTGGGCGACCGCGTATTCCACGACTTCGCAGGCTGGATGATGATGCCCATTGCCCTCATCATTCTGTGGCTTGAACTGAAGGTGTTGGACTGGGTGTGGGTGGACATGGGCGAAAGAGCCAGTCGGGAAGATGTGATAAAGGTGAACTCGACTCCCGCGCACCTCATCATGACCGCCTTACCGCCTGAAAAAGGCGGAACTGCCCCGCCTGCGCCAAAGCCCGCGTCGTTGCCGGTGCCCAACGCACCCACGACCAAGGGAGCACCCCGTTGAGTGTGAGTGCTGGGCGCCGAGCGTTCGCGTGGGCCGTTCTCGGTGTGGCCGCGTTCACAGTGTACGGCAGTCTCGTGCCGTTCCAGTTTCGCGCGCTCCCGCTCGCGGAAGCCATCGACGCCTACTGCTCAATCCTCACCGCCAAGCTCCAGATTGTTTCCCGCTCGGACGTCATCGCGAACGTGATGCTGGGCATCCCGCTCGGCTTTGCGCTGCTCGGTCTGGTCAGCGTCGATCGCAACTGGCCACGCCGCAAGGTCGCGGGCTATGGGTTGCTTCTCCTGCCGTCATGTGTGCTGTTTGCCGCACTTGTCGAGTTCTCGCAACTGTTTACGATCACGCGGAGTTGTTCCGCGTCGGACATCGCAGCGCAGTCGATCGGATCTGCCGCGGGAATGGTGGCGTGGATCTTCTGGGGGCAGTGGGTCACGGATCGGGCACGAGCCATCTGGGACCGCGCCGATTTGAACGCCACCGGTCGGCTGCTCGTCGCCTATGTTGTCCTGCTCGCGTTCATCGAAACGCTGCCATTTGACGTAAGTGCGAGCCCGGCCGACCTGTACCGCAAGATTCGGAACGGCGGAGTGATCTTCGTGCCGTTTAGTGAATTCAACGGCATGACCGACGCCGCACGGTGGAAACATCTGGGGACTCTCGCGAAACTCGCAGGCTTGTACTTGCCAGTTGGGTTGCTCGCGACTCGCCTGAAAGGGCGAATGGAGAAATGGAGTATTGTCCACGTCGCTCTGGCGGGGTTCGCGCTGGCCGTCTGTCTCGAAAGTCTGCAACTGGTGATTCAGTCTCGAACGCCAAACGTAACTGAGGCGTTGGTGGGTGCGGTTGCGGTTGTTGTCGGGTGGCTGGCAGGGCGAATTCATCGTGAAGGGCTGGCGATTCCTTTTGCCGTGAGCTGGTTCATCGTCTGGTTTGCCATGATGATCCCGGTTGTTTTCCCGCTCGCAGGGACGCCCCGACTGGAAACTCCGCGTAACTTCGACTGGATACCTGGCCTTCCGTTGGAAAGCGGCAATCCGCTCGACACGCTGGAAGAGATGTTGACGAAGCTCGTGTTGTTCGGGCTGCTGGGGGTGTTGGTGGCTGCGTGGTGGTTACCGCCACGCCGGCGTCGCGGGGCAGGCGGTTCGGTCAAAGTGACCGCCGTCATTGCCGTGGCGCTGGGGCTGCTGATTGCGGGGTTTATCGAGAATAGCCAGAGATGGACCGATTTACACACTCCGTGTATTACCGACGTATTCCTCGGTGGCCTGGGCTCTCTGCTTGGGGTGTTGGTGGCGAGCCGGGCGAGATAAAGCTCGTTATTTCAGAGCGTTAGATGTGCTAAGAGAGGGTATGGTGGGATCCGACACTCGCGCTGAACCCGCTGCTCCGCCGGCCCCGGCTGCGACTCAGCCGCCGATGCAGCCCCCCGTGCCTGCCCCAGCGGCCGAACCGCCAGTTACCGTCATTGAACCGCAACGCGGCTGGGCACTGCCCGACCTCCGCGAGTTGCTGCGTTACCGCGAACTGCTGTTCTTCCTTGCGCTTCGTGACATCAAAGTTCGCTACAAGCAAACTGTGCTCGGCATCGGCTGGGCCGTGGCGCAACCGCTCGCGACGATGGCGGTGTTCGCTCTGTTCATTGGCCGCATGGCCGGTGTTGCCAATGGCGTGGAGCATTATCCGCTGTTTGTGTTCGCCGGGATGGTAGCGTGGACATTCTTCGGCAACACCGTCACCACCGCGGCCGGGAGCGTGATCGCGAATGAACGGTTGGTCACGAAGATTTACTTCCCGCGACTCATCATTCCGCTGGCGACCGTCGGCGTTGGCCTCTTCGACCTTGCGATCGCGTCCGTACTGCTCGCGGTGATGGTGGCGGGTTTTGGCGTGGTGCCAAGCTGGTCGGTGCTTCTACTGCCGCTCACGGTGGTGATGCTTGCGATCGCAGCTGCGGGCGTAGGTATTTTGCTTTCCGCGCTGATCGTCGCGCAACGCGACTTCAAATACGTGCTGTCGTTTGGCGTGCAGTTGTGGATGTTCGCCACGCCGAGTCTGTACCTGTCGGCGGAATCACTCGGGCCCACCGCACAAACATACCTGCCGCTGAACCCGGCTTACGGTTTGGTGCTCGCATTCCGACAGGCAGCGATTGGCGGCGCATTCGACTGGTACGCATTCGGGGTCTCGTCAGCGGTGGGGATACTGCTCGCGATTGTGGGGATGCTGTACTTCCGCCGCGTCGAACGCGGCTTTGCGGATGTGATTTGAGGCGACGATGCACCCGGCGATTCGCGTCGAAAACCTGACGAAGCGTTACCGGCTCGGGAGCCAGGTAGCCGGGGGGTTGAACCTCACGGAACGGCTCACCTCCGCACTGCGTTTCTTTCGCCGTTCCGTTGCACCGAGCAACAACTTCACCGCGCTTGATGGCGTGTCGTTTGAAGTGAAGGCCGGAGAGGTTGTCGGCGTCATCGGCCGCAACGGGGCGGGGAAAAGCACATTGCTGAAGATCCTGTCGCGGATCGTCGAACCAAGCGACGGGAGAGCGGAACTGCGCGGACGCGTCGGGAGTCTGCTTGAGGTCGGCACAGGCTTCCACCCGGAACTGACCGGCCGGGAGAATGTCTACCTGAACGGCAGCGTCCTGGGCATGACTCGACGCGAGATCGCCCGGAGCTTCGACGAGATCGTGGCGTTCGCGGGGATCGAACAGTTTCTCGATACGCCGGTCAAGCGATATTCGAGCGGGATGTACGTGCGACTGGCGTTCGCGGTGGCGGCACACCTGGAACCGGAAATCCTCGTCGTCGATGAAGTGCTGGCAGTCGGCGATGCCGAATTCCAGAAGAAATGCGTTGAGAAGATGCGCGCGGTTGGCCGAACCGGGCGAACAGTCCTTCTCGTCAGCCACAATCTGGCCCTTGTGGAAAATCTTTGTGCCCGCGCGCTGACTCTGCGGCAGGGGCGTGCGGTTGGGTTTGGGCCGGCGGCGGACCAGGTTCGTGCATACCTGGCACAGTCGAGTATCGGAACCGGTCCGTCACTGGACCTTCGCGAACATCCTCAACGCCCACCCGGAGCGACGCCTATTCTCACTGGCCTGACGGTTCTTTCGGATGGTGTGGAGAGTACCATCGCCCGCATGGATGGCGGATTCGGATTCGAGTTGGTGTATCGATTTCCCCGCAAGCCGCGCGATCTGCGTGTCGGCATCGTGCTGGAGAACGCTCACGGCGTGAAGGTCACGGCCATCTCGCCGACCTTTGAGGCTCCTCACTTGCTCGACGACCCGCCCGCAGAGGGTACTGTGCGGGCGGAAGTGCCGACACATAACCTCGTGGCCGGGACGTATTACCTGAACGTCTACGCGCAGGCCGAGGGGTTGTGGGACGCCATCGAACCCGCGGGCAATCTGGATGTGGACACCGCGGATGTATTTGGCTCCGGGCGAGTTCCCGAGTCCCAGACGGCGGTGACGTACCTTCGTTGCCACTGGTCGAAATCCTGGTAATCCGGAGATCCGATGTGTTCCCTCAAGACCGCCCTGTCCGCCGCTGCTAACTGGGCTGCCCGACCGTTCGGTGTGGCTGTGGTTTCGGCACGGAAATGGGACGAGTTCCGCTCGGATCCCGAGGAAACATTCCGGTTCGCCGGTCGCGAATACCCCTTCTTTCTGCACCACTACAACTGTGGCCGCCACCCGGGAACCGCGACCGAGCGGACAGTGGAACTGGCCCTTGCGGACGCCTGGCTCAACCGTGCTCCCGCCGAGAAAGTGGTCGAGATCGGCGCAGTCACGCCCTATTACTGGCCCCGCCGCGTTGCGCGCGTGGTGGACCCGGCCGACACGCACCCGCAAGTGACCGATCATTCCTCCATCCTCGATCTGGACATGACCGGGCAAGCAGTGTTGTGTTTGTCCACTCTGGAACACGTCGGGAGTGGAGAATTTGGCTTGCCCCCCGATCCGGCCGCCCAGCGCCGTGCCATCGACAAGTTGTGCTCAGAAGCAGCCGCTTTCCTCATCACCATGCCCGCCGGGTATAACCCGCAGACTGACAAGGTATTGTTCGACGATCCACTCCCCGCGAATGTGACCGCCCGCTATCTCGTTCGCTCACCGGAGTTACCGTACTGGCGGGAAGAGACCGACCGCGCTGCTGCCCGGCGACCCTACGGGCTGGCGGCGGGCGGATACTGCCGGTGGGCCACGTCGGTAGCAGTGTGGGAACGCGGTGGGTATCTCGACGGGCCGGCTGGTCCGCCGGGAGGACACGTGTGAAGCCCGACTCTCTGCGGATCTGTCTGATGACTCCCGAACTGCCCCCCTATCGAGTTGGCGGCATCGGCACCTACGTCGCCGCACTGGCCGAAGAATTCGGCCGCCTGGGGCATACGGTCGATGTGGTGGGGTGCGACATTCATCCGGGTGAGGCCGTTGTTGTTCACTCCTGGGGACGCAGCCTCAGTTTGCGGAGCAATGATCAGTTGCTCGGCGGATCGGGCTGGCAGGCGATGGAGAACGCCGTCCGGTGGATGTTTCGACACCGTGTGCCAGGAATGTGGCGTGTGTACCCCTACACGGCTGTTCGAAATATCGCGGCAGCCGCTCTCTCGCTCCGTCGCTTTGTTCAGCGGCGGGGACATCATTACGACGTGATCGAATACTCGAACTGGCCGGGTCAGGCCGCGTGGCTTCCCAAGCGGAAGCGTGCGGTGTATGTGGCGCGGCTCTCGACTTCCTCCGCGGACACCGGCGGATCGCCGGTCGCTCTGGCAATGGAACGCCAAGCCGTTCGCCGGGCCGATACCATCGCCGCTCATTCGCAAGCGATGGCCCGCAAGGGTGAAAAGCTGTACGGGTTGCCCGATGGGTGCGTGCGGCCGATTTCACTCGGCCTCCCCGATGGACCACTGGGAACCCCTCCCGAGGGGCCTCTCCGTCTAGTGACCGTCGGACGAGCGGAGGATCGCAAGGGAACGGATTTACTGATCTCCGCGCTCGCGGCTGTCCTGCCCGAATACCCGGAGGTGATGTTCCGGTTCGTCGGGCCGGGTCTCTCCGAATACCTGACCGAAAAGCCAGCCCTTCGGGCTGCATGGGAGCGGTTGATCGCCACGTGCCCCGGGCGCGTCGAAGATTCGGGTCGGCTTCCCGATGCCGAACGGGAACGGGCGGTTGGTCAAGCTCACTGGATGATTACCCCCTCCCGCTTCGAATCGTTTGGCCTTGTCGCGGTGGAAGCCATGCGCGCCGGAACGCCCGTGGTGTATGCGGCCGCGGGGGGACTGGAAGAAGTCGGTACCGCCTGCCCGGTGAATATCGCCGTTCGTCCCGACGATGGTAGCGACCTCGAACGAGCAATCCGAACAGTTTGCCGAGAGGGGACAAATACAGCGCTGGCCGCTCGAACCGCCGCCCGGCGGGCGTTCGATGAATCGTTCTCGGCCAAGGTCATGGCCGACCGCACCCTCGATTTTTACCGGGCGGCGTTGGAGGTGCGGGCATGAACGTCACTGTTGCTATCTGCACCTGGAACCGAGCTGCGTTGCTTGACCAGACGCTGACCCGGATGCGGGAACTGGTCGTTCCCCCCGGCCTGGAATGGGAACTGCTCGTCGTCAACAATAACTGCACCGACGACACCGACGCGGTTCTGGCTCGTTACACCGATGTACTTCCACTGCGCCGACTGCTGGAGACGAAACAGGGGCTATCGAACGCCCGTAACTGCGCCGTGAATCATGCTCGCGGCGAACTGTTGATCTGGACCGACGACGACGTGCTTGTGGATACCAACTGGCTGGCGGCTTATGTGGAAGCCGCCAAAACCTACCCCACTGCGGCATTCTTCGGCGGCCCGATTGATCCCTGGTTCGAGATCGACCCGCCACGCTGGGTCACGCGCAATCTGCAACTCCTGGACGGGCCGTTTGCCCTACGCCGGCTTGGACCAACGACCCGGCCGTTTGTGGGCGCGGAGACGCCTTATGGCGCCAACATGGCCTTTCGGACGGAAATTCTCCGCCGCCATCCGTTCGATCCGAAATTGGGACGCATTGGCACCGGCATGTTGAGCGGCGAGGAAGCGGCCGTGATCGAAGGGATCAAGGCCGAGGGTGGGATGGGTATCTGGGTCGCGCCAGCGCGGGTGCAGCACTTTGTCCCAGCCAGTCGGCTCACGGCCGCGTATGTATGGAAGTTTTTCCACGGGCTGGGACGATCAAGTTGCCACGAGGTTGATCACCGTTCGCAAGTTCCGCGATTCTTCGGTGCTTACCGGTGGGCGATTCGCAAATACCTCATCGCACGCACCCTGAGCCTCTTGCTGGCTCCCAGCCGCGGGGCCCGCTGGCTGACACACTTCTCCGGCGCGGCGGTTGCACGCGGGATCATCGATGAATCACGTGCCAACGCCGGCGGGAAACTCGCATGACCACCGACCCCACTCACTTTCGTGTGTCCGTTATCATCCCCGCGTACAACGCCGCACGGTATCTTGCCGAAACGCTCGAAAGCGTTCTTGCTCAGACACTCGCGCCGCACGAGATTCTCGTGATCGACGACGGAAGTACCGACTCCACACCTGCGATTACCACCAAGTATGCGCCGCGCGTGACTTACCTTCACCAGCAGAATCGCGGCGTCTCTGCCGCGCGAAATAACGCCATCGGCCAGGCTACCGGCAACTGGATTGCCTTCCTCGACTCAGACGATCTGTGGGAAAAGCAATTCCTCGAACGTGTTCGTCCGGTGTGTCTGTCTGAACCGCGGCCGGCCCTGGTGTTCACCGATTACCGCACTTTCGGCACCGCGAACCAGGAAGTCCGCACCTCAGAGGTATTCGCGAAGTGGAATTCGACAACCGATGTGCTCGCCCCCGCGGTCACGGTGATGCCGTCCGCATCGCTCGTGCCGGCCGATACGCCGATCCGCTTCCCGGAGTGGGCGCGCAACGACGAGGACGCGATCTTCTTCAATGAGGTTTCCGAACTGGGTCCGGTGCGCTGCGTGCCGGAAGTTCTAATGAACTACCGCAAGCATCCGGGGTCGGCGATGGCAAAGGTACGTAACGAGTTGATCGGCTTCGAGAACCTGCTCCGCTGGGCGAAGGCGCGCGAGGTGGAAAAGCCCGGCACAGTGCAACGTCTGATGCACTCGTTTGCAAGCGTACTCATCAACGCCCGGTGGCGGCGGAACTGGGTGTGGTACTGGAAACTGCGTGGGTTTTGCATCGCCAACTGGCCCGATGGCATTCCGCAACCGCCCATTTTGTCCGAGCGCCTCTGGCCGCCGTTGGTCTACCGCGTGAAGGATATGTTCGACCGCGTGCGCGGGAGGAAGTTGTGACGGAGGTCAAAACAGTGGGGAACGTGGGTATCGCCACGCAACCGGCCCTTCTGGTGAGCGACATTTTCCCACCGAAGACAGGCGGCAGCGGCCGGTGGTTCTGGGAAATCTATCGCCGCTTACCGCGTGCGGAGTTCCTTGTAGCGGCGAGCGAACACCCCGACGCGGCGGCGATCGACGCCGCTCACGATCTGCGAGTGCATCGACTTCCGCTTGAGATACGCAACCGCGCCATCAGCAACTGGAGCAGTTTGAAGCATTATCTTCACATCGCACGCCAGGTGCGTCGGCTTGCGAAGCAAGAAGGCGTGAAGATGATTCACGCGGCCAGGCCGCTCTCGGAGGGACTCGTCGCCCGGCTCGTGCGGCTGCGCACCGGCATTCCGTACTGTTGCTACACACACGGCGAAGACATCAACATCGCCACCACGAGCCGCGAACTGCGCTGGCTGACGCGGCGTGTCCTTCGCGGCGCAAGCGCGATCATCGCCAACTCGAACTTCACACGCGAGCTACTTCTGAAAGAGTGGAGCGTACCCGCAGAGAAGGTGCGATTGCTTCACCCTGGCGTCGATTGCGAATATTTCCAGCCCGCAGCTCCGGATGCAGAGATACGCAAACGCTTCGGCTGGGATGGCCGGCAGGTGGTTCTCACTGTTGGCCGGTTGCAACGGCGCAAGGGTCAGGACGTGATGATCGAAGTCGTCGCGAAGCTCCGCGACCGCTTCCCGAACGTGCTCTACGCGATCGTGGGCGATGGCGAGGAACGCGCTCGCCTGGAGGAAAAGGTCACGCAGCTCGGTGTTGCGTCGCAGGTGCAATTCATGGGCGAAGTGAAGGACGAGGAGCTACGCCACTGTTATCAGCAGTGCGATATTTTCGCCCTGGCGAATCGCGCGGTGGGCAAGGACGTCGAGGGTTTTGGCATGGTGCTGCTCGAAGCACAGGCGTGTGGCCGACCGGTGCTCACCGGCGCATCCGGCGGAACGGCCGAGACAATGCGAAACGGCGAAACGGGCGTTGTGGTCGCATGCGACCACCCCGATGAACCCGCCGCCGCGCTCGCGGAACTGCTCGCTGATCGCGAAAAGCTCGACCGCATGGGACGCGCCGGCCGCGAATGGGTTGTGGGCAAGTTCGATTGGCCCGTCCTCGCTGCCGAAGCGCAGAAGATATTCGCGGCGGCAGCTGGGAAGGTTTTGTAGGGTGGGACAAGGCTTTGCGCAGTCCCACCTTCTTTGTTTTCAAAAGGCTACATCAGCAACCACGCCACCAAGCCCGCGACGCCCATTACTCCCCCCAATGCACCGACTGCCGCGAGGAGCTTCACTCGCTTCTTCACGATCACTTTCTGTGGCACAAATACTTCCGGCTGGCCGAAGTCCTTCTGCTCCACCGCGGGAACCGGGGCCGCTTCGTCCGGGTGCTTCTGGAAGTATGCACGCATGTAACCGTAGGAAAGCAGCAGCACGACCGGCCGGGCGAGTGTTCGCGTGGGGAACGCGGCCAGACGCTCCACCGAATCGCGGAAGAAGAACTCGGCCCGTTCCAGAAACTGAGCCCTCTCTGTCCCGCTCGCGTGTTTGGCAGCATACGAGAAGATTTCGCTTTTGCGCATGTCCTGTGCGGCCCACGTTTCGTTCGGATACTCCAGAATCTCTGGCCGCGATAATGTGGGCACTTCGTGTTCCGCCATCCAGCGGGCGTAGTGCAAGAGGCTCGCACGGGCGTAAGCGTACGTGGAATCCAGCTCGCCGCGTTCGGCCTTGTGGTCGAGGTACTTGCCGAGCGCCTGCAAGAACATCGTGTAGAACCAGCGGTTCTCGACGTCGAGCAGGTTGCGTTTCAGCACATCATCGGCCGGGTGAATGCAGCGGCGAACGAGCTGTTCGGCTTTCGCCAGGAACGAGACGTCGCCACTCAGCCGATGCCCATCAATCAGGGCCGAAAGCGAATTGCCCGACCCGCGGCCGGGACCGTGGTAACTGGCATCGCGGCTCTGGCTGGCGTAGCCGGTGTCGCTCCGTGAGAGCCAGCGAAAGATCGTCTTGCTCCCGTCGTCCAGATCGATGACCCAGCGAGCGAGGCCAAGTGCCGCTTCGCGGCTCGCGGCACTTCCCGTCAAAAAGTGATGTAGCATCAAGCCCGTGACGTAGTTGTGCTCATTGGCCGGCCCGCCGCCGGGAGCATACACTTTGTTTGCTTTCTGGACCTTCGGATCGTTGGGGTCAAGGCCCGCGCGGTGCTTCATCTGGAGCAAGGAACGCGGATAAGAGCGATGCGTGCCGGTATCGGCGTCGGCGTAGTGATAGGTGTGCCAAAACAGCCCGCCGTTGTACGCGGACTTGTCCTGCTTGGTGTGGTAAATGTCAATGTCGATGACGTGGCTTGCGAGTTCCTCCATGTGCCGGAGCCAGCGAAGATCGCTGCTACGCATGAACTGATACGCGAACCCTGCAACCGGGTCGTACTGGTTGTTGTAATGCGATACCAGTGGTTGCGAACCCGTGTGGTAAACCGCTTCGTGGTCGCCATAGATGTCGCCAAAGTGCCGCCAGCCGTATTCGTCGATCACTTCGCGTTTCTTGTCGAACGTATCGGGCCCCTCAATCGCCGCATCGACGAGTTTGAGGTAATCGGCGTTTGGATCGTCGGCTTTGGGCGTGAGGTACGGGATCGCGCCGCTTTCGCAGTACCACTTCGGCGAAGCAAACGCCCGCGCCGGCTGCCGGAACCACTCCAGTGCTTCGGGTGTGGCATCCGCTCCGAACGCAACCGCGAAGGTGTGCGTCTTTTGCTCGCCGCCTTGCAGTTCGTGGCCGTCTGCTGATTGCTGTGGGAAGAGCCGGAGTATGAGCGAATCGCTGGTCGCTTTGATGGCTTTGGGAAAGTTCTGCCAGAAGTGTGGAACCGCGACGCCGACTGCCTGTTCGCCACGCATAAACGTGACGATCGGAGTGGCGCGAAGGCCCGTGCGTTCCTGCCCGGTCGCTTTCAACCGGTAGCCGCGAAACGTGATTGGCACTTCGCGCTTGTGGTTGATGTGGTTGGTGCTCTTCCAGTTCTCCCCGCCGCTCGAATCCTGATAAAGCTCGAACGGCGTGGCGAATTCTTCGTAGGGTGCGCCCAGTTCGGGCGAACAGGAGACGCGTGATTCGCCTGGGGAGAAGGCCAGGCCGAAGGCAATATCCTTCAAGAAGATTGAACCGGCGTCGCCCAGGTCCCACAGTCCACCGGGGTGTACTGCGCGCTGTGGATTGCGGATGGTGAACTCGACGCGTACGGCGGCAGATCCGGCGAAAAAGTGCCAGCGCAAATCGAACTCCACAACGGGCGGAATTCCTTGTTCAACAGTCGTGCTGATAACATGGCCGCAGAAGAGCAGACATGCCCGCGTGCTTCCCGCTTCCTCTGGTGTGAATCGAGTGATTCTCAGGACGCCGTCGTTTCCCACGGAATCGGCGAAGTGGAATTTCCCTTCGATACTGGCTCGCCGGATGCGAAACTCATGGGCAATCGTTAGTTCAAACCGCGCCGCCCCCGTATCCACCGTCACCTTGTTCTCATCTCCTTCTAATTTCACCACTGGCCCATCCACCGCGAGCGGTTCGCCCACTTCGACGCGATACGGCCCGGGGTTGGCCTCCGCAATCCAGTCGAGCAACACCCAGCGCACAGAACCATCCGACCAGCGGTCGAGAGCACGCGATTGCAGCCGAATTGCTTTGCCGGAAGCGTCACGAAGGATCAGTTTTTGTGGGTCCAGGAGTTTCCCACGCGGCCACGGAATCCCGGTTGTGACTGGCCCGCGGCTGATGGGTGGGGTGGTTACGTTCAGTTCGACAGCATCTTTCACGCGGTTGGCTCCGATTCCCAATGTAGTAAGCACCCTCCGTGTGCCGTTCTTTAAAGGCAACGGCACACGGAGACCTGCGACTACTCTTTAGTTCCCGGCTGGGCTTTCTTGTGTGCTATGAAAGATGGTAGAACAGTCCGCCGTAATGCGGAAAGCGGGCGGGTATGCGCTGACTCCATACCATGAGTGCAGGATCTTGCCGCCCAGACCAGGACGGAACGATCGATGAAGCAGTTCGCGTTCATGGCGATTACCATGTTCCTGGGGACGGCCGGGTCGTTCGCGATCTCCCCAGCGGTTGGTATCGCCGTTTACTATCTGTACGCGGTGCTGCGGCCACAGTTTATCTGGGAGTGGGTCGAACAGTTCGGCGTCTTTTTGGGTGACGTCAACTGGTCGTTGCCGGTGGCCGTTTTCACTCTTCTGTCCACTCTGATGTGGCGGATGGGAATCTGGACCCCCCTGGCAGTCGCCAAGTCGCCGTGGTACGGCAATCCTCGCTTCGGCCGCAGTCACTATCTTTTCCTGGTGTTCACCGCCTGGATCAGCATCACGTACATCACTGCGGTCAATCAGGCCGTCTCGTGGCCGTACTTTATCGAGTACATCAAGATTTTCGTGATGTTCATCTGTGCCACGCTCGTGTTGCGAACCGTTCGCGAGCTGTGGATGGTGTACTTCGTGGTGCTGTTTAGCGCCGCTTACATCTCTTACGAACTCAATTTCTACTACTTCGCATACCGCTGGCTGATGCTCAAACAACGCGGATACGGCGGGCTGGATAACAACGGAGCGGCGCTCATTCTGGCGATGGCCGTGCCGATGGCGTTCTTTGCGTGGGAAGCGACTCGCCGTTGGTGGCGCTGGGGATTCCTGGTCATCATTCCACCTCTCCTCCACGCCGTGATGTTCTCTTACTCGCGGGGCGCGATGTTGGCGTTGTGCGCTGTGGCGGTACTCATCTGGATTCGCGCACGCAACAAGGGCTTCGTATCGGTCGTTTATGTGGGCGTTGCTGCACTCGTGCTGGTTCTGGCGGGAAAGGAAATTCAGGAGCGGTTCTTCTCCGTTGGCGAGCAGGGTGTGGATGCCAGTGCCCAGTCCCGCTGGACAATGTGGGCGATTGCGATACGTATGGCGATGGAAAGGCCGATGTTCGGCTTCGGAATCCGCAATTCCAACCTCTTCACGTTCCAGTACGGCGCGGATGAGCCGGGGCGTGCCATTCACAGCCAGTATCTCCAGACCGCTGTGGATAGCGGCTGGCCGGCGCTGGTGTTGTATATCAGCCTGATCGTGTCGATCTTTATTGGGTTGTGGCAAACGCAGCGCATGCTGCGGAAGTTCAACGACCCCGAAACTCAGAAAGTACGTTCGCTGGCGGCCGGGCTGGAATGTGCGCTCTTTATCTTCTGCTTCGGCGCGGTGTTTCTCTCGCTCGAACACTTCGAAATGCCGTACGTCATCATGCTGATGGCAGTGCAATTGCATGCGATCACTCGCGCCGTTGCGGCCAAGATGAATCCCTCGCCCTCCGGACTGCCGCCACTGACCCTGCCCTACCCGTACCCCGCCACCAAGCGCCCCGTCGCGGTGTCGTCGTGAAGACAGGGCAGTACGAAGGGAAGAACGCGGCTGGTAGTGGACCGACCCCCAAGCCGATTCGGATTGCGTTCGTGGTTCACCTCATGCAGGTGGCCGGGGCCGAAGTGCTCGTTCGCGAGACGATTCGTCAACTTCAGGGGCGAATCACCCCCACCATCTTCTGTCTCGATGCCATTGGCCGCATTGGTGAAGAACTAATCGCCGAAGGGGTCGATCTGGTCTGCTTTCACCGCAAACCGGGCCGCGACTGGGGAGTGAGCCGCCAAATGGCGACCGCGATTCGCCAGCGCGACATTCAGATTGTTCATGCGCATCAGTACACGCCGTTCTTTTACTCCGCGCTGGCGAAGCCGCTGTGCTTCTTTCGCCCGAAGGTGATTCTTACCGAACACGGCCGCCATTATCCGGATCGCGTCTCGCCGTTGCGGCGGGCGGTGAACCGCCTCGTGCTCGACCACCTCGCGGATGCCGTGACGGCGTGTTGCCACTTCAGCGCGGGAGGGCTCACCAAAACGGACGGCTTTGCCGGCGCTCGGATTGAAATCATCGAGAACGGCATCGAAATCGATCGCTACGGCCCCCCCGCGGACAAGGCTCTTGCCAAAGAGGACACGGGCCTGGAACCGCATCGCCGCTATCTGATTCACGTGGCTCGTCACCATCCGGTGAAGGATCAACCCACGCTGATTCGTGGGTTCGCGCTGGCCGCGCCGGATCTCCCTGGCGTCGATTTGCTCATGGTCGGTGACGGCCCACTTCGCGGGGAACTGGAAAACCTCGCCGTGGAACTCCGGGTGCCGGATCGCGTGAAGTTCCTCGGCATTCGCACAGATATTGCCGAACTGATGCGAGCGGCCGATGCCTTCGCGCTCACTTCTCTGAGCGAAGCCGCTTCGCTGACGCTATTGGAAGCAATGGCGAGTAGCCTCCCCGCCATTGTGACGAACGTTGGTGGCAATCCGGAGATTGTGCGACACGAGCAAGAGGGATTGCTCTTTCCGCGTGGCGATGCAGTTGGTTGTGCTGATGCCATCCGCCGGCTATTCCGCGACTCGGAACTATCTGCGCGGCTGGGTGCTGCCGGTCGCGAGCGTGCCCTGGAACGCTATCAGCTCAATCGCACGGTTGAAGAGTATTTCCAGTTGTACTCCCGCCTCGCCGGAAGGTGAACCTCGCCCGCAAGGGCGGTGGGTGTGCCCACCGCCCTTGCGGGTGGGGTTCGCCTCACCCACTGCCCTTGCGGGTTCGCCTCACCCACCGCCCTTGCGGGCGGGGTTCGCCTTCCGGCTCGTCAAACCCGTAAAATCACGCCATGAGCGAAGCGCCTGTCATTCACGTTCCGCCGGAAGACGCGCCGTCGGCGCTCAAGCGTGCTGCCAAGGCCACGGCACGCTTCGCGGCGCTCGTCGGCGTCTCACCAGTGTTGGCATCATTCTGGCTGAAGGCGGCGTTTGCGGGCCGTGGGCGAGCGTTGGAATCGCGCTCGCAGTTGCTGTCCCTGTGGCCGGGACTTACCGGGCAATACCTTCGCCGCGCGTTCCTTCAGCGTGTGCTCGCTCGCTGTCATCATTCAGCGACTGTTGAGTTCGGCACGTTCTTCTCACAGCCGGGCGCAATCCTCGATGAAAACGTCTATGTTGGCCCGCGGTGTATTCTGGGCCTCGTCCATCTTCAGCGTGATGTTCTGCTTGCCGCGAACGTGCAAATACCCTCCGGAGGGAAAACGCACTACTTTGACGACCCGACCAAACCGATCCGCGAACAGGGCGGCGAACGGCGGATGGTGACGATCGGCGAGGGAGCGTGGATCGGCACTGGCGCGATCATTCTCGCCGATGTGGGGCGCGGAACAATCGTGGCGGCGGGTTCCGTCGTGACCAAACCGCTCCCGGAGAATGTGATTGCGGCCGGTGTACCGGCCAAAGTGATTCGCGGACGTTTTGAGAAAGTCGAGTCATCCGAACCGGAAACGAGCAATGCCTGACCCCGCGCCGTTAGTCGTGTTCTCCGACGACTGGGGCCGGCATCCGTCGAGCTGTCAACATCTCATCGCCAAGCTCCTTCCGCATCGAAGCGTAACATGGGTAAACACCATCGGCACGCGGCCGCCAGGGCTGAACTGGAGCACCATCGCCCGTGGACTGGGGAAGCTGAAGTCGTGGTTGAAGAGACCCACCCTCCCTACCGAAGAATCCACTCCCCAACCCCCTCCCTGCAGGAAGGGGGGGGAAGGCCCCGAAGGGTCGGAGTCGCTGCTCAATTCTCCGAATGCTTCTTCCTCCCCCTCCCTCCGGGGGGGGCGATGTTCACCCACCGTCCTCAATCCCAAGATGTGGCCATCGTTCCGTTCGCGGTTCGGACGCAGATTGAACCGCCGTCTGCTTGCGCGGGCGATTCGGCCGGTGGTGGATGCAATGCCCGCAGCGCCGGTGGTCATCACCACGCTTCCGCTCATGGCCGATCTGGTGGGCCAGTTCCGGGCTGCACGCTGGGTGTATTATTGTGTCGATGATTTCTCGGTGTGGCCCGGTCTGGATGGCCGCACGATGCGCGAAATGGAAGCGGAACTCGTGCCGAAGATGGATGTGGTCATTGCGGTGAGTGAAACGCTGCAGATGCACCTTGCAAAGCTTGGAAAGCCATCGCATCTACTCACGCACGGCGTCGATCTCGATTTCTGGCGTGCGTCAGAGTCGAGTGATATTCCTGCCTCACTTCCAGAAGTGGAGACGTTGCCAAAGCCGCTTGTTGTGTACTGGGGCGTGATCGATCGCCGCACGGATTTGGCTTTCGTGAAGACGCTCAACGACGCAATGACCGACGGCACGATTCTCTTCGTTGGCCCGCAGGATCATCCGGACCCCGAGTTACTTCGCCTTGCGCGCGTCCGCACGCTCCCTCCTCTCCCCTTCACGAATTTGCCCGCGCTCGCAGCTCGCACCAGCGTTCTGATCGCCCCCTATGCCGACTTGCCCGTAACGCGGGCGATGCAACCGCTGAAATTGAAGGAGTACATCGCGACGGGCAAGCCCGTTGTGGTGCGGAAGCTCCCGGCTACGACCGAATGGGCGGATGGCGTCGATGTGGTGGAGACACCGGACGCATTCGCGCGCGTCGTGTTGGAGCGGTTGCGTGCCGGCGTACCGGAATCGCAGCGTTGCGCTCGCGCACGACTCGAAAGCGAGGGATGGACAGCCAAGGCGCAGCAATTCGAGAAGTGGGTGGATGGAGTTTTGTAGTTTTGTAGGGTGGGACCAGGCTTTGCGCAGTCCCACCAATGCTGAAGCAGAAGATGGTGGGACTGCGCAAAGCCTGGTCCCACCAATGCTGAAGCAGAAGATGGTGGGACTGCGCAAAGCCTGGTCCCACCCTACAAAACTACAAAACCATCCCACCTCACAAACCTCAATCCCACTCCGCGCCTGGCAGGGCATCCGCTGAGCCGCTACTCCCCCAGTCAATTTGGTAGTCTCCAGCCGCAACAAACTGCTTGAATGAGGACCACTGGTAATCACGCACCGCAGTGACGAACCCGTGCTTCACCGGGTTCCAATGAATGTAATTGACACACCCCGAGAGGTCGTCTTCGTCTCGCACTGTGTGCTCCCAATACCTCCGTTGCCAGACACCGCGTTCACCCTGCTTCGCGCGGGAACGCGACACATTCCCCTCAGTTCCGCCACTTGCCAAGTACCGTTCGGTGAAGGTTTCCTTGATTCGCTTCCAGCGGAGCGGATACCGACAATCCCCCGGTGGGAGTCTCCAAACACAGTGGAGATGATCCGGCAGCAAGACGACGGCGAATAAATCGAACGAGTAGCGTTGTTGGATCTCCTCGAACGCCTCTCGCAGGCATCTTCGACCCAAATCGGTTGTCAAAATGGGCCGGCGCTCGTGGGTGACGAGTGTGAAGAAGTAGGTTCCCCCAGGAACGTGGTAACGACGATAGTCAGGCATCGCTTTTTCGTCGGTGCGGGAAAAAGATCGTAGCAGAAGATGGTGGGACTGCGCAAAGCTTGGTCCCACCAATGCTGAAGCAGAAGATGGTGGGACTGCGCAAAGCCTGGTCCCACCCTACTTCGGATAATCCAGCTTCTTCTTCAGGAAGTCGAAGGTTCCCTTGGCGTGGATTTCGTGGAAGCCGACGAAGAACTCGAGCGTGGTACGGTCGGGAAGTTTCAATCGGTTCTCATAGAGATAACGCACCTTCGCGAACTCATAAGCCACCATCTCGTCAGTCCCCACGCCGTCATCGTGGCCGCGCTCGACCATAAACGGCCGCGGGGCGATCAAGAACGCCATCTCGGCGTAGTTGAACGTGTTGCCGAGGTCGAATTCGTACATTTCATACTCGCGCGTCCACATATAGCTGCGGTCCAGATCGACGGACACGTTCTTGCCGATCCACTCGTTGAAGTCGCCCGAGCAGATGGAGAGGCAATATCGCTTCTCCACGGCCGGGACGCGCATGGCGGTCTTGCCGCCATAGCTGAGTCCGTAGAACGCAATCCGTTTGGGATCGACATTGGGCAGTGTTTCGAGCCAGTCGATGGTGCGTTGATGCTGCCGGATGATGAAGCTGAAGAGCGAAAGCTTGAGTGGATTGGCCTTGCGCTGAAGCTGACGGAAGACGTTCTCGCCGTAGTACGGGTTCTGCGGCGCGTAAACGATGTAGCCCAGTTCCACCAGCCGACGCGAGAAGTGGTTATAGACCGGCCGCTTCTCGACTGTGATTGTGTCGCGGGGTGTCCCTTCCAGACCGTGCTGGCACACGACCACTGGACGCTTTTCGCCCGGTTTGAGATCCTTGGGGAGTAACAGAATGCCGTATGCAAAGACATCGGGATAGACATCGAGCATTACTTCGTAACCGGTCCAGGTCTTCTCGTCATACACCTGTCGCGTGCGCGGATTGAGTGGGATCGTCGGTTCCGGAAGTTTGCCGATCACTTCCGTGTGGAAGTAGTCGCGGTACCATTCGCACGATTTCTCCCACGCCTCCGGTGAACTGGCGTTGGCCTTGGCCCAGAATGTTTTGCGGGTGGCGTCGGAATCGCGCCAGAGCTTTTGCGTGAACGCAACGAGCTGATCGAATTGCCGCTTGTGGCGTGCGGCGGGATCGAAGTTTTTTCGCAGATCGGTCGGCAGAACACGGCCGTCGGCGGCCTTGTTCTGCAATTCTTGTGGAAGGACGAGTTGGTCGAGTCCGGCCGCAGCGACTAGGTCTTCGGCAACGGCTTTCGAGCATTTGCTGACCGTCGCTCCGCCAGTCAGGTCGATGATGCGTTTCCACTCCGCGTCGATCTGCTCGATCGGACAGCCGCCGAGCGTGCCTGGGGCCGCGCCGGCCCGTCCCGGTTGTGGTTTCGGGCCGTCAAATTTGGGCGACGCGCAGACCCCGATGGACACGAGACGCGGCGCGGCGAGCGCGGCGAGTTCCGCGTCACCGAATTCGTGCAGGAACCCCCAGATATTGCGATCAAGCGGGGCATTCCACACGTCCGGCTTCACTCCGAAGTAGCCGCTCACAGCCAGCCGCTCGATCCGCGTGTCGATTGCGCCTGCGCAGAGTGCGATCAGCCCACCCTCACCATATCCCACCACCCAAACCGGAGGGTGGCCCTTCGCCTCGCACAACCAATCGACGGCGGCGAGTACCTTCTGAATTTCGTACCCGATCAGTGTGCGGCCCATCTCGTAGGCCATGCGGTGAATGAATTCACGATGTGGCTGGTTGGTCGCACGGCCGAGTTTCGGGTTCGCGGACAGCGTGTCCTGTCGGTTGATGAGAACCGGGACCAAGACACGACACCCGCTCTCCGCGAGCCGTCGGGCGAACTGTGAGATGGGTTGTAACCCCGGCGCCAAGCCGACGAGTTGTTCCGGCGTCTGGTCCGCGTCCGGGACCGCGACGACTGCTCCAACTACCTTCTCGCGCGGTTCGAGCAACAGGCCCTCGGCATCGACACCCGGCAGAACTGCCCAACGGACAGCATAAACCTGATAACGCTCGGTTTGTGCGACCGCAAACCGTGTGGGGCCGCCGAGGTACTCCATGTGCGGGGCCGATCGTTTATCGACCACCCCGAGGTACTTCCGGAGCCGCTCGCGGTTTGGCTCGACCGACTTCGAGAACGCTTCCGCCGACGATTTGTCGGTCTTCCAGAGCTTCGCTCGCTCCTTTGGCGCGTTCGCCAGTTCGCGGTCAAGGTACTTGTGCATCCCCGCGACCTGCTTCGAGGACAGGTTGCCTTCTTCGGTCAGCAGCTTGGTGTTCGGGAGTGGAGTCGGTTCCGCCGAAAGGAGAGGAGCCGCAGATAACGCGGATGAAAACAGGATCAGAAAACCAATTCGACGGAATGCAGCATTCATGTCTTTTCTTTCTTTATCTGTGTTATCTGCGTGATCAGCGGCTCTTCATTTTCTTCAGAAGAGTTCTGCGACTGGCGCGGCGGGGTACACCGCAACGGGCGAGCTATCGGGGCCGGGGATGGTGGCGTTGGTGGGAATGCTAAGGGCGTGGAAAATACTGGCGACGAGTTCCTGCGGCGAAACGGGTCGGTCGGCCGGTTCGGTGCCAGTGCGGTCAGAGCGGCCAATCACCTGGCCCCCTTTCACGCCGCCGCCAGCAACGAGAGCCGACCAGCATCCGGCCCAGTGATCGCGCCCGCCGTTGGAGTTGAGCTTCGGAGTGCGACCGAATTCGCCGGTGGCAACTACGAGCGTCGAATCGAGTAGGCCCGACTCTTCGAGGTTGGTCAGAAGCCGCGAAAACGCGTTATCGAAGCTCGGCGCAACGGTTTCGCGAATGTCGTTCAGGTCGGTACGAAGCGAGCCGCCGTCCGCGTGGCAGTCCCACGACGGGGAATCGAAGACGGTGCGGAACATGTTCACGCCGACGAACCGGAACCCACGGTACACGGCGCAACTGGCGTCGCCGATCCAACCGATCCCGTTCGGACGGTAAAGGCCCGCTGCGTACACTCCCATCAGTTCGCAACCGGTGTTTTTGAGCCAACCTTCGCCCTGACCGTGGCTCACCGACATACCGGTCGCGATCGGCTCCTCGGGAAACACAGACCAGGTACGCGCGCCGGGGGTCTGCGGGCCGAGAAGGTAACCAGCCACCGCGCCCACGCTTGGCCATTCGGGGCCATCGCGGAAGAGTCGGCCGGTGTTCAGTAGCTGGAAGCCGCATTCGTGGACTGGCGGGGCGTCGTGATTCATCGAGCGAATCAGGCTGAACTTGTCTGTGAGCTTGGCGAGTTTCGGGAATAGTTCGCTCAGGTGGATGCCGGGCACTTTTGTCTGAATCGGCTGGAATGGCCCGCGCACGTCCGAGGGTGCATCCGGCTTGGGGTCGAACGTATCGAGGTGGGCCGGTCCGCCGACCATGTTGATGAAGATGCAACTCTTGGCTTTGCCCAGAGGGAGCGGCGCGTGGGCGCTGGCGGTACCAGTGAGTGCGAGGCTCGCACCGGTGACGGCCGCGGTTCGGAGGAAATCGCGGCGGGTGGGTTGTGTGTTCGACATAGTGCAGCCCAGGGATGAAGCGAGCAAGTGGCCCCATCGTACCGGACTGCGGGGGAGATGCAACAGGTTGCTGTTTGCTCCGAATTGAGGAGTCGCTGCCGCGTTTTCCCGGTTCGACTCACCCGGCGACACGCCAATCTCTACCGGTCGTCGCTCTCTGGAGGACCGGCGTTGGGGCCAAGGATTTTACTCACTCGCACGAGCGTCGCGATGAGTGTTGCGGTGTCCACGGGCTTGACGAGGTGATCGTGGAAGCCCGCCAGTGCGGTCTGGGTACGAGCTTCGAGGTCGCCCAGTGCGGTCGTGGCGATCAAAATGAGCGGACGACCTCCGGCTTGCTCGCGCAGTCGCCCTGCCAACTCCAGTCCATCCATCTTCGGCATCATCAAATCGAGCAAGCAGACCTGCGGTTGGAACTCGATGGCGGTTGCGAGGGCAGTGCGACCATCCCGACAGGCGCGGCCGGGGCAATCGAGGAGTTCCAGCACCGCGACCAGCGCATCGGCCGCGTCGGGATGGTCATCGACCACCAGTACCCGCAACGGTCGAAACTCGATTTCCGCGGGGAGTACCGCGCTGCGGACACGACTCGTAATCATCCGGGCAGTCTGGCGCAAGCGGGAGAGGGGTTCGGGATTCCGGTCGTGGTCGGGAGTGGATGATTCGGTCCAGCGTTCTGTGCTGATTGTGAGGGAAAACATCAGTCGCTCGTGTCGGCGGGCGACAGTCGCTATTGCGCAATTATAAGAGCCAGTTACGGGATGCGCCAATAGCCAGAGGACGCAAGATGTACAACACAAATCGAAGACGCGTCGTCGATAACCCTGAAAGCGCCGGGACTTCCCGCGGTATCGGGAAGTGAGCTATTCGGTTTCGGGCTCTGTCGCGAACGAATCGCGAACTCGCCGTTGACACTCCCCGCCACTGGACCGAAACTGATTCCATCCCGCGCCTCACCAAATTTGCAGGAGTTCACGAATGTTGAGCCTGTTCGCACACCACGCCGAAGCATTCTTCAAAATTGAAATCAACGGCCGCGATTATCCGGACGGTATGACCGAACACGCCATTTTCGCCGCCATTGCGGTCAGCGTTCTGCTCTTCATGAGCTACGGTATCTACGCCGGCGTTCGCGACTTTCTACGCTGGCGCCGCCGCCCGGCCGAAGTGAAGGCGTGAAAGACAGAATTATTAACCATAGAGACACGGAGAACACAGAGAGAAGACAAACACAGAGAAGACAATAAGAGATATTGGACAGGATGAACGAGATTGATTTCAGCCACTCCGTTCATCTCATCAAAAATCTCGTTTTTTCTTGTCTTTCTCTGTGCTCTCTGTGTCTCTGTGGTTAACTCTGATTTCCGAGCATGTCTCCTCTCGCGGACACTCACGTTCACCTGCTTGCAGGTCTCGACGACGGGCCGGCCACGGCCGATGTTGCGCTGGCGATGTGCCGTAAACTCGTCAGCGAAGGCGCACGTCACGCCACCGCACTCGCGCACCAGAACCCGGACTACCCGGAGAACACCGCCGACCGGCTCCGCTCCGCCGCGGCCGCGCTCGCCGCGATGCTCGTCGAGAAGAAGGTTCCGCTTTCGGTCCACCCCACCGGCGAAGTGATGCTTTCACCCACCACGCTCGAGGAGTGGCGTGCGGGTCGGCTGCTCTCGGTCGGCGATCACCGCCAGTGGTTGTTGGTGGAGATGCCACACAGTGGATGCATTAACGTCTTGCCGCTGGCGGAAGCACTTCAGCCGGAAGGCGTGGGTCTTATCATCGCGCACGCGGAACGCTACCCGGAACTGCTCGACGATCTGGCGCTCTCGCAAAAGTGGATCGAAGCCGGTTGCTTGCTTCAGGTGACGGCTCGTGCCCTGGCGGAACCGTGGGACGAGCACTTCGAGGAATCGCTCAAGCGGTGGGCGTGCGGGGGATTCATTCACCTGTTGGGTTCGGACGGCCACGGCATCGACCGCCGGAGGCCGGAGCTGGCCGCGGGCTATCGCCAACTGGTCAAGTGGATTGGTCGTTCGCACGCGTCTTGCATTGCGTGGGAGTGGGGCCGGGCGGTACTCGAAGGTCGGCCGCTGAAGGTGCCGCCGCCAGGTCCAGTGGAGAGAGGTTGGGTCGCGCGGCTATTTGGCGGCTGATTTACGCCGCGACCTGGGCGGGTGGCGGTCCGACGATGTGCGTGAGGATGCCGAGTAGATGGTCCACCTCATGGAGTTCGTATTCCAACATGCCGAATGTCAGCATTGAACCTGCCAATCGCAAGAACTTCCAGGTGGTACCGGTCGTCACACATCCATAGAGGGTATCCACCGGGGCGTTCGTCCGTTGGTTGAATCTCTGTACACCGATCATGCCGGCGATGCACTGCCCCAACCCATCATTGATGTTCTCTTTTTTCGCTTCAAAGATTACCATCACTGGAGCGACGATCTGAGGTTGTTGGGGACTTTTGCAAATCAGAAAATCGCAGAATCCGGTCAACTTCGCGCTCGGATCAGCTTGAAAGTCCATACCTGAAAAGAGCGATATCTGACCACGATACCGCCACCAGAATTCACGCAGGATTGGAGCGATCATCCACTCGCTCCGCGCTTTCTCGGTGTTTACAGTTGCTGCAAGTTGAGCACCGATTCGCAAAGACTCCAAAAATGTCTGCGAAGCTGGCACAAGCGACACAGTGGCGAACAGATCGTCGATCGTTTGCCAGGTCAGCCCGAACTTCTGAACTACTTCGGGATACGTGAAGTCGCCGAATGCCATATGTTGCACCCCTAATAGAGCGTGGGCATTGTAACCGCCGGGCGTGGAAATTGTCACGAGTAACGGGTTTTCCGGAGCGCACCGTTGACGCGACGGGGCATTTCGCGCAACATGGACTTGCATCGGGTTCCGTCTCACTCTTTCACCGCACGCTGCCGCGGCAAGGACGCGACCCAAACGCTGTCAAAAGTTCCCCCGAGCCTTCGCCACCCGCCGTCCACTGCCCACCTCCTGGGGAGAGATCGAACGATGCTCCGTACCCGCGTCCGCGGTTTCACCGCGTTACTCTTTATTGCTTCCTTCGCCGGTGCTGTGAGTGCCCAGCCCACACCCGACCAGCAGGCGGAAGCACTCCTGAACGCGGGGCGTAAGGCGTACAACGAGGGGAATCCTCAATTTGCCGCGGACCGGTTCACCGAACTGCTCACCAAGTTCGGCGGCTACAAGGACGCCAACACCGCCCGATACGGCCTTGGCCTTGCGCTTCTCGATCTCCCCGACCCCAACTACCAGAAGGCATACGAAGCCTTCATCGCCGCCTCCAACGATGCCAAGTTCCCCGAGCGTGGGCTGGCCCTCTATCAGGCGGGCGTCTGCCAGCGCGGAATGGGACACAAGGAACTGGCCGAAGGCATTGCCAAGCCCAACGAACTGCAGCAACGCCAGAACAACGCCAATGCCAAGTTTGGTGAAGCCGTCAAATTCTTCACGCAAGCACGCGAGGTCTTCGAAAAACAGACCCCTCCTGAGGCGGAGTGGGCCGCACGCTCTCGCTGCGACATCGCCGAGATGGAATTGCGCCTCGGAAAAGTGAAGGAGGCGCGAACAACTGCCGAACCGTTCGTGAAGGACGCCAATTTCGCCAAAAGCAAGTTCCGCCCGCTTGGTCTGTATTACCACGGCACCGCCTGCTTCCTCTTGAACGACACCTCCGCCGCCGGGAAGTCACTCGGTCAACTCGCCCCCTTCGATCAGCCGTTTGGGCCACATGCGCGTTACCTCGTCGGCCGGATTCACGCGTCGCAAAGCGAGAACGCCGAGGCCGCCGCCGCGTTCGACGGCGTCCTCGCCGAGTACGCCAAACAGAAAACCGCGGCCGTCGAAGCACTCAAGCAGCCCGACAAGTTCAAAAGCGATCCGTGGGAAAAGTCGCGCCTCGAAGCACTCGTGAAGAACCCCGCGCCGGACTATGTCGCGGGAAGTGCGTTCTATGCGGCGTGTCTCAATTACGAAGCGGGCAAGTTCGGCGAAGCGCAGACCAAGTTCGAGACATTCACAAAAGATTACACCACTTCGCCTCTCAAGGACGACGCGATCCTTCGTCTCGGCTTCTGCCAGGTTCAAACGAAGCAATTCGAGCAGGCTGTGAAGACGCTGCAACCTCTCCTCAACCACACGCGGCTGGCGGATCAGGCGTGTTTCTGGACAGGGAAGGCGCAAGCGGGCCTCGCGGCCGCGGTTGACCCGACCAACCCGAACTTGCGCACGCAGATGTACACCACCGCGATCAACTCGCTCCGCGCCGCGGCGGACAAGGCGAACCAGTTCGCCGGGCAAGGCGATGCCGAGGCGAAATTGCGCCGCGCGGAAATGCTCCTCGAACTGGCCGACACGCAACTCGCCGCGAAGCATCCCAAGGATGCCGCTGCAACGTACGAAACGATCTGGAACGACAAACTGCTCCCCGCAAAGGCAGAAGAAACGCTGCAGCGGCTGATCACGGCGTACCATCTGGCGGAGGACTATCCAAAATCCGAGGAGCGCATCGCCACGTTCAAGCAGCAGTTTCCCAACAGCACGTTGATGCCGATCGTGCTCTTTCGTAGCGCGGAGAATGCCTATGCAAAGGCGGAAGCCTTCGTGAAGCAGAAGAAGCCGGCTGACGCCAAGACCGCCTTTGCCGATGCCGAGAAAAAGTACGCGGAGGTGGTTGCGAAATTCCCAGAGTTTGATCGCGTCAATCGCGCGAAGTTCGGGCAGGCGCTCTGCTTCATCGCGCTCGAAGACTTCGAGAAGGCTATCAAAGTCCTCGACGCCATCCCCGCGGCGGAGCGTAACGGCGACTTAGCTCCGGTGCCATACATTCTCGCCGATTGCCACATTCGCACCGCGCCCGCTAAGGCCGAGGATGCGTTGCAGGACAATATCCTGCGCGAAAAACTCACCACCGCCGCTGGTCTGCTCGACACATTCATTGCCGCCAACCCGAAAGCCGATCAAACTGCCGACGCCATTCTGAAGTACGGTCACTGTTACAAGCGACTGGCGATCCAGTTCCCGCCGGGTAACGAGCGGAACGATGCCCTCAACAAGGCACGTGGGGCGCTGGAACGGCTGCCGCGGGAGTTCCCGCAATCGCCGCTCGTCGGAACGGCCCATCTCGAACGCGCCAAGGTGATCGCCCTGCAGGGCGATAAGAACGGCGCGATCAATGAATTGCGTGCGTTTGGGAACGATCCGCTCCAGAAATCGCCGGTAGCACCGTTGGGGATGATCTACCTTGCCACCTTGCTTCGCGAGCAGAATCAATCCGCACAGGCGGCGCAGGTTCTTCACGATGCGCGGCAGAAGTTCGAGGGTGGGCTGAACGCTGCACAAAAGAAAGAGTGGATCGCACTGCTCCGCTATCACCACGGAGTTGCACTTTTCGAAAGCGGCAAAGTGGCTGACGCCCGCACCACGTTTGATCAAGCGGCCCAGGCTGCCCCGGAACTGCCGATTGCCGTGGAGGCGATCCTGAAGGGGACGCAGTGTCAGGTGGAGGAACTGAAAAAGAAGATCGAAGCGCTCGAGAAGCAGAAGCAGCCGAATCTGAAGCCCGATCAACTCAAAGTGATCGAGAACCAGATCAAGGCCGTGAAAGCCGAACTGGCCAACGTCGGCAAGCAATTCGAACAGCGTGCCGAAACATACCGCGCCACCCACCCACAAAGTCCGGCTCGCGCTCGCATGCTCTACGATGCGGCCTGGGCCTACCGCGACTCCGACGCCGACGCCATCCCCGCCTACACGAAGTTGCTGGAGCAGTTCCCGGACACCTCGCTTGCCGTGGAAGCCCGACTGGAATTGGCCGAACTGCTCTCGGACAAAGGCAAACTGGATGACGCGATCAAACTGCTCAAGGCCGGCATTGAGGCCGAACCGACCGACAAGCCCACTCCGCCCGAAACCACCGATCGCATCCGCATTCGGCTCGGTATCGCACTCTTCGACAAGAAGGACTACGCCGCCGCGCAGGGGCAGTTTGATGCCGTCGGCAACAACGAGAAGTCGCTCTTGCGGGCACACGGGCTGTACCGTTCCGGAGAGTGTCTCCTTGCGCTCGGAAAGCCCGACGATGCGCAAAAGAAGCTCGCCATCTTCCGCGACAACGGCGCATTTCACAACATCGCCGGCGTGAGCGATCGCGCCACGCTGCGTCTGGGTCATGCGCTCGTGCAACTCAAGCAGTGGGACCAAGCGCGCCAGGCATTCGAAACCGTGATTAACCGCTTTGGCAACAACAACACCTGGGCGGTGGATGCCCGTTACGGCATTGGCTGGACATTCCAGAACCAAGCTCGCTACGACGACGCCGTGAACGCCTACGCTCTCGTCACGCAGGCGACGACCGACGACCGCGCTGGCCGGGCACACCTGCAAATCGGCTTGTGCCGCGCTGCGGCGAAGAAGTGGGGCGACGCCGGCAAAGCCTTCGCCACGGTTTACTTCGGCTACGACCTGCCGGACCTGAAGTACCCCGCCATGCTCGAACATGCGCGTGTGCTGGTCGAAGACAAGAAACCGGAAGAGGCGATCAAGTTGCTCCAACGTGTCCTCAAGGACGCTCCGAAAGACAGCGAATGGGCGAAAGCCGCCCAGGAGCGGCTGGAGAAGATCAAGAAGTGAGGGGCTGCATTTTCGGGTGGGCGACTCTCTCCGAGAGTCGCGGTCAGTTTCACAGAAACTGACCACCGACATTCGGAGAATGTCGGCCACCCGAAGAGACACCGACGGCCACCCGAAAGACGGAGAGTCAATGCCCATCAAGGGACGGTACACAGCGAGCGCGTGCGTGCTGTTCGAGCGGCCAGTGCCACTCGAACTGGTGGAGAGCGCACTCTCTGAGTTCAACGTGGTGAACCGCGTTCCGGAGATCACGAATTGGGTATTTGGCGGGCCAGCACTGACGCTGGCATTCCGGCCGGAGATCAATGGCTACGTCGCGGTCGATACCGTGGATCGACCGTGGCCCGATCACATGGGCGACCCGAAAACCGACGGCACGCTCTTCGGAGCGTGGGTGATGGGTCACTTCGGGCCGTTCACTTTCCCCGACGGCCTGAAGCGAGCCGCACAACACTCGTGGGGATGGCCGGAGGGGAAGACAATTCCGCAAAGGCACGCCGCGTTTGTCCGCATCCAGGCGAGCTATGTCTTCGGAAATGTGTCGGGCGATACACCGATCTTCCCGAACGGATACGATTCGCTGGCGGAGTTGGAGTTCATTACACGGGTGGCGCTGGCAATATTGCGGTTACCTGGTGCATTGTGCTATTTCAACCCGAATGGTGAGACACTCCGAAACGTCAGCAGTTTAGAGGAGTCGCTCGCGTTCGCCGCTGAAAGGAATATCCCGCCGCTCGACATCTATAGCAACGTGCGGCTCTTTAACGTCGATGACGGTTGGCTCTTGATGGATACCGTGGGCAACGGGCAACTCGGGATGCCGGACTTGCCCGACTTGGAAGCCTGCATGCACAGGGACAAAAAGTATAACCTGCAAGGAGTCGATGCGTTCCTGCGAAACACAACACTCTACGTATTGCGGCAGGGTGAAGTCTTTCGGGATGGTGACACGATCGATGGTCCCGGCAACGTGCGATGGCGGGCGTGGAATCGCCGCCGAAGTCTGATCGACCCGCCGCGTCGGACCATCCGTTTCTTCCCCCAGGACGGGACAGACCCGCCGGAAGTGCTGTTCCAGGATCGCGACGAGGAATAGATTCTGCGGCTCTCTTGGCGGAACATGGCAAAGAGTCGGCAGAACGGAGACGGAAGGATGCAAGTATTGCTGTGCTGTTTCGTGGGGATGGCGATCTCTGCTCCTCCGTCTGTTCCAACATAGATCAGTGCCGATTTTGCTCTGTTGAAACCTTGGGTCGGTTGTCGCTGAGTTGAGTTTAGTCGAAGTGGTTTTCTTCATGATCGCGACGACCTCCCCAAGGTTACCCAAACAGAGCAAGCCGATCTCACAGGCTGCAGAATCCAACACACGCTGCAATATCGTGGAGGTTCGTCCGATGGTCGACTTGTCCCTACTCCGCCACACCTGGGTCGCGGCCGCGTGTGCCGCGGTGGTGTTGTGCTTCACCTCTTCGCAACCGGCACACGCCTATGTCGAAGTGCCCATGAGTCTCGGCGATGTTCTGCGCCAGTCCACCAATGTCTGCGTGATGCAGGTCACGAAGGTGGACCGTGAGAAGAACCTCATCATCTACACGAAAGTGCAGGACCTCAAAGGCAAGCACCCACAGAACGAAATCAAGCACAACATCGGCCGCGGCGGACTGCGACCAGGCGAGTGGGAAGAGATCATGAAATGGGCCGAAGTCGGCAAGACGGCCGTCTTCTTCCACAATGGCGGCGCCAGCGAGACGTTCATTGGCGTGACGTGGTACCAGGCATACCCACAGGGAGAGTGGTGGGGCATGTCGCACGGCGAACCGTTCCTGCTTCGCAGTTACGCGGGGAAAGTGGACAAGTTCCCCGCTCTGCTCACCGAAATCCTCGACGGCAAGGAAGTGGTTGTGCCGTGTATGGTGGACGGCGACAAGGAAGCTCTCCACAAAAAGACGGCACGCATCCAGCGGATGAAAGCCAGCCTCAAGATCATCGACTATAACCCGAAACGCGACTTCGTCGGCTGGGGTGGCGAAGACATTCGCCGGCTCGCGGGGATGCCCGGCTTCGACCGCTACGCCGCACTCAGCAAACTCGACGCCGAAGTGCAATCAGTAACGACAATCGACTTCGACAACGACGGTAAACCGGACATCTGCCTGTGCGGCGCGAACAAGGTCGTGCTCTTGCAAAATGGTGGTGATGGCTTCATCGAAACAGCCCTGCCGGGTTTCAGCGGCGGCGCCCGCTCGGCGGTATGGGCCGATTGCAATGGCGATGGTCTGCCCGATTTGCTACTCGCCACGCCAACCGGTCCGCGGTTGTTCGTGAATCTCGGCAAGGGACAGTTCCGCGACGAAACGAATCGGCTACCCAAGGAAATCGCTTACAACCTCACAGCCGCGGCCTGGGGCGATTTCGATGGCGATGGCAAGCCGGACATCGCGCTGGCCAACGGTTTCCACGGTCTGCGTATCTACAAGAACATTCGGCCCGAATCGCCCAAGATCGTGACGCCGACAATCGGCGAGTGGCAGGCCATCGGCATCTTCCGCGCGAAGAACCCGGCGGACAACTTCAAGACCGCCTTCCCCATCGAGTCAGAGAAGTTCACTCCAACAAAGGAGTACAAGGGGAAACGGGACATGCCGACGCGGTGGGAGAAGAAGGACGTCAAACCCGGTGCTCCGCTCGGGTTGCCGGAGGTTGGCCAGAACTGCGCCACGTACGTCCACACCGAACTGGAAGTGCCAGTTGATGCCGAAGTGCCGGTTTCAATTGGCACCGGCGGCAACACCCTGACCGTCTGGGTGAACCGGGAGCAGATTTTCAGTGACGATAAGGGCAAAGAGGCACCGGTTGCGCTGACGCTCAAACTCAAGAAGGGTAAGAACGAACTCCTGGTGAAGATGTGCAACACGGACAAACAGCAATCGTTCCTGTTTGCGACCGGTCACACCGAGGGCGGCCCGCCAGGTCCGTGGTTTGAGAATGTTTCCACCGCGTGGGGATTCGGTCCAGATGGTCTTTGCTCCGACGTCAAGGGCGATACGCTCGCGGTCGCGGACTTCACCGGCGACGGCAAACCGGACATCCTCTACGGCGCGGGGACGGGGGTTCTGCTCGTCAATCAGGGTGGCCAGTTCGCGGTGAAGGCCGATAGCGGGATTTCGTACCGTCCGGGCAAAGTCGGCCCGGCGGTGTGCGACTTCGATGGCGACGGACACCTCGATCTCTTCATTCCGCAAGTCGATGGCAAGTGCAAATTGCTCCGCAACGACGGCACAGGCAAGTTCGCTGACGTGACCGCGCAGGCAGGCGATCTCGCGCAAAGCATTCCCGGTGCAGTTTCTGCCGCGTGGGGCGATTTCGATAACGATGGCAAGCCGGACCTGCTGGTGTGCTGCCTCAAAGGAAGCAACCGTTACTTCAAGAACGAGGGCGGCAAGTTTACCGAGAAAACACGGGACCTCGGTCTGCAACAGAAAGTGTTCAACACGCAAGCGGCGTGCTTCGTCGATCTCAACGGCGACGGGCAACTCGATCTCATTCTCAATAACGAGGGGCAGGAATCGTGTGTACTGTTTGGCGTGCAAACGCCCGGCGGTGCCAAGACGCCGGTCCTGGTGACGCTCAATGGCACCTCCACGCTCAATGGCGGAAAGGTGGTGGTGAAGGACATGAACGGCCAGAAAGTGGCGTGTAGCGCGGTGACCGGCGGCGACTGTCGCGGAAGCCAGAGCCTCGCGCCGCGTTTTGTGCTCACTCCGGGCGCGTACAAGTTCGAACTGATCGGTCCGGACGGCAAGTCTACCGTGAAGGAAGTCACCGTAACCGCTACGCCAATGCAGGTGAAGGCGCAGTAGGCGAACCCCGGCCGCAAGGGCGGTGGGTCACTGACACCCGCTGTCCTTGCGGCCGGGGTTTGCCCGGGTCGCACATACACGGATTACACACATGAATCTTCGTCTTGTTTGCTCTGTTCTCTGTGCTCTCTGCGGTGAATATTCCGTTTCCTCTGCGGCCGAACCCAGTCCGTGGGCCACGTACCGCGGTAATCCCCAACGCACCGGTAACACCGACAACCTGCCTGGCCCGGAGAAGCCCACCATTCTCTGGACAGTAAAATCAACCGATCACTTTTTGGCGTCACCGGTGCCGGTGAAAGACAGCATATACGTCGCTGGGATCGGTGCGTTCAACCGACCCTCGGCGTATCTCTTCCCGCTCGCTGCGAAGACTCCACCCGCGGCAACCTGGACCAAGTCGGCGCCATATCTGAAGCTGGCATCGGTCAGTTCGCCGGCGCTGGCGGGGGACTTGCTTGTCTTCGGCGATGGGTTGCACCAGGATTCCGGCGGCGTGTTGCATTGCGTGAACGCGACCACAAGCAAGCCGCTGTGGCAACTCGTCATGCCAGGCAACCTCATTCACATGGAAGGCGCCCCCACCGTCGTGGACGGCAAGGTGTTCATGGGCGGCGGCAGCGCGGGTGCATTCTGCGTCGATCTGAACAAGGCGACACTCGATGGCAAGGACTACGACCTCGCCACTGTGGTGAAGATGCAAGAAGCGAAGTGGAAAGAGTTGCAAGCCAAGTACGAAGCGGACAAAAAGAAAGACCCGGACTTCGCGATTCCGCCCGACGATAGCCAGCTTTTGAAATTTGCGCCGAAAAAAGTGTGGCAGAAGGGCGAAGGAAAGTGGCACGTCGATGCGCCAGTGAATGTTGCAGGCGACATGGTGTTCGTACCCACCGCGTATCTCGAAAAAGAGAAGACCGGCGAGCGTGCGATTTACGCTCTCAAGGCCGACACGGGCGAGACGGTGTGGAAGAAGGAACTCAAGTTCAATCCGTGGGGCGGAGCAACCATCGCGGGCGATCTGGTCATTGTGCCGGGTAGCTCTGTCGGGTTCTACTACAAGGAACTGAAGCTCGCGAAGGGCGACATCACCGCATTCGATTTGAAGACCGGCGACGTGAAATGGACCAAGGCAGTCCCGCAAGGCGGCGTGCTCGGTTGCGTGGCCGTGAGTGATGGGTTGGCCGTCTGCACCGCAACCGATGGCAAGGTGAGAGCGTACAAACTCGGTGACGGTGAACGAGCGTGGCTTTACGATGCGAAAATGCCGTTCTTCGCGCCGCCCGCCGTGGCTGGCGGAGTGGTGTACGTAGCGGATCTGGGTGGCACGGTTCACGCCATTGACCTGAAGACAGGTAACGCGAAGTGGACACTCTCGATCGCAAAAGAGACCGGCGCGCCGGGCATGATCTACGGTGGGATCACCGTGATCGGCGGTAAACTCGTCGTCGCCACATGTAACCTCGATGGTCCGTGGATCAACAAGGAAACTGTGCTGGTATGCATCGGAACGAAGTAATGCGATTTGGAAGGAGACAACAATGAAACGCCTTGCGATCACCCTCGGTTGCGTCGCCCTTCTCACTTTGGTCGGGCAAACGCCGGCGGAGGAGAAAAAGTCCGGGGTCGTGGTGGATAAGGCCAAGAAGACCGTGACGATCGACGCGAAGGTCGCCCCACGCAAGCTCGAACACCTCAAGGGTGAGGTGTATCCCATCGAGTTGATTGCGTGCTGGCCGCACCCCCGCGGGAAGAAAGCTCACGAAACTGTCGTGACCATTGAAGCCGAACCGTCGGAAGTTCACAAGGGACTGGAAGAACTGGGCCTCAAGCCCGGCAAGCCGGCCCTTGGTGCTGCGCCGAAAGAAGGCGACCCCGATCCGAAGCCAGAGGGGCCGGAGGTAAACGTGTTCATCGAAGTACCCGACGGCGCGGGCGTCGCCAAACGCCTCACGCTCGACAAGGTACTCATGGACCCGAAGACGAAAAAGCCCGCTCCCAAGATGACGTTCATCTTCACCGGCTCGGTGATGTCTGCCGTCGATCCCAATAAGCCCGATGTCAAGAAATATGGTGCCGATGTGACGGGTTCGCTCATTGCACTTTTCCCCGTCACAAACGAAACCGTACTCCAGACCGGCTGGACGATGAAGGAAGAGAAATTTCTCAAACTGGAAGTGCGGCCGGGAGTGTTGCCGAAAGAAGGCACACCCGTGAAGTTAGTGATCGAAGCCAAGTAGTGCGCGAGTGTGGATGGAAGACATTATCCAGGAGATCCGACCGTGTCGATTTTCCGCCGAAGTCTTTTTCTTCCTGCGCTCGCGTTGGCGGGTTGCGGACAGCAGCCGACAGCCGATTCCACAACCGCGCCACCGGTGGTTGTGGTTACACCGCCATCAGCAGTTGCTGCTGCAACCCCCACTCCAAAACCACAATCGCAAGCGGAACCGCAACTGCCGGCCCCCGCACCTCCGACCTTCGACTTTCCCCCAGACCTGACCGGTAAAGCACTGGCGCGTGTGCTCGCGCCCGATACCTCGCGTCCACTTCCTCAGGAGCGAGCCATACCCGCTCCCAAGCCGCGAGCTGTTCCTGCAACGATCCTCGAACCCAACACCCTCACGCAAGTCCGCTACGTTCCGCCATCGCTGCCACTGGCCAAGTTACCGGCGGCAAAGCCCACCAACCCCACCGAAAAGGTTCCACTCGATCTCGGTATGGGTGCTGAAGCTTTGCCCACGAAGCCCGTGTTGCCCGTTGTGGCCATGGACACTCCACGTGCCCCCGACGTGAATCTTCCCCCCACCCCTCCGGTACTTGGGCGCCCCGTGGTCGATCGTGTTTCCGTGGATGATCCAACGAATGAATCCGGCAACGCGGCAATTGTGGCCGAATCGGTCAAAGTTCCGCTGACGCCGAGCGGTTTCCTCAAGGTCGTGGTGCCTGATCCGTTTGAACTGGGTGCACAGGTGAAGCCGAACGTACCCGCGACCGCCGAACCACGGGTTATGCCCGTCCCGGTGATTCCTCAACGCGTGAAGTGATCAGAGTAGTGGGCACACTCCGTGTGCCGTCAAAGACAAAGACACGGAGTGTGCCTACTAATTTGAGAATGCGGCACGCCGAAACTTCGGCGTGCCGCAGGCGTTTGGCAAGACACCAATTGCGAACGCAATTCATTCAATCGCCGGTTGTCTTGGACATGCTCCGCAGGACCAGATGGTCTCTCTTCGCGTTCATGATGATGAGCAGTTTCGCCTCCGGCACGAGGATGAGGTGCTCATCGAGCGCCACACGCGGTTGCTTTCCCCACACATCGATTAGTTCATCGAACTCTGGCAGTGCGGAGAAGGAAGCCGTGCCTGGTGCAGTGGTTTCCGCGTTCCGGTTATTGTGAATACTGACAGCGATTGTCTTTTTCTCTCGTGGGCGAGCCCCCACCGTTATCGGGCTAATCTTCAGGAAGTAGCCGTTGCCCGACACGGCAGGTACGTACCACGTTCCGCTTCCCCGGCCGATCCCTCCGACTCGTTGATCCTGCCCCTTCTGGTTCATCACGATGCCGTTGCCGTACAGGTTGCCGTCGGTGCCGAAGAATGGAACCTCCGCGACGTCCTTTCGGACGGACCACTTCCGGTTTTGCACAGTCAGAATGTTCGTTTTCTGATGGGGGCTCCAGCCGTCGAAGTTGGAGAACGCCATTCCGTCGGGTGAAGCGCGGATCATGTTCCAGTGTAGGTTCAGTCCGCCCGGGTTAGACCCTTCGATTGCAGCCAAGCTATTGTTCTGGACATCAATGAGAACCGGGTCGCCGAAGGTGCCAATGGCCAGCATCGGACCATCGGTGCGCGAGCCCATTGCGATCCAGTTCAGCCCCTGCGTGGGCGAAGTGGCGTCATACATCTTTTGCAGGCTCGGCAGCGAGTAGACGCGCATGATGTTCGAACTGCGAACATAGACCACCGCTCGCGTCAGACCGGCGGCAAGCCGCACATCGCCGGTGTCGGCTTGGACCGTGTTCAGTCGCGCGGTGCTCACGTCGAAGATCCCCAATTTCCCTCTATCCGGGAAGTGCATAACGATGTAGCGCCCACCGCCGCCAATGGCGAGTTGCCCGACTTTGTCTTCCAGTTCGAGGTTGCTCGGATCGGCCGGTAGGGTTGGCGGAGTGATTTGCGGCACCTGCCCGGTCACTGGACGGAGTTCGAAGACATCTTTCGGCTTCTGCGGAGTGAACGAATTGCCCCCATTGTTATTGCCGCCGTTGTTATTGTTGTTGTTTCGGTTGTTGTTATTGTTATTATTGCTATTATTTCGATTGTTGTTATTGTTGTTTCGGTTCCAGAAGCTGTTCGATTGGCTCGAAGCGGTCTCTTCGTAATCGATCTGCGTGAACAGGAACCAACCCGTCAGCGCCAGTCCACTGAGAACAAACATCAGCCCCAGCCCGCCGCTGAGGAGCACAATCATCGCAGATCCGCCTTTACGAATGGGTTCCTCATCGTCGTCGTCGCTCTTGCGTTTTTTGGCCGACGTTGCCACGGTGGTGCCGGGTAGTGCGCCAGGCGTGACGTGCAGCTCGTATGGCGGCTGCCCCGCTTCCGGCACCGTGGCCGGTTTCTTGAATTCGACGGTCAGCTCCGCTTCGCACCGCGGGCAGACAACCGTGAATGCCTGCCGTGCCTCGGTGACGGGAAACGTGTGGCTGCACTTCGAACACTTCACGTCCTGGGGCATGGAAGCACCTGAGTAACGGTGTGGGGTGTTGTTATTTTTCCCAATTCACCCCGCATGTGCAAGCGCTGGGGAGTAAAAGAAGAGGAGAACAGGACCTGCAGAGAGACGCAAAGACGAGGAACCGCAGATGCCGCAGATAAACACGGATTCAGGCAGGATAACAGGATTAACATGATTCTGAATTTCAATCCTACTCCAACCTGCCATCCTGTCTCAAATTCTCTGCTCTGATCTGCGTCTTTCTGCGTTATCTGCGGCTCCTCCTCTGCTCGTCTTTCTGCGTTTATCTACCGACTTACCTTGACGCAGTTCCTGTTCTGTAGTGTGCTAAGCGTGGTTGTCACTCACGGAGTTCTGCGATGGGCATGGAAAACTACACGCGACACCAGCAAGGAATCATCAAGCGATACTACGAGAACATCGACAAGGTCGCGTGGCAACGGCTGTCGGAACTGGTCGCCGATCTGTATCTGGCAGAAGGCAAGAAGCGCGACAAACTCTGGACTTCCGCGGTCGGCTTCATGCAGAAGCTCAAGGTACCGCAAACTCGCATCGACGCCATCGTTGCCAAGAAAGATGTGGAGGCGCTGGCCAAGCTCGTGAAGGAATTGATGGGCAAGGAATAGGTTGCGCTACGCGCCGAACAAGAATCGCAACACCTCATCGAATCGCCCACCCCACGCCACTTCGTGATGTGTCGCTCCGGGTACTTCAACATACCGGAACTGTTCACCTTCGCGAAGTCCATACTTCGCGAAGAACGCCGCCAAGCGTCGCGTCCGGCGAATGGTGGCGTCAGAAGCGGCCTGGGTGTGACCCTCGTATTCACCCACATCCAGCCACACCCGACAATTGCGTAGCCAATCCGGCGACACCATCACCGTCCGCAAGAAATACTCGCGATCCCACCACAACGACGGCGACATGGCCGCACACTTACCGAACACGTCGGGATACCACTTGCACAGGTGGAGTGAGATCAGCCCACCCATCGACGATCCGCCGATGGCGGTATGTTCTCGTTCCGGCAGCGTGCGGTAAGTGGCGTCGATAAATGGCTTCACTTCTTCGACTAGAAAACGGCCGTATTCGTGCGACAAGTCCTTCGGGTGTTCAGATCCGCGGCGCAGCGGACCGTATTCGGACAGCCGATCGGGTGTGTTCGCCACTCCCACGATGATGAGCGGTTCCACGTGGCCCGCTTGGATTTCGCGCTCCGCGACATCACCCACACCCCACGGCACCCCTCCGAACGCCGTGTGGGGATCGAAGAGATTCTGACCGTCGTGCATGTAGAAAACCGGATAGCGGCGGTTCGGTTCCAGTCCGTAACCGGGCGGCAGCCACACGCTGAGAGTGCGCGCATGCGGCAAAAAGCACGAACTGAAGTCGGGATAGTAGTCGATCATTCACGGTCCAGAAACAAACCAACCCCACTACTTTGATTCCGCCTTCAACGTAAGATTCGCTTTGTTGGCTTCGCCCCGCGACGGCTGTGTTGAAATCTTCGGTTGAGGTTGTCGCAATCGCAAATGAGAACGCACCCAGGCGGGTTCTCATTTATTCAACCGGCAAATGAGAAGCCGCTCGGCGTGTTCTCATTTACTGAACTGGCGGAGAGCTTCGTCATGCTCAGCCCCAATGACATCGTATCGGCGCTCGAAGCCGCCGGGTTTACTCACCTCGTGTGGATTCCCGATAGCCATCTCGGCACGTGGGAACCGGCATTGCGGAGCTCGCGTGTGGCGCTCATTCGCGTCTGTCGCGAGGGCGAAGCAGTCGGCGTGGCCATCGGACTGATGCTCGGCGGCGCAAAGCCACTGGTAGCGATTCAATGCACGGGCTTCTTCGAGGCTGGCGACGCTGTTCGGAATGCAGCCTACGACCTGAAGCTCCCGCTCAAACTCATTATCGGCGTGCGCAGCGAACGGGCCGCAAAAACGGGCAAGAGTACGGATAACTGCCCGCGCTTTGCCGAGAGGATTGTGGCGGCGTGGGAATTGCCGCACGCGCGGTTTGACCCGGCGGAAGCGGAAGCAGCAGAACTGGCGGGTGTCCTGAAGTCCCTGGCCGATCAACCAACCCCGGCCGCGATTCTCTGGGCGGAGTAGCCCAGGCGGAGTGAAGCCATGATAACGCATCGCGAAGCGCTCGAAGTGCTGGCCGCGCACCGCCGCGAACAGATTGTCGTGACGACGATGGGTTCGGTCGCGATCTGGCCGCAACTCTCTAATTCGCCACTCGACTTCCACTATCTGCCGTCGAGCATGGGCCAGGGGGTGCCGGTCGGCCTCGGTTTATGCCTTGCACAACCCGGCAATAATCGTGGCGTGATCGTGCTGACCGGCGATGGCGGTACGCTCATGAACCTCGGTTGTATTGTCACAGCAGCGCAATTCGCAGTTCCGCTGTACATACTGCTGATCGATAACGGCCTTTATGAAGTGACCGGCGGTCAAGCCGTGGCGAACGCACGACACACAAACTTCGCTGCCCTCGCGCGGGCGGTTGGCTTTACACGCGTGTATGAATGTGGTGAGCGGAGCGAATGGGAATCGGTCGCAAGCGAATCACTGACTGGGAGCGGACCGGTTTTTGTGTGGCTGAAAGTGGAGGGGGAATTGGGGAAGCCCACACCCGCTCCGCCGCGACCAATGGCCGAGCAGATCTCGCGGCTGCGGGAGGCTTTGGCGAATCGAACGGCGTAGGCGAACGACGCGGTGTTAGCCCGCCGAGATCTTTACGCCGCCAATCGGCCCGAGTCTTCTTGTGTGACTTGCAGACGTGCGACGAGAATTGGCTTCTTGGCCTTCAGCACGAGAACGCGGCCGATCCAGCGTTCGAGCAGTAATAGCGGGAAGATACGCCAGGTGTGGGGGAGTTCTCCGCGGCGGAGGTGTCGCTTGGCGACACGGTGTTCGGCGAAGCGAGCAAAGGTGCGGCGGAGTTCGCGGGCGGTTGTCTTGGGCGCGGTGGCGGGATCTTGTGGCCGACGCCACCACAACCGCTGCAGCGGAAGTAGGATATCCTGCCAGAAGGCGGCATCGAAGCGAGCCGGGAATAGCGCGATTACCTTTCCGCCGGGTTTGAGAACGCGAAAGAGTTCGTCCACGCGAGCCGGGTCCGGTTCGGCGGGTTCGTAGAGTGCGTTCCACGTCACGACGTCGAACGAGCTATCGGTAAAGGGCAATCGTGGACCGTCAATGTGGGCAAATGCGACTGGCAGCCCATGCCGGGCGAAGTTGTCGCGAACAAGATGCGGATATTCGCCCGGCGCGGCGGCGACGGTGACGTTTGTTCCGGTGCGTGCATAGTGAACCGCGTCGGTGCCCAGCCCGCAGCCAAGAATGAGTAAGGACTCGCCGGGGTGCCGGCCAAACTCTAGCGCGGGGACAAGCCAAGTGCCGTGTCGCTGGTACCTTTTTTGCTCTAATTCCTCAAACCACGCGGCGGAAAATGGCTCGCCCTCGCGGCGATTGGGTCGGACGGTTGGCGGGCGAATCAGTTCGCGTGTGGCGACAACGTGCGGATCCGGCAGTGGGAACGAAAGCCCCGATCCATCCGCAACGGTAGGCGGCATGGCGAAATCCGAAGAGCTGGGCGTCTCGTCGGCGAACAGTTTCAGATGTCCGAACTCGCCGTCCATGGCGCACCGCATCGGCCCGAGTAAGATGACCGCACGCAATAGCGAGGGTAGGTGGCGGAGTCAAGAGGGAAGTGGGCGAACCCTGCCAGCAAGGGCAGTGGGTGTTCCGAAACCCACTGCCCTTGCTGGCAGGGTTCGCCACAAAACGAGAACAGCGGTGCAATATGTCCGGTCCTAGTGGAGGTACCATGAGCCGATTGTGGGATGCGGTGAAGCGGACCGTGACCGGCGACGCCAGCCCGCCGCCGGACCTGGAGGCGACGCTTGCCGATCTCCGTACCAAGACGCCAACTCCAATCTTTTGGCTATTGGGTAAAACGCAATCCGGCAAAACGTCCGTAATTCGGTTCCTCACAGGCGCCGAAGACGCGGCAATCGGTTCTGGCTTTCGCCCATGTACCAAGACTTCCCGGCTTTACCAGTTCCCCACGGCGGATGCTCCACTCCTCACTTTCCTCGATACCCGCGGCGTCGATGAACCCGGTTATGACCCTGCCGAGGACATTGCGGCGTTCGATCCAAAGGCACACGTGGTTCTTGTGACGGTAAAGGCCACCGATTTCGCACAGGGCAATGTGCGATCCGCGCTCGAACGCATTCGCGTTGCCAGCCCGTCGCGTCCCGTCGTTCTCGCGATCACCACTTTGCACGAGGCGATTCCACGCCAGCCGCATCCCGAGCCGTACCCATTTGGCATGCTGGCCGTAACCCCCCGCGCCGCACTGAGCGAAGGCACATGGTCCTCTCCTCCTCCGCTTCCTCTACTTCAGTGCATCGATGAACACCGCCGGGCATTCGATGGGTTGTTTGATGCCTGCGTGCCAATCGATTTGACGAAGCCAGAAGACGGTTTTCCCGAACCCAACTATGGTGGCGAACAACTCAAACAGACACTTCTTGGTGTGCTGCCCGCCGCGTACCGACAAACGCTTCTGCGGTTGAAGGAAGCGACCGACGTGTTGAAAGATGCCCACCTTCGCCATGCAATGCCGATCGTTCTCGCCTATACGTCGGTGGCCGGGACCGCGGGTGCTGTGCCGCTGCCGTTTGTGGACATGGTGATTCTGCCGGGTATCCAGGCGCGGATGGCCCATCACCTGGCGCTGATTTACGGCCAACCCATGACTCCCGAACGCCTGAAGGAACTTGGCGCCGCCGTCGGCGTGGGGATGGTGGCGCGAACACTGGTGCGGCAAGCGGTGAAGTTTATCCCAGTGGTCGGCTCGGCAGTCGGCGCGACCGTGGCCGCAGCCAGTACCTACGCACTGGGTCGCGCGCTGTGCTACTACTTCGAAGCCGTTTGCGAGGGACATATCCCGACTCCCGACGCGCTGCGGAAGTTCTACCACGAGCAATACGCGGCCGCTGAGAAGCAGTGGAAAGTCGACCACCCCAAGGGGGAGAAGTAGACGCTTGGGTCGGTTTTACCCGAAATACATCTCAGGGGTTGAAACCCCTGGAAGAGAATCGCTGCCCACCGACGAGATTCCTCATGACTCGCTTTCGCCTGATCCTGCTCGCTGTAATCTTCGTCGCGCCGTTCGCGTTCATGATTGGTGTGGGTGGTTATCACCTGTGGGCGACCGGCTGGATGATCTACGCGTGGCCGCCGATGATCCTCTGCATGGCCGTCGCGTACCTCCTCGCGTGGTGGTGGACGCGACGGAGTAATCTCCCGCCGACCGATGCCAACCGCCCCGGCTACTGGACCGACCGCGACAAACTCGCGTGGGAGAAAGTGACCGAAAAGGCGAAATCGTTTGAGAAGGTGACGACCGAACAACTCGAAAACCCCAAACACTACACCGACTTGGCCCTCGAACTCGCGAAACAGGTCAGCGAGGTTTACAATCCCAACGCCGCCGATCCATTCGAGAACCTGACACTGCCCGAGGTGCTCGTGTGTATCGAGCTCGCCGCCGCCGATCTCGATGAACTTGTGCAGAAGTACGTACCTGGTTCGCACATGCTCCGCATCCGCGACATCAAGCGGGCACGCAAAGCGGTTGAGTGGTACAAAACGGGACAGAATATCTACTGGGCCGGAGCCGCGCTCTTTGATCCGGTGCAAACGGCTCTCCGTTACTTCGCGTCGAGAACGGTACTCGGCAACTTGCTTAACCGGCTCCAGAGCAACATTCTTCTCTGGTTCCACACGGCTTTTATCCACAACCTCGGCCACTACCTCATCGAATTGAACAGTGGACGGTTGAAGGTCGGCGTGAAACGCTATCGGGAACTGCTCGCCCAACAGCAAGCGATTCCAACCGATGAACCGTCCGCACGCTCCGCCCCAACACCAGCCGAGATGGAGGAAGCAGCCGTGGCCGCGGCCGCCAACACGGCGACTGGCCCCAAGCCTATCACGCTTGGCGTGCTGGGGGCGGTGAAGGCGGGTAAGTCGAGCTTGGTGAATGCGCTCCTGGGCCGCAACGCCGCGACTGTGGATCGCCTGCCGGTCGCCGCAGGCATCCGCTACGAATACACGCTCCCCGCCGGTCAGCCGGTCAGCATCCTCGATACGAGCGGTTACGGCGAGAACGGCCCAACGGATGAAGATTTCGGTGCGGCAGTGGAAGCATCACGCGACGCCGATCTGATTCTGCTCGTCACACAAGCGACCAACCCTGGCCGTAAGCCCGATGTCGATCTTCTCGATCGGCTTCGCGCGTGGTTTGCGGCCAAGCCACACTTGCGCATGCCGCCGGTGCTTGTCGCGGTTTCACATATCGACTTACTGAGTCCGAAAGCGGAATGGATGCCGCCCTATAACTGGAAGACCGGCACGCGGCCGAAGGAAGCCAATATCCGCGAGTGCGTGAGTGTGGTGAAGGAGCAACTCGCTGACCGGGCAACAGACATCATACCCGTATGCGGCCGCGAGGGTGAGCGAACCGGCATCGTGGAAGAACTGGTCCCCGCAATGGTGTCGCACTTGGATCATGCGCGCGGAACGGCGGTGTTGAAGGCATTCGAAGAGGAATCGGCCGCTGGGAAGTACGAGAAACTCGGCACGCAGGTGGTCGAAGGCGGTAAGAAGATGATCGGCATCCTGCGAGACGTGTTCAAGAAGAAGTGATCCTCGGCGTACTTCGGAAGTCTGGATGTTAGCGGCGCGTTCGCTCCTGGTGCCACACGGAACTGGTTGTCTTTGTTTTTCCCACCCCATTCCCACCCCTTGAGGTCGCTTTTTATGCGTCTCCTCTCCTGTGCTTTCTTGGTGTGCGCGACTTCCTTCGCGGTTGTCGCGGCGGATGAGTTCAAGCCCATCTTCAACGGCAAGAATCTCGATGGCTGGCAGACAAAAGCCTCCGGCAAAAACAAAGCCATGCCGCTCGACGGCAAGACCGAAGCCTTCGATGGCCGATTCGTCGTCAAGGACGACGAACTGGTCATCGACCCCAAAGTGAAGGGCGACCGCTACATCGAAACCGTTCACCAGTTCAGCGGCGACTTTACGATTCGCTACGACTTCAAACCGGCGGAAGGGTGTAATAACGATACACTTCTGCTCGGCACGAAGTTCGACATCAAGGCGGGTGGGAAGGATACCGTGAAGGGTGTGAAAATCGGTGAGTGGAACACAATGGAAATCGCGGTGAAGGGTGGCTCGGCCGATTTCATCGTCAACGGCCAGAAAATCGCGACGCAGAAAACGAAGGGGGAAAAAGGTCCACTCATTCTCCGAGCCGAATTCGGCCCGATTGTTTACAAGAACATCCGTGCCACTGCAGGGAAATAGGGGGTGAGTTGTTCGTGGTGAGTGGTGAGTTGAACCTGGCGTCTGCTTCTCACCACTCACGACCGGTGCAACCTAGTTCATGGCGGAGACGCATTTCGGTTACGCGCCAACGTCACTTATCTTTCGGCGTCGGAGCAGGATCCGGGGCGTTCTTCTTCGCGTCGTCCTGCGCCTTCTTTGCTGCCTCCAGTTCCTCGATCTTCTTTGTCAGCGCCTGGATTCGCTCCGGTGTGATCCCGCTCGGGTTCGCGGGCGGACATGGTGGACATGGCGGGCAGGCGGGGCCAACCCCTTGGGCCTGAATGCCTTGGGCCTGAATACCCTGAATGCCCTGCGCAACTGGTGGGCCAACCACCTGTCCCTGAATGAACGACCCGGAAACTCCCTGCAGCGAACCCGCCCCGACACCCATTGGTACACCCATCGGAATCCCCGATACCCCCATCGGGATACCCGTGAATCCCTGCGCCTGAGCTGTTTGCGTCCCGGAGATTCGGATCGTTGTCTCGGGTGCTTCAGTAAGCGGGACCAACTTGATCCACGGAATCGGAATCTGAATCGTCGTCATGGTAAGCGCGAAATGCGTCTTCTGTTTCGTGCTGACTGTCGCGTTGCTCACTCCGCCAACCCCGAACGGGACTCCACCGGCCACGCCCATCGGTTGAACCCCAAATGGCTGTGCTCCAAATCCAAAGGCACCCTGTGGCATCCCCATTATTCCTTGTGGACTACCGGGCACTCCTTGTGGGAAACCAGGTACTCCTTGCGGCGCACCGGACACCCCTTGTGGCGCGCCGGTCACATTCTGGCAATTTTCAGATGGACAGGGAGGCGTCTTGACGATCACCCTCTGCTGAGGGGCGTGAACCACAATCTCTTCGTTCCCGGGCGGACAGCCATCTGCTGGTGGGCACTCTGTCCCAGTATTTGAATAGGGTAAATTGCGGCACCCTGTCGCGCTGAGGACTAAAACAATCGCTGCCGTTACTGCACTTCCGCGCCACATGATGGGCCTCCGCGCGCAATTAACCGCAAGGCTGCACGAATCTGCAAAAATCGTATCGACCGCCCAATCGAAAAAATTGAGCGAAGAACGCACTCAACAGTCTCGCGCAAAAGTAAATGTAACTTCGTGGGGCTATAATCCGGGAGGATCGAGTAAACAAGATCAGCCGAAGTGTGAAAATGAACCGTGGCGACCGAAGGTCGCCACGTGAGTGGTCGGCGAGCAACAATTTCAGTGCGATGGCGGAACCGGGGGGGGTACCATCTTCTTCTGACTCTCATCGAGAGCTTTTTGGAGAGCGTTTACCCGCTCTTCGAGTTTTCCCAAATCGGTCGATTGAGTGGTGAGCGTATTCGTGTTCTCTTTCACCTGTCCGCTCAGCACCTTGACCTGCGTTTTCAGGCTCTCTACATCCTTTTGAGTTGTCAGAACATCGGTACGTAAGAGTTCAAGGCGTGTCTCCAACTTCAAGAACTGTTGGGTGAGGTCGTCTCCCGGCTGTGCGGGCGCCCCTTGCGGGGTGCCGGATGGTTTCTCGCCAGCAGCACCCTGGTTCTTCCCCTGCGCGGCCAAAGCGGCAAGGAGGAGGCGGAGTTGAACGTCTGAACTGGAACCAGTCACACCAAACGGTGAAGCCCCTCCCCCCAATGCAAACGCGGTCGGAGAAGCAAAATTCTGCGCACCGAAAGCCGACATTCCAAAAGCTTGCGCCCCAAAGGGCTGCATCCCAAACGCTTGCATCCCAAATGGCTGCGCTCCAAACGCTTGCGCCCCAAAGACTTGCGTCCCAGATGGCTGTACTCCAAATGTTTGCGCACCGAAGGTTGCTGCTCCCGTCACGGGAATCGTATGGAACGTTGTCACGGGGACCGTTTGGTATGTCGTTACCGGCACGGCATGGAACGTTGTCACAGGCACCGTATGGTATCCCTGAACTTGTCCTTGGCCAGGAACACCTTGGGGCTGCCCGGGAATACCCTGAGGCTTGGGAGCGCCAGGCACACCTTGTGGCGCTCCGGACGGAGTTTCGCTGATACACCCCGATTTACATATCCCACAACCGGGGAATAACTTACGCCATCCTTTGGTTTCTGCGCAACCTGCTTGCTGGAACACAACCTCCGGCGTCGTCATGATGACGCGAACGCGGGGAGCGTGTGAAGGGCGACACGGGGTAGGGCAAGCGACCGGCGGACACGTCGGTGGGCAGGGGTCCGGTGGACATGGGAATTCAGCAACGGGTGTTGGGCTGCTCACGACTGGCGCAGGTGCCGACGTTGGCATCGGTTGAGGTAACGGATACGACACGGGCGGGTCTGCAGCCCAACCGGAGCCGGTCCAAGTCGAGCACAGACAGGCGGAAATGAGGCCGGCGATCCACATGGTACGCATGAGGCATCCTTCCCTGGATGGACACCGCCCAATCGCTAAGCGGATAGTCTCCGTTTTCTTCGACCGTCACCGCACTCCGACTTTGCCGAAAGCACTCACCAGGAAACGAAGATACCGGGCGATGGCCCTTGACCCCATCACCCGGTACCTCAGTTTGACCCGCTCACGAAACCGGGGCCCATTATCGATTAATCGCGACGGTGTTGCCTCCCGTCGCTTGCTTTCGCGCTGCAACCCGCTTCGCTTCCTTCTCAGCAAGTTGCTTTTGCAATGCCGCGATGTCCGAAAGATCGCGATCGATAGCCGCGACGATCGGCTGCTTGGCAGGCGCCCTCCGCGATTCCATGTCGTCTGGCAAATCCTTCCCCCCGCTCGATCCACCTCCACCAGTCTTGGGTGTCGTGGGAGCAGCATATCCCATTCCCTTCCGAATCGCGCTGAGTTCGGCAAGTATTTTCTGATTGGTTGCTTTGACTGTTGCCAGATCCGCTTTCAAGGTGCTGATGTCCTGGGAACTCACACTACTCGTCGTTCCACCAACGATCTGGCACCCGCGATTGATTAGATTCAACCAATTCTGAAGACCTTGTGCCTCCGCATCGGTCGGAGGCCGCGTTCCGGATGGGAAAATGCCCGAAGGGAAGACGCCCGAAGGGAAAACACCGTAGGACGTTACGCCCGAAGGGAAGACACCGTAGGACGTTATGCCCGAAGGGAAGACGCCCGAAGGGAAAACACCGTAGGACGTTACGCCCGAAGGGAAGACACCGTAGGATGATACACCGGAGGGGAAGATGCCATAAGACTGCACCCCAGACGGAGCCACGCCGTACGATCCCGGGACCGCAACACCAGACGGAGCGGAGCCCCAAGTCAATCCGAAAAAGTGCGTTCCCTTCGGGTGGTATGCGAACGCGGGACTTGCTATGCCGACCAACGTGATGAGGCTTGCAGCGAGGATACGGGCTGACATTCGGAGTCTCCTTCTCACAGTGGTGTAAATTTGGGAAATTTGCGGACTTATGTCAATATGGGCAATCGGCGATGGCAAGGCAAATCAATTCGGCTCCCCAATCCTCGAATCAGTCTCCTCAGTGATGGCGCAACGCGAACTTCTTATACATGAAGCCGCTGGAAGTGTCACGTTACTTAACGAGCCGCGTCGCAGGAGTAGATGAGAACCCGACAGGCCGTGTTCTCATCTCTCGCAAGGGAGCGGGCAGCGATCCCCGCTCCCTTGCGGTCGCGGCTCGTTAAGCAACGTGACACTTCCAGCGGGTTTATGTATTATGCCAGCCTTTTACTTGATCCCACTGGATGGGGTGGATCGCATGGGAACAAATAGACCGGCACGGCACCTGCTGCCTCTAGGGCAAGTTTCTGGATTGTCTGAACAACTTCGTCCGGCGCTTCTGTGCTGTAGAGAACGACAATTCCTTCCGGAGAATCCTCTCCGGTCGGATTATTCCCCGAACTGGTCGATACGACAGCAGTACCGACCGGATGGCTACGCAATTTGGTGCGACAGCGATCGAGGGCGGCTTTCAAGTCGGATTGTGGAGAAAGCACGGGAATGCTCCAGTTGTGGAAGGCGATTCTCATGCTAGCACCGATATGAGGGCGCCTCAACCACCAGGGGTTTCGTCGGGGTTGTACTGAACATTGCCGATATCGAGATCCTGGAACACCCACTGAATCGGGTTTGCCCACGTGAACCCGCTGGTACTGCCTGCAAACAACAGGCCAACAGGGTGGTACAAGCCGTCGTCTGCTAACCCAAGGATGAATGACCCCGAGTCGCCGGGTTGGCTGAACAGACCGTTGTTGCCCACGATTTGGATTTGCCCCGTGAAATAGCCATACGGCCCTGTCCCCTCCCCATAGGGGATATTTGGGTCCGCATCCAGACCATTGATCGTTCCTTCCGTATAGCCGGAGGTCCGGCCTTCCTTGATAACCTGCATGCCCACGTGACAGTCAATCAGTGTTGGATCAAATGGGATATCGTTGTGGAATCGTGCCGCACAGTGTTTCGCCGATGTCCAGGCCAAAGCTGCGTCCACTCGGTTCGGAGCGGAGTACATGAGTGGCGAGTCACTGAAGTTCAGGGGCACGAACCGAACCAATTGGGCAATCTTGTGCTGCCCACCTCCGGCGTCCGCAATGCCCGGTTGGAGTATTTCGGTCCCAATCGAGGCTTGGTTCACGTTCGCCAGAATGTGATTGTTGCTGAGAATGCACTTCTGACCGTCTGGAAAGCCGTCACTCGGGTTCCGGAATACCCGACACCCAATACTCCCGGTTAGCCCGGTTGCCGTCGAGATTGAGGCACCGAAGTCGGCTGGATCTTCAGACGTTTGGTATCCCCCCAATCGTGGTTGCCCCACCTCGACGACATCGAAGAAGACCTTCTCACCCTTGACTGATTCGTGCGGCGGAACAAGCATTTGTGAATGAACCTGGTCGACATCAGCTTTCGTACGCACCATCACCAGGACGCCGCGCTTGCCGGTCGGGCGCCCGTCTGACCATTTCTGCCCGAAGCTCGTCGCGACCACATTCAGGGGTCCCAGTAGAGCCTTGCCGCCAGCTCCATAGGGAGCCGGCGCTGACGACGCAAGCAATTCGCGTGTCCGTGCCCGGTATTGGTTGCGGAAGTCAATCATCGCCTGAGTCACGCCGGACTTGCGAAGCGCCGTCTCCACAGGATCAGCAACCGAGGGCGTGACACGGGGTTTGCTGTCATCCCATTCGGACCCGGAGGTGGGTCCTTTCGCGGATTTCCCTGTGGAATCAGGTGGGGTTGAACCGGCGCGTTTCGCTGGTTCAGCCGGGATATACTCAGTTCCGATTTCAACATCGCCTGAGGGGGGAGTTTTTGCCTTAGCCATTGGGCGTCCTTCTAGCAAGGTTAGCATGGAGATTTTGGGCGATATGGGAGAGGATGATAATGTGCATAATCATCGCGTTCAAGAATAATCTGGCGAAATAATGTATTAAAAACTAACCGACCCATATTTGCAGATCGAACGACAGTTTGTCAATCAGACGAACTCAATGGTAATTTTGCGTCTGAATCTGAATTCGAAATCCGGTTGATTCGTCCAGCAACGAGAGCCTCGCCGACCCTTCGGGAGAGAACCTCGAACGGACATTCAGTGTCTGTACGATTCTGAAGCACGGCCGAAGACTTTAATCCCGGATAACCCATGCAAACCTGGTTCACAGCCGATACGCATTTTGGTCACGGCAACATCATCAAGTATTGCCAGAGGCCCTTCATGTCGCGCGAAGAACGAGCCGCGACGCGGGACAATTCCCGCGCTCGTCTGCGTCTATCGGACGAAACTGTCAAACGTCACGACGACGCACTTCTCGAAGCCATCAACTCTCGCGTCGCGCTGGACGATCACCTCTGGATCATCGGGGACTTTTGCTGGGGCGGATACGCCGAAGCGCAGCATTATCGCGACCGCATCCGGTGCGAGCACGTGTTTCTCGTGTGGGGTAATCACGATAAAGGCGAAATTGCCCCACTATTTTCGGACACGATGGAACAGGGAATGATTCGCGTGGACGGTCAGGAAATCTGGCTGAACCACTACCCGATGCGAAGCTGGAACAAGGCATTTCACGGCAGTTGGCATCTCTACGGCCACGTTCACGGCCGCCTGCAGCGAGAAGACGAGCGCAATCTCAGTACGCTCGTGAAAGACGTGGGCGTGGACGCGTGCGACTACAAGCCCATCAGCTTTGCCGAACTCCACACCTACATGATGCCCCGGTTGGATGCGTTCAACCGCAACAAAGAACGTTTCCTGAGCGGCAATGACGACGGGATGATGCCGCTGTAAAAACGAAGACAGAATGTTGGGGCACTTGCCCTCGCTCATCGGGTACTCTAAGTGGGCAACTTCTATCCGATCTCTTCTGGAGGACGAGCGATGGTGCGGCGACTCTGGCTCTTGGCATTTGTGGTCCTATCAGCGGGGTGTGTGCTTGCATCAGGGTGTGTGCCGGTCACAGAACCTGTCGGGGATGTCACGATAGTTGACCCGGACCAGAACCTCGTCGGCACCTGGGAGGGGAACGACACTCTAACGATTGCTGCTTCCACCGTGAATAATAACCCAAAGGGATTGATGAAAGCAGTGACCGGCAACAAATCGGCGGACTACCCAAACACGATTTGGTTCTTCACGACGAAACTCGGGGATAATAAGTCCTACGCGAACATCATTCTCCCGCCAAAGGGTGGGGGACCGTTGTCTTTCGATAAAGAAGGTGAGTTCGCGAAGTGGCAGACGGACACGAAGAATCGGCGATTCTGCATCTTCCTTTACAAGATCGACACGAGCACTGATAAGACGACTACGACGCTGACGGTAGATTGTGGGAATGTAAAAGAATTCAACAGCCTGATGACCAAGGCCCGGGTCAAACTCAACGAAGCGGGCAGCTTTCCGGTGACTCCGGACTCGCTCAAGTCTCTCACAGATAACTCGGACAAGATCTACGACAGCACTAATAAACGGACGTATACGAAGAAGAAGTGACACTTCGTGGTTTCAGTCAAGGCACTATGCATTACGCCGCTTCGTTGCGGAGCACGCGCATTGGCGGGAACAGCCAGCCGGCCGGTGCGGGTGGTTGCGGGCCGTGCGGGCCTTCCACCGAACCTTCCCACGAGTGTGCCCGCAACGCGGTCAAAACCCGCTCGGCCAGTTCCAGCGCATCGCGCCCGTCGTGCCCGCTCACGCGCGGCTTGCTACCCGTGCGAACACAGTCGATGAAGTGTCGAAGTTCCGCAGTGAGTTGATCGAATTTGCGATCGGCGTCCAGATTGAGGACTTGCAAGTAGCGGCCGAATACCTCGTCTTTCAAGCGGGCTTTCGCGGCCGCGTCGAGCTGGTCGGCACGGATGCCGTAGGCACGCAACTCTTCGCTCTGCTGCACCAACGTCAGTTTGCGCGTGACGAAATCAATCCCCGCATAACCCTCCGGCGCCCAGACGCGGAGCCGGCGTTTCGGGTGGCGTGTGATGCGGCTGGCGGTGACGTGAGCGATACAGCCGTTGGCGAATTCCAACCGAGCGTTCACCATATCCTCGTAACCGCCAAAGACGGCCGCCCCCACAGCGGATACACGTGCGACCGGCCCACCGACAAGCGCCAGCAGTAAATCGAGATCGTGAATCATCAGGTCGAGCACGGCACCGATGTCGATCGAACGGCCCGTGAATGGCCCGTGGCGCTCCGCCTCCACGAATTTCGGCCGGATTGGCCGCTTCGCCAGTTCTTCGAACGCAGGGTTAAATCGCTCGATGTGCCCCACTTGCAGCGGCACGCCCGCCGCTTCCGCCAAGGCGATGAGTTCATCCGCTTCGGCAACCGTGCGGCAAACCGGCTTTTCCACGAGCGTGGGCACGCCGGCTTTCAGGAATGCCGAGGCAACTGCATGGTGATGAATCGTGGGGGTGACAATGCTAACGGCATCGACTTGCCCGATCAGCGGTTCGAACTGGCTGTAAGGCGTGGTACCCAGCTTGGTGGCGATGAGCCGGGCTTGTTCGGGATTAGAATCCACAACACCGATGAGTTCCACGTCGGGCATACTCGCCAGGATGCGGGCATGGTGCTGTCCCAGGTGCCCGACGCCGATAACTGCCATCCGCAAGCGAGTCATGTCTGCCCTTCAAGGTCGAAGGTCGTGAAGATCGAATGTCGAGAAGATCGAGGGTCGGAAAGTTAAGCAGCGCGACGAACGGCCGTTACGACTTTTCGACCGACTGGTGTTCGATCTTCGGTCGCACGCGCGACCAACTGTTGAGCCAGTTCCACGTTCTGCGTGTGACCCGACCGGTACGCGACCAGATGCCCGGCGAGATCAAATCCGCACAATGCCAGGTCGCCAATAAGATCGAGGATCTTGTGCCGGGCTGGTTCATCCGCGAACCGCAGGCAATTGTTAAGCGGCCCACGCGGACCAAAGACGAGCAAATCCGTCGGGGTCAGATGCCGACCAATTCCCAGAGCGCGAAGCTCAGTCGCTTCCGCTTGCGTCAGGAAGGTCCGACAGTGGGCAATCTCCGTTGCGAACGTCGCCGGGTAGACAGTGAGCGTGTGCGATTGCGGTGGGATCGACGCTCCGAAGCCATAATCCAGGCGGTAGGTGGCCCGAAGTTCCAAACTCGTAGCAGGATGAAGAGCAAGCGTGATGCGCGGCGCACTGATCACAATGGGGGCCGATACCGCATAAATCGGCCGGCGTTCGGATTGAATCTGGGAGCCGGCATCCAGAATCGCTTTGACGAACCCGGCGGAAGAGCCGTCCAGACCGGGCGGTTCTGGACCATCGAGTTCGATAATGCAATTATCGATGCGAAGACCAGCCAGAGCCGCGAGAAGGTGTTCGACAAGCGTGACGCCGGTATCGGCTGGTCCGAGCGTGGTTCGCCTTTGGGTCCCGCTCACACTCTCCGCACGTGCTCGCACTTCCGGTGAGCCAGGAAGATCGATCCGGCGGAAGACAATTCCCGTGTCGGGTTTGGCGGGGAGAAACCTGGCGGTTACCGGGGAACCGGTAATTAAACCCACGCCGGCGACTGAGGTCTCGCCCGCGAGGGTTCGCTGAGTTCGGTATCCGATGACGCGCACGGTGTTGGCCTTCCTGGCGTGAGCATACCGGGCCGATTCCTTCAGCCCTTCATGAGCGCCGGTACAGGCGTACCGGCTTTTCAGAGACATCCGGTCGTCTCCCTTATCGGCAATCCGACCGGATTGGATTCACAACTTACGCAGACTTACTTTTACGGGCGGGGGACCGGAACCGTTCCAGTGCCAGGAACCGGTGTCGGCGTCGGGGTTGGTGGGGTCGGAGTGGGTGTTGTGTTCGGTGTCGGCGCCCCGGGCGGCGGGTTGTTCGGCAGATTGGCGACATCCACCAGTTGTCCCTTCGCATCCAGCGGCGGGTACCACGAATTGAGGGTTTTCACCACAAGGGCCGTAATGTCGGCATGTGGGGCAATGTAGAACGGCTGCGCCGCTGGCGGCTTCAACTTCAATTCTTTAACGTACGGCATTTTCGATTCTTCGGCGGTGACCGCATCGGGATACGCGAAGACGATGTGGTAACCATTCATTTCCGCAATCTTATCGACCACGACCTTCATCCTGTCGTAGAGTTCGCTGATGATGGTGCTGGCGGAGTCGTTCAAATCCTTGTTGATCTTCCGGTCCTCGTCTTCAATCATGCGCTTCAGCGCGAGCATCCGCGCCATTTTCTGTTCTTTTTCTGGGTGCTGCGGGCTTTGTTCGAGCTCGCGACCGATTTGGATGTACTCGCTTCGATAGATGACGAGATTCTTGGACATCTCGTTCTTGCGATTGTTGAGCAGCCAGACCTGATATTTCGCCTGGCCGAACTCGCGCATGACAGCGGCCATATTGAAGACCGCGACCGTGGGCCGTGTTGGTGGCGTGGCCTGAGCCGGCGGAGCACCGCCCGGCGGTGCGGCCCCCCCCGGCTGCGCATTCGCCACCGACGCGAAAAACATCGTGCCGGCGACGGCGAATGCGGCCGACAGGAACAGGAACGTGCGATTCACTCCAAGCCCTCCTCTGGTCCGCTCCGGTTGCCGTGGGGGTTCCGGTCCCCGCGGTCCCACCATACCGCCCGCGACGCGGGCAATACCACACCGGCCCGCGACGCGGGCTACACGGGCGTAGAACGGTCGGTCGGCTCACGCCTTTTGACCGGTTCCGCCCCGTTCCCCTCGGTGCCGTGGCGAGCGTAGATACCCAATCACTCTGGGGGCGTCAATGCGAAGGGTGTAAGTAGCGGAAGTTACACGCGAAGTGCGGAAATTGCCGGAAAGTCACTCCCACAAAAGAGTTTCGTCACATCGCCAATGGACGGATAGAAGAGAAATCTGTCTCATGTCTTGTGAACTGGGTGTCCGACAGACTCGCGCAGTGATCCGCCGGCCCGAGAATGCAACGCGGCATTATTCCCGAACTCGATTCCAGCGATCTTCACCCATCCTGAACCACAACCGCTCCATCCGCCGATGATGGAATGAAGGAAATTCCGCTTCGCTTGGATCACCACGATGAAGACGCTCTTGCGGTTGTTTATCCCACTCGTGGCGGTGGTGGTTGGCGCTGGGGCACTGTCGATTTCGGGGGGGTGCGGATCGAAAACGCCTCCTCCAGGCCCCTCCACCGTTCGTGGGCGGGTCATCTTCAATGGCCAGCCCGTCGTGGGCGGGCTGGTGGTGTTTACGCCCCATCCTCTGCGCGGCGGTTCTGGCAAGCCGGCACGCGGGGAAACCGGGCCAGATGGGACTTTTCAACTTCAACTCGACAATTCCACGCAGATTCCTCCCGGCTGGTATCGCGTGTCGCTTGCGCCACCGCCTGTGATTCGCGACCCGGTCGCGGTGTCTGCATCGCCCGTGTTCCCGGCAAAGTTAGCGCGTCCCGATCTTTCGGGCCTCGAACGCGAGGTTCAAGCTGGGAATAATCACGTCTTCGAATTCGCGGTGGAAGTATCGGCTCCGTAGGCGTTCTGCCCCGAATTTCATGTGGTAGGCCGAAGAATACCGAGCCTCGCCCTCTTCACTTGGCACCCGGGAATTGGGAACAATGGGGTAGGGATTGACCGGCTTCTTGCGAAAGTGGTAGAACCCCTCCCCACACGGAAGGATTCTCCGCTGTTCGCAGGAAGCGATCATGGCTCAGGTGCTTGCGGCACCGAAGAACGTTCTTCACCCGCCGCGTCCGGTTTCCCCGGATGTCTCGGTCTGCATAGCCAACTGGAACTGCGTCGCTCTTTTGCGGCGTTGCCTCCAGTCGCTATTCGAGCAACCGCAGGGTGTATCGTTTGAAGTGGTGATCGCCGATAATGGCTCGACCGATGGTGCTGCCGAGATGGTGGCGGCCGAATTTCCGCAAGTCATTCTCATCCGTAACGCCGAAAACCATGGCTTCGCTCGTGCAAGCAATCAGGCCGCGGCGGCCGCGCGCGGGCGTTTCCTCTTCTTTCTAAATAACGACACGTTCGTTCCACCGAATACGCTGCGACAGTTCCTCGAATTGGCCGAAGCGAACCCGACGGTGGGCATGTTCGGTCCGCGCCTTCGCGGCATGGACGGTCTATTTCAGATCTCTTATCGCCGCCGCCCGACCCTCGGAGCGCTGTTCCACAAGATCAGTCTGCTCCGCTGGACGCGACTCTTCCGTCGCTCGTATTACGAATACCGCCGGGCGACATTCGATCCCACGCAGGTGCGGTCGGTGGAAGTGCTGATGGGCGCGGCCGTCTTTCTTTCGCGCGAAGTGTTTGAATCCTCGGGCCGCTGGGATGAGGGGTACGGTTTCGGCGTCGAAGACATCGACCTTTCGACGCAGGTGCATCAACGCGGTCCGCTGATGTTTGTGTCGAATGTCGAGATTGTGCATCACGGCCGCGTTGCGGGGCGAAGTAACGTTCACTTCGCCGCGCCGAACGTAGCGATTGGGTTTGTGCGCTATTTCCGCAAAGCCGGGGCGAGCCGATTCGCGCTCTTCGCCTATAAATCGCTGGTCACGCTTGATACGCCCGTGCAAATGGGGCTGAAACTGCTCGAAGCGGCGTGCCGTTACGCAACCGGACGACCGGAGAAGGCGAAGAAGAGCGTACTGGTGGCACGCGGACTGTGGGCGTTTCTGCGACACGAACTCTGGCGATTCTGGAAGGCGTGAGATGCGAACGCGTAACTTGCTCCGCCTGGTCCCCGGTATCTCGCGGCTGGTGCGGCTGCTCGACGCCCGCGAACGCGAGAGTCGGCTACTGACCGAAGAATGCTGGCGTCTGGCAAACGAGAATCACCGCCTGAAAGCCGCTTCCCTCGAACGCCGCGTGAAGCGCGGCAACAGCACCGAAGACCCGCCACTTCCGCCGGAGGTTCTGCGGCTCATGGTCGCGGGTACCGACGACGCGAAATGGTTCGTTGAAGCGGGTCAGCGAGCGGCAGAATCGCTCACCGCACTGCTTCTCAAACACGGAATCGCTCTCGATCAGTGCGAGAGCATCCTCGATTTTGGCTGCGGGTGCGGTCGCGTCATCCGGCACTTGCGGCATCTCTCCGCGGAACTGCACGGCTGCGACACTAACCCGGTCGCTTTGGAGTGGTGTGCGGACAACCTGCCCTTCGGCCTCTTCACGGTCAATGCACTGGAATCGCCACTGGATTACGACGCGGATTCGTTCGACGTGGTTTACGCACTGTCCGTCTTCACGCACCTGCCGCTGTGGTTGCAAGCGCACTGGATGCGCGAACTCCAGCGCGTGCTGAAGCCTGGCGGAATGCTGGTAATCTCGCTGCATGGCGATGCATTGCTGAACAAGCTCACGCGTGCCGAACGCGCAGAATACCGGGCGGGGCGATTGGTGGTGCGCATGAGCGACTTACCAGGAACGAATCACTGTGCCGCCTTCCATCCGCCGACGTTCGTGCGGAGCATCCTCGCCAGTGACTTCGAAGTGCTGGAAATGGTACCCGAAGGTGCCACCGGCAACCCGCCGCAAGACGCGTGGGTGCTGCGCAAGAAAGCGTAACGACTATTTCTGTGCCTTCGGAACCGCAAGCGGCGGAGTGAACGTCCTGGCAATGTCACCCCAGGACGTGAGCAACACCGGGCAGGGCGACTTTGACCCGGTGTGGCACAGAAACAGCCCCTCTGGGAATTTCGATCCCAACGCGACATCGACGATTTCAATTCCGTCGGTGTCCTCGGCTCCCTTCACCGTGAATGCCCCGATGTAGTCGTGGACTCCCTCGCGTTTGTAAACGCGGAAGGTGCTTTTCCCCTGATCCGAGAGAACGAGATATCCCTTCCCGTCTGCAAGGCGAAAGAGCGCAAGGCCCTCGACATCGCCCTTCAGTCCATTCTCGCCGACCTTGATGACTAACTTTCCCGGAGTCGGATCTTCCGGCTCCCCGCCGATTTCCCACACGCCGCCTTGCTCTTCCGCGATGTACACTTTTCCGGTTTCGTCGTCGGCCACCGCTCCTTCGCACACTCCGCCGACTTTCCACGACCGAACCTTCTTTCCGCGAGCTTTACCCTTGCCATCATCAGAGAGTTCAAGCTGCGTGACTGTGCCGGAGTAAGAGGTCATCACGGCGAAGAACTTTCCCGTCTTTCGGCTGTGGTAGAGGCAACCGCCGTAGTTATCGCCTGTCGCGATGGCTTCGTCGTCAACGCGCGTGAGCTTGCGCGTATCCGCATCCACCTTGAAGACGGCAAGCGTCTTGCTGTCGCGGAGATTCACGGCGACGATATCGACTTTCGCGTTGCCCAGAGAGAAACCCGTGCGGCTATCGATGTTGCCGGGATGTTTGAGCGGGATCGTTTGCAGTGTCTTGCCGTCGAGATCGTAAACGAACAGCTTGCTGGCGGCCTTGTCACTGGCGATAACGGTACTTTTCGCGTGGTCTGTGGGGTGAATCCAGACGCACATATCGTCCTGATCTTTGATGGCCGGATCGGCGAGCGTGACGGCCGGGACTGGCTCGGGTGCCGCCGGCCGGACGCTCGGAGTCACAAAGAACGCTGCCAGGACGAGCAACAAGGACAGGAAGCGCATCATGGTGTGAACCTCCAGGCGGGTTCTCGCCATGATAAGCTGCAAAAGAATACGCGTGGAGTATCAACTTGCAACGGGCACTACCGGAGTTCCGTATCGCTCACGTCCTCATCGCACTTCCCGAATCTCCGCGAACTCAATCTTCGGGCGAATCCGCAGTGGCCGAACGCGGCAAGAAATTGCTCCGCGACACGTTCGGCGACCGCGTGTGGCTGTCTTGACTTGCGGAATTGCGAATTGGCATCTCGTGCCGGCGCCAGGCGCGGTATCCTGAGTTCAGTCCGGCGGGTTCTTTGGGTCGGTCGATGCTGCCAAAGAAAGTCATTGCGAAGTGCCCGATGGATGGGTGCCCTCTGCGGCCGTTCGCGAGCCGCAAAGCATCGCACGGCTTCACCATTTCGCTCTTCGGACGTCGGTTCTGCAACTACGACCGCGTCCTCGCGGTTGCGTCCGATGCCGATGGCAACACGCGGTTGGTGGCGACGTGGTCGGTCGATCCGACGAGCGGACTGTACATTCTTCGGCAAGAACACGGGCGCAACCCACCCGGCTGGCTCGATCTCACCTGCTCTGCATTGCCCATTTGAATAAATGAGAACACGCCAGGGCGTGTTCTCATTTGCGAGAGGAAATAAATCATGTCTGAACCGATCACACGCCGAACGTTCGCGGCCACGTGTGCCGCGAGCGTCGTTCTGGGAAGCGAAGCACTCGGCGCGGAGCCGGCTCCGCAACCGCACCGCGTGCCGACCGAAGCACCCTTCGAACGCGACTACCCCAAACCCGGCTTCAACCCGAGCTGGAAGAAGCCGCAAATCAACCGCCTGCTCGTGCAGGACTTCGTCATCTTCGCGCACATGGACATGGAGATGGTGAAGAAACTGCTCGACCGCGAGCCGGCGCTGGTCAACTCGTTCATGGATTGGGGTGGCGGCGACTGGGAAAGCGCGTTGGGAGCCGCATCGCATATGGGCCGGCGCGACATTGCAGAATGCTTGCTTGAACGCGGCGCACGTATCGACATCTTCTGCGCGACCATGATGGGCCAACTCGAAGTCGTGAAAGCCCTCCTCACGCTCCAGCCGAAGCTCATTGATGCCAAGGGACCGCACGGCTTCAGTCTGCATTTTCACGCACAACTGGCTGGCAAGGACGCCGACAAAATGGTGGAATATCTGCAATCGGTGAAGAAGGTCGACCTGCCGCCCAACCCGTTCGTGAAGAAGCCCGGCGGCAAGAAGGACACGCCGAAGAAGCCGGAGTAGATAATCAAAGTAGCAGGTCTCCGTGTGCCGTTCAGAAAAACTAACGGCACACGGAGTGTGCTTACTACTTTGCTCAAATGAGAACGTGGCCTGCCGAGTTCTCATTTACCAAACTGATCAAACCTTTTCGCCGCACTGCGGCGACCTCACGCTTTGCGTGAGGATCATACCCACGAGTCAGACCCCATGCTCTCGCGCTTTTTTCTCCCCGCGATTGCGGTTTTGGGGCTCGCGCCAGTCGCAGTGGCGCAGCAGCCGAACGCCGAGTACACACGCACCGAAGACGTGATCTACGGCCGCAAGTACGGCCTGGCGATGACGATGGACATCTTCGCGCCAAAGGACAAGGAGAAGGCCAACGGCAAGGGGATTATCTGGTGTGTGAGCGGCGGGTGGTTCTCCGCCAAGCCCGGCGGCATTGGGCCAGGCCAGGAGTTCGTCAATCGCGGGTATACCGTGTTTGCGGTTGTTCACGGCAGCCAGCCGAAGTTCACCATTCCGGAAGTCCTCGACGACATGCACCGCGCTGTGCGGTTCATCAGGGCTAACGCGAAGAAGTACAACATCGACCCCGACAAGATCGGCATCACGGGAGCGTCAGCCGGTGGGCACCTCTCGCTCATGCAAGGCTGCGCGCCGAAGGAAGGAAACGCCAAAGCTCCGGACCCAGTTGATCGACAGTCGTCGAAAATCGCCGCGGTCGCCTGCTTCTTCCCACCGACCGATTTCCTCAACTACGGCAAGCCGGGTGAAGTGGCGTTGGGCGACGGTACACTGAAAGGCTTCCGTCCGCCGTTCGATTTCTGGGAGCGCGAAAAGGGGACGAATAAACTTGTCGTGATCGAAGATCAGGAGCGGCGAAAAGAGATCGGCAAGCAAATCTCGCCCGTGTACCACGTCACGAAGGACTCCGCGCCGGCGCTCATCATTCACGGTGACGCCGACTTCCTCGTGCCGATTCAGCAAGCCGAAATCATCATCGCCAAGATGAAAGAAAACAACGTGCCGTGCGAACTCGTCGTACGCAAAGGGGCCGGCCACGGCGGGCCCGCGTTCGCCAATGACGCGAAAGTGCTGGCCGATTGGCTCGACAAATATCTGAAGTAAAATCGAAAACAGGATTCACCGCAGAGAGCACATGAGGGCGCCGAGAAAGACAAGAGTTGATGCTTTTCTCTGCCTTCAATCTCATGTGCCCTCTGCGGTGAGCAATCTTTCTGCTCTCTGGTCTGCGTTGGATCCTGCACGGATTTCGAATTACCTCTTTCCAGGGCCTCTCCATGCTTTCTCGCCGTACCTTCCTCCGCGGTGCCGCCGCATCAGCCGCAGTTCCGCTCGTCTTCTCGCGTTCCGCCAACGCGGTTGATGCCAACGAGAAGCTCACACTCGGCTTCATTGGTATCGGCACGCAGGGTCGCGGGCATCTCGGCGGCTTCCGCGGCCGCAAGGAAGTTGAAGTCGTTGCTCTCTGCGATGTCGTGCAGGAACGGCTCGAACACGCCAGGGAAATGGTCGAAAAGCAGTACGCCGACCGCATCAAATCCGGTAATTACAAAGGCGTGAAGACGTACGGCGACTTCCGTGAGTTGCTCGATCACAAGGGACTCGACGCCGTCGTCATCGCGACGCCGGACCACTGGCACCATATCCCCTGCGTGCTGGCCGCTCGCGCCGGCAAGCATATCTACTGCGAGAAACCGCTGACGCACAATATCGCCGAAGGCCGGCAGATTGTGGATGAAGTGCAGAAGGGAAAGGTGATCTTCCAGACCGGCAGCCAGCAACGTAGCGAATTTGGCGGGCACTTCCGCAAAGCAGTGGAGTACGTTTGGAACGGGCGCATCGGCAAACTCAAGACGGTTCGCATCGGCGTGGGCGGGCCATCGAAGCCGTGTGACTTGAAGGGCGAGGAGAAGCCGGAAGGAACCGACTGGGACTTCTGGCTCGGCCCCGCGCCCGAGCGGGCATACAGCTCTGTACTCTGCCCCAAGGGCGTTCACAAACACTTCCCCGCGTGGCGGAACTATCAGGAATACGCCGGCGGCGGACTCGCCGACATGGGCGCGCACCACTTCGATATCGCGCAGTGGGCAATGGCCGTGGACCGTAGCGGGCCGGTCGAAGTCATTCCGCCCAAGGATCCCAAGAAGGGACGCGGATTGCGCTTCGTCTACGAAAGCGGCGTGGTGATGATTCACGACGAGTTCGAGAAGGGGAAGGACGGCAAGGAGATTCACGCCGACTGCGTATTCGAGGGTACCGACGGCATCATCCTCGTCAGTCGGGGCGGAATCAGCAGCTTGCCGGACACGATCCTGAAGGAACCGATTGGAGCAAAGGAGAAGCACGTTTACCCCAGCAGTAGCCACCACAAGAACTGGCTGGAGTGCATCAAGAGCGGCAAGGAAACGATCTGCCCGGCGGAGATCGGCCACCGCTCCGCGAGCATCTGCCACCTGGGGAACATCGGCTACCGCCTGGGCCGCAAGCTGAAGTGGGACCCGGCAAAGGAAGTGTTCGTCGACGATTCCACAGCGAACAAGGAACTGAGCCGCGAAAACCGGGCGAAGTGGAAACTGTGACGCTCTGGCGTGCGACAACCAAGCGAGCCGCGACCGTGAGGGAGCGGGGGAAATGTTCCCCGCTCCCTCGCCAGTAGTTTCAAGGATGCGACAAGAGGGTTTTAGCCCCGGCAGGGGCGGGAGATGTTAGCCCAGGGTGAAGCGCAGCGGAACCCTGGGACAAGACAGAACAACACCGCAGCCCTGGAAGGGCGACAGAAACAGGGTCTTGCGCTCTATCGCCCTTCCAGGGCTTAGCATCTTTACCCACCCGTTTCCCAGGGTTTCGCTGGCCTTCGGCTGCGCTTCACCCTGGGCTAACATCTCGTGCCCCTGCCGGGGCTCAAAACCAGCAAAGACCGGAACACTTCCATTGAAACTGCTCGCGAGGGAGTGGGGAAATGTTCCCCGCTCCCTCGCAGTCGCGGCTCGTTCATTGACACTCTTACCGCGAGAAGATCACCGCGCCCGCACCGAGCAGCATCTCCAGCTCTTCCAGTTTCAACGCCGCGGGGTTCACGCGGAACTCGTCGTTGAGCTTCAGTTGCACTTGCTTACCGTTGAGATCGCGCACGCTCAGATAGACCGGACACGCCCCGCGATACCGCTTCAGCACAAGACTCACGGCATCCAGTTTCCGCAGCGTCTCCTCGTCTTCGCTGTAGGACAGTTTCAGCACCATGCTCTTGGTGAACTCGCGGCGCGCTTCGTCAATCGTGATGACCTTCTTCACCTGAAAGTCCGGCTCCGCCCGATCGGGTGCCCAGTTCAGCACTCCCTCAAAGAGTGCAACGAGGTCGTCGGACATCACCTCTCGGAAGCGGGCATATTCGTCGGACCACATGATGCACCGCACGCTGCCGCTGAAGTCTTCGATGCGGAACATGGCATACTTGCGGCCCATGTTGCGGCCTTTGTTTGCGGTCCGCACGTCCAAGTTGGTGATCATCCCACCCACGCGCGCTTCCAGGCCGTTCTTTCCCCCGCGGGCGAGGTCACCGGCGTCGTGGGTGCGGAAGCGTCGGAGTTGTTCGTCGTGCTGCGCCAGCGGGTGGCTGGAGATGTAGAAGTCGAGTGCCTCTTTCTCGAACTTCAGGCGTTCTGTTTCAGGCCATTCGGGCACATCCGGCAAGCCGTGGTTGTTCGCGGCACCGCTGTCGTCCTCATCGCCTCCCTCGCTCTCAAAGAGATCGAGGAAGCTCTTTTGCCCGCGGCGTTTCTCGGCCGCGCGTTCCTCGGCCGACTGATACGCCTTGCTAACAGCTGCGAACTGGGCGGATCGCCGGCCGAGGCTGTCGAACGCGCCGGCCTGGATCATCTTCTCCAAAGCCGCTTTTTGCACGAGACGCCGGTCCACGCGTTCGCAGAAATCGAAGAGATCGGTGAATTTCCCGCCTTCATTGCGTGCGCGAACAATCTCCTCCGCTGCGCCGCGCCCCAGCCCCTTGATCGCGGTGAGACCGAAGATGATGCGGTTGTTCTGGACGTCGAAATCGGCCATGCCGCGGTTCACATCCGGCGGCAGCACTTCGATACCGAGCCGCCGCGCATCCGAAATATGATCGATGAACACATCGCGCTTGTTGCCGTCATCAATTTCGCTCGACAAGAGCGCGGCCATGTACTCCGCCGTATAGTGCGTTTTGAGATAGGCTGTTTGATAACCGATCTGAGCATATGCGGCCGTGTGCGATTTGTTGAAGGCGTAACCTCCAAACAATTCTATGAGAGAAAATATCTCAGTTGCTTTGCTCGCCTGCATACCGCGCTCTTCGCACCCCTTGATGAAGTCGGCCTTGCGAGCGTTGATGAGTTCGGGGTTCTTCTTGCTGATCGCCTTGATGCACGCGTATGCTTTCGACAACTCGATCCCGCCAAGCCGATTTAGTATGCGCATCACCTGCTCTTGGTAGCACATCACTCCGTACGTTTCACTGAGTACCTCCCTCATCACGGGGTGCGGGTATGCTGGCTGGCGACGGCCATGTTTACACTCCACATACTCATCGACCATGCCGCCTTCGAGCGGGCCGGGGCGGTATAGCGCCAGCACGGCAATCAGGTCGCGGATGTTGTCCGGCTTCATCCGCTTCAGGAGTTCGCGGATGCCCTCGCTTTCAAGCTGGAACACGCCCTTCGCGTCGCCGCGTTGCAGAAGCTTGTACGTTTCCACATCGTTCAGCGGAAACTTCATTGGGTCGATGTTCTCGCCGCGCGTGCGTTTGATCATCTTCACGCAGTTATCGAGAACAGTCAGGTTGCGCAAGCCCAGGAAGTCCATCTTGAGCATCCCGACTTTTTCGAGGATGCCCATTTCCCACTGCGTCGTCATCGTGGTGGTGTCACCAGAAGCGTCCTTCCCCTTCTTCGGCGGCCGCTGCACTGGTACGTAGTCCGTAATCGGTCCATTGGCGATAACGACGCCGGCCGCGTGCGTGCCGACGTTGCGGTTCGTGCCCTCCAGCTTGAGAGCTAAATCGACCACTTCGCGAATTTCCGGATCCTGCTCGTATTCGCGGCGGAAGTCCGGTGATTCGTCGAGTGCTTCCTGCAGGCTCTTGGCAATGGCTCCCTTCATCGGCACTAACTTGCACAGCGCATTCATCCGTTCCGGCGGGTGGCCCAGCACGCGCCCCACATCCTTGAGGGCCGCCTTCGCGGCCAGCGTGCCGAACGTGCCAATCTGCGCAACGGACTTCTCGCCATACTTCTGTTTCACGTACTCAATGACGAGCTCGCGCCGATCCTGGCAGAAGTCGATGTCGATATCGGGTGCTTCCGAACGATTGGGGTCGAGGAATCGCTCGAAGAGCAAGTCGTATTCGAGCGGGCAGACGTGGCTGAGGTAGAGCACATACGCGACGATGGCACCGCAACCGCTTCCGCGCGCGGTGCAGGGGATGCCGCTCTCGCGGGCGAAGCGAACGAAATCCCACACGATCAGAAAGTAACCCGCGAAGCCCATCTTGCAGATGGTGCCGAGTTCGTGCTCCAGCCGCTTGCGTGCGGCTTCGGATGGGTTGTCGCCGTATCGCTCCTTCATTCCGAGTTCGCAGAGCTCGCGCAGGAACTCTTCCGGCGTCTTCGATTCCGGTGGAGTAAAAACCGGGAAATGCCGTTTTTTGAAATCGAGCTCAATATCCACAGCATCGGCAATCTGCTGGCTGCGTTCCACCGCTTCTTCGTAGCCGGGGAACAGTTTGTACATGTCCTCCGGGCTGCGGACGTAATAGGGGTTGGGCATCCGCTCTTCGGGGTATTTCTTCTTCTTGGGATCGTGGAGTTGGTCGGTGTTGACACAGAAGAGGACGTCGTGTGCGCGGGCGTCCGTCGCGCAGAGATAATGCGCATCGGCAGTAGCCACGAGCGGAATACCGAGTTTGTTGGCGATGTCCGCCGCGACGGGGGTGCACTCGTCCTGAATCGCGATGCCATTATTCTGAATCTCGATGTAGAAGTCTTCCCCGAAGAGTTTGCGGAACCACTTTGCAACCGCCTCGGCTTCTTCCGGTTTGCCCTTCAGGATGTACTGATTGAATTCTCCGGCCAGACACCCACTCAGGCAGATCAGACCTTCCGAGTGTGCTTCGAGAACTTCGCGGTCGATGCGCGGATTGCGGTAGAATCCTTCCAGGTAGGCAATGCTGGAGAGCTTGATGAGGTTCTTGAAGCCGGTGGTGTTCTTGGCGAGTAGGGTGAGGTGTGTGGCGTGGCCGAGTTCGTGCTTGGCGTCACGGTCGAGGCGCGAGTTCGGCGCAAGATACGCTTCGTAGCCGATAATCGGCTTGATGCCGCCCTTCTTGCATTCATTGTAAAATTCAATCGCGCCATAGAGGTTGCCGTGGTCGGTGATGGCACACGCATTCATGCCAAGCTTCTTCGTCTGCTCGACAAGCGGCGGAATGCGGTTGAAGCCATCGAGGAGGCTATAGTGGGTGTGCAAATGCAAATGGCAGAAGCAGCGGGCCATGAGGTTGGCGTCCTGGCAAGCGGCAGTTGAACAGACGGACAACGCGAGTGCTCTCGGCAATTTTAACAGAAGTTCCGGACGAGCACGCGGCGTTGGGTCGGGACGATACCATCTACCCGCGATGCAGGCTAGGGAAGAAGCCGATCATTCCGGTCAATTGGAAGAGTGCGCGAAGTGAACTTGCAGGGAGGTTGACGGAAAAGACCCAGCGCCCTTGCGGGCGGTGGGTGCAGTTCTTGTTTGTAGTGACCGGCTTCAGCCGGTCGGGACGCAAAGCGTCCCGTTTGCCGCGAAGCGGCAAATACCCGCTGAAGCGGGTCACACGTTCGTATTGTAGCCGATCAGGTCCCAGCCCTTGCGGTAGGTGCGGCGAATGAGCGGGGCCGCTTCCTCGATGTCCGCGACACACTTCTCGCCATCGAAATTGAATGGCTTGCCGGTGCGGATCGCAACGTTGCCCAGGAGAAACGCCGCAGTCAAGAGGCCGGCGTAGTCGAAGTTGGCCAGTGCCTTCTCCGGCTTGCCTGCCTTGATGGCTTCCACCCACTCGTTCTTCTGCCCCTGGTCGCCGCCGTTGTTGCTCGGCAGCGTTTCCGGCTTGGAATTGCCGCCGGTGGTTTCGCCCGTGCTGAAGAAGACTTGGGCGCCGTAGTCGTCGGGCGAGTAGGCGATTCCCTTGCTGCCGACCAGGATCGATCCGCTGTCCACCAATTTCTTCTTCGAAAGCCCCGTTGCTTCCTCGACGAGTTTCGCCGGCGGTAGCATCTTCTCGCCGTCCTTCTTCCCCTCATACCAGTGCAGGATGACCGGCACCATGTCCCCGCGCTTGGGGAACTCAAGGGAGACGTGGGCATAGCTGGGGCAAGTGAGCGGATTCACATCGCCGGCTTCAGCCGTCACGCGTGTCGGGTGGGCGAGCTTCAACCCCATGAACGCCATGTTCGCGGTGTGGCAGGCCATGTCGCCGATGGCGCCGGTACCGTAGTCCCAGAATCCACGCCACGAGAACGGGTGAATGCCCGCGGCGTAGTGTCGTTCGGGCGCTGGCCCCAGGAAGGCCTCCCAGTTCACGGTCTCGGGGACATCGGCCTTCTTCGGCGGCTTCTTGTCGGTCACCTGCGGGGCCTGTGGCCAGATGGGACGGTTTGTCCAGACGTGAACTTCGGTCACATCACCCAGCACACCCTTACGGACCAGCTCGACGGCTCGGCGCAGGCCGTTGGCCGCGGTCCCCTGGTTGCCCATCTGGGTGCAGACCTTGTTCTTCTTCGCTTCGGCTCGCATCAGGTGTGCTTCGAATACGTCATGCGTCAGCGGCTTCTGACAGTAAACGTGCTTGTCAGCTCGCATGGCCAGGATGCTGGCCAGCGCGTGGTTGTGGTCCGGAGTGGACACGGTGACTGCATCAATGGTCTTGAGCAGCGCCGTGTCGTCGAACAGCTTACGGAAGTCCGAGAATGTCTTCGCTTCCGGCCACTTCTTGGCCTTCGGTTCCAGTTTCCTTTCGTCGATATCGACGAGCGCGACCACTTCCATCAGGTTGCCAGCCTGGTCAATATCGCTCGATCCCTTCCCACCGACGCCGATGCCGGCGACGTGGAGCTTTTCGTTGGCGCGGTAGATGCGAGCACTGGACACAGCGGGTGCCAGATGAAGATAGCCGAGCGTGGCGGCAGATGCAGCAAGCATCTGCCGTCGGGTAAGACGGGTAGCCATGGAGAGTCTCCGGTCAGGCGAGCGAAAAGTGGAAAGTACTGGAAGATGAGTGTAAGCCGAGCGGCTGTGCGGGGCAATGAGAAAGCGAGGCGAGCCAGCGCCGAATGAACCGCAGAGGCACGGAGAACGGCTAGGCACAGAGACACAGAGAAAGCAGGAGAGATTTGAGTTTTTGAACTCTGTTTGTCTTCATCCTCTTCTTGTTTTCCTCGGTTTTCTCTGTGTTCTCTGTACTACTAACGGCTTGATTTCTTTGTGTCGCGCGATGATTTTCGCGTCAATTTGTTAGCAGCAAGAAAACGAACCACAAAGGCACAAAAGGCACAAAGAAGACAAAAAGCAATTCAACAATGTCTTTCTTGGTTTTCTTTGTGTCCTTTGTGCCTTTGTAGTTCGTTTTCTTCGCTCTGCTTCGGCGACTCTGCCGCGCTGTGCCTCTGTGGTTCGTTTCTCAATCAGAATTGCCCGCGGAACTGTTTCAGCTTCTCGCGATACTTATTCGCCAGATCCTCTTCCATCTGCGACTTGAAGATTTCGGCCAGCCGCGCGAGGGCCTTGAACGCTTCGTCCTTGTCCTGGTTCAGCACCGTCTCCACCCACAGGAACATCCACATGGCATCGCGCGGTTTACCTCCAGCGAGGTACAGTTCACCCATCACGGAAAAGCCGGTGGTGTGAACGGACGCGTCCTTCGTCTTGTTCATCTCGGCTTTGATCTTCTCGATGCCGTCGAGTGGTTTGCCGTCGGCTCCAGCCTTCGCGGCAATCTCGTAGATGGCGAGCCGGTCTTTCCTGGCGCCGGCCGCGCTCTTGCTCAGTTCCGTGGCAGCGGTGGCTGCGGCGGAATACGCTTTGGAGCGAATCTGCAGGTCGATTTCTTGCATCGCCGCTTCGAGTTTGGCATCGGCTGGCATGTTCGCGTTCTTGCTCACGCGGCCCCAGGCGCGGGCAGCATCCTCGAACTTGCCCAGTTCGACCTGAAGGCGAGTGCAGGCGCGCGTCGCTGGCCACTGCTCCCATCCCGACTTCGTGTCTTCCGCAATCAGGAACGAGTTCCAGTCGCCGACGCACTGCTCGGCCTTTTCCTTCCAGCCCTTGTCCATGCTCAGTTCGTCCACGATCTTGTTCGTCATCTGCACCTTTTTGAACTCCAGATACCGCTTGGTGCGCTCGGGAAGGCCCGATTTCTTGAGTTGATCCTGGTAAATCGTACGGGCTGCATCGTACTCCTTATTACCCTCCTTCGTAGTGGCGCCGAGTACGACATTACGATCCAGGCCAGGCAAGTCGCCAATCGCGATCTTCACGATGTCATCGGGCGCAACGGTCACCAACACCTTCTTGTTGTCGGTCCCGATCACCTGAAAACCGGCGGGTGTCAGCGTCAGGGTACCGTCGTATGTCTTGTTCGATCCATCCTTGCGGTCGCGCACGGTCACCTTGTCGGGGATGTTTTGTGCCCGCCCCGTGGAGGTAACTACCACGACCAGAAGACCAAACAGCAGCAGTCCGCGAATCGCCTGTCGCTTCATCGGTGAATTCCCTGAAGAAGAAATCGTTGGTGTTGAGTCGGAGGGCGTGGACAACGGCGAACCGAGCCCCGAGCAGACACCCCCAACCCCCTCCCTCCAGGGAGGGAGGGAGGGCTGGTAGGTTTGCTTTGGGGTTTCCCACGGGCTTACGGCAGAGGCAACTTCTCAAGGAACAACTTTCCACCATTTGCCTTGTACGCGGCGAGAATCTGCGGCACTTCCTTGAGGAAGTCGGCGTAGCGGTGCTGGACTTCCGGCTGCCAGTCCGCCGCAGGGAAATCCTTCTGCTTCTCCATGTCCGCGAATCGCTTGCCCACGTCGTCGTAGGTCTTCTGCAGTTTAGCCGCGAATTTCGGATCTTTCAGCAGTTGCTGGTTGGCCTTCACCATGCAGCGATTGATGTCGAAATACGCATCCGCGAAGTTATTCCGGAACTGTTTCATCTGTTCCGGCGTGGTGCCCGGCGGCGGCTTCTGGAGGCGATTGCGCTGCAGGTTGAAGAGTGTCGTCCACTCTCTGAGTGCCTTGCCCCACTCGGTGTTGGCGGCCTTCGAATCTGTGATCGTGCCGGCCTTGTCCTCGTACAGCGTTCCGAGGAGCTTGCGGAAGTAGAGCCGGCCCGCTCCCCAACTCGGCTTGTCGGGGGTGCCGAGGATGGACATGATCATCTTCTCGGCCTCATCGAACTTCTTGTTCTCCACCAGCGCGCGGGCGATCCCGTACTGGGCAGATGCGTAATCGCGAATCTGCGTCTGAACGCGGCCGCGGAGTTCCGCCGGGATTTCTTCCGGCTTTTTCTTGTCCCAATCGGCGAATTCCGGCGACGGAATCTTCTTCAACGTTTCGATGGCCTTGTCGAACTCACCGACCTCAATGAGCATCTGGCCGATGAACATGATCGAAGTCGTCGGCAATTTCGGGACGGTGGAGATCTTCTTGAGCAGCACAGCCAGCCCCGCGCCGAGGGCATCGGCCTCGGCTTTCTTCCCCTCCTTGCGAAGTTTGACCATCTGCGCCGCGAGTTCGCGGCCAACCGGTTCGAGAAGGGGCAAACTATCGTCGATTTTGCCGCCAGCCTTCACCATGAGGTCCAGAAGCGCCTCAGCCTCGGCGGCCTTCGCTTGCTTCACCTTGAGCCGGAACTCGGCGAGGATGACGTCAATGCGAGTCTTGTCCACGGTTCCGGCGAGCTGGGCGATCTTCGCCTTGTGTACCGAATCGTCTTCGTCGCCGCCCTCGGACCACTTCTTCATCTCGGCGGTGAACAGAGGACCTTTCTGCGTCACCTCGTCGATGATCGGTTGCAGCGTCTTGGCGGCTTCGTCCAGTTTCGCTTGCTTTTCCGGGCCGGCGAGTTTATCGGCTTCGTCGGTGAGGGCACGAGCGCGGAGGTAGATGGCGCGAGCGTACACATCGCGGGCGAGCATCATCATTTCCAGGCCATCCAGGTCCAGTTCCTTGCCGCCGTCTTTCGTCAGATGGGTGAAGGTGGGGATAACCCCCATGACTTCCTGGGCAATGGCCAGGGCCTGGTTGTAACCGGGGTTGGCCTTCTCCGCCTCCGGATCGGCGCGGCCCTGTGCGAACATGAGCGACGCGAGCCGCAAGCGAGCGGAAAGATAGCTACGCACATCGTGCTTGAGGGCTACGTTCACGGGCTTGGGAGCTTTTGCCAGGTCCGCGATGGCGCGGCGGAAGATTTCGAGCTTTTTGGCGGGCGGAAGCGGGGAATCTCTGGGCGAGACCAGCGCGGAGGCGAGATAACCCTCGAGCAACCGCACGTCGGTGATCTGTCCATAGGCCGGGCGCACCTTCAGAAGAATGTCAAAGGCCTCCAGATTCAGCTTGTCTTCCATCAACAGAGTCGCAAGCCGGTGGCGAGCGGTGTCGGTGTGATTATCGTTGGGGTATTTCTCATCAAGGAAGCGAGCGAGCGCCGCCGCCCGATCGCGGTCGGCTTTGCGGGCTTCGCCCCCCTTCGCTCGTGCGCTCGCGATGACGTACCCGTTGATGCCGAACAGCCCAGCTAGCGCCGCTTTCCCACCGGTAGCCTTGATGGTGTGGGCACCGAACTCGCCCAGCACGGCCGATTCGAAGGGCTGATTGGTGAGCTGATAGAAGTAGATCAACCGCAGGAGCACGTCGGTGACGTCGGCCGGGTTGTCTTGTGGCGTCGCCAGTTCGCGCGAGCGTTCCAGAAGAGCAATGGTCTTCATCTGGCGGTTCTTCACTTCGGCATTCTTCTTGGTTTTCTCGGCATCTGTTTTCTCCGGCATCGCTTCAGCCTTGGCCAGTTTGCTCAATTGAATGAGCGAGGCCATCTGGGCTTTTTCGAACGTGTCGTAGGTCGAGGCGGGTTGGTCGGCCTCGCCGAGCATCCGGAGAACAACAACCATGCGCTGGCGTGTGGCGCGAGCGGTGTAGTCGTGATCGGTCTGTGCCAGCCCGCGGTAGAGTTTCTCGGCTTCTTCCAGCCGCTTCATTGCGGCGGCGGGAATCGAGACGGGGGTTTTCGGCGGGTTCTTCGGCGGTGGGCCAATCGCGTTTTCGGCGAGCGATTGCAGCACACGGGCGAGGTAATAGCGAACGGCGTAGAGTTCCGGCGTGGGCTTGCGCGAGCTACCGTAGGCACGTAGCCATTCGCGGAGTTCGGTTTCGCTCGACATCACCTTCTGGAGGTTCTTTTCACCCAGCGCGGCAAGGAAGTTGCGACGGAGCTGGAAGAAATTGGCCAACCGTTTGCCGTCGTCGGCTTCCAGCACGGGCGCTTTGAGGATGGCCGCAACCTGGCTGGCGGCGTTGTTGAAATCGTCCTGCTCGTAAGTCACTTCGGCCATCCATGCACGCGCAACCCATATCGTGCGGTTGTTGGGCGGTCCACCGGCGAGCTTGTTGAACGTCGTCTTGGCCTGTTCCAAGAACTTGTTGCGCTCTTCCTTGTCGGCACCGGTCATGAGCGACGCCGGCATGAACGTTTCGGCAGTGTTGAACTGGTTGATGCCGCTGGCGAGTTCGGCCTCGAAGGCTTCACGTTCGAGGGCGCGACGGACGCGGAGGTCGAGGGCTTTGTCTTCCAGCCGGGTACGGAGTTGCGTGGAGGCGTCGTTGAACTGCTTGGCCGCCAGGAGGAACAGAGGACGAGCTTTCTTGGCCTCTTCCTTTTGCTTCTGCATCGCGGCATCACGGGCGGCGGCCTCATCGGGCTTCTCGCTGGGCGGCGGAATGTCCATTCGCCGTGCCCGGTTTAATTGCTCGCGGGCATCGATGGCCGTGAGTTTGGCATCGGTTAACAGCGCTTCCACGATTCGCGGGTGTTTCGGGTGCTTGACGAGGAAGGATTTCAGTCCTTCCCTGGCCTCGGAAACCATGCCCACCCGCGTGGCCTCGTCCGGTTCGCTTTCCGACAGGTCCAAGAGACACTTGGACCGCTCCAACTGAAGGGCCGCCTTGTCGTCGGGCGACAGTGGTTGCTTTTCGAGATCCTTCAGATATTCCATTGCCAGATCGACTTGGCCGTGATCGCGCAACCCGCGAACTAATTCCAGCGGTGACGGTGGTTGTGCGGTCGCGGGGACAGCGGACAGAGCAAAAAGGACGACAGACCAGAACCACGGGCGACACAACCGGATACGGAACTGCATGGCGTCTCCCGCTACGCGGATGAGCAAATTTGGAGGAGAACCTACTGGTTCGGACGGTTTGGGGATGGAATTGGTTCCACAGAAGTGAATTCTGACGTGCCCGCGCAGAGAGTCAAGGGCTGGGGGTCGGAGATCAGGAGGCAGAACACGCACGAATTACGCAAGTGCTGCTCTGCGACCTAACCGTCTTCTGACCACTGACTCCTGATCCCTGACTCTTCACCACTGACTCCTGGTCCTATTCTCCTTTACCATCCGGGTTGCAGATCGCCATGCGGATACGACTTCTTGTCCGGCACCGGGGAGAACTTCGTCACCACATTCGGGTACTTCGCCCACTTGGTGATCTGATAGTTCTTGCCTGGACCGGTGAGCCACTTGGCGAATGCTTCCTTTGTTTTGATGACGAGATCCTCGCCCGGCTTCACGACTGGATACTGCCAACCGTCCTTGTCAGTCAGACCGAGCATGGAGAATGTCTGGTAGGCACCAATCGCGTCCCGGTCGTTTGGAATGCTGGCCCAATCTCCATCGGCGAGGGCCTGGAGTAGGAGTTTACTCTCCTCGGCGGATACTTTTGCCGTTGTGACTTCGCCGCCACCCTCCGGATAAGCCTTGTATTTGTTCATCAGCACTCCAGCCGCGAACAAGCGGTCGGCGGCCTTTTCCGCCTTCAGCGCTTTCATCGGATCGGTCAGGACCGCGCCTCCTCTCTTCGCCAGGGCAATATGGTCCTTGTATTCGATCATCGTGTTGTCGGTGGGAGCCAGAGTTGTGTTGATGATGTAGAACTCGCCGCTGTGGTGCTTCGTGAGGAAGAACAACGCCTCCATATCTTTGGTCAGATAGACCGGTTCGAAACCGGTCCGAATGGAACGGCCCGGTGGGGTTGCCGGCGTTTCCTCCTCACCGGGCGGCGGCGGAATGAAACCGACCTTCACATGGGTTGTGTTGGCCTCGCCGAGCAGGCTGCTTTCGATTTTGATAATAGCAATTTTATACGCCTGCTTGTCTTTCACTCCGGGCACTGGCGTGGCGTCCACAGTGTCCTTCTCGAACGTGGTTACCTTCCCGACAACGACCGTATCCGCACGGACCAATTTCTGGAGAGGAGTGTGAACGACGCCAATTCTCTTTGCTTCGACCGATGTCGGGATGAGGAGCGTGGCAACGGCCACTAGGAAGAGCACGCGGAACATGGGAACCTCTGGGAATTGGACACCCGCGCACAGAACACGAAGCCGAGGACGGTAGACGCCAGACATGGAATGCTTGGCTGGCGAATCTCCGTCCTCTGGGATTCTAACTATTTTGCAGCCTTCGGCACAATCTTCTTGATTCGGTAGTCCTTGCCGGGGCCGGCGAACCACTTCACAAACGTGTCCTTCTGAATCGCGACGAAATCGACCGGCGGTTGCCCCGGTTGCGGACGCGGGAACATCGGCGGATTCCAGCCGTCTTTATCGGTAAGTCCCAGTTGGTAGAACGCCTGCTGCGCGCTGGGGAAGCCAGGGGTAGGACGAAGGGCTTTCCAGTCGGCGTCGGCGAGGATCTGGAGAATCAGCTTACTCTCTTCGGCACCAATCGCGACCTGATCGACCTCCCCGCCAAACTCAGGGAATGAGCGGTACTTCATCACCAGCGCCGCGGCGGTGTCGGTCCGCACGTCGGCCTTGTCGCTCTTCAGTCCCTTCATCGGGTCAGCGAGGAGTTCGGTGACCTTCTTCACTGATTCCAGATCCTTCTTGCCGGCGTCGGTGGTCACATCGATTGGCGGGCTCATCCGCGCCATGACGTAGAAATTGGCGGAGGGATGCTTAACGAGGAAGAACAGCATCTCCTGGCCTTCTTTGAGTACGGGTGATTGCAGCCCTGGACGTGGGCGAATGGGCACAACGGCAGGTCCACCGGGCTGAATGGGGACGGGCTGGACGGACGGCGCTGGCGGCGGTGGCGGAACGAAGCCGATCTTGATGTGCGTCATGTTGTCGGCGCCGGCGAGGTTGGTCTGAATCTTCACCACTGCGACCTTGAAGGCAATCTTGTCTTTCGCATTCGCGTACTGGATGGCGTCAACGGTCTCTTTCTCAATGGCGGTCACTTTCCCGACGATAACGACCTCGGCGGAGATGGCTCGTTGCGCTGGGGGGCGCATCGCGATTTTCATTCCGGAAGCGGCGTTGTCCGCAACCACGATTGCAGCCAGTGCCACAGATGCGGCCAACAAATACCGACGCATGGGGAAACTCCAAATTGTTGTGGAGGGACTCATCGGGGCAAGAAACGCGGAATCGTCGTGTTTGGGATATTCCGCGTTCCCAACGCGCATGAATGCACTTTGACGATCCTGGTCGAGGCCCGGCTTAGTTTTGACGAAGTACGAGGGCAGAGAGTTGTGTCGGAGTCTATTTTCTTACCGCGTTATACCTAACCGGGTGCCCTCAACCCCGCGGCAAAATCTACGCAAGGCCATTGAAGCGTGGGTATAATGGGTTACGCTAACAGCAAGATCGTACCCCGCGCGGGTCGATCTCCCTGCCGCCCGGTGGTGTCCCCGCACCGCCGGGCGGTGTTCTTGTTGGATCACTTCCAGAACTGCCACCAGCTTTTCTTGGCGGGCGCCGGTTCGGGCATTTGTGCCTGTGAGCGACTTTCCGATGATCCTTCCACCCGGCGCGAACGAACCATTTGTATGCCGCCACATGCACCGCAGAACGCCGTGAACATCTGCATCTGCGCGTTTTCACCGGCGGGCAGGTTTGGAAACACCACGCGCATCAAATCGGAAGGAGCATCGAAGAGTTCACTGAGTCCGCACCGGTTGCATGGCGTGATGCTCCAATCCGGCCGCTCATCTGGATCGTACAGATCAGGAATTGCCAGTCGGTCGAAGACAAGTCGCGGGAGTGTGAACACGGCGGCCAGCGGCCGTCTGGGGTCTGAGGCCTTTCGCTCATACTTTCACCACGGTACAGTCTATCCTGTCAGCTAGCAACCTCGGAGCCTGACGACCAATGCCTAACGAAGGTTCCAAACCAAGCGAGTCCGCATTTGACAAGAAGATTCAAGAGCAGACAGCGGTCACCGCCTTCCAACTCGTTTGGGGTTGGGTAGAGAAGCTTGGGTACAAAGCGTGGGAGATGAAGAAGGTCCGAGACGCGATGCGCTCATATGCGCAGACGTACCTTGAGCGGCATGGGATGGTAAAAGTGCTGGGCATGTCGAAGCCAGTCCCTCTGCACCAGATTTACACTGCGGTACGAGTTATCCAGCGCGACTACTTGGGTGAGTTCCTCGATCCCGAACGGATGCACAAAGCATTCAAGGAGGCTGGTCGGCGGCAACCAATGTTCGCGACAGATAAAGCCATACAAGGCATTCAAGTTGCGAACCAGGAACCGTTTCTTAACCTCCTCGGGGCACCCGGAGGAGGTAAATCGACGTTCCTCCGCCGACTTGGCTTGGAAGCAATGCTTGCCCGCACTCCGGGTGATCGCGTGGATTCACGGCTGCGGGGTTTGAGCAGCAAATATGAACATACTCTGCTGCCTGTGTACATTGAGTTGAGGGCCTTCAGAACCAAGCCAATCGACCTACTCGGTCTTATTACTGAGGAATTCACTACCTGCAAATTTCCCATGAGCCGAAAGTTTGTGGAGGCAGCGCTTGATAGCGGCCAACTCCTGGTGTTGTTGGATGGGCTGGACGAGGTACCCGGCGAGAAGCTTAGCGAGGTAATCGACCACGTGCGTGACTTTGTAGACCGTTATGGCGAGCAGAAAGAGATTGCAAACAGATTCGTCACCTCCTGCCGTACAGCTCACTACAAGAACGCCTTCCCTCGATTCACGGACGTCGTGCTGGCCGACTTTAGCGACGACCAGATTCGGCAATTCTCCAAGAATTGGTTCGCCAGCATGCAAGACAAGCAGGCCAAAGCTGCGGAGAAGTTTTTCAAGACGCTTCAAGAAGAAGCCAATGCGTCTGCCCTTGAGTTGGCACGAACGCCGTTACTGCTGACTTTTTTGTGCCTTACTTTCGACAAGGATCAGGTTTTGCCTCCAGTCCGAGCTGCCCTTTACAAGCGAGCTCTTGACCTCCTTCTGCGAGAGTGGGCAGCTGAGCGGCGGGTCCACAATGAGCCCGTGTACCAGGAACTCAACGCTGAGTTAGAAATCGACATGCTCGCTGAGTTCGCTGAACCCCTCTTTCGCGATGACCGCTTTTTCTTCACTCGTCAGAATGTGACCGACCACATTCGCACGTTCCTGAACACCCAGCTCAACGCTCCGAGGACACTTGATGCGGATAAGATCCTTGAAGCTATTGAGGTGCAACAGGGGTTGATCGTCAGAAGGGCGCAAGATACTTATTCTTTTTCGCATTTGACAATACAAGAGTATCTCACAGCAAAGATACTTTGGCATAATCGCAAGCAGCTTTGGAAGGATGTAGTTCGATATCACTTATTTGATGATCGTTGGGCGGTGGTTTTTGAATTGATGGCTGGAATGGGGGAACCTGATGAATTATTCGAGTTGATGGCTGCTGTTTGCCAGAAGGAATTAAATAAGGCGATCGCGCGCGAGGAGGAATTCAAAAAAATCCTCCATTGGGTGACCACCAACTCGCAATTCGATCCGAAGATCCCGTCCCAGGAGGCGGCACTTGCGCGTATTCAGCTTCTCAGCCTTGCCACTTTGCAAGTTCCCGCATTTCTCGGGGCTAACGACTTGTCGATACCCGACGGCGTTGAGACTGTCTTCCTGCTGATGCGGTTGAGGGAACAGTTGGCGAAAGGGAGTAACTCCAACTTGAATCCCGTGGAGCTGGAATCCTTTGGTGTGGGCAGTGACTGGGAAGGAAATCATGAACAGCTTGATTATTTGGTAAGCTGGTTTCTAGGGGCACAATACTTTCAAGGTAATCGCGCCGCATTTTCCGCTGCGAAAGAATTGCTTGTACTACGTAAGAGCAATATCCACGCTGTGAACCGAGTGCTGGGGATACCAGAGCGGAACGTTAAGATGAACTACAGTGGAATGAATAGATATTTGCACGGATGCAATACAATTTTTCGTTGTAAAACGGCTGCTTATCGGATCTCGGCGGAGACGTGGGGGGATGTTTGTAAAACAATAATAAGTACGACAGCGAGTCAATCTCGATGACTTGCTCTTGCATCTGCTCGGTAGGATCGGCGTAGGTGACGCTACGATAGTGTATTACCCAACCATTCCAGATCTGTTGCGAGCAAGAAGTTCTCCTGCGAAAATGGGATGGGGCCACAGAATTGACCCCACCACGACGACACGAGTTCACACGCCGAATGATACTGTCAATCGCGCCGTGGATTATTCGTTTCCCGGCGTGGTCATCTTCATGATACTGTCAATCGCGCCGTGGATTATTCGTTTCCCGGCGTGGTCATCTTCTCCGGCCGTACGATCTGATCGAACTTCTCGGCGGTCAGCACGCCAGAGCCATCCTTGAGCGGTGGGGCGAGTTTCACCGCTTCTTCGCGGAGGGTAGTGCCGTTGTGGTGCGCGGCCTTCGCAATCTTCGCCGCCGCGTCGTAGCCGATGTGCCGGTTCAGTGCGGTCACGAGCATCAGCGAGTTGGAGAGATACGCCGCGATCTGCTTGCGATTCGCTTCGATTCCCTTGCGGACGTTGCCGCCCGCCTTCGGTTTGATCTTCGACTGATCCACTTCCATCATGCCGGTATCGGGGCTGACCACGTATTCGAGCGCTTCGTAATCGGTTTCGGGCATGTCCGCGGCGCAGTGTTCGCGGAAACTGCGGCAGGCATCCGTGAGCAGACGAACCGAGTGCAGGAAGTTGTGAATGATGACCGGTTTGAACACGTTGAGTTCGAAATTGCCCTGCGATGCACCGAGCCCGACGGCCACGTCGTTGGCGATCACCTGAACGCAGACCATCGTGAGTGCTTCGGACTGCGTGGGGTTCACCTTGCCCGGCATGATGGAGGAGCCGGGTTCGTTTTCGGGAATCGTGAGTTCGCCGAGCCCGCAACGCGGTCCACTGGCGAGCCAGCGAATGTCATTGGCGATCTTCATGAGGCCCGCGGCGAGCGTCTTCAGTGCTCCGCTGGCGAACACAAGCGGTTCGTGACCCGCGAGGGCCTGAAACTTGTTCGGCGCGGTGACGAACGGCAGTTTGGTCAGTTCCGCGATCTGCTTCGCGACGCGAACGGCGAACTCGGGGTGCGCATTCAAGCCAGTCCCCACGGCCGTACCGCCGAGTGCGAGTTCGTAGAGCATCGGCAGTGTTGCTTTCACGGCCGCAAGGCCGCAATCGAGTTGTGCAACATAGCCACTAAATTCCTGACCGAGCGTGAGCGGTACGGCGTCCATCAGGTGCGTGCGGCCGATCTTCACGATGTCCTTGAACTCGTCGGCTTTGGCCGCAAGAGTTTCGTGGAGTGATTGGACGCTCGGAATGAGTTGCTGAACGATCTCCTCCGCGGCGGCGATGTGCATCGCGGTGGGGAAGGTATCGTTGGACGACTGCGACATGTTCACGTCGTCGTTGGGGTGGATGGGCTTCTTGCTGCCCAGGTGCCCGCCGGCGATTGCAATGGCGCGATTCGAGATCACTTCGTTCACGTTCATGTTGGTTTGCGTACCGCTGCCGGTCTGCCAGACGCGAAGCGGGAAGTGATCGTCGAGGTGGCCGGAGATGACTTCGTTGGCGGCGCGGGCGATCAGCTCGGCTTTCTCGGCAGAGAGCAGACCCAGCGATTGATTCACGAGCGCAGCGGCTTTCTTGAGCGTGCCGAAGGCGCGGATGACAGCGCGAGGCATGGTATCGGCGCCGATGGCGAAGTGCGTGAGCGACCGGGCCGTCTGCGCGCCGTAGTAGCGATCGGCCGGCACACGAATCGGCCCCATGCTATCGGTTTCGGTGCGGTACTCAGGCATTGGTGAAGATTCCCACGGGGAAGAGGATGAGAAGTGGGGGTATTGTAAGATGGTGTCGGGGAAGAGCCACGTCGTGGGGAGGATGACGAGGGAACTGCGATGCCACTGACTATTCAACCGGAATCGCCATTGCTGCGAGTTGATGAAGCCGGAGCGATTCGCATCGGAAAAACGCGCAATCAATGTCGGGACTTTTCGTCGTCGATAGTGTAGCCGCGATTGGATCATTAGCGATCTGCTGTTTCTCGACAATATAACGGAGCATTTCTTGATTACGTCGGGGCCACTCAGTTTGATCTCGGATAGGATGCGCATGAATGGCCCGTTGCCCACGACGAATTGACAGGATCGCCACCCCCGCGGACAATGGAATTGATTCAATTCAGCGCGCAAACTGCGCTCTGAACAACGAATGCAATTCTGAATGCGGCCGCGGACGTGAGGCGGCAAAAATGGACGATCCACGCTTTGACGAGAGCCACCTTCATTCTCCACGCTGTCAACAATACCAGCAGGCTCGCGAAGAAGTATTTGCTGCGATAGGCTCTGTCACCAGAGACCTGGAGCGTGAGTTCCACGTCCTTCGGTTGCCGGTAGGATTCGTTCTGCAGCCAGCGCGGTATGCTCTGTGGGATCTGCGGCAGGGACGACTCTACCTGCTCCGGATCGGGCTCAATACCATCGGTCGCCATCCGGATAACGACATCGTCATCAACGACCAACCCGTGTCGCGCCGACACTGCGTAATCATTGTTCATGCCACCGGCGAATGCGAAGTCCGTGACACCGCATCGCGCAACAAAACCAGGGTCGGCGACCGCATTGTGGAACAAGCGGCACTTACTCCGGGAGATATCCTGCGGATCTGCGATCACCGGTTTATGCTGATCGCCCAGGAGACGAATGAGTTACCCTCATCCGAGGCCTCACAACTGGAATCCACTCATGATGCGTGCTCTTTGCCCCTTGGCTGTGTTGGTCGCGGCGGCAAGCTTCAGCGTCGCGGCTGATCCATCCCCCCTCGCCGGTAACTGGAAGCTCTCGCTTCCACTCAAGCGCGGAGAGGGGATTCTGCTCCTCAAGTTCACCGAGAAAGACGGCGCGTGGAGCGGGGATTTTCTCGACGGTTCACGCGATCTGGGAGTGGAGAAGAACTCTCTTTCCGTGACGAAGGTCAAAGTGAATGGCGACTCCGTCAAGTTCGCTCTCAGCCTGAAGGGCGAAGGCGAAATCATGACCTTCGACGGCTTGCTCAGCAAGGATGGGAAGAAACTCAACGGTTCGATCGCCAGCGGCGGGCGCTCGCAAGTGACGACGATGCGTCCGAGCAAACTCGCGAAACTCGACGACGAGTTCGCACTGACTCGCGAATTGTTCGACCAGGTCGAGGATGGCACCCTGACGTTCGGTCTGGGGTTGGAGATTCTCTCACAAGCCGGTGCGCACAAACTCCCACTGGCCGACGCACGGGGAATCATCGATCGTTTGAACAAGACCGCAAGCGCCTACGGTCCACGCTGGGAACGCGAAGTCGCATTGCACCTCGTCGATATTCTCAGCGAGCAAGAAGGGCTCACCGAATTGGCTGTCGCGCAGGCGAAACGAGCCGAGCGGCTCCTCACCGACGACGACACCGCCGCAACGCGAATGGCCGTGCTGGAAGCCATCATCCGAACTCTCACGAAGACGGGCAAGCCGGAGGAAGCCAAACCGTACGTGACACAACTCGCAAAACTCGAACTGCGCGACTTCGCGGAGTACAGCAAGACGCATCCGCCATTCAAACCCGAAGCGTTTGCAGGTCGCAAAGCGAAGAGCGACAAGACCGCCGTTGTGGAACTGTTTACAGGGACGGAATGCACCCTGTGTGCTGGCGTGGAACTCGCCTTCGATGGACTGTTGAAAACGTACAAGCCGAGCGAAGCGATCTGCCTGGAGTACCACCTGCACTTTCCAAACCCCGACCCCCTGGCCAATCCGGACTGCAGCGAGCGGGTCGGCTATTATGGCGACAAGATCGAACGCCCCCCGACGCTATTCATTAACGGAAAAGTGGCTGCGGACTCGGGCGGCGGGGTGGCGTCCTCCGAAAAGTTCTACAAGCAGTTCCGGACGACCGTCGATGAACTCTTGGAGAAGCCCGCGGGAGTGAAACTGGCCCTCGCAGTGACCAAGGGCGAGAAAGGTGCGTTTAACGCGAAGGCGACCGTGACCGATCTGGAAACGCCGGGCGAGAAGATCATGCTTCGCTTCGTCCTGGCGGAGGATCGCATCCGCTTCACGGGTAGTAACGGTCTGCGCTATCACCACATGGTTGTGCGGGCAATGCCCGGCGGTGCCAAGGGCTTCGCCCTCACGAAGAAGGCGCAGGATCAAACCATCACGATAGATCCGGAAGCCATTCGTGCCGCGCTGACGAAGTATTTGACCGACTTCGCCGAGAACAAGGCTCCCTTCCCTCACGCCGACCGACCGCTCGCTCTGCGCAACTTGAAACTCGTCGCGCTTGTACAGAACGACGAGACCAAGGAAATCCTGAGCGCGGTCCAGGTCGATCTGGAAGCGAAATAGTCGACGGGTAGTCAAAAGTCGAAAAATCGAGTGATTTTCAGAGTGGTCGGGTCGCTCGAAGAGCGAGCGGACCACTCTGAAAACCAATCGGAGTAAATGCGACACTCTCACCCGGACCGTGCATGAGACCTTTGACTTTATGACTTTCGACTCTTTCCTTTTCACCTTTTGATGCTTGACTGGCTCGCGCGACCTCGCTATTCCCCTGGTTTTCGACAAAAGCGTTGGGGGAGGCATGCGAACCTGCTCGCCCGGGCGACGGAGGAGTGCTCGCGGAGCGCGACTATTTGCGTTCGCGATCCCGTTTGCTCTGGCGGTTGCAATCGGATGTTCTGGCTCAACGGCTCCGCGCACGCCACCGAAATTGCTGACCGAGAAAGCGTGGGTGAACCGCGGCGCGGTGAACAACTACCACGACGCGGATGTCGAGACCGTTTCAAGCTTGGCGCTGGCGATGCGCGGGGAAGCCCCCACGCGCTCGGCCGACAAGCCGCTCAATGTGTTGTGCGTCTCTGGTGGCGGCAAGTATGCAGCATTTACCGCTGGGGTGCTGTGTGGCTGGACCTCCACGGGTACTCGCCCAGCCTTCGAAGTCGCGACGGGGGTGAGCAGCGGCGCGACAGTCGCACTCATGGCGTTTCTCGGCCCAAAGTACGATTCACTCCTGGCCGAGACCTTCATCAACTTGCGTCGAAGCGACGTGTACGTGTGGCGGCCGGTTCGTGGGCTGGTGGGCGGAACCGGGCTGATGTCGTCGCGTCCGCTGGCCAAATTGCTCGATCGGGAGATTACCGACGAAGCGATGGCAGACATTCGCACTGCTCACGCGGAGGGCCGCCGACTGTTCGTTGCCACCACAAACATTCAAACGCACCGGTTGGTGGTCTGGGATATTGGTGCGATCGCTTCCTCCGGCCAGCCGGATGCGACTGAAATCGTTCGCAAAGTATTCCTTGCCGCCTGCTCCATTCCAGGGCTCGTTCCGCCCGTCGAGTTCGACGTCACGGTAAACGGCGTGCGGTACACCGAATATCACGGCGACGCCGGGAATATCGCGCAGATCTTCGTTTGCACCGCCGGTCCGCTTCCGCACGGTTCGTCGGTGTGGATCCTCTCGGCTGGCAAGACTCACCCGGACACTTCACACGGGCGACCTCGCGTATTGGAAACGATGGTCACGGCCGTCTCCGCCGGCCTGTATTCGCTCTTCCGTGCCGACACCATGAAAGCGTATGCGCTTTGTGGCGTTACACGGTCGCGTTTCAATCTGCTGGCAATTCCGCAAAGTTTCAAAGGCGATGCGAGTAGCAGCATGGTGTTCCACCCAGCCGAATCTCGCCGCATGTACTGGATCGGCTATCAGATGGGGGTCGCCGGAGCCTGGCAGACGCACCCGCCCGGGGTGGCGCCAGGCGAAGTCCACTCGCCACGCGCCGGCCTTGACTTCGTGACTGTCGAGTGAACATTCGGAATTCGGAAAGAACGCCAGAAGAGCCCGGTTGCAATTCCACATTTCACATTCCAAAGGTTCTTTGTTTTCATCTCTCCGCGTCGCGGACAGAATAATGCTCGCCAGTTTCATGACCAACGGTGGACGCATCGTGTGGAATCACCATGAACGAAACGCAGGGTCAACCAGTTCCACCCGCGCCGCAAGCACATGACGCAGCAGCGGCGAGTCGCGCGGATGAATCCACACCTGCTCTTTCCCCCACGAATCAGACAGCGATCGTTTCTCATGTGCCGTTCACACCGAATGCGGACATTTTCCCCTCGCTTGGCGTTTACTCCATCATCAGGAAGCTCGGCGAAGGCGGAATGGGCGTGGTGTATCTGGCGGAAGACACCAAACTCGGCCGGAAGGTCGCGCTCAAGTTGATGAAGCCCGAACTGGCGGCGAACAAACGCAACCGCGACCGCTTCATTCGCGAAGCCCGCGCCGCAGCTGCCGTCGAACACGATAACATCGTGTCCATCCTCCACATCGACGAAGCCGTTGACGGAACGCCGTTCATCGCGATGCCATTGCTCCAAGGCGAAATGCTCGATGCGCGGCTGGGGCGTGAACCGGTCGCGTCTCTGGGGCTGATTCTGAAAGTGGCACGCGAAGTGGCGGATGGGTTAGCGGCAGCGCATGCGCGAGGGGTGATTCACCGCGACATCAAACCCAGCAACATCTGGCTGGAGGGCGATCTCACGGCAACAGAACTCACACAGCAGATTCGCCGCTGCAAAATTCTCGACTTCGGCTTGGCTCGCTCAGTGAATAAAGATGGGGGTCAGATCACCGCCAGCGGTGCGATTTTGGGCACTCCCGCGTTCATGGCTCCGGAACAGGCATGCGGAGAAAAGGTCGATGCCCGCGCCGATCTCTTCAGCCTCGGGGCCACACTCTTCCGTATGGCCACTGGCAAACTGCCGTTCGATGGCCCAACTCCAATGGCTATCCTGATTGCGCTCACGACCGAACCTCCGCCGTCCGTGCGGACGCATGCACCCACGCTGCCGCCGGCGCTGGCCGACCTCATCGATCGGCTGATGAGTAAAGATTTGGGCGGCCGACCGCACTCGGCTGCGGAGGTGGCCGCAGCGGTGCGTCAGATCATTCAAGAGTTGAAGGCCAGACGAACGCCAGCCACACCGACGGTTCGTTCGCACACACCGCCGCGGGTACCCCAGGACTTACTCGACAGAGCCGAGCTCGCCGAGCCGGTAGACGCCACGCAAGAGGACGCGCCAGACCCGCCGCGCGCGAGCAAACGCAATCTGCTGCCATGGGTGATTGCGGTCGCATGTGGATTGCTCGCCCTGGTACCAATTGGATTGTGGCGCGCGGGTGTGTTTGGCGAAAAGAAGGCCGATACAAACATGGCGAAGAAAGAAGACATGCCGAAGGGCGGCACGCCGAAAACTGGCAAAGCGAACGAGGATATTTCACCCCGGAAGGACAACGAGGGAGAACGCGACTCCGACCGCGCCGCCGCGACGTACATCCTTTCTCACGGCGGTGGGCTTGTCATCAATGGAGATGAGGAGCACCCCATTATGGATGTGGAAGTGCTGCCGAAAGAATCATTCCACCTGACGGGTGTCCGCATCAATAACAGGCCGATCTCCGATCAGGGTCTGGCCGCTTTCAAGAACTGCACGAACCTGGAACACCTCGACATCGGCAGCACGGCAATTGGCGACACGGGACTGGCCCACTTCAGCGGGTGCCAGAACCTGCGGCATCTTGATCTGGGGCATACACGCGTAACCGACGCGTCGATTGCCACCATCAAGCAATTCAAAAAGCTGAAGTTTCTCCAGTTGGAGATGTCGGAAGTCACCGCCAAAGGAATCGCCGAACTGAAAGAGGCACTCCCGAAGTGCGAGATTCAGGGAAAGGGAACCACCAAACCCGAATAACGTCCTTCTCCGATTGCGCGAGTGGTTGCTGACAGCCAACAGCGAAACGATGTGCCTTCGTATCTCGATCGTTACTTCTTCGATGGCGATGGCGAAATGAGTGTTCGCGATTGTTACGACCAACGGCGGTGCGAAGGGCGAAGTCAGGTCGACTGACGCAGTTGACAAGTGTGTGTGATCTCGCGTATAGTATCTCTTGGCTGGGCTTCCTTCCCTGACAGGCTCTCACACAACCTCTGGCACGCGAGTGGACTGGCCCCAACCCCACAGACTGCTGGAAAAGCCTCCAAAACCCGACACTGGGCGACACCGGGCGACATAACCAGGAAAAACGGCTCAAAACACAGGCTTTTGGTGGGCCAGCAAAACCAGCAACCAGACGAATCAGGCAGGAAAAACCGCTCGAAAACGCGAAACCAGACGAACCCAGCGGACAACATGCGGTAGTGATCGGGGGAAGATCGGCAGGATGGTTGAGCGGACCAGCAGTTGCCTCAAAGGACAGCATCGGCACCGCCTTAGCTGCGACCGAGCCGTCATACAAGATGCGTGGAACATGCTGGCGGTCGACGTGTTGAAGCGGGGCAGTTGCAAATGTGTAACATAATCATCAACGATCTTAATAACGTAATAATATATTGAGCGGGGCGGGAGCCCGAGCGCAACAGAATCGGATCGCCTTTCGGCTGTCGACTTGGCTTCCAACCGACCTCATTTTGCCAACGGTTCTCAATCACCCATACCGAAGAGCCTCGATGGGGTGAATTCGTGCCGCCCTGCGAGCGGGGTACAACGCTGCGAGTGTGGTGACACCTACTGCGAAGGCCACAGAACCAGCCCACAGCCACCACGGAAAGATGAAGATTGACGTCGTCAGCATGGGCCGGCCGTCCATCTGACCGGAGATCAGACTGCATACCCACTGATTGGCCCACGCCGCCAATCCGCGCGCCAGCGCCAGACCCATCCCTGCGCCCAAAAGTCCAATCAGCGAGCCTTCCAGCAAGAACAACGACATGATCTGGCCGCGAGTGGCTCCCACCGCACGCAGAATGCCAATTTCCTTCGTGCGTTCGATCACGCTCGTCACCAGCGTGTTCGTGATACCGATGCTTGCCACAAAGAGCGCAATGAGTGCGAAGAGATTCAGTCCGGCCGCGATGAGCGTGACTTCGCGTTTGGCCGCGTCGAACCATTTCACGCCCGAATGCGTGCGGTAGCCCATCGCTTCGATTGCGGCCACCGTACCGGGCAGATCGCCGCCGGGTTTCACGCGGACATCCGCGGACATGAATCCGCCGTCCTTCGCCCACGGCAATCGGCTGTATAGTTTCTCTCCGGTTGCTGGAGGCAGAAAGGCAGTGCCGTGTGTCAGTTCCCACGAATCCAACGGGGTGGTTTTCTTTCGCTCCTCGCGGGTGAGGAGCCGCACCACGCCGCAGATGTGGTAAGTCCCCCGCGTCGTCTTACTGGACTCGAACGCCCGCTCGTCGGTCGGTTCCTTCGGCGGTTCCAGGAGTTTTTGAAGTTCCTTTTTCTCTTCGTCGGTCAAACCCAAGGCATCCAGTTTGTTCGGCAACACAGTGGCGAGTTTCATCAGCATGATCTGCTGCTTCAGCGTGAGTTCCTCTATCGGTTTGCGGCCCAGAAGCGCGCTGGCCATCGCGAGGGGTTGAGCGTTCTTCACTCCGCCGACGTCGAGCTTCACTCGCATGCCAATCGCCTTTTCCAAATCGGCGTCGTCGCGAATGCCGAGTTGATAGAGTGCGAACTCGGAGACGACAATTTCTTCTGCGTCGGGCGAAGTGGGCAGGTGGCCCGCGATCAGTCGCGGCGCGAGATTAGCCAGCGGACCGCTGGCGACGAACACCACCGCCGGCTTGTCGGACATATCCGCCCAGAGACGCCCATCACCGACCGTATATGTGCGGACCTCAAGTACATCAGGCAACTTCGCGATCTGGTCGAGTTCCTTTGGCGTGAGCAGTTTTGGTACTTTGGGAGTCCGCGTGTTCTGATACTTCTCGACGAGTGCTTCACGAATGCGCGCCTTCCGCTCGTCGGACATGTTTCCTTTCACTTGAATCTTTTCCGGTGGAATGCTGCTCTCTTCTGGTGGTGGTTCTTCGACGCGAACGAGAACCCGCCAGAAATCATCGCGTTGTTTGAATTCGGTATCAATGAATGCACGCAGCCCCAAACCCAGCGCCAGACTGAACGCCAGCGCGCAGGTTCCTACAGTCACGCCCACAAGCGTGAGCGACGTGCGGACTTTTTGTCGCCACAAACCATGAAGGGCGAACTTGAGTAACTGAATGGGATTCATCCAGGCTCCGTGAATTCCGAGAGTGTAAGCGAAAGAGTGAGCCAGCCAAATAGAGACGCTCACGCCCTTTCATCCCTTCACCCTCTCACCTCTTCTCTTTTTAAAGCTTGCACTGTTGCAGATCCCATACAGCCGCTACAATTCCCAAACTTCATTCCCGACGATGCGGGCCGTGTCGGCCTGCCGGGTGTGAAGAGACTCTCACCCACTGTACCCGTTGTTCCTCAAGTGGAATGCCGGGCCGTTTGTTCCCCTAACACTATGGTCAATCGTAATCTCCTCCGCCAGTTCGACATTCCCGACAACGAGATCCAAGACACCGACATCATCTTCAACCAGGCCATCTCGGACTGGGTGCAAAGCGAAGAACAAGAGTACGAAGCGAACAAAATCGTTACCGGCAAGGTACTAGAAATCCGCGGCGACGACGTTGTCATCGACATTGGTTACAAGTCTGAAGGCGTCATCAAACTCGAAGAGTGGAAAGAAGAAGGAAGCGACTCGCCGCCGCCCAAGCCGGGCGATACGGTCGAGGTGCTTCTGGAAACCGTCGAAAGCGAAGACGGCACCATCGCACTCTCCTATCGCAAAGCCAAGCGTCAGAAGGAATGGAACGCCATTCTCGCCAAGCATAAGGAAGGCGACGTGGTGGCGGGCAAGGTGCTCAAGAAGATCAAGGGTGGGTTGCTCGTCAATATCGGCGTGAATGTATTCCTGCCGGCCTCGCAGGTGGACATCCGTCGGCCGCAAAGCATCGACGAATACATCGACAAAAATATCGAGTGCGTCATCCTCAAGATTGACGAACAGCGGCGCAACATCGTCGTGAGTCGCCGTAAGTTGATCGAGGATCGCCGGTTCGTTCAGAAGCAGAAGTTGCTCGCGGAACTGGAAGTCGGCCAGATTCGCAAGGGTGTGGTCAAGAACATCGCGGAGTTCGGCGCGTTCGTCGATCTCGGTGGGATCGACGGCCTCTTGCACATCACGGATATGGGTTGGCATCGCGTCACCAATCCGCGCGATGTGGTGCAGATCGACCAGGAGTTGGAAGTCTACATTCTCCACATCGACCGCGAGAAGGAGAAGATTGCCCTCTCGCTGAAGCACAAGACGCCAAGCCCCTGGCAGAACATCGAGGCCAAGTATCCGATCGGCAGCCGGCACAACGGCGAAGTCGTCAACATCATGCCTTACGGGGCGTTCGTGAAGCTCGAGCCGGGCATCGAGGGGCTCGTTCACATCTCCGAGATGTCGTGGGTCAAGCGGATCGCCGATCCGAAGGAACTGGTGCAGATCGGCGACAAGGTTGAAGTTCAGGTGCTGAACATCAACCACGACAAGAAGGAAATCTCGCTGGGCATGAAGCAGTGCCAGTCGAACCCCTGGGGCGATGTGGCCAAGAAGTATCCGCCGGGTACGGTCATCACGGGTGTGGTGCGGAACCTCACCAACTACGGCGCCTTCATCGAAATCGAAGAAGGGATCGACGGTCTTCTCCACGTCTCGGATATGAGCCACGTGCGGAAGGTGTCGAACCCCTCGGAGATGGTGCAGAAGGGGCAGAAGATCACCTGCCAGGTTCTCACCGTCGATCAGGAGCGCAAACGGGTGGCCCTGGGTCTGAAGCAAATGGGACCCGACCCATGGGAAACCGATATCCCGACGCGGTACAAGCCCGGCCAGAAGGTTCGCGGAAAGGTCACCAAGCTCACCAACTTCGGCGTGTTCGTGGAACTGGAGCAGGGTCTGGAAGGGCTGCTGCACATTTCCGAACTGTCCGACGACAAGATCGAGTCGCCGGAGGAAGTGGTGAAGGTTGGCGATGAGGTCGATGTGAAGGTTCTTCGCGTCGATGCGAAGGATCGTAAGATCGGTCTCTCGATGCGCAATGTCGATGACGCCACTGTGCCCGAGGACGTCCCCGACCTGCCCATTGAAGGACCGGAAGCCGAGAAGGCCATGGAGGCGACCAAGGCCGCACGCGAAGCCCGTAAGGAAGCCGGTAAGAAGAAAGAGAAAGAAGAGAAGGACGAGAAGGAGGGTCTGCGTGGCGGCACTGGCGCTGCCGGTCCGCTGTTCCAGATGCCCGGCGAAGCGAAAGAGTAAGTGGTTCGGACAGCCGGAAGCGTCAGCGACGGGGAAAAGTTTCCCCGTTGCTGACGCTTCCGGCTCGTTGGTTTCCGACTCGCACGTTTTTGCCGATTCTCAAGATTCTGCGGCGGGTCGCGTCTCGCGTCTCTCTTATTCCGAGGGACGTCCCTAACAGATGTGCTTCGTGCCGCGAGCGGCGTCCGAGAGTCGGGCGCCGTTGTGGAATTTCACGGCAGTAGCACACAATCAGAGCAAAAAATTGGTTGACTTCACGATACTTTTTCTCGCGACTATGCTCCAAATTAGAGAAGTCGTAACGATTTGAGTGGGAGGGGAAGAACATAGCACACAGCGCAAACAAAAAAATGATTGAACTGCGCTGGGCAAGATCGTTATCTTTGATGAAGCCGCAGAACCTTCCCGTCCGGTTCTTTCGGCTCACAGCCCGGTGGTATTGTGCGGTATCCCCCAACCGCACCAGCCGTGACGATTCGTTGTGGCAGTCTGGTTGTGACCATGCTTCGTTCCACAACGCTCGCATTCCCCCTCAATCGGGCGATTTCATCCGCGCATTCATCCAGGGTATCGTTTCAGCGGTCGATACGTGCCTGCGGGTTCGACCGGTGGCGACTTTCACACGCTACCACTCTTAACTCGCACCGCCGCGCACGACCGCGACCAACGCCGGACCTCTGTTGACAGGAAGCTGTTCATGTCGCGACTTCGCCGATACCGCCCGAACGTCGTCCAGTCACCACTGGAGACGTACCTTCGCGAAATTAATGAAACTGCACTCCTCACCGCCGACGAGGAGAAGGATCTGGCTCGCAAAATTGGCGAAGGGAGCACGGAAGCACGTGATCGTATGGTCCGGGCTAACCTGCGGCTGGTGGTCAACATCGCTCGCGGCTACACCGGCAAGGGATTGGCCCTCCAAGATTTGATCGAGGAAGGCAATCTTGGCCTTCTGCGTGCCGTCGAGGGCTTTGACCCGACGATGAACACGCGCTTCAGCACCTACGCCAGCTACTGGATCAAGCAGAGCATCAAACGCGCTCTCGTCAACACCGCCAAGACGATCCGCATTCCGGCGTACATGGTCGAATTGCTCGCCAAGTGGCGACGAGCGACCAACAAGCTTTCCGACGAACTCGGCCGACCGCCAACGCACGAGGAAGTCGCCAAGTTCCTCGGCTTGCCCAAGAAGAAGCTGGCGATCATCAAGAAGGCGATTCGCGTTTACAACGCCGCGCCGCAATCGGACCAGACCGAAGCCGGCTGGTCGATCGATGAAATGCTGATGGATTCGCGTTCCAAGACGCCAGACACCGAAATGGTGGAAACAGACGACCTCAAACACGTCCTGATTCTTCTGGAGAAAATGGACAAGCGCGAGGCGACCGTGTTGCGGATGCGATTCGGCCTCAACGACGAAGAACCGAAGACGCTCAAGGAAATCGGTGAGTGCCTCGGCCTGACCCGCGAACGCGTGCGGCAAATCGAAAGCGAAGCGCTGGCGAAACTGAGCGAAGACCTCAGCGGCGAGTGAGAAACGCAAGGGGAGCTGATGGGAGCGGGGATGGTACACCATCCCCGCTCCCGTCGTTTTGTGGGCTCGCAAAATGCGAGCCATCCGACCTTGACGGATAGTGGACCCTAGAATACTAATAATCTGTACACTCAGTGTTGAGGGAGCACGAGTGTACGTTCCGCGCGCGACCACGATACCACCGATGAACGGGCGGTGGTGTCGTGCGTCGCGTGTCTTCCCCTGACCGCTAACCGCTGACCGCTTCCCGTTCGGTCGTTCTTCGCGTATGCTCGTCTGCACCCGCCCGCTGCGTGAAGGAGCCTCCAATCATGACCCGCCTTCGCTTTGCCGCTTTTGCAATCACCCTTGTCGGCGTTGCGAGCATCACACTTGTCGGTCGATCCGCGCCGGATAGTACCGGCGCCCGGATGAAGACCGCGGCCGACGAGTTTCTCGCCTCGCTCACGCCCGAGTTGAAGAAGAAAGCCACGTTTGGCTTCGACGATCCGCAGCGGACCAAGTGGTTCTTCACTCCACAGCAGGATAAGGAGAAGCACTACACACGCAAGGGCGTCCGGCTCGAAGAGATGACGGCCGAGCAGAAGAAGGCGACGCTGAACCTGCTCAAATCTGGCCTCTCTGCGAAGGGGTATGAGCAGGCTACCACCATCATGAGCCTGGAGGGATTGCTGGCCGAACTGGAAGGACCGAAGGGCGCGATGACGCGGAACACCGGCTGGTACTTCGTCAGCATCTTCGGCGAGCCGAGCAACACGGGCAAGTGGGGCTGGCGGATCGAGGGGCACCACCTTTCGGTGAACTACACGCTGGATAAGGGCGAAGTGGTAGCGGGCGCGCCGATGTTGTTTGGAGCGAATCCGGCCGATGTGAAGGAAGGACCGAAGAAGGGACTTCGCACGCTGCCGGCCATCGAAGATGAAGCCCGCGCACTCATCAAGTCGCTGACGCCTGAACAGATCAAGGTCGCCAAGCAAGCGAAGGAGTTCTCAGAGATCAAAGAGGGGCAAGCCAGGGCGGGCGTGGGCGCACCGGTGGGGATCACCGCCGACAAGCTGACCGCCGAACAGAAGGCCACACTCTTGAAATTGCTTCAGGCTTATGCCGACCGGATGCCGGAAGACCTCGCGGCCAAAGAGATGAAGACCGTGAAAGCGACGCCGGATGCGAAGTTGTACTTCGGTTATAGCGGCAGTGTCACTCCGGGCGAGCCGTATACGTATCGCATTCAGGGGCCGGAATTCGTGGTCGAGTTCCTGAATGTTCAGGCCGACAGCGCCAAGAATCCGGCCAATCACATTCACAGTGCATGGCGGCGGTTACCTATCGACTTCGGCCTCACGGAGTGACATGGGCCGACCCGCCGCCAGGAGGGACACCAATGTCGCGTTACCCTTGTGCCATTCTGTTGGTCGCCCTGGCTGCCCTCGCGGTAGTCGGGGCCGATGATCCAAAACCGATCGCTCCCAAGTCCCCCGCCTCACCGCAGTCAGCGCGACTCGATCTCAAGTCGCTGGGCGACATGCTCTCCAAGATCGGCTTTAAGCCGGAGTTGAAGGATAAAACTTTTCAGCTCGTGGGCGTGGGCCGCAAAGGAACGTTCGCAAAGGTCTGGTGCTCCTGTGAAGAGGACACCATCTGGCTGGAGACATATTTCCCTCTGCCGGATGACTTCGAGAAATCCCCGGCCGCAGTCTGGCAGAAACTCGTCGCCAGGAACAACGATATCCGCCCGGCGTTCTTCGCTCTGGACGAGAAGCGCCAGCGGCTGATTCTGCGCGCTCCCATCCACAACGCCGACGTCGATGCTGCCGTGCTCGATAAGCAGATCGACGCGTTCATGGACGTGTTCGTGAAGAACAAGGAACTGTGCGCGTGCGACAAATTCCTGCCTCTCCCGACTATGGACGAAAAGACACTCCTCGAAAAGCTGGCGGGTACATGGACAGTGAGCGAAGGGACCAGCGAGGGCAAGCCGGTGGACGACAATCAGGTGACAAACACCGTATTCGTGATCAAGAACGGGACAGTGACCAGGATCTTCGGCGAGGTGCAGGGCACGAGCACTTTGCACATCCAGAAGAAGAAGGACGGGGTGTTGTGGTTCGAGATTGCCGACGATAGGGGGTTTGAACGCGGCATCATGAAATTGGAAGGCGACACGCTGACGATCTGTGCAGGCAAAGTGCGCCCGACCGAGTTCAGCAGCACCAAGGAGAACAAGAACTCGCTGATGGTGCTGAAGCGGAAGAAGTAATCCCCACGCAGAACGGCGTACCCCGCCCTCAGTAAATGAGAACGCGGCAGGCCGCATTCTCATTTACTGAGGGCGGTACGCGGCGAGCCGGAAGCGTTAGCGACGGACAACATGCACCCACCGCCCTTGCGGGCGGGGTTCGCCGTGCGGATTTCGCGGGCGTAAGCCAGAAAATAAGAATCGAGTATTCCGGTCGTGCCGGATTTGCGTGTGGCTTGAATGTGTTCTATGTTTGCCCAGCGAACGGTTGGGCGAGTTTTGGTCGCCCAATCGGGGGCGTGCGTCGGCGCGTTCCGCGGCGCCACACCTTTCATCCTCGAAAGGGCAAACCCGTCGCGAGGCGGGGGCGCAAAGCCACGGGCCTGCGGGTTCACCCCGCATTCAACCGCAGGTCGCCTGGTTGCCGAAGGGATTGGGCGGTGAATACCTGTCCATCCCTGGAGTGTTGCTTGCAACACTCTCCGCGACGCGAAACCCGGATCATTCCGGCGTCGCCGACGCACACCCCGCTAATTTCACTTTTGCGATCACTTCCCATTCGCTTGCCGCGACGAGTCCCCTTCACGGAATCTCCACGCCATTTTGCTAATCTAAATGTTGTCGCCCCGTCAGTGCTGATTTCCCATGCCTACTAAAGTGCTCTGTCCCTGTCGCGGGAATCCCGATTGCAAGCTCTGTCTTGGGACGAAATTTTACGAATATGAACCGGGTCCGCGCGGGTGGATGCCATTCACCTGCCCAACGTGCGAAGGCCGGCGCGAGTTGACCGTTGGAGGAAAGACACAGCCGTGCTTCACATGCGGCGGGGCGGGAACGATCGACCCCGCAAATCCACCACGCGATACCAGCACACGCGGCTTTCTTCGCGATGTCTGGCGTATCTTCTTCGGTGGTTAATTGTCCAACAACCGCAACACACGCATTTCCGCTGCTGAGAGCTGCCCGCAGGCTCGCGTCTTCGGAAAAGTGCCGGCCGCGAACGCTTCAAATACCGCCGGGTGAATATAACTCTTCCGGCAAATCGCTGGTGTATTGCCCAGTTCTGCGGCCACCTCTTTGATGACGCGGCATATCACACGTTCGATCGCAGCCTTCGTTTCCGGACGTGGCAACGCCGATAGCTTCGCGGCCGCGAGCACGGTACCGGCCCAGGTCCGGAAATCCTTCGCGGTGAACTCCGCGCCGGACGTCCGACGGATGTAGGCATTCACATCGGTCGAACCGATCGGCTTCGGATTGCCGTTTCCATCGCGGTACTGGAAGAGATCCTGGCCGGGCAAGTCGCGGCACTGGTGGACGATACGGGCGAGCCGTGCATCCGAGATCACACGTTCGTGACGCACACCGCTCTTGCCGCGAAAACGGAATCGCACCGAACGGCCGGTGAAGCTGACATGGCGGTCGAGTAGAGTACTCAGGCCAAATGAACCATTGGCTTTCACGTATTCCGCGTTGCCCACTCGTAAATGGGTACGGTCGAGCAACTTCACTACGGCCGCGAGAACCTTGTCTCGCGGTAATCCGCGTTTGGCGAGGTCAAGTTCCACCCGCGCCCGCACTCGCCCCAGTGCCCGACCGAAGTCGAGCATTCGGCCATACTTGACGTCGTCGCGTCTGGCACGGAACGCCGGGTGATACCGATACTGTTTCCGCCCACGTGCGTCGCGCCCGGTTGCTTGCAGGTGACCGTTGGCATGTGGGCAAATCAGCACGTCCTTCCACGCCGGTGGAAGGACGAGCGCCCGAATGCGGGCGAGCGTGATCGCATCGCGAATCACGCAACCTTCCGCGCGATAACGAAAACTCCGGCCAGCACGTTCACGGCGAATCCCCAACTGTGAGTCGCTCCACACTCGCAACCGCGCTGTCAATTTGAACGCGAACAAACAACTCTTCTGATTCAGTAATTTGGTCACGGGCAGGATTCCTCGCTCTCCAACTTCCGCGCTCTGTTGAAAGCTCGGTTGAGGTTGTCGCAATCTTGGTGAAACCCCTTGTTACCGAACCGAATCTCGCGACAACCGACCCGAGGTTTCAACGGAGCACAACTCACAACGAGCAAGCGGCGCGCCGCATGCGCGGGGTTTGTTTCGCTCGTAGCAGTCTCGCGACATTTCCGTCTGGCTTCCGTGCCTGGACGGGGAGCGTATTGTTTCATTTTTGAGGTTTGTGATGTTCTGCTCTCCCCCCTACTCTCAACCCGCGCCTACTCCGCGAAAAACGACGCACTCATTTTGGCTTTCGGCAGTTTCGGCCTGGCCAGCTTGAAGCGGTTCAGTGCGCGATGGAGGGTCGCGATGTGCTCATCATGCCCACCGGTTCCGGCAAGAGTCTCTGCTTTCAATTGCCGGCTCTCGATGTTGGGAGGTCGCGGTGGTGAACAGCACGCTCACCGCCGCCAAACGCCGGCAGGCCGAGGAAGACATCTTTTCCGGCGAGGCGGAGTTCGTGTACACGCTCGAACGACTCGCCAACCCGGACTTTCGCACTGTGCTGAAGCAACAACTCATCGACCTGTTCGTGGTGGATGAAGCGCACTGCGTCAGTCAGTGGGGCCACGATTTCCGGCCCGACTATGCCGGTCGTGCCGATGGCACTCGATCCTGAAGTACTTTGGGGAGGGTGAAGAGTTGCCGTCGATGAAGTGCGGCCATTGCGACCGGTGCTGACCCTCACATCGCAATCCGCGCCCTTGTTCCCCACGCTGTAGAGAGGTAAGACAGCCGTAAGCCATCGCAACCGTTCTTACACGTATCGAGAGCCGTATGAACCCTCTCTTGCTCTCCCTCGCGCTTCTTGCACCTACTCAACCACCCAAGGCCGATCCAAACGACGTTGGCATGCTGCCGCTCGGCGCGGATGGCAAGCCGCTAAACCTCGACTTTGAAACCGGCACCCTCAAAGACTGGAAAGCCGAAGGCGATGCCTTCAAGGACCAGCCCATCAAGGGCGATACGGTCCACGCACGCCGCGGGGACATGTACAGCCGCCACCAGGGGCAATACTGGATCGGCGGTTACGAGAAACATGGCGACAAGCCCACCGGCACGCTCACCAGCGTGCCATTTAAGGTGACGCATCCGTGGGCGAGCTTCCTCGTCGGTGGCGGACCGTGGGAGAAGGAAACGTATGTCGAGATCGTGTGCGGTAAGGAAGTGATCTTCAGCACGCCGGGGATGGAAGAAGAAGACATGCGCCGGGCGTTGGTCGATCTAACCAAGTACAAGGACAAGGAAATCTTCATTCGGATTGTCGACAAGCATACCGGACATTGGGGCCACATCAACTTCGACGACTTCCGCTTCCACGAAAAGAAGCCGAATTTCCCCGCACGCCCCAAGAAGGAACCCCCGGCGCCGGCGGATGTGTACAAGTTCGCCGGCCTGAAACCCGAAGACGCCGCGAAAGCGATGACCGTGCCCGAAGGGTTTTCGGTCACGGTGTTTGCCGGCGAGCCGGACGTTCATCAGCCGATCGCGTTCTGTATCGACCATCGCGGCCGGCTCTGGGTGGTGGAAGCGTACACCTACCCGCGCCGCCACCCGGAGAAAGGGCCGATCATCTCCGCCGAGCCCGGCCAACCGCGCGAAGGCGACAAGATTGTGATCTTCGAGGACACCGACGGCGACGGCAAGTTCGATAAGCGCACGGTGTTCATGGAGGGATTGAATCTCGTTAGTGGCATTGAAGTCGGCTTTGGCGGCGTGTGGGTGGGAGCGGCTCCGTACTTCCTGTTCATTCCACACGACGAGAAGACCGACAAGCCCGCGGGCGACCCGAAGATTCTCCTCGACGGCTGGCACTATGAAGACACGCACGAAACGCTGAACTCCTTCATCTGGGGACCCGACGGCTGGCTTTACGGCTGCCACGGCGTTTTTACGCACAGTCGCGTCGGCAAGCCCGGCACCCCGGATGACAAACGCATTCCGATCAACGCCGGCATCTGGCGTTACCACCCGACACGGCACGTATTTGAAATCTTCGCCCACGGCACCTCGAACCCGTGGGGTCTCGATTACAACGCCAACGGCGATTTCTTCATTGAGGCGTGCGTCATTCCCCACATGTGGCACATCATCCAGGGTGGGCGTTACCACCGGCAGGCGGGGACACACTTCAACCCGTACACCTACGCCGACATCCAGACGATTGCGAACCACCGTCACTACGTCGGAGTCACGCCGCACGGCGGCAACGGGCGGTCGGACTCAGCGGGAGGTGGACACGCGCACGCTGGTCTCATGTGCTATCAGGGCGGCACGTGGCCGAAGGAGTATCACGGCAAGCTGTTCATGGGGAACCTGCACGGCCACCGCATCAACGTCGATGTGCTGACGCCCAAGGGAAGCGGATATGTGGCCGATCGTAATCCCGATTTCCTCCTCACGAACGACAAGTGGTCGATTCCGCTGGCGATCAAGTCTGGCCCGGATGGGAACGTCTATCTGATCGACTGGTACGACAAGCAGATTTGCCACAGCGGCAACCCCGAAATCTGGGACCGCACCAACGGCCGCATTTACAAGATCAGCTACAAGGACACCAAGAAGGTGGCGAAGCGTCTCGACCTGTCGAAGAATACCGATCAACAACTGGTCAGTTATCAATTCGACGAGAACGACTGGTACGCACGGACTGCTCGGCGAATCATGCAAGAGCGGACGGCAGCGGGCAAGACGACGAAGGACCTGGGCCGGATTCGTGTCCTCCTGACGACGATGGCAACCAAGGGCGAGACTGAACAATTGCGGCTGCGAGCGATCTGGTCGATGCACGCGCTCGGTATCCTCACCGAGCCGACGGCCGAGATGTTGCGGAGCGACAAATCGCCACACGTCCGCGGCTGGCTGTCCATGCTCAACATCGAGTTCGACAACGGAAAGATTGGCCCGTACCGCCCCGGTCGCTGGCAGATTAACGCCAAAGATGATCCGGTCAGTAAACGCTACCTTTTGTCCATGTTGCTGCGTCAGCCGGAGAGTGCGCAAACCACCACGAATTATCTCGAAGTCTTGATGTCGGCGAACGACGCGGCCGATCATAACTTGCCATACCTGTACTGGTACGCGCTCGAACCGCTGTGTGCTGAAAACCCCGCCGAGGCGTTACGAGTCGCGGCTCGTGGGAATATCCCGATGGTCTTCCAGTTCGCAGCGCGGCGTGTTGGTGCGATCGGTACTCCGGAAGCATTTGATCTGCTCACCAAATTGCTCGCCGAGGCGAAGACGGACGACCAGCGAATCACATACTTCCGCGGACTTCAGGAAGGCGCGAAAGGCAAACGCAATTTACCGATGCCCAAAGATTGGACCGCGGCGTTTGAATCGCTGATGAAGTTGCCGGATGCGGGTATCCGCAATCAGGCGCTGGGACTGGCGGCCACGTTCGGCGACAAGAACGCACTGAGCGTACTTCGCAAGGTGCTGGCTGATTCCAAGGCCGATACGGCGGCTCGCCTGGCGGCGCTCACAGCGCTGGTCGACGCCAAGGACGCCGAAACGATTCCACTTCTGCAAGCGGCACTGGCAGACAAGGAACTCCGCGGCGCTGCTCTTCGTGCGCTGGCGGCATTCGACAATGCGAAAACGCCAGCTGCCATTCTTGCGGAGTACGGCAACTTCACGCTCGCCGAGAAGCGCGACGCCCTCGCCACTCTGGCCGCTCGCGTCGGCTTCGCGAAGGAACTGATGAACGCCATCGCCGCGAAGAAGATCCCCGCGACGGATGTGCCCGCGGAGATCGTGCGGCAGTTGCGTGGCTATCAGGATGCCACGCTCGACAAGCAGATCGCGGATTTGTGGGGTGTCGTTCGTGAATCCCCGGCCGAGAAGAAGAAGCTCATCGCAATGTGGAAAGCTCGCCTCACTTCGCCAATGGCTTCGCCGGGCGATGTGAACCTCGGCCGTGCGGTCTTCGCCAAGACGTGCCAGCAGTGCCACACGCTCTATGGCGTTGGCGGTAAAGTCGGGCCGGAGATTACCGGCGCCAATCGTGGCAGCATTGACTACCTGCTCGAAAACATTCTCGACCCGAGTGCGGTGATTCCCAAGGAGTATGCCGCCACACGCATCATCACCACCGATGACCGCAACATCACCGGCATCGTGAAGAGCGAGGCCAACGGCGTCCTCACGGTACAGACCGAACGCGAACTGCTGACGATCCCCGTGGCCGACATCGCCAGCCGCAAGCCGTCGGAACTGTCGATGATGCCGGAAGACATCCTCAAGCAAGTAGGTGAAAATGAGTTCCGTTCACTGATTGCTTATCTGCAAACGCCGGGGCAAGTGCCGATGCTCGCCAGCGCGGACAACGCCAAGGACTTCTTCAACGGCAAGGATTTGACCGGCTGGGACGGCGACGACGGCTTGTGGAAGGTCGAAAACGGCGAGATCGTCGGCAAGTCCACCACGGGTCTAAAGAAGAATACCTTCCTGAAGTCACACCTCGCGGTGGAGAACTTCAAACTCTCGCTCAAGGTCAAACTGACACCCAACCGGGAGAACAGCGGCATACAATTCCGTAGTGCTCCTCTTCCCGACGGCGAGATGAAGGGACCGCAAGCCGACATCGGCGCGGGCTGGTGGGGCAAGTTGTATGAGGAGAGTGGCCGCGGGTTGCTCGCGAAGGAAGGCGGCGAAAAGTTCGTCAAGCCCGACGAATGGAACGACTACGTTGTGGAAGCCATCGGCGGACACGTGAAGATCTGGATCAACGGCAACCTGTGTACCGACTACACTGACGATAAATTAGCCCGACGCGGAATCGTCGGGCTGCAACTGCACAGCGGCGGCCCGCTCGAAGTGCGGTTCAAAGACATCAAACTGGAAGTGCTGAAGTAACGGCGAACCCCGCCCGCAAGGGCGGTGGGTGTTGTCAAACCCCGCCCGCAAGGGCGGCGGGTGCTGACGAGCCGGAAGCGTCAGCGACGGGCCACACACCACCGCCCTTGCGGACGGGGTTCGCCAGACAACATCACATACGGAACCCGCAATGAAGCTCACGCTGCATATTTGGCGACAGAAGTCTCGCACCGATACCGGCCGGATGGTGACCTACCAGCTCGACGGCGTCAGTCCGGATATGTCATTCCTCGAAATGCTCGACACGCTCAACGAGCAACTCATCCATAAGGGCGAGGAGCCGGTCGCGTTCGATCACGATTGCCGCGAGGGAATTTGCGGCATGTGCTCGATGATGATTAATGGTCTTGCGCACGGTCCAGAGCGGGCGACAACCACCTGCCAGCTTCACATGCGAAGTTTCCCAGACGGCGCGGAGATTTATATCGAGCCGTGGCGGGCGAAGGCGTTCCCGGTGATGAAGGATCTCGTGTGCGACCGCTCGGCGTTCGATCGTGTGATTCAGGCCGGTGGGTTTGTGAGCGTGAACACTGGCGGTGCGCCGGACGGTAACACGCTACCGGTGGCGAAGGTCGATCAGGACCGCGCGATGGACGCCGCGGCGTGTATCGCCTGTGGAGCGTGCGTGGCAGCGTGTCCGAACGCCTCGGCGATGCTCTTCCTTTCGGCGAAGGTTAGCCACTTGGCGCAACTGCCGCAGGGTCAGCCGGAACGCAAGGATCGCGTGCGGAAGATGGTGGCACAGCACGACCGCGAGGGCTTCGGCCACTGCACGAACATCAACGAATGCGAAGCCGCCTGCCCGAAGGAAATCAGCGTGGAGCACATCGCGCAGCTCAACCGCGACTTCATTGTGAGCACCGTGAGCAATGCGGTGAAATGAGGGTTCAGGGCGCTGCTACGCCCTTAGTAGTCGGAGTAGTGTAAGATGCTGCCGAAACGGGCCTCAAGCTCCGCCCGTACCTCTGGCAGATCACGGAGCCTCCAGCTGTCCTCCAGTTGGAGGTATTTCAGGTTCCCCGCGAATGGCGACCGAGCAAGCACTCGTAAGCCGACCTCGCCGAACATGTTGCCCGCCAGGTTCAGCCAACGGAGGTTCGCCAGCCCCGGCCACGCGGCCAGTTGTTCCATCCCGGCGTTCGTGATGGAACAGCAACTCAGGTTCAGCCGCTTTAACTGCGTCGTCGGCTGGCTAATGAAGAACAGTTCGAGTATCGCGGCTTCGTCCCGTTCGTAGCAAAGCGGATTATGGTAGTTGCACAGGTCGAGTGATCGAAGCTGTGGGAATGTCCGTGGGTCCAGGAGCGGGGCGGCTGGGAGTTTGCCGAACAGGTTGAACTTCAAATGCCGCAACTGGGTGGCCACACGCGACTCGCGGAGCGCTGCGAATCGGAAGCCGTCCACATCCCCGAGGTTCAGTCTCACGAGAGACGCCGACGCCGGACCACTCAGGAACGCGGTGAGGTTCGCAGGCATGCCCTGCTGACCGCTCATGGTCAAATCCGAGACATTCCGCAGTCGATCATTGTCCGCGAGCCGCTCGAACTGGTCGTATGGGTCTTTCACGTCCTCAAGCGTCAGGTTGTCCACCCGAACGAGGAGCGGTGAGGCGAAGACCGCGTCGAAGGTGCGTGTGAGCGACCGGAGCGTGAGTGCCCATTGCGGTGCCGCGTCGAACGCCCGCGGTTTGAGCTTCAGGAACCGCTCGCCCTCGAGCCGAATCGCTGGCGGAGCCACGAACCCGCGGCGGAAGTTCGGGTACTGCAACCGCAACTCTTTTTTCAGTTTCGATCGCCACTCATTCGCGTGCGCGTTCCATAGTTCTGCTTCGCGCGTCTTCAACGGCGTGATGCGATCATCCCACTCGTCGAGCCGCGCAATCTCGCACTGAACGCGAATGAACTCCGCACGTTCGGGCTGGCCGTTTTCCTGAAGCCAGTCGGCGTACATCAGGCGCGGAGTGTCTTCGTGCGGGTGTTCCCAGATCGTCGCCAGGAGGGCTTTTTCGTCCGACATGCACTCTCCGCATTAGTTACGCTTCCGTTGACCGGGGTACCGAACCTTCACCGCATCTTTGCCGAATCGTTTCACAAGCGCATTCACTACGGCCTCGTCGTTCCCCGCTGGCGTCATCCGAATGAGGAGACTTTTCAGGTTGAGCGTCTTGGATCGCGCCAGAGCCATCGCCCCGGCTGGGCTCAGATCCGAAAGACCAAGATCGAGTTCGCGAAGGTTCCCTGCGTGGGGAGAGTTCGCCAGCGCACGCGGGCCAAGCACTGCACTATGGCCGCCAATACTGAGCGATCGAACCGACTCCAGCCCGGGCCAGTTGGCGATGAGTGCCATGCCCTCATCCGTCATCCATGCACCATACATGACGAGTTTCCGCAAACGGAACTTCGGCTGTGACTTCGCAATCGCCTCCGCGCCTTCTGTTCCGTACCACGCAGGGATGGTGAGATGCGTGAGATTGCCGAGATAAGGAGAGTTGAAGATCGATTGTAGTCCCTCTGACGTCAAGGTGTGGTGGTAGACGCTGAAGGACCGTAACTTCGCAAAGCCTGGGGAAGAGGCAATCACCGCCGCGGCCGCATCGTCGAGTCCATCCTGCAAGTCGAGTTCGGCCAGATTTTCTATCTCTGTATTGGCTGCGAGAGCTGCAAGCCCCTTTGCCCACTCGGAGTCAGAACCAAGCGACAGCGATCGCACATTGCGGAGGTATGGCGATGCAAGTACGCGCGCCGCACCAGCCGCGGTAACCCCCGACCAGAACTTGAGCGACCCGATCCGCGCAAGAGTGCGACACTTCGCAATTTTGGGAATTTCGGCGCGGTGCCCTTCGATGGTGTAATCCCACGCGGGTGCGTCTCTGAAGACAGAGGTGGGTAATTCGCGAAACCGTTTCACGTTCATTCGCCGCGTTTCTGGCGCGACGAATCCGCGCCTGAATGGCGATTTTCGCAAATCAGCGGGGAGTTTCGCACCCCACGCTTTCGCGAATTGCTTCCACAGCTTCTTCTCGCGTTTTTCGAGCGTGGGCCGACGCTCCTCGTCCCATTCGTCGAGGCCCGCGAGTTCGCACTGCACGCGAATGAATTCGGCTCGCTCGGGTTGGCCGTTCTCCTGCATCCAGTCCGCATACATCAGGCGCGGAGTATCCTCATGCGGATGCTCCCAGATTGCTCCCAAGAGGGCTTTTTCGTCGGACATCCACGCACCCTGGAAAGGGGATTCGCCACTCGGCCGCGATTTCACCAGTCCACGGCTTTCTTGAATCGTTGGCGCAATTCTTTTTGGACGGCTGCGTCCTCGATGCCCGGGACTTCGTAAAGGTTCAGTGTCGTGAGTCGATTCAGATGCGGCGAGCGTGCGAGCGCCCGACACCCATCCGCACGGATGTGGTTGCCGCCAATAAGCAGTTCACGTAACTCCCCAATTGCTGAACACTCGGCCAAGGCGATGGCTCCAACCGTGGTGATCTTTGTCTGCTCAAGGTTCAACCACCGAAGGCCCGACAGGTACCGCCAGCGGAGAAGCTCTTTCAACCCCGCGTTCCCGAAGGGATTGTCCCACAGATCGAGAGTGTGGATCTGCGTGAGATACGACGAAGAACACAGTTTGCGAATGCCCGCCACCGTCAGTTTTGCTCCGCGAAGATCGAGCACACGAACCTTCGCGGCCGTGGGGTGGGTGGCCAGCACGGCCATCCCTTCGTTACCGATCTCGCACGCCAGCCGCAAGATCGGCAAATGCCGATCCTGCCAGGCATCGAGCAGCATCTGGATGTCCGCTGGTGTCAGCTTGCAGTCGATAGTGCAGAGTTCGGAGACATTCTTCAGCGCTGGACACAGGGCAACCTTCTTCACCCATCCCTTCGGGAGCCGCGGCGGGCGTGGTGAGAAAAGCTGTTGGAATCGCAACCCTGGCCACTTGAGCACGTCGAGAATTCCGCGTCCCTCGATGTCGTAGTGGTATCGCGACAGCGGCGCACCTTCGAGTTCTACTTCTGTGAGTCTGACCAGTTCAGACACCTCGTAGCCGCTCAGATCGAACAGAGGGAATCCGCGACTGAACTCGCAATTCTTTTGGCTCTTCGGAAGGTCTGACCGCCACTGTCGGCTCCATTTCTTCCAGAGTTCCTTCTCCCGTTTCTCCAGAGGTGCTCGTCGCTCCGTGTCCCACCGATCGAGCTGCGCCAGTCCGCATTGCACCCGAATGAACTCCGCGCGTGCTCCATCCGCAGGCTTGCCCGTCTCCTCAAGCCAGTCGGCGTACATGAGGCGTGGAGTATCTTCATGGGGATGCTCCCAGATCGCAGCGAGTAGGGCTTTCTCATCCGACATACACACTCCGCAATCAGAGGTGGACTCGCTGGCCGAGACGTTTGTGGAATCGGGTGAGCATTGTGGGAGACAGTCCCGTGTTCATCAGGTACAGTTCACGGATTCCCTCCAGCGCCTTCCAGCGCAAAAGGTGCCTGCCGCCCGTGTCGCCAATCGGGTTGTGCGCGAAAGTCGCCAGTGTGACGCCATCCAGATTCGGCCCATCCGCGATGGCCTTCACTCCCCGGCTGGTGAAGCCGGCAGTATGTGCACGCAGGAGCCGCAAACCAACAGTTGCGGGATGCTTGGCAATCAGCCGGATACCCGCATCACCGATCTGGCAACTGTTTACCCAAAGCTGGATCAACCGGCGATCAGTCCACGCGTCGAGAATCACTTTCAAATCGTCCATCGTTAATGGGCAGTCGGTGAAAGCCAGTTCGGTTACGTTCCGCAAGCCAGCGCAGTCGGCGATTCGCTGCGCCCAATTCTTGGGTAACCTCGACGAGCGAAGAGACAATGTTGTGATGCGCGGCAACAGCCGAACACGGAGAAACTTGCCGAGATTGGCAGCGTTCATCCCATACTGGTAGCGCCACAGCGGAGCAGCTTGCAAATCGCTTGCGGTCAACTTGGACAGTTGCGTCACGGAGCACTTCGCAAGACTCGGCAGGGGAAATCCACGCCAGAACTCCAAACTATTCCTCTGCCCGGGGAATGGCTTGCGCCACTCTTTCTGCCAAGAGGCGAGAATCGCGTTTGCGCGCTGTTCCAGAACCGCGTAGCGCGGGTCGTAAACCGGGAGAAGTGCCATTTCACACTGCACGCGAATAAATTCGGCATGCTCGGTCTTTGCGGGATCGCCCTGCTCGTCAAGCCAGTCGGCGTAAACCAATCGCGGCGCATCGTCCAGCGGATTCGCCGCGATCGCTGTCAGGAACGCTTTCTCGTCCGACATGGTTTCCTTTTTCTCAGGCACCGATTGTGGGGAATCGTGCCCGCAGCGCTGTGGTTACTTGCGCCGACCGCGTACACAACGTGGCGTGTCCTCGCCTGGTTGTACGCAGATTGCCGGGAAGAGCGCCTTCTCATCCAACATCGCAACTCCCGTTCAACGGGCTTGCCACTGGGGTTACAATCCCCACACCGGTTGTGCCTGTCAATGAGGAGCCGCACGAATCCCAGCCCGTTCCCCGGCATGGACCCCTATCCGGAAGACGCGGCCTTGTGGCCGGGGGTCATAGCAACGAGCGGTATCGAGGAAATCCAGACGGTAACGGCTGCGCCGGCAGGCCCTCGACGACACCTTCCCGACGGGTTAGGCTGGATGGACCTCTCGTTGGCGGAGAATGCCGATGATCCGTCTACTCGGTGTCCTGGCTGGCTTTTCTGTCGTCCTGCACTTGGCAGTCGCTGCGCCCGTCCCCACCCACCTGTTCCCAAAGGACCCACCTCTGGCCTTCCCGACTCGCGTCGGGACGACCTGGGTCTACGAGGGAACGAGCGGCAAGCAGACGCTGGTGATCAGCGAGGTCAAAGAAAAGGACGGGGCCAAGCTCGTGACGACCGTTTGGGTCAGCGAGGACGGGAAACGAACCCCGAACATGGTTCAGTTAATCAATGAAACGGGAGTCTATATCGTCTCCGAGGATGGGGAGAAGCACAAAGAGCCGTGGCTGTTCGTCAAACTTCCTTATCGTGAAGACCAGACCTGGGAGCCCAAGGTAGGTCCCAGCACCTTGGGCAAGATGACAGCCGGACCAATCGAGAGAATTCGCGTGCCCGCTGGGGAATTCACCGCTGCGCGCATTGATTGGGAAATTTCCTTCGGAAATGGGAAGACACAAAAGGTGACCTACTGGCATGCCCACAGAGTCGGGTTGGTGCGACTGGACGAGCAGATGAAACTCAAGTCCTTTACTCCGGGGAAGGATTGAGGATCTGGGCTCGTGGACTCAGCCCAGATATTCGGGATGCTTCGCGGTGCTGTCGTACTCCACTGCCGTCTTGAACCGCTCGTACTTCCCTCGCGCCGCGGCCTTTTCGGTCTTCTTCAAGAGCGCATCCAACTGCTCTTCGGTCAGCGCTTTGAAGTTCTTCGCCACATCCAGCGCCTGTTTCAGTCTCTCCATTATCTCGATACCAGTAATGACCACGGAAGTCGGGAGCGTGAGCGCGTAATGCAAACACTCTACCGCCGTCACCACGTTCGCCTTGAGAATGTCGCCGCTGCCCATCGGTTTCATTCCCAGGACGCCAATCTGATCCTTCACCAGAAGCGGCACGACGTTGCGAGCGAAACTGCGGAAGTGGGCATCGAATACGTTCAGCGGCATTTGCACCGTGTCGAAGCGGAAGTCGTGTTCCTTCGCTACCGCCAAGGTGCGCTGGTGAACGAGCGGATCCTTGTGACCGGTGAAGCCCACAAAGCGAATCTTCCCCGCCTTGCGCGCGGCTTCCACTGCTTCGTGCGCGCCGTGTTCGCCAAAGATGCGGTCGGCGTCCTCCATGCGAAGCATTTCATGATACTGGACGAGGTCGATCACATCGGTGCGGAGCCGTAAGAGCGACTGCTCAATCTGCTTCTCGGCGGCAGCCTTTGTGCGGCCGTCAATCTTCGTCATCAGGAACACTTTCTTGCGGTAGCCATCCTGAAGGGCTTTGCCCATCCGCAATTCGCTCGTCCCCTCGTGGTAGTCCCAACAGTTGTCCATGAAGTTGATGCCGGCGTCGATTGCGGAACGGATAATCTTGATGCTGTCGGCCTCGTCTGTTGGAATACCAATGTGGAACCCCCCAAGACCAATACACGACACTTCGACGCCAGTCTTACCGAGCTTGCGATAGCGCATGTCGCCGCGTACGACTTCCTGTGCAGGGTCGAAACGAGGAAGTGGGGGCAGTTCGCCTGAGTTCGCTGGCTTCGCGGCAACTAAGCCGCTCGTCAACAATGGCGCAGCACTCGCCGCAGCGGCGGTGTGGATGAATTCACGGCGTTGCATGGGTGAATCTCGGGTGAGAAGCGAGCGAAGGAGAACGCTTCAATGCGTGCAAATTCCGCACCGCGACCATTGTGAAAATTCGCCTTGCGCGGCGCGGAACGCGCAAACGGAGCAAACGAAATTGTGTTGGAGGAAATGAGCGGGTGATGTAGAACCGATGTGCTATTCACATCCTGATCCTTCCCCCTGCTGCCGGAATTCTTCATGCCGACGATTATTGCCATATGTCCCTATTGCCGTGCGGGTGGAGTCCGCGCTGCCGATAACGCTATCGGTGCCAGCGCCACCTGCCCCAAGTGCAAGAACAGCTTCACCGTCTTGCCGGAAAAGAACCTGCCCGAATGGGCCGCCAGCGCCAAACCCAATGCCACCTCCTTCTCCGCGCCAACCGGGGAAAAGCCCAAATTGCCCGAGGAGACACGTTCGACCGCATCCATGCCCGACGTGACCGAACCCTCGCCCGTACTCCCCGCGGAAAAACGCTCGAAAACCAAAGAAACTAAAGAGAAGGCGAAAGAAACGGAGAAGCCAGAACCGGCTAGGTCAGAAGCGGACGCGAAACCGAAGCCGGCACCAGCAGAAGAGCCAGCAACTGCAACAGCAACTCCTCCCGTGACTTCAGTTGCGGCCACGGTCACAGCCGAATCAGATGACGAGCCGGCGGCTCCGCGGGACATGGGAATGGTCTTCGCGCTGCTGGCCCTCATTTTGGTTGGCCCGGCAGCGCTCATTTCGCAACTTCCTTATGGTCGCTTCATCGCGCTGCCGGTGCTCGCAGTCGGGCTCATCGGTGGGCTGCTATCTCTCGGCGCGGAGGGGAAGGCGCGTCTCGCGGGCGCCGGTGCGGCGTTTATGCACTTTGTCCTGCTGATGATGGTGCTATTTCTCCCGTCGTGGTTGGCCCTCGATCCCTGGCGCGGACCCGTGGTGGAGGAACCGAAAGGCCCCCAGGCGGTCGAACATGGGACCAGCAAGTCGGCGCCGGTTGCCCCGAACGACTGGCTCGACGCGGGGAAGTATTCGTGGCAGTTTCGCGATGCGCGTGTCACGGTGAAGTCCGCCGTTGGGCCGGTCGAATTGAATGGCCCCAAAGGCGAGAAGCGAACCACGAAGACCCGTTATCTTTACCTGACACTGCAAGTCCAGAATGTCGGGTTTGATCGCGAAATCCCGCTCTCCGGCTGGGCCGCGGGACAGAGCGAAGGCGTTCGCGTGACCGATGCGGAAGGAAAACCGCTTGAGCTGGCGAAATTCGAGGAAGGCTGGAGCATGGAAGCCCGCAAGCCCTCTGGTCGGGCGATGCCAGGACACGTTGCGGAAACGCTCCTGATCTTCACGGCCCCGCCAACCAAGACCGACTTTGTTCGCGTGCAACTGTCCGGCGCTGCCTTGGGCGTGCAGGACGAAATTAAATTCCACACAAGTACCATCGGCGTCCTCCCTCATCGCGGACCGCCAATACCAGGAACGCCATGAACATCACGGCCATGGGACACCCCTCCAGACAGAGGTTTGCTATGGGGAAGCGCAAAGCCTTCACGCTGATCGAATTGTTAGTGGTAATCGCGATTATCTCGATCCTCATCGGGATGCTTCTGCCGGCGGTCCAGCGTGCCCGCGAAGCGGCGTCGCGGATGAGTTGCACGAATAACCTCAAGCAAATCGGGTTGGCGATGCACATGCACCACAACGACCACGAGCGGTTGCCGCCGTCGCGCGTCTATCCGATCAACGTCATCGTTCCCAACCAGCTCGTTTTTGAGGGGGGAGCGACGTGGGCCGTGTTCATCCTGCCGTACTTGGAGCAGGATAACTTCTACCGGCTGTGGAACATCAACGCCACCTACTACGACCAGAGCCCAGCGGCACAGCAGTACAACATCAAGGGTTACTTCTGCCCCTCACACCGTACTTCAAAAGACGGACTGAGCGTGTTCGGCGACACGCCGCCGATCAGTCCACAGAACTATCCGAACGCCCCCGGTGGGTTGTCCGATTACGCGGTCGTCATCGACCCCACCGGAACGGATATGCCCAGTTCCGTGAGTAGTGGAGCCAATGGCGCATTCCGGCTGGGGACGGGGTTGCGTTTTGCGGACTTCACGGACGGGCAGAGCAATACTCTCATGGTGGGCGAGAAGCAAGTTGCCAAGGGGCGGGAGGGCTACGGCTGGACAGATTGCTCGACGTACAACGGCAACTACGGGCAGTGCTCGTCGCGTGCCGCGAGCCGGTCATATCCGCTCACCACGAACCCGAACGACACCGGCTGGAAGTTCGGCAGCCGCCATACGGGAGTCGTACCCTTCTGCTTCGGCGATGGCGGCGTCCGGCTCCTTTCAGACAGCATCAACCCCCTCACGCTCGAACTGCTCGGTACCCGCAACGACGGAATGGTGATCCCGGATTATTGAGGTGTCTTTAACCACAGAGGCACGGAGACACAGAGAAAGATAAATCAGTTCAGTTTTAAGAATTTCTGTTTTTTGTCTTTCTCTGTGTCTCTGTCTGTGGTTCGTTCTTCTTCGGCACGCCTCTTGGTAGCGGGGTTCACATGGACGAGTTAAAAGTCGGCGATACCATCACAATTCCGAGCGGAGTGTTCGAAGGAGAGAAGTTCACGGTTCAGAGATTTACGCCGGAGGGAGTGGAAGGGGAGGTCGTCCTCTGGGGGCGGTCCGCCCCAATCACCCTCGACTACGAGCGCTTCCCGCCGGCGATGGTGCGAGTGACAGCATTTTCCTACCAGATTCAGGGCCGACTTGATCGACAGCGCGATTCCATTCTCATTCGTTGGTGGCACGAGCGGGTTGGTGGCCCGGACTCTCGCGAAGACCTGGCTCGCGAGTGGGCCGAGTGGGAACCCGTTGACGCGGCCGTGAAGTCCACAGCGCAGTCGCTCCTCCAGTCCATTCGCCAGAGTCTCGCCGAGGCCAGCCAGTCGGGTTCGTCAGCGGTGCGGGCCCATTGTGATGCGGAGGAAGCGAGACTCTTCGCTCTCACCGAAAGTGAACCATTCCCGGACGACTGGGAGGCTCCGGCGGGCGAGAGATTTTACGCCGCGGTGTGCGGCCGAGGAGATGGCACTCCAGACCGCAGTTGCTCATTTCAAAGCTCAACACCTGCCTCCACCAGAGGAGCTACGTGCGCGGCGTGAAGCGGCCCGCCAGCAGGTGGCAGCAGCACGCGACGCGATCTTTGCTCGTGTCATGCGCACTCATGGCTTACCGCTTCCGGATCACTTTTTCACTTTCCTCGCATGGGAGGCAGGGCTGGTACTCGCGGAGTCCCAGGTTCTCGGCGAAATCCTTGAGATGAGGGGAGTTGGAATCGGGAGTATGCCTCTCGATCCGGTGCAGGTTGAGAAACTGCGAGCTCGGTTCGACGATCGGCTTGTGTACCGTTACTACCGCGACCCGCCGGAGTTCCTGACTGTCATTCACGGCGGCACCGACGGACTGCACTATGGGTTGTGGTACGATGATCCGCGCGATGGCTGTACTGCGGTCGCAAGTTATTACAACAATGACTCGTGTGAGATCAATTGGGCCGGTGGGTCGGAGGGGTATTCCACGGACCCCGCAGAAGTCCTGGAGTGGCGTGTGAAGTTGGCTGTACTTCGCGACAGTCTTCTCGAATATGAGCCAGATTTAACTCCGGATGCCAGGGCGAGATTCGAAATCGGCACGGAAGCGTATCGCGAGCGTGCGCGTACCTTCTGGACCGATCGCATTGCGACACGCGACGCAATCGGAGTGAAGGTTCCAGGCGTGACGCTGTCGCGTGATCCGAAGGAAGTGAGCGATACAATTGAGGCTGGTTCTGACGACATGCACGCCCTGATTACCGAGGCGCTGGCCGAATGTGGGGCTGGGCGGCCGGCACTTGCGTTGGCGTTGGGCCGGGACTTCTTTTCGCTTTCATGCGCGGGCCACGAAGAGCGCGAAGCAATCGCAGCTCAACTACTCGAAGCGGCCTACCGTGCGCTCGGTCGCGCTCCGCTGGCGGAAATCGCCACGATACACCACCGTTATCGATCTCTGCCGCGCGTGGATGACTTTCGGTGCCCAGGCGAGGAGCCGCAAGGGTGATCGAGGCTACTTTTGCGTATGCACGCGGCTGAGCCAGCATCACACTGAGACGTTCGACCTGTACGCGTTCCGGCAGCCGAGTTCGCATGGATGAATTTCAGCGGGAGTGTATCGGAATCGAACTTCCGCACAATTCACGAGAAAAAACGCATTTCTCACCCGAAGTGGCGCAAAAAGCGGCGCACTCACCCACTGACCCTGATTTGGCCGCCCTCCTCGCTACGTGGTCACGCCTGCCGGAACCAATCAAGGCGGCAATCCTGGCTCTCGTCCGGGCGGCGGTGGTTGAAACGGATCAAGAAGTTCCTTGAACTCCTTCGACCGTCAGATTGTTCAGGAACGGACTTGGCGTCCCCCAAGAGGTCACCACCAGTGAGTCCCTGGCACGGGTCGCGGCCACGAACAGGAGGGATCGTTCGCGTTCCTCATGCTCGGCCTTCGCGATTGGGTCGCCCTCAACCGACGACAGCCGCAGTGGCACAACCCTGGCGTTCACCCCTGCGACGATCATGACCGGGAACTCCAGCCCCTTCACCCGGTGCAGGGTCGCCAGCCGCACCCCGGTACCGCTCGCCTCCTTGCCCGGCCCGAGGACGGTGTGAGGGATGTCCTCGGCCTTGAGCAGAGACTGGTAGTCGTCCTTCAGTGTCTTGGCGGTTCGTGCCACCAGGCAGATTTCCTCGGGCAGGCAGTCTTTGAGCAGGGAATGGAGCCGACCGGCCAGAAACTCCTGTTCCTCGCGGGCGGTGGCGAAGTGGCGGCAATCGGGCTTCGGACCGGCCAGGAGCGATCTATACCCCTTACCATCGTCGAGACCGCCGTCGAGGTCGTCGGCCGACGCCCCGGTCAGCACGGCCGAGGCCCAAGCCCGGATTTGCTCGGTCGTCCGGTAATTGATCTTCAGGGTAGACGACCGGCCGAGGACGTTCACCCCGCAGTCCCGTAACACAACCTTCCGACCGTAAATCCGCTGGTGGGCGTCCCCGACGAGGAACAGGTCGTCGGGACCGGCCGGGACCAGCGCTCGGATCAACTTCCACTCCTCTGGGTGGAAGTCCTGGGCCTCGTCCACCACCACTGCCCGGTACGGCAAGGCCGGCTTCTTCTCCTCAATCAGCCGACGTGCTTTCCGGATCACGTCCAGCCACTCGCAGAGCCCCCGCTGTTTGAGAGTCTGGCGATAGCGGTCGCAGACGGCCCACACCTGGGTCCGCTGGATTCGGGACAGCGTCCTCCCCCGTCCGGTGCGGGGCACCTTCAGGTACTCGTCTCGCGTCTGGATGCCGTGGGTCTGGATAATGTGGTCCCACTCCAACTTCAGGAAACCGACTTCATAATCGATCTTGGAGCCTGCGAGCACTGCCTCTTCCCAGCACTGGTCCGTTACTTCCGTACCGGCTACCTCGACCTCGACCTTGTGGTCCTTGAGGAACCGGACTGCCCAGGCGTGGAGGTGGACTATCTCAATACGAGGGGCGGCCTCCGGGGAGAGGGTTCCCAGCATCTCCTCGACGTTCTGGGCCAGATTTGCCGTGAAGGTAGTGAACAGTACACGGTCGCCCGGTTTTGTGCAGAGCGTTTCCGCCAAGTGCCGGGCCCGGTGCATCGCCACGACTGTCTTTCCCGTCCCGGCTCCGCCCGACACGCGTGCTGGCCCGTTGTAATGCTTCCGGACGAGCTTGTCCTGGCTCGGGTGGAGGAACACACGCCATTTCGCCAGTGGCGCGTCGAGCATCGCAGCCAGGTCAGCGTCGGACTGGATCGCCACGAAGCGACGCTTCGTGTCTGGGTGTTCCAATGCAGCAGCGAGGTTGGCGGTATCTACACCCTTGGCGGCGGCTACGGCTACCGCGTTCAGCACCTCATCGGGAGGCATTCCCTCCGCAAGCCAGGTCAATGCCTCTGCCGCCTCAGCCGGCAGGTGGCGGCTCAGGGCCAGCAGGTCGTCCTTCGTTTGCACGGCCCGGACGGCCGGGAGCAGCACGTCCGGCAGGCCGAACGACAGCAGCACAGCGTCCGCGAACGGGGCGAACAGCCCGGCCGGCTTCTTGCCGGTGTCGGCCGGGACAGCCTGCTCGGCCTCGGTGACGTTGACGACCTGCAACGCCCCGGTGTGCGGGTTGATCGAGAAGGTCCGCTTCTTCGCCCAGTCCATCGCATTGTCGTGGTTGTCCACCCAGACGAGGACGTACACGTCCCCCTGGTCCGGGTGCAGCACCACGGCCCGGTACTTCTGGTCGATCCGGACGGTGCGGACCTTGTCGTCCTTGACCCCGTGAATCTTCTCGTAGTTGATCGCGGCGGACTTCGGGTTGGCCTTGAACTTCTCGGTGAACTCTCGCACCTTCCGCTGCTGGGCGCGCGGAACACGGGCGAAAGCTTCCAGAAAGTCCGACCCGATGGCGACGGTCAGCATGTGTCACTCCGTCAGCAGGTCGAGAATCTGTTGTTCGGACCCGGCTTCTTCGGCCGGGAACACGGTCCATCCCTGGTCCCGGAAAGCAGATACCGCCTCCGGGGTTTCGGGCAAGACAACCGCCACCCCAACTGACTCCCAAGCCAGTTCTGCCTGGTGCGGCGTGATTCGGCCGGTATCGTCCCGCAGTTCGTACCCGAGCACTGGCAACGGCTTTCCCGCTTCGCCGCAAGCGCGGAGCAGCGCCTGGCACCGAGCGTCGCACAGCGACAACAGCTCCACGAGCAGGCCCGGCCCATCGGCGGCAACAGCCGGTGGGAGGATCGCGGGTCCATCGCCGAAGAATGGGAGGTCGGCCCGGCCGATGGCCTCAGCAATGTTCTTCAAGTGCTGCCGCACGGCCTCGGGGTCTGCCAGGTCGCGAGACTGGATGACCACGACCTTGTAGTCATCTGCTTCCAACGCCCCCCGGATGAGGAGGTCTTTCTTCGCCTGCTTCGGGTCGCCGTGGAGGCCCCGGCTCATCCCGTCGAGGTAGACCGCGACCTTGCTCTCGGGGTACAGCCAGTCCGGCTCGGTGGTCAGCCCGACGCTCGTCCTGACCGCCTTGCGACATTCCCCCGGCGGGAAGTGGTGGTCCAGCAGCAGCCGCTGGAGCCGCGCCTCGGGGGTGTTGGACGGCGTTCCGGTTCCCCCACCTTGTTCCTCGAACACTGGCGTGATCTCCCGGTACGCTTCCGGGTCGTGGTCGAGTTTCTCCATGAGGGCAAGGGCATCATGCCTGTTCAGACGGTCGTGGTGGAACTGGTTGCGGAATGTCTTCAGACAGGCATAGCACGCGGTATCGCATCCCTGCACGCACCCGGCCAGAAGTTCGCGAGCGGTGGCGATCACCTCGCGCCACCGCTCAAGGATCTGCTCTAGCAGACCCGAGCCGCCGGGCATGGGGTCGTAGAGCAGCAGATCGAGAATGTCGTTCGGTTTCCGAACGAGCAACAACTGGAGGTCGTCTGGCCCCATGTCGAGTAAGCGGGCGGCAGCGGTTCTCACTGCTTCCCCGATATTCACCCCGTTCGCTTCTTCGCCCACAGCGTGGAACTGGATTGCATCCACGTCCGCCTGTGCTGTCAGGGCCAAGCGAATGGGCTCCCGTCCGCACCGTTCCTTGTGGATCTTGAGGAACTGGGCGATCTCCTGGGGAACCGCGTAAGGAGTCTTCGCCGCGCCACATGCTGCACAGACCCAGTGGCCGAGTTCTCCCATTCGGACTCGCCCGGCCTCCCCGACATTGACCAACTCCACTCCCTGCCCCCGGAGATGGCTGACCTCATACTCGCCGATCTTGTGCCCCTTCCCTCCACGGTTACTTCGCCGCAATCGCCCCAGCACGGTTACCGGCATGGAGAATCGCAGATTTTCTTCCTCGGTGATCCGGCCTTCTGGGGCCAGGTCGAGGTCGGTCAACGGGAGTGCATCGATGGGCACACCGCCTGACTGGCCGTACGTCGAGTCCCCGGACGCCTCGGTGACATATCCCTTGTCCGGGTTCACCCGTAACGGTTTGATCCGGCCAGCATCCTCCGCGGCGAGATGGTACCGTGCGACGTAGAAGCTGCCACGGTTGGCGTACAGTCGGTTCCCCGGGACGAACTCCCGGAGAGCGACAACCGGGCTTCGTGACAGGTCGAACGCACGCGGCCCGACCTGGCGAGCAAATCCCCGCCGAGCGGACGCAGTCACCCCACTGTCATAAATCCCGTAGCCGGGCAGGAATCCCTCTACCGCGAGGACCGTCAATGTGTATGTCGAGCGGTCGCGCTTGACGATGGAGTTGACGAACTCATCGCATCGCCGGAGGAGTTGTTCCTCCTCTCGCTCGATCAGCCCGGCGTCCTTCTTCCGGTGCAGCTCCGATCGTGTGGTCCGTGCCCAGGTGAGCCGGCGGTGGAGTCGGGCCACAACCTCATCGAGGACTGAGGCGGTCCCGTCGATGGTCTGCTCGATAAACGTCCGACCTGCCATCTCAGCGGCTTCAGATGGCCAGTGTCGGGCGAACAACACCACGAGCCGATTGACCAGTGACTCCCTCAGTGACTGGAGCACAGCAGCCAACGCCCCTGCCCCTTGGGGAGCGTCTCGGAAGTGATCGTTGGAGTCGAGCAGGTACTCCCGGACGAATGGAGGGAAATGGGCATTCAATACTTCGCGGACTTGTTCACCTTGGGGCCCAGGCTGGCGTGACGAGAGTAATAGCTCCGACAAGAGCGCCGACCGGACGTGCTTGCCTACCATCAATGGGTTGCGAAGGTTGAACGCTGGAGGGTCGATTGCCCCCCCGAGAAGCCGAAAAGGGTCATCAAAGAAGTATCGGTCGTGGTTGCTTCGGCGACAGTACGTGACGACAACCGCCATCCGCTCTTCACGCCCGGCCCGTCCGGCTCGCTGCCAGTAATTGGCCGACCGCGGCGGGACATTCCGCATGAGGGCCATGTCGAGGGCACCGATGTTGACGCCCATTTCCAGAGTCGGCGTGGCAACAAGGCAATTAGTCCTGCCGTTGCGCGACTTGAAATCCTGCTCGATCTTGTCTCGTACTTCACCGGGCACCTGGGCCGTGTGTTCCTCGGCGGTAACCATCGTGAATGGCCGACCCATCAGCCACACGTCATAGTTCTCGGCGTCAGGCTTCTGAGCGACCGTGGTACCGGAGCAGTTGTGCCGAGTGCAAACTCTCCTTGGAGACGTTCGGGCCGTCACTCGCTGGCAGGTCGTGCAGCGGACCCGCTCCTGGCTTGGTAGTACGACGACCTTCTCCGCGTCGATTTGGTACCCATCCGCGAGGCGAGTCTCGCGCTGCGACCGGAGTTCCACTCGCGTAAGCAGCTGGAGTTCCTCGGTCAGGAGTTTCCAGAGTCGCTCGGTGGCGACATCCACATCCAGTTGCTCGGGCCTAGGGGACCAGCGTCGAACCAGGGCCTGGACTGCGGAAGCCCCCTTCCGGGCAAGCAGGGAGCGGAGGTAATCGTTCTCCTTCGGCTCCAGTTCCAACGCTTCCGGGCGGAACTCCCGGAGATTGAGCAACCCCGCTTGAATGTACGGGTCGTCCTTTGGATGGTAGCGAGAGAACACGGGGTCGGCACGGACATAGAGGAGCCGGCTCCGTCGCCATAGATCGAGCAGGATGGCCACTGCCTCCACCGCCTCCTCGGGAGTGATACCGACTAGGTCCGCCCAGTTCGCCAAGCCGGTATGCGTTGGCGTCAGCCCCTGGTAGTAGACCCTCGCCAGGCCCATCGACTCCAGGCAGTCGGTGCGACGAACGCCCGTGGTGAACTCGCGAAGCACCATGTATCGCAACGCTCGATGCACAGCGGTGAGTCGGTTGTGCCCAAACAGCGCCTGAGCGTCTTCGCCGGTTAGTTCCGGGAGGAGTGTATCAATCAAATTCTGATCACTTCGGAACGCTTCCATGAGCCGGTCCGTGATCTCGTCGAGGCTCATCGGAGCGTTGGTTCCGGTGATGGCTGCGTTCATCATGTGGCGCAACCGGATGCGACGCGCGTGATCCTGCATCCAACCCGCCTGGAAAGCTGCGTCCTGGCGGCTGTCCGCGAAGATGATCAATTTCTTGTGGCCTTCCGCGGCAGCGTTGATCATCGCCTGAGCCAGGATGTGCACGTCCGACACGGTTGCTGCCTGGACCTTCCGCGCCGGCTCAAGTTCTCGCCCACCGATCCGGAAAGACGGCGTGCTGCATGAAGGGCAGGCGGAGATCCTGTCGCCGAACGCAACGAGGGGAACCGGCGGTTGGGGATGCCCACACCCGTCCGCCAGACAACGCGAAGCGGAGTCTCGGTGCATCGCGCCACACTGCCGACAGACGTAAGCCCTTGGCCATTTCAGTGAGCGGGCTGTTGGACCACTATCCGCCTCCTCAAGCAGACGGTGGGTGAGCACGAGACGTATGCCTGACCCGGGAGGGGCGGTTGCCCACACGGCGTTCTCCCGCCCGTCGTCCTCGACTGCGTTTCCGTGTTCGAACCCTTTGAGCTGCTTTTTTGTCCCTCGCGACAACTCCAGCCCTTGATACCACTGCTCCAGGAAGTGCTGGCCACACCCGCGGCAGACCAACACCGGGAAGAACGCGGCGTCCCTTCGACCGGGGTGCGTTGCCCTGGCGTCATGCGGCGAGAGGAAGACGCCCATCGTGGTCGTATCGGGCGTCCCGTCGACCGCGACGACCATTTCATCGAGACCTCGCAGAAAGAAGTGGACCTTCGGGCGGAGCAGGCTCTCGCGTCCCTTGCGAGCAGCCGCGCCAAGCACAAGGTAGGCGAGCAGTTCGGCCGTGGACGAATCACCCTGCGGAAGTCGGCCCAATCGCAGGCGTTGGGAGGTGTGCCAGCCTGCGTCTGCGAGCCTCCCTGGCTGTTTCAGCACGTCGGTCGCCTGGTAAACGTACTCATTCGCGATCAGGTGATCGAACAGCGCGGCCGCCCAGTCCTCGCCGGGATCGAACAGTTGTCCGGTGAGTTCCTCGACCACCGTCTTGATGGCTGTTACGTCAGCCGGTTCCGTGATGGCCTCCAGCACCCGCCCGAGCCGCGCCATGCCGTCACCCTGTGGCGCGACTGGTCGGTGGCGTTGGTTCGGCCACTCTCGGCGAACGTAGGACTCACCGACCAGAGTCACCTGCTCGGGATCCACGCCAAAGAACCGCGACGCGAACCGCCGAGCGGAAGCGTCCGTCCCGCTTGGGTCCGCGAGTGTAGCCGAGGTGCCGATGCACACGACTTCGTCCGTTTTCTTCCGGGCCAGGGCGCGGAGCCGACGAATCAGGCAGGCGACCTCGGCCCCGGTGGCACCCGCATAGGTGTGGGCTTCGTCAAAGACGAGGTACCTGAGTGGGGCCTCCGCGAACAGCGCCACGTCCGGTAGGCGAGTCGCGAGCACTTCCAGTTGTCGGTAGTTGGTGACCAGGATGCGGGGCTTCCGCGTCCGGATGTCCTCCTCTGAGCAGCACTCCTCGGGTGGGGCGAGCGGCCGCACGGCTCGATCCTCGGCCTGGGCCTGGTCGCGTCGTTTGCGGCGTGTCTCCAGATACGCCGGGCGGGACGACCCGTTGAACCGCTCGACGCCGACCTCACCCTCGGTCGTGGGTGTGGTACCGATCCACTGGCCGAACGTGATCCCCGTCCCGCCGAGCATGTCCCGGAGTCGGTCGAGCTGGTCGTTGGCGAGGGCGTTCATGGGGTAGACGAGGATCGCTGTCAGCCCTTCTCGTATTCCTTTGTCTCGCTGTCGCAGGAGGTCGTCCACAATCGGGTAAAGAAAGCTCTCGGTCTTTCCTGAGCCTGTGCCGGTGGCGACGAGGATATGTCGGCCTCCCTTGACCGCCTCCAGCACCTTCTGTTGGTGCAGGTACATACTCGGGTAGCCGATCAGTCCCGGCATGGCGTGGTGCAGGAGGCCCCCATCGGCCAGGTGCTGGACCGGATCGCCCTTGGAGAACGCTTCAGAGAGGGAGACGAACGGGCCGTTGACCAGGGGAATGTCGAGCGAGGATGGGCGGTCGAGGAGCTTGCGGAACTGGTCGCGCAGATCCGGGTCCGAGAGCGGAAACGCCGAGAACAGGTAGCGGAGGAACTCGTCGCACACGCTGTGGGCGAACTGGACCGGGTTGATGGACATTGAAGGCCCCGCTGGACGCAGCGGTCTCCGGTAACAACTGCGACGGGGGAACCGGGACGCCTCGGGTCGAATGCGTTAATCCTGACGATTTTACTACTTCTGGCAGAGCCTGGTAGCTCGGCTCTTCAGTCAAATTCCAACCATCTCTTGGACACGTAGTAAATATCGGTAATCTGGATAAACTGCGTGGCAAGTTCACCTTGCTCCGTTGCTCCGCAAGTGAGTTGCCGGTATTGCCGAAAGAGTGGATAATACCGGTTTGGCGAACGCTTGTGGCTTCGCCGCTGTCCTACGGTTGGTAGAAGATCGCGGATGCTCCCCGACTTGCTGGACAACCTCGTGGACGACCCGTTTCGTCGGAGGAACCCGTTTACAGCACCCATGACCGCTTGCCAGGACGTGCTGTTCCGAACTGGGGTGAACCGTGCCGAGATGGCCGACGCCCTGAACAAGTGGCTGGCGACTGAACAGCCATGCCAGTTTGGGCGGATGGAGGCCAAACAACCGGGCAGGTTGGTGTACTGCCTGCTCACGGAGAACGATCTGTACCGAGGCGACGACCATGTCAGGGCCAGAATTGAGCAAGACCGAACCGCCTGGAAAGAGCAAGGCCGGAACGGTGGGAGCCACGGGTTCATCATCGTCGCCATCTCACGGGACATCGCCCACGCAGCTGTAGACGACAACCTGCTCCGGCTGTCCCGACACCTGTGCAATCTCTACCTTGGTTCCGATGTGCTGGATCAGATATTCCACGACTCCCTGATCCTTGAGATCGCCCGCGATGGCGTTCACGAACGTCGGGAGTGGAAGGTCGGCGTCAACTTCTTCGCGGCCCAAGGTGACGGACGTTGGTGGCGGGATCACCGTTTCCCTGGTGGGATCGCGTACTCGATGAACTCGGTCGGTCACATGGCCCGCCATAAGGCGGAGGCCATGCTCCAGCGGAACCCGGCCCTTGCTGAGCAGGTGGCGGGCGTCCCCCGCGAACGGTTGGTGTACTGGGCCTTGCCAACTGCGATGCGGACCATCGGTATCCCGCAACCCGACAGTACCCGTGGCACCTGGCTGGCCGAACGCGGGCAGTTCCCCGAAGACAGGGAGCAGCCCCCTTATGACGTGAGAGAACGAGCGTTCCGGGAACTCGTTGGATACAGCGAGAACCGCTACTTCGGGACGTACCACACGGACCAAACGATCCCGTCACCCTATTTCGACGTAGGAATTACGACGCTGGCGGCGGCGGGTCGGAGAGACGATCTGGTGTTTACTTACCTTCACAGCCCGGCGGATGAGGACTACTTGTCGATGGGAGTCGGCAATCTGGCCCAAGCCATCGAGGAGGACGAACAGGCGAGGTTCAACCAAAGGAGGGAAGCGACATGACGGACCTGCTCACGAGGGTCCGCGAAGCCCTTGGGGGCGAGTGGCAAACCGGCCTCTCCCCTTGGGAGGGACTGATCCGCCTCTATGAGGCCAACCGCGAAGCCTTCTACCTGCTTGCGCTCGCGGGCGAGCAGGCGGACCCGGAGATTGAACGCCTTGGTCTCCTGGCCCGCCGGGTCAGAAAGGCCGTTCGCTCGTCGTACCGCCTCACACCGCCCTCCGGTGGCGAAGGCCAGATCGAGACGGCGAACGACCGGATTCCGGTTGAAGCCGATCTGTTCCCGCGTGTTCAGCGTTTCCTTCTGGAAATCGACGGCAAGGGATTCAGCGAAAAGAAAGGGAAAGACTACGAGGGCCGGTCGATCAGCGAGGCCGAGGCCATGTTTAAGTTGGGCGAACCGGCCGACGTGGCCCGCGAACGGGAAAAGATGACTACCCGCGACACGGCTCGGCCGGTGGTCTTCAAAGTCGCTCGGCAAGACCTCGTCAGCCTGAAGAACCAGCCGGCCTACGTCACGCACAACCTCCTGAAGTGTGCCAGGAAGGTCCTGCTTGCCCCGACCGCGATCTATCGGGGCCTCAAGCGGGGTGATGATGCGCCGGCACGTCTCCGTGATGGGTGGGCCATCTGCGGGAAACCGAACCGGGCGTGTGACAACGACGGCCGGTTGATCCCCCCTCCGGTGGGGATGGTTTTCATGGTGTACGCCGACTCGTACGGATTTGTGTTCGACTGGGACTGGGCCCGCGGGGACGAAGACGCCCCCGGTCATCCGTTGGACGAAGCTCTCAGGTTCGGGAACCTCGTCCCGACGAGCCAGGAGTTGGTGCTGGACCTGCCGGCCGGCTTGGACGAGCCGAAGTTCGATTCGACCGTCGCGACTTACTCGGAACGCGGGGATTGCATCTTTTGCTATATCTGCGACGAGTGCGGGTTCGCGGAACGAATCAACCCAGACCTGACTATCTTCCGCAGTTGCGACACCAAGGAGGTCACGGGGTTCAAGATCAAGAATGTGCGGCGGATTCTGAAAGACGAGGAAGAGTTCGTGTCGGACGACGCCCCAGACCTGACCGTCTCCGTGCAGACCATTTTGTTGGCTACACTGAAGATGAACCCGACCTCCAGTGTAAAGCTCTACAACCTGATCATCGAGGCGTTCCGCAAGGTCGAGCATCCGCCGGAGGTTCACCTGCCGAGCCACGAGATGGATGAAGCGGAGTTGGCTGAGACGTAAGCGAAACTGACTGGCATCGAAGGCGAGGGGTGGGCTTCGTACCCGCCCTCTCGTCGTTAATCGAAGAACGAATTCCGACGCCGAGGGTGGCCCGCTGCGCCAACTGAATCGTCAATTTAACCTGCGCTGATGGAATGGTCTTGGGTGGGTGGTATACTGCGCGAAGTGATTGTGTGCAGTTCGTCTTGAGTTCCTGCACGACTTCGCTATGAGTGGCTCCCTTTTTCACCGTCGATCAACAGATGCAGACCACCCAAACGCTGGACAGGCAATGGGGTGCGGCTTTGCGACGGAATACGCGGCCCGAGGAAATTGTCCGCTCCGTGCTGTTGGTCCAAACGGTGAATATTCGCAAGAGTTGCCCAGGATGGGAACCACCGTGAACGAACTTGCTGTCAGCCCACTGACGCGATGGCAGGATCGTCTTTCCGAGTTGGAAGCACTCGCTCACTCCTTGCTCCACTCCCAGGCCGTTCAAAGATTAAGGAACGTGACCTTTCTTGGGCTCTTGTCCCCGCGATTTCGCGACATTGTCTCTTCTCCTCTCTGGTCCTCAGCGGAGAAAACAACAGTCTGCGATGGTTCTCGCTACGATCATTGCGTCGGAGTCGCTCTCATCGCCTTGGACGCTGCCCGGAAACTCAATTTCTCGGAACGCGGACAACGGTATGCCGTGGCATGGGGGCTGACCCACGACATCGCAACTTGGCCCTTATCGCACACCGGCGAACCGGCGTTCGCAGCCATCACGGGAGTTTCTGCTGGAGACTTGCGACTTGCGATTATCCTCGGCAGCGACATCGCCCCCGAACGCTATCGCCTCGCGCACACCCTCCGTGGACTGGGCATCGATCCGCCGACTCTGGCCTCTCTATTCAACCGGAATGGAATTTCCCCAGAGGATTCGGAACTTGTTCTCCTGAAGCAACTGGTGAAGTCGCCACTCACCCCGGATACACTCGAAGGGATATGGCGCTGTGGGGTCGTTTGGGGTCTTCCGGTGACAGCCCCCGAAAACATCACGGCAGCACTAACTCGCACGCGCCACGCGGTGTGTTTGATGGCCAGACAGTTCCCGGTGGTGCTGGACTTCTGGAAACACAAGGGGGAGATTTACCACCGCTTCATCAATCGTGAAGACGTGGTGCTTTGGGAATCGGCGTGGACTGTTACCCTCCAGCAGTGTTACTCCGGTATCTCACTGGCCGACTCCCTGGAACTGGAAGAGGATGAAATGGTCCGCACCGCGAAACGCGCGGGATTGCCGACGGTTTCTCGTGTTGTTCGCTACAAAGAACCGCAAGCGTACATCATTAACGACGCTCTCGACGCCCTGCCTCCCGAACCACCGGTCAGCGAGTTGTGGCAGGTGTTGCGGCGCGGGCCGGCCGGAACTCTCCTCGAATGAATCTTTCTGATCTCCAGAAACACCTTAACGATCGCGCATGGCGTGTTCTGGAAAAGGCACGCCAACATTGCGAAAAACTGCTGACTGATGTTCGAGCAGTCGCTGACGACTTCCTGGTGAAGCGCAGCCTGGATTCGGATGATATTTGCTGTGTTGTGGTTGGCTCGGTTGGCAGGCAAGAGGCACTCGAAGCCTCGGATATTGACCTGATTCCGGTTCTTCGTTCCGTTGCGGCACTCGCTGCGTTTCAACCCCACGACAAGGATCTTCGCAAGGAGATCCGAGACAAACTCAACACCAAGGTTTCGCAAGGTGATGACCTCACGAAGTGTGTTTCCCTCACGGATTTGAGGGACCCGGAGTCCATCGGTGGTGAGAAGGACGGCAGCAGTGCGCTCACCAAACGCATTCTGATTTTAACCGAAGGGAAACAGGCAGGAGGGAAGCTGCCGCTGAATGATGTCCGGCGCTCGGTGATGGAAGCCTACGCAACCGCTGATCGCTCACGCGGTCGGCACGTCCTGTCGCTGTGCAATGACATTGCCCGTTACTACCGCACGCTCTGCATCGAGTACAAAGCGAAGGCCGACGACCCGGCGAAGGACTGGTGTACCCGCAACATGAAGTTACGACACAGCCGGAAGTTCTGGTTCTTCTCCTGTTTGATGACCATCGTTGCCCTCGCCGACACGAATCCGCAGGGAGACGAACCGTACATCACTGGTCTGCTGGAATCGTTCGACAAATCGCCAGTCCAACGGTTGTTCGACGCGAGCCGTGAAGAACACTTCGGGTCGGTGGGGCGAATTGTCGAGCCGTTCGCGTGGTTCCTGGAGTTCATGGCAACTCCCGCGCATCGCGAGAAGTTGAGCAAGGTGGAACACGCGAACCGTTACGACATGGCGCTGGACAATCCATTCCCGGCCGTGAAGTTCAACTCAGACCGACTTCACCAGGAAATGCTGTCGCTTCTGGACAGTCTTCCGGTCCATCAACGGCATCGCATCCTGAGTTGGTTCCTGTTGTGAATAGCGGAAATAGCTTGGTTCACTCGCGTCATCCCATGGTCAGAGTTGATCTGACAGATGGGATTGAGACGATACTCACGGACAATACCCGATGGCGGTGTAGTGCTGATCCAGTGCCTCCAGCACGACGATTCCCGCTGAGATGGCGGTAACGAACGGCACAGGGTAGTCGGTTCCCAAACACGCTCCAGTCACCTCATCCGGTCGGAATCTCAGGCATCCGATTTCGGAACAGACACCAGCGACATGGGACGCATCCGCACCTTGCGACTGTAAAGCTTGAATGATGAACCGTTGCCATTCCAGGTCGGAAGAACGAGGGCACCACGTTTGCCAATCAATCAGCGAGATCCCGCAACTCTGAAACAGTGCAAGCACAAACGTTGAGCAGGTAAATCCGCGGCCCCCAGTTCCCGCGAGCCAGCGCCCGTTCTCCGTACTGAAGGTCGAAGTGCCGTCGTATCGAAGGGCGTATGGAAGCCCTTCCGTTGGGTAAATGCTGGCAACGAGCCTACAAAGAGCCGCGACGGATCGCAGGCGCACGTCCGGAATGTCTGGTACAGCCCAGATGTAGCGGCTTGAAGGCGGCTCGTTCGCGACTTGGTAGTGAAAACCGAGATGGAGCAACAAGACAGCGTCATCGGCTGCTCGGTAGATGATGCCTGTGTGGAGACCTGGTGGAGGCCCGTCTGTGTGCGTTCGGCGGATCGCGATCGCAACGAACGGTGGATGGTTGTCGGGGTGGTTGTGAAGGCGTTCACACACGTTATTCAAGCCCCCCCAGAATTCGTTGCGCTTCTTGTGGAGTATGTGACCGGTTGACTCGATTCGCGACACGACTGAAAAACGCGGCACGCTCCGCGAGACGATCTTTGGCTGACAACGTCACGGTTAGGAAGCCGATGAGCGTATCGAGCGAAAAGCGATCAACATCGATCGCTCGTAGCACTGCGTCGGCGAATGGGAAATCTCCGCGCCTGAAACAGGCGTCGAACCGTGAAAAGACCTGATCGAGTGCCCGGTCGTATTGCTGACCACGATCGAGTTCGCCGACATCGTTGAGGAAGGCTTCGCTCGGGTCCGCGAAATCAATTTCTGCTTCAAGATCGAATAACCCCGACTGAGGTTGGGGCGAAGAACTCGCTATCGTGGGTTGCTTGCTTGCGGCTTTGAGTTCGACATATTTCCGCACCGCGTCCTCGCTGCCGAGCAGCGCGACGGCGTCCTTCTGGCAGTCTTCCCAGGTCCAGCCGTGGCGGGGGTCGTCGGGACCGAACTCCTCGGGCTTCCAGCGGTGACAGCCGTCCCGCTTACGGATCAGCGGCTCGTCGCCGGTGGTCATCTCCGGGATGCCGATGGCGGCGAAGAACTCGTCGTTGGTCATCGTCGCCGCAGAGTCGGCCGACCACTTGCCCGCCTTCAACGCCCGGAACGCGGCGGCGGCGAGGCCGGTGAGCCGCTCGCGGAACGGCAACTGGCGGTCCACCCGGTAGAAGCCCTTCGGGTCGGTCGGGTCGTCGCGGACGATCCAGTCGAAGTCGTCCGGGGTGAGGCCGTACAGGTCGGCACACAGGGCGTCGATCTCGACCCGCAGTCGCAGCCGATCGGTCTCGGTCACCGCCCACCAGTGCTTCCACTCGCGGCCAGCCAGTTCGGGGTAGCGCTGCCGGAGTTGTAGCCACTCCGGGGCGAAGGGACGGTGGATGAACGTGAGGCAGGCAGCGGCGAGGGCAAGGCAACGGTAGCGGCTATCCGATGCCGTCACTTGAGGGAGCGGGCATTCCTCGATAATGAACAAGCTCAGGTTGGTCCCACTCAAGCGGGTCCGCAGAACGTAGTCGAACACGAGCGACTGACTCACGCAACCGACGAAGATCACGCGGTCAGTCGGGGCGTTCGGCAGGGCAAGTACCGACAGGGAGTGCGCCGTAGGCAGTGGCTCGATGATCGACGCGATGAACGACCGCGTGTCAGTCGAGCGGGCAATGTTACGGAATACGATCTTGAGTTGCCTTCGTGGATCGCCTTGGTCAATGAACCAGTCTCGGGCCATGCAGAACTTCGGGCGAAGCGATTTGAAGTCGTGGGACACCTCCCGCCACTCGGCAGATCGCCCCATCCCCTGTTCCCAAGACTTAAAGAGCGAGTCGAATTGGTTGATCATGCCACCTTGGTACAACGGCAACGCCACCTCATCATTCGGCCCGATCCAGCGGCCGAACACGTCCGGCTTGAACCCCTTCGCCTCCCATTTCTCCAGAGGCGGGAAGTGCTTTGAGTCGTTCGTCATGTGAAACTCAGTCGCGTAAGTGATCTCCCAACCGGGGGTGTTGTCTCCGATGCGGATCGAGTGATCGTAGATCGTGCGGAAGATCGTCAGGTCGCGTTCGCTGGCGAGTTCGACCAAGCTCATGGCCTTCGGGCTGTTCCGCTTCACGTCGTCGGGCGTGAAAGACATCGCCGCGTAGTCCCGGTTGAGCAAATCGTCGGGCAGTTCGTGGGCGTACGGGGAGTTGCCGACGCCCATCCGGAAGCGTGTCAGGAAACCCCGCGTGCTGCCGCCTCGCGTGACGAACAGGGCGACCTGCTTGTAACGGTGGTCGATGCCCGCGAATACCTTCTTCTCGTTCTGGAAGGCGTACAGGAAGTCGATCCGCCCCTTCGTGAGCAACGTTTCCCGCAAGTCCTTCGTTCCGAAGTCAGAGTAAATGCCGGTTGGCAGGATCACCCCGAGCCGCCCGCCGGATCGCAGGAGGTGCCAGAACACTTCCGCGAACATCTTGTACGAGTTGAGGTCGGCACTCCCCTGGAGATGAAACGGGTGGGCCGGGTCCGCGAACCCGACGTTTTGCTGGCGGTGCTTCTCCCACGCGGCCTTCAGACTCTTCTCCTCCCCGCCACGAGCCAGAGTGACGTTGAACGGCTCGGCCACCTTCCCGGCCCAGTTAGATAGCCCCTTGAACCGGGCGTTATAGTCGTCCCACTGATCCTGCAGGCGAGGTATCGTGTCGAACAGTTCCTTCTGCCGCCGGAGGGCGGCCTGCTTGTCATAGGTGCGGTAGAGCGGGTCGAACTCGGTGAAGAACTCCTGCGAGTTCGGCTTCATCACGTCCCACGGCGGGTTGCCGAGCAGGGCGTCGAACCCCCGGCGGTCCTTGGTGAACACGTCCGAGAACTCAACCTCCCAGTGGAAGAACTTCATCTCGGCCGCGACGCGCCGGGTGATCGCGGCCTTGTCCACGTCCTCGCCGAGGAAATACATCGGCAGCGGAACGTGCTTGAACCTCTCCTCGTCGGTCGGCCAGAACCAGACGGCACACCACTCGTCCATCGCTGCTTTGAGTCGGCGCACCGGCTCGCTGTTTTCGACGTGGTCGCGGTAGTACGCCTCGCGTTCGTCGGGATCCTGAACGGGCAACTCGTGGAGTTTCTCGTAGTCGGCGCGGGCCGCGGTGATGACCTTCTCGGTTTCCAACTGATGGTAGTTGAACAGGGTCGGCGTCTTGTTGGTTTCGTTCCTGATGTCGTTGAGTACGTCTCGCATCTCCTTCTTGACCACGCCGTCGCCCGAGCGGCGGTTGCCGACCTTCGGTCCCTTCAGTAACGTCTCGATCCGCTGGGTGCGAGGACCGTCCTTTCCATCGCCGCCCTCGCGCTCCCAGGCGCACAGCGGGTAGTCCGGCACCCGGTCGAGCCAGCAGCCGACCAGGGCATTGCCGACCTTCACCTTGTGGTTGAGGAACGAGAACGGGAGTTCGGGGTCGAGCGTCTCGACCCAGAGCGATACACGGGCGAACTCCACCGCCAGCGGGTTGATGTCCACACCGTAGATGCACCGCTCCACGACGTGCCGCCGCAGCAGGGCCTTCACCCGGTCGGCAAACGTCTCCCCTCGCTGCGGGTCGTCCGGCGAGAACGGGACCAGTTCCTCGTCCACCTTCCCCTCGCGAGCCCGACCGTGGGGGAGCGTGAGCTTCTTCGCCTCAGCCGGATCATCCAGCTTTTTGTGGAAGCAGAGCGAGCGGTACAGGGCGTCGGTCAGGTAGTGGAGGGCCGCGACGAGGAACGACGCCGACCCGCACGCCGGGTCGCAGACCTTCAGACCGAGGATCACCTCGGGCATCTTCGGTGTGAGGGTGCCGTCCTCCGCCTTGTCGTAACAGAGCGGCTCCAGTGTTCGGTGGGCGGTCGGGACAGCCAGTTGTGGCCGGGTGTAGAATGTCCCGGTTCCCTTGCGGGTGTTCCCGGCCCGGACGAGGTAGAACTCGCCGGTGGCGACCACTCGCTTGATGAGCTTGTCGGCTACTTCACCGATCCGGGCCTGATACTCGGTGTCGGTTTCCCGCTTCCCCTGCTTCGTCACCAGTCCGGCCAGCACGACTGCCTCACTGGCCCACTGCTTCGCCGCCGTGACCGCGTCGAGGTAATCGCCGCCGTGAACTCCCTCTGGTTCGCTCGCCGTCTCGACCTCCACCTCGGCCGGGGCCTCGTCGCTGTCGGCCTCATCGTCGGCCGGTTCCTGATCGTCGACTTCTTCCTCGGCCTCCTCATCACCTTTTCCATCGGCGGTGACCTTCTCCTTTTTCAGGGTGGTCAACAGGTCTTTCAGTCCCTTTTTGTCATTCGCCAGCATGTCCGTGAGGCGGGACAACGGCAGCACAGGTTCACGGCCAAGGTTGAGGAACACCTGCGGGCCGGTCTGCTGGTCCGTCCGCTTCAGCCGGTAGTCGAGCAGGCCCTCGTAGATCAGCCCGATAAACTCGGTGCGGAGGTCGGTGTAGTCCACCGGTCCCTCCACGAACGTCCTCGCCTTTCCCCGAATCACCGGCAGCGGCCCCCGGAGCAGCTTGCGGAGGACGGCAAACACGGTGGCGTCGGACACCGACACGCCGTGTTCCAGAACGTGCAGGGCACGGACCACGGCGTCGGACGAGTCGACCTTGCCAGGCCGGAACAATGCTCCGCCGTAGGCCCGAAGCGGGAAGTGACCATGCCCCGACCCGCCGTGAATCAGCCGGAACAGGGCCATCAGCCGGGGCCATGTCGTTGGCTCTCGGTTCGTGAGTGTGACGGTTCCGCCCTCGACGCGCACGGCTTCTTCCAACATCTCATAAAGCGTTCGCACCCCGTAGGACGCGGCGTACACCGGGTCATTAACCGGCAGCAGTTGGCGGGACTCAGCGAAGAGGCATACGACCAGCCGCATGACCACCCGGACGGTCGCCTGGAGCAGGGCTTCATGGGCCTCGGTATCTGTCAGTGGGCGAGCTGACTTCGTGGCGAAGAGCGGGGCGAACAAGCTCTCGGAGGTGCGGTTGGCAGCGGATACCTCGTCCAAAAGAAGCTCGACTGCCTGGCGGACGTTCTCGCGGAGAACGCTCGACAGGTCCGCCTGTCGCTTCCTGGAGTCCTCGACTGCCTCCAGCAGTCCGGACACGCCATCCCGAACCGGCTTCAGACTGTCCGGGGACAGGAGCAGCCGCAAGCCGGCGAGTTCCTCGCTGCCATCACAGTCATCGAACCAGCGCTCGGCCTCCCATTCGCACCACGACTCAAAGTCCAGTCCAGCGTAGACGAGCCGGAACTGTCGACCGTTGGTCAACAATCCGAGTCGGTGACCGGTCCCGCGGAGGAGTTCCAGAAAGCGGGCATAGGCAGTGCGGCCCCGTCCCCGCCCGACCTGCGGGGACGTATCGACCGACACCAGCAGAGCCGGGGTCATACTCTCGGCGTCCGTGAACACCACCCGGTGCGGCCGGAGCGTCTCGGTGCGGGTGCCAATGCGGACGGTCGTGGTCAGCTTCGCCGGAATGTCGTTCTGCTTCGCGAGTCGCCCCTGTTTGTGACCGAGGTAGCCCTCCAGCAGAGCGTCAACCCAGGCGAGCGTCTCCCTCTCCGTGGCAGCCACGTCCGGAACGATGTGGAACCGTGCGGCGGCGTCCCGCAGTTTGTTGGTGGCGGCGAACGGGGCGGGGACCGGAGCGTCCGGGTAACGCTCCAACATGACCACCGGGGACAGCAGCAGCCCCTGGTGCCGCAACCGCGACCACCAGCCGTGGGAATCGTTGGTCGTCACGGGCGGACATCCTCCGGGGTGGCCGGGACGAGATAGACGAGGGCCAGCGGCAGCACCCGAACCTCGCGGAGAGCGTATCGCCGGGGGAGTGTGACCTTCAACCGCCGGTCCCGCTCGCGTTCCAGAATGTGGCGGGTCCGCTCCACGTCCTGCCGTAGCGTGTTCATCTGATCCTTGATCTCGCGCAGTCGCTCCTGGCTGTCGATGTTGACCTCCTCGAACAGGCTCGGCTGAGCCGCCTCGGCTTGCTGCCGGACGAGTTCGCGGGCCAGCCTGTCGAGTTCCTTCTCCCGGCTGCGGTCCTGAAGCTCCTTGAGTCGATACTTGTACCCCTCGCGGGTAGCTTCAACGTCTCGCTCGCGGGCGGCGTTCGCCCACTCCTGAAGGATGGTCTTGAGCGCTCCCTCCCGCTCGCGGAGGTGATGCTCCAGTTCGCCCCGGTGCTTGAACCACCGCACCCGGAAGGTGCGGACCCAGTCGTCCCGCCGGGTCGGAGAATGGATCGAGAGGTAGTCGGCCCGAGTCACGTCGCGGGCGAACGACTCCTCGACCGGGACCAGCTTGTCGCCCTCAACCCGGAAAACTGCCGTCAGCACCTCGTCGTGGAGTGGTTCGCGGAGTTCATTCACTGCCGTCACGGTGTGGTAGAAGACGAGTAGGGCCTCGAACCCGGTCTTCGGCAACGCCGCAACCGACCAGCGGTAGACCGGGTCGTGGGCGGTCGGGTCGTGCAGTTGGCGGGTCAAGGTGGACATTGCCTGCCGCATCACCGGGTGGCCGAGCCGCATCAGCACCTGATACTTCTTCAGCCGCATCACCTCCCGACCGCTCACCTCCTCGGTCACTCGGCGGGCGTCGAACACAAGCTCCATCCGGTCACCGGTCAGTACCTTCTTCGGCTGGTTGGTCGTCAGGTCCGCTGCCTTCTTGTTACCCCCCACTGTCAACGTTTGTCGCGCCAGTCCCTCCCACCGGGGCGGTGGCTTGAGTCGATAGAAGCCGGGCCGGCCGGCGATCTCTTCCAGCGACCCCTGGCCCTCGACGGCGACCGCCGCCCGCATCAGGTCGATCAGAGCGTCAGAGGAGATGCCGAGCCGGGCTTCGGTCCCCTCTAGCAGTTCGCTAGCCCGGCGAGACGTGTCCGCAATCTCGTCGCCCCCGGACTGGCCCAGTTCCAGCCGCTCGGAGCTGGCGGCGAGTTGTCGGTCCACCACCTGCCCCACTTGTTGGACCGGAGTCGCTTGCCCCTGGAAGTGCCGCTGGATCGCAGCATCGAAGATGCGTTCGACGCTGCCGAGGTCTTGCCTGACCTGTTCCACTTTCTGGGCAACGTGGAACAGGAACTCCATGTCCTCGTCCTCGTCCGACCGAAAGTAGTGAACGTACACATCGCGGACCTGGCCGTGGCGGGACACCCGCCCATTCCGCTGTTGGAGCCGACTCGGAGACCACGGGATGTCGAAGTGGAGGACGTACCGGCAGGACTCCTGCATGTTGATGCCTTCCGATGCCGCGTCGGTCGCCAGGAGAAGTCGGACGGGGGCAGCAGGGTCTTCAAACTCCCCCTTCACGGCCTCAAACTCGTCGGCGGACATGCCACCGTAGAGTAGCCGCAGGGTGTTCTTGTCGAACCCTGCCTGGAGAAGCCGCTGCTCCAGGTACCACAACGTCTCCTTGTACTCGGTGAACACGATCAGCCGCTCGTCGTCCCGGAGTCGGTTATCGCGGAACAGGTTCTTCTGGACCCAGGCGACCAGAGCGTCCGTCTTCGCGTCCGACCGGCGGGCGAGGTCGGCCAGCTTGCCGGCATTTTCGATCACCTTGCGGCCGTATCCCAGCCTCTCCAAAGCGGCATTGACTCGCTCCCGCGAGCGGTCGAGGCCCCGGCCGCTGGTCCGCAGCCACGCTCCCGAGTACCGGGCCGTGTCCTCCTCCAGGGTGGACCGCTCGTCGTCGCTGCGAACCTGATCCTCGGCTCGCTCGGCCGAGACGCACGCCATGTCGAAGAGCGTCTGGGTATCCTCCGGCGCGTCCTCCTCGATGTGCCGCCACCACGTCCGGGCGAATGCGAACGGGCAGGACAAGAGCCGCTTGGTGAGCAGGGCGTAAACGAACTGGCCGAGCCACCGCTCCTGGGCACCGGCCCGGTCGAGCACGGCCTGACCCTGGCGGCGATACTCCCGGACAGCCGCGTACAATTCGACCTCCGGCGGGGACAGCTTCACCGGCAGTGCAACCGGCTCCTTCTGGTCCGCGAAGGGCGGCTTGAGGGAATGGCGATTGATGTCGTCCTTCAGCCGCCGAACCCGGACCTCGCGGAGAGACTGGCGGTCTTGCTCGTCCATCTCGGCCGTCATCTGGAACCGGATCGGGTCAAGAAGTTCCAGCAGCCCGGTGAAGGACACCGTGCGGCCGTTGTGCGGGGTGGCCGAGCAGAACAGGCGGTGTTCAAACAGGAAACGGATTTCGCGAAGCATCCGGGTCCGCTGGCTGGCCCGGTTGCCCCCTTGAGGGGCGAAGTGGTGCGCCTCATCCACGATCAGCAGGTCCCACGCGGCGTGAGCCGACGCGGAGCGTGGGTCGGCCTCGGCATCTGCCCCGGCTCCGGATGCTTGCAAAAACTGCTGAAGCACATCGGGCTGGCGCAGGTAGTCCATCGACGCGATAATCCGCGGGAACGCCTTCCACGGATTCGTGTCGATCCCCATCCTCCGGCGGAGTTGGAACGTGCTGTCGGCGTCAATCACCTGGAAGTCGAGGGAGAACTTCCGGCGCAGCTCGGACTGCCATTGGCGGGATAGCATGGCCGGACAGACAACGAGAATGCGGCGTATCCGCCGCCGGAGCAAGAGTTCCTCAAGGACCAGTCCGGCCTGGATGGTCTTGCCGAGGCCGACGCCGTCCGCCAGGAGCAGGCTGACGCGGGGCATCTGGAGTGATCGCAGGACTGGCTCTATCTGGTACGGATGGACCTGCACTGCCGAGTTCCAAACCCCGAGAAGCGGTTCCTCTTCGATGGTGTTGGTGGCGCGGAGGCGGTTCAGGCGGGTCCAGCGGTGGGCGTTGACAAACGCCCGGAGAGTAGCCGGGCTGTCGGGCCGGTTGGCGTCCACGGCCGGAAGGGAGGTCGCCCCGAGGACGCGGGCGGTCGCCTCGGCCTCCCAGAGGAGTTGGTCGACGACGGGGAACACACAGTCATCAAGGTACTCGACCTCGACCAGGTGCAGCCGGCCCTCGGTGCGACTCTCGTAGGGATCGACGGTCCGGACGGTGGCGAGGCGGTTCCGCACGCGGACGGCCTGGCCGACTTCTGGGATGGGAGACGAAACTGTCATTCCAACCATTTGCGGATTAGAAGATATTATATGTCAGGTGACAATGTGCAGACAACTTACCCCCAACAAACTACCACTACGACCTGTTGACGGCGATGATGAAGGGCAACTTCCGGCGAACACGTCACCCATCAACTGGCCGCATAGGTATGGTTTTGCCAGGTCAATTTCTCGACAGGTGGTATGTTGGAGTATCCTCGGAGTGTCAGACCGTGCAGACAGAATGCTGCGGGGGCTCCTCGATCCCAGCTCGACGCATCCCAAAGCGGGGCATTCGCTCGCATGTAGTACACGGAATCGCATGGCACTCGAAGACCGCAACGGACGGATTTACTACTACCGCTCCCACCGAATCGGAAAGCGGGTGCGGAAGGAGTACGTTGCAGCCGGGGAAGGTGCAATGCTCATCGCGGAACTTGAAGCCATCGAACGCGACCAAAAGAACATTACCGCGATGCAACTCACCGAAACTCGGCAGATGGCACGCGAGGTATTTGCCATAGCCGCGGAGTTTGACCGGTTGGCCGACCAGGTGTTCCGCGTCGTGATGCAACTGACCGGCCACACACTGCACAAACGATGCGAGTGGCGACGCAAACGGAGAGTTAAGCCGATGCTGAATCTCAACGATCTTCTTCTCGCCTCGCGCAAGGCACAACAGGCGCTCGTCGTTCCAGTGTCGCCCGATCCAGAGGTACAGCGGATACTCGACCAAGCTGCTGAGGGGGATACGTCAGTTCTTCCAGCGGTGAAGAAGTTGCTCACTGATCGCAAACAGTTTGGTAACTTCGGCTCGGTTGCGGCCTGGGCGCAGTCACGATTGGTTCGAGTCGCAGCGGGTAACAACCTTGTTCTCACCGAAGCGTTGAACAAACGTCTTGCCGAACACGTCGAGACATTGCTCGCGGACTGCGGGCCGAACCCAACACTTCTTGAGAAGATGGCCGCAACACGAGTTGCGCATAACTGGCTCACCGTTCACATCCTCGAAGTAAAGTGGGAACAATTTGACGCCGAAAGCAAACAGGCAGAAGCCATCGACAAGCAACTGTGTCGTGTCGAGCGACGGTTGCATGCAGCAATCAAATCGTTCGCAACGTTACGCCGACTGCGGAAGCCGATGGTGATTGCTCAGTTGAACATCGCCAACGGTTCGACGGTGAAGACTTTACCCACCGGCTGATGCGGCCAAGCATAAGTCGCTCCTTGAGGGGCAGAATCCCACAGTATACACTCGTCCTGATGGGAGCCGCCCGTCTGATCTGCGGGCGGCATGAAGTGGCCGGTCGGTAGCGGTGCCGCACTCTCGCCGGTGCCGACCGGCCACCCATCAGCAAGAGTGCCAACCATGTCCTCCACATCAAGTGGTGATACACCACTTCGTCGTCTCATCGTCCGCCGTCAAGCCGAGCAGGAGAGGGACGCCGCCGCTGACGTTATTGGCGCGGAGTGTGAACAACTCTGGCGATCTCTTCTCGTCGCTCCGGTGACTGAATTTGTTCCGTATTGGACGGATGTATGGGTCCGTCTCGCTGCGCATCTCCGCAGCGGCAACCACGCACAAGCCGCAGACGAATTGATTCAACTCAACGTCCTGCTCAAAGAACTTCAGCGAACGTGTGAATCGTGGCGGATCGCTCGTGATCGTTGGTTCCGCGAGAAGGCCGAGCCCTGGCACCAACGCTACCCCAACAGAGGCGGTTTTAGTCGGCTCCATCCCTACCATGAACCGGATTGGCTATTCTTCTGGATTCGCGATCCGTGTCGGTTGAATATGGCCGAAGACCAGAAAGAAGTCGGCCCGAGCACTATCTCCGCTCGTGTCGCGAGCTGGCTGGAGAGAAATACCATCGGACAGGCGGGAGCAGGCCACGAAGCGATTTACCTGCTTGGCCTCTTGGGTTCTGAAGATGCCGACGCTGACCGCCAAGCTCGACGAATTGAGTTTGAACAGTGTGTTGCCAACTTGTCGGATCGGGAGCGACTTGCGGATGTGTGTTTGATTCTTGCCGCGGTGGTTCTTCCCTCCCCGGAGATTGTTCAGCGATTCTTCGACGGCCACCCCACGGAAGAGGCAATCCGGCTCGCGGAGTGGATCGTTCGAGTCAGTGAAGCCGAAGTCGGCAAAGGGTTGCTCGCGATTTTTCAACAATGTTGCCCGGCACCCAATCCGCCGCAGATCCCCACAAGTACGTTGATCGCACAACCTGCTGATGCCCCGAGCCTGCCCCACCCCGTGAGCGCATCGCCAGAACCCACGGACACCTCGCCTTACTCAGCTCCGACTCCGACCGGCAAAAGTCCTAAACGCAGCACACAGCGCGGTGAAGGGCGGGACAAACTCATTGCCGCTCTAACCAAGCACCACGAGTACGCCGACGGTGGCTGTTTGAATTTAGAACCTATCGGCAACAACGAACTCGCCCGGCAAGCGCGTGTCTCGACATCGACCGCGTGGGCGTTCTTTGATGATGCGTTCAATGGCCACTCGAACTACAAGACGGCTTGCAAAGATCCGCCATCGCTTGTGGCCGCACTCAAACTGTTAAATGGTGAGTTCGCTCCCCACCATCTGTTCGGCACCGAGCCACCCGGCGAAGAAGACCGGCACGAGGAATAGGCATCGCTCAGCCTCCAATCCCGTCTACCGTGCAGGAATCTCCCGACCAGTGGTATGATGGATTATCTCCCGGGTGGCAGACCGTGGCACACAGAATGAATGCCTAGCGGCCAAACCCACAGCCATGAGCCAAGCCAGAAACAAAACCCTGGAACCGTTACCCAAGACGCTGCCCGGTGTCGTCTGCGCCCAGTGGGTGCGCTGCGGCAAACCCACCTGCCACTGCGCCCGCGGGCAAGGCCATCTCGCCTACTACCGCTTCTGGCGGGAGGGTGGACGGCTGCGCAAGTGTTACGTCCGACGCGTCGACTTGGCGGTGGTTCGGGCAGCCTGCGCGGCTCGCCAGCGGGAACACCGAGAACTTTCGGAAGCGTGGCAACAGTGGCGGCAACTGGTGGCCGTCGTGAGGGAGGTGTCGTCATGACTGAAGTAGCAACCGCGCCCGCGGCCCCGAGCGAAGCCGGCGTGCTGGCCGGGGAACTGGCCAATTCGTTCGGCCGGATGGTGCTGGCCTATGAACAGCACTTTTCCCTGTCGCGGGAGGACTCGCTTCAAAGCGCCACCAAACCGCCGCCAGACGATGGCCAGCATGTGCTGAATGGGCCACCCGATCAGGTCAGTTGGTGGGGTCTGCACCAGATTGCCCGCACCGACCCCGACCGCTCGGCCGCCCGCTGGGAGGAGATCAAACGGGCCGCACTGGATGAACTCCGAACCGGCCACCGAGCAGCCAAAGCCACCGAGGTGTACGACAACAGCGCTTGGCAGCGGGCGCAGTTCCTGGCGCTCCGGGAGGAACTGTCGGCCGACTGGCAGCCGCGCAACGGCATCGAGCGGCAGCTACTGGACACAATGGCCATGGCGCAGGCGGGCTACCTGCTCTGGTTTCATCGGCTGACCGTGTACACCAGTCTGGATAGCTGCACCAACGACCAGCGGATCAAGAACGAGGCGAGATGGCAGCCCCTGCGACAGAGTGACGCCGACGCTATCGAGCAAGCCGCCGCCATGCTGGACCGGTTCAACCGGATCTTTCTGCGGACCCTCCGGGCCCTGTGCGACATGCGCCGGCACAGTGCGCCCCTCATCGTCCAGAACGGCGGGCAGATGAACGTGGCACAGCAACAGGTGAACCTGAATACAGCGACATCCGAGGGAGTAGTATAATATCTGAACCGGGAAGACCGCCGGCCAGCGGTCAAGCGGTTGGGGTCGGAACAGGGGTTATTCGCCTTTCACCTGCCCGACCCCAACTGACCCGTGAACGAAAGGCGAACCGATGGCGGACCCGTCTCTGACGGCCGGTCTGTTAGACCGTGCCGGTCATGTCTTTTCCCTGGCGTCTCAACTCGGTCAAATGTTTCGGGATGCCCAGCTCGGTCGGCGTTCGCAACCGAACTCCTTCGAACTCGACAGTCATGGGCAGACGTTCGAACAATTTACTGCCGCAGTGCTGGAACTCCGCGAAGTGATCGAACGCACGCCGGAGGGTTCTGTGCCCGTGGTCGATGCACTGCGGGAGGCGGCCCTCGTCGCCCGTCAGATCCGCGAGGCGATGAAAAGAAGTAAGGCGTACGCGCTTTATTTGGACTTCTTTCCCCATTTGAATTCGGTCGCCGCGGCCGGGTGGAATGCGCTCGCTGCGATGAGGAAGGCCCAGCGCTCGGAAGACCCGTTCGCGTTCCTCGACCAACTGGCCGCAGGCGCGGGCGACACAACAGGGATCGACACGACGCCGACGGTTCCCAAACCCCCGGAGGCACTCATCGAAGCAGCATCGCGAGCTATTCCGGGCGTTCTCGCAAACATCCCGCCCGATCGCGCCGGGACGATAGGACTTCTTGCCGCGCACTTGGCGAAACAACTCCAAGATGCGAAGCATTCACTCGCCGCAGCGCACTGGGCTATTCACGAAACCGTGCGAGTCGGCAGGCTGCGTGCCGGGCTGGTCGAAGTGGAGTTGCCCGGCATTGGCGTTCCCAACCTGGGTTGGGGTGGTCCGGCGCACCACTGGCACGGCGGCGGGCGAGGAACGAAAGCCATCCCAAAGGGGAAGCCGGCTCCGTTCGATTGCTTCAAGGTGATCGCAACGGACGCACTCTGGGCGTGGTGGCGCGCTCTCGACGCGGTGGAACCGTCGGAGACGCCAACAGACGAATCCGGCGAGCGGGTTGAACCCGTCCGGGCACATACGCCTACGGAGGTAACCTCAAACCACACCAAGCGCAGCACGGAGCGAGGTGAAGGCCGGGCGAAACTCATCGCGTCGCTAACCAAACACCATCAGTACGCCGCTGGGGGCGCGCTGAATCAGAATCCCATCGGCAATAACGAACTGGCGCGGTTGGCGGGCGTCTCGGAATCCACCGCTTCCGCATTCTTCAACAGCGCGTTCAAAGGACACATGAAGTATCGGGCCATCTGCCGGGACGTTTCCAAGCTGGCGGCCACGCTGAAGCTGCTGAACAACGAGTTCGCGCCTCACGCTCTCTTCGGAAAGACGCCCAACGAAGACGACCGCGACGAAGAGTAGAAGTTCGGTGTTCGATCGTTCGGCACCGGATGCCGAACACTTGGGAAAAATACTTCTCTGCGCGACTCCCTGATTTTCCAGGCCTTTCGTTGCGACGAGCTGACTGTTCGGCACAAATCAACCGAACACTGCGCCAACGGGTATGCGAGCCGTACTTCGCGACTCGCGATCCGTTGGAGCGGTAATGATGACGACCGACAACACTTCTCCTTCTTTGGCCCTTCGCCCGCGAGAAGCTGCGAAGGCACTGAACATCTCCCCGCGGCTGTTGTGGCAACTCACGAAAGATCAGGTTATTCCCTGCGTTCGGGTTGGGGCGGGTAAGCGGAAGTCCGTGCTCTATCCCGTGGCTGTTCTCGAAACCTGGCTGAAGCAGCAAACAGAAGTGGCGAAGGGGGTGGGTGAACAATGACCCCCGTTGAATTGCTGCTATCGAAACTCGCAGGTGTGAAACGGGGCGGAAAAGGATGGTCCGCACGCTGCCCAGCGCACGAAGATCGCAGAGCGAGTCTGAGTATTTCTGAGGGTGAAGACGGCCGAGCGTTGGTGAAGTGCCACGCCGGTTGTTCCGCCGAAACCATCTGCGGTGCCGTTGGGCTTTCGCTCCGCGACTTGATGCCGGAAAAGCAGGAAGCGAATCCAACATTTGCCCACCCGCACCAAAATGGCAAGACGAGCGAGAATACATTCACCACAGCATCCGCGGCTGTGCAAGCGCTGGAAAAGAAACTCGGCAAGCACAGTGCGCATTGGACGTACACCGACGCGGCCGGGACCCCTATCGGTTTGGTGGTACGGTGGAACACCGCGAACGGAAAGGAAATCCGTCCCGTCTTCAAGCATGCCGAAGGGTGGCGAATCGGCGCGATGTCCGATCCTCGCCCGCTGTACCGGTTGCCTGAATTGGCGAAGGCCAATCGCGTTCTCGTTGTTGAAGGCGAGAAGTGCGCGGATGCGGCCCGCTCGCTGGGCTTCACAGCGACGACATCCGCCGGCGGGTCACAAGCGGCGAGCAAAACCGACTGGTCACCACTTGCGGGGAAGGAAGTCTGGATTCTGCCGGATAATGACGTGCCCGGTCGGAAGTACGCGGACGAAGTAACCGCTCGACTCGCGAAGCTGACGCCGACTCCGAAAGTGAAGATCGTTAAACTTCCTGATCTGCCTGACCACGGCGACATCGTAGATTGGATCGCAGCCCACGGCGATGGGACAGATCCGGCGGAATTACGTCAGCAAGTGGAAGCCATTGCTAACGTCGCCCCGATCGAGACCACCGAGCGGACGAGTGATGAGTTAGAACGCTTTCAACCGTTTCCAGTGGACTCACTTCCGCAACCTATCCGTGGGTTTGTCTCGGCGGGTGCGAAAGCCATTGGCTGCGATCCGTCTTACCTGGCGCTGCCGTTGTTGGTCGCGTTGGCGTCTGCAATCGGGAACACCCGACGCCTGGAACTGAAACGCGGTTGGTCCGCGCCGGCGATTCTGTGGGGAGCGATTGTCGGTGAAAGTGGTACGTCGAAAACGCCCGCCTTCAAGTTGGTGATGCGGCCGATTCGAGAGCGGCAACGGAAGGCCTTCGACCGCCATACCAAAGCAATGGAGCAACACGAAGCGGATTACGCGCGGTGGGAAAAGGAAATGACCGCATGGAAGCGAGATCAGAACACGGACGACGCCCCACCCGCGAAGCCGGACCCGCCCCAGGCCGAACGCTTCATGGTGTCAGATACGACAGTAGAAGCTCTGGCCCCGATCCTCCTCGCGAACCCGCGTGGGTTGCTGTTGGCCCGCGACGAGCTGGCCGGGTGGATTGGGTCGTTTGATCGCTACGCCGGGAAGGGTAAGGCCGGCGCGGACTCGGCGAACTGGCTATCCATGTTCAATGCAGAGAATATCACCGTTGATCGCAAGACTGGCTTCCCGCGAACAATACACGTTCCACACGCGGCGATATGCGTGACCGGTGGGATTCAACCCGGCATCCTTCAACGCGCTCTCGGGACGGAACACCGGGAATCAGGCTTGGCTGCCCGGTTGCTGCTTACTTGCCCACCTCGCAAGCCGAAGCGCTGGACCGAGGCAGACATCGACCCGAAAGCGGAAGCGGAACTCGCCCAACTTGTGAATCGCCTATTCGAACTGCAACCGACTCAGGGTGAGGACGGGGAACCACTGGCTGTCCTGGTTCGGCTGAACCCAGAAGCGAAAGCGATTTGGACCGCGTATTACAACGCTCACGCCGAAGAACAAGCGGACCTTACCGGCGATTTGTCCGCGGCATGGTCGAAGCTCGAAGAGTACGCGGCCCGGCTGGCGCTGGTTGTCCATTGCACCCGCTGGGCGGCACACGATTCAACCTTAACAGACCTTAACATTTTGGACGCCGAGAGCATGAACGCGGGTATCTCCCTTGCGACCTGGTTCAAGGGCGAAGCTCGACGGGTTTACGCCCAACTTGGCGAATCCGATACCGAACGCGACCAGCGCCGGCTGTTGGAATGGATTGAAGGCAAAGGCGGTTCGGTGACTGCACGTCAGGTGCAACAGGGTTGTCGGTGGCTGAAGGAACCCGGCGCAGCGGAAGCAGCACTCCTCGAACTTGCCAAGCACGGAAGGGGACAATGGCGTGAACTTCCACCAACCGCGAAGGGTGAGCGGCCCTCGCGCGGGTTCGTTCTGTCTACGCCGTCTACGGTCTACGAAACCCAAACAACTGACATTGCGCGAGAGGGTTCCGTAGACGTAGACAGTGTAGACACCGAAACACCCCCACCCAACGAGCCCGAACTGTTTCCCTACGGCTTCAACAACCCCGATGACCCGGATGGCGAGCGGTTGTTCCCCGTCCATCGCGGCTTGCCAGATTGAACCTTTAACCCACAAGGAACCTTTCCGATGGCATCAGTAGTAGACGACCCGAACGGCCGACGACGAATTCTGTTCATGGCCCCAGATGAGAAGCGGAAGACGATCCGGCTCGGCAAGATCGACCGGCGCACGGCGGAGGGCATCGCCCGGCACGTCGAAGTCCTGCTCGCGGCGAAGATCGGCGGGCAACCGGTGGCGCGGGAAACCGCCGTCTGGCTCACGAGCATCGGGGCGAAGTTGAAAGAGAAACTCGCGGCCGTGGGCTTAATCGAAGTGGAAAGGACACTCACGTTCGGGGAGTTCCTCGCGGAATGGATCGCGGGCAAGAAAGCCAGCGGATTCAAACCCGCGTCGCTGATTGCGTGGGAGCAGACCACCGACGAACTGACGGAACTCCTCGGCTCGCGAAAGATCGTTGATTTGACGCACGCCGATGGCGAAGCCTACCGGTCGGCCATGCAATCACGCAACCTGCGGTCAACGACCATTCACAAGCGATTGGGACACGCGCGGCAAATGCTCGAAGATGCCGTGCGACTCGGTCGCATCACTGCGAATCCGTGGCGACACGTCCGGCAACGAATGGGTGACGTGGCCGAGCGTCGGGCTTACGTGCCTGTCGCAGACGTGGAGCGCGTTCTCGAACACTGCCCGAACGTCTGGTGGAAGTTGCTCGTCGCTCTGGCTCGATTTGGCGGGTTGCGAATTCCATCGGAAGCGTTTTCGCTGACGTGGGGTGATATTGATTGGGAACGCGAGCGGTTGAGTGTGCCCAGCCCAAAGACGGAACACCTTGGCAAATCTCACCGCGTGATCCCGCTGTTCCCGCTTCTTCGTCCGCACCTCGAAGTGGCGTTTGAGCATGCGGAAGAGGGGAGCGAATACATCATTCCCGAAGAGTACCGGAAACGGGCACGTGGGGAACGCGGTTGGGGTGGAGCGAACTTCCGGACACAGTTCGAGAAAATCATTCGTCGGGCCGGGGTTGAGCCGTGGTCGCGAGTCTGGCACTCACTCCGGGCGTCGTGCGAATCGGATCTCGCGCAGAGTTTCCCACTGGCGACCGTAACGAAGTGGCTGGGCAATACGCCATCGGTTGCGATGCGTCACTACGTTGACGCGACCGAATCGGCATTCGAGAAGGGCAAGCAGTGGACGCCGGCTGCACCCGAAAAAAGCGGCGCAAAATCCGGCGCACTTGAGGCGCAAAAAGCAGCGCAGCGGGTACACGCCGGGAATCGTCGCGAATCGCACGCCAGCGACGAAAACGCTACGAATCATGGGGTTTGTGCGACTTCCAACGATTCGCCGCAAAACTCCGCGATATACTGCACAAATGTTCAGCGGGAGTGTATCGGAATCGAACCGACAGCGAGCGTTGTTCACACCCGCCACAAGTTTTGAAGACCTGGGCCAACACCAGTTGTGCTAACACTCCCAAGCGGGTGGGCGTCATAGTCGTGCGACACGCGAAATAACACCCACAATACGTCACACCTTAACGGTATCAGCGCACCGCGACAAGGTCCGCCTTCATGGTCTGTCCCCTCTTCTGACGGTAACTCTCATGTCACGATACTCGTAATACACTCCCATTTCACGGACAACGCCAATTCGCGCCAAAAGCACAATTTCGAGGCTAATCCTCAACTATTGAGTCCTCGCCAACTCTCCCCTCCGAATCCGGGGGTTTCCGTCTTGCGGGTTGGGCGAGGAGAGGTACTCATGGAGTGGATTGTCGGCCACTCGCTCGCCCGTGATGTTCAACTTCACACACCATCTCCATCGGGCGGGGAACTCTGTCGAGCCGTCTTATGGCCACCCGGCATGAACACACTGGCTCCTCGTTGCCGGATTTCCGCCTGTTGTTCGAGTCTGCGCCGGGCCTGGTGGTCGCCCTCACCCCCGACTTCACAATAACCGCCGTCAGTAATGCGTTCCTCCGGGCAACGATAACCGCTCGCGAAGAGATCGTTGGACGCAACTTCTTCGATGCCTTCCCACACCATCCCGCGGAGCAGGATCTCCGTGCTTCGCTGACTCGCATTCTTCGGACCGGCGTTCCCGACCCGCCGATCCTTCAAAAATATGATCTCGGCCAAATTACCGGGCAAGAGAAACCGGAAGAAGAGCGGTACTGGCAAGTCACCAATTCCCCACTTCTCGGCCCCGCTGGCGAGGTGGCGTTTCTTGTTCACCAACTCGAGGATGCGACCGAGTTCGTTCTCCTCCAGCAGGCAAACGAGGCGCTCCGCATGTCAGAGGCCGAACACGAGCGCACTGAGCGGGAGTTGCAGCGGAAGCGAGAGAAACTCCGGGTGACGCTGGAGAGCATGGGCGACGGCGTCATCGTCACCGATGCCGACGGCTGCGTCACACTGCTCAACCCAGTGGCGGAAACACTCACCGGTTGGTCGTTGGAGGAAGCGATCGAAGCGTCGCTCGCGGACGTTTTCCACATTGTCAACGTGCATAGCCGCGAACGAGTCGAGAACCCTGTCGCGCGCGTTCTCGCTACCGGGATGATCGTTGGGCTGGCCAACCACACACTTCTCATCTCACGCGACGGCACCGAACGACCGATCGACGATAGCGCTGCACCCATCCGCGACGCCGAAGGAAATATTCTCGGCGTCGTGCTCATCTTCCGTGACGTGACCGAACGATACGAGGCGGAAGAAGCGATTCAGCGCGAACGAACTTTGCTCCGCACTCTCATCGATGCTCTGCCCGATGCGATCTGGACCAAGGATGCCGACGCGCGATTCGTCATCAGCAATGCAGCCCACGTTGCCCTCGTACGAGCGATCGATGAGGCCGCTGTCGCGGGGAAAACGGGATTCGATTTTCACCCGCTTGAGCGTGCTCGGGAGTATCACGACGATGATCTGCGCGTCCTTCAGTACGGTGAAACTATCTTCAACAAGGAAGAACTGGTTCACGCACCCGATGGCCGCGATCGATGGCATCTGGTCATCAAGGCCCCGTTGAAGGATCGCGAGGGGCGAGTGACGGGATTGGTTGGGGTCAGCCGGAATATCCAAGAGCGGAAGGAGACTCTGGAATCGCTACGGGCCAGCTTGTCGCTGTTCCGCGCCGCATTCGAGGATACGAACGTGGCCATGATCGTCTCCGATATCGAGAACCGCTTTCTCCGCGTAAATGCCGCGTTCGCCCGACTGTTCGGCTACACGCCGGCGGAGATGATCGGTATGACCGTGGCCGACATCACTCATCCTGACGACCTCGCCGAGAGCTACGCCAAACGAGAACAATTACTTGCGGGGCAAGCACACTTCACCCAACACAAACGCTACCGCCATCGCGACGGTCGAACCCTCTGGGGCATTACCAGCGTCTCGCTCGTCCGTAATGCCGATGGACAGCCGGCTCTCTTTGTTGGGCAGGTTCAGGATGTCACGGCTCAGAAAAAAGCGGAAATCAACCTTCGCGAGAGCGAGGGGCGGTTCCAGGCATTCTTCCACGCCACCACCGCGGCGATGGTCGAAATTTCGCCAGATGCTCGTTATTTAAGAGCCAACGTCGCGTTTTACCAGATGTTTGGCTATTCACCGGAGGAACTTCCGAACCTCACCGTCGGCGATATCGTTTATCCCGAAGATCGCGAAACGGTACTGGCGCAATACGCGCAAGTGGGTCGAGGGGAGAGATCCTCTTACACAGCGGACCGGCGGTACCGTCGAAAAGACGGTTCTCCCTTGTGGGCGCGCGTGAGTGTGGTCGCCGCAAGCGAAGAAGGTGGCCGGCCGAGGGTGATCACGGCTGTGGTCGTTAACCTGACGGATTGGAAGCTGGCCGAGGATGCGTTACGGGTGAGCGAGGATCGGTTCCGTCTGCTGGTCGAGTCGGTTCGCGACCATGCCATTTTCATGACAGATCCGGATGGACACGTCATCGCGTGGAACTCCGGCGCGGAGCGGGTTTACGGCTACTCGACGGACGAAGCGCTGGGCTTGCCGCTATCTCAGTTCCACACACCCGAGGGAGTTGCTTCCGGCGCGCCGATCAAGCGATTGGCGCGAACAGCGGAAGCCGGGAGCTACCGGAACGAAGAGTGGTGCGTGCGGAAGGATGGGAGCCGGTTCTGGGCGGAAATCAGCACGACCGCGCTTCGCAACAACGGCGCGGGCGAATTACGTGGGTTCGTTGTGGTCATGCGCGACATGACCGATCGTCGGCAGTTGGAGGAGCAGTTCCGGCAATCGCAAAAACTGGAGGCGGTGGGTCGGCTCGCCGGTGGCGTCGCCCACGACTTCAACAACTTACTGACTGTCATCAACGGCTACGCGGATGTATTGCTCGCGACTTGTCCGCCAAGTAATCCGGACAGTGAACCACTGAAGGCGATTCGCGACGCGGGCGAACGGGCCGCGGCTCTCACCAGCCAGTTGTTGGCGTTTAGCCGCAAGGCCATCGTCGAACCGCGCGTTCTCAATCTCAATGATGTCATCGACCAGTCCGCTCGGTTGCTTCGCCGGCTGGTCGGCGAAGACATTTCCCTGACCACATCGCTGGCCGCCGGCCTCCACTCCATCAAAGCGGACTCGACGCAAGTGGAGCAGATCCTCTTGAATCTCGCGGTGAACGCCCGCGACGCCATGCCCACCGGCGGCCAATTAACCATCGAAACGCGAAACGTTCATCTTCGCGAAGGCGACACCGCCGTCTACCCTGATCTACAGCCGGGACCGTACGTTCAACTCGCCGTCTCCGATACCGGTTGCGGAATGACCGACGCCGTAAAAGCGAGGCTCTTCGAGCCGTTCTTCACCACAAAAGAGCCGGGGAAGGGCACCGGCTTGGGTCTGGCGATGGTCTACGGGGCGGTGAAAACGCACGGCGGGCACATATCCGTGTATAGCGAAGTCGACGTCGGCACAACGTTCAAGATTCTCCTTCCAGTAACTTCGGAAGTTGCCCCGCCGCCGCGATCGGGTGAAATGCGAATCGTCCCGCGTGGAATGGAAACGGTGCTTCTGGCAGAAGACGATGAAGCCGTGCGCAAGTTCACTCGCCTGACGCTGGAAACGTACGGCTACGTCGTGCTGGAAGGCGTTCGCGGTGCCGATGCGCTCCAGGTCGCCTCGAACTACGCTGGCACTATCCATTTACTTGTAACCGATGTGGTGATGCCGGGAATGGGTGGCCGCGAACTGGCGGAATCCCTCCGCAAATTGCATCCGGAACTGAAAGTTCTCTACGTCAGCGGTTACACCGACGATGCCATCGTCCGCCACGGCATTGTGGAAGCGACCGACGCCTTCTTGCAGAAGCCCTTTACTCCACTGGCGCTGGCACGAAAGGTCCGCGCCATTCTCAATGGGAAGACATGATGCGGAGAGCGTGATACGTCTGTCACAATTGTCTCCCCGCGAGCCAGCCGGTACTCCACGCCGACTGAAAGTTGTATCCACCGATCCAGCCGTCCAGGTCGAGCACTTCGCCCGCAAAGTACAACCCCGGTTGAAGCTTACTCTGCATCGTGCGCGAATCCACTTCGTCCAGGCTCACGCCGCCAGCGGTTACTTCCGCTTTCTCGAAGCCGAGCGTTCCGCGCAGCGGAAGTCGTAATCGTTTCACCGATGCAACCAGCTTCGCGCGATCGGCCTTCGTCAGTGCGGCCGCTTTGCGGTCGGCGGGCATTTGGCACAGCACCAACAACTGATCCGCGAGCCGCCGCGGAACCCTCTCCGCCAGCACCACCGCAAGTTGCTTCTTGCCGGAGGAGAGCGATTCCGTGCGCAGGAACTCATCGAATGTCTGCTCGGGTACACCCGGCAGGAAATCGACTTCGAGTGTGAGTGTCGTGGGTGCAGTATGACCGCTCACAGCGCGACTCACGTCCAGCGGCGCCGGACCACTGAGACCGAAATGCGCGAACAGCATCGATCCACGTCGTTGGGAGAGGGCTTTACCTTCAGGTGGCAACACTTTCAGATTGACATCGGGAATGGTGATGCCGCGGAGTTCGCCGATCCATTCCGGTTGCACGGTGAGCGGAACGAGCGCGGGCTTTGTGGCGACAATGGTGTGGCCGAACTTCCGGGCGATGGCGTAACCATCGCCGGTGGTGCCGCAACCGGGGTACGATTTCCCGCCGGTGGTGATGAGCACGCGTTCTGCCGTGAGCGTGCGCGAGGACGTGTAAACCCGAAAGCCGCCTTCGGCGTGCAATTCCACATCTTTCACTGGCTCGGTGAGCGTCAGTGTTGCTCCGCTGCGGGCGAGCCGCTTCAAGAGGGCATCGAGCACATCCAGAGCGCGATCGCTGACTGGGAAAATCTTGCCGGTTTCTTCAACCTTCGTCGCCACACCCTCGCCATTGAAGAACGCCACCACTTCACGCGGACCCAGGCACGCCAGCGCAGAATGAAGAAACTTCCCATTCTGGCCGAACGCTTCTACAATGCCGCGTGCATCGCAATCGTGCGTGATATTGCACCGCGTTCCGCCGGACATGAGGATCTTCACACCGGGCTTCTTTCCTTTCTCCAGCAATAGCACCTTTCGCCCGCGTTCGGCTGCGTGAATGGCCGCCATGAGCCCGGCCGCGCCCGCACCGGCAATGATTGCTTCGTAGTCGAAGGAAAGCATGAGGGAATTGTACGCCCGCGGCCCTTGCGGGCGGGGGTCGCCTCGCGCATCCTGAAGTTATGCCTTTTTCGCTTTCATTCGCGAACCCCGAGTTCTTGTGGCTTGCGCCGCTGGCGCTAGTGGTCGTGTGGTGGTGGGCGCGACGCGGCCGACCAGCCATGCGGTTCAGCGACATAACCGGCTTCGCCCATCGCACCGGTGTGCGCGCGCGGGTCGCGGTGTGGGGTGGTGCCACGCTTCGCGGATTGGCATGTCTGGCCTTAATTTTCGCGTCGGCGGGTCCACGCCGGCCGGACTTACGCACGCGACTCCCCGCCGAGGGCATCGCCATCATGATGGCGATTGACGTGAGCGGGAGCATGTCAACTCCGGATGTAGTGTGGAATGCCGGTAGCCCGCAAGTATCGCGACTCGAAGCCGCACGACGGGCGTTCAAGCTCTTTGTCGGCGGTGGCGAAGCACCGGACGGAACCACCTTCGATCCGCGGCCGGGCGATTCGGTCGGTCTCGTCACATTCGCCGCCGTACCGCAAACCGCATGTCCTCTCACGCTCAATCACTCCGTGCTGTTCAAAGTGGTGGACGAACTGGAACCAAAAGGGGGCGTGGACGCCGGCACAAATATCGGCGATGCGCTCACCGAAGCCGTTGACCGGCTAGACGCGGTGAAGAGCAATCGCAAGGCCAAGGTGCTGATTCTGCTCAGCGATGGCGAACACAACATCTTCAAGGAAGACACGCCAGGAGCGAAGCAACCCGGCATTGATCGCACAATGAAACCGCGTGAAGCCGCGCAACTGGCCGCTAACCTCGGCATTCGCGTGTATACGATCGATACGGGGGGGGATCCACCACCTGGCGCTCCGCCTGATGTTGTTGCTCAGCGCTTGGCTGGCCGCGAATCGCTCAAGCAAGTGGCCGAAATGACCGGTGGAAAGTCGTTCGCTGCCACAAGCGGCAATGAATTACTGGCGGCTTATCGCGAGATCAGCACACTGGAGAAGGGCCGGGAAGTCGCACCCATTTATCGGCGTTATTTCGAATACTATCCCTGGTTCGCAGGTGTCACGCTCGTCTTGTTGTTGGTGGCGCACGTGCTGGAACGAACACTGCTGCGCGTCGTAACGTGACAGAAGACAGAGGACAGAAGACAGAGAACAGAGATTGCTGTTGAAAGGTTCGCAAAGGAGAAATCAAAAGAACGCCTCACCGCCGCGACACCGCTAACGCGTCTTGCGGCGAGTGAGAGGTTCTGTCCTCTGTTCTCTGTCTTCTGTCCTCTGATCTTTGGGGCTGACGGAGATGGAAATCACGGCGCTGGTATTAACTGGCCGGTGGGTGCAGCTCGAACCGCTCGCGGAGGAACACCGCGAGGGCTTGCGCGTCGCGGCCAATGACGACCGCATCTGGGAACATATGACTGCGGGTGCTTGTGGATCGGAGTTCGATCGCTTCTTCGATGACATTTTTGTTCAACAACGTGCCGGCAAGCGTGTGCCGTTTGCGGTGCGGCTGCTTGCAAGCGGCGAACTAATCGGCAGTACGAGCTACCTCGATCCGGTTCCGCTGCACAAGCGCGTCGAAATCGGGGCAACGTGGTACCGGCCGGATATGTGGGCTAGCGTCGTCAATCCTGAGTGCAAATTACTGCTACTTGCGCACGCGTTCGATACACTCGGCTTCAATCGCGTGCAACTCGTCACTGATCTGCGGAACACTCGATCCCAGGCTGCCATCGCAAAGCTCGGCGCAACGCGCGAAGGCGTGCTTCGTTCGCACATGATTACTCGCGGTGGACGAGTCCGTGATAGTGTGCTGTTCGCCATTGTCGCAATGGACTGGCCGCAGGTGAAGGAACGACTGATGACACGACTTGCGGCATTCGAGACGAAAGAGTAAGAGACCGCCCACCGGCGAATACGATGACGCTAGAGTGCTTACCATTGCTTTTCATTTGCGACGAGACCATACTGGGCGAAAGAGACCCCGCACCCCACGCGACAATCCTCATCGTGGGCAAACATCCCTCTTCAAAAACCCGCCACGCCCGGATCGTATGAAAGGGTGAGATGAAGATCACAAACGTCACCCGGTGCCCCAGCGCGGCAGTTTCGTGCCGATTCATCTTGTTGGCTGCATTACTCCTGATCCCAACTCTGCTTTCTCCAAGCTCTGGACGATGCGACGACAAAAAGACCCCCACACCCGTTTTGAAGGGTCAGGCCGCGGAGGATCTGGTGCGGTTGAAGCGCGAAGTGGATGCACTCGAAATGCTTTATCACCTGGAACCTACCAAGGCCCAACTCCCGGCTTTGCTGAAAATTGCCGAACGAACCGCAGCCAAACCCTCCGCGACCAAAGAAGCCAGCGCTTCTCCCGAATATCTGAAAACGCTTCAGGATTTGCGAAACGCGCTCGTCCATGATGATGAGGAACAGATCGGAACACTCTTTCAGAAACTCGCAGAAATTGAAGACGCCCAGCCGACGGAGATTGCCGAGGCGTTCGATCTGACCCCCGCTGCGATCAAGGAGGCACCCTCCGTACTCAAACTCCTGACCCCGGCGCAGGTGGTCTCTTTCCTCGCCGCGATGGATAACGAGGTGCCGGACCCGGTCGAGCGGATCTTGTTCACATTGAGCGAAGGCGAAGAACTCGATGCGGAAGACTGGAAGTCCCTACGCGATGAAACCGCCCAGGAAGTGACCTGGCTCATGCACGGATTCAACAACAACGCCGAGACGGCGAAAACAACGAAGGCCGTGAGTGACCTCTTGGATCGCGGGCATCGTCTCAAGGGTGACGCCTTGAAGAAGGAGCTCGACAGCATCGAGCAAGCCGCACGGAAACTGACTGGCGGGGTAAGTCCGATCGTTGTGCTTCAACACTATATGGAACGCGAACTGGCCGAGTTACTCTCAAACCCCCAGATTGTCACTGTCCTGAAAGCCCGCCTCGAGCAGATGAAAAAATAAATGGCATTTCGGAACCTGAGGCGCGGTCGTGTGGTTGATGTCTAGTAGCTCGATCGTGGGCAGGCCGCCCGCCTGTCTCACTCCCAACCGGAACAGGAATGAGATTGTGAGCCCTGAGTGCCAGGCCATTCATTTGGAAAGGTGAAATATGTTCGCACTCCGGTTATCGGTCGCTGTGCTCATTGCAGCCGGTATGCCAACGGTTGTGCGTGCCGCCCATTCAACGAGCCACGCGGCACATGCTCACCACGCAGCACCTGCGCATCACGCAACCGCGCATCACGCGGCCGTTGTCCACCATGCAGCACCTGCGCACCAGGCAGGAGCCAAACACCACTCGGCGCCACCACGGAAGAGCCCGCATCACTCGACGCCGCATCATCCGAGCGCTCCCAAACACAAAGTCGCGACTCCCAGCAAACCCAAAGCCATCGTCCATCACCAGACACGGACATACCGGCAAAATCATTCGACAACGGTGATTAACCGGACCAATAACTACTACATTACGCGAATCTACAACCGCCCCCATCGCACGAATCGAGCGTATTACCACTCGCGCCATTCGTACTACGTCGGCAAATACAACTGGCGGTCGAGCCGGTATTCCCGACGTCACCATCATCATCACCGCCACATCGTTCGCGGGATCGTCGAAGCCACTTCGGGAACGCCCGCAACCGGCAACGTGAAGGTCAAGGTCGTGCCGCCGTCAACGACTCGCTTCCGTTATGGAATGGCATTGAGAATCCCGAAGAACGCTCCGCTGCAGAACTATCAAGTCAACAATCAAACCCGCTACGTACAGGTAACTAACGCTCGCGGTGGGCAAAAGGCGGGCGCGTTCAAAGACTTGGTCCAAGGCGAGCCGGTTCTGATCCTCACTCCGAAAACGGGTAACACTCTGGCTCAGGCAATTGAAATCTTCCCCATGAAGAAGTGAGTTGCGCCGAGGCACCACGGAGAATGCCGAGGATGCAGAGAGGAAGAGAAAGTCATAAAAACTCTTCTCTGCGTTCTCCGTGGTGAATCTCGGAGCTTTCCATGACCCGTCGCCTTGCCGCCGAGCTGTTCGGTACGTTCGTTCTCGTCTTCGCCGGGACCGGGGCGATTGTGTTCGACTCGGTGAACCCCGGCAAGATCGGTCACCTCGGTATCGCACTCACCTTTGGGCTCGTGGTCCTGTCGATGGCTTACGCTGTCGGCAGCGTGTCGGGTGCTCATCTCAATCCAGCAGTGACGGTGGGGTTGTGGGCAGCGTGCCGCATGCCCGGTCGTCAGGTTCTACCGTTCGTCACAGCGCAATTCGCCGGCGCGTTCGCCGCCAGCGGACTTCTCTTCGCGATGTATCCGGAACACCCGACGCTTGGTGCGACACTTCCGCATGGCCCGGCGTGGCACTCCTTTGTGCTGGAAGTGTGGCTGACGGCAGTGTTGGTGTTTGTCATTCTTGCCGTGAGCGCTGCAGAACCGAACGTGCGGGTGCTAAGCGGCGTGATCGTTGGCGCTGTGATCGCGCTGGAAGCGCTCTTTGCCGGACCGATTTCTGGGGCGAGCATGAACCCGGCCCGGTCGCTGGCACCAGCGGTCGCGTCGGGTTCGGTTCAACACCTCTGGGTTTATCTCGTTGCCCCGATGGTTGGAGCCGCGCTGGCCGTGCCGACCTGCGCATTGATTCAACAGCCCGGTTGTTGCCGCGAAGGAGCCTGCCGATGAGTGAACGAAAGATTCGCGTGTTGTTCGTGTGCGTGGAGAATTCGAATCGCAGCCAGATGGCGCAGGCTTTCGCCGCGATGTACGGAGGGGATCGCGTCGAGTCGCTGTCTGCCGGCAGCCGGCCGAGTGGGAGGGTGAACCCGAAGGCGATTACGGCAATGGCGGAGCTCGGTTACGATCTGAGTTCGCACGCCTCGAAAGGATTGGATGATTACAACGGCACCGAGATCGACGCAGCAGTAACAATGGGCTGCGGAGATGCCTGCCCCCTGGTGAAGGCCAAACACCGATACGACTGGCAAATTCCCGATCCGCGCGAAATGCCACCAGAGGAGTTTTGCAAGGTCCGCGACCTGATCGGCGAGAAAGTGAAAGGGTTGCTAAAGGAATTGCTCGAAGATGCGAGGGGTTGAAACCGGTTTCAACCCCTGAAAGTATTCTCACTCGCCAAAGAGTACGGGCTGGCGTTCGGTCGGGGTCAGTTCACCGCTCACTACGCTCGTTCGTGCTCCCACGCGTTCCGCATCCGCGGCGTGGGGATTTCCGGCGCGAGCGTGTACTTCTGCAAGATAGACCCGCACACGCGAATCGCGCGGTTTCAGCTCTTTCGCGTCCAGGAGCGCCCGTAGCGACTTGCAGAGCATTTCTTCGCAGAACACCTCATCTCGGTCTTTCATGTTGTCCTGCTGCTTCACGAGCAACAGCAACCCAACGCCGCGATGAAACAGTTCCCCAAAGCGGTCGTTTCTTCGCTGGGCAATTTCCATGAGCTTGATGTGCGCCGTGACAAGATGTGGTTGCAGCGCGGGGCTCTCCTGAGCATCGGTGGCGAACCGCTCATACTGAAACTTCGCTTCCGCCTGCTGACCGCAACGCAAATGGAGTTCCGCGAGTTGAAGCCGGAAGAGTGGTTGATCGGGGTGCGTGCGAACGTAGGCATCGAGATGAATGGCCGCGCCGCGAATGTCATCTTGTGCGAGACACTTCGTCGCGAGAGTTAACGAATCTTCTTCTTCCGGAGGAGCTGTTGGGGGGGCGGGTGGTTGTATCGCAGCGGCACGCAGCACTTCGGCTGCTGGCGGAGGTGATTGCGGAATTGGAGCCGCAACCCGGATCGGCGTATTCTGCGGAATGGGATTTTGCGCCATCGGTGCTGGACGGAACGATTCACAACCAGCAGCGAAGATCAACAACAAACAGACAGCCCAAGCCCGCATCGCGTTCCCTCCGATGGTAGCGGAGAGATCGACGGCACGGGTTGTATTGATTTACGCAACTGCGCGAAGCTGGCGAAGTTTAGCGCGAAGTTGGGTAAACTGTGCGCGTTGTATCGCAGTTGCAGCCGCACAAATTCGCCTGCTTCACCCATGTCTTTTTGCTTCACCCGGAAGTGGCTCCGAGGTACTCTCAATTCGCCCCACTCTCTGGAGTCCTGCCAATGCAATCCCGTCGAGAATTCAATTCCACGCTGATCGGTTCCGCGCTCACCTTCGGGCTGATTGAAATGCTCTGGACACGCGATCTGTTCGCCGATACCGCCAAGCCGACCATTCAGAAGTGGCTCTCGGAACTGGTCGAGATGACCAAAGATCTCCGCGGGCAGAAAATCACCGATCTGCAATTTCAGACGAAGATGGAAGACCTCTACAAGCGCGTGCCGCTGCCCGATCTTTGCACGCTCATCAAACTCGACGAAGTGGAGAAGAAGACCAAACTGCCCGATAACGGCGCCGCGAACCTCGGCTTCGATCTCTCGAAGGTGGAGGGGCTCCCCGGGAATCTCGGTTTCGGCAAACAGATTTTCGGCTGCAAGAAGGGCCGGTCCATCGTGCCGCACGGTCACGCGAATATGTGTACTGGCTTCATCGTCCTGAAAGGCAAGTGGCGCGGCCGACACTACGACCGCGTGGAATCGCACAAGGATCACTACGTCATCAAGCCGACCATCGATCGCAGCTTCGGACCTGGTGAGCTATCAACCATTTCCGACCACAAGGACAACGTTCACTGGTTCCTGTCGGAATCGGACGTGGCGTTCATCTTCAACGTCCACATCATCGGCTACGACAAGGCGATCAAGGAAACCAGCGGCAGGCTCTACCTCGATCCGGATGGCGAAAAGCTCGCTGGCGGACTCATCAAAGCGCCGAAGATGACCTCTGCCGACTGCCACCGCAAGTATGGGTGAGACTGAGGCACAGAAGACAAGAAGAGAATTGGACGGGATAACAGGATCAACACGATCAGAATCTATCGTGTTGATCCTGTTATCCCGTCCAATTCTCTTCTTGTCTTTCGCGGTTACTTCTTCCCAAAGCAATAGAGTTGTGAGTCGCCGCGGATGAACACCTTGCCATCGGCAGCGGCGGGGCTGGCGTAGACCTTCTCGCCCAGCGACACCTTCGGTGACTCCTCGAACTCCTTATCGGCCTTCACAACCGCCACTTCCCCCTTCTCCGAGACCACGAGGATCTTGTCCCCGACGAGTACAGGTGACGCGGTGACGTCCGTGTTGAACACACGTTCCGACCACACCGGCTTGCCGGTCTTGGCGTCGGCGCAGGTGGCGATTCCCTTGTCGCCAATCCAGAAGAGGTGATTCCCCTTCACCAGAACGCAGGGAACGTAAGGCGTTTCCTTCTTCAGGTCCCATGCCTTCGCGGGTTTCTTGCCGGACGGGTCAATGGCAATCATGTAGCGTGACCCACCGCCATCGCCGCAGTACACGACAATCAGCCCGGCCGCGTACACGGGACAGCCAACGACGCGCAGCGGCATCTCGCCCTTCGGCCACGCGATGGCGTATTCCCAGTTCACATTGCCGGTTTTTGGATCGTAAGAGGTGAGCGCGGTGGTTGTGCCGAGGACGAGTTCCGCCGGCTTGCCCGACCGTTCCAGAATGAACGGCGTGGAGTAACTCGCTCGGTAGTGTTTCCGCTCCACGAACCACTTCTTGTCGCCAGTCTTAATGTCGAGCGCGACGAGTTCCGCATGCTGGTCGTCGTCCACGTTCACGAACACGAGGCCATCGTGAACGATCGGCGAGAAGCCGGGCCCATGCTGGCTGACGTAGCTGCCCAGCGATGTCCGCCACAGTTCCGTGCCTTTCAGGTCGTAGGCATACAGGCTCACACCACTGCCGTCCCACCACTGGCAATAAATCTGCTTGCCATCACAGGTGGGCGTGCCGGAAGCCAGCGAGTTCTTCGGGTGCGGCTTGCCTTTTTCGCCGGGTAATTCCTTCGTCCAGTCGATGCTTCCATCGGATGCATTCACACAGATCAGCATCCGCGTCTTGCCGTCTGTGGAAGACGACTGAAGGTAAATCTTGCCGCCGACAACGATCGGCGAACCGTTCCCCTTCCCGGGCAGCTTGGTCTTCCACAGCGGCTTAGCCGGGTTGATGTCCGGCAGAGGACCTTCGGCGATCCCGGTGCCGTTGGGTCCGCGGAATCGCGGCCAGTCGGCGGCTTGAGAGGAGACAAGGGTGAGAGCCAGTGCAAAGCAAGTCACAAGACAGAAACGGATCATTGGCAGAATCCCGAAGGGGTGAAGAACGGGCGGGAGGGTAGTGGATTATCGCAAACCACCGTTGGGATGCAACGGGGTGAATTATGAGACCAGCAAGCCAGCCCAAACCACGTCGCGTTCACCCCGCGAGCTCGCTCCAGAAGCGAATCGGGCGTACGTCCAGCGGCGGCGTGTGCCATCGCGCCACCCCATGAAATTCATGGGAGAAGTAACTCAACAGGTCTTTGCCGTAGGTAATGATGTCCGTCTGGTGCACGGAGAACACCGGGTTCCCCGCATGGGCGGGGTCGGTGGGAATGTACCGATGGCCATAGATCGGAACGAGCTGCGGCGCTTTCGCAACGGCTTGAGTGGCGAACTGGAAGGCGTCTTCCAGTGATCCCGGCCGTGGACCCCACCCAGACAGCCAGAACGCGCTATGCTGAATGTCGAACTGCATCCCCTCAAGCGGCCAGGCCAGATCACCGCGCAACCGGCCCTCGTCACCGTCTCGCCAGTCGGGAAATCGGTCCCCGACTGGCAAACCGGTTTGGAGAAGAGCACGCAGGTCTGGAGGGAAATGAAAACCGAATCGGTATTCCGCGTCTTTCGCTTCCACTTCGGTCAAGCCACCTTCAACGATGATGTCGCGATCGCTCAGTTCGGCGAGGAGTCGCGTCCATTGTTCCTGCTCTCGCTTCCGCGACATGACTTCACCCGCCTCTGAGCAACCGGGCCACGGAACGAGTTTGTTCGAAGTGATCCATCACCAAGATCGCCACCACTGTCAGCGGTATCGCCAGGAACATGCCCGGAAGGCCCCACAGCAAGCCCCAGAAAGCCAGCGAACCGAGAATCACCAGCGGACTGACGCCGACGGCATTACCGATAATCATCGGTTCGATCACCGACGCCGAAGCAATGTGCCACGCTAGCAACAACCCGGCAGCCACAAAGGGTTCCCACGTTGGCCCAAACCATAGAAACGCGAAACCCACCGGCAACGCATATGCGATCACTGTCCCAATATACGGGATGAAATTGCACAGAAACGTAAGCACCGTCCACAGAAGGGCAAACTTCACCCCCACGAGCCACAGCACGAGCCCAATCGGCATCGCAAGAAGCAGACTGGACTTCACCTTCGCTTTCAGATAACTGATGACGGCTGCGTTCACCTGCCCGGCGATTTGCAGGATATCGTCCGCTCGTGCCGGAGCATAGGCGCCTCGAATGCGGTCGGGAAGACGTGAGCCTTCGAGCAATAAGAAGAGCAAATAGAGCGCGATAACGCCCGCCTCCAACACGGCATTCGCCGACAGCGAGAGGACTGCGCCGACGAACTGCGCCAATCGTTCGTTGATGCGTGTTTGCGTTGGTTTGCTATCGTCACCTGGCACCACCCACGGCGCGTGCGACGCGATCGCCTGTTCCACACTCGCCGACAATTCCGATGCCCGCCTTTGAAGTGCGGGGAGATCGTCCTGGAGTTCGAGGAGGCTGGCGTAAGTAATGAAGGCGAACGCGACCAACACACCTGCGGTGGACCCAGCAAGGATTGCAAGCGATGTCGGCGTGCCGACGTGATGCCGCAATCGCGAGTGATATGGCATCAGCACGTACGCGAGGAACGCGGCGATCAAGAGCGGACGCAACACCGGCGCCAACTGGAGAAGCAAATACCAGCCAGCTGCGGCCCCAATCAGGACGAAGACGACCGTGCGGAGGGTGTCCGGCTCGCGCCACTTTGGTTGTCGCGGCGTGAGCGGTGCTTTCTCCGCCTCAAGCGAATACGGGGCGCTCATCGTCAGCCTCTTCGATTGCGGCAACCTCAACCGAGGATTTCAACACAGCAAGTCGGCATCTTATCTTCTCACCACAAGCGGAACCATCGCACTCACTCGAATTCTCATCCGGGCGTCGGCACTTGTGACACGATGTGTTGCAAAGCGATGCAGGACCGCTCGATTTCCAAGCAATCGCCGCGGCTCAGCCAAGTCATTCATGAAAGAGGCGTGAACACGAACTGCGGCAAAACCTGCGATTTACAGTAAATTCACGCGAAACCTCCCGCCCGGCCCCGGTGTTGCATAGTATAGTTGCGTGTAAGGTCACCGAAGTTAGCCGGAACTACCTTTGGCAGACCGAGAGCAGAACTTTCCCACCCCTGCTGTTCGCAATCGAACCGGCTTGGAACACCGGCTCGATCAACCAAAGGCGCGAACAGTCCTCAAGGTGCTTGGCAGTCCGCGGCTGGCGGGTTTGCACTTGCGGGTCGTTCGTGTGAAGAACACGTGCGATTCCAAGGCAACCGTCCGGTGACCAAGCGCCGAATGCGGACAGACACGGACCGATGTCGATGAAGCGGGCGACTTTCCCGCCGCTTTCATCCACGGACCATCAGAAAGACACGGCCTCCCGCTAAAGTAGCCGCGAGCTGGTTTGCCAGCTTCCGGCCGCTCCAACGGATGGGTTGCCGTGCGCCCTCATCCCACTCTCCTCGTTTCGTCCTTGTGGCGGAACAGTGTGGGTTGATTTCACCTGTGTTCTGGAGACGATGCGTGTTGGATTTTCTTCTTGCTCGTCGGCGAATGGTGTTGGGCGGCTTCGTGTTTGCCGCTGTCGGGATGCTTGCCGTTCACCCGACGTGGGCAAGTTCGATCGGTGCGGACGTGTGGAATATGCCCAGTCTGAAGGAAGAACTTCGCGCGAACACCGAAGAGGCGAGCGTCCTCGCCAATCAGGACGACGAAATCCGCCATCGTATCAGCTTGAAGGAAGTCATCATCGCGGATCTGCTCGCCAATCGGATCACGTTGGCGGAAGCCACCGAACAATTTACCGTGATGAACGCATCCCGGCCCCAGTATATGACCATGATTCGCTCCTCATTCCCCGGCGAAACGGATCAGGAAAAGTTTGCCCGCAACGTCATCTCCTTCGCTCTTCTGCGGGTCAAACCGCAAGAGCGAGACGCTCTGAACCATCGACTGGAGAAAGAACTCCACCTGATGCTGACTGGCTCGGCCGTTCGTGGACACAGTTGATGGTGCCTCACCGGTTCGGCTGCTCCGGATGGAAACGCGAACCGTCGCTCGTCCTCGCTGAAAATGCCACCCCCTCTCACCCACTCCCACCGGCGGTTGCAATCCGCCGTCGGGATTTCCGCCCTCTCGTTTTTCAAACCGCCCATTGTTCGGGTTGATGTTCCTCGGCATGGAAGCTGAATGACCGCTGAACCCGACAACAACCCCGAGGGTTTTCTTCATGACCGCGATTCGCCGACCTGGCGCTGTATCTGCCACTGTCCTCGTTGGACTGGTGTTAAGCCTCGTGACTGCTCAAATGGTCGCCCCCGAGTGGTCCCAGCGCACGGGCCTGGACGTATGGAACCTACCAGCGCTCGACGAACAACTCCGGAAAGCCATCGAGGAACGCGATGAAATGCTGGTCTTCGAGGAACAGTCCATAAAACGACGCGAAGCCGCCAACCAGATCTCCAAGAAACTCATCGAAGGCCTCCCACTGGCGGTTGGCACCGATGAGATGATGGAGGTATATCAGAACGATCACGGCGTCATGATCACTCTGGAAACAATGCACCCTCGATTGCCGACCATGCGCCACCGGATCGCCCGCTTTGCCATTGATCGCGTCAAGCTCAGGCTCAAGGATGATCCGAAACGGTGTCAGGTTGTGACCGATCGCCTGGAAGTCGAATTCAAGCAACTCGATGCCTCCCCGGAACTGGAACCGCGCTAAGGCGCAGGCGCGGAATCGTCGGTCGGGTATTCTGGTGCCATGACCGACGCTCCCGCGTTCTTTCGGGCCATCGAAGCGAACCCAGCCGACGATACACCACGGCTGGTCTTCGCCGACTGGCTCGATGAGAATGGCACAACCGACGCCGACCACGCTCGCGCCGAATTCATTCGTGTGCAATGCGAACGGTTCCACGAAGAGGATACCGAACGCCGACTCACACTGGAATCGCGCGAGAATCAACTCGCCACCGAACACGGCCCTGCGTGGGCCACAGTTTGGCCCACGCCGCTCACCTATCCAACTTACCGCCGCGGTTTTCTCGATCCGGTGCGCCTTGGCCCGGCATTCATCCGCTGCGCGGAGCAGCTTGCCGAAGTGATGCCGCTGTTCCATCTCCGCATATACAAAGCTCGCGTCGTGATGAAGTCCCTCGCAGCATGTCCGCAGCTTGCATTCGTCCGTCAGCTCACAATGCTTAGCAACGTGCTTCGCAACGCAGACATAACCGCGCTGGCGGCATCGCCACACCTCGGCAATCTTCAGCAACTCGATATGTCCGAAAACAAGATCGGCATTCGCGGCGCAACCGATCTCGCATCGGCATCGCTTCCTTCCTTGCAAATACTCCGGCTCACGAATAATCCGATCAAGGATCGCGGATTGCTCGCGATTACGCAGGCTCGTTGGCGATCGCTTGACTGCCTGGATGTGATGCGCTGTGATTTGCAGCGTGCTGGAGTGATCGGTCTTGCGGAAAGTCCGCTCGTCTCGCAACTCACAACACTTCAGTTATCGGGGAACTCCTTGGTTACAACGGACGCGTGGATCGCACTCGCCCGGGCACCAATGCAATGCCTGCAACGCCTCGATCTGAGCAACGCAGCCGTCACGGATGAAGTCGCGGGGGCTCTCGCCACGAACACATCACTGACAAACCTCCGCATACTCCATCTGGGTGCCTCGACAATGACCGACCGCGGCGCGGGGGCCATCCTGAACTCGCCGCACCTCTGCAACCTGACGCGACTCCACATTCCGGAAAATCACCTCGACGCGAACTTACGTGACCAACTCCGCACGCGATTTGGAAACGGCTTCAATCCGCGATGGTGAGCACGACCTATGGTTGCTCTCCACGGATTATCGTGGCACGATGAGTCGGGAGGTCACGATGCCTGCTGCGATTTTGCAAGACCTGTTCGGCGCACACGACCTGGAAGATTTTCCTGGGTTGTTTCCTCGCTGCGCTCGCCGGATTGTTCGGGAGTGCGGGAACGCTGGAATCAAGCGAGTCAAAATGCGGCCGAGAGTCGGCGGATCGAAGCCCTTCATTCCGCGCGTGACGATTATCGGTTACTCCTCACCGGGCACATCCGTCTGTTGGAAGACTACTTGGCTCTCGCGACCTTCACCGAAAGTTTTTTGGAGTTGATCCGTTGCGGGTGGAAGAGTTGAAGGAAGCAGCGAACGAGTTGAAGGCACTCCATGACGAGCTATTCCCTCGCTGGCAAACTGCGGACGACTTACACCAACTCTTGGTCGACAAGTTTTCGCTCGCAGCAGACAAACTCCGCGAACTTGCTGCAACACATCCACCGCCCACATCCTGGATGGAAGAAACCATTGATCCATTCTCTGACTGAGGCAGCGCCATGCCCGCGCCCCTCGGTCAGGGTCGGATTGTGTGGGTCACTATACTCGATTCACACGGCGGAATGCCAAGTCGCGACCCGCCGTAATTCTGATGGCGACCGGCGATATTGATGCAACCGGCGATGTTTAGGTTGCTGCAATCACTACCCTGGTTGGGCAAGCCCCGTTCTCCGAAACAGTTGAGCTACCGTCGGCTACTGCGGGCCATCCGCAGACCAAACTCAAGAAGCCCTGTGAAGTCGTTTGCTCATGGGTCGTCTCGGTGCCGACAGCACAAGTTCGTGACAGTGGCGGCTTCGTTCCGCCCGATGTGCTCGCCGAGATTCTCGCCAAAGTCCAGCGTCTAAACTGACGCTGATCCGCGATTGAACACCCCCATCTGACTTGGCGCCCCCACTTCCGCATCGACATCGCCAAGCGGGTCAATGCGGACGGTGTAGCAATAAGCCGAACAAACCCGCTCGCACCACGACGCAAACTCCGCTCGCGTCCACTCGAACCGATGGTCCGCGTGCCGGAACTTCCCGGCCGGCAAGCCTTCAAATCGCACGTTGTACTCGCGGTTTGGCGTGGTCAGGACAACAACACGCGGGCGTGTGCAACCAAACAGCACACGCTCGAAAGCACTCAGTCGTGGAAGATCGAGGTGCTCGATCACTTCCACCACCGCAGCTGCGTCGAAGCCCTCCGTGCGTGCATCGCGATACGTAAGCGCGCCGTGAAGCAGCTTCACCCGTTCTTTCATGTTGTCTGGTAAACGCTGCCGGTCGAGTCGCTGGCGGGCAATTTCCAGGCTGCGCGCCGACACATCCAGGCCAACCACTTCGGTGAAATGCGGGTCGGCAGCGAGCAATCGCAGGAGCTTTCCTTCGCCGCAACCGAGATCGAGCACGCGTTTCGCCCCACTGGCTTGCAGCACAGCGAGCACGGCCGCGAGTCGGCGTTCGTGCAGGCTCACGCGTGCTTCGAGTCGTTCTTCGGCGAGGTCGCGTTCGACCGCGACTTCGTCCGGATCACTGTCATCGTCGGTTGCGAGGTGCGCAAGCACGGACTTCACCAGCTTTCCCTGTCGCCGCAGGTAGCGGGTTGCGATCTGTTCTTTTTCCGGATGCGTTGCCAGCCACCCTTCGCCGTGGCGAAGCAATTTCTCCACCTCATCGTGGCTGACCCAGTAGTGTTTCTCGTCGTCCAGCACGGGTATGAGAACGTACAGATGCGAGAGCAGATCCGCCAGCCGCACAGTCGCGGCGAGTTCGACGGTGAAGTACGGCGAACCGCCCCACTCCGGGAATTGTTCATCCAGAGGATGCCGGTGAGCGGTGACAGCGTAACCGAGCGGCTCAAAGAGCGCGCGTAAGAATGCTTCCCCACCACGCCGACACGGCAAGGCCGTGACGCGAGCAGCGAGCGGTAGCGGCGTTTCCGCAAGTTCGGGCTTCTGCTTGCAACTGCCTGCCAGCGCAGTGCCGAACACCTGCGCAATGGCGACACTCAGGAACGACGAAGCGACATACGGTCGGTCGTTGACGTACTGCGCGAGCAGTTCATTGCCACTGTTGTGGCGTTGCCGAGCGAGACCAACCGGATCGACATCGAGAAGGAGTGCCGCGGTGCAGCGTTCCTCCGTCGCGTCCGGATAGAAGACATGAGCCTGGCCGAACGTGAGATCGAACGATTGCACCTTTTCCGGGTGCTTGTGAAGCAGCCAACCGAGATCGGTGGCTGGGGAGCGAGTCGTGGTGATGGTGAGAAGCATACGCTGCGCGTTGTGTCGAGTGTGCCGAACGTGCGGACTGGGCGATCAGCGCACTCTGGCGACGGTATAACTGTTGCGCCAAGTGGTTGGCCGCACACCACCCTTCGGAACATATTGAGAGGAATCGCCCGCGAAGGGTTCACATATTGGAAGTTCCAAGTTTCAAGTTCCAGAAGTTCCAAGTTGAACCGGACAGTTTGTCTGAGCACCGTTAACTTGGAACTTGAAACTTGGAACTTCCATCTTGGAACTTGGAACTGCTGTGGGAGCCGCCGATGTTTCCCGTCGTCGCGCTGTCGCTCATTTTGACGCCGGGGGGCGATCCGCTCGGCCCGAAGAAGTACCCGCCGGTGTATATCCCCACCGAAGCTCCCTTCGGTTATCTGTATCAGCCGACGTACGACGTTCGCATTGCGCCACGCGAACCGGCCACGCTTTACCAACCCAAAGCGGGCGATATGCTCCTGATGAGCAACACCACGCCGTTTTGGACGGCGTTGTACCGTCTCGCATATACCGGTCGGCCCGGTCATGGCGGAATTGTCGTGACGATGGCCAATGGCGAACTTGGTGTGCTGGAAGCCGGCTTTAACGACACAACCTGGACCCGCATCACGCCACTCGCCTACAGGCTCGCGCAGTATCCCGGCACGATTTGGATTCGCCAGCGGCTCGTTCCCCTGACGCCAGAACAAAACGCACGACTGACCGAGTTTGCGCTGGTGGCGGAGAACACGCGCTACGCCACCTTCCGGTTTGCACTTCAGATCACGTCCTTTAGTGGACGCGGACCGCTCCGGACCGCAGTCATTGGCGGACCGCGCGGACCGGGCCACCGGTTGTTCTGTACGGAGGCAATGCTCGAATCCGTGGTCTATGCGGGGCTGATCGATCCTCGCTTCGTCAGGCCCGGCGCCACGTACCCACAAGACCTCTTCTACGATCGATCGCGGAACCCATACATCGATCGGCATCCTCCCCTGGCTGGTGGGTGGGCCCCACCAGCTCAGTGGACGCCGGTCGTTGGCTGGTCGGCACGCGGAAAGTACGTCCCCAAGCCGCCATCACCCTGGCCCGCCGGCCCCGCCGAAGTGATTTACCCAGTCCCGAGCGACCCGAACAATCCGCCGACACCCGTCATCGTTGGGAATGTCCCCGGCGAACTTCGCCCGGTCGCACTCGTCGAGCATCCCCCGCAATGGATCGGCCTGTTCGACAGGCCACCCCTGTTGCGCCGCCGCCGCTAACAGTTCGGCCGTGGTCAGCTTCGTCGCGGGGATTGCAAACCGACGCTCCACGAGTGCACGCACAATCTCCGCGATCCGTTCGACCGTCTCCGCGTTACTCGCCCCGCTTGCTTCTAGCTTGGTCAACTCCGTCAGTGCCCACTCACCCGGTGGGATCGGTTTCGCTCTTCGCGAGCGAAGCCGCGCCGCAAGCACCACCAGCACGCACATCAGGCCAACTGCGGCCGCAATCCACGGAAGCACAAGGGGCTGAGTGGGTGGGATAATGGGCGGTGGTACATCCTCGGGTGGGGTGACGGGTCGGGCTGCGTTCGGGTCCGCTTCCGCAACGGTCTTCGTCACGTTGACCGCAAGCGCCGGCCCACCGACAAGCTGATCGTTCACCGTAAATGGGGCGAAGGTCACGAGCAGTTCGCCGGGAATATACGGATCGAGCCGATAGACTTGCCGCCACTGTTCGCGGCCTTCTGGTAACGGCGTGAGAACGGCCGAGCCTTCGGATCGAATACGCCATGCGGCGTGGGCGTCGGCGCTGAGGAGTTGCTTGGGAGGCTCGACGCGGAGCGGCGCTGGTCCCTCAATGGTGAGTGTGATGCGAACGGAATCGGAGAGCGTAACGGTCTTCTTGTCGGCTTCCGCGTTGGCGCGAATGCCCCGGGGCTGAGCCTGAAGAAAAGGACTGAGCAACAGCACAACCCCCGCGACGAGCGCGAGGCGTCGGCTTTCATTCCGCATTCCGCATTCCGCATTCCGCATTTCTATCCGTGCCTCCGGCGGCGGTCGCGTTTGCGGAAGAAGTTCAACAGCGCGTCGAAGTGGTCGCCTTCAGTTCCCGCTTCGATCAAGTCCGCCTGACATGACCGTGCCAAGCGAGCAAATGCCTCATCCCGCGCGCGAGTATTGACCGCGAACTCCTCGCGAACGCGAGAACTGCTCGTATCCACGAGAATCTGCCGGCCGGTTTCCGCATCCTGAAATCGGATGAGCCCAACCGCCGGCCACACGCGCTCTCGGGGATCGCTTGTGCGGACTGCGATGAGGTCGTGCTTGTGAGCGGCGCGTCGAAATGCGGATTCGTAGTTGCTGCCGACGAAATCGCTCATCAGGAACACAATGGCCCGTCGCCGTTGCACTTTGTTGAGATAATCGAGGGCCGCGCCGAGGTTCGTGCCGGGGTGCTTGGCGTCGAAGGCGAGAATGTCGCGGAGCAACCGTAGAACGTGCCGCGGGCCTTTGTTCGGCGGAACGTAGCGTTCCACTTCGGAAGAGAACGCGAGTAAGCCCACGCGATCGTTATTGCTGACTGCACACAGCGCAAGAAGCGCCGCGAGTTCCGCTGCGGCCGAACGCTTGGTCAGTTGCTGTGTGCCGAAACCCTGACTGGCGGACACATCCACCGCCAGGATCATCGTCAGTTCGCGTTCTTCGACAAAGCGTTTGATGAAGGGATGCCCAACGCGAGCGGTTACGTTCCAGTCGATGGTTCGCACATCGTCACCGGGCTGGTATTCGCGCACTTCTTCAAACGATAACCCCGCCCCTTTGAATGCGGAGTGATACTCGCCGCCGAGCAGCGTCTGCACCAACCGCCGGGCACGCAGGTGCAATCGGCGAACCTGTCGCAATACATCTGCGGGAAGCATCGCACCTCGCTGTTGGGAAAGTGACTCCGTTCGTGTATCTTACGGCGAAGACTACCCTTCTGTTATCACTTGGTGCCCTATGCCACGCGAGACGGACAGTCAGTTAGTCGAGCGAGAGTTCCTCACACTACCGGTGTGGGATCAGCTCGATGCGCAGACAGCAGAAACCGTTGCCCGCGCCGTTGAGCGGTGCCTGCCTGATCCGTGGAAGTTTCTCCGCATCGAGCGGCACGAAAGCGGCGATCAGAAGCGGCATGTCGCGTTCTTCGACTGGGACAACAAGGTGTTCGCGCTCATTCCCGGCAGTGAAGTTACGTTGGGCTACGATCCAGCAAGACCGAGTGAGCTTCCCCATGAATTAGTGACCGACTGGGAACAGTACGCTCGGAGCCACGCGGGCTGGGAACAAATCACCTGGGTCAAATATCTCACCGATGTTCTCTCACCGGTGCGGACAGTGAGTATGCATCCGTTTCTTATTTCAACGTCAGCGAAACGGAAGGCTCCTGGCCCGGCGGCTAACTTCCGGAAATTGGTCCAGAGTTGGGGAATGCGGTTACCAACCGCCGATGAGTGGGAACACGCCTGTTCCGCCGGAACGCGATCGTTATGGCACTGGGGCGACCACCCGGATGACCGACAGGAGAAGAACGCGTTCGGATTGGTGATTGCGACGAACACGTACCACCAGGAACCGCTCGACACACCGGGTCAGTATCGGGGCGGCGATGGCGGGGTACGCGTCCACGGCGGAGCGCACGAGCTGGAAAGTCTCGTTCCACTCTCGTCCTGGTTCCAAAACACTGCGAAGCCGGACCAGGAGGACTGGTGGGAACACACGCTCTATCGCCCCATCTATTCCCTGCCCGATAGCATGTTCGGCTAATGCGTCTCTTCGCGTCGGATAGTCAACGACACGAGTAAGGAGAAAGCGTGCCCACGGCGTTTCCAAACATCAAGCAATGGCCTTCTCCCGAGGGTTACTGGCCCGAGGTCCAGCGGCGCGGGAAGTGGCTGATGATGAGCGATACGGGTTGCGCCACCGCCTTCATCGATCTCACTCGCCGGTCACCGAAAGCCAAGCCAAACCACTCTGAATACGTTAATTCGTTCGATATTCTTCCGGACGGAAGGATCGTCGTCTCTTCAATGCTGACGAAACCGCCTCGCAAATACGCAATTCGGATTCACCCAGCGGACTGGCCCACAAAACCGACCGCAGGCGTTCTTGAAGAATACCCGAACCCCAGCGATATGCTTCTTGCAAAGGTCTGGTCTGTCTCGGGCTGCATCATCGCCTTCGATTTTCGCATTGAACGGAGCAATCCAGTCGGCACACACCAGGTATATTTCCTCGACCGCGGCAAGTTCGTCGCCGCACCCGGTTTGCCGACCGTGACATCCTTCGGCCGCGACCCGTTCGACTATCAGGTTCACACGAACGGAAAGGTCACTCTCCCAACCGGCGAAGAGATTCTAATCTGGGACGGCGACGGGTACACCTGGAACGGGAAGCGGTTCGAGTTGAGTTGGAAACTAGGCGTCAAGGAACCAGGCGGAATCGAAGGCTGGATGTCAGTTCCGTGGGGAGCAGACGGATTTTTCTACCTGTCGGAACGGCAGGTCACGTATGTCCGGCGTGGGAAACGCCCGGTTCGGGTGCATCCGGATGCCGGGAGCGTCACCTTTTTATCTCCTGGCCCGGAAGATTCGATAATCCTCTGCATGTTCAAAAATGCCAAGCGTCATATCGCTCGCGTGTGGTTCCCCGCGGATGGAACGTACATCCCTCTTTTTCGCGTGCAACTCGGTTGGCGGCCATCGACTTTGGGCGGCGACCCGCTGTACTGGAACAAGACCGCCAAGCACATCCACATCTCGCCGTTGACCACATTCCCGGATTCCGATCTCCTCGGGTTGAAGCGTATCAAGCCGCCTGGGAAGGGGTACCAGATTCCCAAGGGATGAGCCGGACCTTCACTTCGCATCGATCTTGGTTCGGGCTTGTTTTGCGGCGTCGCGAACTAATTTCTGGCGATCGGAATCCAGGCGCTTCAGACTGGGAAGGGCGGACTTCGCATCGGGACCGATCGCGCCCAGTGCAATCGCGGCCTGTCGGCGTACAGCCCACTCCGGATCCTTCAGCACCTCGGTGAGCGCTGGGACGGCATCCTTCGCCGCCGGACCAATCGAAGCCAGAGCCAGTGCGGCGTGCTGTCGTGTGAGTCCGTTCGGACTCTTCAAGAGCGGGATCAGTTCTGGTACCGCGTCGCTGGCTTCCGCGCCGAGTTGGCTGAGGCCGAGCGCTCCGCGTGCCTGCACTTCCGGATTGGAGTCGGAGAGCATCGCACGCAACTCGTCGGGACTTTTCCCCGCGTCCCGAAAGACCGACGGCGAGGACGTTTTTCCACACCCCACAAGCACAACTAAGACAAGAGCCAGGGTCGCCATCCGCATGGGTCTCCTCCTTCTTGCCGTTCACCAGGTGCATAAGAACGCGGCACGCCTGCGGTCTGACTCAGCTCAACACCAAAGGTTCGCCGGGAATGCGGTCCTTGGCGATCGAGATTGCGCGCGACACTTCATCCAGGTTGGTTCCGTCCCACCTCACGACATTGGGATGTGTGAAGTCCTGGTTGTGCGGACACACGGGCATGATGCCCAACCCCCGCGGCCGATGCCGCAGCCAGCGGAGCATGTAGTCCGGATAGTCGTCGTAAAGTAGCTTGCCGTACACCATCCCTTTGTCGCTCGTGAGATGAATGTCCACATCAGGACCGATGTGGCGCTGACACCAGCGAACTTTCTCGTCCCACGCCAGCGCGTACCGTTTCGGACCTTTGGTCAGAATGTGAATGCCGAATCCATGTTGTTCGCATAACGCAAGAATCTTCATTCCCATCGGAATTGGATCGAGGTTCAGCCACCATCCTGGCTGCGCCTTAATGAGTCGCATCCGGGCCAGGATGTGTTCCCTCAGTTCGATCTGCCACAGGTTTTCGCGTGTAATCGCCAGTTCCTCCGGCGATCGCAGCAGTTCCAAATCTCGGACCAATGCGCCATCGTAGTCGGCAAGAGAGCCGTCCATGTCGAAAAGGGCGATATCAATGCCGTCGGGGTCCATCGGATGTCTCGGAAGTGCATGGGATGAGCTACTTTCATGTTAATGTTCTGTTGAAACCTTGGGTGGGTTGTCCCCAAAGCTCTCAAACTGAGCCAGGTTAGCTCAACCATTATGCCGAATAGAACCTGACCACAGTCTGCACAGCCTTACGCCACGCGGTGAGTTTCTTCTCGCGTTCGGTGGAGGTGAGTTTCGGCGCAAATTGCGCTGCAGGCGATAGCAGAGCAGCAAGCTTCGTTTCATCTGCCAATCCCGCACCAACGGCGGCGAGGAACGCTGCACCGAGCGCAGTCGATTCACTTTCCGCTGCCCGCGCCACCGGCCGACCGAGTGCATCCGCCTGGAACTGCAAGAACCAATCGTTACGGGCCATCCCCCCATCGACTTTTAAGAGACCCACACCCCAACCCCCTCCCTGGGGGGAGGAGGAGTAAGACGCACGCGTTTCTCGTAAATCGCTCCCTTCTCCCGCTTCTTTCTCCCCCCTCCCCGCAGGGAGGGGGGCCGGGGGGGTAGGCTGTTTGGCGTCCTTTTCTGCCGCCTCAACCAGATCCGCAACCTGAAACGCAACACCCTCCAGAGCCGCTCGCCCCAAGTCGGCAGCGGTGGTGGCTCGAGTCAGACCGAAGATCACCCCACGGGCTTCGGGTACCCAGTGCGGCGCTCCTAATCCAACCAGACCAGGAACGAAAATCACTGGTTCCTCCAGGTTCGATTCTTTCGCGAGCCGTTCCACTTCGGCAGCCGACTTGAAGAGGTGCAGCCCATCGCGCAACCATTGCACCGCCGCGCCAGCGATGAATACCGCTCCTTCGAACGCGTACTTCGGTTTCGTATCGGTCATCGCTGCCACGGTTGTGAGGAGCTTGTGCTTCGATGACACGGCGTTGTCACCCGTGTGGAGCAAATAGAATGCTCCCGTGCCGTAAGTGCATTTCGCTTCGCCGGGCTTGAAGCAACCCTGGCCGAAGAGAGCGGCTTGTTGATCGCCGGCAACTCCGCGAATCGGAATTCCATCCGGCAGGAAGTCCAAACCCTTTGTAGCGCCAAACGCCGCCACGCTCGGCTTGACCTCCGGCAACGCCGCTTGCGGTACGCCAAAGTAGCGGAGTAGTTCATCGTCCCATTGCAGTGAGTGGATATTGAAGAGAAGCGTACGGCTGGCGTTGGTGGTGTCGGTTACATGAACTGCCCCGCCGGTGAGTCGCCAGATCAGAAACGAATCGACCGTTCCGAACGCCACTTCGCCGTGACTGGCCCGTACCTTCAGGAGCGGCATTTCTTCCAATCGCCATCGCACTTTCGTACCGGAAAAGTATGGATCGAGCACCAGTCCGGTGCGTGCCGTGAGCCACGGCTGGTCGGCCGCATTTGTCCGGCAAAAGTCTGTGGTTCGCCGATCCTGCCACACAATGGCCCGACCAATCGCGCGGCCCGAGGCGCGGTCCCACGTTAAGACCGTTTCGCGCTGGTTGGTAATTCCGATGCCGGCCACGTCGCGTGGGTCGCGTCCAGATTTCGCCAGGGCTTCACGGACCGTGCGCGCAACGGAATACCAGATGTCTTCCGGTTCGTGTTCCACCCAGCCGTCGCGTGGGTAGTGCTGCTCGATCTCCTGTTGGGCGGTGCCAAGGACGGCAAAGTTGGTCGCGTCGTATACGAGGGCGCGTGAACTGGTCGTGCCTTGATCGATGGCCAGGAGAATGGGAGAGGACATCACTTGCTCCGGTGCGTGATTACAACACCGGCTTATGGTATCATCGGGCGGTCGAACACTACACCTCTCAAACCTTCGGCGGCTCATGTCGAATCCGTCCGATCCGTCAACGAGTGATCTACCTCCGCAGTCTCCCCCAGGAGACGAAACGTGAACCGTCCCACCCGATCCCGAACCCGGCACAGCCGCCGCCCAGACGCTCTCGCACAGTGATGACCCACCTACGGCGTCGCTCCCCCGCTCCGCGCGGACGACAGAAAGAGTGGAACCGCCCGGCTTCGTGATCCTGCGTGAACTCGGCAGTGGGGGAATGGGTGTTGTGTACGAAGCGCGGCAAACTCGGCTAAATCGACTCGTGGCGTTGAAGATGTGTGGTGAAGTTGTGGGACATGGCCAGCCGGCGGGAGATCCTCACGTTCGATGGTTTCGCGCGGGAGGTCATGCACGTTGGGTTCACACCCGACAGCAAGAACCTTGTCGTCGCCAGTGGCTTGGATTGGTGCGGCGTTTCCTCCACTCTCCCCAGTTCCGCACTTGCCCCGCTTTGGATTTGTTCGCTTTGCTCGATGGCGATAGCCGTACTGCTCGTTCACACGCGATTGAGAACTGGTCACACCGGCTCGAACTCGGTCCAGGCGTCGAGGTAGCGGGTGAGGATGGGGAATTCGGTCGATTTGGCGCGGAGAATATCCTTTGCCTTCGCCACCAGTTCGGCTTCCTGCTCCGAACTGATGTCGCCGGTGAGGATGCGAGTGCGGAGGAATACGAAATACGTATCGAGCGTGTCACAAAGACAGTAGTCGTTGATCTCCTGAAGTTTGCCTTCCTGATACATCTGATAAACGCGTTCCCCGGAGACGTCCATCTTCCCCGGTTTGCCGAGAAGCTTCGCCAACAGGTTCAACCCGCCGGCCAGTCGGCAGGCGCCGAAGTTGGTCAGCCAGTCCATCAGGTCGATGGGGCCGTTGAAGCGGTTGCGGCTGTTCTGGTAATACTCGCGAGCTGAAATGCCGTACCGGAATGCAGCCAGTTCCAGAAGAGGCATGTCGAACCCGCGTCCATTGAAGGTAACGAGCTTCGCGTCGTAATGCGTGACGCCAAACCAGAACTGATTGACGATTTCGCGCGGCCGGAATTGCGGTTCGTCGAGGCACTTGAAGTTGAGAAGTGAAAAGTCCGGCCCAACGCGAAGCATGCACACCGCGACCGGCAGTTGAAAGCTAACTGGGATGAAGTCGGTGTTTTTCCAGTTCTGCCCGCGAGCTTCCGCACGAGCCCGATCGACGGCTTCTTGTGGCGACAGATTTTCGCTCGCATACTTCACTGCAGCGAGCAAACGACCATCGGGTACACTCTCCGTGTCCACCACCAGGAAAGCCGTCCGGGTAGCGGGGTCAGGTACTGAGGTGCGCGCTGGGAAAGCGTCGGCGAATCCCATTGGCTGGCTCCGAATGAGAATGCGGCCTGCCGCGTTCTCGTTTATCAAAGTAGTAGGCACACTCCGTGTGCCGTTGCTTTTCGGAGCTGAGCAGCACTCAAGACAACGGCACACGAAGTGTGCCTACTACTTATTGGAACTGTCGTCGGAATTGATCCACGGGTCAACCTCAGCAGGCCTTATCTGCGGACAACTGTCAGCAGGCCAGCGCGAGACATGCCGAAAGCGCGGACTGTGCGGGCGTGGGGGTGAGTCGTACTCTCACGTCATGAACGACAATCCCACACAGACGACGGGGGCTCATCCCCCCAACTCCCCTACCGCTCTTCCACCGACATCGCACCCAACGAAGGGTGCTCTCCTTATTGTCTGGCTCGTTGTGTTCATCGACTTGCTTGGCTTCGGTATCGTGCTGCCCGTGATGCCGCGGCAAGCGGAGCCGTACTTGAATCACCTCGGCCTGGCGTCGGAGGCGAAGGGCGCTGTGATCGGTGTGTTGTTCTCGGTCTTCTCGCTCATGCAGTTCGTGTTCAGCCCGATGTGGGGGCGTATTTCCGACCGGATTGGTCGCCGGCCGGTGCTGCTCATTAGCCTCTTCGGCTCGGTCGTTTTTTACGCCCTCTATGGCTATTCCGTCACGCTTCCCGAGACACAAGCAACGATCGCGATTGGTCTCATGCTTTTGTCGCGTATCGGCGCGGGCATCGCCGGGGCAAGCGTCGGCACGGCCGCTGCTGTCATCGCCGACTGCACGACGCCGGAGAAACGCGCCAAGGGAATGGCACTGATCGGCATCGCATTCGGAGCCGGCTTCACGCTGGGGCCGCTCCTGGCATTCTTCGGGCTGGCACTCTTTGCACGCGAACCGTGGGGCGTGGGGGCGCTCGCCTCCGGGCTCTCGTTCATCGCGCTTCTCATTGCGATTGCAATCTTCAAGGAAACTCGCACGCCGGAACACAAAGCGGGCAAGGAGTTCTTCAGCATCGCACGCACAGTGGAAGTGCTGAAAATGCCCACCGTGGGCGTACTGATCCTCACTTACTTCCTGGCGATCTTCGCGTTTGCCAACTTCGAGGCGACTCTGGCGCTTCTCACGAAGGCCGCATTCGAGATGAGCGAGGACGATAACTTCCTCGTATTCGCCACGGTTGGTGCAGTGCTGACATTCGCGGGCGGAATGTATCGCGGGGTGGCGAAACGGCAGTCGGAGAAAAAGTTACTGACGTTCGGCGTCGTAATGATGATCTTCGGCTTGGGGGGAATCGGGGTAGTGGCCTATTTGGCTACTCACCCCGGCACTGTCTCGGGCGGTACGCTGAAAACGCTGTTCTACGCAGCGATGGTGTTCGCGGTGATCGGCTTCGCCTTTGTGAATCCTTCCATCTCGGCGCTGGTCTCGAAGCGAGCCGATCCAGAGCGGCAGGGTGAAGTGCTTGGCGTGAACCAGTCGTTTGCGTCGCTGGGCCGGATTCTGGGTCCGTTCCTCGGATCGGTCTTGTTCCAGGCCGAAACCTCGCGCACACTTCCCTATGTGGCCGCTGTGCTTACGCTGTTCGTCGTCATGATGTTGCTGCCGCATGTGGCGAACCCTGCCCGCGAGGGCAGTGGGTGACCTGCTCGCAAGGGCAGTGGGTGGACCCGCCGGCCTTGCGGCCGGGGTTCGCCAATCTTGCTGTGGAAGGAACCGCATGCCGTCGCTGGATCGGGTGGAAGCCCGTCGAATTGCGATCATCAAGCCGAGTGCGCTGGGCGATATCGTCCACTCGCTGCCGGTGCTCTCCGCGCTGCGGGTCCGCTTCCCGGCCGCAAGCATCACCTGGGTCGTGAACAGTGCGTATGAATCGCTTCTGACTGGTCATCCCGATCTCACCGATACCTTGCCATTCAATCGCGGCGCGCTGAAAGGGCTTCGCGGGGCGATCTCCACGTCGATTTCATTCGCCGCGGAACTGCGTCGCCGCCGGTTCGATCTGGTGATCGACATGCAGGGATTATTCCGTACGGGGTTGATGGCGTGGGCCAGCGGTGCGCTACGGCGAGTGGGATTTGCCAACGCGCGCGAGGGAAGCCGATACGCCTACACGCACAAGGTGCAGTCGCCCGCTCTCGATGCCGCCCATGCGGTCGATCGGATGTGGTGTGTGGCGGAAGCGTTCGGCGTCGGGCACTTGCCGAAAATGTTCCACGTGCCGGTGCGAGAAGCCGAAGAGGAAGTCGCGAAACGCGAACTTGGCTCGTTGCCGCGGCCGCTGATTGCCGTGGCCGTGGGCGCTAAGTGGGTCACGAAACGCTGGCCGGCGAATCACTTTGCGGAGTTGCTCCGGAGGGCACAATCGCACTTCGGCGGCTCAGTGGTGTTTGTCGGAACGAGTGAAGATAGCGCGGCTTCGCAAGAAGTGCTGACGCAACTCCGCGGGCCAGCTCTCGACCTGACCGGCAAGACTTCGCTTCCGCGTCTCTCTGCCGTGCTCTCGCTCTCGGATGTGATGCTGGCGAACGACACTGGCCCGCTCCACCTGGCCGCTGCACTCGGGCGGCCGTGTGTCGCGCCTTATCTCTGCACGCGCGTGGCGTTGCATGGGCCATACACGCCAGCCTCGCGCTGTAGCGAAACATCTGTGGCGTGTGCCGGCAGCTATCTCAAGAAATGCGATAACATGATTTGCATGCCGGAACTGACCGCCGACCGGCTCTGGCCGAAACTTGCCGAGACCCTCGATACATGGCAGCAAACGCACAATTCCCGTTCCGCCTGATCCTCGCGAGCGGCTCGTTCGGCCGCCGCTGTTTGATGGAGCAGGCCGGTTATCCGTTTGAAGTCAGGCCGTCCAACATCGACGAACCAACCGAGGCGCGGCTCGGTGACTGTCGCCATTATGTTGGTGAGTTGGCGTGGTTGAAGGCCGCCGCGGTTGCCCCGAAGGTCGAAGATAGCCTGATTATCGCCGCCGACACCGTCGGCTGGCTGCATGGCAAGGTGATCGGCAAGCCGGAGGACGAAGCCGACGCCAGACGGATCATCAAATCGCTTTCGGGCACTGTTCACGAACTCTGGACGGGTGTGTGTCTGTGGTTACGCCCCGGCGACTGGCAATTTTGCTGGCAGGAACGCAGCCTCGTGCGGATGAAAGCACTTTCCGACGCCGAAATCGACGCCTACCTGAAGACACGCAAATGGGAGGGGTGCAGCGGCGCTTACGCCATCGAACTTCCCCACGATCCCTACCTTACCGTCGAGGAGGGGAGCGCGAGCAATGTGATCGGCTTGCCGATGGAGTCGCTGGAGAAAGCGCTCGGGTGGATGACCAAGAACTTCATGATCAGCGCGAGCAGAGCTTGACGTCTCGACTGGTGTTTTGCTAAATTAAAAAGCATCAGCGTTGAGAGTAGCGGGGGGTTGGGGTTCCGTGACGTATTCTGCGTCGCGGCCACAACTCATGACAGATCTCTACATCATCTGGGATTCCCCGGATGAACCAAACGGCAATCACATTCACATTTTCAGTCGGCACGAGGTAACACTCGAAGAAGTGGAAGAAGTGTTACGCGCTCCGCGTCGGTGCGCGTTCAGCCGCAGCACCGGCTGGCCGATTTGTTTCGGCTGGACATCGAGCGGCAAATACCTCGCGGTCGTGTACGAGGAGATTTACCACGACCCGCGAACGGTCCGTCCTATCACGGCTTATCTCGCCCCGCCGCCTGGCGGAGGATAACCTCATACATGAACCGAGTGAGAGTGGCACCGTTCAATGAACGGTCGTGTTGGGGCGGCTGCCGAGCGGCATCCGCTTTCGGCTGGCCGCCATTCAGAGAAAGGCAGCTCTTCGGGTGGGCGACTTTCTCCGAAAGTCGCGGTCAGTTTCGCAGAAACTGACCATCGCCACACGCACTGTGGCGGTTGAATAATGGCATTGCTCGATGTGCTGTGCTCACCCGCCATTCTGCGAATGGCGATTGTTGCTCTTCGAGCGACCGCGACTTTCGGAGAAAGTCGCCCACCCGAGAATGCCCACCTCAAAATCGGCGAGACTGCTGCGGGGCTGACTCACAGTGGGACACATGCCAGAGGGTTCAGGTAGCAGGCTCTCGTCAGCCGCGACCCAGCACGGCATCAAGTGCCCAGCAACCGGGAACGTGTGTTCGCTCTTCGCGGCAGTGGCGGAGCAACTCTTCATCCGTGCAGCCGGCGTCTTCGAGTGCATCGGCGAGAATGGGCATGTCGGCGAAGTTGCCACTCGCGGCGATTTGTTCCGCGATGTGCCGAACCGCGCCGTGATTCCAGACCAACCACGCGGGATCGATAACGGTTTTGCGGAGAGGATGCCCGAAGATGTCGCGAACGTAATCGGCCATTCGCGACCGCGCTTCCGAGAGTCGCGTTCGGGCAACGATCCCTTGCAGTCGTTTTTGGATGCGGCCAGGAATCTGATTGCCGTCCCAGCGGATATGGCGAAGTTCGTCGCGGTCTTTGTCTGGGAGCCGCCGGAGGACTTCCTCGCGGACCTCGCGGGCGGGTGGGCGACGAACGAGACCGTTCAGATCATCGCGAATCTCACGGAAGGTCTGTCGGCGGATATGCGATTCCACCGCCACACTCACGGTATTCGCGCCCGCCCAGCCGACGCCAAATCTCAACGCGAGTGACAGGAATTCGTTCACGACCCGGCTATTTACACCGAGCAAATTTGCGGCTTGTGGGGTGAAACAGAATGTACTCAACAGCAGGCCGCCGGCAGGTAGACGATCCGTAAACCTCACGGTCAGTAGCCTGCGGATCTCTGCTGGTGAGCACGCTTCGGCTGAGCCGCTGTCAACACTTCTTCGCACGCACTCCAGCATCTCCCGGCCCAAACCGGAGAGATTGGCGTGCGGGGTATCGAGTTCATACGCACACGCCAACAGCAAATACTTTCGACCGCTTGTGCGCGCCCCGTGGTTGCGAAGCCGCTTGACCAATCGCGTGGGATTGGGGCAGACGAACCACTCGGCCTCCGTGAGACCGAACGCTGTCTGCATATCGAGACTGCTCATCAAGGAGAGGACGGGGCCGGCGGGATCGGGGTTCGCGCGCTGGCGGGATACACGGTTTGGTACGAAGTTGGCATCACCATCGGAGCCGGTGTGTACGTATACGGCTGAGTGTATGGATGCGACAGCGACTGCGGTTCCTCGCCGTAGATGAACCGATGCCACAGACTTGGTTTCGGCGTCTTTGCCACGCCGGGGTCATCGTTTGTGTTCGGCGTCAGGAACATCTCACCCACCGTGACCGGTAATGTCAGGGTGTCGCCGATCGCCGAAAGCACCACATCCGCCGCGTAAACCGGAAGCATGAGCGGTTGGTCAGACCAGTCGTCTTTTTCAGTATTCGGACTGAATCGCGCGGCGGCGATGTTGACCCCTCCGTAGACGGTGGATTCGGTCGGCGATTCGCGTGAGAGGTTCTGCACCGTACCGCAACCGCACAGCGCGAGCGCCAGCCCGCCGATTACGGAAATCCGCTGCATGATTCGTCTCGCACCTGTTGGTAGAATTGCGGAGCGAAATACCCGTGGCAATTTCCAGCGTCAACGAAAAACTGTTGCGTTTTTGGCGTCGGAGGTCTGGGCAGAGGAAGTTCCAGTGTTGCGAGCGGTTCGCAGAATGTTCCTTTGTCAAACCTCCAACGCTAAAACATCGCAACAATACTCCCAAGAGGCAACCATGTCGTCCCCCTCGCGTCGGGAACTGTTGGCCGCGGTCGCGGCCGTGGGTGTTGGCAACGCCACATTTCACCGTGCGGTTGTCGCAGCGGTCGCCGAACCGAAGGTGGAAGTCGTCACACCCGAAATGGTGAAGAACGCGGAGTGGGTCGCGGGTATCGCGCTCACTGACGCCGAGCGGAAGAGTGTGGCGAGCGGACTGACGCAAATACTTCAGCGCGTGGCGGCACTCAACAAGCTCGACCTCGGCAATGCGGTTCCACCCGCCGTCTATTTCACTCCCACCCCGGGTGAAGCACTGAGCGGCGATCGCGGGAAAATGGCCCTCACGCCGATGAAAGAGGCGAAGAAACCCGCGACCGACAACGATCTGGCATTCGCGCCGGTCAGCTTACTCGCCGAGTTGATCCGCACAAAACAGATTTCTTCGACCGAACTCACGAAGCTCTATCTCGCACGACTGAAGAAGTATGATCCGGCACTTCTGTGTGTCGTGTCGCTTACCGAAGAAGTCGCGCTCAAGCAGGCCGAAGCGGTCGATAAGGAGATTGCGGCCGGGAAGTATCGCGGCCCGCTGCACGGCATTCCGTGGGCGGCGAAAGACCTGATCGCCTACCCCGGATACAAGACCACCTGGGGCGCCGGGCACTTCAAAGAGCAAACGCTGAACGAGAAAGCCACCGTTGCGGCTCGCCTGGATGAGGCGGGGGCGGTGCTGGCGTGCAAATCCACGCTCGGGACGCTTGCGCTGGGAGACGTGTGGTTCGGCGGCACCACCCGCAACCCGTGGAACATCAAACAGGGGAGTAGCGGATCCTCCGCGGGCAGTGCTTCCGCCGTGGCGGCGGGGCTGGTGGGCTTCGGCATCGGCAGCGAAACGCTCGGTAGCATTGTGTCGCCGAGTGCGCGTTGCGGCGTTACGGGTCTGCGCCCCACCTTCGGCCGCGTGAGTCGGTACGGCTGCATGACGCTGTGCTGGTCGCTCGACAAGATTGGCCCGATGTGCCGCAGTGCGGAGGACTGTGCGTTGGTGTTTGGCGCAATTCACGGGACCGACGGCAAGGACGCGACTGTACAGAATCGGCCGTTTCATTGGCCCGCCAACATCAAGCTGAAGGATGTCCGCGTGGGTGTGATCGAAGACGCGGGTGTTTCCGCCGCGGATCGCAAGGTACTCACGGATATCGGTGTGACGCTCGTACCGATCGCGCTTCCACGCACGACCGCATCGAGCAGTATTCGCCTGATTCTCGATGTGGAATCCGCTGCGGCGTTCGATGACATCACACGCGCTGGGGTCAATGAAGGTATTGGTTTCTGGGGGAATACGTTCCGTCGCGGTCGGTTTGTCTCGGCGGTCGATTATCTCAGCGCACAGCGTGCTCGCACTCTGCTATTGGCCGAGATGGCCAAGGTGATGGAAAAGGTCGATCTTTATGTCGGCGGGGACGATCTGGAAATCACTAATCTCACCGGCCACCCGACGATCTGTCTCCCGAATGGCTTCCGCAAAAACGGCACGCCAACGGCGCTGACCTTCACTGGCAAGCTCTTCGGCGAAAGCACGCTTCTGGCGGTGGTGAAAGCGTACCAGGACGCCACCGGCTACCATCTCAAACGCCCACCGCAAGAAACCTGGGTGGTGGAGAAGAAGGACGGGAAGTAGTGGAGCGATTCGATGACACCAAAAGAATGGAAAAAGCCGAACCTGCGGACGGGGTCTCCGCTGTGCGGCCCATTCGACTTTCTCATCGGGCGAATCACATCCCGCCAGATCGGGTTATTTTTGGTCGCGTGCGCCCGCCGCGTTTGGAAATCGCTCGACAATGTCGTTTTTCGCAAAGCAGTTGAGACAACAGAACGATATTTACTCCAAGAAGTACCGCAGTCAGAAATGGAAGAAGCATGGCAGTCGATTCAAGGCATCTCCGCTCCTGGGGCGGGTGGTATCTACTGGCTCACAAATGGCCAAGGTAGTTTCGACACCCAAAATGGATGGGAAGGAGCGGATGAATTCGCAAAATTGGCTACCAATCCAACACGTGAAGCCGCAGCACAGATGGAGGTCCTTCGCGACATTTTTGGCGACCCATTCCGCCCGGTGATTCCTGATCCCAAATGGTTCACATCAACGGTCGTTACGCTTGCGCGTGGGATTTACGAAGAACAAGCATTCGACCGGATGCCCATTCTTGCCGACGCGATTCAGGATGCTGGCTGTGAAAACGCACGGGTGTTAGATCACTGTCGCCAAGTCCAGAAACATGTTCGAGGCTGTTGGGTTGTGGACATGATTCTCAACCACAATCCGACACTGAATGCAAATGAATGGGACTTCTCTAACGATGTCCAGCTTATGATTCGTAGCGCGTGGCCACGTACAAGTGACCGCAAGCTTCGTCTGTTCGCGTGTGGCTGCTGTCGGCAAGCGTCGGAATTTCAATCGAATGACATGTCGTGGTGGCGAACGTTAATCGCTGCTGAACAGTTCAGTGATAACCAGCCGGTGTCAGAACGTGATGAAATCTACTTTGATCATGATCGCTATCGCGGCGGAGATGTCGGTACTAGTTGGGCCTTCGGCCGTCTTTCTTGGATTCGCCGCGACCATCCCGCTCATTTAGCTGCGGAGGCAGCTGAGTATCTTTGCTATGACGCGGGCAACAACGCGAACTTCGAACCAGAGTGGCGACTGGTGGCGGATGAACGCAGGACTGCTCCACTTCGTCTTCTGCGGTGCGTGTTCGGCAATCCACTTCGTCCGCCAGTAAAGTTCCTGAAGAAATGGAAATCGGCTGAAGTGCTAAAGCTTGCGCACGCGATTTACGATAGCCACAGCTTCGACCGAATGCCTAAACTCGCGTCACTTCTGGAAAAGGCAGGCTGCACCAACCCGGCCATTCTCGCACACTGTCGCGACAAGGGACCATTTCCAAACGGTGTGCCCAAAAGTTATCCGGTGCCGACTCCGCCGATTCACTGTCGTGGGTGTTGGGTGGTGGATGGTATTTTGGAGCTGAAATGAAGCTGAAATGAAGACGGAGTGGTTCGTTTTTAACGAGTCGCGACCGCGAGGGAGCGGAAAAGGTCGACTGCTCCCTCGCGGTCGCGGCTCGTTGAAATTATGGGAACGCCTTGATCGTTGCTCGTAGTTCTGGCCGTTCCATTACTTCTTATGCCATTTGAAGTTCGCCCAATCGACCGTCGCGAACCACTCGGCGCCGGCCTTGGTGTGTTCCGCCAACTCCGCGAAGAGCGCATCATCTGGCGTCTTGAAGTTGAAGCACGACTTCCCCTGCTTCCGCTTTTTGAGCGCGGGCGACATAATCGCTTCCAGTTCGGGATTGCAGTACGTGCTCATCAGGTGGAAGCTGACGTACGCCTTGCCGACATGCACCGCGGCGAAGCCAACCGGTTTCTTGTTCGGACCGATGTGCTTCGTATCGAGGTAGTACCAATCCGCGGTGTCCTTCACCACGATCATGTCTTTCGCGTAAGGCTCAAGGATTGCTTTGAGTCTCTGAAATGTGGCCGCGAAGTCCACCGATGGCGCGGCGGCTTTCTTCTTCGTGGCAGGCTTCTTCTTTGCGGCGGACTTCTTCGGAGCGGCTTTTTTTGCGGGCTGTTTGCTGGGCATGGTTCGACACCTTCTGTCTGTGATTAATCTGTTCGTCGGACGGACAGATCAGTCCACTTGAGTAACTTGCTCGTCAAGTTGTTCAGCCATGGAGCCGACGCGTCATCGCGTCCATCATCTCGGTAATCTCGAACCACAACTCGGAGCCATCCGCGCACGTCATCTGGTCGAAACTTTTGCCGCTTTCGCCGTTTACCAGAGCTTGACGGGCGAACTGCTTGCCGAGTACGCTCAGGATGTCGTACTCGTCGGACGTGCGCAGCACGAGATACGGGCGTTCCTGCGTGCCGTCCCCGGTGGACTGGATTCCCTCGATACAGCGGAAGCAGATAAACCGCTCCAGTTCAGAAGCCTGCGTGTTGCCTTCTTCGCGCATCGCGAGGCTCAAGAGCAAGTGAGCGCCGGGACTCAGTAGAAGGTTCGGCTGGGCCTGTGCGAAAACATTCTTCACATCCGCGAATCGCTTTTGTTGAAACGCATCTTCCATATCACGGAGGTCTTGCGAATAGCCATCGTAGTTCGGCTGATTCACAACCAGATTGCGTATGGCTTGGAATGATTCGAGCGTTGGGTTTTGGAGGAACGCGACAAAGAGTTCTTGCATGGTGGCACCTGTCGTGAATGTCGCGGTTCGCTCGCGGCACGCATCGCAGAACGCCGATGCGAATGGAAAAGAGGATCAGATGGAGCTTCGATTATGCTAAACTCCACATCCCAATCGAGCAATGCGAAACGATAGGGGTGTGCCTGTGGATTTTGGAGGTTTGTGCATAGGCGTTTTCAGATGATTCCCCGCCAAAATCCGCAGCCCCCAAACGACACCAGCGGAGGCATAATGGCATCGCGAGCGGAAGAGAGCACCTGTCGTCTTCTGTGGGCGATACTCGCTGATTTACCGACCGGGGATCCGATTCCCGACTCCGACTATTTTCGAGAGGCACTGGGGGCGTTGGAGTTCTACCTTTCCGAATTGTTCTCAGAAACTCTGGACGGGATCATTCCTCTCGTCGCCCGAAAACTTGGGGATGATGAGGTAGAAATCTTTGGCGTCGGGATTCTCATCTCCGACCAAACCGTGACCCCTCTCGCCCTTCAACTCCAGTTTGTCGCCAGCGGAGACGCGGTTTCGTGGTTGGAAGGCCGGCTCGGGGAGCGAGGCGACAATGGAATGGTGCGAACACCTTACGATTCCCTGCACGTCGTAACCAAGCGACTCCGGAAGTTGGGCTGCCGAACTGACGCCATCGACTGGGTTGACGTGCTGAGCTTCGGCCAACGCCGCGTTTGATCTATGCCGGTGCCGGGGTCCGGTTAGCGCGACTATGCCAACGGCGCAAGCCGGCCGCTTGCAGATCAGATGCGGAGGCTGTGCAAGACTGGATAAGTAGAGGAAACTTTACCGATCAGGAAGAGTCGCAGGATTACGGAAACGTGGAGTTGGCCACATGACGACCCTCTTCCCTCGGGCAGGTCTGCCCAGTTTGGCAGTGATGGCAGTATTCGCAGGCGTGCTCACGGGGGTGCCGAAAGCGAAAGCCGATGACAGTACAGTGTCAATGCAGCAAGCGCAAACGATGCAACAACTCGTGCGGATGTCGAACGCCGACCTGACCGCACTTTACATGGCATCGCCGCCCGGTTCCGTGCCGAGCGGATATACGCCTGGCCGCTCGATCAAGAATCCCGGCTCTCGCCGAACCGTGCTGAACTCCCGGGCCACGCGGTTGGTGTGGCAAGGGAAGATCTTTCGCGACGATGGCACGATGGTTAACCGCCTGTTCGGCGTGGGGCGCGCCATTCCAGCGGAGGTGTATATGGGACACAGTCTGCTCGATGGTCAGCCGTCGTTGATTTTCGATTACTCGAAGTCGCGGTTGTGGCCGGATGTGCGCGATGAAGTGCGAGAAGTGTCGCCGGGCCTGTACCTGGGAATCATGTATCGGGGTCGCGGACAGATGGAACAGAAGCAGTTCTTTACTCTCGATGCGCGGAAGTGAACTATAAAGATCTCACCCCGCTTCACGTTTCGTCTCCGGCGGAAACGAAGCAGATTCCTTCATCTCACGTTGTCCCTTCTCTAACTCTGAGAACTCGGCTTCTGAAGCGATCGGTAAAGTTTTGTTTTCGTACCTCAGCGACGATCGATTCAACCAGCAGCAGTCGGTCGCCGAGCGGCAACCGGGCGACTCGCTGCTGAAGCTCGTAAAGTTCGTTCTCGTCTGCCATTCCACACCCTCCGCTTCACACGTCCCGCTTGCTGAAGCCCAAGAGACCCACCACCGCCGCCGCCAAACCCAATACGCCGCAGCCGATCAGCAGTTGCATCAGGAGGTCGGAGTTGTACTGCCCTTGGAGGACAAACTTCAGCCGGGCGAGTTGGCGTTCCGGCGATGGCCACGGCTCCGGTAACAGCGACAGCAAGAAGCCGGAGCCGTACAGCACCAGCCAGAACACCGTGATTCCCAGCATCGGGCCGTTGGTCAGCGCGCCGATGGTCACGCCCCAGGACACAATTACTCCCAGCACAGCGCACACAGTGAGCACCGCTGCGATACCGCCCATGAACGACAAGTCAGTGTGCGAGTCGTCTTTGAAGAGGAAATAACTCGCCAACAACACCGCGAACGACAACACCGCGAACGTGACCGTTACGACGATCAGTCGGGCATGCCACTTCGCAAGAAAGTACTGGTAGCGGCTGATTCCGCGACTGAGCACGGAATCCGCCACCGTGCCGCGTTCGGAACTGATTGCGGAAACCGCCAGCACCACCACGAGCGCGAGGCTGCTCAGCATCATCAGACGGAACAGGTCGCCACTCTGCGCCGCCGCGCTCTGGAAGAGCCCCGCTTCCGTGTGCAGTCCCACGCGATAAAGCAAGAGACCAGCCGACGCCAGTACCGTCATCAATACCCACAGGCGATAGACCCAACTGCGGATCGTCTGCCGCAAATCGGTTTGGAAGACCGCCCAGTACGGCAGGAACTTGTTGAATCGAAAGGTGACAACGGGGGGAGATGCGTCCATGCTTGGCTCCGGGCGAACCCCGCCCGCGAGGGCGGTGGGTGATCGAGGTGACTGAATCGTTGCGAATACCCGCCGCCCTCGCGGGCGGGGTTCGCCCAACTCAAGCTGCTTCCGCGGCCTGATACAGCCGGGCGAAGCCGCGGCCTTCCTCTTTTTCCACCAGATCCAGATACGCCTGTTCTGTCTGCATACCGACGCTGCGCACCGTGATGAGCGTGACCTTGTGGTCCGCGAGCGCCTGAAAGAGTTGTGCCAGCACAAGTGCATTGGGAGTTTCGTCGCCGAGCTTCACATCGAGCCGCCGGTGGCGGAGAACGGCATTCGTCACATCCTTCATTCCGCGAATCGCCTGGACGCACTTGGTAATCGCCTTTTGCTCACCGTCGAGGTCGAGTTCGTAGTGATTCTTGCGGATGCGGCCCTTCAGGTCTTGCAGACTGCCGTGGAAGATCATTTGCCCCTTGTTCAGCACACACGCGTGATTGCAAACTTCGTCCACGTCGCTCAAGTTGTGGCTACTGATGATGAGTGTTTTCTCGGCGGCGAGTCGCTTAATCAGTTCGAGCATCGACCGGCGCGCTTCGATGTCCAGCCCGTGTGTGGGTTCGTCCCAGATGAGCAAGTCAGGTTCGTTGATGAGGCTGGCCGCGACCGCCAGTCGGGCCGTCATACCCGGCGTGAAGTGAGCGATGGAGTCGCCGGAGTGCGGGAGTAAATCGACCGCCCGTATCAGCGTTGCGAGCCGCGGTTTGCGGACATCGGCAGGCAGGCCGAACAGGCGCGCAATGTAATCCAGATAGACAATCGGCGTCATCCCCTTGGGAAACTGCGGATTCGTGGGAATATAGCCAATGCGGCGGCGCAGATCGGCGGAATTCGGCGTCATCCGCTGGTTGAAGACTTTCACCCACCCGGCGGTGGGGCGGTGAAGACCAAGGATGAGCCGCAGGAATGTGGTTTTCCCCGCGCCGTTGGGGCCCAGCAAGCCCAGCACGCAGCCTGGCTCAATGGTGACCGCGACGTCGTTCAGCGCGATCTGCCGGTTCTGGTAGATCTTTGTGAGGTGCTGCGTCTTGACGACCAGCTCGCTTTCGTCCGCTTCCGCCACGGGCCTCTCCCACCCAAGCGCGAATTTCGCGACGCGCCTATAACCGCGGTGGGCTGACGAATCTAGGGCAGTTCAGTTCAATTCAGTGAAGAGGGGAGCCGCAGATGACGCAGATAACACGGATTAAGACAGAAGAAAGAGATCAGAGAACAAAAGACAGAGACCAACATGCCGCTTGTCCTATGTTCTCGAATCTCTGTCCCTGTCTGATCTGTGTTATCTCCGTCATCTGCGGCTCCTCTCTTTTCTCGCTTATCACTTACCAATCGGCGGTGGAGGGGCTTCTCCCGGGGCCGACTTATCCTCCGACACGAAGAGCGCACGCGGGAGCAGACGGAGATTGATCGCGTACTTCACGTTCAGTTCCTTCCCGCCACTGACGCGCAGCGACGTGGCGGAGAGAAGCTTGTCCTCTTTACCGAGGGCACGTTCGACTTCCAGCGCCTGACCGCCGCCTTTCTCGATGAGTTTGCCCATTCGTGCAGGATTGAGGACGACATCCAGCATCGGTGATTCCTCCGGTTTGATCGCAAGCGCATCCTTCATCACTGGAATCGGATCGGGGCCCAGTACGAAGAAGATACCCTTGGGTGCGAAAGCAAACGCGAGTTTGCATTGGTCGCCGCCGAAAATCTTCGCGGGATTGAGGAACCCGCGTTCGTTGGGGAAACTGAAAGTGTGGATGCTCACTTTCCCAGCCTTATCGGCGTCCCACTTCATCCGGTCTTGCTCGGTTTGCGGCGCATCTTTCTCGAAGAACTTCTTGAACTCCTTTTCCAACGCTGAGGGGTCGTCAAAGGCAATTGCGGCGACGAGCGTGAATTCGCCAGTCTTGTCCGGCCCGCGAATCCCCGCGACGATATCCGCTTCGCCCGTCTTCACGGTGCGAATGAGCCCCTTGAAGAGTTCATCGAGCATGTCCTTTGGCGCCCCCGGCTGATTGGCTTGCTTCTGACCCTCCTCCAGCATTTTCACGCCCGCCGCCTTCAGTTCGTCGTTGAAGAACGGCAACCGCGTTTTGAAACCGGCGACAGTATCCGGCTTGAGCAGTCCGGCGAACTGATTTCCGCCCGGCTTGTGTTCACTGATCACTTTTGCCAGGGGAGTGTTCGGTTTGGGGGTGACCGTGAAGTCCACCACGAAATCGCTGGTGGGTAAATCGATACTCAGCCGGAGGGCCGCAGTGTCGGCACCGCCAAGCAGCAGCAGTGCATAGCGGGCGAGCATCTTCTCGATGTCTGGCATTCCGGCCTGCAAAATCTTGCCTAAAACGCCGTCGATCCGGTTCTCGTCGCGACCGAACTCCTTCTTGATCTCGGCGACATAGACGGGGATCGCCTTTTTCACTTCAGGCGTGAGTCGGTCGAAGTGTAACTTACCCGTGAACAACGCGTTCTCGGCCGGATCGTAGAGTTTCTCTGGCGCAACAATGACCTTTGCGTCGAGCGCGGGTTCCGGGTTCGCGCCATAAGCGACGTAAGCGTACTGGTTGGCGAACTTCATCCGCGCCTTATAGCGCGGGTTCAGCGGCGGAACTTCGTAAAGACCTTTCCCGAGGTCTTTCGCCTTCTCGCCGCCATTCCAGCGGTCGCACAGCGCGATAAACTCTTTCTCACCGGTGATCGGGAACGCGATAACAGCCGTGATGTCGGCGGGCTTGGGGGCCAGAAGAACATACCCCACGATGGGCTTGCCCAGGTCCAGTCCCTCGAACCCCTTGTCACCGAGCTGATCCTTGATGGCCTTATTGAACGCTTTCACGGCTTTCTCGCCGCCGACCAGGTCGGCCGCGAAACGAATATCATTGAGCACACGCTCGAACGGATGCGTCTGGAACGTGATCGGCGGATCGGCTGGCTTCGCCGCTGGAGCGGGATCAGCCGCGAAGGCAGGAGCCGGCGCGAGGATCGCCGCGGCGGTCAGAACCAGAGCATAACGCATGGGTGTTCTCCAGGCGGAAGAAGTGACTGGCCCATCATACGCGGATGATTTGCCGCGGTCGAGCGCTTGCCGTAGTTTGTTGGCTGCCCCTGCGCCTTGCAAACTGAGGATGCCATGCACGAACAAGCAGTGACATACTTTCGCGGTCTGCAAGACCGTATTTGTGCAGGTCTGGAACGAGCCGACGGCAGCGCGTCGTTCCGCGAAGATACCTGGCAGCGCCCCGGCGGCGGAGGGGGGCGCACACGGGTCATCGAAAACGGCGGAGTATTCGAGAAGGGGGGCGTGAACTTTTCGGAAGTATTCGGTGAATTCAGTCCCGAATTCGCCAGGCAAGTCCCCGGCGACGGGCTGAAGTTCACGGCGGTTGGCGTATCGCTGGTACTGCATCCGCGAAGTCCACTGGTGCCGACTGTTCACGCAAACTTCCGCTATCTCACACACGGCGCGAAGGCGTGGTTCGGCGGTGGGGGGGATCTGACGCCCTACTACCCCTTCAAGGAAGATGTGATTCACTTTCACAAGGTGTGGAAACGCGTGTGCGATGCTCACCCCGCCGTCGCGAACTACGCGACGATGAAGAAGGATTGCGACGAATACTTCTTTCTGAAGCACCGGAGCGAGCCACGCGGAGTCGGCGGCATTTTCTTCGACTACATGGACGCCACGGAGGCAGCCTTTGCGTTCGTGCGCGATGGCGGCGATGCGTTTCTCGATGCATACGTGCCCATCGTGGAACGCCGGAAGGCTCTGCCTTACACTCCCGAGCAACGCTTCTTTCAGGAGTACCGCCGCGGGCGCTATGTGGAGTTCAATCTGGTGTACGACCGCGGGACGGTCTTCGGGCTGAAGACGGATGGCCGCACGGAAAGCATCCTGATGAGCTTGCCACCGGTGGTGCGCTACATCTACGACTACCACCCCGCCGCAGACACTCCGGAAGCGGAGTTGACGGATTACTGGCTCAAGCCGAAAGACTGGGCGGCGATGGAGTGACATTAACGTTGCATCTGTAAGATCTCGAAAATTCACAACTTACACAATGTAAGAGCCCACCCCCAACAGCAGATCAGGAAGCACGTTCGCCTCAGTCCAGATCCCAAACGACGATCTTCCCCTTCGCGCTCCCCGCGGCAGCGCGGGTGCCGTCCGTCGAAAACGCGATGCAGAGCGCCTTCTCCATGTCCCAGTCGAACACCTTGATCGCCCCGCCAGTTGCGGAGTCCCAGAAGCGGATCATGCCATCGTTGTTCGAGGTGGCGAGGATGCGGCTGTCTGAAGAAAAGGCCAGCCCCGTGTAGAACTTCCGACTCGGGTGGCTTGTGACAACGCGGCAAGCGGGAAACTCCCACAGCCAGAGGCTTTCATGTCCGAGAGCCGCGAGGCGAGTCCCGTCCGGCGCAAACGCCACCCCGTCGGAGAACTGGTTACACTCCAATAAGCGTGTCCGCTGCGTGCCAGTCGCGATGTCCCACAGCGCGACGTGAAACACATCGACTTCCGCCAATGGTGAGTGCGGATGCGTCGAGGCCAGCGTCCCCCCGTCCGGGGAAACCGCGAGGAAGGCGGGCGAAACGGTCTTCCAGGCCCGCAATTCGATCCCGGTGACAATGTCTCGGCGACAAATTGCATGGGCTGTCGCTGCATACAGCGTGCGACCATCGGGTGTTAGGCAAACACCGGCGGCATCGTGAGCCTTGCCGATCAATTCCTCCGTCAAACCATCAATGGTCGTCCAGCACACGCGTCCGAAACCGAACGAACCACAAGACCAAATAATTCGCAACCCGTCCGGCGTCCAGATCAGCGACTTCGGGGTCGTCCCGAACGACCCGAGACGCATGGCTTCGCCGGTTAAAAGATTCCACAACCGGAGGGTGCCGTCGTAACACCCAGCCGCGAGCGAGTTGCCATCTGGTGAGAAAGCAAGACTCCGCACGCCTTTCGTCGGTCCCTTCAAGATTTGCATCGTGGTCTTTTTCCTTAGCCACATAGCGGAGCCAACGGCCAACTCAGCGAAGTACTCATCGTTCAGTTGAGCCACTCAAGTTCTACCCCCCGCGATGTAGACGGTTATTCAAGCCGCAAATCACTTTCGCCGCCAAGCGGCGCAAGAAAGGAGCCAGGAATCGTCAAGCAGAAGCAACCCTGAGCCTCACGTGCCGGGCTTGCTCACCAAGTCCGGTCGCGTCAGCATCACCAACCAGTTCGCGAATGCCGGATCGGCCTCGCCGGCCGGGATGAGGCAAATACAGCGTTCAAGCTGCCCATTCACTTTGAAGATCAAGCTGACGATGTGATGGGTGATGGGGCTGATAGGCAGCCCCATGTCGCCGGCGACCGTTTGGGCAAAGACTGGTATTGCCCACATTGCCGTCCACAGGCCGTCGAGAGCCTCCCGCTCGAGCGTATTGTTCCTTGTCACCAGTTTCCCATCTTCTTCGTATGTCCAGGTAGCGCGCGCCACACCATCCAGGTCCGAAATGGTGCCGTGGTAAAGCACATCACCAATCCGGTGCGCGTAGTTGATGTAGTGTACCTCCCTGTCGGCGGGAGGCGGACCGAGGCGAGCAATGATCTGGTCCAGTCGGTTGTAAAGATCGGCGAGTACCATGTGATCCTCGGGGTTTTTGCCAAACCACCACTCTCGATCGTTCAAGCCAATCTTCTAAACGATAGCTCACTTCCGCTGTCAAGTATCGCGAAGTAGTAGCAGGTCTCCGTGTGCCGTTGTCTTTTTCCTCTCGAAAACCACGGCACCCTCACGTGTGCCTACTACTTTGCGCAAGAATGGAGCCTGGAATCGTAAAACAGAAGCAATCCTTCGCTCGCCGCCTGATTCTCATCGGGGATTCGATGAATACACTGCCCGAACAGTCGCCACTCGAAGGTACACTGCCTGCCCCCTGCCCGCCACTCTGGACCGAGGACCCAGAATCACCCCTTCCCCCGCGCGTGGGGGAATTTGAGATCATTTCCAAGCTGGGCGAAGGTTCCTTCGGGCAAGTCTATCTTGCCCGGCAAGTGTCGCTGGGCCGACATGTCGCTCTCAAAGTAATTCGCGGTGAACGTCGCGACGACCGCGGCGAGGGGCAACTGCTTGCCGGTCTGGAGCACGACCACATCGTGAAAGTCTTCTCGGCGTTCGCCGATGCCGTGACCGGAATGAGCGGCTTGTGCCTGCAATATGTGCCTGGGGCGGATCTTGGTGTCGTCATTCGGCGCATTCATGAGGGGAAAGGTGGGCCCGAGTCGGGTCAGTCGGTTCTGGAAGCACTCGACGCAGCTCGGCGCGGCGATCCCGGCTTCGATCCTGCATCTTTCCGCGACCGCGAAGCGCTGGCTGGCGATAACTTCGCCCAGGCGGTGTGCCGGATCGGCGCAAGACTGGCCGAAGCACTCGCGTTTGCCCACTCGCACGGCATTCTTCATTGCGACATCAAGCCGGGAAACATCCTGCTGACGCCCTACGGCCGGCCGATGCTCGCCGACTTCAACGTGGCGTTCGATCGCACCCGCCACACTCCTGAAGACACGCGCTACGGCGGTACGCTGGCCTACATGGCCCCAGAATATTACACCGCAATGCTCGGCCAGCCCGGTGGACAGGCCGACGAGCGCTGCGATATTTACTCGCTGGGCGTGGTGCTTTACGAACTGGCCACCGGCAAGCGGCCCAAGCCGCTTCTGGCCACGCAGACGGCCGAGACGGCGCTCCCCAGTGCGCCCACCGCGTCGAGCCAGTTGATCGAGCAGATCGCGAAGAACGATCAGATCGAAGAAGACGAGCAACTGGCTGGCGTGCCGCGCGAACTGAGTGCGGTGATCCACCGCTGTATTGACCCCAACCCCAGTCAGCGTTACCAGACCGCCACCGAACTCGCCACGGCACTCACCGGTGCCTGGAACTTGCTTGCCGCCCAGCGTGCGTTGCCGAAGCCGGCACGCATCGGCCGGTGGGTGTACGCCCATCCGGCTTTGGCGCTGGCGCTGGCGGGCCTTCTGCCGCACCTCGTCGCGTCCGTGGCACAGATCGAATACAACGCGGTGGAAATCAAACTCAACAAAGATCAACAGCGTGTCTTTTCGCTTCTGGTGGTCGCGTACAACCTGGTCGCTTACCCGCTGTGCTTCGGCACGGCCGTATGGCTCATCGTGCGAATTGTGCGGCATCTCCCGCAGCTGGCGCAATTGCCGGGTCCGGAAGTGGATCGCCTTCGCCACCGGGCCGGGCGGTTGGCGTGGCAGCTCGCCGCGCTGGGGGTATTGGGCTGGCTGCCCGGCGGGGTGATCTTCCCGCTGGTGATCGACCACGCAGCCGATCCTTTGCCGGCGCCAATCTACTGGCACTTCGTGGTGTCGTTTACGCTGGCGGGGTTGATCGGCGTGGTCTTCAGTTATCTCAGCATTCAGTACGTCGTGTTTAGCGCATTGCTTCCGCGGCTGGGCAATCCCGACACGCATACCCCCGCGAAGATGTGGGCGGAAGTGCGTCCGCTCACGGCTGCGTTTGGCCCGCTTGTGATCCTTGCGTGCGGAATCCCGCTCCTCGGTGCCGTGCTTCTGCTCACGCTCAACGATAGTTCGCTGACCTTCGGCTTCCGACTGTTGGTGGTGAAGCTGATCGGACTGGGTGCTGCGGGGGTGGCAATGGCCGAACAGGTGGTTCGCCGACTACGCCAACTCGCCGCCGTTTGGGAAGTGGAGGGGGAATAAGAACGATCTAACGAGCTAACCACAGAGGCACAGAGGCACAGAGAAAGCAGGAGAGATTAGAGTTTTTGAACTCTGGTTGACTTGATCTTCTTGTTTTCGTCGGTTTTCTCTGTGTCTCTGTGTCTCTGTGGTTAGCTAAATCCGAAGTTATTTGGTGAGCACAAGCGGCAGACGTGTACGCATTCGCGGCCGCGGATTGATCTGCGCTTGCAGAACTGCACCCGGAACCGCACTGTTCGCAACGCGTGCCCATGCGACCAGCGAAGCCGTTCCGCAAAGCACGAGTGCTTGCGCATTCACCAGCAATCCGCGAAGTTCCCACGGACTGGATGCCTTCAGGATGAGCAGCCCCAGCGTAAATCCGACTACTGCGACGAGTCGCACCCAGGCCCGCTGCCGCATATCGGCCGCTGCGACCAGCAAAAGCACCGAAGGCACGACGAGCGGAACGAGGTGGTACGGCTCCAGGTACGGGTTCACCGCGGCCGGGCCCACGATCAAGAGCGATACGTGTGCCAGAATGGCGAACCCGTCGTGATTCCGCTTCATCCGGCTGGCAATCGCGCCAAGCAAGCCCGCTCCTATCCAGAGCGCACACACGCCCCATATCATCACACGAGCGGCGGGCGTCTCATGGTCCATTGCATGGAAGGCCGCTTTGTCGAGGGAGATGATGATCGGGTGGTAATGCTTCACGTTCGGATCGGTGGCCCGCGCGAGTTCCCCACGCCAGCCCGCGTAAACTTCGGAAAAGCCCGTCGGCCCGAATGCGAGAATCGGGAGCGCGATCCAGAAGAGCAGCGAGAAGCACGCCATCCAGGCGAATGCTCGCCAGCGACGTGTCCAGGCCAGGTATGGCAGCAGGAGCACCGGCAGCAGCTTCATCGCGACCGCCAGAGCAAAGCAGAATCCCGTGGCGGCGTTCCGCTGGGCGCTGAGCGCAGCCGCACCCAACACCACTGCGGCAAGCACGATCAGGTTGCAGTTGAGCGACCGCATGTCCCACTGGAAGTAGTACGCGACAACAAGATGCGCAAGCGGCAGGGCGAAGAGTAATCCCGCGAATCGGCGCAGGTTGAGAACGCGAGCGAGGACGGCGTAAGTCGTGAGGGCGGCGAGGCCCGTGAGAGCCAGCCAGAACGCCGCAGAAACGGGAAAGGGGAAGACGGCGGACGCAGCGTGAATCGCAACGGCTGGCGGCGGATACGGATACGGCTTGTCGATGGGGTATTCGTACGTGTCAATAACGTGGTTGCTGGCTTCGTAGAGAATGTGATAATCGACGACCGAATCCGGCCACGAAACGGAACCGAAAAAGGTGCGAGCGGTCAGATCGAAGATCAGCCAGACGACGAGGATGACGATGGCGACCACGTCCCACCGCCGACCGGCCTGTTCCCCCCAGATTCGCATCCAGCAATCCCCGCGAGACAACGCCAAATCCGTCGCCTCGTGGCTGTATCGGTTGTTCCAATTACGCTGCTTGAAGAGACTTTGCGGATTCTACCGTTGTGTCCGGATTCTGCACAATGGGGACTTGCGCATTCGCACTCCGCGTTTGCTTGGTGCCGTCCATGGTCACACTGGGGGCGTTGCCCACCGCGTCGTAGTTGAAGCTCTGCGTGTGCGTTCCCTGCGTCGGTCATTTTCGTGCGGGACGAGTTCAGCCATGTCAGGTTCGGCAGCCGGTGACGAGCGAAAGTTCCGCGTGCGTTACCGGGATCGACTCAAGCGCGACCCCGACGGGCAGCCTCCAATTGCGAGAATGTTGCGAACCGGCGCAAGCGGGAGTGTTAGTGGAGCCGCACGTCCGGTAGGGCTTTTCGGAGTTTCTTGTAACCCTCCCCCGTCACTCTCGTATTTTGCAGATCCACGAAAGCGAGGTTCTTGAGCTTTGCAAGATCGCTGATCCCGAGGTCTGTAATCAAGGTTCCATTCAACCACAGGCGCGTGAGATTCGGGAACGCGGCCAGATCTTTCAATTCCATGTCCGACACGCGAGTGGAGCTGAGATCAAGCGAGCGGAGAGCTTTGAGTTCGGCTAGCGCTTTCAATCCGCTTCCCATGATTTCGCGCGCCCCGGAGAACGAGAGCCGCGTGAGTTTCTTGAGCGGAGCCAGTTCCTTCATCCCCGCATCCGTCACGCTGGTATCTCCAACCTCGAGCTCGGTGAGATTTTCCAACTGGGCCATGTCCTTGAGTCCGGTATCTGTCACTTTGGTCCCATTCAAGCGGAGATGAGTCAAGCCCTTGAGCACGGTCAACTCCTTCACCCCGGCGTCCGTTACGGCAGTCCCAGACAGACGGAGCGTGGTCAGGTTCTTGATCGATGCCAATTCCTTCACCCCCGCATCGGTGACCGCCGTGTAATCCACGTACAGAGTTTGCAACCTCTTGAACGCAACCAATTCTTTCATGCCCGCGTCGGTGATCTGGGTACCGCTGAGACGGAGCTCGAGAAGGTTGTTCAGCGGGGTGAGTTCCTTGATCGCGGTGTCGTTGATCTTCGTTGCCGAAAGATCGAGCGCAGTCAAACTCTTCAGCGCAGCCAGTTCTTTCACACCCACATTTGTGATCCGGGTGTTGTGGAGAGAAAGTCGGGCGAGGTGTTTGAACCCAACCAGTGCTTTCGCGCCGGTATCGGTCAGATGCTCTCCGCCGTAAGCGAGGGTGGTCAGGTTTTTGAGTGGGGCCAGCGCCTTCAACCCGGCGTCTCCCGCCAGGTGCGTCCGCAGGAGGAGTGTGGTGAGATTCTCGAGTTGAGCCAGTTCCCTGATCCCAGTATCTCGCGCTGTCATTGACGACAGACTGAGAGTGGTGAGCGTTTTGAGCATTGCGAGGCTTTGTAAATGCGCATCTGTTGCGCCGGGAAGTTCCAAATCGAGCGTCTTGAGCTGTTTGAATTCGGCGAGTTCTTTTACCCCTGCGCCCGTCACCCTTGAACCACGCAGGCTGAGCGCCGTTAGATTGTTGACCTTCGCGATTTCTTTTAACCCCGCATCCGTCACTCCGAAAGCCGTGAGGCTGAGTCCGAACGGTACCTCGACAGGAGGAAGATCCTTCAGATTTCCGTCATTGAAGGTCAGAGGATCTTTCGGCCTGAACGCGGGCACTGCATTATGGAGTTCTTCCGCGTGCTCAGTGAACACGATCAATCCGTTGATTTCCCCAAGCCAGCCGGCCCGCCAGCCGCGACTGGTCCACGCGGTGATCGTGGCCTCACTGAAAGTCGCGTGCTTCGGAGGTTCGGTCTGGCCATTGACCACCTGCACGGGAGGGAGATCGCCCGGCTTCGCGTTCTCTGCATTGGGTTGCAGCTGCGCGGCTGGTTTTCCACAACCACACACCAGCAACGCGGCAACAAACCAGCTCCGAGCAAGCATGGGAACTCTCCGAAGGAAATCGGGCTCATGCTGCAAATGAGAACACGCCAGGGCGTGTTCTCATTTATTCAACTGGCAAATGAGAACACGCCCTGGCGTGTTCTCATTTATCCAGGGGCGGCGCAAACGAGACCGAACAGGACGACCATCGCCCCAATCCCCACGAGCCGAATGATCGCAATGCGCTTGATAATCTGGCTCTCGGCATTGGCCCTGGCCGCAGCGGCCTCGGCCTTCCGGGCTCTCTTCTCCGCAGGCGATTTCGGGCGAAAGTCCAAATCGGCCTCGGGGGTCTCTGGCTCGACTGGAAGAGCTGACGCCGGTGCGGGGACTGGTTTGGGGGCTGGCGGCGGAGGGGCGTTGTATTCCTCGCCGCACAGTTCGCACGCGACTTTGGCTTCGTACTCCACCGGTTTAGGATGGGGGGCGTGACACGCCGGGCATTTGACATTCACTGGCATGGATGGTCCTTTGATTTGTGTGAATGTGCTGCCAGTTTGCCAGTTTAGCAATCCCATTCGGCAGTTGCACTATCCGCCCATTCCACGCTATACTCTTCACTACCCTCCTAAACGCCCACCCACCCGCAATACATCACTCCACCCTGGAGTTTGTTCGATGCTCACCGTTCTCGGTCCGCGTGCCCGTTACTGCGATGGCATTTCCCGCCGGTCGTTCCTGCAAGTTGGCGCGCTGGGTATTGGCGGACTGACGCTGCCGCAATTGATGCAGGCCGAAGCCGCCAGCGGAAAGAAGAGCCACAAGTCAGTCATCATGGTGTACCTGTCTGGGGGAATGGCCCACCAGGACACCTTCGACCTCAAGCCCAATGGCCCGGCCGAACTCAAAGGCGAGTTTAAGCCGATCACCACCAATGTGACCGGCATTCAATACAGCGAACACCTGCCGAAACTCGCTCGCTGCGCGGACAAGCTCGCCGTGATCCGTTCGCTTGTTGGCCAGCGAGACGAGCACAGTTCGTGGCAGAGCATGACCGGCACCACGATGGATGCCGCCAAGCGCGAGAACAAGCCGCACTTCGGTAGCGTGGTTGCCCGCCTACAGGGGCAGACGGATGTGACGATGCCGGCCTTCGTCGATCTGTCGCCCACGATGCAACACAAACCGTACAACTCACCCGGTCCTGCGATGCTCGGTCGCGCTGCTGCACCGGCGAAGGTCGATGGCGACGAACTCGCCGTGATGAAGAACCTCGCGGTTACGAAGGAAGAACTGCAGGACCGCAAGGCACTGCTCGAAAGCATGGACGCTTTCCGCAAGACTGCCGGGCAGACCAACAGCATCAGTGCCGATACTTTCCACGATCGCGCCTTTGACGTCCTCACCTCCAGCAAGCTCGTGGAGGCGCTCGACGTGACAAAGGAACCGGAACGCACCCGCGAACGGTACGGTCGGGGGTCACCTCGGCATCTCGGCGACGGTGCGCCGATGTGGAACGATCAGTTGCTCATGGCTCGCCGGCTCGTGGAAGCGGGGTGCCGCGTCGTGACTGTCGCGTACGGCTTCTGGGACACGCATGGTCAGAACTTCCGGCATCTGAAAACGCACTTGCCGCTGTTCGATACCGGCATTTCGGCATTGGTCGAAGACATCTATGCCCGTGGGCTGGACAAGGATGTGACGGTGTGCGTGTGGGGCGAGTTTGGCCGCACGCCGAAGATCAACAAAGACGTCGGCCGCGACCACTGGTCGCGTGTGAATTTCGCGCTCATGAGCGGCGGCGGGATGAAGGTCGGTCAGGTGATCGGGAGCACCGACAGCGCCGCGGCGGAAGCGAAGGACGATCCTATCCAGTATCCCAGCGTACTCGCGAGCATCTATCAGAATCTTGGTATCGATCCGCACGCAATGGTTTACGATGTGAGCAATCGGCCGAACCCGATCCTCCCTGGTGGGATCACGCCGATCGACAAGCTGTACTGATCCCGAGGCCGCCGATGAGCCGTGCCGCGCTACCTGCACTTCTTCTCGGCGCGGCTGTGGTTGCTTGTGCCGCGCCGATTCCCAAGGAGAACGACATCGCCCGGATGCATCGCATCTACGGCGCACCAGCCGACCCAAAAGACGATGCTCGCTTTGAAATGTACGGCGATGCCCTGCGTGTCTTCTCCCCCGCGCGAAAGCTTCAGGCCACAGGCTCACCCTGGACGCCGACGTCAGTCGGCGCGTCACGAGTGTGGCAGCCCATGACCGGTGATTTCACGGTCGTTGTCCGCGTATCCTTTAACCTTCGCAAAGCAAAAGAGCAGGAAGTCTGGTGGTGGCCTCGTGTCGCGGGGGTGGTGGTTTGGGTAGACGAGAAGAATCACTTCGCAATGTTTCGCTGTGAGGAATTGGCAAACAGACTTGTCGGCAAGCAGGAAGTTCGCGAAGCGTTCCAGTCGATCCTCACTCATCCCAGAACAGTTCGAACCTCCACCGGTCAGTTGCAGAACTCGGGCAATGCCGCCTTCCTCCGCGTCAAGCGGATTGGGAAGTTGGTGTTTGGCGCCTATAGCCGCGATGGTAAGAAGTGGAACGAGTTTATCCCCGATGACGTTGAGTGGGGTGATACCGTGAAGGTCGGTGTGTACGTCAAGCACTTCAGCGAGACCGCATTTGAGACAGTCTTCGACCAATACACACTGGCCGCAACGAAGAAGTAGCCGCTCATCGAACCTCGTGATCCCCGAACCGGAGGTCGATGAGCTTCCGCTGGCCGCATTCGGAATCGAAGCCGTCATCGGCCGCGACGTACTCACGTCGTGCGTTCTCGTGTACGATGGCCCCGGGAGTTCGGTTACACTCGCGTACTGAATTTCCAGGAGGTTCACCATGCTCCGCTTTGCCATACCACTCACATTTCTTCTTCCGCTGGCTGCAGTAGCCGCGCCGGTACCGCCACCATCGGAAAAAGAGCTTCTCGCGAAGTATTGGGGCAAGACCGAAGGCGAGGGGGAATTTGAACTCAATCGCAAGCAACTCACCCTCCGCACGCTTGGCAAGCCGGCTCATGGGCTGATTGGCATCATCAATGGCGCAGAGATTACGATGCCACGCACCACGCGCACGGTAAGCGGCGATTTTGAAGTCTCTGTGAGAGTTGTGGGCGCGGCGTTACCCAACAAGGATGCGAAGCATGTGGATGCGTGGCCGGGTACACGTGCGGGTGTGTTCATCGAGGGCGGCGGTTATGGCATCGAGTTATACTTCTACCAGTACCACACCAAGTTCAACGGGCTGGTGCAGGAAGAACTGTTACGGTGCGTATGGGCGGATACGTGGTACCCGCGTGGCGGAGCCGGGAGTCAGTTGAAGGATGTCGAAGCTGGCAAATCGCCCTACTTGCGCATCACGCGTAAAGACAAGGCCGTGACCGTGTCGTATAGCCTCGATGGAAAGGAATGGTCCAAGCCGCTCAATCCACAGTTCAATCCACAGCAGGCACTCGAATTTCCGAACGAGGTGATCGTTGGAGTCTTCCTCTCGCAAACGACCTACCAGATCGCTAGCGCAACATTCGACGGCTTCACGGTGGAGAAGCCGAAGGAAGAAAAGAAGTAACAGGCGAACCGGCTACACCATACCCCACAGCCGGCGCAAGCCCCACTCGGCACCCAGAAGTACGGTGAACAGCACTAGCCAGAGCGGCAGGAAGCCCTTCGAGCGGTTGCGGTGCCAGTCGGGGTAATACTTCGGCTTCTTGCCGATGTCCGGCGGCGCTTCGGCTTTCAATTCGCGCAAAAACCCGGGCAACTCTTCGAGATGCAGCGCCTTTCCTCCGGTCGGGACGGAGAGTCTTTGCATAAATTCCGGGTCGGCATTCACACGCAGCATTTCATCGGATACATCCGGCACCGCAATGAACTTGGCCGTACCGCGAAGCAATTTCGGGCTACCGTCGGGATTGAGTTCCGGCGTGCCATCGGCTTTCTTGGCAGGAGTCGTGACCGACACGAAGTATTCACCCGGCACGGGCGTGCGGAAGAGGACCTTCCGGCCGTCCTTGTCCGAGAGAATGGTTTGCGGCGATGCTTTCTTCTCCTCCTCCGCTGATGGCTCCAGAACAGTCGGCGCGAGCGGAATGATCTTCACCGTGAGCGGAGCGGTTGGGTCGTCGCTGCCATCGGGCCGCTTCATCCCGACTCGGATCATTTGCTCCTGCGTCACCTTGAACTGCCGGTATTGCGGGCGGGCGTAGACCTGACTTTCCTCTTCGTCCTGGTGAGCCAGCCAGAGCACGCATTGCCGCCAGAAACGCTGGTGCATCTCGATGCCGTCGCGTGTCTTCGGCTGACCGAGACTGCGCCAGAGGTATGTATCGAACGCGCCGAAAGCGAGCCAGCGCCCTTTGTTCGCATCACCGCGTTGCGAACCGACGAGCAACGGGTCGCCCTTGGCGTCGCCACCGGCCTCAATGAACCTCGGATCGGCCGCGTCAGTGGTCCATGCGAAAACGGTGTAAAGTCCACCCTTGGGTAGCGTGAGTCGGTTGTAGCCATTGAGCCGCATTCCGGTGCGGAAGTTGTTCATGCGGTTCCATGCTTCTTCCGATTCGCCCGGTTTCGGCGGCTGACCGGGCTTCCCCGATACGCGGAACATCTTCTCAAGCCCGCGTGTGGTCGGAATGGCGGGATAGGTCTTCCGTGGATTACCTTGTGCATCGAGATCGTCGACGATCGGCCCACCAGTGATGGGAAGCAACGTGTTGGGAATGCCCTGGAACGCATATTCGCCACCCAGGAACATCACGCCGATACCCTTTTTCTCGGCCAGTTCGGTGAGCTTCGGAAGGAAGTCCGGAGCCGCTTTTTGCAGGTGTGCTGCGCTCACGTTGCCGACGATGACCACATCGTAAGCTTGGTTATCCAGGTTCAAGAGAATACGCTCGGCGTCGGTGGGATTCAGATCGGTCTGGCGAATCACTTCGTACACGTCGAATCGTTTCTCACTCCGCAGAGCATCGCGCAAGAGCGTTTCCTCCCAGCGGAGTTGATCGACGATGAGAACGCGCACGCCTTCCTTCAAGACAGTGAGGTAGGTTTCGGACCAGTTATTGAGCGGCGACAGTTCCCCCGGCAGGGGGATAATCTTCCCCTCTTTCTCGATACCGACTTCCACCTTCACCTTGTATTCACCCTTCTTCTCCGGCGTCTCGACGGTCATCTTCAGTTCGTTGCTCTTCTCGTTTTCCAGCGTGAAGTCTTCGCGCCAAACCGGCTTGTCGTTGATGAGGACGCGGGCAGTCACTTTCGCGCCGGCGAAACTGTAAGCGCTGACGCGTGCCGTCACGGTCATTTTGTTCTTGATGTACGCGGGCGAAGGATTGCACTCGATGCCGGTCACGGCGATATCGCGAGCGTTCTTGCCGGAGTCGTCCGAACCGACGACGAACGTGTGAATGGGAACGCCACGGCGGCCCCACCGTCCCGCTTCGCTCAAGGGAGTGAATGTCTCGCCGTTGTCCGCACCATCGCCGATGATGATATGCCCGCGAATGCGCTGTTCGCTCTGCCAGCGTTCATAGGTGCGGTTGAGATAAACGCCGTAGTCGGAGCGTTTCGCATCAGCCGGGGTAGTGGGGTCATAGCGGCTGGTGGCCTCGTTGAAGTCCGACGGGCCGAACTTGTAAACCACCACATTGACGTTCTGGTCGGCCAGCAATTCTTCGAAAAGCGGCTGGCACTTCTCCAGCGTTTTGCGGACCGCGTCAATTCGGGCCTGTCCACCGATGGCATCCTTCACCGTCATGCTTTCGGATACGTCCACGCCGACGAGCAAGACCGCGGGTTGCTTCGGGTTCTCGTTCACGCCCACGCTCGGTCGGACCGCTGTGAGCAAGGCAATGAATAATGCCGCCAGCCGCAATATCAGCACGATCAGCACCCGACGGCGAGTAGCTTGAGGATGGCCGATGTACGTCCAGACGGTGAAGAGAACGAGCAGAAGAGCGACGACAGCCAACGCCGGCAGGCCGATGGTTTCGATCGACCACGGAAAGCCCGGCCGCGAAGAGAAGAAGTAGTCGTTCATGACGATATGATACCCGGCCGACGAGCCGAGAAGAACCCGCCACCAAGCGAACGGCGTGGCGTAAGCCACCGCTCTAATCATCTTCGATCAGCTGTCTACCAGATGGAAGATGGAAGCTTTTGCCGATACACCTTTTATCATCGTCCAGGTGTTGGCAGGAGCCTTTCAATGAGCATGGATGCGGCTCGACTTCTCGACAAGTTGCCACTGGCCGAAGCCACCTGGCTTCTTTGGGCCAAAGTCTTACCCGACGCCCAACGCGGCCGCTGTTATGAACAAGAGTTCACATTCGCCCAAATCTCGTCTATCTCCTCAACGATGCCCTCTTTCGCCAGCCAAACGGCCTTCTATGGTAAGCTGCGTCGCATGCCCATTGCTCTGATATGAGCGAAGCAGGCCGTGTTCTCATCTACTCCAGCGACGCGGCTCGTTCAATGCGACAGTCTCATCGGGTTCCTGTCTGAGGGCGGTTCTTCGTTCTTGTGTGGACTCATCGCTGACTGTGGCAGAATTTGTCTGCAAATTGTCAGGTTACCGGCTGTGCTGCCATATTCGACCTTCCGCAATCCGGCAGATGGCAGACTCCCAAGAATGGCCAAAACCAGCG
>Ga0070738_10000106_pt1 | contig 243326 bp, 183 predicted proteins | sample Coa_R2_2_FD_66446 | JGI IMG/M metagenome (GOLD analysis project Ga0070738, IMG submission 66446) | Surface soil microbial communities from Centralia Pennsylvania, which are recovering from an underground coalmine fire - Coalmine... | ecosystem: Environmental > Terrestrial > Soil >... | reverse complement strand
CTCAGGGCGTGCGCCTTTCGGCGGAGTTGCCGGATTCGGCCATTATCTACGCCGATCGCACGCAGATCGAGCGTATGATCTCGAATCTGCTCGGCAACGCGATCAAGTACACACCCGCAGGCGGCCGCGTCGCGGTGCAGCTCAAGCCGGAAGGCGAGTTAGTGAAGTTCGTCGTGGAAGACACGGGCGTCGGCATCGCACCCGACCACCTGCCGCACATATTCGATCGTTTCTATCGTGTGCCGTCGGCCGATCCGGACAAGGGCTTGGGCCTGGGCCTCAGTTTTGTCGCCTGGATCGTTAAGGCGCATGATGGGACGATTGACGTCGAAAGTAAGCTCCAGCGGGGGACGCGCTTCACGGTAACGCTCCCAGCCGGCCATCTGGTGGAAGCCGCCGCCGAAACTACGACGGCCCTCACCGAGCATGTACACTAAGACTGGATGGCACTCGATATCCACAGCCGCGAAAAAGAAGGCATCGCGATTCTCGATTTGAAGGGCCGGTTAGTGGTGGGTGACGCAAGCCTGCTGCGCGAGAAGGTCAACGAGGAAGCCGCGGCGGGCCACAACAACATTGTCTTGAATCTCGCGGACGTGGATTACATCGATAGTACTGGGCTCGGAACGATGGTGATCTGTTTCACGTCGTTACAAAAAACCGGCGGCGCGCTCAAGTTGTGCAACCTGAATCGCCGGAATATCGAGCTGTTGCTGCTAACCAAGTTGTCGACTGTGTTTCACATCTTCGGCGAAGAGCAGGAAGCGATCAACAGTTTCTTCCCTGAACGCGAGATCAAGCACTTCGACATACTAAGCTTCGTGCAGCAGCAGAAGGAAAGCCAATAGCCGTGTTGGGGCGCAAGACAAGGGTGCTGGTGCCGGCGGGTGAACAGGCGCCTGAATTCGAGCTAAAGAGGCTCGAGGGTGGCAGGCAGTCGTTGCGCGAGCTCCTCAAGGCGGGTCCGGCGCTCGTGACTTTTTATAAGATCGGCTGCCCGGTCTGCCAGCTCACCGCGCCTTACCTTGAGCGGCTCTCGGCCGGCGGCAAACTTCAAGTCATCGGCGTATCGCAAGATGACGAAGGCGCCACCGGAAGTTTCATGCAGCGATTCGGGGTGACGTTTCCGACTCTGCTGGACCAGGCCTCCGAAGGCTATTCCGCCAGCAACGCGTATGGGATCAGCTCCGTGCCGTCGCTGTTCTTGGTGGAGCAAGACGGGCGCATTGCGAAATCGTTCAGCGGCTTTTCCAAGCGCGATCTTGAAGAGATCGGCCAGCGCGCTGGCGTTGCGCCGTTCCGGCCCGATGAAAAGGTGCCGGAATGGAAAGCCGGTTGAGGCTCCAAAAATTAGGGTCCGGGCCGGACCTGCCATAATGAAGCTGAGCGATGCCCTCCAAATTTTCTGAAGCGTACAAGTCCGCTGCTGCCGTCGCCAAAGGCATGAAGGTGACGTTCTCGGAGATGATGAACCCCACCATCACCGAGGATTACCCGGATTCGCCTCCCATGTTCCAGGAACGCTATCGGGGCGCGCACGTGCTGCAGCGCGATGAAAACGGCCTCGAGAAATGCGTCGCTTGTTTCCTCTGCGCCGCAGCTTGCCCGGCCGATTGCATCTACATTGAAGCCGCCGAAAACACCGACACCCTGCGCATCAGTGGGGGCGAGCGCTACGCGAAGGTTTACAACATCGACTACTCGCGCTGCATCTTCTGCGGCTACTGCGTGGAGGCCTGTCCCACCGACGCCATCACGCACGGCCATGGCTTCGAGATCGCCAGCTACAACACCTCCACGCTGATCTACCGCAAAGAGCAGATGCTGGCCCCGATCCCCGAAGGTGCGCATTTCCCGCTGAAAACTGAAACGGAAACGCCAGCCGCAAGTCACTAAGGCGCTGCGGAACGCCGATTCACGCCGATAATTCCTGGTTTATTTGTGTCCGTCTGTGGCATGCAGAAGGTGACTGCGGTCTGCTTCGGACAACCCGGAATTTTTCCGTATGTCCGCCCGCGTCGTTAGCCTTCGCCGGTAGCGCGCGAAATATTCGTCGATATCGCCGCCATACTGGAAGCTGTACATGATATCTTCGAACTCGCGCGTGTGGGCCAGCCCGAGCGCATGCCCGGTCTCGTGCAGGCACGTGAGGTACACCACCGCGTCGCGCATCAGACGATCGTCATGAGGGCCGAGCGGCGTCGGAAGCACATAGACGTTTGCCCCCGGCTTACCGTCCACCTCAATGCGCCGGGTCTCGCCGTACAGGCCCGCTTGGCCGGATGCCCATAAAACGCGGATCTGCGCGTGTTGCGGGTCGTCAACGCGATCGAATTCGAGTAATCCGTTGGACGCTTTCTGCCACGCTTCGAAAGCCCAGTTCGCCAATTCCTCGTCGCCCGCCTGGCACCCGGTGTCGGCACGCGTGCATGGGGCTACCCAGTAGGAGTAACGCTGCGCCGCCACTGCGCTCCACGCGACCCAGAGAATAACAACGAAGCGTTTCACCGGCGCTGCGCGAGCTTCTCGTCGGCGAGCAGGCGGACGGTCGCCTCCAACTGCTCGATGCGCCGGGTCAAATCGTCGATGAGCTGGCCTTCGGGATCGGGCAAGTTGCCGTGTTCGAGCGCCCCCGTTTCGCCGCGCATCCGCGTCACGCGGCCCGGCACGCCGACCACGGTGGAATGATCGGGAACCGAATGAATCACCACCGACCCTGCACCGATTTTGGAGTGATGCCCAACCGTGATATTGCCGAGAACCTTGGCGCCAGTCCCGATCACAACGCTGTTGCCGATGGTCGGGTGGCGCTTACCTTTTTCTTTCCCCGTGCCGCCCAGCGTCACGCCCTGGTATAGGAGGACGTCATCGCCGATCTCGGTGGTCTCGCCTATCACCACGCCCATGCCGTGGTCGATAAAAAAACGCCGTCCGATCTGCGCGCCCGGGTGAATCTCGATTCCCGTGAGCGCGCGGCTCATTTGCGAAAGAATGCGCGCAGTGAGCGTAAATCCGGCGCGGTGCAGCTTGTGGCTCAGCCGGTGCAGCAAAATAGCGTGAAAACCGGGATAGCAGAAGAAAATCTCCACCGCGCTTTTGGCGGCAGGATCTCCTCGAAAGATCGTATCGATCTGTTCCCGAACAGCCCGGAACATATTGTGATTTGATTATCGCATCGGCGAAAGGATGCATCTATTTTCGAGCGCCAGGCGTAATGCCCCCATTTGCGCCTCGCTGCGGCGGTGCGCGGAGCCGCCGTTTGTGAACAGTTCCGGTACCATGGGCCTTAGCTCGCGATGCCAGAGCGATTCGAAGACCGCATCGGGCTCTATTCATTGACCGCGCTGGCAGCCGGCCTGGTGATCGCCCGCGCTTGCCTCCAGTCCATTACGATCGACGAGGCCAATACCGGCTTGGATTTCGTCTCGGGACCAACCGGGATACATTGGTACCCCAGCTCGGGAAACCACGTCCTGTATTCCGCGCTTGCGCGGCTGACCACCACCATTTTTGGGCTTAGTGAACTCAGCATGCGAATGCCTGCCATCTTGGGCGCGCTGATGTACGTGGGCGCCGCGCTGTACTCTTGCGTCCTGGTCTCCTCGCGCACCATTCTGCGGATCCCGCTGTTCCTCTGCCTGGTCTACAATCCGATGGTTCTCGATTATCTGGTGGCCGCTCGCGGCTACAGCTTGGCGATTGGGTTCCTTTTCGCCGCGCTGGCGCTAATAACCGCGGCCGTGATTTCGGGCGCCGAGCCCACGCGCTGTTTGTCGCGCGCTTGCCTGGCCTCAGTTTTTCTGGGCTTGTCGTTCTCGGCCAACTTCTCTTTCGCGTACGTGGACGCAATAACGATTCTCTTCTTCTTCGTCTGGGCTTTCAGATCCGCTGCGCGTTGGAAATTCGGCTATGTTCGCCTGGCTCTCTACTGTTTCTTGCCAGGCCTTGTCGTCGCGTTCGTCATCTGCGGCCCTACCGTCTGGCAATTCCCGAGATCCCAACTGTACTTCGGCTCGCAATCTTTGACTGAGATGTGGCACAGCATGATGTCGCCCACATTTGACGACTTAAATCCGAACGTCTTCAACCCGTGGATGCTGATTTTGTTCGGCAAGCTCCGGTCTAAACTGCCGTGGCTGAACGTCATATTCGGACTGCTGCTGGTGCTGAGCGTCGAGGCCGCACGCTTGCGGGCTCGCAAGCCAAACCATGCTTTAACCACGATGGTTCGCATGTTCGCGGGCATCGGGCTGGTTACCTTCGCCCTGCATTGGCTCGCGTTCTTCTTTGCACATATTCCTTTGCCGAGTGGGCGCACCGGATTGTTTTTCGTTTTGCTTTGGCCGCTGGCTTTTGGAACGGCGCTTGCTATGCGGTTTGAGCGGCCGCGCGCCGGCGTATTGGGCTTGTGCGCGCTCGCCGTGTTGATCGCCACCGCCGCTTATTTCACCGGCTGCCTCAGGCTTTTACATTTCAAAGAATGGCAATTCGATACGGATACGAAGCAAATTTATTGGACAGTAGCGGATTTACGGCAGCGCTGCGGTATTGCGAACTTCGATATCGACTGGCGGTATAGCAGTGCTGTGGATTTTTACCGGCTCGCGTACCACAACACGGCGCTCCCTAACTTTCCCGCCGATGAGACCGGCAAACCGCCGCTCGATCGCGACGGCTACGTGATCTATTTTCCGAACAGTGAAGACTTCGTCAAGCAACAGCATCTGCAAGTCGTCTATCACAACCAGGAAACAGACTCGGCCGTCGCGATCCGCCGGTGTCCGGGAGCGAATTAACAAGCGTCGACCGGTTAGTGCAGCGTCAGCTTTTGGACGCGCCAGTTGAGAACTTCGCCCACGTAAAGTTCGTTCGGCCGGCGGCAATCTATTTCGTTAACTGTGCCGAATTGTTTTGGAAGCTTGCCGGCCTGGCCGAACTTTCCGACCACGCGCCCATCGAGCTCCAGCTTATAGATCTCGCCGTTGTCCATGGAGTTCACTTCGTTCGAGTCTGAGCTGTAGAGGTAAGGGTGCGAACCACCGGAGATGCAGATCGCCCACGGCGATCCGACATTTGTGATCTGGTTCTTAAAGTTACCGTCCGAATCGAAAATTTGAATGCGCTTGTTTCCGCGATCCGCCGCGTAGAGGTTGCCCTGCGGATCGATGGCGAGCGAAGTCAGCATGTTGAACTTGCCTTCTTCCCCGCCTTTGGAGCCCCAGGACTTGAGAAACTTACCGTCTTTGTCGAACTTGGCAATGCGCGAGTTGCCGTAGCCGTCGGCGACAAAAATATCTCCTGCCGAATCCCAGGCGACGTCGGAGGGCTGATTGAACAAATCGCCCGGCGTGCCCGCGCCCGGTGCAGGTGGCGGGCCTCCGCGCTCGGCGCCTGGAGGTGTAGGGCCGCGGCCGCCTCGTCCAGCGCCCGGTAGCGCACCGCGTCCAGCACCCGGCCCACCTCCGCGCGTTCCGACGAAAATTGATTCCGGTTTGCGTCCCATCACCATCGCGACGCGCCCCTCAGGATCGAACTTGATCACCTGGCTCGATCCGCGGTCCACTACCCATATGTTGTCTTGCGGATCGATGCGCACGGCCTGCGCGAACAGGAATCCATAGAGACCCTGGCCGATCTCGCGCACGTATTTTCCGGTCTGATCGAACTCAAAGAGCCGGGCGCCACCATGCGTGAAGGTACGCGACGCGCCGGTGATCGCATAGGGCGTACCGGTCCGCGTGTAAACGAAGACATGGCCTCTGGAGTTCGTGGCAACGCCCGCCACTTCACCGAGGTAAATGTGTTCGGGCAGCTTTAGCAAATTGGGCGCGGAATCGAACGAGATCTCGGGCTGCGCGAGCGCGGCCCCGGCGAAAAGGAACGCAAGAGGAGCCATCCGGGAAAACGCAAAAGTTTTCATGATGTCTCCTTACTTGCTCGAGCCATGCGGGTGCAACAAGATCTTCTGCACGCGCCAGGAGGTGATTTCGGCCGTATAGAGCTCGTTTTCACTCCGGCAGTCCAGTTCATGAATCGTGCTGAACTCGCCCGGTTTCTTGCCGGCTTTTCCGAATTTGCCGACGATGGTGCCGTCCAGCTCCATCTTGAAAATGTCGCCGGTCACCACTGCTATCTCCGAGTTATTGTTATCCGGGTTGGAATTCGAACTGTAGATGTATTGATGCGCCCCGGGCGTTATGCAGATGGCCCAGGGCGCGCCTACCTGGTCGTATACCTTGCGTGGCGTGAGGTCGTTGTCGAAAACTTCGATGCGGCTGTTGGACCGGTCGCCGACGTACACATTGCCTTGCGCGTCCGTGGCCATCGTGTGCGGCAGGTTTAGCTGCCCCAGTTCCGAGCCGCGCGTGCCAACAGAAGCGATGAATTTCCCGTTCTTGTCATACTTGGCCACGCGCGAGTTGCCGTAGCCGTCCGAAACGAAGATATTTCCTTGGGGATCCCAGGCGACATCGGTGGGACGATTGAACGTATACGGCTCGGCGGGCGGCGGCGCGACGCCGAAACCCGGTGTCAAGGGCACGCCTTCGACCGGCTCGGGCCGGTGCCCCAGCACCATCGCTACGCGCCCATCCGGCGTGAACTTGATGACCATGTTGGTCCCTTCATCTACCGCCCAGATGTTGTCTTGCGGATCGACTCGCACCGCGTGTGCGAACGCGAACCCGTATAGCCCTTCGCCGATCTCGCGCAGATAATTTCCTTTCGCATCGAACTCGAACAGCCGCGTTTCCTGGCTGCGCGTGTAAACAAAAACGTGCCCCTTGGAGTTGGTGGCCACGCCGATGCCCTCGCCCAGATATAGGTTAGGCGGAAGCTTCAGGAAATTAGGCACCGGTTCATAGGGGATCTCCGGCACATTTTGCGCCTTGGCCTTAGCGCGTTGCTGCGCCGGCGTCAAGTTTCCGCTCTGTGGGAGCGCAATAGAAGCGGTCAACAGAGTTGCCGCCGCGAAACATATTGTATGGATTCTGCTCATGGATTTGGTGGTGCCAGTATACAACAGTCGACCGGGCGCTACACCGCGCGAATTGGGTCCGCGAATTGGGTCCGCTGCGCATCCCCGGTTAGTTGACTGCGCCGGCGAACCGGGCCCGCTATTCGGTGAGTTGTCGAAGCGTGTAAGCGCCCTTCGCCGGCGTTTCCTTGCTCCAGTCGTGATACGTGTGGCACTCGAAGCAGCGCGCTTCCGCCGCGTTCGCGCCCGAACGATGGCAACTCTGGCAATTTTGCACGCCCGGGATCAGAACGTCCGAGGTCTCTTTGCTCTCCAGTGTCTTCGAGTGACAGGAGGTACACGCCACCATCTGGTGCGCTTCGTGATCGAAATTGGAGTGCATAAGCCAGCGTGCCGGGACCGCCGCCTTAGGAATCTCCGGTAGTCCGTCCCCGCCCGAAGGATACTGCGGCGTGTGGCACTCCTTGCAGGCTTTGCGCCACAACAGATACTCGGCGTCCGCCATACGCTGTTGGACCCACTCCTGCGCGTTACGGGCCGGACGCTGCGGCGGGCGTGTGGGCAGCCGCTTGTCCGGTTCGTCCACCAACGGAATCTGGCTCGGATTCGCGGCGATGTACGCCGTCAGCTTTTGCAACACGAAGTCATGCACCACCTTCGGCTCCTTGTGGGGCGCCGGCTCACTGAAGCGGCGGTCGAACTGCAGCGGATGGCACGCCGCGCAATGCTTTTCGTAGCTGATGGGCTGCATGTACGCGCGGTCGCCGGTCGTGAACGATGCCGGAACCACTTTGGCGTCCGCCGATGCGTATGGCCAGGGCCGGCCGAGACCAGCTGGGCGATGGCAATCGACGCACTGTAGCTGGACCGGACCGTTCGGCCCCCGGATCGGCTTTTGCGGGTCCAAATGAACCTGGTGATTGAACTTGATCGTTCCCGGATCCTTGGCGCCGGTGCGCAGAACCGCAAACTCCGGATGCGTGCGATCGAACGCGCGAATATCGCTGGCAAAACGCGGGGGGCTGTTCTTATCGTTGGCGGACAAGTTCGCGTGGCATTGCGTGCAAGCTTCGTCGCTTGTATTCGCCAGCCGCACGGCACCTTTATGCTCGACATGGCAGGTGGAGCACGACGGCGAAAAGGTCTGCTCGGCGTGATGGATTGGCCCATCGTGACAAGCCACGCACGCCTGGTCGGTGGCGCTCTGCTGGAATCCGGCCGTCGAGATATGGCAGGCGCCGCATTTCTGCCCGAATAGCGCGTGCGCATGCGCCACCGGGCCTGCGTTGTACGGTGTCGGGCTGCCTGCAAAGGCATGCCAGGCGAGCCATCCCACGCCGGCCAAGGCGAAAACGGCCGACAGAATGCGCCGCCAGCGCGGAATTCCACGCAGCGTCTTGAAGTAGTTCAAATCGATGCGCTGCGCCAGCTTTTTCGTGTTGCGCGTTCTGCCCGCCATCGCTCAATACCTCAGCGCCATCACCGCGTGCACGCCTCCCAAAACCAGCAGCGCGATGGACAACGGCACATGCACCAGCAGCCAACTGTGCAGCCAGCGATATATACGAATCTGCCGGCTGAGCTGGTGTTCCTCTTCGCAGATGTTTTCCAGATCGTCTAAAACGCCGTGTACCGGCGAGGCGAGCAAGCGCCGAAGGGAGTCGAAAACCTCGGCCGCGCGGTTCACATCCGCTAGTTCCGCGTGCGGCGCCTCTGGATCGGCTAAATACGGCCGAACCTTGCTTAAATAAACATCGCGGAAGCGCGCGCGGTCTTCCTGCTCGATCTCCACCAGCGTCGCCACTCCGCCGCCGGTTTCCTCCGCGACAGAATTGCCTGGTCCCACCGGCCCGCAAATCGTGGCTGCCAACCTGTCCGCCTCCTGGCAGAGCTGTGCTCGAACGTGCGGAATCTCTTCGTAAATCGTTTCCATCGGCACGCGTTCCGTCATGATGCCCGGCACAAAATGTTGGACAAACGCGCCTACCCAGCCGCTGGCAATCACGATGTAAAACAGAATCATCAGGACCGTGGTGAGCGGCCCTCGAAAACGAAATCCGCCATGGAACAGGATCAGCAGCAGGCTCAAAGTTCCGAGCCAGATGTGCCCGCGCATCCAGGTCTGCGCGCGTCCAATTCGCCAGGTCGGCACTTTCTTGCGCGCGCCCAACAAACCGGCATACAGCATGAGAGCGTAGCCAGCGATTCCGAATGTGAGACCCAGCGCGCTGCCGCCGCGCGGCCCCGCAGGCGACTGCACCGCATATAGGATGTAGACCACGGTGCTGACCACGGCCAGCGCCGCGGTCGCGACTTCCCATGGCCGGTGCGTGCGATCGATCCGCATCTACCGCACCCTCGCCTCTGTTTCCAACGGCGCACCCACCCAGCGGAAAAACTCATTCGGCTCGACGCGATGTGCCGCATCGTGCGGGCATGCATACACGCAGCTCGGCTCGGCATGCTCGGTGCACAGATCGCACGAAGTCGCTTTGTGCTTCACCACCGCTATCTGCCGCCCCGGATTCGCTGCATCGTCCTCCAGCACGTTGAACGGATGCAGGTTGATGTTCCCATACGGGCAATTCTTGGCGCACAGCCCACAGCCGATGCACCAGTTCTCGATGATTACTTCCAGCGAATTGCGCCGCCGGATGGACCCAACCGGGCACCCCACCATGCACAAAGGATCGCGGCAGTGCCGGCACGAAGTTGCCACCAGGTATTTATCGAAGCGCTGTCCTTCGCGAACCAGCCGCGTGATCCCGTCGTGCGCGTCGGCGCAGGCGCGCACGCAAGCATCGCAGCGGGTGCAGCGCTCCAGATCCAGCACTAGCAGGCTCTGCGCCTCCATCAAGCCCTGCGTCAAAAACTGATCCAGCGGCGTGCTGGTCGCCGTCGCCAGGCGCTGCCGGTTCTGCTCCTGCCGCTCCCGAGCCAAACGTTCCAGGCTTTGGCCGACATCGGGGAACTGCTCCACCATCTGCTGGAATTCCTCAGCGTGAATGCGCACCAGCTCGACATGATCCAGCGCCGTACACGTTGCAGTGCGACGGCCCTCGCCTAACAACCCGATCTCGCCGAAGTACGATCCGCGCCCTAAGTACGCCAGCACCAGTTCGCCGCCCGGATGCGGCTCCGAAACCTTCACGAATCCCAGGCGCACCAGGTAGAAACTGTCCGCGATGTCGCCCTGGCGGCAGATCACATCGCCTTTCGTATACCGCACCAGTTCTACTTTATTGCGCAGCACATCGATAAAATCCTGCGTCAGGGAGGCGAACATCGGCACGCTGCGCAGATGATCGTCCAGCGCCCGCTTGCGGTAATTCGCGTCCAGCTGCGCTTTCAGCGTCTTATTGCGCTGGATAATGTCGAGCACGTTGCGCAGCATCTCGAGCATCACGCAATCGGTGGCGGCGCGAACCGTCGCCGACCGCGGATACAGGTTCATGCACGTCATCTCGCCGAACAAATCGCCCGGCCCGAGCGTCGCCACCGGATTGTCGTAGGGCAGATCCACGGAGGCGTCGATCGGAATGCTTTCACGCATCTGCTCTTCCTGCCTGCGTTCGTTCTGCCGGCCCGCAAGACGGCTCGTCAAACGGCTGAAGAACCCTGTCGCGCCGCCCTGCGCCTGCACGTGCGCCATCGGCGTCGATAGAAAAACCTGCGCCTGCCCTTCCAGGATGTAGAACGCGGTGGAACCATATTCGCCTTCGCGGCAGACGATCTCGCCTTTCCTGAAATGCCGCCGTACCACCGCGTTCTTGTTCAGCTCCAGGAACGTTCCGGAAATTTTTTGGAAGTACGTGAGCTGTTGCAGCTCGTCGACATCCACCGGCTCGCCCGGCAGTACCGTCTTCACAACGCTCTTGTTCGTAAGCGCGCCGGTGGGGCACGACACCATGCACTCGCCGCAGGACACGCACGATGAATTTCCCATCGGAGAATTCAGGTCAAACGCAATCCCGGCCCAAAAACCTTTGCCCCGGCGTCCCAGCACATTGTTCTGGCGTATTTCATCGCAGCCGCGGATACAGCGGTCACAAAGGATGCAGGCTTCGTGATCCACCACGATCACCAGCGATGAATTGTCTTGTCCTCGCGGCGAAAGCCGCCGCGGGAAGCGCGGGTGCTGAATGCCTTCCTGTCGCGCCAGCGTCTCCAGTTCGCAGTCGTTGGACTGCCGCTGCCGCGCGCAGGGACTAGGATGGTCCGCCATTAGCAGCTCGATCAGAGTGCGGCGCGCCCGCAGCACTTTTTCCGAGTTGGTGGTGACCACCATTTCGTCTTCGGCGGGACGGACGCAGGCCGCGCTCAGCACCCTCCCGCCGGCATCCACTACACATACCCGGCATACGCCGACGGGTGTCTCATTCTGCTGGTGGCACAGTGTGGGGATCGGGATGCCGTTCATGCGCGCGGCATCGAAGATGGTGGTGCCGGCTGGAACGGTGACGGACATTCCATCGATCGTCAGATGGACGTCGCTCATACAGCTCTTTCCTCCCGCATCGGACAGACGCCTTCCGGGCAATGCTTATCGTAAATGTGCGCTTCGATCTCCGGACGAAAATGCTGCATCACCGAACTGAGCGGCGCGTGCGCGAATTGTCCGAGGCCGCAGATGGACGCCAGCTTCAGAGCCTCCGTGATGTCGTCTACTATGGACAGATCCGCTGCCGATCCCTTGCCCTGCGTCCACCCGGTCAAAATGTCCACGAGCTTCTGCGACCCCATCCGGCACGGCACGCATTTCCCGCAGGATTCGTTGCGGAAAAACGTCACCGCGTTCAGCGCCATATCGAGCATGCACCGGCCTTCGGCGCAGATCACGATTGCGCCCGATCCCAACATCGAGCCGATCGCGGCCAGGGACGTAAAGTCCAGCCGCACATCCGCAGCCGAGGCCGGCAAGTATCCCGACGAAGGGCCCGACGGCGCGAACGCCTTCAGCTTTTTCCCATCCACGATGCCGCCGGCCAGATTGAAAATTACTTCCGACATCGGCAGCCCCATCGGAATCTCGAAAATCCCCGGCCGGCGGACATCGCCGCTGATCCCAACAAACTTCAATCCCGCCGCTCCGCCCTGCCCCTGCGCCTTGTACCAATCCACGCCGCGCACCAGAATCTGAGGCACGTTGGCGAACGTTTCCACGTTATTCAGAGCGGTCGGCTTGTTGAACACGCCGTGCGTGACCGGAAAGGGCGGCTTATTGCGCGGCTCGGCCCGCTTCCCCTCGATGGCCTCGATCAGCGCGCTTTCTTCCCCACAGATGTATCCGCCCGGGCTTATGAACAGCTCCAGATCGAACACGAATTCGGATGCCAACACGCTAGCGCCGAGAATCCCCTCGCGGTAGCAGCGCTCGATCTCCTCTTGCAGCACGTGCTCCGCGCCCTCATACTCGTGCCGCAGATATAAGATGCCCTTCTGCGCACCCGTAACCAGCCCCGCCAGAATCATTCCCTCGATTACAAGATGCGGCAGGTTCTGCATGATGAAACGATCCTTGATGGTCCCCGGCTCGCTTTCATCGGCGTTGCAGACCACGTATTTCTCGGATCCGGGCGCCTTTCGCACCGCTTCCCATTTGATGCCCGTCGGAAATCCCGCGCCACCCAGCCCGCTCAGCCCGCTCGCTCTCAACTGCGCGATAGTACCGTCCCAATCGCGCGTTTGAAGCACCCGCCGGACCGCGCCGTAATGTTCCGATTCATCCGTATATGGATCCGAAGCCAGCCCGCTGATGCGCGCCTCGCGCTCAAGGTTGGGAAGTTCGCTGCCGCCTAGCGCGGTAAGCACCAGCGCTTCCGCCTGCGCGGGCGTGACGCCGCGATATATATGATCGTTGATCGAAATCGCGCATGCACCGTCGCACTGGCCAAGGCACGACACCTCGCCGATCTTCAAATCGCTTTCGCCCATCCCGTGGAAACGCTGTTTCAACCCGTTCCGCAGCGCATCGGCGCCCCGCAAATGGCAGGACATGTCCGTGCACACGCGCAGGGTCACCTGGGGCGGGGGCGCCAAATGAAAATGCGGATAAAAATCCGCCACGCCGTGAATCCGGTACAGCGGAACGTCAATGCGCTTCGAGAGCGCCTCTAATTGATCGCCCGGCAGGTAACCGTACTGACTCTGGATTGCCCTAAGGTCGTCGAATAGCAACGCTCGCCCCAAACCACGTGGTGAAGGTTCATTATAGGCTAGGTTGTCGCGGCGATGTAAGTACCTGCGCGATCAGGAGCGATGATTCTTGGTTTGGACAACCCGGTCTTTCGCCCAATCGACGACAAAGTCGTAGTCGCCGAGTTGGGGGGTATGGTTCATCCATTTGGCGCGATCGATACTCAATTGCGGATTGCGATAGTTCATTCTGAGCAGGAGCACGGGAATCCAGTCGTCTTTGGTGAAGCGATCATCCAACAAAAGGATTTTATCCTCGCTGGATGGTTTGAGTCGCATGTTTCGCAACCCCCGTATCGACGCGTGGACGAGACTGTTCGATGGCCGTGCTACGTTCCAGTCGATGGGCGCATCGTTACCACCCACGTTCCACAGCATGAGCGCAACGGCCAAGAACAGGAAGACGCGCTCCGGTTCCCAAGTGTCGGGCGGCAATACCGGCCTTTTCCAGATTCGCGCGTACAGCCAGTCGCGCGTTTCTACTAGCAGTGCCGCGGCCAGGATGCTCCACGGCATCAAGACCACGTAAATTGCGAATAAGGACCTCGACACGATGAAATTTACGGGCAACGGCCCAATCAGAACGAATGCAACACAAAACCAAATGTGTTTTCGACGTGCGATCACCGCGATCGTTATCAACGCACCGAACACCGCGATAACCGCAGCAGGTGGTAGCGGCTGTCTCTGCCACATCAGTTCACCCAGATACTTTCCGGTGGTATCGAAGTATTGCGCGACACTGAGCCGCAGCCTGTAGTCCGGATTGCCGGCGAAGTGGCTGCCTTGACTGATTTTGCGGGCAATCGAGAGCGCTGTCACGGCGGCCGCCATCCATATGGGCGCCAGGTCTAGTGCCGCCCAACGCGCCAGAGTACGCCATTTTGCAAGCGGCTTGAAGTAAATCCAGTCGTATGCCAACAAGACCACCGGGAGCGATGCCCCAATCTCTTTCGAGTTCAACGTGGCAGCGACGAGCAAGTAGAGCACGACATAATGCCATCCAACAACCCTGCCGCGTGCCCGAACGTTCGCGTAATAAAGCAGTGTAAGCGCGTAAAACGTGCAGCCGACCACATCGAAAATGGTCCCGGTATTTGTGTAAACGTCGCCGAGCTCGTGATGGTAGGACATCAGGAACGCCGCCAGCGCTGCGATCTCTCGTGAGCCAGTGAGTCGCCTCGCAAGCCGGAAAACCAACCATGCATTCACTAGCAGCAGGATGTAGATAAGGATTCGGAGAGGAAACGGCCGTAAACCGAAAATCGCGAATGAGACCCGGTAAATCACGGCGCCTAGCGGCCGGTAGGAGTTGGAAGCGAACGGGAAAAAATTCGCAACAATGAGCCGGCCGAGCGGTTCTGTCCAGGCCCAGTACATGTTCATGATATCGTCCGGCGAAAATCCCGTGAACAGTCCCTGCCAGGTCTGAACGAGGAGCCAAACGACGACACCGCCTGCCAGAGCGCATGTCTGTTGCCACCCGCTCCGCTTCGTTTGAAGCTCTGGCATCGCTAAACGTCGAGGTGCGGCTACCGCGGTGAACCCGCGCGAAGCATTTTCATGATCCGGGTTCAAACCTCAATACTATACGGATTCACCTTTTTCTGCCCTCCGACCGGTCGGCCTGCTGGCCCGCTGTCCGGATGTGTCTGCGACGTTCGACAACGCGACTGGCGCGACTTTGTGCGCATACCGCAACATGGTACGCTAGCTGTGACCCTTCGGAAATGAAACACCGCTTGTTGTTGGGATTGGTGGCCGGCTGCTTGTTGGCCGCGGACGCGAATGGACCTTCGAAGTACACCGGACCGGGTTCCTGCAGTTCGCCCAGTTGCCACGGCAGCGTGCAAGAGCGGAGCGAGACCTCCGTCTTGCAAAATGAGTACAGCACCTGGGTGGTGCGCGACAAACACGCGCACGCGTTCGTGAATCTGACGAACCCGGTCGGCACGCGCATCGCCAAGATCATGGGGCTCGGTCAACCGGATACGGCGGCGCGCTGCTTGGCTTGCCACGCGCTGGATGTCCCGGAGGATCAGCGCGCTCGCACCTTCGACCTTACCGATGGCGTTGGATGCGAGAATTGCCACGGCCCGGCCTCGGCCTGGCTCGGCCCTCATACTACGCGCGGCTGGAACTACGAAAAGTCTCTCGATCTCGGCATGTACAACACCCGCGATCTTGCGAAGCGCACCGAGCGCTGCCTTACGTGTCACTTGGGCACCGGCGACAAGTCCGTGGACCACGAACTTATCGCCGCTGGGCATCCCGACCTTTATTTCGAGCTGGATTCGTTCATGTCCGTGATGCCGCCGCATTGGAAGGAAGTCGACAAAGACCCGCTGTTCGGCGTGCGCGCTCTCGCTGTCGGACAAGCCGTCCAACTGCGCGAGCAGCTCAGGCGCGTCGCGCGTGAATCGCAGAGCAGCATCTGGCCGGAGTACGCCGAGCTGGACTGTTTCGCCTGCCACCACAGCTTGGTCGCGGCGAAAGATAGCTGGCGTCAGGCGCGCGGCTATCCAGGCCGGCGCCCAGGCAATCCTCCATTCAATTTGTCGCGTTTCGTTGTGCTTCGCCACGTCATACAGCAGACCGATTCCGCCGCCGCTCAGCAGCTCACCTCAGAAGTGGACAAAGTCTATGCGCTCGTCACCGCGCTCGGCTCGGATCGCAGACAAGTCTCGGCCGAGGCAACCAGTGCATCGGAAGTAGCCGGCCGCCTCGCGCAGCGCCTCAACGGGATGGCTTTCGACCAGCCCCTGACGCTTCGCTTGATGAAAAGCATCGGCTCCGATGCCGATGCCATTGCGAGCCAGGACGAGCGTGCGGCCGAGCAGGCCACCATGGCTCTCGATTCTCTGTTCGTCGCGTATACGAAGAACACGCAAATCGCGAACGAGCCGCAGATCCGCGCTGCGCTCAACGCGTTGTTCAAACAATTGGATGATCCTTCCGGCTATAACGGCTTCCAGTTCGCCTCTGCTTTGAAGAATCTGAATTCGCTTTTGCCATGAAATCGCGGCTCATTTGGTCCGCCGTAGTTTTGTTTGCGGCGCTTGGTTCATTTCGCTTGCGTGCGCAGGAATCGGCTCCGGTCGGTCGCCGCGCCGAGCCCCGCGCCGGTGCCGTCGGTCCAGTCCTCACGGCCGCGGATGTCGATTCTGTCGTCCAGCACGCCGCCGCTTCGATCGATTCCGAAGCCCTCGCGATCGCTGTGACGGACCGGCAAGGCGACATCCTGGCCGTCTACCGCAAGCCCGGAGCTCCGGCCACTGCGCTCGCGAACTTCGGCGTTCAGGCCGACGCCAACGAGGTCGCCGTCGCCCTCGCCCGCACCGCCAGTTTCTTCAGCAACAACCAGGCACCGCTCTCGTCCCGTACCGTCCGCTATATCAGCGGTATCCACTTCCCGCCGGGCATTCCATTCACCGGCAATGCCGCGCTTTACGGGATCGAAAACACGAACCGCGGTTGCCCATTTAACGCGACTTTTCTTCCCGGTCAGGCGGTGCCGCCCGCCCGCTCCATCGACGGCTCGCGCCCCGGTCTCGGCATCCTTACAGGGAAGGCCGACCTGAACGACAGCGACCCGAGCGCGGTCAACCCCGGCGGAGTTCCGCTCTTCAAGCAAGGTGTCGTCGTCGGTGGGGTCGGGGTAGCGGGCGTTCCGCCGGCAATTGCCGAATTCGCCGCTTTCTCCGGCGTAGCCAACGCCGGATTTCTGGTGCCGCTGCCGCTCCCCCCGCCCGGCGAAGTGGTAATCGACGGAATCGCGCTGCCGTTCGTCAATCAAACCAGCATGCCCGCGGGGCACAGCCCCGGCAATGCCGACGGATCTTATGTGCTCGGTCCTCTCGACAGCCCCGGCCCCGCTCCGGAAGGCTACCTGGTGGGGCCTCGCCCCGGACCCGTCGGCGGCTTGACCCAAGCCGACGTGGAACAGATCGTCAATAATGCCATCGCCGAAGCCAACCAGACTCGCGCCGTAATCCGCCTGCCGCTCGGTTCCCGTGCGCGCTTCGTCTTTGCCGTCGCCGACCTGGACGGCTCGCTGATCGCTCTCTATCGCATGCCCGACGCCACCGTGTTCAGTATCGACGTCGCCGTCGCGAAATCGCGCAACGTGATCTTCTTCAGCGGGCCCAATCGCAGTTCTAACGATCTTCCCGGCGTTCCCATGGGAACTGCCGTCACCAATCGCACCATCAGCTTCGGCGCGCAGCCTTTCTATCCTCCGGGCGTCGACTACTCTACCCCCGGTCCGTTCTTCAGCCTGTACAAATACGATACGCTGAACCCCTGTACGCAAGGCTCGCAAGCGCAGAACCCCAATCAGAACGGGATCGTGTTTTTCCCCGGGTCGCTGCCGCTTTACCGTAACGGCGCACTGGTCGGCGGTCTCGGAGTCAGCGGCGACGGCGTCGAGCAAGATGACTTCGACAGCGCAGCCGCCGCAGCCGGATTCGAAGCGCCGCCTTCAATCCGCGCCGACCAAATCATCGATCAGGGCGTCCGGCTGCCGTACCTGAAATTTCCCCGCAATCCGACCCTTTAGCAAGGACTGTTCTTCTTCAGGTTTATCGGCATTCATCGCGGCTAAAGACCACAGGCCAGCTGCGCTAGCGTAGACAGCAGGAGGTCCTCATGCTGCGCTCCACTCCGTTGCTCGGCTTTCCGCCGGAATTCCCAGGCCCAACTCGCCCTGATCTGCCAAAATCTGAATCGCCCGCGCCACCGGTCCCAGTCATTTACGAAGCCACCGAACTGGAGCAGATGTCGCTTCGAACGTTTGCCGCCATCCACCTGCGCGTGCCCGATTCCGGTATCGAGTGGCTGGACGAAATGATCAAACGGTCCCGCGAACTGGACCACCCCGCCTGAGTTAAAAGCATGGCACCTCCCGCTCGGGGTCCGCATCGAGTAAGCTGGAACGAGCGGAGGTTTCATATGAAGGCGCTGATTCTAAAAGCCAGCGTTCTGGCCGTTTCCGTCGTATCTCTGATGTTCTCGGCAGACACCTCGTCGTCGATCGCTAACCCGTCTTCCTGGAGCCCCCAAGCGGCGGCCTCATACATGGACGGACGTCTCTCTTGGTGGGCAGATTGGCCCAGCGCGGCACGCGACCACTCCACATTTTGCGTCTCCTGCCACACCGTGGCGCCATACGTAGTGTCGCGCGGTTCTCTTCGCGGCGCTCTAGGGGAGCAACAGCCAACTGCGATCGAACGCCGGCTGATCGACAACGTTGCCAAACGCGTGCACATATGGAATGAAGCCGAACCGTATTATCCCGACAAACCCCAGGACCCCAAAGGCTTCGAATCGCGCGGTACTGAATCGGTCCTCAACGCTCTGGTGCTGGCTTGCTATGACGCGGCGCGAGGGGCGCTCAGCCCCGATACGCGCCTTGCGCTCGACAACATGTGGGCGCAGCAAATCAAAACCGGCGACGCTACGGGCGCCTTCCCCTGGCTCCAGTTCCACAACCAGCCCTGGGAGGGTAATTCGCAATTTTACGGAGCGGCGCTCGCGGCCGTTGCCGTCGGCATGACGCCCGCCAGCTACAAAGACAGCCCCGAAATTCAGCCGCAGCTTCAAGCGCTGCGCGGCTATCTTCTGAAGAACCAAGCCGTACAAACACCGATGGATCGCATGATCCTTGTCTGGGCATCCACCAGACTTCGAAAACTGCTTTCGTCGGACGACGTCCAGGAGAAGTCAACCATCGAGAGCGTCCTCGCTACTCAACATGCCGATGGTGGTTTCAGCCTTACGGATTTAGTCCCGGGTTGGAAGCGTCGTGACAACACGGCGCTCGAAACCAAAAGCGATGGCTATGCCACCGGCGTGGTCGCGTTTGTCATGGAAGAAGCCGGCTGGCGCGCCGATCAGCCCCAATTGAAACGCGCGCTCGGCTGGCTAGCGGCCAACCAGGAAAAATCCGACGGCCGCTGGCTTGCATACTCCATGAACTTGAAACGCGACCTCGAGTCCGATCGCGGCCGTTTCATGAGCGATGCCGCGACTGCTTACGCCGTACTGGCGCTCGAACGCGCGCGCTAATCGCCGGCTTTAATCGTTATTCGCGCCGAGCCGCGCGAGCGCCCAGCGCGCGTGCTCGGCCACGATTTCATCGGGCAACTCGGCCATCTTTTCTAACGGCTCCCGGAATTTCTCCTGCCCGCTGTTGCCCATGGCGATCGCGACATTCCGCAAAAATCCCGAATACTTCGCACGCTGGATGGGGCTGGCCCGAAACATCTCACGAAATTCGTCCTCGGTCATAGCCGCCAAATCCTGCAGCGCCGGCGCAAAGTGCCGCGGCTCAAAGGCCGGTTCATCGGCCACCGGCGCGCGCCGGTTCCACGGGCACACGTCCTGACAGATATCGCACCCGAAAACATGCTGCCCGATCCCGGAGCGCATCTCCTCGGGAACCGTACCGCGCAGCTCGATCGTGAAATAGGGTATGCAGCGGCGCGCGTCAATTTCATAGCCCGCCGGCGCAATCGCCTGCGTCGGACAAGCCTCGATGCAGCGCGTACAGGTCCCGCACCGGTCCGCCGGCGGCGAATCCGGCTCCAGTTCCAGCGACGTCAGTATCTCGCCCAGAAAGACCCACGAGCCGACTTCTTGATTAATCAGGCAGGTGTTCTTTCCGATCCAACCCAGCCCCGCCTCGCGCGCATAGGACCGCTCCAGCAGCGGCGCTGTGTCCACGCAGATCTTCCACTCGTGCACCTCGCCCAGTCTGCGCGCTAGCCGCTCCAGCGCGTCGCGCATCACATCGTGGTAGTCGTCCCCCCACGCATAGCGCGACACCCATCCGCGTTCGCGATCGGCCCAATCAGTCGACCGGGTGCTCGGCCCGTTGTACAGCTTCCCCACGCAGATGATGGATCGCGCGCTCGCCAGCAGCAGCCGCGGATCCGTGCGCACCTGCGCCCGCCGGTCTGTGAGGTAGCCCATTTTCCCCGCCATCCCGCGCTCCACCCAATCCAGATAGCGCCGGCTATCTTCCTCGAGAGGCACGGCGGGTGTCACGCCAGCCAGCGCGAACCCGCACTCACGCGCCGCCGCTTTAGCCTCCGCCCGCGTCACATCTCTCATAATAAGTCCCCCGGGGCAGAGGTCGCTCTTCGTAACAGAATGTATCGTAAGCCCAACGTTTTCAATGAGACCGCGACTTTTCCTCATCCCCGTTCAATTGCCGATATCCCCATCGAAATGGCAAATCAGCCCTTTCGACCCATTCGTGTAGCCTGCTTAATGCACACGGCTTATACTGGCGAACAAGGTCAACTTCACCCATGCATAAGCCCATTAAATATGTGGAAAAGGCGGTTACGGCCGGGGCGAGCTCGGCGTGGTTCGTATTCGATAAAATCAATCAAATCAATCAGAACCCGTCGTTCACTCCCGCCTGGTCGGACAAACCTCTGCTGAAGAGCTACGAAAAGCAGAAACCCACCCTCGGATGGCCACGCGAGACCGATTCTCTATGCCCGCGGTGCGTCCCCGAGATCCGCAAGCAGATCATTGACGGCAAGTTGCCCCATGAAATCCTGCTCGAGCAGAAAATCGGCGAAATCAAAGCCACTATCGTCGAGCGCGACGGCAAAATCATGATGGTCAAGGAATGCCCCAAGCACGGCCTCTTTGAGGACGTGATGTCCATCGATCCGGCATTCTTCAAACACCTGGAAGAAGTTTTCCCCGGCCGCGATATCCGCGCCCACAACGATGAGAAACTCCACAAGCACGGCTCCAGCACGATCACGCATGGCCGCGGCTCCGTACTGACGATCGACCTGACGAACCGCTGCAACATGATGTGCGACCCGTGCTTCATGGATGCCAACCAGGTCGGGTTCGTGCACGAGCTGACCTGGAACGACATCAAAACCCTGCTCGACAACGCGATCTCCATCAAGCCGCGCCGCCAGATGTCCGTCCAATTCTCCGGCGGAGAGCCTACACTTTCGCCGTACTTCCTGGACGCGGTCCGCTACTCGCGCAAGGTCGGCTACAACAGCGTGCAGGCCGCGACCAACGGCATCGAATTCGCCAAAAGCCCGGAATTCTGTAAGCAGGCCGCCGAAGCCGGACTGCGCTACGCCTACCTCCAGTTCGACGGCATCGGCAACGATGCCAATTCCCACCGCGCTGTCGGCAACCTGTTCGACGTGAAGATGCGCGCCATCGAGAACCTCTGGTCGGCCGGCGTTGACATCGTCCCCGTGATTACCATCGTCAACGGCATCAATAACGAGCAAGTCGGCGCGGTAGTGCGCTTCGCTCTCGATAACCCGAAAAAGATTCCGTTCCTCAGTTTCCAGCCGGTCTCCTTCACCGGTCGCGACGAAGCTGTTACCGACGAGCGCCGCAAAGCCCAGCGTTACACGCTTTCGCACTTAGCCCACGATGTTAAGGATCAAGTGGGTCTTGGCGAGCCCGTGCGGGACTGGTTCCCGATCTCGTTCATGAGCACTTTCTCGGATTTCGCCGATCTGGTGCACGGCCCGCAAGCCGACTGGGGCCAGTTAAGCTGCGGCTGCCATCCCAACTGTGGGATCGGAATGGCCGTCATGTGCGACAAACACACTAAGGAAGCCGTTCCTGTCACCGCGTTCTTGAACGCCGACCGGCTGGCCAAAGACGTGGCGCGCATCAACGACGCCGCGCGCGGCCGGTTTCTGTCGGTTCTCGGCGTTTCGCTGGCGCTGCTGCGCAATTACAATCCGTTCAACGCGCCCACCCATTTCAAGCTCACCGACCTGATCGCCAAGTTCGACAAGTGCTTCGGCATGTCCAAAAAAGCGCAGACCGGCGGCTATGGCAAAGTTACCGGCGACCGCAGTATGGCGGACATCGCACAGCGCCGCGAGGATCGCTGGAACTTCCTGTTCGTCGCCGGCATGTGGTTCCAGGACCTGTTCAATTACGATTTCCGCCGCACTGAGCAGTGCATCATTCCCTACGCCACGCAGGAAGGCGAAATTTCCTTCTGCGCCTATAACACGGGCGTGGGCTGGCGCAACATCATCGAGAAGATGCATATGACCGCAACGCTGACGAAGTGGTACGACGAGCACGGCCGGCACGAGATATTCGCGGGCGGCAAGAAGGTTGGCCTTGCGGATGCCCGGCACTCGCTTGTGTTGCGCGACGAAGACGTGCACCACGCCAAACAAACCGATCTCGAAAAGATGGGCATCGCCAAGAATGCCCGCGAAGAAAAGATCCGCGCCCGCGACGAAAAACTGAAACAGCAGGAAAACGAGCGCATGGCCAAGCTATATCGCGAGCACATCCTGAAGGAGCAGCCGGGCCAGGAGCTCGTCCAGCTCGCTCCCGCACCCAAGGCGAAATCCGCCGCGGCGTCCGAGGAGACGCGCGAAGAAGTCGGCTCGTTCGGAGATTAGAACCAACAGCACAACCAGAGGAAAATGCCGCCCGGCTCATCCCGGGCGGTTTTTTTTGAGCCAGCGAGTGGCGCTCTGCCGCGGCCATCGGTTCCTTTCATTCTTCGCTGTATTGAGCGCCATCTACCCTAACGGCACCGGAAACACCCCCTGCCCAGCCGAATCCAACAGAAGGGCAGGTAACGGTGTTTGCCGCAGCCACAGTAACCGACGGCGTTAACGTGTTCGGCGTCCGCCTGGTGGGCGTTAGCGCCCAAAATGGCCACAAACTGCTTCTCACGGCGATTTGGATCGCTGGTGTGTGGGCCCTCAGCTGGGCTCTGCGCCTACTGGCCCGCAGCTTCGTTCGCAATCGCAGCGGCAAACGCATCGAATTCTGGACTCGCCAGGCGATTCAAATCGCCACCACTGTTCTGATCATCATTGGCCTGCTCTCCATCTGGTTCAGCGATCCATCGCGCTTGGCCACCTTTCTGGGCCTCATCAGCGCCGGTCTCGCTTTCGCGATGCAACGTGTTGTAACCGCCGTTTGCGGCTACGTCGTCCTGCTGCGCGGGAAAACGTTCAACGTCGGCGAGCGTATCAAAATGGGCGGGGTCCGCGGCGACGTGGTGGCGCTCGGCTTCATTCAAACCACCATCATGGAAATGGGGCAGCCGCCGGCCGAGCAAAGCGAAGATCCCGGCATGTGGGTCCAAGCCCGCCAGTACACCGGCCGCATTGTCACGGTTACGAACGATAAGATTTTCGACGAGCCCGTCTACAACTACTCGCGCGATTTCCCGTTCCTTTGGGAAGAGATGCGCGTCGGCATCCAGTATGGCGCCGACCGGCACAAGGCGGAACAGATCCTGCTCGAGATAGCGCGCCGCCACACCGAACCGATGGTCCAAATGAGCGCCGGAGTTCTCAAGGATCTCGAGCGGCGCTATTATCTGCGCCCCTCCGACCTCGAGCCGCGCGTCTTCTGGCGCCTTACCGACAACTGGCTCGAAATGGCGCTCCGTTTCGTCTGCCGGGATTATGACATCCGCTCCTTGAAGGACCGCATGACACGCGACATTCTGGCCGCTTTCGACGAAAACCATCTCGAGATCGCGTCCGGAACGTACGAGATCGTCGGCATGCCTGAAGTAAAGGTTAAAATCGAAAACCCGAGTCCCAACGGCGGCCCGGCGGTTCCCGGACTGCTGTCTCAATCGCGGCACTAACCGTCTCGGAATCCTCCAAGCCTCCAGTGCTAGGATCGACTTGGGTCCTCGTCAATGAGCACAACTACACAGTCGCCGCCCAAGCTGTCCGACCTCGAAAAGCGTGAGCGAATCGTGAAGCGCGCGGCGCAAGAACTTCGCGACGGGTTCTATGTCAACCTGGGCATCGGCATGCCAACCCTGGTCGCCAACTACGTCCCGCCCGGCATCGAGGTAGTGCTGCAGGCCGAGAACGGAATGCTCGGAATCGGTCCATACCCGATCGAAGGCGCCGAAGACGCGGACCTGATCAACGCCGGCAAGGAAACTGTCACCGAACTCCCGGGCACCTCCTACAGCTCCAGCGCCGATTCGTTCGCGATGATCCGCGGCGGTCACATGGACTTGAGCATCCTGGGCGCCATGGAAGTGGACGAGAAGGGCAGCCTCGCCAACTGGATGGTTCCCGGAAAAATGGTCAAGGGCATGGGTGGCGCCATGGATCTCGTTGCGGGCGCGCGCCGCGTCGTGGTCGCCATGGAGCACACCACCAAGCAAGGCGCGCCGAAAATTCTCAAGCAATGTACGCTCCCCATCACCGGCCTCGAAGTGGTCGACCTCATCGTCACCGAGCTGGCGGTGATCCGGGTCTCGCCTGAAGGTCTCGAGCTTCAGGAGATCGCGCGCGATGTCTCGCTCGACTGCGTCCAGAGCCTCACGGAGCCGCGCCTGATTGTCCGCGGTCAACCGAAGGTGATGGCGTGAACAAAATTATCCCGAATGCAGACGCAGCAGTAGCCGACATCCCCGACGGCGCAACCATAATGATCGGCGGTTTTGGCCTGTGCGGCATCCCGGAGAATCTGATGGCCGCTTTGGTCCGAAAAGGCGCCAGGGGCCTGCATACCATCAGCAACAACATGGGCGTCGACGGTTGCGGCCTGGGACTGATGCTCGAAGCGGGCATGATCGCCTCCCACATCGGCAGCTACGTCGGCGAAAACAAACTGCTCGAAAAGCTGGTCCTTGCCGGGAAACTCGATCTTACTCTGGTCCCGCAAGGCACGCTGGCCGAGCGCATTCGCGCCGGGGGAGCGGGAATCCCGGGCTTCTACACGCCTACCGGCGTTGGTACGGTGGTCGCTGACGGCAAGGAGGTCCGTGACTTCAACGGCCGCCCATACCTGCTCGAGACTGCGCTTGTCGCCGATTTCGCGCTCGTCAAAGCCTGGCGCGGCGACCGCCTCGGCAACCTGGTCTATCGCAAGACCGCCCGCAATTTTAATCCCATGATGGCCACGGCAGCCAGAATTACTATTGCCGAAGTGGAAGAGCTGGTCGAGCCGGGAGCCATCGATCCCGACCACGTCGTCACTCCCGGCATTTACGTCCACCGCATCCTCCAGGGCGAAAAATACGAAAAACGCATAGAGCGCCGGACGGTGCGCAAGGCCTAAATGTTGTGGGTACGAACATACGTGCCGCACCGGCCGGCGCGCGGGAGTTATCTGAAACGTTCTTCGAATGTCCTAACTTGACAAAAGGTAAGTTATGGCTTACGGTAAGGTATGGCCGACCGAACGGAGCAGCTGGCAGCCTTCTCCGACCCGACCCGCCAGGCTGTCCTCAACCTGCTGCGCCGCCGTCCCGCCACCGTCGGTGAACTCGCCGATAGGCTCCCGGTCAGCCGTCCGGCCGTTTCCCAGCATCTGCAGGTCCTCAAATCGGCCGGCCTGGTCGACGAACAGCGCCGAGGAACCCGCCACTACTTCCGTTTGAACCCCAAAAGCCTGGCCGAGCTCCGCACCTTGATCGATTCCATGTGGCGCGACGCGCTCGCCACCTTCTCTGATTTCGCAGCCAAGGAGAACACACATGCAGCACGACAAGCAAAAGCTCGAGCCGATTCGCCAAAGCGTTCACGTCGACGTCCCCATTGACGACGCGTTCCACCTGTTCACCGAAAACTTCGGCGAATGGTGGCCGCTCGCGTCCTACTCCACCGCAGGCGCCGAAGCCGAAAACTGCGAATTCGAGCCGTGGGAAGGCGGAAAAATCTTCGAGCGCACTCGATCCGGTGAAGAACTCCCGTGGGGTACCGTTACCCATTGGGATCCGCCGCGCCGTGTCGAGTTCATCTGGGATCACTCTTCAACGGGTGAACAAAACCAAACTGTGGAAGTAGAATTCTCGGTCGAAGCCGATGGCACGCGTGTCACACTGACGCACCATGGCTGGCATCTGGCCGGTGTCGAGACCTGTTTTGCGCGCTTCGTCCGCCAACAGACGATGCTCGCCGCCTGCTAAGGAGCCTCCAGATATGATCCCGATGGTTGTGGAACAAACTTCCCGGGGCGAACGCGCCTTCGATATCTATTCCCGCCTGCTCAAGGAGCACATTGTGTTCCTAGGCACGATGATCGACGACAATGTTGCCAATGTTGTGATCGCCCAGATCTTGTTCCTGGCGGCCGAAGATCCCGAAAAAGATATATCGCTTTACATCAACTCGCCGGGCGGAGTTACCACCGCCGGACTCGCCATTCTCGACACCATGAATCTGGTCGAGCCCGACATCGTCACTTACTGCGTGGGCCAAGCCGCCTCCATGGCCGCTGTTCTGCTGGCCTCAGGCACGAAAGGCAAACGCTACAGCCTGCCCTATTCGCGCATTCTGATCCATCAGCCGCATGCTTCCGGTCTCGGCGGTCAGGCCGCGGATATCGACATTCACGCGCGCGAGATCTTGCGAACGCGCGAAATCCTGAATCAGATCCTTTCCAGCGCCACCGGTCAGCCGATTGATAAAATCCAACGCGATGTCGATCGCGACTACATCATGGACGCCCAGCAAGCGGTAGGCTACGGTATGATCGATCGCGTGATCACCCGGCGCGAGCTGCCCGGCCACACACCCGTCTATAACGGCCGCCCGCTGAATGGGTCGGGACACTAAGGATGCCAACACCCTTTGAGAGCGCCCAGCTAAACCTGAAGCTTTATGAGCTGCGCCGCGAGCCCGTACTGCGCGCTGCCCGCTCTTGGTTCCTGCTCGATTTCAATCCACGAAATTTTGAGGAACTGATGGCTGCCGTCCGCGGCGAGCACAACAGCGAATTTCGCATGGTGCTCGGCTATTGGGACATGGCCGCTTCGCTGGTAACGACGGGCGCCATTGACGCCGGTTCATTCCTGGCCGCGCACAGCGAAATTGCCGGCACTTTCAGCAAGATTCAACCTTTTCTGGCAGACCTGCGTGCGGCCAGCGGCGAACCCGATTTCTGCAAACACTTAGAAGCCGTCGTAATGTCTACCCCCGATGCAGAGGCGATCCTCAAGCGCCGCCGCGAAGGCCTGCGTGCCATGGCCGAGGCAAAGGCCAATGCATCGTCAACAGCTCAAGGCTAAGCGTGGCCACACGGGTTGTTCCGAATGGCGGCTTTACGACCGGAAGGCGAACTTGCCCGCACACAACCAAGCAGCATGCCGCATCCCGTAATTGCTCGGCAGCCGTGCGCGCTTACTGCGTCGATACTCCCCCGCGCGGCGCGTCTCGCACGTACTTGTCGAACCACGCCATCATCTCGGACAAAACAGTCTCGATGGTTTCGCGGGCCTGGTATCCATGCGCTTCAGCCGGAAGCATCACCAGCCGTACGGTACCTCCATTCCCGCGAATCGCCTGATACATTCGCGCCGATTGAATCGGAAATGTTCCGGTATTGTCGTCAGCTTCGCCGTGCGTCATCAAAATCGGCGCTTTGATTTTATCCGCCACCAGGAATGGCGACATCTTCAGATAAACCTCCGGCGCTTCCCAAAGTGTCCTGCGCTCGGTTTGGAACCCGAACGGCGTCAGGGTGCGGTTGTACGCGCCGCTGCGCGCGATTCCTGCCCGGAACAAGTTCGAATGCGCCAGCAAATTCGCCGTCATGAATGCACCGTAGCTGTGCCCTCCGACACCCACTCGATCCCTATCCGTAACGCCCATCCCTACAGCCTTATCGATGGCAGCCTTCGCGTCCATGACGATCTGTTCGATGTAAGTATTGTTCACTGTTTCAGGATTCCCGATGATCGGCATCGCGGTGTCGTCCAGTACTGCGTACCCATGCAGCGCGAAAAACAGCTCCGACGGCCCGGTGATTGTGGTGAAGCGTTCCACCGATCCACTGATCTGGCCGGCGGTATCGGCATCGTTGTATTCCAGCGGGTACGCCCACACGACGGTCGGCAGCCGCGTGCCCGGCTTGTAACCCGGAGGCAAGTATAGAGTGAACGACAGCGGCACACCGTCGGCTCGTTTGTAAGTGACCTTCTGTTTCGTGATACCCCGAAGTTGCGGTGTCGGATCTGGAAAGCGCGTCAGCTCCCGTTCGGACGCAGTCGCGCCCAGCCCGCGGACGAAATAATTGGGCGGCTTGCTCTTGCTTTCGCGCGCGGTGAGAATTTTCGAGCCGCTGTCGTCCAGCATCGCAACCACGCTCTCGTAAACGGTGTTGCTGGATCGAAAGAGCCGCTCCGTCTTGCCGGTTGCGAGATTCAGACGATCCAGAAACGGCCGGTCGCCTTCGGGGCTGGCGCCGGCGCCTGCCAGGTAAATGTCGTCGCCGCTCTGGGCCGCTACTGCGTGCCCGTTTGCCAGTGTGCGCAAAACCATCGTTCCGGGGCTGTGATAACGATCCTGCACGTTCACGCCCCACAGCAACTTGGCGGGGGTTTCCGGGTGATCCACGTCGATCGCAAACATGCGCTGCCAGCGCCGGTTGCGCTCGTAATCCTGAACGAACGCGATGCTCTTGTCGCTGAATTCTAAACCTCGGAAACGCTCTTCCGTCTTGAAAATTTCCTCGGGAGCGGAACGGAATGGCGCTTTCAACATCAGAATGCGATCGCGATGGGCCGCCTTCTCCTTAGGATTTCCGCCGTCCAAAGCCTCCACCCAGACCAGCGTCGCAGACTGGGTCGGCCGCCAAACGTAATTTCGCGGCCCGGTCGGCACGCCGTCAATCGGCACCCGATCTTCGAGCGGCAAACTGGCCAGCTTGTAAGCCACACTTCCTGGGCGATCCCAAACCTCGACTTCCTTGGGGAAACTCTCGACAGGATGCAGGTAGGAAAATGGCCGATGTACTCGTGCCACCAGCACATGCTCGCCATCCGGCGCCGGATCGATACTCAAGAATATCGCCGGTTTCCCGCGCGGCTCCACGCGCCCGCTGTCGGTATCCACAGCCGCCAACTGTGCCGTTGCGTAGTATTCAAACAGGTCCTCGTCATGCGCGTTGCTCAACATGTCCTCGTACGTGCGCACCGGTCCCGTATGCCCAGCTGCTTCCTGAGTGTGAACGCCGATGGGAATCGCGGGCTCCGCGGGAGGTGCACCGCGGTTCGCCGGAACCGTTTGAACCAAGAGTGTGCGGCTGTCCGGCATCCACTGGAAAATCGATTCGTGCCGCTGACCAGGTCCCGGCGATAATGTCATCGCGGCGTTCACCCGCACACCCTCGATTTTGTGCGCCCGGCCGCTTGCCACGTCGCCGACCCATAGCTCGATCGCGTTCTCGCCCGTGTTGGTGAACGCGAACCGCCTGCCATCCGGGCTCCAGACGGGCGCCGAAGTCTTCGCCCCCGCCGGCAGATCGATTTTCCGCTGCGAACCGTCATCGATGCGTAGCAGCGACATCGATATGTCCAAATTCGCCCGGTGTGGACCGTTGTTCTTCGGATTGATCCGCAGCCCTGCCAGCCGGAGCATCGGTTGCCCAACTACAGCGATCGGCGGATAGCGCAACGGCTCCGTCAGCAACAGGTGTGTGTGCGCGGGACTCACGACCGCGCGCGGCGTTGCTGGAGCGTTCAGAATCTCTAAAATTTCCCGCGGAGGCTTTTGATACGGCTCATCCGCAAGGGTTGTTAAAGCAGCGAAGCAAATCAGCGTCAGTGAGGTGCGCACCATGAGGCTATTCTAGCCCCGGCCGCATCACCCCAGCTTCGCCAATTGTCCATCCACCAGACTCTGCATCGCACCCTGCTGGTCGGCCACCAGCCATTTCGAAACATTGCCCGCGAGTTCCCTCAGACCGGCGCGGGCTCCCGCCGCATCGCCCGCCTCCACCCGCCGGAACGCCGCGACATAATGTTCTACCAGCATCCGCCGGCGCTCGGAAGCCTCACGGCTAGCCACAAATCCAGAATCGGGCATCTTCACCAGAGCCGACTTGAGCTTTCCCCACCCTAAGTCGATCACCAGGGGCTTCACTTGCATGAACTCTCCCGCCAATTGCGATAGCCCGGCTACCTGCTGCACGAAATATTCCCGATCGAATCCCTGGATCCCGGCCTCGGTGTCGATCTGCGCATAGGTCTGCGTCCACGCTCCCGGCCAGTCGCCCGCCAGACCGATGCCCGGAATCCCATAGGCGCGTCCCTTGTTCATCGGGCTCTTCACGGTCCCCTGGAACCTGCCGTTGACGCCGGGCTCGGTGTTGCCGGATTTCACATCGATGCGCGGCCAATGATTATCGGTGGCCGCTCGTGCGATCGCCTCCACCAGCCAGATGTTATTGTTGTGCACGTCCATCAGGCTCGTGATAACGCCGCCATCCTCCGGCCGCTCGCGCGAATAGCCATATTCATTGCCTCCCGGCCCGCTCTCGATGGTCTGCCTGCCTCCCATGTGCTCGATTCCGATTGTGGCCACAATCCGCTTCAACAGATCCGGATGAATGCTGTAATAGTCGAACTGCGGCCAGCTCGGCTCGCCGCCCGGCATGAAATGCCTGCAGTCGAAATAGAACGCCAGCGTGCGCGGCCGCGATGCGCGCGGCACGTGCCGGAAGTAAGACAAAATCCCGAGCATTCCCAGCCCGCCGTTCTCTTCGATCAGCGACATGGCATCGGTATGCGTCCCTAGCAGGACCTGCTCGTCTTGCAGTGTTCCGTAATTGCGGCCCGGCAAGTAGGCCAGGATCGCTTTGCCCGTGTCGCGCTGGAACCGCGCGATCAGCGTCAGCGTCGCTCGGTTTCCGACTTTGGCGTCGGCCAGCACTTTTGCCCCGTTCACGCGATCCAGTGTCAACGTCGGGCAATTGACGTACTCGGCGCCCAAGCCCGCCTTACCGTCCGGCGTGTAAACACTGCGCTGTGCGAGTCCGAACGCTGCCCCCGGCGACAAATCGTACACCACCACCATGGCCGCAGCGTGCCCGCGAATTCCGATCCCGGCAAACCGGTTCAACTGGCTCCAGACCCAGCGGCAATGATACGAGGTGGTCACGCTGGTGGGCGGCGGCGTAAACAACGCGTGCCATTTCCCCGGCGAGCGCCACTCGTAATCGGTGAGAGTGAAGCTGTCCAGAAACGAGTTTGAATACGGGGGCTCCGGATATGGCGCAGTCTGAAAGACTAAAATCTTGCCCGCGATGTCACTGTCCGACGGCGGCTTTGCCGGATCGTAATACAACATCTGCGCCGTCACGCCTTCTTTTGGCGTGAAACCCGATGTCATGCCATAGGAGGCAACCACTCGCACTGGCGTCCCGTCGCTGACCAGTTTTTCTACCGCCATGCCCGAATCGTGCACGTGCGTGCGCCGGTCCGGCCAGTCGTCCACGATGTAATGGTCGTACGGAATCTCGACATAATCGAAATCCACCGCGCCCAGCTCCCCGAGTTTCGAAACCAGGAACTCGGTATAACGCTTCCAGCCCGCGCCGCCCGCGTACGTCGGCCCGCCTTTGCTCTTGAAAACGTTCCATTCCCAGGCCTGATCCGGCGTAATCATCAATTGCGGGTTGATCTTGGGAAATGCCGCGGCAGCGCCCGCGCGCCTTCCCAACACCGTCCCCGCCGCAACGGTGGCCGTGGCCTTCAAGAACGTCCGCCTCGATTTTTCCATGGCGCCTCCCATCGTGTACCTGTGATTTTATCGCCAGTCGCGCCGGAACCGTATGGAGCCCGGCTCGTGGGATGGAACTGCCGCTCCGAGTACCAAGGGGCGAGGCACTTACGTCGGCAGTGTTGGACGGGCGCGGGATCATGGACTGGATCGCCGCGCAGATCGCCGGAAGGCGCAATCGCCACGGTTTAGGATCTTTCGATCGTACGACCTCCGCGCTTCAGACGAACTCTACCGCAATGTCATCGTCTCCGATGGGACGTGGCAACCCCGGCCGGACGACGCTTGACACCGGGTTGATCATGAGCGCGCTCTTTACGAATGCGGCCCATGGTGCGATTTCAGCCTCGCTGAATGTGTACGGTGTTCAATTGGACGCCGCGATCGAGACGGCTCCTTCTTGTCGGGTTGTTGTCATACGTCGCCGCGGGCTGGGCCGCGTCAAAATTGAAACCGGGCGCCCAGTTGGATTGCTCGTGGACCTCCCGAAAGAAAAGTTTGGGCAGCCCGTGCAGTCGGCTGACCGAAGGATGGACTGATCACAGAAGTGTATCCGATCAGGTTCGCATGGTTGATTGCATTGAAGATGTCTGCGAATACGGAAAGACGGTAGCGTTCTTTATAAGCGAACGCTTTGGTTACGCGGACATCCTGCGTGATCGTGGATGTGCCGAAATCATAATTCGCAGGCAAAGTCAGTGTCGGTATGGTCGCCCCGTTTGGGGCTTTCGTGCCGGCGAGTGTGGAATTCCACTGTGCTACGGCCCCCGCCAATTGGCTCTTATCGCAACCGAAATTGAAGCAATTGTAGGTAATACCGTTCAGGCCGGTTAACGGACCGGACGACGAGGCTCCCGTGCCCGTCAAATCGATGCCGGCGACGATCGGGTTAAAAGGACTTTTGGTGATGATCGAGGAATTCAGGGAGAGTTCGAAGCCCCATTTCAACTGGACGAGACCCGACACGTTCAGATTGTGCCGGGCAAGGACCGGACCGTAGCTCTGCATGAAGTTATTTAAGTTGTATACAGTGGAGTCCGAGTTATCGTTCTGCAAAGCGTATGAGGCGAGAAACTGAAAATGATTCGAGAATCGCTTGCTCAATTTCACCAACATCGCTTCGTAGATCGTGCGCCCTTGCGGATCCAGGATAGTGATCGCACCGGTCGAACATTCCTGGCCTGGCTTGAACAGCTGCGATGGGGCGCAGAATGGAATCACTGGCGACGCAACACCGTTGGTGTACGAATTGGCGCGGTTAATGTCAATAGCTCCTGCTGTTGTGGGGCCGCTGAGGAGGGTATGGACAAACTGTCTGCGCGCCCAGTCCACCGTAAGCACCATGTCATGACCTAAATCCCGCTGGAAGCCCAACGAGGTCTGATAACTATGGACCATCGGGAAACTTTGCGGAAGAAGCCTGCTGGCGACCTTCACATAATCTAGGTCCGTCAGTGTATAGGGTCCTTTGGTAATGGGCGGATACGGGCTGAGCAGGGCGCTCAACGCAGGGAATTGTTGATTGTAAATCTGTTCGAATTGGCCCAATGTCATGGTGGTAATCGTTTGCGTGGGTATCGCCGCTCCCACGGGTAGCGGCACAAAAGTGCCGCCCGGGCCTTGCTGCAGAATTCCGGGGAAAATATTCGTAAACAATCCGGAAGTAACGCTGAGATGACCGTTGCCTACCGGCCCGATGAGGGAATTCTCGGTCTCTTTGGTGTAAGACGAAGTTGTATCGAAATACGAGCCGCCGCCGCCGCGGATCACCCACTTCCCACTCTTTCCGGGACTCCAGGCGAAACCGAAACTCGGCTCGAACATGTCGTATTGGTTGTGGGTCGGCGATAAGCCGCCTAAGGCGCCAGCCAGTGGCTGAAGAAACGCCGGCTTGGACATGTCGCCGTTGAATTCTTGTGTCTGGAACTGATACCCGAGACCGTAGTTCAACGTCAGATTCGGACGAATCTTCCAACTATCGGAGGCGAAAAAGTGCGGTTTGAAATTGCGCGAAGCGTCGTTGTAATGATATGGGCCAGGCGTTTGGGAGGGCCCAACGCCGATCCCCTGGAAGGTGGCAGGCTGGAGGGTATAAACGGGCAGGTTCAGCAAGTCCTGAGTCGTGCGAATTGTCGTAGGAATTGCGGCGAGAGCAGCAGCAGGGAACCCTTTCGTGGCAGCCAACACTGAAGGAGCAACAACCGAAAGCGATCCGGGAACGTTAAAGGGCCAGTCGAACATATACCACTGATAATCGTTTTCTGCCCCAAATTTCAGTTGATGGCTTCCTTTTTGCCAGCTCAGTGTATCGACCGCGTGGAAGCCGTGAAGAAATCGCTCGTTAGCTCCGAGCGAGTTGTTCCCAAAATCGAACGTTGCCGATCCTAACATGGTCGCCTGAAAACCCCCTAGCCCTATGCATGGCGCGGGGCATTGGGCCGCAGTTGGAAGGGTTTCCTTGCTGATCCAGCCTCGCAGACCTACCCGGACGTCGTTCACCACAGTGGCTGAAATCGCCGTGGTTGCCCCGAGCGCGTACTGGTCGGACCAATTGTCGTTGTTCTCCCAGTTGGATATCCCAGTGCCGCTTCCGCCGGACGGGTTCACGCCGAAAGAAGTATTCCCATCGTGCGTGTAGCGCGCAAACAATGTGGTCTTATCGGACAGATGGTAATCTAAGCGGACATTGAGGGAGTGGTAGGTCTGCGGACTAGAAATTACCGCGTTGAGAGGCTGAAGCGCAGCCAGATCCTGCTGCGCGCTGATGGCCTGCACCTGATCTGTAACCTCGTAATTGAAGAAGTAAAAAAAACGGTCTTTGATCAAAGGACCGCTCACCCATCCTCCGGGATTCTTTCTCTGGAAGTAGGGATTCGGATTAAACGCGCTTCGTTTCAGCGCCGGATAGGCGGCCATGTTGTGATCGCGATAGAAATAGAAAGCGCTGCCGTGTAAATCGTTGCTGCCCGAACGAGAAACAATATTGACGGATCCAACTCCCGTGAAACTGTTCGATATATCGTAATTAAGGGTTGCGATTTGAAATTCCTGCACAATTTCCTGCGAGAAGTTGATCACGGTTCCCGTGCCATCATACACGTCCATGATGCTCAGGCCATCCAGCGTGAACATTCCCTGAGCGCCGGAAGCGCCGCCGAGCATTGTGACGCCAATCGGAGTGTTTCGCGCGCTCGTTGAGCCGCCATATACCGTCACACCGGGCTCAAGCGTCGCCAGTTGCAGGAAGAATCGGCCGTTCAGCGGCAGAGCCTGGATGCTCTGACGTTCCACCGAACCGGCAACCGCGGCGCTGTCGTAACTGATTTGCGAGCTGGCCGCTTCAACCTCGACCACTTGCGTACTCTGGCCGACCGTCATCTGAATATTCACGGTGGTGTCGCTGCCGGCATTCACCTGTGCGTCGCGCTGCACGGTTTGAAAACCGGGAACCTCTGCCTTGACCTGATAAGTTCCTGCCGAAAGAGCCGGAACGCTGTACAAGCCCTGTCCATTTGCCGTCACGGTTCGCGTCGCCGCCGTGGTCGGGTTTGTAATCGTTAAGATTGCGTTTGCAATGACGGCGCCCGACGAATCGGTTACCGTCCCCGTGATGGTTCCCGTTCCGACCTGTCCCCAAATCATCGCGCTGAGAAACAGAAGAAGCGCCCCGCCGACCATTGAACTCTTGCTAAACACAGATATTCTCCTTGGACCTCGCGATAGTGTGACCTCTGCATGGGCAGCCGGTACCAAATCCGTTCTGCGATTTGACCCTTTCGCGGGACTATAATCGATGGGCAACGCGGATTCAACAACTTTGTAATCAGCCGGTCCAGAAAGGTTATGAACCGGACTTCATCGTTGGTTTGGAGGGCCGTTGGGGACAACCGGCAGGTCAGGCTAATGAGCCAAGGCGTAATTTTGTTGCTCATCGTACCTTCTTATTAACGATTCACAGCCGTTCGTTACAAAGCGATTGAGGGGCGGCCGCCCGGCGCTGTAGACTTAGTGGTTGAGGTTCGGTAGGCCTCGGAGCACCCGATTGATTGCAGTGCCAGGTCTTCGCCGATTCGCTGCCGAAACGGCGATGAAGCGTTTCCTTTGCGTGCCCCGCGTTGAATTTCACTGCCCAGGAGGTCAAGAATGCTGATGAAAAAAACCGCCGTGCTCGTTGCTGGCGGTCTTCTAGGGGCGCTTGGTTTTGGCCAATTCGCCGCAGCGCAAACCCCGGCGAAGGCGAATCAGGATCAGGTGACGTTCGCAAAGGACGTCGCTCGAATTTTGGAAAAATCTTGTCAAAGCTGCCATCGCCCTGACGGCATCGGGCCGATGTCGCTCCTCACGTACCAGGATGCGCGTCCCTGGGCTCGGGCCATCAAGCAGCAAGTCGCGCAGCGTAACATGCCGCCGTGGTATATCGATAAGACGGTCGGTATTCAGAGTTTTAAAAATGACATTTCTCTGAGCAACGACGAGATAGCGACTCTTGCAAAGTGGGCTGACGAAGGTGCGCCTATGGGCAATCCGGCCGACATGCCGCCTCCATTAAAATTCGATGACGATAGCAGATGGCATATCGGGAAGCCTGACATCGTGGTGACGTTGAAGACTCCTCTCCTGGTGAAGGGCAAGCAGTCCGATCGTTGGATCGACGTTCCATTCAAGGACCTGGGCATCACCAGCCCGCGCTACATTCAAGCGGTTGAAGTAAAACCGGTCAAAGGCGTGAAAGTTGTCCATCACTGCGAAACGTCTCTGATCGATCCGGACACTGAGAGTCGCGACCATTTGGAAGAATACGCGCTCGGTAAGTACGGCGATGTTTTTCCGGAAGGTACCGGCATGCTCGTAAAGCCAGGTTCTACGATCCTGGCCAACATGCATGTCCACGCGGATGGAGAAGATACTACAGCCGATGTTGCGATTGGGCTCAAACTCTTTCCCGAGGGTGAAGTTCCAAAGTATGTGGGCCATGCGCAGCAGTTGGCGTCCGCGAGCGAACTGGATCTGCGGCCGAACGAGAAGAACCAGCGGTTCGACGGCTATACCGTGCTGACGAAAGCGGCAGTGATCACTTCGTTCCAGCCGCACATGCACCAGCGCGGCCAGGCGCAATGTCTCGAGCTTCTCATTCCGATGGGTGGCGGCGACCGCCCCGCCTTCGTGAGAAAGGAAACCGTGAGCTGTGTTGACCGCTTTCACTTCGATTGGCACGTTGTCTATGAATACTCTGACGATGTCGCACCGATCGTTCCTGCGGGCACTATTCTGCACAGCATCTCGCTCTACGACAATACTGCCGCCCACAACGGCAATCCGGATCCCACGAATTGGGTAGGGTGGGGAAACCGGACGGTCGATGAGATGGGTTTCTCCTGGATCACCTGGCATGATCTAACCGAACAGCAGTACAAAGAAGAGCTTGCCAAGAGGCAGGCGCTTACGAAAAAGCGAGGAACTGAAGACGGGGCAGCCACGCAGGCGGCGGTACAGACGCAGAGCCTTAATTAAGCGGGCGCGTCTAGGCATCGGCTTGGGAGGAAGTAGTGTACCTGAGTAGTCGACTCTCGTATATTGTCATGGTTCTGTCGCTCGCGAGTGGGAGTATTCCCGCTCGCGGGCAGTCAGATAGCCTTCCTGCGGAGCTGAACATCCCGCGCAACAGCGGCGATAGCGTTCAGCCTGTTTTTGAAGGATGGCAAAAGTATCCCGACGGAAGCAGGAAGTTTTGGTTCGGCTATTTCAACCGCAATCTCGAACAGCAGTTTGACATCCCTGTCGGTTCCAGCAATGGCTTCACTGCTGCGAGCGGTCAAGCGGCGTGGAAGGCGGATCAAGGACAGCCTACGCACTTTTATACTGGCCGCCAGCGATACATCTTTGCGATCGACGTCCCTCAATCCCTGGGAGTGGATCAGAAGCTCACATGGACCATCGTCGCCAACGGCCAAACGTGTAAGGCCATTGCATTCTTGGATCCGAGCTGGGAAGTCGATGATGGCGTGCGAATGATGAATCACGGTGGGGCGGGTTTGGCGCCACCACCGGCCAATGAATATCCCAAAATCATATCTGGCAGCACGGACATGACCGGGCAGGTGGGAACACCTCTGAAGTTAACTGCTTCGGCCACCGATGACGGCGTCCCGAAGCCGCGTGCCGGCCGAAGTGCCTCCAACGGCGGTGTCCAAATCACTTGGATTTTGTACCGGGGGCCAGGTGCAGTGCATTTCAATCCTGCACGGAGCGCGCGTGTTTATGGCAAAACAGTCGAAGGTACGACTGAGGCAACTTTTAGCGTTCCCGGCGATTATTGGTTGCGGGCGGTCGCAGACGATGGGCTGCTTGACACAGCCCGAGATGTAAAAGTCACGATCACGAAATAGATCCCGAATTTAAGCGCCCGACAGCAATTGCCTGTCCACGGGGATGGAAAGTCTCGTAGAAATCAGTTTTTCTAGATTGGAGTATCGCAATGCAGGATAAAGAGCTTGGAATACCTTCGCTCAGCCGGAGGGAAGCACTTGGCGTGGTTGGGGTTGCGGCAACCGCTTTGGCAGCCGTGCAATCTGCGCCGGCGCAATCTACCCCGGCCCAATCCGGAGCCCCGCAATCGCCGACCTTTCCACCCGTGCCAGAGAATCCAGCACACCACATGACGAAAGAAGATGTGGACCGGCTGATGACCGAACTCTCCAACTGGGGACGATGGGGCAAAGATGATCAACTCGGTACGCTAAACCTGATTACGCCGGCCAAGCGTAAAGAGGCCGCGGCGATGGTTAAAGAAGGCGTTGCCATTTCCTTAGCTCACGACATTCTCAAGGACAAAGCCCCCGATAATTACAATCCTTTCAATGTGACCGTGCTGCCCCGGCCCAAGAACTTTAACGGCACCGGCTTCGGCCTCGACACGTATAGCGTCAACTATCACGGTTTCGCACATACTCATATGGATGCTCTGTGGCATGGAACCTATGAAGGAAAGATGTATAACGGCTATTCCGTCGATACTGTCACGGACGAGGGAGGAAGCAAGGACTCCATCCTGGTTGCGAAAAATGGCGTTTTCACTCGCGGAGTTCTGATGGATATTCCTAAGTTAAAAGGCGTGGATTATCTGGAGCCCGGCACCCCGATTTACCCTGAAGACCTAGACGCATGGGAGAAAGAGGCGCGGGTTAAAGTTTCGTCCGGGGATGTTATTTTCATACGGACGGGACGCTGGGCTCTGCGGGCTAAACGGGGGCCCTGGAATGTGGGCCGATACGCGGCCGGTTTGCATGCATCGTGTGCAAAGTGGCTAAAGAGCCGCGATGTCGCTGTGCTCGCTTCCGATGTTGCGCAGGATGTTAGCCCTTCGCAGGTGCAGGGCGTTGGTCTCCCGATTCATCAAATCGTGCTCGTCGCCTTAGGCCTCTATATCTTTGACAATTGTGATCTCGAGCAGATCAGCCAAGAGGCCGCCAAGCGCAAAAAGTGGGCTTTTCTCGTCACCGCAGCTCCCTTGGCCGTTCCCGGAGGGTCTGGCTCCCCGATCAATCCTATCGCGATGTATTGAAATCGACGCGAAACCTCTGCTGCATCGGTATTGTTGTTCGCCCCCCTGAAGTGTGCGAAAACGTAGTGGACGCCTTTCGAAGCAAATAGCTCTTGCAGGCCACCGGCACGTCTTTCGGCGACCTTGGGTCGACTACGCGATGCGGTAAGTACCCGCTGTGGCGCACGAACCGGTGACGCAGCTTGCTTCGGCAGAGAGCTTCCTGCATCGGCCTTGCTGGAACACCCGTTCCTAACTAGCGTATTCGAAAACCCGTTCACAACAGATCCGGGCCGGATCGTTACAAAACTACTGAATCCAACAAATGACTGGCATATCATCTTCCGAAAAGGTCGGGGGCGATCAATACAAGGACTGCATCGAGCCGCGTCGTAACGAGGAGAGTCGAATGCGTAAACGTTTATCCACGCTGATATCGGTCTTTCTGTTAGCAGGGTCTGGGATCACGGTTTCCCCTCAGACAGCAACCGGAATCATTACAGGAACCGTGAGCGACGCGACGGGCGCAGTTGTGCCAAGCGCCACCGTGACGGTCACAAACAAAGCGACGGGAATCGCCAGAAGCCTGACAGCCAACGCCGAGGGTCTCTTCAGCGCACCGGCGCTCACGGCCGGCGACTACGAGGTGCGCGTGGAAATGCAGGGCTTCCGAACCGAAGTGCGCCCCGCTCAGGTGTTGGCGGGGACCACAACCACCGTGAACATGGCATTGTCTATCGGCGCGACACAGGAGGTCGTCAACGTGGAGGCCGCCACGGCGCAAATCAGCTACGACAGCCACCAGGTGGCTGGATCCATCGAGCGGAGCACGATTCAGAATATGCCGCTGAATGGCCGCAGCTTTCTTCAACTCGGGAGCCTCGAACCGGGAGTGCAAGTCATCACGGGCGCGCAAGGCGCGCGCAACGCGCCCATACAAATCTCGATCCTGGGCGGTGCAACCAATGTATCCTTTACGACCAACAATACCTTGCTGACGCTGGATGGGCTCAGCGTGATGGACATGCTCGATGGCGGCAATACCAGCCTGAACTTCTCGCAAGAGATGGTGCAGGAGTTCCAGATTACTTCGCTCAACTTCGATTTGGCGAGCGGGTTTACGGCCAACGGAACTGTGAACATCGTCTCGCGCGGCGGCAGCAATGATTTTCACGGCAGCGGATTCTATTTCTACCGCGACCACAACATGGCAGCCTATCCGGGCCTCAAGCGGAGCGCGCAGAATCCCAATCCGTTTTTTTCACGAAAGAATCCGGGGTTCTACATTAGCGGTCCGATCAAAAAAGACAAAGTTTTCTTCTTCTTCAATTTTGAAAACACCAACCAGGTGCAGGCGGTTACGTTTCAGCCGGATCTCGCCTCCATCCAGCCGCTGGCAGCGAATTTCTCGAGTCCCGCGCGCTACCACTATCGGAACGCGCGGGTCGACTATCAAATTTCACCAAATCACACCGCCTTTCTGCGCTACACGCATGATGGAAACGCCGTGTTCGGGCCTGAAACCGGCCAGCCCAGCCCCCCGTCTGCCTGGATTAATCTCAACAACTGGTCGGATCAAGTGGCCGCCGGTCTGACCAGCACCTTATCGCCGACGCTGGTAAACGATTTCCGGTTTGCCTGGCGCTACTGGTACAACAAGGAAGATCCCCCGACAGCAAATCAGTGCGTATTTCCCTGCGTGGACGGCGGCGGGCCGAATATGAATATGGTGGGCTCGTCCGTGTTCACCGCCGGCGTCACAGGCAACGCCCTGCAACGCCGAATCGCTCGCCACTACGAGCCACAAGACACAATTTCATGGCAGAAGGGTTCGCACCGCTTTAAGTTTGGCGGCGACATGGATGTGTATGTCGATTTGTGGTTCTACGGCTTCTATTCGCAATCGTTCGCCGGGCCGTATTCACCCGAAACAACGTTAGCCACTATTGGAGCGGCCAACGTCGCGACCTATTTGCCCAATCTTCCGGCTAAGATCACCTCGACTGCCGATCTCTATAAGCTTCCGCTCGCCACGGGCCAGGCTTACTTAGGCAATCTCATTCTCCCCGGTCTCTACCATCAGGACAGCGAGCGCCGCAATTTCCGTCCACGGCTGTTCGCGCAAGACACATGGAAGCTAAAGCCGAATCTCACCCTTAACTACGGCCTTGGCTGGCAGGCGGAAACGGGAGCATTCAACTCCGACCTCCCCAATCCGGCCTTCCTTGCTCCGATTTTAGGCGCTAACAATCTCCATCCGACGCCCATCAATTGGCTGGACTTTGGCCCGGCGGTTGGGTTCGCCTGGAGTCCGGGAAAAAGTGGAAAGACAGTGATCCGCGGTGGCGCGGGTCTGTACTGGGATACGATGCCCGGTTACTTGCGAATGGATAATGTAGGCGTCATCGGGCCGCTGGGCAACGGTCCAATCGGTGTCGCTTCCAACGTGTTCACCAACCCGTTTCCCGGTAAGGTTCAGTTTGTCAACGGCCAAGCGGTTCCGCTTGCCGTGGGCGCGCCGATTCCGGCAGGTGTAATCACCAATTTCACCGTGGGCGATTGGATTCAGACCTATGCGCAGCAAGCCCCGCTCATCAATGCGGTTCTGGGCGTAACGCCACCGACAAACGGGCCCTATAGCGTCACCGGGCTGAACGTTAGCAAGAGCAGCAGTTCGGTCTCCACGCTTTATCCGCCGAATGTTTCCATCACACGCAGCTATCAAACGTCGATCGGGCTTCAACGCGACCTCGGCCACGATATGATATTTCAGGCCGACTGGGCTCGCCGTCAAAACGAGAATACGCAATTGGCAGGCGTTGACCTGAACCACTACAACATGTTTGTCAATGGCGTCCGTACCCCGGTGATTCCTGCGTGCACCGTGGCGCCTGACTTGGATCCGACCCACGAGTGTTCTACGGGGGCTCTGGGATTTCAGGAAAACCAAGGGCGTGCGATCTATGAAGGCTTACTCGTCAAACTCCAAAAGCGGTTGTCTCATCGCTATCAGTTCACGGCTTCCTATGCCTATCAGAACCTAAACGCGCTCAGCAATATCGTCAACTTGTTCAACTGGTTCCAATCCTATGGACCGCTCATTCCCCAGCACATTCTGAACGTCTCCGGCGTCGCGAACCTTCCAGGGGGCTTCGAATTGAGTATCAATTCGGCCATAACCAGCAGAAACCCAGTGGCGCCGATTCTGCCGGGAATCGATCTATCGGGCGCAAATGCAGTCCAGAGCAGTCCGTTACCGGGTGTCGACTACCGCTGCTTCCCGACGTCCTGTGGCAAGGATGATCTCGCCAAAGCCGTGGCTACCTTCAACAGCACCATCTCAGGGACAAAGACATCTCAGGGTCGCGTAATTCCTCAGTACGCTCTTCCGTCGCATTATCAGTTCGGCGATCCGACCCTATCGCAGGACTTCCGTCTGACAAAAGTGTTCAGCTACAAAGAACGATATCGGCTGTCGATTATGGGCGAGATGTTCAACGCGTTCAACATTGCAAATCTGACAGGTTATTCCTTTGCGCTGGACGCGAAGGCAGCGAATCCCGCGAATCAGACCTATGCTTTCGGCCAGCCGACGCAACGCGCCGGCCAGACGTTTTTATCAAACGGTCCTCGAGCGGTCCAGGTAGGCGCTCGATTCGTTTTTTGATCAGAGAGAGGGAGTAGAGATGAAAGAGTCAATCAATCGGCGTGAACTGCTGGCGGTGCTAGGGGCCGGTGCTGCTGCGACAGTGCTGCCGCGCGAATCCGCTGGCGCGAAAGCGCCCGCTTTCCCTAAGGGCGCGATTATTCGAACACTCACAAAAGACCTGCCGCCGTCCGAGCTAGCGAACGGTGTGACACTCTTTCATGAGCACTTAATGCTCGACATTTCCCGGCTCATTGGACCGCGCCCGGCCAACGCGCGGCCCTTGCCGCCGCCGATCGCAGTGGATGTGATTATCGAGGAGGTTAAAGCTGCGCAGCGAGACGGAATTACGTGCATCGTCGACGGCGGCCACAACGACATGGGCCGTGACCTGGAGGCCCTGAAGCACATCACCCAGGCGACAGGGATGAACATCGTGGCCTGTGGCGGCTATTATATGGAGCGCAATTACCCGCCGGAAATAGCGTCCAAGTCCGAAGATCAAATTGCCGAAGAACTGGCGGAGGAAGCGCATGCGAACAGGTTCGGAGCCTTTGGGGAGATCGGCGAGAACCCGAACGCCGCGATGAGCGACGCGGAGCATAAGATGTTTCGGGCCGTCGGCAAGGCTCACCTCCGCACCAACATGCCCGTGTTTACGCATAACGCCTATGGCACTGGCCCAAATGTCCCCAGGGACGCTGGCCTCCATCAACTCGATGCGTTCGAGTCGGTGGGTGTAAAACCACAGCGCGTCGCAATCGGGCACACCTGCTGCTTGGATGATCCGGAAGCCGAGGTGATCAAGGCCATAGCGAAACGCGGAGCCTGGGTGGGATTCGATCGCGTGAACACGCTGGAGCAAATGGTTTCCGACGAGAAACGAGTGAAGATGCTTCTTAAGTTCCTGGATGCAGGATATGCGAATCAGCTTCTTCTCTCGTCGGATTTCACCGGCGGAAGAACTGTGGAAGGCCCGCTCTATGGCAGGACCAAAACCGTATTCGCACCGAAGCTCGTGCAAGCTGGTGTAAGCGAAGAAATCGTGCATGGGATTCTATACGACAACCCACGCAGATTTCTTGCCTACGTGCCAAAGAAGGCATAGCTTAGAAGCCTGAACTTCGCGCTACTAACCCGCCTTACCAACTCGCGTAACCCTGCAACCGGCTCACAACAGATCTGAGCCGGATCGTTACAAAACTACTGAATCCTCACAGTGGCTGACATATGATCATCCGAAACGACCGCTCTCTTTTTAGGGTTAGTTCAAATCAAGCCTGGGATAGGAGAAGTGCTGATGAACAAGCGCCTATATGCGTTGATATTTTCAGCGCTGGCATTCTGGCCGACATGCAACGTTCAAGGGCAGACCGCAACGGGTTCAATTTCAGGAACAGTAACGGACGCATCAGGCGCGGTCGTTCCCAGTGCTGTGGTGACGGTCAGCAATAAAGCAACGGGGATCGCCCGCAATCTAGCGACGAACACAGAGGGTTTGTATAGCGCCCCAGCACTACCGGCCGGCGATTATGAGGTCCGCGTCGAGGTGCAAGGGTTCCGCACCGAAGTCCGTAGTGCGCAAGTGCTGGCTGGAAACAGCACTACCGTCAACATGGCGCTGACACTCGGCGCGACTCAGGAAGTCGTCAACGTCGAGGCCGCCTCGGCGCAGATCAACTTCGATAGCAACACCGTCGCTGGGTCGATCGAGCGCAATGTCATTCAAGAAACGCCTCTCAACGGGCGTAGCTTTCTGCAATTAGGGCAACTCGAGCCTGGAGTGCAGGTTCTTTCCGGAGCCACCGGCGCCCGTAACGCTCCTGTTCAAATTTCGATTCTGGGAGGAGCCACCAACGTCTCGTTCACCACGAACTCAACTTTGCTCACGCTGGACGGCTTGAGTCTGATGGATCTGCTGGACGGCGGGAACACGGACCTGAACTTTTCGCAGGAGATGGTCCAAGAATTCCAGATCAGTTCCTTGAACTTCGATATCGCGACGGGAATTACAGCTCTCGGGGCCGTAAACATTGTTTCCCGTGGCGGTGGCAACGATTTCCATGGCAGCGGCTTCTATTTCTACCGGGATCACAACATGGCGGCTTATCCTGCTCTGAAGCGAAGCCCGCTCGCGCCGGACCCCTACTTCGTCCGCAAGAATCCCGGTTTTTACGTCAGCGGCCCCATTAAGAAGGACCGGGTATTCTTCTTCTTCAATTTTGAAAACATCAACCAGGTGAACACCATCACCTTCCAACCCGACCTCGCATCCCTGCAGCCGCTCGCATCCAACTACGGCAGCCCGGCGCGATATCACTACCGCAACGTGAGGTTGGACTGGCGGATTAATGACAAGCACACCACCTTCCTCCGCTACACGCACGACGGGAACTTTGCGTTTAGCCCTGAAACAGGACAGCCGAGCGTTCCCTCGGCCTGGGTGAATCTGAACAATTGGTCGGATCAGTGGGCCATGGGTTTGACCAGCACTCTCACTCCGAACCTGGTCAACGATTTTCGTCTGGGCTGGAGATATTGGGACAACCGGGAAGATCCGCCAACTGCAGCGCAGTGTCAATTTCCATGCATCAATGCGCTTGGGCCGCTCGTTACCTTGACAGGTTCGTCGGTGTTTTCGGCCGGCGTGACGACGACGGCGCTTCAGCGCAGAATCGCCAGGCACTATGAGCCGCAAGACACTCTGTCGTGGCAAAAAGGAACGCACCGCTTCAAGATGGGCGGCGATCTGGATGTGTACGTTGATTTGTGGCTTTACGGGCTGTATCACGAGACCCTTGCGACAGGCTATGCCCCGGAAGCGGTGAAATCGCTTTTCCCGGCGGGCTTCATACAAAATTACCTGCCGACGCTGCCTAACACGATACGTTCCACGGCTGACCTCCAGAACCTGCCGCTGAACATTACGGCTGGCTATCTCGGGAACTTGATCATTCCCGGCCAGTATCATCAAGACAGCGAGCGGCGCGACCTGCGACCCAAAATCTTTTTTCAAGACACGTGGAAAGTCCGGCCCAACCTGACAGTCAACTATGGATTGGCGTGGCAAGTTCAGACCGGTAATTACAACTCCGACCTCCCGAATCCGAAGCTGGTGGCTCCTCTACTAGCCGGCAATCTAAAGCCGACAGCCGTGAACTGGTTCGACTTTGGACCAGCGTTTGGTTTTACGTGGAGCCCAGGCAACAGCCAGAAGACCGTCATTCGGGGCGGCGCGGGGCTGTATTGGGACACGGAACCCGGCTACCAGAGAATGCAAAACGTCGGTCTCATTGGACCGCTTGGAAACGGACCAATTGGAATTACTTCGCAATTGTTCACCAACACGTTCCCGGGCATCGTGCAGGTTGTCGGCGGACAAGTTGTGCCCGTACCAATTGGCGCACCGGTTCCTTATGGTGTTCTGACCAACTACACGATCGCAGATTGGGTTCAAACGTATCAGGCGCAGAAGGGCGCGTTGGATGCCGTGCTTGGAGTGACGCCGCCTAAGAGCGGCCCTTACTCCGTTACTGGCTTGGATGTCGCGAAAAACTCGGCCGGAAGTTATTTATACCCGCCCTACGTGCCGGTTACGCGCAGTTATCAAATGTCGATCGGCGTGCAGCGCAATTTGGGCCATGACCTTGTGGCGCAAGCAGACTACGCACGCCGCGTAAACGTAAACACGCAATTAGGCCCGATCGATCTCAACCATTACAACGAATTCGTCAATGGAGTCCGTACACCTGCGATTCCAGCCTGTAAAACGGCACCCGATCTGAACCCCAATGACCAGTGTTCGACGGGGTCGCTCGGGTTCAATGAAAACTACGGGCGGGCTGTTTACAACGCTTTATTGGTAAAGGTGCAGAAACGTTTTTCGAACCATTACCAGTTCACGGTGTCTTATGCATACCAGAACCTGGACGGACTGACGACGCTCTGGAACCTGAACAATTGGAACATAGCGTACGGGCCGCTGATCCCTAAACAGAACTTGAATGTGTCAGGTGTGGTCAACCTGCCTTTGGGATTCGAGCTGACGGTGAACTCGTCCATCATCAGTCGAAACCCGGTGCAGCCGCTGGCTACAGGGGTCGACATCACGGGAACGAACGCAACCTACACGACGCCGATCGATCCAACCGGCCAGTACCGGTGCTTTCCGGTCAACTGCGGAAAAAGCGATTTAGCAAAATACGTAGCGGCGTTTAATGCAACCTATGCCGGAACCAAACAGCCAAACGGGAGAACGATTCCCTCGTTTGTGATCCCGCCGGACTATCAGTTTGGCGATCCGACTCTTTCCCAGGATTTTCGATTGACCAAGAACTTCAGCTTTAAAGAGCGTTTCAGACTGTCAGTATTCGGCGAAGCGTTTAATGCTTTCAATATCGCAAACCTGACCGGGTATTCGTTCGCTCTGGATGCATACAATGCCGCAGCCTGCGGGCCGCTAGCCGCCGGTGCGGTTACCACCAGCTGCGCAGCGCAAACGTACGCTTTTGGCAAACCGACGCAGCGAGCCGGCCAGTCGTTTCTATCGAGCGGGCCACGCGCCATACAGGTCGGAGCAAGATTTTCGTTCTGAACTGGCTAGCCAGCCAGAACGCGCTTGTCTCCATGGAGGACAGATCCTCGACTGCTGAGGATTTGATCGTAACCGTCAGCTTGTCTTTTTGGGCACAAATGCGAGAAAACGCCGCGGGTTATCGACCAGGATTTTGTGAATCGTCTCTTCCTTGACGCCGGCAGCGCGCATCTTCGGCACAAAGACGATCATTGCTGAATCGAAGCCCGCGCCATGATTGGCTTTCAATTCATCTTCTGTCGCGAAATCAGAACCGAGCAGCACGTGATCTTCGTAGCCGGCGTCGAGCACCGCTAACAACATTTCCAACTTCTTCGAATCCGGCTGCGTCAATCGACGCCCGACCGTATCGAAACCGAGGAATGCGCCGCGTTTCGCGATGGCCTTATGCGTCTCGGCCTTCGGGTCATCGGTGATGTCCGCCAGGTGCCCGATGCACACGTGGGCGGGATTCACTCCCATGGATTCGATGATGTCCAATTGGTCGACGCCGCACGGCCCACAGCCATTGTGCGGATTGTGCGTGAAAATGGGCAAACCAGTCTGCAAATTTGTTTTGCAGACCGCGCGAAGGACCTTTTGTTCATCCGGAAGAATCGGATGCTGGGTGACTCCAATCTCCCCCATTGCGCCCCAACGTTGGGCGGCGGCATCGCTCATCAGCTTCTGAACCAGCTCGTCCTCGCTTTTTTCGGCAACTTCGGGTGGATACGTCGCGTGCAGGTAGTAACCGCCGGCTGCCACAATCGGGAAACCCGTCCGGGTGGCGATCTCCTTCAGGTGGTCGATGTTCTTGCCCAGATCGACGGTGCTCCCGTCGACAATGCAGCTGACACCGTCCTTGGCAAGCGCTTTTATTTCTTCGACCATCAGGTCGATCTTGCCGCCGTAGGCGGGAGGCGGGGTATTCTTCCGCGGGGGCAACCATGCAGGCACCGGATCGTTGATCGTAATGTGCTCGTGAAAAAGTGTTGCGCCTCCGCCCAGGCTCTCCGGAGTGACATCCTTCAGGATGGTCCGAACAATGGCGCCCTTCGGAAAGGAAACTTTCGAGGCCGCCCGCGCTGAAAGACCCAGCCTCTCCGGAAACGTTAGCGTTGTCCCAGCGGTAAACCCGAACGCCATCAGCTGAAGGGCTTTGCGGCGGTTCAACGCGGAACCATTTTCTGCAGTGAACATGAATATATCCTCTCGCCGTAGTGATACGGCCACGCGGCTCCTCGGATTCGCGTTGAAGATGGTAATTCAACAGAGGAGCCCATTCAGCATATTTGTAACAAGCCGGTGTCTCGAGGTTGTGAGCCGGTCTATGGACGATTAATGCGGCCCGGCCTCTGGCGCATCGCACCGGCTGCCGTCTTAATCTCGATTGCCGAACGCCTCTTCGATCAGTTCCGCCTGCTCTTGCTGGTGCCGCTTCAAGGAACCTGCCGATGGGCTCGCGCTGGGTGGACGGCCCGCATAAAGAAGCGAACGGCCGCTGGCATCCAAAACCGGCTGAAGCTGCTCCTGGACGAACCGCCATGCGCCCATATTTCGAGGTTCTTCCTGGCCCCACACCACATCCGCGGTTCGTGGGTAACGCGAGATCACCGCTCGGAGCTGGTCTTCCGGAAATGGATAAATCTGTTCCAGGCGCGCGATCGCGACATGCTGCGCTTTTCGTTCATCGCGGGCGGCCAGCAAGTCATAGTAGACTTGTCCGGAGCAAATGATGACTCGAGTGACCTGCGCCGGATCCGCGCTGGCGTCGTCTATGACCTCGCGGAATGCGCCGCTGGTAAGCTCATCCAGCACGGACACAGCCTTGGGATGCCGCAGCATGCGCTTGGGCGAAAAAATGATCAGCGGCTTGCGGACGCCGCGCCGGTCATGCCCGCCGTGCATCTGCCGCCGCAACACGTGAAAGTATTGCGCCGGAGTGCTGGCGTTCACAACCTGGATGTTATCGTCGGCGCACAGCTGCAGGAAGCGCTCAATACGCGCGCTGGAATGCTCCGGACCTTGTCCTTCGTAGCCGTGCGGCAGCAGCAGAACCAGGCCGCTGGGCTGGCTCCACTTCGCCTGTGCGCTGACGATGAACTGGTCAATCATGATTTGCGCGCCGTTGGCGAAGTCGCCAAACTGCGCCTCCCACAGCACCAGCGTCCGGGGATCCGCAACGCTGTAACCAAATTCAAAGCCCATCACCGCATACTCGCTCAGCGAGCTATCGAAGACATCGAAGTGCGCTTGATTAGAAGACAAATGCTGTAATGGAACGTAGCGGTCGCCGGTTTCGCTGTCGTAGAGCGCGAGATGGCGCTGGCTAAACGTTCCGCGCCCGCTATCCTGGCCGCTCAACCGCACCGGTGTGCGCTCCAGCACCAGGCTTCCAAACGCGAGCGTTTCCGCGGTAGCCCAATCCATGTGCGCGCCCTGCAAAACATCGCGGCGCCGCTTGAGGAAACCTTCCAGCTTCGGATGAACGCGAAAACCGGCCGGGAACGTGGTGATGCTATTCAGAATCTGCTCGAGCGTGCCGCGATCCACGGACGTGTTCGGGATCGGCGCAGCCATATCTTCCGGATCCATTTCGGAAAGCTCTTGCACCTGGTAGTGTTCTGTGCCTCGCTTCGATTCGTCGTAGATCTGGTTCAGCCGGTCATGCACTGCCTTACGCATCTCCTGCACCTGGTCCGATTGCACCACTTCCTCGCGCAAGAGGGTGTCCGAATAGAGCACCGCAACCGACGGATGCTGGCGAATCTTACGGTAAAGGATAGGCTGCGTGTAGCTGGGGTCATCGGCTTCATTGTGCCCGTGGCGCCTGTAGCAGAACATGTCGATTACCACGTCCCGTTTGAACCGCTGGCGATAGTCATACGCCATCTGCGCCACACGCAGGCACGCTTCCGGATCGTCGCCGTTGACGTGGAAAATCGGAGCCTGCACCATCCGCGCCACGTCCGTTGAATAAGGCGTGGAACGCGACTCGTCGGGATTCGTTGTGAACCCGATCTGATTGTTAATTACCAGATGGATGGTCCCGCCCGTGGTGTACCCTTCCAATTGCGAAAGGTTCAACGTCTCAGCCACAACGCCTTGACCGGCAAAGGCGGCATCGCCATGGATCAGGATGGGGATTACTCGCTCGCGCTGCTTGTCGCCCAGCCGGTCTTGCTTGGGCCGTACAATACCCTCCACTACCGGATCCACGGCTTCGAGATGGCTGGGGTTGAACGCTACGGATACAACGATTTCCTTGCCATTGGATCCCTTCCGGACGCCGCTGGCGCCCAGGTGGTATTTGACATCGCCGGAGCCTTGCGTGCTGTCCGGATCGATGCCTTCGAACTCCGAGAAGACCTGCACCATGGACTTGCCAACGATATTGGCCAGCACATTCAAGCGCCCGCGGTGCGCCATGCCGATCACGGCTTCGTGCACGCCGGTATTCGAGGCGCGGTCCAGAATTTCATCCAGGATCACGATGGCCGACTCGGCGCCTTCCAGCGAGAAGCGTTTGTGCCCCACGAAGCGCGTGTGGAGAAAATGCTCGAACTCTTCCGCTTCTATTACGCGTTGCAGCGCCCTCAGCCGTACCGCCGTATCGAGCGGCCAGCGATTCCCGGTGGGCTCCATGCGGAGCTGTAGCCAGCGCTTCTGCTCCGGGATCTGGATGTTCATGAACTCGCATCCGATTTTTCCGCAGTAGGTCTGGCGCAAAGTCTCCAAGATTTCGCGTAGCGTGGCCACCCGTTGCGGTTCGTCGTCGTCCGACATCAACGTGCCGGTGAGAAATTCGCGGTCCAGGTCCCAAATGGTGAGCCCGTACGTCGCCGGATCGAGCTCCGAGTGATAAGTCGCTTCCTGGCCGAGTGGGTCGAAATCCGCGATTAGATGCCCGCGGACGCGATAAGCGTTGATCAGTTGTAGGACGGCAGCTTCCTTGGCTACTTCATCGAGCTGGGCGCCGCGCACGCCGGGAATCGTCACCGGCCGGTCGGTCTGCCAGTGGATCGGTTTGTGTGGGATCTTGAGATCCTCGAAGATCTGCTCGTAAAATTCCTCCGCGCCCTCCAGCAGCGCTTGCAAACGCCCGAGGAACATGCCCGATTCGGCGCCTTGAATCACACGGTGGTCGTAGGTGCAGGTGACGGTCATGACTTTGCTCAATCCGAGCAAAGCGCGTAAGTGTTCGGTGGCGCCGTGGTATTCGGCTGGATAGTCGATTGTGCCGGTAGCGATGATGGCGCCCTGCCCGGCCATCAAGCGCGGGACCGATCCGAGCGTGCCCACCGTTCCAGGGTTCGTGAGCGAGATCGTGGTGCCGTCGAAGTCCTCTAGCGTGAGCTTATTATTCCGTGCGCGGGCCACGATGTCGTCGAACGCCTCCACGTATTGGGCGAAGTTCAACGATCCCGCATCCTTGATGTTGGGCACCTTGAGCGAACGCGTGCCGTCCTTGCCCGCTACGTCCACTGCGATCCCGATGTTGATCTTCTCGCGTACCGCACGGAAGGGTTGGCCCTGCGTCTCGGCGTAAGCGTGATTCAATGTCGGGTTGCCCCGGATCGCCTTCACGATTGCCCACCCGATGATGTGGGTGTAGGAGATCTTGTTTTTTCCCGTAAGACTGCGATGCTCGTTGATGAGCCGCCGGTTCTCATCGATCACTTTTACGGGAATGGTGCGCTGCGACGTGGCCTGAGGAATGCTCAGGCTTGCGTTCATGTTTTCGGCGATCCGCGCGGCCGCCCCGCGTAGCGGAACCAACGTTTCCCCGACCACCGGGTGGTGCTCGGGTACAGGAATTGTGAGCGCCTCGGCGGCATGCGAAGCAACAGAAGCCACGTGTCCGCCATTGCTGATCGGCGTGCTCCCATTGGACTCAAAGACCTTTTTCCAGCTTTCGTCTACCGCGCGACGATCATTTAAGTACTGCTGGTATAGCTCGTCTTCGAGCCAGCTGTTGATACCAAACTCGGGTGGGCGTGATTCGGACATGGAAGATAATAAATGGGTTTCTATTCTATGATAGCGTGGCGCCTGCTCGGAAGCACGTGCGCGCCATGCTCCTGATTTGGCACTCGCTTGTTAGCGCCGGCTACAAAACGGCTATCGGACCATCCGGCTGCAAGCTTTAAAGGATCGCGATCTTTCCGCCCCGCGGTGATGGTGACTTGGCGTCCTCAAAACGCCTCGGCGCAATGCCCGGTTTACAATAAGGAATTACCGCATGAAGATTGCGCTGGCCCAGATCAACACGACTGTTGGCGACCTGAGTGGGAACACTGAAAAGATCCTGTCTTTTTCGCGGCGGGCGGCTTCGGCGGGCGCGGACGTTGCCGTTTTTCCTGAGCTCACCATTACCGGATATCCACCGCGCGATCTGCTGGAAAAAGAAAGCTTCCTGGAACGAGTGGAGCAGCATCTGGATGAGCTCGCGCGCGCTACCGCCGATCTGAAAATAAATGTTATCTGCGGCACCGTGACTCGCACCGGCTCCGCCAGCGGTAACCCAATCTACAATAGCGCTGCCGTAATCTCGGGTGGACGCGTCGTATTCCGTCAGAACAAAATGCTGCTGCCGAGCTACGACGTTTTCGATGAAAAGCGCTACTTCGAGCCGGCTGCAAGACAAGAGCCGTTGATCCTAAGCGGCTCGCCAACGGCTCTGACCGTCTGTGAAGATGCCTGGAACGACAAGCAGTATTGGGAGCGCCGGCTTTATAGCCGCGATCCCGTTGAAGAGCTGGCCGGCGCGGGAGCGGCCTTGCTTATCAGCATCAACGCCTCTCCCTACCACATGGGCAAGCGGGAGCAGCGTCACCAGATTTTTGCCGCAACCGCTCGGCGGTTCAAGCTGCCTATCGTGTATGTGAACCAGGTCGGAGGAAACGATCAACTGGTTTTCGACGGCAGCAGCTTCGCCATGGATAACGAGGGACGGCTGGTTTCGGTAGCCGCCTCATTCGCTGAAGATCTTCCAATCTTCGACAGCGAGGTGCTCACCGGCGACCGCCACGATAACTGCTCCGACGAGTGTGAGGCAATGTATCAGGCCCTGGTCGTCGGCACCCGCGACTACATCCGCAAATGCGGATTCCAGCGCGTGATCATCGGACTGAGCGGCGGCATCGATTCATCGCTCACGGCCGCGATCGCCGTTGACGCCGTCGGCAAAGAAAATGTTACCGGCATCGGCATGCCGGGCCCCTATTCTTCCGAGCACAGCATCACCGACGCGCGCGACCTCGCCAAAAATCTCGGAATCCGCTTCGAGTTGATCTCGATCCGCGAGCAATACGAAGCCTGCCTGAACGCCCTTAACCCCATCTTCAAGGGAACGCCCATGGGTGTCGCCGAAGAGAATTTGCAGTCCCGGCTGCGAGGCGTAACCTTGATGGCGCTGTCCAACAAATGGGGCGCGCTGGTGCTGACCACCGGCAACAAAAGCGAACTCGCCGTGGGCTATTGCACGCTGTACGGAGATATGTGCGGCGGCCTGGCTGTGATCAGCGATGTCCCGAAAACCATGGTGTACTCGCTCTCGCGCGTCGCCAACAAGCGGCATGCGAATGCGATCCCCGAAAATGTGTTTGTCAAACCGCCCTCGGCCGAACTTCGGCCCGATCAGAAGGATACCGATTCGCTTCCCGAATACGACATCCTGGATCAAATTCTGCGCGGATACATCGAGAACAATGAGTCGCCCCAACGCATCGCCGACTCACTTCATCTGCCTGTAATGTTGGTGCGCGATATTGTCAACAAAGTGGACCGCAATGAGTACAAGCGTCAGCAGGCCGCTCCCGGCCTGAAGGTAACCACCAAGGCGTTCGGCATCGGACGCCGCTTCCCCATCGCACAAAGGTTTTCCGAATGAAATCGACGTACCTGCGTCAAGCTTTACTCGCGGCCGCCGCGGTCGCGATTGCCGCCGTTTCGCACTCGCAGCCGGCGCCGCGTGAGCAAGTCGGACTCCTGCCCGACGGCGGCTTTCTGCTCAATAGCGGATGGCGCGTGAAGCCGGCGGGCACGCAGGTAGCGTTAAGCACGCTGCCCATGGCCGCGACTCTCTCGGCCGATGGCCGCTATTTGATCGCACTGAACGGAGGTTACCAGCGGCCCTCGCTCAGTGTCCTTGACACCAAAGACGGACGCGAGATCGGACGCACCCCGGTGCCCGACGGCTGGCTGGGCCTGGCGCTCGCGCCGAATGGCAGAACTTTGTGGGTAAGCGGCGGCTCGCAGGCCTCCGTTTTGGAGTTTTCGCTGGATGCTAACGGCAAGCTGCAGCCCGCGCGAACGTTCGCGATCGTTAAACCTGCGGAGAAGAAACCTCACGATTTTATCGGCGATGTCGCCGTCTCGCCGGATGGCCATTTGCTTTACGCCGCCGAGCTTTACAACGACAGCATCGCGGTCCTGAATCTTCAGTCGGGCTTGGTCATCGGTCATTACAAGACCGGACGCCGGCCCTATCGCATCCTGTTCGCCCCCGACGGCAAGACGTTTTTCGTCACCAGTTGGGCGGATGGCTCCATTGTTCGCCACCAAGCCAGCGACGGCGCGCAACTGCAAGTTCTGCGTTTGGGCGCGCACGCCACGGACATGATCTGGCGGGACCGGCTGAGTTCCTCGGAAACCGGCGAGGACACAACCTGGAAAGCGCGTATCTTTGTCTCGGCCGCCAATACGAATAATGTCTACGCAGTGGCGGTCGCGGATAACGGCGATCTTCGCCTGGTGGAGACCATCAACGTCTCCACCTCGCCCATGCATCCGCTCGGCATGACGCCCAGCGCACTGGGTCTCAGCAACGACAAGAGCCGCTTGTATGTAGTTTGCTCGGGAGCCAACGCCGCTGGCGTTGTAGACGTGACCCAGGAGCGTAGTCACGTGCTCGGCTTCATCCCCACCGGCTGGTATCCGACTGCGGTGAAGGCTCTTGCCGATGGCCGCCTGGTTATCTTAAATGGCAAAGGCGCCCGCAGTTATGCGAATCCGCAAGGGCCGAATCCCACCAAAGGTGTCGCGCGCACGCACGAAGGCGAACGAAGCGATCGCTATGTTGCCGCGATTCAGACCGGCTCGGCGTCCTTCATCGCGCCTCTGAGCGAAGACACATTACAGCAGTACACCTCCGAAGTCCTGCACAATTCGCCTTACACTGACGACCTCTTGGAGCGCGGACCGGAAGGAATTCCCTCGGCTATCCAGCACGTGCTGTATATCGTGAAAGAGAACCGCACTTACGACCAGGTGCTGGGCGATGTCGGCAAAGGCGCGAGCGACCCCTCGCTATGCTTGTTCGACGAGAAGGCGGGCCCCAACCATCACAAGCTCGCGCGCGAGTTCGTGCTGTTTGACAACTTTTATGTGAACAGCGACGTCAGCGCCGACGGCCATAACTGGTCTACCTCCGCGATTGCCAATGATTTCGTCGAGAAGATGTGGCCCAGCAACTATGCCGGCCGAAACCCGAACTACGGCTTCGAAGGCGGCGAACCGGCCGCGTATCCGCCCGCCGGCTATTTGTGGACTAATGCCGCCGCTCGCGGCGTGTCGATGCGGAATTACGGCTACTGGGTGGAGAACAAGAATAATGCGGGCGCGGACGGCGTTCAAGTCGAAGAGGTACGAGATCCCATCCTGCGCAGCGTTACTAACATGAAGTACCGCAGCTTCGACCTGGAGTACACGGATGTCAATCGCGCGCAAGTATTCCTGGCAGACCTCGCGGATTTCGAGAAGACCGGTACGATGCCGGCTCTGATGCTGTTGCGGTTGGGAAATGACCACACCAACGGAACAGCGCCGGGCAAAATCGCGCCCTTGTCGTCATTCGCCGACAACGATTACGCTCTCGGGATGATTGTGGAGGGTATTTCGCGCAGCAAGTTCTGGCCAAGTACCGCGATTTTTGTCGTCGAAGATGACGCGCAGAACGGCCCCGATCATATCGATTCGCATCGCGCGCCGGCCTATCTACTTTCCGCCTACACACACACTGGCAAGATCGACAGCACTATGTACAACACCACTTCGGTCCTGCGCACGATTGAGCTGATTCTCAATATGCGTCCGATGACGCATTTCGACGCCGGCGCAAGGCCCATGACGAACGCATTCTCGAACGAGGCGATCCTGATGCCCTATCAGGCCGAGAAACCCCGGGTTCCGCTGGACGCGCGCAATCCGGCGAATTCTGCTACCGCGGCCCGTTCCGCGCGCCTCAATTTCCAAGAAGCCGATCTGAATGACGACGACGAAATGAACGACATTCTCTGGCTCGCCATTCGAGGCACAGCTCCGCCTCCGCCCGTCCGCAGTTTGTTCGTAAGGTAGATTTGTGGCGCGCACTTGTGCGCGCCGCGCCCAACTCGCGTCAACGTCTGGTCTGTTATGCCTCGCATCCATCTCTGCTTCGTTTGGCACATGCACCAGCCGTTTTATAAAGATCTCGCAACCGGCGAGTATCGCCTTCCCTGGACGCGCTTCCACGCGCTCAAGGATTACTACGGCATGGTGAAGGTGCTTGAGGATTTTCCGGCCGTTCACCAGACCTTCAATCTCGTGCCGTCGATGATCGTGCAGATCGAAGAATACGCATCGGGGAAAGCTGCCGACCCGTTTCTGGATTGTGCCGTCAAGCCAGTGCTCGATCTGACCAGCGTCGAGCAGGAATTTGTGCTCAAGTACTTCTTCCAGGCTAATCCGGGCCGCATGATCTACCGCTACCCTCGTTATGGCGAACTCTACGATGCGTTCCAAAAAGCCGGCGCAGATCCGCAGCGCGCGCGGCGCCTATTTAGCTTGCAGGATCTACGCGATCTCCAGGTGCTCTCGCAATTGGCCTGGTTCGACGAAGAATTTCAGGAACACGATCCCGAAGTGAAAGCGCTCATCGCCCAGGAGCGGCGCTACACGATGGAAGACCAGGCGGTGATGGCCCGCATGCAGCGCGAGATTCTTTCGCGGGTCGTTCCCGTCTACCGCGAGTTCGCCGCGCGCGGCCAGATCGAAATCTCCACCACGCCGTTTTATCATCCCATTCTGCCGCTGGTGTGCGACTCCAACATAGCTTCTGTCTCGCACCCGCATGTTCCGTTGCCGAGCCGCTTCCGGTATCCCGAGGATGCGCGGCACCAACTCCGCGGCGCCCGGGACTTCATCGAGCGCGAGTTCGGGCGCGCCCCCGTGGGGCTGTGGCCGTCGGAAGGCTCGGTCTCCGACGAAGCCATGTCTCTTGCCTCCGAGGTTGGTTTTCAGTGGGCGGCGAGCGACAACGGCGTTCTGGCCCAAACCTTGCATAAGACGGCCGGCCCCGATCTAACCTACCGTCCCTATGTTTGGAAGCAAGACGGCCGCGAGATGCGCATGATCTTCCGCGATCATTTCCTGAGCGACCAAGTCGGCTTCGTTTATTCCAAGATGGGCGCGGCGGAAGCCGCCGATCACCTGCTGGAGCGCGTCCGTGCTAACGCTCAGCCGCTCATGGCCGGCGGTTCGGATGTCCTGGTCCCAATCATTTTGGACGGCGAAAACGCCTGGGAACACTATCACCATAGCGGCCGGCCGTTCCTGCGCGAATTATACACACGCATCGCGAACTCGCCGGATCTGCAAGCACTCACAGTCAGCGAGGCCCTGCAGATCCATGAGCCCGACCCGCTAGATCATATTTTTCCGGGCTCCTGGATCAACGCCAATTTCGATGTGTGGATCGGAGCGCCGGAAGACAACAAAGCCTGGGAGTATCTGCTGCGCGCTCGCCAGAAGTACGACGAGGCGGGACCGACGGTTTCTGAACAAAGCCGCCGGCTCGCCTTCGAAGAGCTCATGATCGCTGAAGGCAGCGATTGGTGTTGGTGGTATGGTCCGGAGCATCAATCCGAAAACCGTCTGGAGTTCGACGAGCTGTACCGGAAACATTTGATCAACGTCTATCGCGCGTTGAATCTGGCGCCGCCCGACGAGCTGTCGCGGCCGATCCTGACCACCCCGCCATCCACCTATTTCCACGAAGCGCCCGCCAACGCGATCCGCGCCGAGATTGACGGTGAAGTAACATCGTATTTCGAATGGATGGGCGCGGGCCGTTACCGCACCGACGTGCGATCTGGCGCAATGCACGGCTCCCGGACCATTGTGCGCGAGTTGTACTATGGCGCCGATGCGTCGAACTTGTATCTGCGCCTGGACTTCGAAAATACGCCGCGCTTCAGTGCCGTCGAGTTGCGGCTGAAAGAGACGAAGATTGTACTTTCCGGGAATCCGGCGGTTCAGTCCTCGCTGCGGCGGATCTTCGAAGCGTGCGTGCCTCTGGACTTGCTCCGTACGTCAACCAACCAAGCAGTTTCCTTTCAGGTAGCCGTCCTGGAAAATGGACTTCCGCTCGAAACCATACCGCCCGAAGGCTGGATTGAGCTTACGAATTCCAGCGTGTAATGCGCGGGTGCGAGAGCGCTTTGCGGCTAGAATACTTGTTCAACACCGCCAGCAACTTTGCGGCGGAAGCCGGCGCCTGCGTGTCGCCCATTACGATGTCGCGATTGGACATAGTTTTTCCATAGAGCTCCTTGTTCCAGTCGTCGTCTGGGCGAAGCGTGGCGCCGGACAGCGAAAGGCCTGCAAACACGCCGCGCGCGCGCGACCAAGTCAGGATCTCGGCGTGCATCTGCGCATCCGTTTCAGCCGAGGATGTACGCCCGACCGGTCCTGCCGCGACCGACGCGTCGCCGCCCAAAGTGAATTTGCTCGAAAGCAGCTTCTTCGCGCCGGATTCGTTCATAACCAACATCACGACATCCGTTTCGGAAACCCCAATCTGAAATCCGAAGCTTCCGCCTTCCACTCGGATAGCGGCCGGCGCTGACCAGCCTACGCCACCTTGCTTGCGGCACAGCATAAAACCTTTTCCATACTTACCGCCCACAATGAACGCGCCCTTCTTTACACCAGGGACCACAACGATGCATTGAGCCTTTTCCAAGAGATCTTGCGGGATTCCTTTATCGGGAGCGGACATGATGTCAGTCATCATGTCGGCGGCATCAGCCAGCCGGTCCGGTGCTACGGCGCCTTGGAGTAATCCTCCAGCGAGCAGGGCGATTGCAACGCAAGTGGTCTTCATGTGTCTCCTCTCAGGTGATTCTAGCAAGCCTCGCGATTACAAGGGCGTTTCGGCCTATTATGAGATTTGAGCAGCAGAATTGCAGCAGCCGCACTCGCGATCCTGATTTGTGCCGCGCCGTCCACTACGGCCTCGGATCCGCAGGTTGAACGCGTTTCGCGCAAATTCGATCTGATTCAAAGCGGCCATGCCAAACGCGGATCGGTCGTCGTGTTTACCGCGGCTGAACTCAATGTGTGGGGACGTGCGAAGGCGGCGGAGGTCGTGCCCGAAGGCCTGCGCCAGCCCAGACTCGAGCTGGGTAACGGCAGCGCGACGGCTTACGCGCTGGTCGATTTTTTGAAAATACGCCATGCGGCCGGTATTGAAACCAACTGGCTGGTCGCCAAGCTGATTCAGGGCGAAAAACCGCTGCGGGTGGCGGCCACAATTGAATCCGCCAGAGGCCGTGCTACCGTCCATTTAACACGCGTGGAACTGGGGGGAATCGCCGTCAGCGGCCCGCCCCTAAACTTTCTGATCCAGACCTTCTTCATGCCGCTCTACCCCGACGCCAAGATCGATCAGCCGTTCGAGTTGGCAGACGGGGTAGACCGGATCGAGGTAACGCCGGGTGAAGCTCGGGCCTACATAAAATAGCGCACCCTGGTGATGGTGCTCGTCAACCGCGATCACGGCGCCGATGGATGTGGGCGCGGCACAGGCACGTGCCTGCGCCACGTCAGACCGCCCGGAACTCGCGCGAACAGGATACGGCGATACGTTCGGCCGCTTCCTTGCCGGTCTTGACGCAATCCGGAATGCCGATACCGCGGTATGCATTGCCCGCCAAATAGAGGCCAGGTACGTTCTGCAAAACCGCTTGCAGGCGGTCCATCCGCTGTTGATGGCCAACAGTGTACTGCGCCATCGCATTGGGCCAGCGTGCAATGGTCTGGAACACGGGCACCGCCTGAATGCCCATCAGCGTGCGGAGTTCGTTCCGCGCGGCTTCCACCAGCCGGTCATCGGTGAGCGAAAAGCCGTTGCCCCCGATGAAACAGCGCAGCACGACCATGTCATCCGGAACGCGGAAATTGAACTTATTGCCAACCCACGTGCAGCCCATCAGGTACTTGCGCTCACGCTTGGGCACCAGAAACCCGTGCCCGTTCAGTGGATGATCGAAACCGTCTTTGCGGTAACCCAGCGCCAGGGTGATGGACGAAGTGTACGGGATGGATGCCAGCAAATCGGAGAGTTCCACACTCACGGTGCGAAGTAGCGGCGCGCCATCGAAGGCGCTAGTCGCCACCACTAGTTGCTCTGATTCGAGCCAGTCGCCACCCAGCCGGACCCTGAAACCATTGCCGTTCCGTTCCACCGTTTCTACCGAGCCCCGCACAACGTCAGCACTGGGCGTGAGCTTCTCCACCAACTGGCTCAAGCCGCTTTTCAGCGTCCACAGGAACGACTGAGGTCCCGACGTCTTGGGCGGTTTCGGAGCAGCCAGCACACCCCGCGTCAAGCTGCCGTGCTTGGCCTCGATTTCCGCAAACCGTCCCAGGACGCTATTGACGCTCATCTGTTTGGGATCGCCGCCATAGACACCCGCGAGCAGCGGCTCGGCGAGGTAATCGATGCACTCGCGGCCATAATGATCCATCAAGAAGTCGTAAACCGACCGGTCCGGCTGCGGACCCTTAGCTTTTCGAAACAGATCGAGGCCCATGCGGATCTTGGCTGGCCAACTAAACAGCCGCGTAGCCACCAGCGGCATGATTTTCGTGGGCACCATCATCATCAAGCCGTCCGGCAGCGGCACTAGTTTGCCATGCTTGATGATATAAGTGATCCGGGAGTGGTCGTTCGAGCCGATGATCTCATCCGCCAAACCTACTTCGCGAATGAGGTCCATAGCCCAAGGCTTGGCGGCCATAAACCCATCCGGTCCGGCCTCGAGCACGCAGCCTTGCTGTACAGTGGTTTGGATTACGCCGCCGGTACGCCCTGCCTTTTCAATCAGTTTAGGCCGGATGCCCGCCTTGTTTAGGTAGTAGGCCGCCGATAATCCGGAGATTCCGCCGCCGATGATTAGAGGCCGGTGGGTCATAACAAACCGTCACAGCATCTTTAGGCCCAGTTATTGCGTCAGCTTGAATTCGCGCACAAAATCCACCGCGGCGCGCACATGATCGACGGGCGTTTCGGGTAGAATTCCGTGCCCTAAGTTGAAGATATGTCCAGGCCGCGTTCCGGTGCGCTTCAAGAGTTCATGAATGCGCAGGCGCAGTTCTGGCAAAGGTGCAAACAGCACAGCCGGGTCAAGGTTCCCCTGGACGGCTGAGCGGTAGCTGATATCTATCCAGGCTTGGTCGATGTTAATGCGCCAATCCACGCCCATTACGTCTCCGCCCGCGGCGTGCAACTCGCGGAAAAACCCACCCGCGCCGGTCCCGAAGTGGATAACGGGTACGCTGGCGGTACGAATGCGTTCGATCAGGGCGCGGGAATACGGGGCCACGTACCGGACGTAATCGTCGGGTCCAAGCGCACCGACCCAGCTATCGAAGACTTGGATCGCCCGCGCGCCGGCCGTGACCTGGGCGAGCGCAAACGGCCCCAGCACGTCCACCAGCTTGCCCATGAGCCGCCGCCACAGCGTCTCATCCTGATACATCATCTGCTTGGTTCGAATAAAGTTGCGCGACGGGCCACCTTCGATCATGTAGCTGGCAATCGTGAACGGCGCCCCTACAAAACCGATCACCGGCACCCGTCCGCCGAGCTGCTGCGTCACGATGCGGATGGCTTCACCCACATACCCGAGGTCGTCGGTGTTCGAAATGGAAAGCGAGTCGACATCGTCCGATGTGCGGACCGGGTTGTCGATGGCCGGGCCTTCGCCGCTGACGAACTTCAGCTTCAGCCCCATCGGTTCGACCGGCAAAAGCAGGTCGGCAAAGATGATCGCCGCGTCCACGTCCAGGATCTCGACTGGCTGTAGCGTCACCTGCGCCGCCAGGTCTGGCCGCTTGCAGATATCCAAAATGCCCGTCTTGGCCCGAATGGCGCGGTATTCCTTCATGTAGCGGCCCGCCTGCCGCATAAACCATACCGGCCGAACATCCGTCGGCCGGCGGCGGCAAGCATCTAAAAAACGACTATTCGTTGAACCCACTCGCATGTTCACCTTGAGCCCCGCTTCGCAAGAATCGCGAAGTGTAGTGTTTGGCCGCCCCGGTGGAGTCTAAATGAGGAAGCCTAATTATAGTAGCGCTTGGGAGGGGGCGGACTGTCAAGTTTCAGGCCAATTTTGGCCCCCGCTATCTCGGGAGATTTCTTCTAGACTGCTGATTCTGAAAGTGTTATTCCGCTTCAGGTCAGCCGCGCCCGGGGTAAGCTGGGCTACGGCCGAAACCAGTTGCGCATCCTTGATTCTAGCGAAGCCGCTGGCAATCGGCGAGGCCGCAAGAATTGTCAAGAATCTCCGGGCTGATCACTATCGGTGGGTGAGCCGCTATTCCCGCGGACGGCCTTTGCGGACGCGCTTCAGTATGTTTTCCATCCGCGGGCCAAGTTCGCTCGCCACGTCCGCTTCGAAATGCAGGTCGGGAATGCGGAACAGATCCAGGCGAGCCGAAAGTTGGCGGCGCAGGAAACTCCGGGCATGGTCCAGAGCGGCTAGCGTCTCTTTTTTGTCGGCTTGGGGATCGATCCCGATGCGGACGAAAGCATGGCGTTTGTCCGGCGAGATCTGAACGTCTGTTACGGTGGCGAAGCCGATCCGCGGATCGGACATCTCGTAGCCGATAATTTCGGCCAGCTCCTCGCGGATTGCCTCTGAAATCCGTTCCGTGCGATGGTCTGTCATTCAATCCACTCCACGGTTGTGCCAACCAGCGAACCGCCTAGGATGGACGCAGCCTCGCGCTCGACCATTTGCAGCGTTTGTTCGGCATGGGTATGGTCGCCGGAGACGGTGACGGCCGAAACCAGCGCGCGCTGCCACAGATCCTGGTAATCGATCTCCGCCACCGCGACGTTAAATTTCGCCCGCAGCCGGTCTTTCAGGCTCTTTACTGTGTGGCGTTTGTCTTTGAGGGAGTGCGCGCCGTCCAGGTGCAATTCCAGCGTTAGTACGCCAACCGTGGGCATGGCCGTCTCAAGCCATGACCTCGGCGGCGACTCGTTCAGTGGTGAAAGCCTCGACAACGTCGCCCGGCTTCACATCGGCGAAATTGCGGATAGTCAAGCCGCATTCGAACCCGCTCTTTACTTCGCTGGCGTCGTTCTTGAAGCGCTTGAGCGACTCGATCTTTCCGGTGAACACCACCACGTTGTCCCGCAAGATTCGAACCTCGCTGTCGCGCTTAATGGTGCCGTCCAACACCATGCAGCCGGCTACATTGCCGACCTTGCTGATGCGGAATACCTCGCGAATCTCGGCGCGGCCCTGGTATACCTCTTTGAACACCGGCTCGAGCATACCGGTCATGGCGCGCTTCAACTCGTCCGTGAGCTCGTAGATGATGGTGTGCAGTCGGACATCCACTTTTTCCTGCTCCGCTAAGGCGGTGGCATTGCGCTCGGGCCGGACATTGAACCCGATGACGATGGCGTTCGAGGCCGAAGCCAACAGAACGTCGGTTTCGTTGATCGCGCCGACACCCGAGTGGAGCACGCGGATGCGAACCTTGTCGTTGGAAAGCTTCTGCATCATCTCGCTCAAGACTTCTGCGGTGCCGCTGACATCGGTCTTGAGGATCACGTTGAGTTCCTTGACCTCGCCTTCCTTCAGCTGCTCGTGCAGCTGCTCCAGCGTGATGCGATTGGTCTTGGACATGGCCGCATCGCGCGCCTTAGATTCGCGGTACAGCACGATCTGCTTGGCTTTCGCTGTATCGGTGACAACCTGGAACGTATCGCCTACTTCGGGCAGGGCATCCAGGCCCAGAACTTCGGCGGGCATGGAGGGTTCAGCTTCCCGCATGGGCTGGCCGCGGTCATCGAACATAGCGCGAACTTTGCCGAATACAGAGCCACAAATGAAGTAGTCGCCGACGCGAAACGTGCCGTTACGCACGATTACCGTAGCCACCGGCCCCCGGCCGCGGTCCAGTTCGGCTTCGAGCACGGTGCCGACGGCCGGACGATCCGGATTGGCTTTGAGATCCTGCAAATCGGCCACCAGCAAAATCATTTCAAGCAGGAGGTCGAGATTGGTTTTTGCTCTGGCGGAAACCGGCACCATGACCGTGTCGCCGCCCCAGTCTTCGGCCAGTAGACCGCGGTCTGCGAGCTGCTGCTTCACGCGTTCCGGTTGCGCGTCGCCTTTATCGATTTTGTTGACTGCGACAATGATCGGCACGCCCGCCGCCTTGGCGTGATCGATTGCCTCCAAGGTCTGCGGCATGACGCCGTCGTCGGCGGCCACGACAAGTACCACAATGTCCGTTACCTTTGCTCCGCGTGCCCGCATGCGCGTAAACGCCTCATGGCCGGGCGTATCGATGAAGACGATCTTGCGGCCGTTCTTTTCAATGTGATAAGCGCCGATGTGCTGCGTGATGCCGCCCGCCTCGCGGTCGGCAACATTGGTGGACCGAATGGCGTCGAGCAGCGATGTCTTACCGTGATCGACGTGGCCCATGATGGTGACCACGGGGGCTCGCCGCACGCGGTCCGACGACTCCTCGGTTAATTCGATCTCTTGCGTGCTCTCTTCTTCGAAGCTTACTTTGTTTGTGGAGGCGCCGAACTCGCGCGCAATCTCCTCCGCCATCTTCACATCGAGATTCTGATTGATCGTGGCGAAAATTTTCTTCTCGACCAGCTTCTTGATCACCAGATTTGCTTTTATACCGAGCTTCTCGGAAAGCTCTTTGACGGTGATGCCTTCTGAGATTGTGATCTCGCGGTCAATCGGTGGAGGCGCCGCTGGTTCTTGCCGCCGGGCCACCGGCATCCGTAAACGACCCTCTTCCTGCTCCACGTCCCGATGGCGGTCGCGGCCGCCTGGTTTGGCGGCATGCCGGCGCTGCTGCTCGGTGGGCAGCGGCGTGGCTGGTTCGGCGCGTAGTGGCGAGGTGGGATGCAGCGTTCTCGGCCGCCGCAGGCCCGGAACGGAGCCTCCGGGACCAACACCAGGTCCGCGCATGACCGGCTGGCCGGGACGAATGGGGCCGCGATAAATCGGTTGTCCGGGAACAGGCGTCGCGCTGCGGGTCGGCATGCCAGGGCGCGGCGCTTGAGGCTGCGCCTGTCCAGGCGATGGACGCGTTTGCGTCTGTTGCAGACGCGCCACCATGTCCGGACGTGGCGGCACCACTGGCCGGGTCGCAGGCTGGCCCGCCAGCGTCGGCCGCGTGGTCTGGCGAAGTGGCATGCTGGGCGCGGGTGTTCCGGGTGTTGCCGGGGCAGCCGGGGTTGCTGGGGTTGCTGGGGTTGCTGGAGCTGCCGCAACAGGGGCGGCGGGAGCAGCCGGGGCAGGTGGCGGAGGCGGCAGCGGCTGACGAGGCCCAGATAGTATTTGTCCAGGACGCGGTCCAGGAGCCGGCGGTGGCGCCGGTCGCGCTGGAATCGGCGTGGGCCGAATAGGCGGATGCAATGGCGCGCTGCCGCCCGTCGCCAGAGGTGGCCGAATCGGCGCCGGCTTCGGGCGGGCCTGTTCTTCCATGGCGTGCGCAACTGCTCCGTCCGATGTCTCCGCCGCAGGCGGCGCGGCTGGCTCTGCAGCGGGAGCCGGTGCAGGTTTGGCGCCATGCTCGATCGCGGCCGGCCGAACGGGCTCGGCCGATTGTTCTTCTTGGGGTGGCTCTTCAACCGCGACTGCGGTGGTAGTCTGCGGGGATGCCAATTCGCCTCCAGCAAGACGCTTGCGTACCTGCTCCGCAACGGAATCATCGATCGAGCTGGAGTGCGTCTTCTTCTCCGTGATGCCGAACTCCGGCAGCATATCGATGAGAGTGTGGGAGGGGATCTCGAGTTGTCTGGCCAGCTCGTTAATGCGGATTTTACTCATAGTTACTGCAACACCCGGGAATCCGGGCGCTTAAACGACCTCCTCCGAGTTCTTTATAGTATCAGATTCAAGTTTCTCTTCAGTCGCTTCCACGTCTTCGCGAGAGCTTTTGACGGCATCCCCGTATCCGGCGGCTGCTGGCCCGGCCGATTCCGCGGATTCATGCGCGCTCAGTGCTCCCTCCTCGGGTTCGGGCGGGACCACTTCTTCTTCTGGAGTGTCCACCGGCTGCTCAAATTGCGCGTAGTAGGAGTTCACCGCATTCAAAATCGTTTGCACGGTTTCTGGCCCGACCTCTGGAATTGCTTCCAGTTCCTCGGGCGTCATGCTGCCCAGCTTTTCCACGGTTCCCACACCGGATTGAATCAGTTTTTCGATGACGTCGTCGGCAAGGCCGTGGTCCAGCAGAATGGAAACCGGCGCGCCTGCAGGAACCAGCGCGGCCATTGCGGATTCCACTTCTTGCCGTTTTTCTTCCTCGCTCTTGATATCGATTTTCCAGCCCAGCAGCTTGGCCGCTAAGCGAACATTCTGGCCCTTCTTGCCGATCGCCAGCGAGAGCTGCGTATCGTCTACGATCACTTCCATGTGCTTTTCCCCGGCATCTAAGATGGAAACGCGCGTAATCTTGGCGGGGCTCAAGGCGTGCGTGGCGAAAACCACCGGATCGTCGGAGTACTCGATAATATCGATCTTTTCTCCGCGCAGCTCCCGGATGATAGACTGCACGCGCATGCCCTTCATGCCGACGCAAGCGCCTACGCTGTCCACGTCCCGGTCCCGGCTCATGACGGCGATCTTGGTGCGCTCGCCGGCTTCACGCGCGCAGCCCTTGATGAGCACCGTGTTGTCGTAGATTTCGGGAACTTCCTGTTCGAACAGCCGCATCACCAGTTCGGGCGCGGCGCGCGAAACCAGAACGCCTGCGTTCTTTCCGGCCTTTTCGACGCTGCGGATCACGCACCGGCAGCGGTCGCCGGGTGCGAAATTTTCGAGTTTGCTCTGTTCCTTCTTGGGCAGGCGGGCTTCGGTTTTTCCGATGTCCACCATTAAATCCTGCCCTTCAACGCGCTTGATGGTGCAGTTCACCAGTTCGCCGACACGATTGGAATACTCCGAATACACCGTTTCGCGCTCGGCTTCCCGGACCTTCTGCAAGATCACCTGCTTGGCGGTCTGCGCCGAAATTCGGCCCAGCGCGTCCGTTGGCTTGGGAATTCGAATTTCGATCTCTACTTGCGCGTTGGGATCGATCTTGCGCGCTTCTTGCAGCGAAATCTCCTTCGCTGGATCCTGAACGGATTCTACGACCTTCTTAACCCCGTAGATTTCGAGCGCACCCCGGTCGTCAAATTCGGCCACGAGATCTTCGGTGGTGCGAAAATGCTTGCGCGCCGCGACCAACATCGCGTCTTTGACGGCGTCGATGACGATCTGGGGGTCGATCCCCTTCTCTTTGCTCAAAATCTCAATGGACTGATAGATAGTTCCCACTGTGCCCTCTTCTTAAACTGTTCAGGGGTGAATTACCACTCAAACTTCAGGTTGGCTTTTTGCACCTGCGCCAGCGGGAAGCGGATGACCTTTCCCGCATTTGGCTCCAAGGCGACGATCCCTTCGGAAAATCCGGCGAGTCTTCCTTCCCAGTGGCGTTGGTTCTCGACCGGTTCCCGCACGGTGATTTTGACTTTTTTCCCAACAAATCTCTCGAAGTCTTTCGCTGTCGACAACTTACGCTCAAGACCGGGGGAGCTTACCTCAAGCGTGTAGCTGTCGCCAGGTATGACGTCTTCGACGTCCAAAATTGTTCCTACCTGTTGCGAAATGAACTCACAATCGGCGTGCGTTACGCCTTGCGGCCGATCGATGTAAATCCGGAGCACCCGGCTGCGCCCCCCGCCCAGGAGTTCAACATCAACGATTTCAATACCTTCCGGTTCGCCAGCCCGAGCGGCGATCTCCCGGATACGATTGATGATTTCTTCCTTAGCGGCCACCATTTTCGTTTTGCCCAATAAAAAAGTGGGCTTTCGCCCACTGGCTTGGTTCGACAATTTCATTATACATGACGGGGCAGAAGGCGGCTAATCAGCCGCTCCAGACGAGCCGCCTCTGCCCATCGCTGGGTCCAGCGTGATTCTGAGTTACTGCGGCTGAACTTTGGGCTGGATCGACATTGTGCGCGAGTCGGTCGCGCTGCCCGGCATTCCCAGCACTACCGGGACGTCATCTCCGGTTACGCCCGCGGGGACCTGGAAATCCACCTGATATAGGCCAGGGAATCCTGGAGCGAGGCCGGAGAAAATCGGCGTCACGGCCAATCCCCCCACAGTGATTATTGGCTGTTGCACCGTCTCGTATAACACGCTTCCGTCGGCCGGAGGGACACTACCTGTGCTTAGCGGCTTGCCGTTCGGATCGCCATTCGGTGTTGCTAGCCCGAGCCCGGTCGCATAGAGAACCAGATAGTCGCCGGGAGCTGCGGGTTGGCCGCACAGCGAAAGAGGGCTGATGTTGTTGGCGGCGCAATTTCCGGCGAGCTTTAGCGCCGTCGCCATCGACGCCGGCATATCCAGCCACGCCGTCCCGTTGAACTGCGCCAGGATGTTGAACCGGCCTTTGGTGGACGGGTCTGCCACGTTGTACATTCCGGGCGAGGCAGCGACCATGGTCAGCGGGTAGTTCGGTGATGTCCCTGAAGGGGTTTTTACCGCGACTTGAACTGTTCCCGTAGTGGGTAATTCATATGGCACAAGCAGGTCGATTTGCGACTGCCCGACCGAAGTCTGCGTGGGCGCCGTAATCGAAAGATGAAAAAGCGGGGCTGGCGTGCCGTTGAACGTGACGGAAACTCCCTGAAACGCGGTCGACGGAAATCCGGTCGTCTGGCTGGTGGTGCCAAACCCGTTCCCGAACAGCGTCACGATGCTACCGGGCGCCGCAGTTCCCAGAGAACCAAACGATGCGTTGTTCACAATGGAAGTGATGCCGAAAACCATCAAAACCACCGGGCCAGGCGGATTTGTGCTCTTACCTCCGATGGTCAGCACCAAGGGTGCCAGCCCCTGCACGTTGGACGGAACGGTGAAATTGACCTGGTATGCTCCCGGTCCAGAGGTTGAGACGCCGGCGAAAGTCACTGTGGCAGGTTGACCGCCGACTGTCAGGGTTGGAAGCGTGGACGTAGGATTGGCCGCCGCGGGAATACCGGTCGGAGTGGGCGGTGTGGTAGCTCCTAAGCCTGTGAGATACACGCTTACTGCATCTCCTGGTTTTGCCGGCGCTGTCGAGGTGAGCATAGCATTGCTTTTTGCATTGAACGCGAGCGCGACGCCGCTGCCCGCACCGCCGAGCGTAAAGAACGCAGGCGAGGCCGCGTCCAGCGTGATCGCAAAAGGCGCCGAGGCGCTACCTGCCACCGTAACGATCAAGTTCTGGCTTCCTGTTGATGCTTCGGTGGGAATCTGCGCATTGATCTGGTTTGGACTCACGGCGATGATGTAGCCCGGTCTGCCTCCCACCGAGACCGAAACCGCGGGTATTGAAGACCCGAAATTGTTACCGTAAATCGTCGCGAGGACACCTGGCGATAAATGGGTTGTGAAATCGACGCCGTTTAGAACCGACGCTACCGTCGGTGTATCGCCCAAGGCAACCACCGAGCCAAATGAGAGAATTGCTAGAATCCAGCAGCAACGCTGAAACATACCTGATTGCGCTCCTTAACCCGAATAGCGCGATTTCTAAAGAAATTGCATCACACCCTGAATGATTCGTTCGAGGTTAGCACAATGCTGGTAAGCTGCGCCGACAGCAAAATGGGGGTAAGTCGCGTGCTACAGCTCGGGGAGCGTCTTGAGGAGTTTTGAAAAATCGAACTGAGCGCCAATTAAGAAGCGCAGATCGTCGCGCGGGGGAGTGAAGGGGTGAGTTGCGAGCGCACCCTTAGCTACCAGCACTGGTCCTGCCCCGATATTCGCGTCGAAACCAACCACGAATGGAGAGTGCGGGACTTTGAATAGACCTTCCAACGAATACCTCCACGGCCGCACCCGCAAGAACTCATGCTGTGCAGCCGTGGATCCATTCGGGTTCTCCTCGAGAGTCAAATCCCTGAAAGCTTCAAAATCTCCGAAGCGGCCGGCCGCAAAATCGATGTAACTGATCATATCCGGCGCCGCTGCCTCCGACCGGAAATGTTGGAAGACCCCGAGCCTCGTGCCGAAGGTATAAGAACTGAAAAACCGTCCAGTAACGGGTTGCGTAAGCGCCGGTCCACTGTCGGTTGTTGTGCTGGCAAGTGTAGTAAAGCTCGCTTTCGCCAACGGCGCGAAAAATAGGGAGTAATTTCCATTGCCGCTGGCCCAAGGCCGCCCTGCAACAACCGGCAGGTAAACGCCGGTCTGAAAGCTGGCTGCTTTGCGGGATTCGACGAAGCTCTCGAGCGTTGCCGCGCCTGCGCTCGCAGTTTGGGCCGGCACCGAAGTCAGGCGAACATCCAGGTAGGTGTTGAAGTTCATCCGCCGAAACCCGCTGGCGTTCAACGGCAGCCAGGTACGATCCGCGTTCAGACCCAGGAAAAGCGCCGCCTGGGTCCCGGGAGCGGCTAGCTGAAAGCCCTGGTCGTTCGACAACACGACTCCGGAGGTGAAGTAGTAGCGCACGCGCCCCAGATCTAGAGGATTCGCGATCATAGTGGGTTCCGAACCGGGCCCATCTACAGCGGGAATCGACGGGTCGCTTAGGCTTACGATTTTTTGGCACAGCTTGATGGATTGGCCGGCCATCAGCGGCTGCTCGAACGTGATGGCAGCCTGACCGGCCGCATCGGTCACCGCATAGGGATGAAAACCGGTGGAGTCGCGAATGCCGGCCGCAACGCCATCACCGCAGCCGTAAATCCGCACTTCGTACCCGGCGCCAGGCGGAGTCGGTGTTGCTGCCGCGTATACGGAGGCGCTTTCCGGGTTCAGTTGCCCCAGAATCCTTACCGGATCCGGTTGGGGGAACGCGTGGAACTCCGGGCCGGAAGCGCGGAGTGGAGAGGCGGGGCCAACCAACAGCGGCGCCGACGGCATGGTTTCAACGCCAGCCACCAGAAAACAAGCTTGTACGATCTCGCCCGCTGCAAGCGGGCGAGAGAATCCTGCCACCACGCTCAAGTCCGTGCTATTGACCAGCACGTCGCGTTGCTGAAGCAGTGTGCCCGCCGGGTCGAATACCTTGATTCTGACGGGCCAGGTGGATTCAGCGCTTTTCCCGATCACGATATCGGCTCCAGCCCGGGGCTGCTCTAGCTGCGGAGACGAATTTGGCGCGGGGGCTTCTTGGGCGGCCGCCGGAAGAAATGCGGCCAGGAGAACGATAAAAAACAGCAAGGGCATCGGCGACCAAAACGTACCAGCCGCCGAGTCGTGCACAATGGCCGTCATCGCGCAAGCGCTGGATTTCAGGCCAGATCGCGATAGCTGATGAGTGTGACTGCCGATTCTTCCATCGCCTCGCGCACCTCGGAGCTGGTTAGTGCATCCAGCTCTGTGCGGCGGCTCTCTTTCAGCCGGGTCGGTGCGGCGCGCAGTTCTTCGCCGCAAAATCCGGGGTGGCACATGAATTCGGTAACTCCTTCGGGAAGCCGGCGCATCAGCGCGGCCAGACCGGGCGTGTCGTATGCGCCTGTGATCTCGAAGCCGACGAAGTGGTCGGTGGTCCGGCACCCCCGTTTCCGCAAACGGTTGTGCAGCGTCGTTCTTAAAAACGGTACCGGGACAGGGATTGGCTGCCGCACCCACAAAATTCCGAACTCTTGTGAGATTCGAGCGACTGCGTCCAGAACCGGCGGAAGCAAGTGTGTGTGTTTGTGTGTATCCAAATGGGTGGGACAAATGCCTGCGTCCAGGATCTTCCGGACCTGTTGCGCGAGTTCATCGTAGATTCGGACGCGCCCCAGCGCGATGCTCGCGGTCAGGCGTCCAACGGTGGCGGGATATCCCTCGGTTCCCACGAGCACCAAGTGCACCCCGATGTCGAGGTCCGGGTTATCGCGCGCCAACGCGACTGCGTGATCAAACGCGGCGCCGGTTGCCATCAATGTGGTGGACGTGAGAATTCCCCGCCGGTGTGCATGGACGATCCCTTCGTTCACATCGTGTGTGAAACCGAAATCGTCGGCGTTGACGATGAGGCGCTTCAATTAAAAAATCGAAAGCTTGATACGCAAGAACTTTTTCGGATTAGCCCGGAAGTCCTGCATGAGCAAGTGCATCTCGCGACTCGCGCCCGCCAGATTGTCGTACAACTGTGGATTCACCAGCAATTGACCGAGCGTGCCTTGTCCGGAGTTGACCTTGTCCATCAGCAGATCGAGCTTGGAGAGCGAATCCGACAATTCCTTGTGCAGCTCGTCGCTCTTCAGCAGCTTGCCGGCTGTGCCCTTGCCTTCGTTCAAATCCGTCACGATTTGATGTACGTCCACCAGCGTCTTGTGCAATTCGTCGTACACCGCGGGATCTTTCAGGAATTTGCCGGCGGTGCCCTGGCCCTGCTGCAAATCGTCGATTACGGTATCGACTTTGGACACGGTTTTGCGCAGGTCGTCGTACAGCTCGCGATCGTAGAGTAGTTTTCCGAGCGTGCCTTTGTCGCTGTTGAGCACGTCCGCCAATTGCTTCACTTCGTCGGTAATCGCAAGAATGTTTTTGTAAAGCGTATCATCCACCAAAAGCTTGCCAATGCTGCCTTTGCCGGATTGCACCAGTCCTACGACCTGATCGACATCCTGCACTACCTTGTTCACCTGTTTGACGGTATCCTGCAATGAATTCAGCACGCCGAAACCTTGCTGCACCAAATCCTGGATTTCGCCGGTGGGCACGCTGGGTATTTCTTGGCCGGGCTTGACGCTCGAGCTGCTCATTCCGGACTTGATGTTTATGTACTTCGTGCCAAGTACGTTGGCGGCGCTGATCTGCGACAGCGAATCGACTGGGATGTTTCTGAGCTGATCTTCCGGGATTTGCATTTCGATGCGCACCAACCGCTGAGGGTCCTTGGATCCGGAAAGGGTTATGCGCTTGACCTTGCCGATCGGAATTCCGTCCAGGTTCACGGGCGCGCCATTGCTCAGGGCTGCCGCGTCAGCCATGTACGTATAGATCTGAGACTGAGATTCGAAAAGATTGGTGTGGCCCGTGATCAGAAATATTAGAACCGCCAGTATGATCATCGCCGCAATGGCGAGGACTCCGGCCTTGAGACGCGCCCACTTTGCCTTGGTCTGGATCGCCATATTTAAGCGCGCTTCGGTACGAACTTACCGATGTAGCGGTCGGTGGACGCCTCCAGTTCGGCCTCGCTGCCCTCGAAGACTACGCGGCCTTCCTTCATGACCATAAAAGTGGTGGGACGGAGATTTGAGCCGTGATCGCGAACATCCCCATTGCGCGAAATCGGCTCCAGATGGCCACTGTTGCGATTGTATCGAAAATTCGCCATGAGCTGTCCGTCTTGGTAACGTTGCGTAACGATCAATGTGGCGGTGTTCTGCAAATCGCGCTCCTTGGCGATGAGCGCCATGATTGTGTTGGCGGTGATTGGATCGAGGCCGGCGGTAGGCGAATCATACAGCACCAGGGGTGGCTGTGTGACCACGGCGCGCGCGATACCAACGCGGCGGCGCATGCCGCCCGACAGCTCGCTGGGATATTTTTCCAACGTGTGTTCGAGCTCAACGAACCGGAGTGCGTCCTCCACGCGTTGGTCGATCTTGGCGGTTGTGATCACTCGCTCCTTGCCGTTGACCAGCGGGTAGGCGACGTTCTCGGCCACCGTGATCGAATCGAACAGGCCGCCCTCCTGGAAGAGCACGCCGACCTGGCTGCGAATCTCGTACATCGCGCGTTCCTCCAGATCCGTGATATCGCGGCCGAACAAAAAAACGCGCCCGGCATCGGGCCGAATCAGGCCAAGCGCAGTTTTCAGCAGCGTAGTCTTGCCGCTTCCCGCGGCGCCCAGCACGACCCGGGTCTCGCCCGCGCTCATTGCGAAGGAGATATCCTCGAGCGCAACCAGTTGATCGAAGCGGACGGTTACGCGGTCCATGCGCAGCAGAGTGCCGGCGGATACCGCGGGCTCGGGTGAGGGCATCAGGTCAGGTTCACGAAGATGCGCGTTAACAGCGCGGTGATGACGAACACCCAAACCGAGGCGACCACGACCGCCTGAGTGGTTGCGCGGCCTACACCTTGTGTGCCCCCGCTGGTGCGCAATCCATAAAAACAGCCCACCAAAGAAATGACGAAGGCAAAAACGAACGGTTTCAGCAGCCCCTGCACGATGTCGTTATACTCCAGCGCCTGGTACGCGTTAGTCCAGTACTGTGAGCTCGTGAGATTGAGCGTGAAGTAAGCGATCACGTATCCGCCGAAGATCCCAACGAAATCCGCGATGATCGTGAGCATTGGCAGCATCACGCAGGTAGCGAGCATGCGGGGTGTGACCAGCTTCTGGATCGGATCGGTGCCCAAGGCGCGCATGGCGTCGATCTGCTCGGTGACCTTCATCGAGCCGAGTTCGCTGGCAATGCCGGAGGCGTTCCGGCCTGCGACTAATAAAGCAGTGAGAACCGGCCCCAATTCGCGAACCAGCGTAATCGCAACGATCTGCCCGACCTGGCCCGTGGCCCCATATTGGGCCAGGGCGCGAGACATCTGCATGGTGATGACAACGCCGCTGAAGAACCCAGTCAGAACGATAATCGGCAGGCTGCCGACGCCGATGATATCCATCTGGAGCGCGATGTCGTCGGTGTAATGCGGCGCGCGGAAAACGTTGCGGAGCGCCAGCCCGGCCAGCGAGTAGAAATCCTGGATAGCCTCGACAGGCGGCTTCAGGAACTCGAGCAAACCGGCACCCTCATCTTCCCGATGCTACCATGCCGACATCCGGGGGACGCTTATGAAGCCGGCGATGCGCCGCGACCGAGGCCAATCAGTTATTCGGGGTTTCCCGTAGCGTTTCGCCGCGTGCATCCGCGGCTTAGTGCTACAGGCGCACAACCTTTGTCGACGGATGATTCTTGAGTGCATTGCGAGTATCTTACGATCAGCGGCGCGCGGTCAACGATTGCCGAATAGTCGAACGTGGAGTGGTCAGTTACCACTACAACGCAGTCGGCGCGGCTGGACATTTCCAGTGGATCTTCGGCGCGCAACTCGCGCTGGTCCAGCTTGACGCTGCCGACAAATGGGTCGCTGTAAGTGACACGCGCGCCGCGGCGCTCCAGCAGCAGAATGATATCGAGCGCGGGCGACTCGCGCACATCGTCGATGTTGCGCTTATATGCGATTCCTAGGATGTGTACGTGCGAGCCCTTGAGCGGTTTGGCGCAATCGTTCAGCGCGTTCTGGATCTTGTCCACGACGAAATGCGGCATCTGGCCATTGATGTAACCGGCCAGATCGATGAAGCGTGCCTCGATGCCGGCCTGTTTGGTTTTCCACGACAGATAAAACGGATCGATCGGAATACAATGGCCGCCCAGGCCAGGACCGGGATAAAACGGCATAAAGCCGAACGGCTTCGTGGCCGCAGCATCGATCACTTCCCAGACGTTAATGCCCATGCGGTCGCACATGAGAGCCATTTCGTTCACCAGGCCGATATTGATCATGCGGAAGGTATTCTCGAGCAGCTTGACCATTTCCGCGACGCTGGTGGAACTGACAGGCACCACTTTTTCCAAGGCCTGCGAATAGAAAAGAGCGCCAAGACGCGTGCAGGCGGGCGTGATGCCGCCGACCACCTTGGGGATGTTGGAGGTTTGATATTTCGGGTTGCCTGGGTCCACACGCTCCGGCGAAAAGCAGAGAAAGAAATGCTCACCGGCCTTCAAACCAGGACGCTCCAGCATGGGCAATACAAGCTCGTCGGTAGTGCCTGGATAGGTTGTGGACTCGAGAATTACGAGCTTCCCGGGACCGAAGTACTTCGCGATTTCCTGGCAGGCCGACACGATGTAGCTCATGTCGGGATCTTTAGTTTTCCGCAGCGGCGTGGGTACGGCGATGTTGATTGTGTCCAACTCTGCGACCGAAGAAAAATCGGTGGTAGCGCGCAATTTTCCGGATTCCACCAGCGGGCGCAGCGAATCGGCGGGAACGTCCTGGATATAAGACTCTCCGCGTTGGAGCCGTGCGACCTTGGATTCCTGCACGTCGATTCCGGTGACGTGGAATCCGGCCTTGGCGAACTCGACGGCTAGGGGCAGCCCGACGTAGCCCAGACCGACGATGCCCACACGCGCGGTCCGAGATTTGATTTTGTCTGCCAGCGCCTCAGCGGCATCGATCGTGGCTGGTTGCATGTTCATTTCTAATCTAGCGTGCGCGCCAACGGCGAGGCGAGCGCTTCACGAAAAATTCAGCACTAGCCGGGATGGCCGACGCCGGTGCTGGCCGGCGCCTCCATGGCGGATTCACCAGGCGCACTCCTTCAGACGCGTTCACGCTCGCCGCGGCGCAGGTAGGCGTCGTTCTTGGTCAGCCAATCGGTTCGAATCGGCGAGAAAACGTCGACATCCAAGGTATCTTCCAGGGCGACGGCGCGATGCGGCACGTTGGACGGAATCCGGAGCACCTCGCCCTTCCGGACCACTACTTCGCGGCCTTCGAGCTGGAACTTCAACGCGCCGTCAAGAATCAGTGTGAGCTGTTCGCTTTCGTGCTGGTGCTCCGGTACCACAGCGTCCTTCTTGAGAAAAACCTGAGCCACCATGGCTTTGTCACCGCTGATTACTTTGCGCGAAATCATCTCGCTCATGATCTCGAGCGGGACGGCTTCCCATGTGTAATGTTCCATGGCGACCCATTCTACGCCGGGTCATAGCCTGTGTGCTCAGAAGCTAAAGCGGTGTTCGCTTGCTGGCCTGTTCTTCACGGGCGATCTGAAAACCCGTGTTCGCGGCCGGAATTCCCGCGTACAGCGCCATTTCGAGCAGCATTTCTTTGAGGTCGGGAAGTTCAAGTTCATGGGCCAGGCCGGTCCGCACATGCATACGGAACTCTTCCCAGCGTCCCAGCGCGCCCATCATCGCTAACGCCAGTAACCGTCGGGTGCGCACATCGAGCCCGGGGCGCGTCCAAACGCTGCCCCAACCGTATCGCGTGATCAGAATCTGGAAATCGCGGTTGAAATCGGTGGCCTTCGCCATTGCGCCATCGACGTGCGCGTCGCCCAGCACTTCGCGGCGGATTTTTTCGCCGGCTTTCAGCGGATCCGAGGGCGGTTGCCAGAGAAAATCGAGCAATGCCGCCGTAAACGACCGCGGCCGCTCGATATTGGAAAGATGCGCTGCCACAAGCCGCACGCTGCGCGTATCGGGAATCTCTCGCGCGAGCACCTCGCCGTGGCCTTCCCAAGGAGTTCCGACGTCTTTGTATCCGGCGATGACCAACGTGGGAACGCGAATTCCGGGAAGCAGGCTGGTCTGGTTCATATCGCGAATGGCGGCGCAGCAGCCCGCGTATCCCACAGGATTCGTGCCGAGAAAAACCCGGCGCAGCGAATCGACGCGCGGATCGCGGCGGGCGATCGTTTCGGCGGAAAACGAACGCTCCAGAAATGCCCCTCCCAGTTTATTCATTCCGCTGCTGAGGACGGCGCTGCGGCGCGCATCCCAATTCGAAGCCGGCCCCACGTGAGGCGACGTGTTGGCGAGAATCAGATGGGTTATCCGGTTGGCCGCATTCACGCCCAGCCATTGCCCGACGAAACCGCCTAGCGAGATGCCGCAATACGCAAATCGCTTGAGTTCGAGCGCGTCCGCCAAACCGAGTACATCGCGCGCCAGGCGCTCGATTGTGTAGTCGCCCGCGGGCGCATCGGAGGCTCCGTGCCCGCGTGTATCGAAACGCAAAATCCGGAAGTGCGGCACCAGATCGAGCACCTGCTGATCCCACAAGCTGTGGTCTACGCCGAGGGAGTGCGCGAGCACGAGCGCCGGAGCATCGTCGCGCCCCTCCAGCCGGTAGAAGAGCCGCGTGTTGTCGACGAGTGCGTAGGGCAAGGTTTGGATCTCCTTTACTCTTTAGGCGCAGTGAGCCGCTTTTGAAAGACTGTTGCCATGCCGAGGTAGTCCTCGGGCCGATCCAGGGTACTGAGTTGTGCCGCCGGGATGACGCGAGTCACTTCGGGCATTTCCGCCAGGACATCCATCAACCGGCGGCCCTGCGCGACACTTGTGGCCGTAGCTTTCTCGAGCAGCTTATGCGCCTCGCTGCGGCCGAGAGTGGGGCCGAGCAGAATCATGACGCGCTCAGCGAAGATGTTCCCGTGCGTCGCGTCGATATTGCCGCGCATGCGAGCAGCATCTACTGACAGACCCTCGGCCGCTTCCGCCATGGACGCTACCGCGATGCCCAGCGCTTGGATGGTTGAGATCACAATGGGCCACTCGGCTTGCCAGCCGCCGGCCCCGCGTTCGTGTTCTTGAACCATCGCGGACAAGAACGCTGCCACGAGGCCTGGAACCCTATGTGCTGCTGCGATTGTCAGCGAGCACGCGATGGGATTGCGTTTGTGCGGCATCGTGGAGGACCCGCCGCGCCCCTCGCCGCCAGGTTCCTCCGCCTCGCCCACTTCGCCCTGCATCAGCAATGCGATGTCGCGTGCCATTTTCCCTAACGAGCCGCATTGGACGCCGCAGGCCGCCACCAGTGCCGCGAGCGAATCGCGCTGCGTGTGCCAGGGCGCGTCCGGATACGAGAGGCCGAGTTCGCCGGCAAGCGCTCTTCCGACCGCGTCGCCCTGATTATCGAGGGCCGCCAGAGTGCCGCTCGCGCCGCCGAATTGCAGCATCTCCGCTTCCGCGAAACGCGTTTCGATGCGGCGCCATCCGCGCTGGATCGCCGCCAGCCATCCCGCGGCTTTCAGTCCGAAGGTAATCGGAGGCGCTGGTTGCAGCAGCGTCCGTCCAAGCATCACGGTGTGTTCATGCTGGTTCAGTAATTTGCGGAGAGCTTCGGTTACCCGTGCGTGGTCGGCCGCAAGAGCGGTTCGCGCGCGCTTCAATAGCAGGACCAGCGCCGTGTCGGTCATATCCTGGCTGGTTGCGCCCCAGTGCACGAATCGTGCGGCGTCTGCGTCGGCGGCGCGCGTTCGTTCGGTCAGAGCTTTGACCACGGGAATGGCAGGTGTGCCGGCGCGCTGGGCCGGCCGGGAGAGGGCGGAGAAGTCGAAATTCGACGCTGTGGCCGCTTTGCCTATGACGTCCGCGGCTTTCTTCGGGATCACCCCCACCCGTGCCTCCGCTCGCGCTAGCGCCGCTTCAAAATCGAGCATGGCCTGCAGTACATTCTGATCGGAAAATACATCCGCAAGCGCTTCGGTTGTGGCCAGGCTGTCGATCAGTCGCAGCGGCATGGACTAGACGTCAAAAAACACGGTTTCTCGGTCGCCGCACAGGTGAATGTCGAGGATCCAGACTGAAGGGCGCGCCGGGTCAGCCCTCGCGAGCAAGCTGTCGCGCCGATCCGCCGGAACGATGCTCAGAATAGGGTCCTCACTGTTGCTCGGATCGCCGGCAAAGTAGATCCTGGTCACGGCGCGCTTCAACAATCCACGTGCGAAGACAGAGACGTTCACATGCGGAGCCTGCGGCGCGCCGCTCGGGTCGAGAACGCGTCCGGGCATTACCGTTTCGAACGCGCATTCGCCGTTTTCGCCGGTCGCAAGGCGTCCAAAACCGCGAAAAGCGCGATCGCGCGCGTCGTAACGCGGATCGTCCGGATGATTGTACGTCCCGCCCGAATCGGCTTGCCAGAGTTCGATCATTGCATCATTCACCGGCTGGCCGTCGCCATCCAGTACGCGGCAAATCAGCGTTATGCACTCTCCGCCGCAGCCGGGGCTGCCCAGGCGCCCGAAGGACGGATCGGCCGTAAGACAAAGATGGAAGAACGGGCCGACGGTTTGCGGCGGCGTCGCGTCCAGAACACGCATAACGGAACGCCGCGCTGGCGCGTCTTCTTTAGCCGAGGATTTCGCGGCGTCCGGTGCGCTCATGTCAATCTTCAAACGGTGTCGCGCGATGGCCGCGCAGCATGATATCGAACTGGTAGCCGAGCGCCCACTCCGGCCTTGTAAGTCCCAGGTCGAATTGCGCAATTAACCGTTCTCGCACGGAGGGCTCGCGAACAGAGTGGAAAATCGGGTCGTAGGAAAGCAGCGGATCGCCGGGGAAGTACATCTGCGTGACCAAGCGCGTTCCGAACGACAGACCAAAAATCGAGAAGTGAATGTGCGCTGGCCGCCAGGCGTTTTCGTGATTTTGCCAGGGATACGCCCCGGGCTTAATGCTGACGAAACGATAGCGCCCGTCCGAATCGGTAACCGCGCGGCCTCCGCCCGTGAAATTCGGATCGAGCGGTGCGTGGTGTTGATCTTTTTTGTGGAAATAACGGCCGGCGGCGTTGGCTTGCCAAATCTCGATCAGCGCGTTGGACACCGGCAGCCCGTGCTCGTTCAAGATGCGGCCGGAAACGATGATGCGCTCGCCCAGCGGCTCGCCGGAATGCTGACGCGTAAGGTCGCTGGATGATTCCGTTACCGTCTCATGCCCAAATACCGGCCCTGTGCGCTCCGAAAGCGTCTGGGGGATTACGATAAGGGGCTTGCGCGGGCCGCGTGTCAGCGTGGAACGATACGGCTCGTACAGGTAGTCCGGATCCACCGGTGTTGGCAGGCGTTCGGTAGCTTGGTTGGCCATGGATTATTCAGCCGCCGCAGCCGCGCCATGGGCGCGCGCCGTGCGCTCGTTCAAGTCTCGCAAGATACGAAGCTCCCGTTCAGACGGCGCAGGAGTTTCTGCTACCGCACCGGAGAACCGGACCGGCCACCCGGTATTGTCCTGGATCTGCTCGCGCGTGACGCCGGGATGAGTGGATGTGACCTTAAACTCGTTCGTGGAGGCGTCCGGTTCCATGATGCACAAATCGGTGACCAGAAGTGCCGGGCCTCGGGTCTTCACGCCGAGGGCTTTCCGCTCCAAGCCGGTTCGTCCGTGCCCCAGCGATGTCACAAAATCTACGTGTTCCACTAACGTGCGTTTTGTATGGCGGAGCGTGAGGAATGTTTTTCCGCACGATGTCGCGATCTCGGTGGCGCCGCCGCTGCCAGGCAGCCGCACTTTAGGTTTGGCGTAATCGCCGATCACGGTCGAGTTTAGATTTCCGAAGCGGTCCACTTGCGCGCCGCTCAGGAACCCGATGGTGATCCGGCCGCCTTGCAGCCAGTAGCGGAACATCTCCGGTACGGAAACAGTCGCGAGAGCGGTCTCGCACAGTTCCGGGTCGCCGATGGACAGCGGCAGGATCTGAGGCCGGGTTTGAAGCGTGCCGGATTCGTAGATCAAGGTGATTTGGGGCGCATGCGTGAGGCGTGCCAGATTGCACGCCGCCGACGGAAGCCCGATCCCGACGAAGCACACGTCGTCGTTTGAAAGCGCGCGGGCAGCGGCAACGGTCATCATCTCGACGGCCGTATAGTTCATGCGCTCACCTCGGCGCCGAGCCTCGGCGGGCGCTGCGCGAAGTCTCCCGGACGGGAATCCAGAACGTTCTTCTTCATCCACTGGAGAAACGTGCCGCGATCCCGCGAAATCTCGTCCCAATCCCAATAGAAAGAATTGTCGCGTTTGTAATAGCCATGGGCGTAAGAGGGATGCGCGCCGCCAGGAACGGCCGCTACCGCCGAAAGCGTCCAGCTTGGAAGCACCACCGCGTTGGGGCTCCGAGTCTCCAGGTCATCGACCATCTCTTCGACGGTTGCGATCGCGCGCCGGGCCGCCAGCACCGCTTCCTTCTGAACCCCCACCACGCCTTCGATCAGTACGTTGCCTTTCCGGTCGGCTTTCTGGGCGTGAATGATGCTGACATCCGGACGAATGGCGGGAACGCACGCCAGTTGCTCGCCGGTGAACGGGCACGAGACCGGCCGAATGTTCGGATTGACCTGCGCCAATTCGCTGCCTTGGTAGCCGCGAAAGATGGCGCAAGGCATGCCCGCGGCGCCAGCCTCGAACGCGTTGGCCATAGCAGCGTGGCTGTGCTCTTCGATTTCCAGGGGCCGGGGCCAGCCGCGCTCAATCGCGTCGCGCAGGCGATGCAGCGATCCCACGCCGGGGTTGCCGCCCCAGGAAAAGATCAGCTTCCGCACAGCGCCCATCCCGATGAGCTGGTCGTAGATGATGTCGGGAGTCATGCGAATCAGCGTGAGATCGCGGCGCTGCTGCCGGATTATCTCGTGTCCGGCCGCGAAGGGAATTAAATGGGTAAAGCCTTCCATGGCGACCGTGTCGCCGTCGTGGACAAAACGCGCAATGGCTTCGGAAAGATGAAGAATTTCAGCCATCGATCGAATGAGGGACTCAGGTTGTAGTCTACTAAACGCGCGCAACGCACGCATCGCGCGCCAGCCGCGTTCAAGACTTTCCTGAACGCGCATAGCGGAACGCGTTGGCGGCGTGTTTTGGCCTTATCGACGACGCGACGGTGTCCTATAGGAAACCCATGCTGGACTAACGCGAACCGGCAGCGGCCGAAGTGCTGGAGCGCGCACCAGCGCACATCGCTACCATTTGCGAGATCATACGTCTAAGTGGGGATATGGACCAGCTACTCCAAGACCTGAAATATGGATTCCGCACTCTCGCGGGCAGCCCTGGTTTCACGGCCGTCGCAATTCTATCGCTGGCATTGGGCATCGGCGCCAATACCGCGATTTTCACGCTGACCGATGCGGTTTTCTTGAACCCTCTCCCGGTCGAGGAGCCGTCCCGCGTGCTGGAATTGTTCACCGTCGACCACGCTACCGTGACGACGGCGGCGAATTTCAATCAAACTCCGATGTCGTTCAAGAACTATGAGGATTTCCGCGACCAAAACGACATCTTCTCCGGTTCCGCGGCCTTCGTCGCCGCCGGCGTAACGCTGACCGGACGCGGAGAACCCAAGCCGCTGCCCGCTACTTTGGCGACGGCGAATTATTTTGATGTGCTGGGCGTGAAACCGGCGCTAGGACGCACATTCCTCGCTGACGAGGATAAGAAACCAGGCGGAAATACGGTGGTGGTTCTGAGCCACTCCTTATGGACGCACGAATTCGGGGCCGATCCCTCCATTTTAGGCAAGACCGTTACGCTCAATCTGACGCCGTACACGGTAATTGGCGTGGCGCCGCCCAATTTCAAAGGGACCATTACGTTTGGAAATCCGAACCTGGTGTGGATTCCCATCAGCATGCACGCGCAAGTTTTTCCCGCACAAGTGGAAGCGCTGTTCGACTCGCGCCGCTTCCGCATCGTCTCCGTTTTCGGGCGCTTGAAGCCGGGCGTGCAGCCGGAGCAAGCGCTGGCACCGCTGAAGACCATCGCTTCGCGCCTCGAACAGGAATATCCGCGCGACAACAACGGGCGTAGCGTGGAAGTCTCCTCACTGCAAGAGGCGGCGCTCGGCTTTCTTCCGCGCGGACAGCTCTTGATCGCGAGTATTGCCTTAATGTCGGTTGTCGGCCTGGTGCTTCTGATCGCGTGCGTCAATCTGGCCAACCTTCTGATGGCGCGTTCCGCCAAGCGGGCCAGGGAAATCGGCATTCGTACCGCGCTGGGAGCCGCACGCTCGCGGATAATCCGGCAACTGCTCACCGAAAGCCTTCTATTGTCGGTGGCCGGTGGCGTGGGCGGACTGCTCCTCGGTTCTTTTGGATACCAGCTGCTTTGGCTATTCCGGCCGGCGTTTCTTCAGCAGAACAGCTTGAGTCTCCATATGGACGCGCGAGTGTTTGTATTCACGGCGGCCATTACCCTGCTTACGGGAATTTTGTTCGGACTTGCGCCCGCGATGCGAGCGTCCACACCGGATCTAGGCGCCATGTTGAAAACCGGCGGACGCGGTGGCACGGAGGCCTGGTCGCGCAGCCCGCTTCGCTCGGCGCTGGTGATCGGCGAAGTCGCATTGTCCCTGGTTGCGCTCATTGGCGCGGGACTGTTCATCCGGAGCATGCAAGCGGTGCAGAAGACGGATCCTGGGTTCGAGAGCAGGAATCTTTTTACCTTTGCATTCGATCTGACGTCCCGCCATTACGCGCCCGATCGCGTCAGTCAGTTCTTCCGCACCGCGTTGGCGAGGGCTCGCGAAACCCCCGGTGTAAAATCTGCCGCGGTTGCTTCCAATGCCCCTTTGGGCGGAGGCGTGCTCCTGACCACCTATGCCGAAGGTCAGGAAGCGAGTCCGGACAATCGGGGTACGCTCACGGTGACGAATACAATTTCGCCTTCCTATTTCGAAACGCTCGGCATTCCGGTTGTGGCGGGCCGCGGTTTTTCCGATTTCGATCGTTCAGGCTCGGCTCGCGTGGCCATCGTAAATGAAGCCATGCAGCAGCATTTCTGGCCAGGCCAAAGCGCTCTCGGGAAGCGGTTTCGCTTCGTGAACGACACGGCATTGCGTGAGGTTGTAGGCGTGGTCCGTAACACGGCTGTGTTGGCGATCGGCCAGCAGCCGCAGCCGGTGATCTATTTGCCGCTGGAACAGCAATTCACGCCGTTCGTCACGTTATATGTCCGTACCGCTTCGGCTCCGGCCGCGATCTTGCCGGCAGTCCTTGCGCGCGTACAATCGCTGGACCAAAACCTGGTGCTTGCCAATCCGCTTACCATTCAAGAGACTCTCGCGCAGGGATTGTGGGCGCCCCGCATGGGCGCCGCGCTATTTGGCATTTTCGGGCTGCTCGGAATGGTCCTGGCTACGATCGGGATTTATGGCGTGATGGCGTACCTGGTGGCGCAGCGCACCAACGAAATCGGGATACGTATGGCGCTAGGCGCACGGCCGGGCGACGTGCTGCGCCTGGTGGTAGGACACGGGATGCGGCTGGTGCTGTTTGGAATCGCTGCCGGAATTGCTGCCGCGCTTGCGCTCACGCGGCTCATGCGCACGTTGCTTTTTGACGTATCGCCCGCGGACCCGCTAACGTACGCGGCCGTCGCGGTGCTTTTGGCGCTGGTGGCGTTTGTGGCGGGCTGGTTGCCGGCCTTACGCGCGGCTCGCATCGATCCCGTGATCGCACTGCGGGAATAGCGCCGCGCTTGAGCCTTAGGGCTGTTTCGATCCGGTCTCGCGAGCCAGCCGCACCCTGGCGTCGTCCAGTTTCTTCTGAACCTTGGCCATCTCGCCATGGTCCATTTCGCTCGGCGAACTGGTTTGCCATTCTTTGAGCGAGCTTTGCCATTGCGCGATGGCTTCTTTGATCTTGCCTTCGCGAAAGTAGACTTCCGCGAGGTGATCGTGAACCGTCGCGTCGCGCGACATGTACTGTATAGCGTGCTGCAGCTTCTCTTCGGCATCCTGCAGCTTGTTTAGACGGAAGTAAACCCACCCCAGGCTGTCCAGATACGCCGGGCTGTTTGGCTCGCGCTGGAGAGCCTTTAAGATGAGATCTTTGGCTTCGTCCAGACGCACGCCGCGGTCGGCCAGCATGTAGCCGAGATAGTTCAGCGTAGCCGCATGGTTGGGATCGATCGCGAGAACTTTGCGAAACTCCGCTTCCGCCGCGCTGTAGTTCTTCTGCCGTTCGTACATTGCTCCGCGCAGGAACATCACCCGGACTTTATCGTCATCGTTCTTGGCGAGTTTCTCTGCGGCGTCCAGAGTCTTGGTCATCTCGCCCCAGTTCTTGCCCTTTTGATAGATATCGGCTAGATCGAGGAGAACGGGGAAATCATCCTTGCCGTCCATGAGCTTGCGCGTTTCCGCCGCGGCCTGATCGGTTTTGCCCATTTCCGCCAGCACGCTGGCATGGGTCGCACGGACCTGACGATCGTCGGGATATTTCTTCACGGCGTCGTTAGCTTCCGATTCCGCCTTGGGATAATCCTTGGCCGCTTGGTAGGTCAACACGATCTCGGCTTCGGCTCCGGGAGCAGAGCGGGGTTCGAGATCGGCGATCTGCCGGAAGGCGTCGACAGCCGGCCCAAACTGTTCAGTGGAACGATACGCAGCGCCCAAACGTTCCAGCAGTTGCACGCGGAACCCCTTTTCCGCATCGTTGTAGCTCTTCTTAGCGGTGGCGTCGAGAAGCGACTGGAGCAGCTTGATGGCTTCGGGATATTTTCCTTCCGCTTCCAGGAGAGACTCGTCGAACCATTGAACCTCGATATTGGTGGCGTCGATTTCCTTGGCCTTGTCGAGCGTCTGCCGCGCCTTCGCTACGTCTCCCTTCTGCCGGTAAATCTGTGAGAGCCGGAGCAGCGCTCGGGCGTCCTTCGGATCTTCGTCGACCAGGTCCTGATACAGCTTGGCCGCCTCATCGATCTGATCGGCTTGCACCAGGTCCTCGGCCAGCATCTGCTTCAGTTCCGCGTTCCCGGGCTGCTGTTGTAGAGCCCGGCGCAGCATTTCTGCCGCGAGCGGGTAATCCTTGAGCTGCTCATATACTCCGGCGAGATTGATCAGGCTGTGTGGATTGGGATTCTTATCGGCGACTTTCCGAAGCAGATCCGCGGCGGCCTTGTTGTCGCCAAGGTCGGTGTAGACCATCGCGAGACCGGTCATCGCGTCCTCATTATCGGGATCGAGCGCCAGCGCCTTGTTGTAATCCTTCAGCGCTTCGGTGGAGTTCTGCGCGATCTTATTGAGGCGGCCCAGCATGAGCCAGCTCTCAACGTCCTTGGGATCGCCTTCGGTGATTTTTTCGAACTGCTCGATCGCCTTTTTGACCATGCTCTCATCCACACGATTGGCCTGATCGCCGATCAAGCGCGTATAGATGCGGGCCAGCAGACGGCGCGCATTCAAATCGTTCGGATTTTGCTTGAGTTGATCTTCCGCCTCCGTCACGGCTTCGCGCAGCCGTCCGGATTGGATGTAAAGATCCGAAAGCTCTTCGGCAATGAAAGTAGCGCTGGGATCGGCCTTGAGCGCCGCGCGGTAGCTCTCCACAGCCTTGTTGAAATAATCGCCGCGATTTCCGTAGGCGGCAGCCAATTCGGAATAGAGGTGGCCGAGCGAGTAGTTGTAGTACGCGGTGGCCCTGTTATCGGTTCCGGATGGCTGTGAAGCGGCGGACTGGTTCTGCGCGAATGCAACCGTAGCCGCAACAAGCAGGCAAGACAAACTAATACAGCGATGTGGGGTCATCAAAAACGCTCTCTTTCTCTTGCCTGGATCTGTGACCAAGGGCAGAACTATACACCCTCAGTATAACCCTGATCACTTACTTTGGTAGCGGATCGGAGACATGCATCGGAGACATGCATCGCAGACCGCCAGCGTGCCCCACAGCGGTCTCCGGCGACGTTCGCTACCATGCACCAAAGACCGTGGATGAAAAGCGCCCGATCCCGATGCCCGTCATTCTGGGTCCCACCGGATCGGGTAAAAGCGAATTGGCGCTGCGAATCGCCCGAGACTTGCAAGCGGAAGTCGTCAGCTGCGACTCGGTTCAAGTCTACCGCCGGTTTAATATCGGCACGGCTAAAATCCCGGAATCAAAACGAGGCGGCGTTCCGCATCATCTGATCGATATTGTCGAGCCAGGCGAACTTTTCACGGCCGGCGATTACGCGCGTGAAGCTGCTGTTGTGCTTCGCCAGATCGCTGGCCGGGGGAGCATTCCAGTTCTGGCCGGCGGCACTGGTTTTTATCTGCGCGCGCTGTTAGAGGGGCTTTCTCCCGGTCCGGTCCGAGATGAAGCGGTGAGGGCGGATTTGATGAACCGCGAGCAAAGGCGGCCGGGTAGTCTGCACCGGATTCTCAAGCGTCTGGATGCCACGGCGGCGAAACGGATCCACCCGAATGACCTCAACAAGACGCTCCGGGCTCTCGAGATCAGGCTGCTCGAACGGCGTCCGTCCGCGGAGTTGTTCGCCGCGGGACGTTTAGCACTGTGTGGATTTCATCCGATCAAGATCGGCTTAACTCCGCCGCGGCATTTGCTCTATCGCAGCCTGGATGAGCGCACGGCCGCGATGTTCGAGCACGGGCTCATCCATGAAGTTCGCGAACTAATCGCCAGCGGTGTTCCAAGCAACGCGAAACCTTTCGAGTCGCTCGGATACAAGCAGGCGCTTCAGGCCCTCCGTGGGGAATTGAACGAGCAACAAGCGATTGAATCCGCGCAGCGCGAGACCCGCCGCTACGCGAAACGGCAGCTTACCTGGTTCCGCCGGGAGACCGGCGTCCACTGGCTGGCGCAGTTCGGAGATGCACCTGGTTCAGCCGAGCAGGCGCTCCAGATTATTAATGCGGAGACAAAAAGCTTCGAATCAAACATCAGCGACGATGTTTTATAGCTCGTTTGAATCGCCCTCGTAAATAGCGTGTAAATTCTGCGAATTTTACCGGTTTGTCACGGAACAAAGTCGATTCTCGAACGTAAGAAGAGGTGTGTCGAACGTAAGTTTCTGGTTGAGGAGTCACAAACGTGGTTAAGAAAGTTCTATTCGGTTTTGCATCCGTCGCACTCACCGTGGCGAGCGCGGCCAACACTTACAACGTCAAGTTTTGGGATCCGGTCACCATCAATGGGGCCAAGCTTCAACCCGGCGATTACCGCGTTGAAGTGAACGGCAGCACCGCTGTCATCAAGAACGGAAAGAAGCTGGCCGAAGTGCCGGTGAAGGTGGAGAACGTCGATGAGAAGTACCGCACCAATACTCTCCGCATGGATGGAGATCGCGTGGCGGAGATTCGCATTGGCGGAACCCACACTAAGTTAGTGTTTGAACCTGCAACAGAATCGACGAAATAATTGCTTATTTGTGGGCCGACGCCGGAGTTGTTGACGCTGGCCCACGCTACTCCTGCAGCTCGCGCACAATGCGAACGAGTGCATGCGCCGCAACACGCTAAGATGAAGGCGTGCGGTTCTGGCTCATAACCGCGTTTGCCGCTCTCCTATGCGGTCCCGCCGCGAGAGCGGATACATACCTGGTCCTGCCTTTCTTCAATGTCTCGAAAAATCCCAACCTGGATTGGATTGGCGAGGGACTAGCCGAAACCCTCCAGGAAGCTCTGTTCTCGGAAGGCCTGATGGTGCTGGACCGCGACGCTCGCGTCGAAGTATACCGGCGTCTCTCGATCCGCCCGTACATGCTTCTTACCAAGGCCTCAGTGGTCAAAATCGGCGAAGAACTCGATGCGGAGCACGTGATTTTCGGTGAGTTCGACATGAAGCCCGATCCTGGATCTTCGGGAGCGAGCCGGGGTTCGCTGATGATAACCGCTCGGGTGCTGCATCTGAAGGGCATGCGGCAAGGCATCGAGTTCCGTGAGTCCGGCGCCATGGAGGACCTAGCCAATCTTCAAAATCACCTGGCTTGGCAGGCGCTCACGGCGGTGCGCCGCAACGTCGGGATGACGGAAGCGGAATTTCAACAGCGCCATCCATCCATCCGGCTGAACGCCATAGAGAATTACATTCGCGGACTGCTGGCTTCCAATCCCGACGACAAGCACCGGTTTTTTACACAGGCAGCCCGCCTGGATCCGCACTATTCCCAACCCTGTTTCCAGCTAGGCCGGCTGTTGTGGAAACGCAAAGAGTACAAATCTGCCGCGGAATGGTTCCAGCGGGTGGATGCGACCGATGCGCGCTACAACGAAGCGAATTTTTTCCTGGGGCTTTGCCGCTATTATTTGGGCGACTTTGCGGGCGCTCAATCCGCGCTGCAATTGGTTGTGCGGACGGTTCCGCTCAACGAGGTCTACAACAACCTCGCGGCTGCGCAATCGCGCGCCAACAGGCCTGAAGCGCTCGAAAATTTCCGCAAAGCTCTCGACGGAGATCCGAGCGATGCCACCTACCAATTCAATGTCGGCTACGAGCTTTGGAAGAAAGGCGATTTCGTGCCGGCCGAGGAGCACTTCCAGGCCGTTCTGGCTCACAATGCCGGCGACGAGCAGGCCCGCGCGCTCCTGGAACGATGCCAGAAGCGAACCGGTCCGCGGCCTGGCGATCCTCGCACGGAAGGTTTGGAACGCCTCAAGAGCAACTACGAAGAGAGCGCATACTGGCAGTTGAAGGCGCTGCTTCAGGCCGATCAGCCGTAGCCGTTTTCGAAGCTCCGTCGCGCTTCCTACGTGCCGAAACCGCGGGACGGTATAATCCATTAAGCTAATGCTCGAAGCGTACGGACTCTCCGATCCTGGCTGCGTCCGCCAAAACAACGAAGATTCTTTTCTGGTATCGCCCAAGACCGGTCTGTACGTCGTGGCAGACGGAATGGGAGGCGCGCAGGCGGGCGAACACGCCTCGCAGATGGCCGTTGAGACGGTCGCCTCTTACATCGAGCATGCCGGTGTACGCAACGCCGATACGCTGGCTAAGGCCTTTGAGGAAGCTAATCACCGGGTCATGCATGCGGCCGCCAACGATGCCACGAAGGAAGGGATGGGAACCACGCTGCTCGCCGCGTTGGAGAACGGACCGGAAGTTTTGATCGCGAGCGTCGGCGACAGCCGCGCCTATGTCTATGAAGGCGGGGAGCTCACCGGGATTACCGAAGATCAGACGTGGGTACATGAGGTCGGCCGCCGGCTCGGAATCGATGAGAACAGCCTGCGGACTCATCCCATGCGGCACGTGCTGACCATGGCGATCGGTGTCAGCCCGGAACTGCGCGTCCATTCCTACGCGGTCAAGCCCGAAAGCGGCGCGCTGATCCTGCTGTCGAGCGACGGCTTGCACGGCGTGGTGGAGGCGGCCGCAATTGCAACAACCTTATCGGGAAACGGAACGCTGGAATCTAAATGCCGGCGCTTGATTGACGCGGCCCGAGAGGCGGGCGGCCCGGACAACATCACCGCCGTCTTGTTGCGCGCGCAATAACCTTTTACCGTCTTTTACAGGAATTTTCGTAACCCGCCTCCGAATCGTGTGATCCTTTTATTCAGTGCGGTACTTGCGTTGGCCTCGTATTAGCCGTTGGTTTCAGGCTGTGGCGCTGAGTTGCGCGGCCCTGCTTGCGGCGGAATACAAAGGCGTCGTGAAATCGGCCGGGCTGCCGATTCCCGGGGCCACCGTTATCGCGGCAAATGGCGATCAGAAGCTAACGACGACCACCGACGATCAAGGCGCGTTCAGCTTCCCAGATCTCAGCCCAGGCTCCTGGACTGTTACGGTCGAGATGTTCGGGTTTGCGAAGACCAGCCGCACGGTCGAAGCCGTACAGCCGGGTAGCTCTCCGGAGTGGGAGCTGAAGCTGGCGATGCGCGCCGCCGCAAATTCCGGATCGGCCGCCGGCGTTGCTCGCGCCGGCAACAACGCCGAGCCACCTGCGCGCGTCGGTGGAACCAGAAATCCCAACCGGTTGAATTCTCCGCCTCAACGACTCGGCGGGTATTCGGCCAACGGACCAAGACCGTCTCTACGGCAACCAGGAACCGCCCAACCAGGATTCCAATCCGTAGACATCAACGCTTCACCCGATGCGGGAAACCTCGAAGCCGAAAACGTGAATGGGCAGGAAAGTGAGCCCGGTTCCGGGGCCGATCTGAACCAAAGCGCGTCCAACGCGCTTGTTGTGAACGGTAGTGTCAGCAGCGGTGTTAGCGCCCCGCAACAAAACGACTGGATGTTGTTCGGGGGCCCGCGTGGATTTGGCCCGGATGCGCCGGGCGCATTTGGTCCTGGAGGGCCGGCGGGGCTCGTATCCGCGCCAGGAGGCCCGGGCGGACCTGGCGGGCCCGGGGTGGGAGCGGGAATCGGCCGCGGTCCCGGCGGCGGCGGAGGAGGATTCGGCGGCGGAGGCCGTTTTGGCGGAGGACGCGGATTTCCCGGGCGCGGACCCGGGGGGCGCGGCAGAGATCCCAATTCCTTTGGCAATGCCCGCCGCAACCGGCGCGCCCAGTACAACGGGAATCTAGCGGTGATTTTCGACAATTCCGCTCTGGACGCCAAGCCCTTCTCTCTAACCGGTCAAAACAACCCCAAGTTGTCCTATAACCACTTCCGGAGCACGGGCGCGTTCGGCGGCCCGTTGAAAATCCCCAAGCTGCTGAGCGGCGATAAAACTTTTTTCTTTATTAACTACCAGCTCACGCGCAACCACAACGCGAACCTTCTGGATGGACTGGTGCCCACAGCCGACGAACGCCAAGGCATCTTTCCGGGCCTGGGCACGATTGCAATCAGCCCGCAGGCGCAGGCTTTGCTGAACTTCTACCCGCTTCCGAACTTTGCCGGAAATACGCGCTATAACTATCAGATCCCGATCATCAGCCTCGGCAATCAGAGCAACCTCAATGCTCGTGTTAGCCAGACCGTCAATTCCAAAAACCAGATGACCGGCAACTTTTCCTGGCAGAACAGTCACAGCACGGCTCCGAACCTTTTCGGCTTTGTCGATACCAGCACGACGACCGGCGTGAATAGCGGTGTGGGTTGGACCTATCATTTCACCAACACTCTGATGAGCAATCTGCGTTACAACTTCAGCAGATCGGCGGCGCAAACCACACCGTTTTTCGCCAATACGCAAAACGTATCGCAAGCCGCTGGAATTCAAGGCAACGATCAAGCGCCGTCGTTTTGGGGACCTCCCAGCCTGTCGTTCTCAAACGGAATCTCGGGCCTGTCGGACGGAAATTTTGCGCTAAATCACAACACGACGAATCAGGTGGGCGAAAGCCTGATCTGGGTGCACGGAAAACACAATGCCACGTTTGGCGGAGATTTTCGCAGGCTGGATTTCAATCAGCTTTCGCAGCAAAATCCGCGCGGCGGGTTCCTGTTCAACGGCGAGTTTACCGGGAACGCCTTTGCCGATTTTTTGCTCGGCTACCCCGCCACCAGTTCCATCGCCTACGGAAACGCCGATAAATATTTCCGCACCTCCTGGCTGGACGCCTTCGCGAACGACGATTGGCGCATCAAGAACAGCCTAAGCATCAACTTTGGGCTGCGCTGGGATTTTCAAGCGCCGGTAACGGAACTGTACAACCGACTGGTGAATTTGAATATCGGTCCGAACTTCGGTAGCGCGACGGCGGTTTGTGCGACGCCGGCCAGCGGGTGCCTCTCCGCGGGCCAAGCGGGATATCCCAATTCGTTGGTCCGTCCGAATTACCGCGAAATCCAACCGCGCGTCGGAATTGCGTGGCGGCCCCTGACCAGCCACTCAACTGTCGTCCGCGCCGGATACGGCATTTACTACAACACCTCGGTTTACCAACCGCTGGCCGCGCAAATGGCTCAACAAGCGCCGCTCTCGAACAGCGTCACGCAGGCCAATTCCCTCAACGATCCGTTCACTTTGGCCAATGCTTTCCTGACGCCGGCAATCGCAACGATACCGCAGACCTACGCCATTGACCCGAACTTCCACATCGGATACCTGCATTACTGGCAGGCTTCGGTTCAACAGAACCTGTCATCGTCGATCATCCTGACGCTGATGTATCAAGGCAATAAGGGGACGCACCAAATGCAGGAGTTTCTTCCAAACACCTCGCCGCCGGGAGCACCCGCGAGCCCCTATCCGTCCGGGTACGTTTACGTCACATCCAACGGCAATTCGAGCTACAACGCGGCCACGGTTCAGCTACAGCGGCGCTTCCGCAGCGGTTTTTCCTGGAGCGCCAGATATATCTTTTCTAAAGCACTTGACGACGCGCAGGGTGTCGGCGGGCGCGCGGGGCTCGGTTCCGGGTATGCACAGAATTGGCTCGATCTTTCCGCTGAACGGTCGCTCTCGAGCTTCAATCGCACCCACGTGCTGAACGCGTCGGTTCAGTACAGCACCGGCGAAGGAGCGCGAGGTGGAACATTGCTGAGCGGATGGAGAGGCGCGCTCGCGAAAGACTGGACGTTCGCTACCACGCTGACGGCAGGCAGCGGGTTGCCCGAGACCCCGATTGTCCTTAGCCGTGTGGCAACCGGGACGGGCGTGACCGGCACGCTGCGCGCGGTGTACGTCGGTGGTTCGCTTGCTCCCACGCTGCCGGGCTATGGTTTCAACATCGCCGCGTTTGCAGCCCCGCCTTCCGGCCAGTGGGGCGATGCGGGCCGGAACATCATCACCGGTCCTGTCCAGTTCAACCTCAACGCTTCCGCGGGCCGCGTGTTTCGGCTCGGCGAGCGCCGCAACCTGGATATCCGCTTAGATTCAACCAACGTCCTGAACCACGTGACGTTCACGTCCTGGAATACGGTCTTGGGAAACGCCCAGTTCGGGTTGCCCAACGCCGCCAACGCAATGCGGTCGGTGCAGTTGACGGTGCGGTTTAGGTTCTGATATGACCGCGCGATCTTTTGTTGCTCTGGCCGTATCCGGACTGCTAACGGCAACTGCACAGCAGGCGCCGCAAAATATCGCCAACGGCCCACAAACGGACCTACGTATCTCCACCACAACGCAATTGGTGGTCGAAGATGTTCTCATAAAAGGCAAAGACGGCAAACCGATCCTCGACCTCAAGCCGGAAGACTTCACCATCACCGAGGATGGCAAGCCGCAGAAGATCAGCGTGTTTGAATTTCAGAAGCTGGAAGATAATTCAGCGCCGGGCGGGAAACCGACGGTTGAGCCTGCCACCGCGTCCAAAGAGAAATCCGCGGCAAAGCCGGTCACCACGATTGAAATCGCGCCCGAACGGCCCGGCGATCTCAAATATCGGAACCGCCGTCTACTGGTGATGTTCTTCGACATGACGTCCATGCCGATTCAGGACCAGAAACGTGCGCAAGAGGCCGCTTTGAAATTCCTGCGGACCCAAATGAAACCTGCCGATCTGATGGCGATCATGACGTTTTCCAGCGATGTGAAAGTGTTGGAGGATTTCACCGACGACCGCGACCTGTTGGAGAAAGACATCAATGGCCTGATCGTAGGTGAAGGGCAGGGATTTGAGATTAACAATCAGGACGACAGCGCGGCTGATACCGGCGCGGCGTTCCAACAGGACGACACCGAGTTCAACATCTTCAACACAGACAGACAGCTTTCGGCGTTGGAAACCGCGGTCAAAATGCTCGGATCGCTGAATGAGAAGAAATCGCTGATTTATTTCGCCAGCGGCATGCAGCGCAACGGTCTGGATAACCAGGCTCAGCTCAGGTCTACAGTCAACGCTGCGATACGCGCCAATGTGTCTTTCTATCCGATCGACGCGCGTGGGCTGGTGGCCGAAGCTCCGCTCGGAGATGCCACGAAAGGCTCGCCCGGCGGACAAGGCATGTATTCGGGGAGCTCGCTGCATGCCCGCTTGAGCAATTTCCAAAACCAGCAGGAGACGCTGTACACGCTGGCGGCCGATACCGGCGGCAAAGCTCTGCTGGACAATAACGACCTGTCGATGGGTATCGTCCAGGCCCAGCAGGACATGGCCAGCTACTACATCATCGGATATTACTCGAGCAACACCGCGCTGGACGGGCGATTCCGGCGCGTAAAAATCACGATGAATGACAAGTCCACGTTGGCGACGATCGCCAAACTGGATTACCGCCAGGGCTACTACGCGGGTAAGCAATTCAACAAGTTCACCGAGAGCGATAAGGAACATCAACTGGCCGAGGCGCTCGTTCTGGGCGATCCGGTTACCGATATGGACCTGGCGCTGGAGCTCGATTACTTCCGTTTAGCGCGCGACCGTTACTTCGTCCCGCTGGCCGTGAAGATTCCAGGTTCGGAAATCGAGTTGGCGCGCCACGGCGGCGCCGAAAGCACGCGCCTGGATTTTATTGGGCAAGTGAAGGACGCTAAAGGCGCGGTAGTGGCGAACGTACGCGATAACATCCAGGTGAAGCTCAAAGGCGAAACCGGCCCGCAGCTTTCCAAGACCACGCTCGAATACGACACGGGCTTTACGTTGCCGCCCGGTCCTTACAGCCTTAAATTCCTGGCCCGCGAGAACGAAACCGGGAAAATGGGCACCTACGAAACCAACTTCGTCGTGCCGGACCTTACCACCGAACAGAAATATCTGCCGATCAGTTCAGTCGTGCTGAGCAGCCAGCGCCAGCCCTTGGCCGCCGCGATCGCCACTGCCGAGAAGGACAAAAAAATTCTGGCTGCGCACCCGCTGATTCAAGATGGCGTGAAGCTTGTGCCGAGCGTCACGCGAGTGTTCCGCGCGGATCAGAACCTTTACGTTTATCTGGAGGCGTACGAACCCTCCGCGGATACAACTCAACCAGTCATGGCGAATGTCAGCTTTTATCGCGGAAAAGTGAAGGCGTTCGAGACAGATCCTTTACGTGTGGACGACGGCCTGAATCCCAAAACCAAAGCCGTTCCACTGCGTTTCAGCCTGCCGCTGGCGAAGCTAAAACCCGGCAAGTATACGTGCCAGGTGAGCGTGCTGGATCCAACGGCGCAGAAGTTCGCGTTCTGGCGCGCGCCAGTTGTTGTTTTGCCGGCGGCTACGAACTAGCAGCGGCGGCTTTCAGCTAACCCGGCGGCGCGATTCAACTCACTGCACGTTGTACTTGAAGGCAAACTGCAGCCGGATGGAGAGGCCTTTGTATTCCGGAGGAAGCGGCGGAAATGGAACAGAGGCGCTAATGCTGGCGACAGCCGCCTTATCAAGAGCCTGCGAACCTGATGTCGATGCGATCACTAGCTTCGGAACCTGACCGCTGCGATCGATCATGAACTGAAGCTGAACCAGGCCGCGATTCCCCATTCTCGCGCTCTCGGGAATTACTGCGAACCAGTTGCGGCGGACCCGCGCAAGAATTTGGATCAGGTACGGCTTGAAATCCACGCCCATCGGGTCGCTCATGAGTTCCAGGCTGCTGCCGATGCGGCCAGGCGATGGCGGCAGCTGGGGAAGCTCGGGGACATTAGGATGCTCGAGATCGCCTATGACGATCCCGCCCTGGTTGCCGCCGCCCCTCTCGACCTGACGCAGGGCTTCGGCCACGGTTGTTTTGGGGGGAGCCAGCTTCGATTGTCCTTTGCTTTCGTCCGGGCTAGGTCCGCGCTGTCCAGGAGTTTCTAAGGCGAGCTTGGGCTGCTCCTCGGATTGAATCTTCGGCGGCGGAGCTTGCGGCGTGCCCGCGGGCGCTGGCAGCAGTTGCGGCGGGTTGACAGCAGCGTCTAACTTCGGAGGCTCGGTAATATTCGGCCCCGGCACTGGCGGCCCCGGACGTTTGGGTGTGGGCGGTTGGAACGCCCGCAGCGCCGGCGCGGGAGGGAGCCGTTGTTCTGACGCGGGCCGCGGCATCAGATCCTCCACATTCACTTCCTTGGAGACTTTGGCCTTGTTGGGCGCCTTTTGCGTCAGGTCAGCCGGGGCGATCAATGTGACATGCTGCACATTGCTGACAATTTCCGTCCCGAGTTTCGGAGCGGGTGTTTCCATGCTCGCCACCAGAACGAGCAGCGGGACCAATACTGCGTGCACCGCCAGCGAGGCGATACCGTCGCGCAGCCAGCGCACCGGGCCGGTTTCCTCTTGCCAGTTCAGCAGAAGATTCGGGCCGGAATCCGCTTGGATACTCATGAGCGTACAGGACGCCGCCGCGTCCTCATCCCACCATAACGCGCTGCGGCGGCGTTCCCTTGTACGCGTTCTGGAGTGTGGCGTGCCAAAAAGACGTTCGGCGCCGGCCGAAGGTTGCTACTGAAGCGATTGAATGCGTTGCGCGACTAATTTAGTGTGCGCCTCAATTTTACCAAGAATGGCTAGGGCGACATCCAGCGCGCGGAGTGCCTCTTCGCCCGAAACAAGCGGCCGTTTGCGGGTTCGCACCGATTCCAGAAAGGATGCTACTTCCAGCCGGAGCGGCTCCTCTTTGGTCAGCGGGAGCATCTGAAACCCGATCTGCTTCTGCTCGGAAACCGTGAACACGGCGGCTTCCTGCTTTTGGTAATCGAGCGAGATGTACTGGTGCGGCTGGAACAGCCGCAATTTCCGAACCCGCTCGGTAGACACGCGGCTGGCGGTCAGATTGGCAATGCATCCGCCCGAGAACGCTAGCCGGACGTTCGCAATATCGGCCTTGTCGGACAGCACCGAGATTCCGGCCGCTTGGATGTCTTCCGGCATTGCGCCCACCAGGTCCAGCACAATATCCAGGTCGTGGATCATGAGGTCGAGCACTACATCCACGTCCAGGCTACGCGGCCCCGGCAGGCTCAGGCGATGAATTTCGAAGAATAGCGGCACGCGGACGATGTTCTTGAGCGCGACTACGGCCGGGTTGTAATGTTCCAGGTGCCCGACCTGCAGGATGCGGCCGTTCCGCGCCGCGGTTTCAACCAAACGTTCGGCTGAGGCGCGATCCGCCGCGATCGGTTTTTCGACCAAGACATCGATCCCGCCCTCCAGCAGCGCGCAGCCGGTTTCTGAATGCGCCGATGTCGGTACCGCCACGACAGCGGCGTCCGCTTTTCCGGCAAGTTCTTCAACAGACGAATAAACCGGACATCTGAACTCAGCGCCGGCGGCGGAAGCGCGCTCGCGATCGACATCCACAACCCCGGCCAACTCAGCATCCGGCGACTGGTTCAGCACCCGCAAATGATGCCGGCCAAAAACGCCCGCACCGACCACACCGACTCGAATTTTTGCGGTCAAGGTCATAAGCTAGCACACGCGCACCTACGGCTCAGGCGTGCAGCCCGCTACGGCGATTCCGGCCTGGTTAGCTTTTTCCAGCATCTCGTCGCGGTCCAGCAGCAGCGTCCGGCCCGCATCCACGGCCAGCGCGGTCGCGCCGCAGCGCTGCATCACATCGATGGTTTGGGAGCCCGCCACGGGTACGTCGAACAGCAGATGTCCGCGGCGGCGGGACACTTTCACCAGCGTGATCGGTTTGCCGTTCACCAGTGAGGCGGCGCGCTCGAGCATCGCATCGGTGCCCTCCATCGCTTCCACGGCGACGCAGGCGCGATCGCAAATCGCGACGCTCTGTCCGACGTCCAGGCCGGCAAGGGTGTTCGCGACCCTTCGGCCGTAAGCGATATCGCGTTCCTCTTCCGACGACGGCCGGCGCTTGGTGAGCGTGCCCGCGCCGGCCAACAGCGGCTTCAACAGCAACGTGGAATCAGCCAAATGAATGCCCTCGTCCGCCAGCACTTTGGCCACGCCTCCGATCAGCGCGTCCGTGTTTTTCTCGCGCAGCGACGCGAGCAGCTTTACGAGGCGCCAATCCGGCCGGATCGAGGAGAAAATGCTAACGTGCTTTACCTGTCCGGCCATAATCACTTCGGTGATTCCTTCCCGTTTCAGGATGTCAATGAGGCGGCTTAGCTCGCCTATTGAAATCCAATGGCAGCGCGCGGCCAGGTTTTCGATCTCGGGCGATGCCTCTTCGCGCAGGCCCACGGCTATAACTTCATCGCCCAGCCGACGCGCGGTCTCAAGCGCCAGCAGCGGGAACCGGCCGTTTCCCGCGATCATGCCGTAGCGGCTCATTTGATAAACCCGCGCTCGGATGAAGCAATGAAGGCCAGGACTTCCTCCACCTCCGGTCCCATTTCGATTTCGGCGCCAATACGTTCCACCGCCTGCGTGGTATTCAGTCCGGACTTAGTAAGCAGGCGGAATACTTTGTGCAGGCTGTCAATCGCCGGCTTGGAAAAGCCCCGGCGCTCCAGGCCTACTTTGTTTTCGCCGAACACTTTGGATTCGCGCGGGGTCACCGTCAGCGAGTACGGCAGCACGTCCTTGGTGATTACGCTGTAACCGCCAATAAACGCGTGCCGCCCAATCCGGCAAAACTGGTGGACGCCGGTGAACGCCTCAATCACTGCCCAATCGCCCACGGTTACGTGTCCGGCAAATGTGACGGCATTGCCCAGAATGGTGTGGCTCCCCACGCGCGCGTCGTGCGCGATATGCACATACGCCATCAGCAGATTGTCGTCGCCAATCTCTGTGATTAACCCGCCGCCCTCGGTGCCGCGGTGGATCGTCACAAATTCGCGAATGGTGTTCCGGTTTCCGATTCGAGTTTCGGACGGCTCGCCCCGGTACTTGAGATCCTGCGAGGCGACACCCACCGTCGAGTAAGGGTAAAAAACATTGTCCTCGCCGATGACGGTGGTGCCTTCCAAGTACACATGCGCCATCAGACGCGTCCGCGCGCCAATGGTCACCTGCGCGCCAACGATGCAGAACGGACCGATCTCTGCTGTTTCCGCTAGGTGGGCGTGAGCATCGACAATTGCGCTCGGGTGAATGGGCATGCCGCGCTACAGAGCCGGCGCTTCCACCGGGACTGGCTCGGCTTGAGGCTCACGATCGGCGAGCTTGCACATCAATTGCGCCTCGGCCACCACCACGCCTTCCACGGATGCCTGGCCGTGCATTTTCGCGACGCTGGCTTTGCGTTTGGTGACTTTCATTTCGATGCGAAGCTGATGGCCTGGCAGAACCGGACGGCGAAATTTGGCTTCTTCCACTGAGGCGAGCAACACCAGCTTGTTCTTGCGGTCAGGAATTTGTTTCAGCACCAGCACGCCCGCCACCTGCGCCATGGCTTCGACGATCAACACGCCGGGCATGACCGGAAAATCGGGAAAATGGCCGGCAAAGAATGGCTCGTTGATCGTCACATTTTTGATCCCAACGATGCGCTCCTCTTCCAGTTCCAGGATCGCGTCCACGAGCAGCATCGGGTAACGATGCGGCAGGATTTCGCGTATTGCCTGAATGTCCAGGATGGCCATGAGAAGTGGCTATTATAACAGGCAATGCATCCATTCCTGCGTTTTGCGCGCTCGACAGAAGCCGGTATCATCGGCTCAATTCGCGAGTTGGTGGAATGCGAATCGCCCAGCGATGACCCGCCCTCGGTGAATCGCTTCGTGGATCTCTTGGAAAGCCGCCTCCAACCCGTGGGGCGCGTGAGGACTTTTCGCGGCGGGCGCTTCGGCCGTCACTTGCGCTGCGAGTTTCAACTTCCCGGCCCGCGCAGAAAACAGCCCGGCGACATTCTCGCGCTGGCCCACTCCGATACGGTGTGGCCGTTGGGCACACTGGCGCAGATGCCTTTTCGGCAGGGCGATGGCCGGCTGTGGGGACCCGGCGTGCTCGATATGAAATCCGGAATCGTGTTTTTTCTGTACGCGATTCGCGCTCTGCGCGAATTGGATATTCCGGTGGCCCGCCGGGTGGTGTTGCAGGTCAACGCCGACGAGGAAGTAGGGAGCGAGTCGTCGCGGCCTCTTACGGAAGAAGCCGCCCGTCGGAGCGCTGCCGTGCTGGTTCTGGAGCCCGGGACAGGCCTCGAAGGGAAACTGAAAACGGCGCGTAAAGGAGTCGGCGGATATACCGTGAGCGTGAAAGGCCGCGCTTCGCACGCCGGAGTGGATTTCGAGAACGGCGCCAGCGCGATCGTCGAACTGGCGCGCCAGCTGGAGCGAATCGCCAATTTCACAGATCTCAAGCGAGGGCTGACCGTGAATCCCGGCGTCATTTCGGGAGGGACACGAACCAATGTAGTAGCGGCGGAAGCGCGTGCCGAGGTTGACATACGAGTTGCGCGGCTGAAGGATGCCCCGGCACTGGACAAAAAATTCCGCGGCTTGCGGCCGTTCGATAAACGCTGTTCCATCCAGGTGGAAGGCGGGCTCAACCGGCCGCCCATGGAGCGAACGCCTGCCATTGGCCGGTTGTTCGCAAAGGCGCGCGCGCTGGCCAAAAGCCTGGGCGTCGAGCTTGAGGAGTCAGCAACCGGCGGCGGTTCGGATGGAAACTTCACCGCCGCGCTGGGTGTTCCCACCCTGGACGGGCTTGGGGGCGTCGGCGAGGGTGCGCACGCGCTAAACGAGAGCATTCTGATCGACCGGATTGCCGATCGCACGGCCCTGTTGGCCCTGCTGGTGTCGAGCCTATAAACAGGCGTGCCGGATGACGCGGGCCAAATCGTCTTCTTCGCCCGGAAAGACGGTCCTGAGATCCAGCAGCAGCCGGTCGTCTTCAATCCTAATCACCACCGGCGGTTCGGCGGCTCGGCAACGGCGTTCGGCTTGCACAACGTCGTCGCACTCGATTGCAATCAGGCACGCCGGCAGCGGTTGTTCTGGCGTGGCCCCTCCCCCGACCAGCGACTGCCCATCCACTAACCGCGCCAACAACCCGTCCAAGCGCGCCGCAAACCGCTCCGCGCGCGCTCGAAGCCGGTCCGGCGGCGTCATGATCATAGCCAGCGCGGGAATCTCCATCCAACGCTCCAGAACCAGATTTCGCAAAGTAGTTTCCAGCACCTGATAGATCAGCTTGTCGAGCCGCAGCGCTCGAAACATCGGATTACGGCGTAGCCGCGCCACCAGCTTGTCATCGCCCGCCAGCACGCCGGCTTGCGGGCCGCCGAGCAGCTTATCGCCGCTGAACGAAACCAGGTTCACGCCGGCCTCAAGACTTTCCGATACCAGCGGCTCGTTCACTCCAAACGGGCGTAAATCGGCAACGCAGCCGCTGCCCAAGTCCTCGTACACTGGGATGCCGCGTTCTTTGCCCAGGGCCGCGAGTTCCCGCAGTTCCGGCCGGGCGGTAAAGCCTTCGATCCGGAAATTGCTGGGGTGTACGCGCAACAGCAGCCGGGTCCGGTCATTGATCGCATCGCGGTAGTCTTCGATGCGCGTGCGATTCGTGGTTCCAATCTCGCGCAGCACGGCGCCCGAGCTGCGCATGATCTCGGGAATACGAAAGCCATCGCCGATCTCGATCAACTCGCCGCGCGAGACGATCACCTCGAATCCAGCAGCCAGTTCGTTCAACGCCAGATAGATGGCAGCAGCGTTATTGTTGACGGCAATTCCCGGCGCGCCTACCAGCCGCTCCAGCAACTCTGCGATGTGCACGTCGCGCTTGCCGCGCGCGCCGCGCGCCAGATCGTACTCGAGATTCGAATAGCCGGATTGCGGTTCGAAATTAGGGAGCGGAGCGCGTCCCAGGTTGGTGTGCAGTACAACCCCGGTGGCATTGATCACATGCCGGAGCGATGGCTGTTCCAGCCGCTCGAGACTCTTCTGGATGCGCACTTCGAAGCGCTCGGCGTTCGCCGTCCGCCCGGCGCGGATCTCTTCGCGCGCCGCCTCCAGCACGCGCCGCGCTTCCGCCACGATCAGCTTTCGCGGGAATCGCCCCTCGAGATGCGCCAGCCCCGCTAAGACTTGATCTACCGGCGGAAGATCCCGCAATTGCTGCTGTGCCGCCACGTCCCGATGGTAGCCCGGGACGGCCCTGGCTTCCAACCGTGCTATCTTCCTTTTTTCATGGATCCCATCACGTTACTCGTGATCTCGAATCCCAGCGCTGGATATCTACGGCTGCTTGACCGGTTGCCGGAGCCAGTCACGATTCGCACCGGCAACGATCCCCAGTTCCTCGCGGAGCACGCGCCGGATGCGGATGTGATCCTTGTGGGCGGCCTCAAACCCGACCTCCTCCGCGGCATTTTCCCTCAAGCGCGGCGCCTCCGCTGGATTCACTCCATGTGGGCCGGCGTCGAGAAGCTTCTTTTTCCGGAACTCATCGCGAGCCCGGTCCCGCTTACCAACGGCCGCGGAGTTTTCAAGGACGGCCTGGCCGAGTTCGCCATCGCATCAGTTCTATTCTTTGCCAAGGACCTGCGCCGCCTGATTCGCAATCAGGAGGCTGGACGATGGGAGCAGTTCGACGTCTGGGAGATCCGCCGGCAGGTTCTGGGCATCGTCGGCTATGGCGAAATTGGGCGCGAAGCCGCCCGCCTGGCCCATGCCTTGGGCATGCGGGTTTACGCCACCCGCCGGAAAATAGCCGAGTCGAACGGCGACTCGTATGCTGAACGCGTCTTTCCACTCAGCGGTCTGCGCGATATGATCGCCGAATGCGACTACGTTCTGCTGGCCACTCCGCTCACTCCTGAAACCCGCGGCATGATTGGCGCGAAGGAGCTTGCTGCCATGAAGAGCTCGGCTGTGATAATCAACGTGGGACGCGGTCCGGTGATTGTCGAATCCGCTTTAATTGGCGCCTTGGAACAGGGCCGGATCAAAGGCGCCGCGCTGGACGTCTTCGACACGGAGCCGCTGCCTGCTGGCCATCAGTTCTACAGCCTCTCCAATGTTCTGCTTTCGCCGCATTCGGCCGATCACGTCGTGGGCTGGGCGGACCTGGCCATGTACAAGTTCATCGACAATTTCGACCGGTTTCGCAAAGGGCAGCCACTCGAGAACGTGGTTGACAAGTGTGCCGGCTACTGAGGATTTATCCAACACTTCGAGCGCCGCAGCCGCGCAGCCGCGGACCCAGGCTGAACGCGCGCCTCTGGTCACCGCGCGCGATCTCCTGCTGTTGTTCTATCTCTATCCGGCTCAGTTTTTCCTGAAGTATTTGCCTCGGGACGTGCTGTATCGAATGGGGCGCGTTTGCGAACCGCTGCTGCAGTTCCATTACCGGAGCTGGAGGAAGAAGGTCGAAACCCGGATGCTACAACTCGCGGCTAACATCACGCCGGAACAGGCACCCCGGTATGCGCGCGAGTTGGTTCGCGGCTCAATCTTCCGCCTGCTGGACGACGTTGTTATCAATCGGCCGTCGTTTTTGAAAGAAACGAACTGCACCGAGCATTCTGGTGTTGAATACCTCGATGCGGCGAAATCGGCGGGAAAAGGCGTACTCCTGCTCACCTGCCATTTCTATCCAAACCGGCTTGCCAGGCGATATCTCGCCGCCCGCGGCTGGCCGATGCTTATCGTCCGGCTTTACGGCCCATCGGAGGATTTGGAGGGACGCCTCACCGGCCGGTTCCTGCGGCCGCGGCTCATGAACTTTCTACGTGACGTGATTCAGGACGAGGTCTACGCTCAGGACCCGGGCTGCACTCTGAAAGTACTTCAACGGCTCCGTTCGGGCGGGCTGGTCATGATTACGCCCGACGGACGGCATGGCGCACGCACGGTGCAGTCGCAACTGTTAGGCGTACCGCGGCAGTTTTCCAGTGGACTTCTGGATATTGTTCGCCTGTCCGGTTGCGCCGTCGTGCCGATGCTCTGTTTCGGATGCAGCTCGAATCTCCGCATCGTATTCAGTCCGGCGCTTGATATAGTGAAAACTTCTACCAGGGATGAGTTTGTTTCTGCAAATCTCCCCTTGTTCATCCGTGTCCTCGAACAGCAAATCCGCGGCAATCCCGCGCAGTGGACGTTATGGGCGGGTATATGAGCTCCGCGCGCTGGCCGCTGCCCCGAGTTCGGCTCAGGCCACGATGTCCACTTGGCCTCTGCGATTGAAATGATTTTCGAACGCTTCCGCGCGACGGCAGAACAGCATGCCAGTGAACCGGCCATTATCGATGGCGGCTTGCGCATCTCCTACGGCCGCTTACTCGACGAAATAACCCGCGTGCGCGGCTGGCTGAAGCAGGCGTTGGATCCCCGTCCCGGCGAAACGGTCGCGATTTCGATGCTGAACCGCTGGCAATTCGCAGCATCTTTCCTCGCACTCTGCGATTCCGGAGCGGTGCTCATGCCGTGCAATCCACAATGGCGTCCGGAGGAGTTAAAGGCCCTCGCCGGCAGGATCAATTTGCGCGGTGTGGTTGCCGAGCGCGCTTTCCAGGCTGCGTGGCGCGAAACAGGCGCCGTGCCTGCCGAAGCGATCGTAGGCATCGAGGATGCCGAGTTCGACAACCACGGCGATTGGAATCGCGGCGCAAGTTCCACCGAAGCTCCGGTTCTGTTTATGACAACGTCCGGCTCCACGGGCGTCCCAAGAATTGTGCCGCTGAGCGAGCGCAACCTCATCGGGAGCATCTCGAATTCATCGCGAGCTATGGGCATTCGTGCGGGTGACCGAATGATCGGTGTTGTGCCGTTCCATCACTTGCACGGCTTCAATAATTGCATGCTGATGCCTTTGCTCAGTGGTGCCACTGTGGTGATGATGCAGCGATTCTTGCCGGAAGAATACGCCGAACTGGCCGCGCGCGAACAGGTCAACGTCATCATCGGTTCTCCCTTCATATACGGAAAGCTGGCCGAGTGTATCCGAAATCCCGATCTTTTCAAGACCGTGCGTCTGTGCGTATCCAGCGGCGCGCGCATGCAGCCCAGCATCGCCAGTCGATGGGAGGAATACTTCGGTTCCACGATTGTCCAGTGGTACGGCACGACCGAGACATCGGGAATCTCCATGGCGGTTTCCCCGGGCCAACCGTCCAGCGCCCTGGGCGGCGAGTTCGTGGGTGTTCCGCTGCCCAACGTCCAGATCCGATGCGTGGATTCCTCCGGCCAAGATGTGGGAACAGGGCAGCCGGGCGAAATCCTGGCTCGTTCGCCCGCCACTATGTCCGGCTATTTCGGCGAACCCGAACTCAATCGCCAGGTCCTGGCGGACGGGTTCTTTCGTACCGGCGACCTTGGATACATTGATTCGGCCCGCGGCCTCTACCTCACCGGCCGATTGGGCCGCGTGATCAACGTTGGCGGCATCAAAGTGGATCCAGTCGAAGTTGAACGCGCGATCGAAGCGCTGGCTGGAGTGTCGGCAGTCTACGTGGACAGTGTTCCCGCTCCCGGCGCCGGACAAGTCATTCGCGCGCGGGTTAAGGTTCGCGAGGGAGCCGAACTTGCCCGCGCCGACGTCATCCGGCATTGCCGTGCGCGGCTAGGCGAATACAAGTTGCCGCGTATCATCGAATTTGTCGACTCCATTCCGGTTTCGCTAGTTGGAAAAACATCTCGAGCGGTCGCCTCAGGAGTGGCAAACATCGCCTCAGAGGTAGCAAACAATGAATGAAGACGTCCAGCTTTCGCACGTCCGCCAGGCCGCGGAACGCATCCGCGCCGTAGCGCATCGGACACCGGTATTCACCTCGCGTTCATTCGACGCGATCGCCGGCGCACGAGCCTTCTTCAAGTGCGAAAACTTCCAGCGCGGCGGCGCATTTAAGATCCGGGGCGCGGCAAATTTCGTGTACTCGATTCCGAAAGACCGGCTGACGTGCGGCGTGGTGAGTTACTCATCGGGCAATCACGCGCAAGCGGTGGCGATTGCTGCGGCATCGGTGGGCACGCCGGCCACCATTGTCATGCCCGCTGATGCGCCCAAGTCCAAGCTGGATGCTACACGTGGGTACGGCGCGCGCGTAGTCACCTACGACCGCATGACCGGCAGCCGTGAAGCGATTGGGCAAGAGATCGCCCAACAAACCGGCGCCACGCTGATCCCGCCGTACGATCATCCCTGGACCATCGCGGGGCAGGGAACCGTCGCCCTGGAATTTTTGGAAGAAATCGCCGATCTCGACGCGCTTGTGGTCCCCATCGGCGGCGGCGGCCTGATCTCCGGGTGCGCCATTGCCGCCAAATCGCTCCGTCCGTCCATTCGCATTTTCGGTATCGAACCGCAAGACGGCAACGACACGTACCTGTCGTTCCGCGCCGGCTCGCGGACCGAGATTCCGATGCCGCAGACGATCGCCGACGGCTTGCGCGCCACCAAGCCCGGCGCGATCACGTTTCCCATTGTTCAGAAGTTCGTGGATCAAATCGTGCTGGTCAGCGATGAGGAAATTCGCGAGACGATGAAATTCCTGCTGGCGCGCATGAAAATGCTGGTCGAGCCCAGCGGAGCCGTTACCGCGGCCGCGCTCTACCACGGTAAATTGCCCGCAGGCTTGAACCGCGTTGGGGCCATACTCTCGGGCGGAAACGTGGATCTGGATTTTCTACAAACCCTCGGGAATTGAGCTCGCGGTAGTGATAAAGGCGGAATACTCCACACGAACTTTGGTTTTGGCGGGAATCCAGCGATAACCCTGTTCTCCGAACAGCGCCTTGCGGTCGATCATCTGCCTTCTGCTCTCGGGAAACGGTGACGCGCTGAACTCCATGCCACGGGTCAGCGTTCGTCGATTCCAGGGCGGAAGCTCGCGGCTATAGTTTTCCTCCCAAATACCAAGCCAGGGAAAATCAGCGCGGTTCCACACGTAGCCCAAGAGCACTTGGCTCGCCGGCGACCAGGCGTAAAAGTAGCCTCGGGCGCGCCCCGGGTCCATCAAAACGGCGTCAAAGCCGCCCGAAACCGGAGCCTTAGTGAACATGCGCAGATCCTCGATGCCGCCTTCGTTGCGGGGCTTCAATGGCCACTCGTACTCACGATTATCGAGCGAACAGGCCTTTGTGCCGGGCGCGCGAAACTGCGTCAAGCCCTTTTCGAGAAAGGGCGGCCCGAGCGTGACGTGCTGCGTCCAGGCGACAGGCCGGTCCAAAATAGCGATATTCTCTACGGTTTCCGTGAACCGCACGCGTTCGCCCTCGAGGCGCACGTGCCGCGCGACTTGCAATTGCGCCGCCGGCAACAGACACGTTGCCGTCAGCTCCTGGCCGCCGGCCGAAATTTCGTACGGCAGGATTGATCCCTCGCCATGCACAGTCATCCCGGCCGCCGCCTCTTCAGGCGATGGCGAGCCCCACAGATCGAGGCACAAATTATGGCCCATCAACCCCGCCAGCAGCTTGCTCTCGGCGTCGCTGCCATATTCGGGATGTTTCTCGCGGCTGTATGTGGACGGCTCAATGGAAGGCCACGGCGGGATCCAAAGCGGGTTCACGCCGCTTTTCTTATGCAAGATCTCGGCGACATGCCCGCCTTCCACCGTCATTGTCAAGCGAATCGCTTCGTTTTCGATCTGCACAGCCCGCCGGTTGTTGAATTGCACTTCGGCCATAAAATTCACTCCGCCGGCTCCGGCTCCACGCGCGACCGTCGCGCAGTCCATTCCGCGCCCGCTAACACCAGCATCGCAGCCAAAAATCCCCACAGCAGGATCGTGACCGAATACACGAACGGGCCGTACTCCAACGCTAGCTTCATCCGGAGATAAGGCCAGCTCAAAAGGTCGACATATTTCAATAGCTCGAGCAGGAATCCAACGATAATAGCGGGCGGGATAATCTTCACGGCCGGTACGCGGCAATTCGGAACCAGCCAGTAGATGAGAAACAACAGCAGCATGGAGGTGGGAATTGCCGCTAGCTTGAAAAAGAGCTGCCCTATCAGGTTGGCCGCCGTCGACAACGGCTGGCGCGCCGCGGCGCCCAAGTATTGATTGTTGAGCGCCGTCAGCGTGATCGAGAGCAGCATGAGCGCGCCGCACGCGAACATCAGGCCCAGGCTCAGCACCTGGTTCTTCAAATAGCTCCGGTTGCGCTCGCAGGCCCAGGCGCGATTCAGCGCCACTTCCAAGGGTTCGAAAATTCCGCTGGCTGTGAAGAACAAAAACACCAGCGAAACGATCTGCACCGGCCCGCGCGATTCCACCGTCGCTTCCAGATTGCGCCGTAAAAATTGGCCGAAGGCGTCCGGGAAGTAATCACCGACGGCGAAATAGATGGCGTTTACGGATGCCTTCCATTTGAAAACATAACGGCACAGCGAGAGGATCAGCGTCATGAACGGAAAAAACGACAGCAGCATTCCCGCCGCAATGGAAAAAGCGAACACGTGCACTTCGGTTTGCATCAGATAACGAAAGGTGGGCGGCGAAGCGCGCCCCACCCGCGCCAGAAGATTCGATTGAGCCGGCATGCCTTTAAGCGGCAATCACGCGCCGGCCTTCGATGCGCCAGCGCTCCGAGAGCACGAAACGGACCGCCTCAGTGTAAATACGATGTTCTTCCACCAGAATGCGCGCCGACAAAGACTCTACAGTGTCTTGATCTACTACCGGAACCGCGGCCTGAATAACGATCGGGCCGGCGTCCAGCTGCTCATCCACGAAATGGACCGTGCAGCCCGTGATCTTGACTCCGTGCTCCAGCGCCTGGCGCTGGGCCTCGAGACCGGGGAATGCCGGCAGCAGCGAGGGATGGATGTTCAAGACGCGCATGGGAAACGCGCGGCAAAATTCCGCGCTCAGCAAGCGCATGAATCCGGCCAGACAGACCAGTTCGACGCCGCGCTTCTGAAGCTCGGCCACGATGCTGCAGTCGTAATCCTCGCGCGCGATGCCCTTGGACGGCATTACAACGGCGGCCAAACCACGCTCACGTGCGATTTCAACACCGCGCGCCTCCGGCCGGTTCGAAATAACCACTGCGATCTCCGCTTCCAGTTTGCCCGCCGAGATATTCTTTGCGATGGCCTCAAAATTCGATCCGCGCCCGGAGAGCAAAATTCCCAGGCGCTTCACGCATGCCCCCCACTTTCGCCAACGTATTGCACGCGCGCGCCCGAGGAACGCACCACCTCGCCGATCTCGTAGCAGGTCTCTCCCAGCTTTTTCAACGCGGACTGCGCTTCAGCCAGCTTTCGTTTCCCCACCACCAGGATCATGCCGATTCCCAGGTTGAAGGTGCGCCGGTAATCGGCCACATCAAGATTGCCGATGGCGCGCAATTTCTCGAAAAACGGGGGAATGGTCCAACTGGACAGGTCCACGCGCGCGGCCAGCCCCGTGGGAAGGATACGCGGTGTGTTGTCCGTGATTCCACCCCCTGTGATGTGAGCCGCGCCTTTCAGGACGCCCGCTTTCATCAGCGTGCGGATTGGATTCAGATAACTGCGGTGCACGCGCAATAACTCGCCGCCCAGCTCGCCATCCAGAGGCAGGCGCGCGACCTCGAACAATAATTTGCGCGCCAGCGAGTATCCGTTTGTGTGCAGCCCGTTGGACGGCAAGCCGAGCAAGGCGTCGCCGGCCCGAATCGTTTTTCCTGTCAGCATTTCGCTGCGCTCTACGGCGCCCACAATAAAACCCGCTAAATCGTACTCGCCGGCCTGATACAGGCCTGGCATCTCAGCCGTCTCGCCTCCGATTAAGGCGCAGCCGTTGTTCCGGCAGCCGCGCGCGACGCCTTCGATCACCTGTGATGCAACATCGGCGTCCAACGTTCCTACCGCGAAATAGTCCAGGAAGAAGAGCGGAACAGCTCCCTGCACCGCGATGTCGTTGACACAGTGATTCACTAGATCCTCGCCGATTGTATTGTGCTGCCCGGTGAGAAAAGCGATTTTTAACTTCGTGCCGACACCATCGGCTGAACTGACGAGTACCGGGCGTTTCCAGCCCGAAAGAAGATAGCCACCTCCGAAACTGCCGATATCCGTGAGCACGCCGCGTGTGAACGTTGCACGTGCATGTTTGCGAATCAGAGCGACTGCGCGGTCGGCTTCATCGATATTCACGCCCGCCTGTTTGTAACTAATTTGGTTTTTGAGCGCCATTCTTGTCTACAGTCGCGAGAAGAACTTCTATGATAAGCGATCGTTCCAGGAAGCTCTTCTTGGCAGTGCTTCAAGCGCTTGGGGGTGTGCCGCTGTTAGCTCAAAGCCGGACGTTCACGATTCGCAAAGCGTCGTTCCGTGAGCGGTCGAGCGGGACCATGGTGGTCCAGAAGCGATTTGAGCGAAGCCGTAACTATTCGATGAACCCGCGCCAGGTTTTGCCGCGCTGATCGCGCAGGATGATGCCGTAACCGTCTGCGACACCTGTGATGGTGTGACCATTCGGGTCGCGAAAAGTGTACCGGACCGAGGTGTCACTTACTTTTTCCGCGGTTCCCTTCCAGATATTGCCGTACTCATCCCGCAGTTGAAGATGGTCGCCATGCCCAAAGCCATAAAGGCGGGTTGAGTTGGCCTCTTCCTCGAAGCTGAAGAAGCCCCCTGGCACTTTGCCGTGGACGCGCCGGCGCTGGAAGATCCCTTTTAGTACCACGAATCTATTATTTGGTTTTCCCGGCAAGTTTGGGATGGGGGAATCGCCTTAGTGCTTTGCCTTGCTGTTACTTATCTCGCCCTGCGGCGCCTCGCAGCGCATCACGCGCAAACGATTCGTGCCGAACGACTATGTCATATTGATAACTTGCGAGTCGTCATCCAACGGGTAAAGAAAGCTCACGTACAGGTAGATAACGAAGTCGTCGGCCGGATTGATCGGGGCCTTCTTATCCTGGTAGGCGTTACGCATCCCGACACCCGCGACGACGCCGACTATCTCGCCGGCCGCATCCTGCAACTGCGGATCTTTCCGGATGACCAACGGCGCATGAACCGATCCATCTTGGAAGCGGGCGGCGCGCTCCTGGTGGTTTCACAATTTACTCTCCACGGCAGCTGCAGGAAAGGCCGGCGCCCGAGTTTCGATCGCGCCGCACCCCCCGAGCAGGCGCGCGAACTATACGAATATTTCGTTCAGCGCTTGCGGCTCAGTAACACAATTGTCGAAACCGGAGTCTTCCAAGCTGAAATGGAAGTGAGCTTAATCAACGACGGACCAGTTACTTTTATTCTCGATTCGTCGCGCAACTCCGAATTAGAATAACCCAGCGTTCTTTCTAACGAACTGTAACCTGTTGGGACGCGCGGTACTTAGTTATGATTAAGGTAGGAGCTCGATAATGTCCCGTTCGAAGAAGAATCTCCAAAACAACGAGCTGCTGGAAGCGGCTCTCGCAGGGCTCCAACTGCGGAAACAGCAAATCGACGAGCAAATCTCAGAAGTGCGGGCGCGCCTTGGCAGGGGTGCGGCGCGACGCGGCCGGCCACTGGCTGAACCCACGAAAAACGGGTCTAGCCGCCTCAGCGCGGCTGCACGCAGGCGTATCGCCGCTGCTCAGCGGCGCCGCTGGGCGGAGTATCGCAAGTCCGCCGCCAAGGCTGAATAGGTCCAGTCGAACCGCTGCACAACTTCGTCGATCGGTCCATCGGCGACTAACTTGCCTTTTTCGAAGAACACCGCCCGTTCCGCCAGCGCGGTAGCAAACCGCATATTATGCGTAACGATTAGCTTTGACTGCGGCAGCTCTTGAAGTAAGTGCAGCAAGTGAACCTGCCCCGGAGGATCCAGAAACGTCGTTGGTTCGTCCAACACTAGGATTTCGGGCTGCATCGCCAGCACACCCGCTAGCGCAACTTTTCTTTTCTCGCCCGCGCTCAGATGATAGGGAGCCTTGTCGGCGGCGTGCTCCATCTTCACCTGACGCAGCGCGGTCTTAGCCTTCTCGAGAGCTTCTTCGCGGCTCGATCCCTGATTCAGCGGACCGAAAGCAACATCTTCCAAGACGGTTGGCATAAATAGCTGCTCGTCGGAGTCCTGGAAGACCATGCCGATCTTGGACCGGACGGCCGCAAGGTTCTCCTGATTGACCGCTAGCCCGCAGACGGATACCAGACCTTGGCCTAGCAGGATGCCATTTAGTTGCAAAACGAACGTCGTTTTGCCGGACCCGTTTGCCCCCAACAAGGCTACCGTTTCGCCTGCCTGCAACGTGAAATTGACGCCATCCAGGGCTCGAGTGCCATCCTCGTACTCAAAGTGAAGGTCGCGCACCTCGATGAGCGGTGTCATTGTACGCGCGCCAGGATGAACAATGCGCCGGTGGCCACCGTAAAACAGCCATCCGATAGCGTGAATCGGAGCGGGCTCAGCAGCACGAAACGGCCGCTAAACGCGCGCGACATCATCGCGCGATGGATGCCTTCCGCCCGGTAATAGGAGCGCGCGAACAGCACAGCCAAAGCGCCGGCGGCCGCGCGGAATCTCGCAGGACGATCCCCTTGGGACCTGCCGGCGCGGCACGCCGCGGCTACTCGAACGTGCTGTGCCTGCTCGGAAACCACAAATAGATAACGATATAAGAACTGCGCCAGCAACACCAGCAATCGCGGTGTCCCCAGCGCTTCCAGCCCGCCCAGCAGCCGCGGCAGCGGCGTCGTCCCAACCAGCACCAGCACCGCGACCGTAGAGAGATAGCTCTTCTCCACCAGGCCGGCGGCGCGCCAGGCGTCTCCCGCCAGCCACGTGATCAGCCCGAAAGTTGCCGAAAACGGAAGAATCGCGGCGGCGCGCAGGAGCAGTCCGGCGAACGGCAGCCCCGCAATCAAAATGGCTGAAACAAGGAGTGCCGCATAAACGACGAGTGCCGCCACCGCATCCGGCGCTGTCGTCGCCAGGACCACCAGGAAGATGAGCAGCACCAGGATTTTCGCGCGCGGGTCTCGGCGGTGCAGTGGGCTCGATCGCTGGCTCCATTGATCGATCAGGACGTGGTGCATTTCAGGCGCTCCTCCTGCGGCCGATCATGCGCGCACCCGCGACGCAAAGGGCGGCAATGAGCAACAGGCCCGTGAGTCCGGCGATCGCTCTGCGCAGCCAAGCCGATTCGAAATTGCCCACAGTATAGTTCGCCATGGGAGTTTGAAAGCCGCTCTTGGCGGAAATTCCAAGCGTCTGGCCTAAATTCTGGATGGCATCTGGAGCGTTCGACGCCAGCAGGAACCCGGCGGCGCCCAACAGCACGCCCGCGCTGCCCAATATCACTAGCATGCGGCTGTTCGCCTGCTTTGCCCTTTGCACGAATCCCGGATTCAATTTGTCCAGCGCCTGCACGACGGAAATCGTGATTGCGCCTTCGACGAGCGCGTTGACGGCGAACAGTCCTAATGACGTGAACACCAGAAGGCGAGGCATGCGAACACCGGAAATCAACAGTTCGCTCAACGCCAGCGATCCGCTTACGAGCACCGAGAGAAAGCCCCCCGCAAAAATCGCAGCGCTACGGCGGGATGCGCCCCAAAGCTGAAACGGCAAGTACCCGGCCAGCACACCCGCGATCGCCATGTTCAGCACGTTCGCGCCCAGCGAAAGCACGCCGCCATCCTGAAAGACGAACGCCTGAATGACAAGAATGGTCGTCATCACCAGTGCGGCGGGCGCTGGACCCAGTGCCGCCGCGAGCAGCGCCGCGCCCACTAAGTGGCCGCTCGTGCCCGCCCCCACCGGAAAATTGATCATCTGGGCCGCAAACACGAATGCGCCCATGACGCCGAGTAGGGGAATGCGCGTTTCCGGCAGGTCGCGCCCGGCGCGCTTGATCATCAATCCGACGGCCGGAACACTGAGCGCATCCAAGGAGGCCCACACCGGCGTGGACAGGAAATTGTCCGGAATATGCATCGGAGCCGACGGCTCCACAGTAGCAAGAATTTCAAAAGCGTGCCACGCCCTAAGGCGTCCCGTCCCCTGCTACGCTCTATACAAATGAGCGAATTGAGCCGTATAGGCGTGGCTATCGATTCCGATCTCCTGAACAAGTTCGATCGCCTCATCGCCTCGCGCGGCTATACCAACCGATCTGAAGCGTTCCGCGATCTGATTCGCGACGAGCTCGTGCAGCATGCTTGGGCGCGCCCCAACAGCAGCGTAGTGGGCACCGTAACGCTGGTCTACGATCATCACGTGCGGCTGCTGAACGAGAAGCTCACCGGGCTACAGCACTCCCATTTCCACAACATTCTGTCTACGTTGCACGTTCACCTGGATCACGATAACTGCCTGGAGGTGCTGGTCGTCAGAGGGAAAGCGGCCGTCGTCAAGAAGATTGCCGACGCGTTGATCAGCACCAAGGGCGTCAAGCACGGCCAACTGACATTGGCGTCGTCGGGCGCTGAGCTGTGATCGTCGGCATTGGCGTCGACATCGAAGAAGTCGCGCGCTTGCGCGCTGCCATTGAGCGGCACGGGAGCCGGTTCGTGAACCGGATCTACAGCCCCTCCGAGATCGCGTACGTGGAACGCAAGGCCAACCGCTACGAGCGGTATGCGGCCCGGTTCGCCGCCAAAGAAGCCGGTATGAAGGCCATCGGCACTGGTTGGCGGCGCGGCGTACGCTGGCAGGATTTCGAGGTAGCCAACCTGCCTTCCGGCCGGCCCACGCTCCGCCTTCACGGCCAGGCCGCTAAGATCGCCGACGGGCTGGGAGTCCGAAACATCGCTCTGTCTCTGACCCACACCGCGCAGCAGGGTATGGCCATTGTAATCCTGGAAAGCTAACAACATTTCCATAAGGAAACGTTTCGGGCCGCTCAGCGTCCAAAAAGACATGCGTTACGTTCAGCCATTCGTGTTTCTAATCTTGTCCGCGGCAGCAGCCAACGCGCAGCATCTCTCCATTGGAATCAAGAGCGGCGTCCCGCTGACCGACGCTTTTTCCGATCAGACCGCGCATGGCGTCGACACCATCGTCCGCACTTTTTCGTCCAGCAAGAACTTTGTCATTGGTCTGGTGGTCGAGTTGGGCCTGCCGCTCGGCTTCGCGGTAGAAGCTGACGCGCTCTACCGTCCGCTCGATTTGACGATCGACAACACGGTGCTGCCTAATGTCACCACTCGAAGCGTGACTGACATTGCGTCCTGGGAGTTTCCCATTCTCGGGAAGTACTACTTCTTCCACACCCCCGGGCTGCATCCGTACGTCGAGGCCGGTCCGATTTTTCGCCGAGTGGGCCACGAAGCTCCGTATCTATCGAGTGCCGGCGCCGCTTTGGGAGGCGGTGTCAACATTCAGATCTGGAAGCTGCGCATCATGCCTGAACTACGCTATTCGCGCTGGGGGCACGACGCGGCCGCGAACGCGACGGCTCTCATCACAGCTCCCTCTCAGCTCAACCAGGTGGAGTTCCTGATCGGCATCGGATTCTAGCTTTCGCGGTCACAGTGCGAGCGCCACGTCAATTTGCATCCTTTTCACCGGCTTAGCAATTGAATCCCGTTTTTATTTGGCCCCAGCCTCTTAAAATCCCGGTTGAAAGGAGGCCGAACTTGAAACAGGCCGATAAACCGACCGATAAGCCCGCCAAAGCGGATCTTGAAAAACGCGAGGAAAAACCTGGCATCGTGCAGCCCATGATCGATGAATTGCGTTTTCCGAAAGGCGCGCCGGAAGCTACAAAGGATCCTCCGCGCGGGCCCGTGCACCCGCCCCAGCCCGCTGAACAGGACCAGGACCCAGGCGGCGGATACAATCCTGACCACACCGTTCCCCAACCGTAGTTACTGACCGCGCGCCGTAAAAAAGCGCGCGGTTCCAAACTCCAAATCCCAACTCGAAATCCCACGCTGCTCAAATCTGGATCATAATAGGAACTGAAGTTCTGTTTTCCGCATCACAGTAATTTAAGGAAGGTCCCATGAAGTTTGCCGCCCTCGCCGTGGCGCTGGTCTGCTCTTCTGTCCTTGCGACAGCTGAAACCGCGCCGGTCCGTCCCAAGGCAGGAAAACCCGAGATTTTTAAGCTCGCCGACATTAAGCCAGGACTGAAAGGCTATGCCTGGACAGTGCTGTCGGGCAAGGATCCAGAACCGATTCCGGTCGAGATTCTCGGTCTGCTCAAAAACCAGTGGGGGCCGAAGCAAGACATCATTCTCGCCAAGATGGGCGGCAAGGCGACCCGGACCAATGTCGCCGGAGGTATGAGCGGCAGCCCGGTTTACATCGACGGCAAATTAGTGGGCGCCGTCGCGCTCCGCTTCAGCGTTTTCTCTCCGGATGCGATCTGCGGTATCACTCCCATCGAACTGATGCTCGAAGTGAATGAATTTGACAATTCGCGTCCCGAGGATGCTCGCACACCCGACAAGTCCGTCGCGCAGCAACCCGTGGCTGTGCCCTCCAGCATGCTGTCGCAAGTTTTGTCGGCGAACCCGGCGGCAGGTTTCGGGGCGAACTCGACGATGGTGCCGATTGAGACGCCGCTCAGCTTCGCAGGCTTTCAGTCCAATGTGCTGCAGCAGTTTTCCGGTCTGTTCCAACAACTCGGCGTCGCGGTTGCGGCAGGGGGCGCTGCCAGCACGAGTCTCAGCGCCAAACCCGCGCCGGGCTGGCAGAATTCTTTGCAGCCGGGCGACGCTGTTTCGGGTGTCCTTGTCTCCGGGGACATGAGTGTCAGCGGTATGTGCACCGTCACCTACAACGATGGGAAACATGTGCTGGCCTGCGGCCATTCCTTTTTCAACTTGGGCCCGGTGGACATGCCTATGGCAAAGGCCGACGTCCTCATGACGCTGGCCTCTCAATTCCAGCCCAACAAGATGGGCAACGCTACCGACATCGTTGGCGCGCTGAAGCAGGACCGGCATAGCGCGATCATGGGCGAACTGGGTGCCACCGCCGAAATGGTGCCGGTGACGGTGAAGGTCCGCTCCTTCGGCGATAACGATGCGGTGCGCAGCGAAAAAGACCTCCACTTTAACGTCTTCGTCCAGCAAAAGTGGACGCCGTATTTGATGATGCTGACCCTCTTCAATTCGCTCTCCGGCCTGAACGATTTCGCCGAGGAGACCACCTACCGGATGAGCGGTAAGGTCGAATTCGACGGCCAGCCGGGAATGTCGATTTCCACGATGCTCGCTTCCAGCGAAAATCCCGCGCCGGCGCCTATGCAGCTGGCGGGCTGGTGGGGCGACAAGTTCAATCGCTTGTTCTTGAACCCGGTTCGCACGCCGCGCCTGAAGGCCGTGGATGCCACTGTCGACATCTTCCCCGAACGGCGCGTGGCCACCATCGAAAACGCTTGGGTTCCCTCGAGTGAAGTGGACGCCGGCAGCCAGGTGCCTGTGAAAGTGTTCTTGCGGCCTTACCGCGGCGAGCGTGTCGAGCGGGATTTTGTGCTGAAAATTCCGGCCGGCTTGGCGAAGGGTGAGCACCGTATTCTACTGAGCGACGCTGAAACGCTCAACCGCATTCAGACCGTCGCTGGGCTTTCCGAACGTTTCATGGATATTCCCCAAACCGTGTCGCTGATCAACCAGGAGCGCAGCAATAACAAGCTGTACATCTCTTTGGTCGAACCCCGCCCCACGGTTTTTTACGAAGATAAAACGCTTCCCAGCCTGCCTGCTTCGGTGATGAACGTAATGCAGACTGGCCGCACCGCCAGCCGCCATTTCGTAAGTTCCCCGGAGAGCGCTGTCGAGCAGGGCAGCATTCCTTTCGACCAAATGGTCGAAGGCAGCTACTCGTTGAGGATCACCGTAAAGTAAATTCACGCTAAGTAACTCTCGATGAAAATTCTCCGATTCCTGCCGGTGGCTTGTGTCATCGCCACCTGCTTCGCCGTCGATACACATTTCTGGCAGCAAGGCGAACGCTCCGATTTCGAAAAAGGAACCCTCACACATCTGTCGTTGCGCAGCGACGGCCGTCTTTATCTGGCGCCGCAATTCCAGGAACTGTTCGACTCCTCCACGCCCTATCTGTGGAGCGTCGCGTCCGATTCGAAAGGCAATCTGTACGTTGCCGGCGGCGGTTCCGGGACTGGCACGGCGAAACTATTCCGGATCGATTCGTCCGGAAAGAGCCGCACGTTCGCCGAACTGGATGGCTTGGAAATTCACGCCGTAGCTGTCGATTCCAAGGATCAGGTGTACGCCGCCACCGATCCCGACGGAAAAATCTATAAGATTTCGAGCGACGGCAAACCGCGCGTCTTCTTCGATCCCCGCCAGAAATATATCTGGGCCATGGCCTTCAACAGCAAGGGTGATCTGTTCGTGGCCACCGGTGAGCAGGGCGAAATCTATCGCGTCAATCCGGACGGTACCGGAACTTTGTTCTTCAAAACGGAAGACACGCATGCGCGCTCGCTCGCGATCGACGCTCACGACAATCTGGTAGTCGGCACCGAGCCCAGCGGTCTCATTTTGCGCCTATCGCCGGCCGCCGAAGGATTTGTGCTTTATCAGGCGCCCAAGCGCGAGATCACCGCAGTAGCAGTGGATTCAAACGGCGCCATTTACGCCGCGGGCGCCGGTAACAAGACGGCTGCGACGCCCATAGCCCCTTCTCCCGCTTCCATCGCGCCTGTGCCTTCCACCTTAGGCGCCGGCGGCAACGTGACCGTACTCGCGTCCCCTGCAGCGCCGCGCGGCCCGAATCAAGGCCTCGGCCAGCAGCTTCCGGCCGTGATCGGCGGTTCGGAAGTTTATCGCATCAATGTGGACGGCTCGCCGCGCAAGGTTTGGTCGCACACTCAGGACATCGTATATGCGATTACCTTCGATGCGCAGAGTCACGCGATCCTCGGCACCGGAAATCGCGGCCGGATTTACCGGATGGATTCGGATGCCTTGAGTACGGAACTGATCGACGCCTCGCCCACCCAAGTGACCAACTTCGCAAAAGGACCTCGTGGCGACCTGTACGTTGTGACGGCGAATATCGGTAAGCTGTATCGGCTCGGGCCTGGTCTGGAGCAGCACGGCACGTTTGAAAGCGAAGTGCTGGATGCCGGCAGTTTCTCCTACTGGGGGCGCATCAACTATCGCGGCTCAGGTACGATTTCGATCTCCACACGCGCCGGCAATTTGAATCGGCCCGAAAGCAACTGGAGCCCCTGGGCCGCGCTTCAAGCTGATCCCAACGTTAAGCCGGTTTGCGAATTGTGCGGCAGCGGGCGCTCCATTTCGCCTGCGGCACGATTCCTTCAATACAAAGTCGAACTCGGCTCGCAAGCAGGTTCCGTTCCGGCTGAAATCTCTTACGTTGAGATCGCTTATCTTCCCAAGAACGTGGCGCCCGCCATCGAAGAGATCGAAATTACACCGGCTAACTACCGATTTCCGGCGCAAACCCTGTCCATCACCCCGTCGAACAACATCACGCTTCCGGCCATGGGACAACCGAGGAAAAGCTCTAGTCCGTCGCTCGACTTGGGGAATTCGCAGACCATGAACTACTCCAAAGGTTACCTGGGCGCGCGCTGGCTAGCCTCCGACGAAAATGCCGATTCGTTGGTATACAAGGTTGAAATCCGCGGAACGAACGAGAGTACCTGGCAGCTGCTGAAGGACGGCGTTAAGGAAAAATATCTGAGCTGGGACAGTGCTGCATTCCCGGACGGCGAGTATGTGCTTCGTGTGACAGCATCCGACGCTCCCAGCAATCCGCCGAATCAGGCCCTGGAAATATCGCTGGTAAGCGATCCATTTCTGATCGATAACACGCCGCCCCAGATTATGAACCTGGTCGCGTCCCCTTCCGGTAACAAAGTGCAAGTGACCTGGAAGGCACGTGACGCTCGAAGCAATATCGATAAGGCTGAGTACTCCGTCAACGGCGGCGAGTGGATGCGTGTGGAACCAGTCAACAAGCTCACCGATTCGCCGGAGGAAGATTACCGCCTCGAGCTTGACCGCACCAGCGGCGAGCAAGTGATCGCCATCCGAGTAAGCGACGAGTACGACAACCAGACCGCCGGCAAAGTCGTCGTTAAGTAGCGCGGCCGCGTGCTCGCTTCAGTTCGGCAGTGCGAACGTGACGTTTCGCTCGCGATTTAAACGCGTACTCAACTCCCGATCCACCGTGCTTAGCGGCGCCTGTTTCTGCTCGCGATCCATGCTGACATAGTGCAGCGTGCTGCCATCCACCCAGTAAGCTAGTACGGCTCGAATTACGCCATCCCGGAAGGCGACCAAATACAGAAGCGCTTCGTATTTCTGCTGGGCAGGCGCGGTAGGCCCCGTATACTCTCGAATGGAAGGCGCAGGCGGCGGGGCATAGGTCTCTTCGGGAGGAGGCACCACCGTATAGCCCGAGTTCTGGTTGATAATCACCGCCGGCATGCCACCCGAATATCCGGCATACGGATAACTAGAGGACGGATAGCCATAGGACGGGTATCCGTAATCGAAATTCTCAAAGAATGGATAGCCGTAATCGAAGAAAGGATATCCGCCGTAGATTGCCGGATAGAAGAACGGCGAAGAGAAAAGGAACCGCGATCCTCGAAATCCGAATTGGTTTCGGAACCCCCCGCGTCCGAAGCCTCCGCGGAACCCGCCAGCTCCACCGCGGAACCCGCCGCCCCGCATTCCGCCGAACCCGCCGCGCATCCCACCGCCGCCTTGCATTCCTCCCCCGCCGTGGCCGCCTCCCCCACGCTGCGCTAGAACTGGGACAGCCGACAAAACGCCGAGCACCAGCAATAAAACTAACCGACGCATAGCGACGGCCTTTCTATTCGTGATGGTAACGCCGCAGGCGTAACCACGCAACGGATCCGAATGTTATGAGCCGATATATCGCGCGTACAGGCTGCGCGCGATGCCTGTATCGGTCGTGCCTTTGACTATGGCCCGCCCATCCGGAAAAATCGTCAGCAAATACGGCGGCGTCTCGAATCGCAGCGCGAATTCATTGGCGCGAACCGCACCCAGCCGCTCCAGGCTGGCGGCCAGCTGTCGCAAGTCAAGTGGACGCCGCCGCTCATGGATCTGCACCGCGTTGTGTCCGCACAGGCTGACGGGCGCGCGCGATCGCTCGCTGAGAAATGGAAACTCGCGCCGCCCGCAGGCGGGACACTCTGCGCCGGGTCCCGGATGCGTCACCTGCCGGATCTCACCGCTCCAGATATCCACGGTGGTGATTTTCCGCGATATCTCCACGTCACACAAGAGCTTCAACGCTTCGGCCGCTTGCAGGCTCGCAATCAAAGCCGTCACCGGCCCAAGCACGCCCGCCGTTTCACAGGTCGGTTGTGCGTCGGCGGGCGGGTCTGGATAAACACACCTCAAGCAAGCTGTCCGCCCTGGCACCACCGGCATCGCGATGCCGTAACTGCCGACGGCGGCGCCATAGATCCACGGCTTTCCGCGATCCACCGCATAATCGTTTATCAGATAGCGCGTCTCGAAATTGTCCGTGCCGTCTAGGATTAGATCCACATCCCCGAAAATCTCGCCGGCATTCGATGGGGTCAGGTCCGCCACCACCGGATCTATCTGAATGTCACGGTTTATCAAGGCAAGCTTCCGCGCCGCCGCGACCGCTTTCGGCAAAGCCTGCTCGGCATCGCATTCATCGAATAGCCACTGCCTTTGCAGATTGCTCAGCTCCACGTAGTCGCGGTCCACGATCCTCAGGAACCCGACGCCTGCCCGCGCCAGCGTTCCGGCTTGAAAACTGCCCAGCGCGCCGCAACCGGCGATGGCCACGCGCGCGTCCAACAGTTTTGCTTGACCTGCTTCGCCAATGCCAGGAAATAGGATTTGGCGCGAGTAGCGCTCACGAACTCGCCCCGTCATACACCCAGATGGTACCAGCCGATGCGCTAAGATGGTCGCTTGTGTCAACCCGGCTGGGCTGGTGGGTCAGTGTGCCCATGCTCCTCGCGCTGGGCGGGAAATCTCTCGTCGCGCTTTCCGCCGAGTACGAGGGCAAGCCGATCGCGAGCATCCAATTCGAACCCGAGAAGCAGCCGCTGTCGCGCGATCAGCTGATGGCGATGATTTCGTTGCGCCCGGGCCAGGCGCTCCAGGGCTCGGATGTACGCGCGACCATCGAGCGCTTGTACCGCACCGGCGAATACGCCGACATCGCAGTCGACGCGACCGCCGCCCCTTCCGGCGTGATTCTGAAAATCGTCACTAAGCCCAGCTTTTTCGTGGGGCATGTCGCTGTCAACGGGGTGCCTGAGCCGCCCAATGAAGGCCAATTGGTGCTCGCCACCAAACTCGAGCTAGGCGCCGCTTACTCCAGCGATCAATTGAAGGCGGCCAGCGATCGCCTTCAGGAACTCGTCCGCCGCAACGGTTTTTATCACTCTGATACTCAGGCCGAGATCGATACCGAGGCGGTCTACCAGCAGGTCAACATCAATTTCAGCATCGATCCCGGGAAGCGCGCGAAGTTTGACGGCCTGAAGACAACTGGCGATAGTGAGCGATCTCCGGAAAGCCTGATACGCGCCACCGGCTGGAAGCGCTTCCGCGGACTGTTCGGCTGGCATGATTTTACAGAAACTCGTCTTCGCAACGGCCTGGATAATATTCGATCCTGGTATCCCAAGCATGATCACCTCCTCGCCCGAGTGCAACTGATCAACTTGAATTATCACGACAGCAGCAACACCGTGACTCCCGAAGTGAACATCGACAGCGGCGCGCGCGTCGAGGTTCGCCTGCACGGCGCCAAAATGTCGGCCGGGAAGCTACGCGGCCTACTTCCTATTTATGAAGAACGCGCCGTGGACCGCGACCTGCTCGAGGAAGGCTCGCGCGACCTGGCCTCCTATTTCCAGTCGCAGGGTTATTTCGATGCGATGGTTTCGTATACCACGTCCACGCCACGCAATGCGCAGGAGTATATCGACTACACGGTCGAAACCGGCTCGCGTCACAAAATTGTGAGGCTCGAGATCACCGGCAATCATTATTTCGACCGGCAGACCTTGCGCGAGCGCCTCTCCGTGATTCCCGCCTCCCCCATCCGGTACCGCTATGGACGGTATAGCCGCAACACGCTAGAGCGGGATGTGGAAGGAATTCGTACTTTGTACCGCGCCAATGGATTTCGCGACATCGACGTTCAGTCGCGCGAGATCGACAATTATCAGGGCAAGCCCAATCACATCGGCGTCGTGATCGAAATCAAAGAAGGCCCGCAGTGGTTCGTATCGACGCTCGATATTGAAGGCGCATCGCCGGACGACCGCTCGGCCCTGCAGATGATCCTGCGTTCTATCGCCGGCCAGCCTTACAGCGAAACAAATGTCGCTTTGGACCGGGAGGCGGCGCTCGATTACTACTTCAACCAAGGCTACCCGCGGGCGACGTTCGAATTCATCTCCACGCCGGCTGCGCAGCCGCAGCGCATCGATCTCAAATACGTCATTGCGCCCGGCCCGCGCGAGTACGTACGCAACGTCGTGGTAAGTGGTTTGCAAAGAACTCGCGCCGACGTGGTGCGCAGCCGGATCGACCTGCGCCCGGGCGATCCGCTCTCTCAGGACAAGATCACTGGAAGCCAGAGGCGTTTATACGACCTTGGCATCTTCGCGCGTGTGGATGCCGCGCTGCAAAATCCTGATGGCGAAGAGCCCGACAAAAACGTTCTTTATTCGGTGGCCGAGGCGCACCGCTACAACATCAGCTACGGTTTCGGCGCCGAGATCGGCCGCATTGGCGGCGGCACGACATCGCTCGAGTCGCCCGCCGGCACAACCGGATTCAGTCCTCGGTTTTCTTTCGGTATCAGCCGGCTGAATTTTCTCGGTACCGGCCACACTGTGGGGCTTCAGACCCTGATCTCCACTCTGGAGCAGCGGGGGCTGCTGACCTACCTGGCACCCGAGTTCGAAGGCAAGCGCAACCTCAGCCTGCAATTCACCGGGTTATTCGACATCTCGCACGACGTGAGAACGTTCTCGGCCCGTCGAGAAGAGGGATCGGTCCAACTCGGACAAAAATTGTCACGAGTCTATAGCCTGCAATACCGGTATACTTTCCGCAAAGTCAACATTCTGGGAACGCCGCTCATTACACCGGAATTGATCCCGCTGCTGTCGCAACCCGTACGTGTCGGGCTGATCGCGACCACCATCATCCAGGACCGGCGCGATGACCCGGTGGACGCTCATCGGGGTTTATATAACAGCTTGGATCTCGCTTTAGCTTCCAACTTGCTTGGCTCGCAAACCGGCTATGGCCGGCTGCTTGCGCGCAATTCCACGTACCACCCTTTGACCAAGAACCTTGTATTTGCGCGGTCGACGTCGTTCGGACTCATTCAGGGCTACGCCGGCTTGCCGGAGATCCCGTTGTCGGAGCGATTCTTCGGTGGCGGGTCATTTTCCAACCGCGCGTTCCCGGATTTCCAGGCCGGCCCGCGCGACTTAGAGACTGGGTTCCCGATCGGCGGCAACGCGCTGCTGGTCAACACCGTGGAACTCCGATTTCCTCTACTTGGTGAGAATATAGGCGGCGTGCTGTTCAACGACGTCGGCAATGTCTACTCCGCTGTGAACAAGATTAGCTTTCGCTTCAATCAACGCGATCTGCAAGATTTCGATTATGGAGTGCAAGGCTTCGGATTTGGCGTCCGTTACCGCACACCGATCGGTCCGGTGCGCGCGGATTTCTCCTTCAGCCCCAACTCTCCGCGATTCTTCGGATTCAAAGGCACCGAGAATCAGTTGCTCTACGGCGGCGGCCAGGCCGTGGTGCAGCGCATCAACGCCTTTCAGTTCCATTTCTCGCTGGGGCAGGCGTTCTGATGCGGCCGGCCGGCCACAGCAGGCCAAAGCTCTTCGCGAGCTCTCTGGTCTGCCTGTGCGCTTGCTCTAGCCTGCTTTGCTCCGACGTGATTGACCGCATCGCGATCTCGGTTGGCAACCAGGTCATCACCGAGAGCAAGATTGACGAGGAGGTGCGCGTCACCGCATTCCTCAACAACGAAAAGCTCGATCTATCGCCAGCGCAGAAAAAACAAGCGGCTGCGCGCCTGGTGGACCAAGCCCTTATTAAGCGCGAAATGGACCTGAGCCGTTACCCGGAACCCGCCCTTAGCGACGCTGACGCGGCTGTCAAAGACAGCCAAGCTCACTATCCCGATGCAGCATCGTTTGAGCAAGCTCTTCACACATACGGAATCACGGAAGCGCAATTGAAAGAGCATTTGTGGTGGCAGCTCACGGTGCTCCGGTTCGTCGACTACCGCTTCCGGCCGGGCATTCAGATTCAGGATTCCGAGATTCAGGCATACTATGAGCAGCAGCTCACGAAGTGGCAAGAACAGGGCGTCCAGCCCGTTCCGAGCCTGAGCGACGAGCGCTCGCAGATCGAAGAAGTCTTGACGCAGCAGCAAATTGACGAAAATCTCGATAGCTGGCTCGCGCAAGCGCGAGTTCAGGTTCCGATTCGATACCTCGACGAGACGATGCGATGAGCCGTCCCGTGAAGTTCGGCCTCTGGATGTTCGCCGCCGCGCTCGGTATTGCCGCAGCGCTCACAGTCGCGTTCCTGGTCGTGGTTCAGACTGCCTGGTTCAGGAATAAGGTGCGGGAACGCATCGTCTCGGTGGCCGAAGAAGCTACCGGCGGCCGCGTGGAAATCGGCAAATTCGATTACAGTTGGCACTCCCTTTCCGCGGAGGTGTCGCCTTTCGTGCTGCATGGCAAGGAACCGGCCGGTTCGCCGCCCTTTTTCCGCGCCGCAAAGATTCAGGTCGGGCTAAGAATCATCTCCGCCCTGAAGAAGCAGGTCGATATCGCTTCGCTGAAGATCGAGCAGCCCCAGCTTTACGTGACTGTGGCTCCGGACGGCTCCACTAATGTGCCGGCTCCCAAGGTCGCCCGATCGCTGAAGGGCCTCAGCGAAACGCTCCTCGATTTGAAGGTCAAACATTTCGAACTGCGCGACGGCTTCGCTGGCTACAACTCCCGCCGCATTCCACTCAACATTCAGGGCGACCAGCTGCAAGCTTCTTTGCTGTACGACTCCCATGGCCCCTCCTATCGCGGCGAGATCTCATCGCGCAAGCTGCAGGTGTCCGCGCCCCAATTGAAATCTCCGGTAACCTTCGATCTGGCCAGCCGCGTGGTTTTCACCTCGAACGCGATCGAGATCGCTGATACGAGCCTCTCCGGACGGCCCGGCAAAATTGAACTCAATGGCTCCATCACCGATTTCGCTGCGCCCCGCGCCGTCCTGAAGTTGAGGGGTTCTGGCGCGCTAAATGAACTGAAGAAGCTTTTCCCGATTCCACTGGAAGGCAGTGGAGAACTCGCGTTTCAGGGGCAGGGAAGTATCGAGACCAGCCCGTTCGACTACAAGCTGCAGGGTAATCTGACCGCACGCGGCCTCGGCTACAAGTACAAGGATGTGGCGCTGCGAAACATTTCGGCGGCATCGCGGCTCGAATTGTCTCCGGCCAAGCTTCGTCTGCCTAACTTAAGCGTGTCCGTTCTGCAGGGTCAATTCCACGGCTCGGCGGAACTGGCCGATTTCCGCAACTTTTCTGCGTCCGGCGCGGCTCAGGGTTTTGCCTTGAAAGACTTGATTGAGCTGGGTGGCCGGCACGCCGCGGAACTGGACGGCGTAGTAAGCGGCCCGGTGCGCATCCAGGCCGAGATCGTCCGCGGCGGCCTCCGCAATACCGTGTTGCAAGCTCAGCTCGGCATAGCACCTTCCGCCGGCGCGTCGCACGTTCAAGGATCGCTTGCATTCGACTACAATCAAGCGGCGGGCGAGGTCCAACTGCGAGATTCCCGGATTTCGCTCGGCGCCTCTCAGGGCTCGTTTTCCGGCACTTTCGGCGAAACAATGGCCGTCCACGTCGTTTCGCGGAACCTCAACGACGCCCTGGCGCTATTTGCGTTGTTTGGACAGGAACCGCCCAAAGAACTCCCAGTCTCGCTAGATGCCAGCGCCGCTACGTTCGATGGCACGGTCTCCGGTCCGCTGGCTGAGCCGCAAATCTCGGGCAAAGTGGATCTGGGCCGCTTCGCATTTCAGGGCCGCCAATTCGACCATCTCGCCGCAACCGTTGATCTCGGCCGGTCGTACGTGAATTTCCGTACGATCACGCTATCGCAAGGCCGATTGCGGGTCGAAGGACAGGGCCGCGTCAGCCTTCGGAACTGGCAAGTGGAGAATTCCAGCAATATCTCGGGCCTGCTGTCAGTGACGGGCGCGGATGTCGAAACTCTCGGGAAAGAAGCCGGAATCCAGCTTGACGCTACCGGGACTGCTTCCGGCGTTCTGCGCGTGTCAGGTTCGCTGGACGCTCCACTCGCCGCCGGCACTATTGACGCTACCAACCTCTCTGCCTTCGGCGAGCACGCCGACGCGTTCCATGGCAATGTCACAGCCTCCGAGACCGGCATCGAGGTGTCCGACGGCAACCTGCGCTTAGGACCGGCGCGTATCGCGTTCAGCGGCTCCTACAATCATCTGGCGAAGGATTGGAAGGATGGATCCCTTCGTCTTGACGTCTCTACCAATCGCCTGGCACTGGCTCAGATCAAACACGTTCAGGATGTTCGCCCCGGTTTGGGTGGCAACCTCGAGCTCAAGGCCAGCGGTACCGCCAAGGTGGTCAACGGAACTATCGACCTAACTTCGCTGACCGGCGACCTTGCGCTCCGCAACGCTGTTCTGGACGGGCAGCCCTACGGCAACCTTGAAATGACCGCCAGCACGCGGCTGCCAATCTTGGGTGTGAGTGCCAAGCTCAACCTGAACGGCGTGCAGATTGAGGGCAGCGGTGAATGGCGCATGGAGGGCGATTATTCCGGACAGGCGCGCTTCCGGATTCCAAGGATCCCGGTCGCCACTTTGCACGAACTTGTGCCGGGCCCTCACGCGCGTCCTACGCTCCCGTTCGAGGGATTCATTGAGGGCGAGGCCACCGTCGCCGGCCCGCTGAATAATCCGAAAGCCATGAAGGCCGACATCGAGTTGACCGCAGTGCAATTGAACGCCAGCGCCAATGCATCTCCCATCGGCGGCTTCCAACCGCAGGACCTCGTGCTCCGCAATGCCGGGCCGGTGAGTCTGGAAGCAACCAAGAATGGTGTCGACATTCGCTCAGCCAGCTTCACGGGTAGGGACACTTCGTTAAATGCCACCGGCCGCATGACATTCGACTCAAAAAACCCTTGGGATGTAAATGTGGCCGGGCGCGTAAATCTCTCGATCCTGCAGATCTTCAATCCCAACTTGCTCGCTTCCGGCGCATCTCTGGTCAGCCTCTCCGTACGCGGGCCGCTGATGGAGGCGCAGATCGATGGCCGGCTCGAGCTGCGCAACGCGTCGCTTTTCCTGCGCGATTTCCCCAATGGCGTGGATCAAGCCAACGGAACGATTCTGTTCGATCGCAACCGCGCCACCGTTCAGACGCTGGCTGCGGTTACCGGCGGCGGAACCGTCACGTTTGATCCTGGCAGCTTTGTCGGCTTCCGCGGACCGGCGCTGCTGTACCGGCTCCAAGCCTCGGCCCAGAACGTGCGCTATCGGACGCCGGAAGGGATCAGCGTCACGGTGGACGCCTCGCTCGCCTTGGTGGGCACCTCCGACAACAGTGTCCTGTCGGGCTCTATGCGCGTGACGCGCGCGGTTCTGAGTCCCCGCACGGACGTCGGTGCGTTGCTGGCCAGCACCCAGCGTCCTATCTCCGCCCCCTCCGAGCCGAACCAATACCTCAAAGGACTTCAGTTCGATGTCCAGGTGCAAAGCGCTGGCAGCCTCGAGGTGGAGACCTCGCTAACCAGAAACATTCAACTGGATGCGAGCCTCCGGCTGCGCGGCACGCCCAACAGGCCGATATTGCTCGGAACCATTAGCATAAGCTCCGGCCAGGTCGAGTTCTTCGGAAACAAGTACACCGTGAATCGCGGTGATATCCGATTCCTGAATCCGGCGCGCATCGAGCCCACCATCGACATGAACCTGGAGACTCAAGTCCGCGGTATCACCGTGGACGTCAGCTTTTCCGGATCGTTGAACAAACTGAACTTTTCTTATCACTCCGATCCCCCGCTCCAGGCCAACGACATTATCGCTTTGCTGGCCGTAGGACGGACGCCTTCTACCGCAGGGCCGCTAGCCGGCAGCCAGACCACCAGCAGCAGCTATTTGAGCACGGGCGGCAATGCGCTGCTGGGGCAAGCCATCGCCCCCGCTACCGGTCGATTGCAGAAATTTTTCGGCGTGACCCACCTGAAAATCGATCCGCAGATCACCGATGTTACGTCCATTCCAGAGGCCCGGTTGACCTTTGAACAGCAGGTATCGTCGGACATCACCATCACGTACATCACGAACACGGCTGTTGCCAATCAGCAGATCATCCGCGTTCAGTGGGACCTGAACAAGCGCTGGTCGGTGGTGTCGCTGCGCGACGAGAACGGCGCGTTCAGCATCGATTTCCTCTATAAGAAGAGCTACAAGTGAGATGATTGCAGTGAGTCCGCGCGGATGAGACTGCGAAAGGTCCAAGGCAAACTCAAAGTCGAACACTCCATCCTCGCCGGCCTGCGAATTGTGCTTGAAAAGCTGCTAGCCGCGAACCCTGAAATCCGGTCCGTCATCCCCGGTGTCATCCGCCCGGTGCGCGACGCCAAAGGATCCACCAAGATCCGAATCACCGTGCCCACCACCAATGGATGGAAAGCCATCGCGCTCAGCGACGGCGCCCGCCAGGAGCTGTTCATCAGCACAAACCTCGACAAGCCTGCGTTGGAACGCGCCATCGGTATCGCCTGCCAGGAGACGCGGTGACCCCGGAACTTCAGTTCTCCCCCGAACGCATGCGCCAGATTGGCTACCGCGTAATCGACAGTATCGTCGATCATTTGGCCAGCCTCGGAGATCAGCGCGTAGGCACCAAGGGCGATCCCTCGCTTTTGATCCCCGTGCTCACGGAGGCCCCGCCCGAGCAGCCCAGCGATTTTGAAGCGGTGCTGGCCCAAGTAGAGGAGCAGGTGCTGCGGCACACCATGCACGTGAACCACCCCCGGTTCCTCGCCTATGTTCCCGGACCGAGTAATTTCGTGAGCGCGATGGCGGACGCTCTGGCGTCCGGCTACAACGTGTTCGCCGGAACCTGGATTAGCGGTTCCGGGCCCGCTGCGGTGGAATTAGCGGTGATCGATTGGCTGCGTCAGGCCTGTGGCTTGCCGGAAGCCGCCGGAGGGCTGTTCGTGAGCGGCGGCACCATGGCAAACTTGACGGGTCTGGCCGTAGCACGCCACGTTAAATTGCAAGACCGGTTCGAGGGCGCAACCGTCTACTTTTCCGACCAGGCCCATTCCTCCCTGGAAAAGGCGCTGTTCCTGATCGGCATTCCTCCCGCGAATTTTCGGCGTATCCCGTCGGACGATGCCTTTCGCCTCCCCTTGGACGCGCTCGCGCGCTCCGTGCAAGCGGACCGTGCCGCCGGGTGCCGGCCGTTCTGCGTCATCGCGAACGCCGGAACCACGAATACGGGAGCCATCGATCCTTTGGCTGAGCTTGCCGCTTTCTGCCAACCCGAGGGTTTATGGCTGCACGTCGATGGCGCCTATGGAGCCGCGGCTGCAATTTCGCCAAGCGGCCGCGAGCTACTTCGCGGCATGGAACAAGCCGACTCGCTTTCGCTCGATCCCCACAAGTGGCTTTTTCAGCCTTTCGAAATCGGTTGCATTCTGGTCCGCGACCTGGCTCAACTGCGCGATACGTTCCGCATCCTGCCGGATTACCTGAAGGATGCCCACCAGTATTCGGAAGAATTCAATTTCACCGACTACGGCCTGCAGCTGACCCGAACCTTTCGTGCGCTTAAGCTCTGGATGTCGATCAAGGTTTTCGGCATGGCAGCCTTTCGCGGCGCCGTCGAACGCGGCTTCGCATTGGCCGCGTTCACCCAGGGTCGCTTGCGTCAAATGCCAGGATGGGAAATCGTTACTCAAGCCACAATGGCCGTCGTCTGCTTCCGCTATTCGGCGGGCGATGATGCGTTCCATCTGAAGCTGGTCCAGGCGCTTTTGGAAGATGGATTCGCGCTGATCACCTCGACAGTACTTCGGGGTCGCACAGTACTGCGGACTTGCACCATAAATTCCCGAACCACCGAGGCCGACATCCAAGCCACTCTGGAGCGGCTGGATCGCCTGGCCCGAACACTTACGGCTGCTAGAGCTTCCCGCTAAGGTTCCTGAGCCTTTTTCCACCATGTCTGTACCGGCCTAACGTTACTGGACTCGTGCGCCGATAAGACTGTTGTCGAACTGTAATTCAACGCCGGAAGCATGCTACAGGGATAAGTCAAGAGTGAAGATCCTGATCGCCGACGATAGTATAGTATCCCGCCACCTGCTGGAGGCGACTCTGCGCAGCTGGGGCTATGATGTTGTCGCGGCTTGCGACGGCAGCGAAGCCTTGCAAATCCTCGAGCAGCCGAACTCCCCATCTCTGGCGATCTTAGATTGGATGATGCCGGGCTTAACCGGTCCGGAGGTCTGCGCCCGCATTCGCCAACGCTCCCGCGAACCCTATACCTACATCCTGCTGCTGACATCCAAGAGCGGCAAAGAAGACTTGATCGAAGGCATGGAGGCCGGCGCTGACGATTATGTCACCAAACCGTTCGACCGGCACGAGCTCCAGGTGCGGCTGCGCGCGGGAAAAAGGCTGGTGGATACCCAAGCCGAACTCCTCGCGGCACGTGAAGCTTTGCGCGAGCAGGCTACGCGTGATTCTCTAACGCACACCTGGAACCGAAACTCGATCCTGGAGATCCTGACCCGCGAATTGTCGCGCGGCTCGCGCGAGAACTCTCCGTTGGGAGTCATAATGGTCGACCTCGACCGTTTCAAGAACGTTAACGATCAGCACGGCCATTTAGCTGGCGACGCGGTACTGCGCGAAGCCGCCCGCCGGATGCAGAGCGCGATGCGGCAATACGACGCCATCGGACGATACGGTGGCGAAGAATTTCTCATCCTCTTGCCCGGTTGCGATGCTGCCAACAGTGTGAATCAGGCCGAGCGGCTGCGCAGACAACTAGCCCAATCCGAAATGTGCGTCAATGATACGACCTTACTCGTCAGCGCCAGTTTCGGAGTCACTTGCGCTGCCTGCGCCGATGTCCACAACTCCGAGAATGTTATTCGAAGAGCCGATGAAGCGCTCTACGTTGCCAAGAAAAGGGGCCGCAATCGCGTCGAATACCTTCCCTACGAGATCGAGGCGGAACCGTCCGCTGATGTGGCACAACCCGAAAGCGTGGTGCGCTGAGCCTTGGCTCAAGGCCCGTCGCGGAGCGTGAAAAGCGTCCGCTCGTAACACTCCTAATATGCCTTGTAAATAACAGAAAATAAGGCAGAAAACTGCAAAATTCCAGTGAGGCTTGCTTTTCTTTTTTTACTCCGGCGTGCGATACTGGGGGCAGAAAGACCATGAGCCAGAAATGACTCAGTTAGCTGAGGCGATATCCCGTTATCACAAGCTGCTGGAAGGCAGCCCCTATCACGACCTTGCCTGGGCACACCAACTCCAGGAACGCATGCAAGCGAACAATTTAGCCGTCAGTGGGAGACCGGTTTCTCCAGTTCTGCGTCCGCATTTTATCACGCGCAGACAGTATACGGGTTTGGTCAAGGCCGTCGAGTCTTTCTCCAGCTCCATTGAGCGCGTCGAAAAAATGGCCATTGCCAGCCCCTCGCTGCTGTCGCGCATGGAACTGCTTCCCGCCGAGAAGATGCTCGCGGCCGTCGATCCTGGTTATCAGTTTCTATCCGTCACATCTCTCATCGATACGCACCTGAACAACGGCACCGTGCGTTTTGCCCGCTACATCCCGGACACGCCGGTTGGCGTTGCCTACGGCGAAGCGTTGTCGGACTTGTTCTATGAAGCGGCGCCCGTAAAGGAATTTCGCAAACGCTACCATCTCGAAAAGCTGCCCGGCACCAAACATCTGCTGCACGCGATCCTGAAGACCTATAAAGAATGGGGCGGAAAAAATAAGAAACCCAATATCGCAATTCTGGAATTCCGCCAGCCGTTTCAGACCGGCGAGTCCGGCGAAAGCGCTCTCATCGCGCAGTTATTCCGCCGCGATGGACATCAGGTGGAAGTGGTCTCGCCCGACCAGTTGGAATACCGCAATGGCGTATTGCGCCGCGGCGAGTTTGCCATCGATCTGATCTTCCGGCGTATCAAGGTTCAGGAGTTCCTGGTGCGCTTCGATCTCGCGCATCCGCTGCTGCGCGCTTATCGTGAGCGCGCTGTATGCATGGTAAACAGCTTCCGCTCGGAGATGGCGCAGAAGAAGGCCATTTTCGATCTGCTTACCGACGAAGAGATCACCGCGACGTTTCCGGCCGCCGAGCGCAAAGCGCTGCACGAGCTGATCCCCTGGACGCGCGTAGTTCGCGAAGCCAAAACGCGTTATAAGAAAAAGCTCGTGGATCTTCCCGAGTTCATCCTGCAACACCGCCAAAAGTTGGTTCTGCGCCCGAACGACGAAAGCGCCGATCAGCATTCCTTCCGCGGATCGGAACTGGACGAGGCTGCCTGGGACAAGGCGCTCAAGACCGCGCTGCGCAGCCCGTATGTCGTCCAGGAAGTGGTCGAACCCGTGGTCGACACTTTCCCGGTCCTGCAATACGGCCATCTGGCGATGCAGAAGATGCGCGTCGATGTGCACCCCCACTCCTATCTCGGCAAAGTGCAAGGCTGCTCCAGCTGGCTGACTGCGTTCGGCACCGGCGGATTTTCCACGCTCTCCGGCGTCGCGCCCACGTTCATTCTGGAGCCCAAGTAACTCTGCGTTTGTAGCAGAGTTGACGGGCCGCTTGTTCTGAGAGCAACATCCGCCGTTGTCCGCCCATTCTTCGTAGGGCATAGTAGAACCAGGCACTTTCCCGCGATACGACGCGCATCTTCTGCGTAGCCAGAAACGTGCGGACTGAAAGGACGCCAGGCGGCAGACACCTTGGCGGGTGCTCGAGTCTTTTTTAGATGCTAAGATCGCTACCGATGAATCCGAAGCCGCTGCTATTGTTGCTCGGTGCTGCCCTCGGGTTGTGCGGGTGCGGTTCGTCTTTATCGAGTCAGCAATTGCCGCAAAAGTGGAGCACGGGCTTTTGGTTTTGGCAAGGAAGCGACGCCGGTCCGCCCACTACGCATGATCTGATCGATGACCTCTTCGTACACGTTGGAACAATCAGCAGCAATGCGAATCCCTTCGACGTATCGAGACAGAGCGGAAGACCCGCGCATTGGTTCGCCTATGGCCGGCTTCCGGATCGAATGCCCGCCGCCCGTGAGTATTGGGTCGTATTTCGATACGAACGGAGAGGGATTCCCGATCTGCAAGCCGTTCCGGTGCTGGCGCAAAGCCTGTCCGATCTCAAAGAGGATGCGACAGCGAGGCATCTCAACGTGCGGGGCCTTCAACTCGACATCGATTCTCCGACTGCATCTTTGGCGGAATATGCTAGGTTCCTAAACGAGGTTAAGCGCCACCTGCCCAAAGGCTGGCAACTTTCCATCACCGCTTTGCTGGATTGGTTTCGAGACGGCACGGCGATAGCGGAGGTCGTCGACGCAGCCGATGAATTCGTACCGCAATTTTACGACGTGGGCGACTTCAAGGGCGAATCCCACATTGCAATCGCAACCGGGGTTGACGGCCCCACTGCCATTGCCATGAAGATCGACGCCCACAGGTGGGGGCCGGTATTCAATCGTTTTCGCAAGCCTTTCCGAGTCGGTATATCCAGCTTCGGACGGGCGCGGCAAGTTCTCAGCGACAGCCAGCCGCAATCCCGATACAGCCGGATCACATTCCTCCGAAATATTGCACCTTTAGATCTCGCCACCAATTCTGCATTTCAACTTCAGGCCGGGCATAACCAGTCTGACGAACTGGTTTTGAGCTATTCGGCAACGCGCAACGTCGAGATCGGGTATAGCCGCTTTGGGCCCGGTGACGGGGTTCAGTTCATTCTCGCCACACAACAACTCGTGCGCGAAGCAGTAGCAAGCGCCAAACAAATGGCAGGGCGGATCACGGGGGTCGTCTTCTTTCGTTGGCCGGGAGCGGAAGAGGCGTTAACCATGCAGCCCGACGAAGTTTTAGAAGCCGCTGGAAAGCCCAGCAGCAATTCCCACCGTCCCAACCGCATTCGGCTCGTGAACGGTGGCTGCGCTGCAGTCGAATGCGTAGACATCTACATGGAGGGCGCCGACCCGTTCGCTCCGGAACCCGTCCGATACCGCATTCGTGCCTCGAACGAGCTCGAGTATTTCATTCCCGATGAGGGCGTACCCGCCCAAATGACGGCCCCTACCGAACTCGAATTGTCGCTGCCTCCATTTTGTGCCAGAGGATTGCTCTACCTGGGGCGCGCAGTGAGCCGGAAACATCTCGACTTCACGGTGGCGCGGGAGCCTTGATATGCGTCGGAGACTCCTAAGCTCTTTCACGGTTGTCGGAATCGGTCTCGGCGTAGCCTGGGCTTGCGCCTTCGACACGTCGCTTCGGGAGTATTCGAGCGTGGATTTCTGGCTGCCTTTCGCCAAGCACGCGGCGTCTTTCGAGCGGCCCAACGTACATCGGATTTCCGCTCCCTTCGCCGGAATGACGGCGGCCCAGGGCGACACTCCACTGAGCAGGCTACGCGCGGCGTATCAGAAGATCTCCGAGCAGGCATCGCCATTCGATCCGGCGATCGCACGCGCCGCGCTCGCCGCTGCGCGTGCGGATCGCCGTCTTACACCGAAGGATCAGGAAGAGGCGGACCTGATTGACGCCAAGATCGATATGCGCGCGGGAGAGCAGGGCGAAACGGAATGCCTGGAAAGTGCAAGGAAGAAGCTGGATGGCTTTCTCCATGCGGCCCACACCCCGGAGTTCCTGAGTGAGGCCAGGGGTTGGCTCGGCCACGTTCTTTACCTTGATGGGGATCAGACCGGTGCAGGCAAGATCTATCTCGATGAATTAAACAGCAGTGGATCGAATCTGAGCCGAGAGACGCTCCTGAACTCGCTGCGCATGAATTACGGCTATGATGGCGGACCAGACTTGTTGGCCCACCTTGAAGACTACTTCGACACGCCCGAACACGCTACGTTTGCCATCCAACTGGCAACTAATCCCCATCGGCTCGAATCTCTCCCATCTGAGGGTCCAGGCCACTTGGCACGTTACCAGCGTCCGGAGAGGCCCGCGGAATCCTATGCCCGCATTCGAAACTTGCTGCAAAGACACCGAAATCTCTTCCGGGCAGGGGCCGGGGGCTAGCACCTTGACATTGCTGGCCATGCGAACCGCATTGCGCATGGGAGACCCGGCCGCCGCTGCAATGATCGGAGAGGCCGTTGCCCCACGTGCGGTGGTTCGCGAGCAGGCGGACTTCAATTGGATGCTGGGTTCTGCCTATTTCCTCACCCGGAGATATGCGGACGCGGCTCAGCCTCTGCGCGTTCTGTTTCGATCGCGAGGCGCAACTCCGAGCCAAAGGGCCGCTGCGGCGTACGGCTTGTGCGGCGCGTACAGCAAAACCGGTAATGGCGAGCAGCAACTTCGGTATGCGCTGTGGCTCTCTGGCGGAAACACCCAGACCGAATGGGCCGAACCCGGGCGCATTCCCGACCTCTCCATCTATTGGGCGCCTTCTGGGTGGGATTTGCGTCTCCTGCTCGATAACGAGCTTCCCATTGAGACTCTACAACGGTTCATAGGCGCCTACCCCACTGCATCAGGAATTCGCGCGGTCAAATACTCCATCGCCGTTCGGCTCTCCCGGGAAAACCGGTACGAAGAAGCGGCGCAGCTATATCGATCGATTAATGCGAACCGGCGGGCTGCGAGGATGGAACGCCTGGGCTCCCTATACGAAGCCGCGAATCGGCCGGGTATGAGCACTCAAGAAAAGCTGCAGGCGCGCTATGAGTTGGCCGCTTTCATCGCCGCCAATCCGGACGGGATTTACTTCAACGATGCCATTTGGCATGGGCTTCAGCGGTACGCCCTTCAGGCAGCCACCGACACTCGCCTGACCCGGAACGAGCGGCAGCAATTGATCGATGGCGAAAGGGCGCTCAAAGACAACCAGGAAGAGCGTTGGCGCGCCTACCTGATTCTCCGGGACTGCGTTCGGGAGGCGGGTCCAAGCGATTTGGGACGGAAAGCCGCCACCCTTGCGCTCCAGTGTTTGCGTGGCATCCGGACGGATCGCTTCGGTAGGGAACAAGAGATCCGACAAGCTGATGTCGAACTATCGCAGTGGCTCCGCATGTCATCGAAATGACGCATTCGGCTGTGTGTTGCCGGACGAGTCCGAATGAAACAGTTGGGCATGCTTTGCCCTCCCCACAAATTTTGCTACAGAGCCGTAACGCTTCCGCTCACGCGTTGCTCGGAAACGCTTTTACCTCCATCGCTGTCCATCCTTCAGGGGCACGATGAAATTTGTATTCCTGCTCGGCCGCGCCGTTTTCGGCGGTTTCTTCCTGTACAACGGTATCCATCACTTCGCCCAACACTCCTCTTTGGCCCAATACGCCGGCGCCAAGCAGGTTCCACAGCCGGACACAGCCGTCAAGCTGAGCGGACTTCTGTTGTTGATCGGCGGATCGAGCGTCATCCTGGGTTACAAGCCCAAACTCGGGATTGCCGCTATTGCCGCGTTTCTGGCGTCCGTCTCGCCCATGATGCACGACTTCTGGAACGCGCAGGACGACAATCAACGCCAGAATGACATGATCAATTTCACGAAGAACCTCGCCCTCCTCGGGGCGGCCATGGCCCTGGCCGGGATCGAAGAACCGTGGCCGGCGGCAGTCCCGGAAGTACTTCCACGCAGCGCTCGCCGCGCCATCGGCAGCACGACGCGGAAGCTGATTGCCTGACCTGCTCAAATACTCAGCGGCTTTCTCACAATCCTGACGCGTACCGGTGGGGATACCGAATCGCCCGCTGCAATGTTGACGGACACGATTCCGGCCGCTAGCCCATGCGGCAGCAGCGCGTTCACCTGCGCCAGCCCGTTCGCGTCCGAGGGGCCTACGTACGCGGCCGGGATGTCGCGGCCATCCAGGCGCACGCATACCTTCTCGGTGGATAATCCGTCCAGTCCTCGTGCCCAAAGCGCGATCGATGCCTTCGGTCCCATCTGTACTACGTTCTGCTCCCAGGTTTCGCCGTCAGTTGCGCTCTGGATCTCAATCGCCCTCGGGCCGCGCGCCAGTGTCCGCTCCTGCCGCCGCGCCTCGTCCGTGTCCAGCGCCAAGAGAATCGTGTGGCTCCACGCGCTATCGCGCACGCGCAGCCGTGCCGGATGCCAGCCCGGTTCCAAACCCGGTGGGAGCTTGAACACCGTCTCCCAACCATTTGTTCCCGCCGCCACCACCTTCACCGGCCGTGAGCCGTAGCCCGACACCTCGGGAAAAACGTCGTCCGGCGTCAACCCTTCGGCCGTGCTGGAAAACCAAAGCGAAACGTACTCGTCCTTCGCGGCCGAAAAATTCAGATCGAGCGTGACCGTGTTCGCCATGCCGGCCAGGCGCGGCGCCGGGCCGGTTCCTTCGAGTCCATCCCACTTGCGAAAGCAACTGACGTGGGCACGATCGCCCAACATGCTTTCGAACTTTACCCGCGCAAACCCCGCGCTGCGGCACATGGCCAGCAAGCACGCCAGGTTCGGTCCCACCCAGTTATCGAATTGGCCGGCTAGTTCGCTGCCTTCATAAAATTCCATTACCGGTGCCGCCTGCGGATCGTATCCGTCATTCATGACGTACGATTCCACGCACACCAGGTCCGTGCTCATCGCGCACACTCGCTCCAGCGCCAGCAACGGGTGCTTCAAGTGATACAGCACTCCCAGGAACAGAACGATGTCGAACACGCCCAGCTCGGATGGTCTCAAATCGCACACATCGGCGACGTGATAATCGATTTTCGATCCCAGCAACTCCCGCGCCTGCAGCAAGCGCTCGTTCCGCACCGCGTCCACAGCAACCACCGATGCGCCGCGCTTCTCCATCTCGAAGCTGAACCAGCCGTCCCATGCGCCTATATCGAGCACGCGTTTCCCGCGCAGGTCCTGCGGAATAGGGAACTGCCGCAATCTCAGCCGCTGCTGCTCCAGGCCTTGAATGCCGGGAATCACGTCTCCATTCGGCAGCTCGATACTGTGATACCAGCCGACGGCCTGTAGTTTTTCCACCAGCGCCTGAACCTTGGCTGTATCGGCCGGATCGCGCGCCTTCATGCCTGCGATTTCTCCAGTTCCACGCTGGCGCGCAGGTTCGCTACCCCGGCCGTGTATCGCGAATCGGTCACAACGAACGCGACCGCGTTGTCGATCCAATCGTGCGCCGTGCCGTCCGGATCGTGCGATGCGGCAGTCAGCGTGTATTCTCCGGGACACAGCTCGCAGCGGAAACGAAAGACCGCGTCCATCTGGTCGCCGCCTGAGAACCGGCCCGTTTTCTTCCGCTCCAACTCCGTGTTGGTCCCGTACACATTCAGCCCGATCCGAGTCCGTATCATGATCCCAATCACCGGCTCTTCTACCTCTTCGCGATACCGTACCCGAACGTGCACCGCCACCGGTTCGCCGCTGCGCCACACCACGCTCGCACGCCCGCCGTCGCCCAGGGTTTCTAACTTCAGAATTTCCGCGCGCCCATCTCCCCGCCGCAGCGCCAGCCGCATCGGACTCGGAAGCGTTTCGCCCCAGGCGCGAAATTGCTCCGCCACGTGCTGTTGATATGCGTCCAGCACTTCTCCCGGATCACCGCGTCCGGCCAGCTTCCCCTGATCCAGCCACCACACCTCGTCGCACAACCGCCGCAGCAGGTCCGCTTCGTGCGATACCACGAGCACGGTTGCGCCCTCGCTCCGCAGGCGGTCGATTCCCACTAGCGCCTTGGCCCGAGCCAGCGCGTCTTGTTGCGCCAGAGTCTGATCCATCAACAGGAGATCGATTGGTGACAGGTCCAGCGCATCGCACGGTCCCAGCCAGCGCCGCTTGCCTTCAAAGACCACGTCTCCCGCCGCTGGCCGATCGAGATCCGCCGCGAGCCGCAATAATGCCGTTTTTCCAGCGCCGCTCAGACCCACCACTCCGATTACGGCGCCGTTCGGCCCGGATACGGTCAAGTTGCGCAGCGGAGCAAACTCGACGCCGCGAAATTCAATCGCCATGCTAGATAGAATAACGCTTGGTCCTCGCACTCCTGGCCGCGCTGTCCCTTCCGCTAACCGGCACGTACCGCCTGCCCCCGGGAACCACCGAAATTTCGTCCGAGCTGAAGCTCCCCGCCGGCGCGCACGACCTCACTATCATGGGAACCGACCGCACGGTTCTTCGCGCCGCCTCGAATTTCCACGGCCGAGCTATCTTGAGCTGCACCGGGTGCCGGAAAATCAAGTTCTACAACTTCGCCATCGATGGCAATCGCGGCGCGTTGGCGAAGGCGGTCCCCATAGCGCCACCGGATCAGTCGTTCTCCAGCGCTTTCTCCGACAACGGCATCCTGATCGAGGAAACCGACGGCCTCGAAATCGACCATGTGGATTTTACGAACATCGCCAGCTTCGCCGTGCTCGTGAACCATTCCCGCGACATCCTGCTCGATCACATGCACGTCGAAAACAGCGGCTCGCTCAATGCCCAGCACCGGAACAATACGACCGGCGGCATTCTGCTCGAAGAAGGTACTAGCTCGTTCACCGTGGCCGATTCCATGTTCCAAAATGTCCGCGGCAACGCTGTCTGGACCCATTCCCGCTACCGCTCGCCGCGCAATCAGGACGGCAAAATCGCCAATAACCAATTCTTCGATATCGGCCGTGACGCCATCCAGATCGGCCACGCCATCAACGTGGACGTGAACGGGAATCGCGGACGGCGCATCGGCTTTCCCAACGACCTAGTCGATGCCGAGGGCGGTGGGACGCCCGTCGCCATCGACACCGCCGGCAATGTCGAGAACACCACGTATGGCTTCAACCAGTTCGAAGAAGTAAACGGAAAGTGCATCGACCTGGACGGCTTCCACGATGGAACCATCCGCGCCAATACCTGCAGGAACAGCGGCAAGCCCGAAGAATACCCCTTCGGCCACTTCGGCATCGTCTTCAACAACGCCAACCCCGATATGCAGTCGCAAAATATTCTGGTGGAAGAAAACCAGCTGGATGGCATGAAGTTCGGCGGCATTTTTCTCATCGGCTCCGGCCACCGCATCCTCCACAATCGCTTGCTGAACATCAATACCGCGCACTGCAATGAAAATCGCGCCCAATTCGGCTGCTCGGCCTTAGGCGAGCCGGAAGTGCTCGAAACCGGAATCTACCTGGGCAGCCATGCCGAGCGGCCCGCGCCCGCCCGCGACAACATTGTTGAAGGCAACACCATCCGCGGCTGGAAAATGAAAACCCGCTGCATTCAAGCAGCGCCCGGCGTAAAGCTATCCGAAAATACGATCAAAGGAAACCAGTGCTCCGATGAGTGACCAACAGGCCGGCGTCTCCGAACGCATGCGGGCCGACTGGAATGCCCGCGCCAAGGAAGACGCCCATTTCTATGTCGCCTTCGGCAGCCGCGACCAGGACGAAGCGGGTTTCGAAGCCACTGTCATGCACGTGCTCCCCAACCTCGAACAAGAGCTCATGCGCCTTCCGCGCCAGGCGCGCGGCAACTCCGGGCGCGCGCTCGAAATCGGATGCGGCCCCGGCCGTCTGATAAAACCATTCAGCCGGCGCTTTGGCGAGATCCACGGCGTCGACGTTTCCGACGAAATGATTCGCTTGGCGCGCCAGCGCCTCAAAGACATTCCCCACGCGCATGTACACGCCACCGACGGCGCCAGCCTGTCGCCGTTCCAAGACGAATACTTCGACTTCGTTTACTCCTACGCCGTTTTCCAGCACATCCCCAGCCGCGAAGTGGTCCTCCAATACATGCGCGAAATCCGTCGCGTCCTGAAGCCCGGCGGCGTCTTTCGCGGTCAGTTCAACGGCCTTCCGCACTCAGCCATCCCGGATACCTGGGCCGGTGTCACTTTCACGGCCGATGACATCCGAAGCTTCACCCGCGATCACCGCCTCCAGCTTCTGGCCCTCGAGGGCGTCAACACGCAATACATGTGGACCACCTGGCGGAAGTACGTACCCGGCCCGGCTCTGCCTCCACCGTTCATCAAAGGCATCACCAACGCCCATTCTTATGAGCCCGTGGCACCCAAACGCGAGCGTCACGCCGCCATTTCTATCTGGGTCGCCAACCTGCCTGAGGAATGCGACCTGAACAATCTTGAAGTCCTGGTCGAAGGCGCCGCTGCCGAACTTTTCTACGCGGGCCGCCCCATCGCGGAAGATGTCCGCCAAGTCAACGCGTGGCTGCCCGCGGGCGTACGCACCGGGCTTGTTCCGGTCGAAATTCGCTTGCACGGACACGCGCTCTGCGATCCCGGTACCGTTCGCATCATCCCCGCCGGCCCTCTGATCCCGCGCATCATTGCAGTGACCGACGGTGTCAACCTCGTCGAACAAAACGCCAGCAGTAGCGGTCTCGTAAAGATCCAGATCGAGGAAGTCAGCGCGCCCGAGTCCGTCAGCATTAGTATCGAAGGGCGCCCAGTCGCGTGGTTAGAGATCAAGTGTACCGACCCGCGCGCCCCCCGCCACGAAATCAACCTGGGTCTCCCCGAAGGCCTGCCGCCGGGCCGCCACGTGTTGCAGCTTCAGGTCGGCCGATGGCAATTGCCCGCCGAAATCGATGTCAGGGCTGTAAGTTCGTAACACACTGCACCGTATATAGATAAAATCCTTGACGCCCTACTATATATTGGGCCATCATTACAGACAGCCGCGAACGAGGGATAATGGATTTAGACCTTTCAAACGCGGCGACACAGAGGAGAAACGAAGATGGGCCAATTGGGTGTCGCACTTGCTAGGATTCCAGATGTGCAGATCGCAACCAAATCCGCGCTTCCCGTCGCTGAACGGAAAGGCGTAAATTTCCCGAGGTACTTCACCGAAAAACTCGAAGGCGGCAAAACGCCGTACGACGAGATCGTCTGGGAACTGCGCACCGCCGCCATTGCCAACGACAAAGGCGCCATCATCTTCGAACAGAATGATATAGAAGTCCCGGCCGACTGGTCCCAGACCGCTACCAATATCGTCGTCAGCAAATACTTTCATGGCCGTATGGGTTCGCCCGAACGAGAATCCAGCGTTCGCCAGTTGGTCCATCGCGTTGTCGACACCATCGCCGATTGGGGCAAGTCCGGCCGGTACTTCAAGACCGAGCAGGACGCGGAAAACTTCCGCGATGAACTCGCTCACCTGATGCTCACGCAGAAGGCCTGCTTCAATTCGCCGGTCTGGTTCAACGTCGGCGTCAACAACGAAGCGCGCGGTTACGGTTATTACTACGACGAAACCACCGGACAGGTGAACAAGCTCAAGAAGAGCGAATCCCGCCCGCAGTGCTCCGCCTGCTTCATCAACTCCGTCAAAGATTCGCTCGAGTCCATCCTCGAACTGGCAAAAACCGAAGGCATGCTCTTTAAGTGGGGATCGGGAACGGGCACCAATCTTTCGCCGCTGCGCGAAGAGAATGCTGTGCTGGCCGGAGGCGGTTGTGCTTCCGGCCCGCTCAGCTTCATGAAGGGCTTCGATGCCTTCGCGGGCGTGATCAAGTCCGGCGGCAAAACTCGCCGAGCCGCGAAGATGGTCATTCTGAACATCGATCACCCCGATGTCGAATCGTTCATCTGGTGCAAAGCCAAGGAAGAAAAGAAAGCACACACACTGATCGATGCCGGCTACGATCCTGCGCTGGATGGCGAAGCCTACGGCTCCATCTTTTTCCAGAACGCGAACAATTCCGTCCGTGTTACGGATCAGTTCATGGAAGCGGCAGCGGCGGGCGTCGATTGGTGGACCCGCTCGGTCTCCGACGGCCAGCCCAAGAAGCGCTCCAACGCCAAGGACCTGCTGCGGCAGATCGCCGAAGCCACACACCAGTGCGGCGATCCCGGCATGCAGTTCGACACCACCATCAACCGCTGGCACACTTCCAAGACGTCCGGCCGCATCAATGCATCGAATCCCTGTTCGGAATACATGTTCCTGGACGACTCGGCCTGCAACCTGGCATCGCTGAACCTGATGAAGTTCGTCGGCCCGGGCGGCGAGTTCGATGTCGAAGCTTTCCGGCACGCCTGCGATACGGTGATCCTGGCGCAGGAAATCATTGTGGATAACGCCAGCTATCCCACCGAAAAAATCGCTCGCAACTCACGCGATTTCCGCCCGCTCGGGCTCGGATTCGCGAACCTCGGCGCGCTGTTGATGTCGATGGGGATCCCCTACGACAGCCCGGAAGGCCGCGATTGGGCCGGCGCCATCAGCGCCGTGATGTGCGGTCAGGCATACCTCACCAGCGCCCGCATCGCCGAAGGCGTCGGGTCATTCCCGTCTTACGCCGAGAACGAGGAATCGTTCCTTGACGTGATCCTGATGCACGGCAAAGCTGTTTCCGGCATCGACAGCAAGCGCGTTCCACCCGATCTGTACAAGGCGGCGGAAGAATGCTGGCACGACGCCTATCAGCTAGGCGAGCGCGTCGGCTTCCGCAACTCGCAAACCACGGTCATCGCACCCACCGGCACCATCGGATTCATGATGGATTGCGATACCACTGGCATCGAGCCCGATCTGGCGCTGGTGAAGTACAAGAAGCTGGTTGGCGGCGGCATTATTAAGATCGTCAACAACACTGTTCCACAGGCTCTCATCAAGCTCGGCTACAGCCCTGAGCAGGTCGAGCAGATCGTGACCCATATCGATGCCACCGGCACCATCGAGGGTGCGCCGGGTCTCAAAGAGGAGCACCTGCCGGTATTCGATTGCAGCTTCCGCCCGCAAAACGGCAAGCGCTTCATTCAGCACATGGGCCATATCCGCATGATGGCCGCCGTGCAGCCGTTCATCTCCGGCGCGATTTCGAAAACCATCAACATGCCCGAGGAATCCACGGTGGAAGACATCATGGAAGCCTACATGGAGAGCTGGCGTCTCGGCCTGAAGGCCGTCGCTATCTATCGCGACGGATCCAAGCGCGCGCAGCCGCTCAGTTCCGGCACCGGCAAAGGCGAGAAGAAGGCCGGCGCGATCGCCGCGGCGGCTCCGGCTGTAACCGAGAAGATTGTCTACCGTCCCGTCCGCCACAAACTTCCCGACGAGCGGCAGTCCATCACTCACAAGTTCTCCATCGGCGGTCACGAAGGCTACATCACCGTCGGCCTGTACGAGGACGGCACTCCCGGCGAAGTCTTCATTTCAATGGCCAAGGAAGGTTCCACCATCAGCGGCCTGATGGACAGCTTCGCCACCAGCATCAGCTACGCGCTGCAATACGGCGTTCCGCTGAAGTTCTTCGTAGACAAGTTCAGCCATGTGCGGTTCGAGCCCAGCGGATGGACCGGCAACCCTCAGGTGCCCTACGCGAAATCCATCATGGATTACATCTTCCGCTGGATGGGCGCGAAGTTCCTGGGCCCCGAGTACGCCACCACCGAAGCCGGTAATGCTCCGGTGCTCCGTCCCACCGAGCCTGAACCGCAGCAAGCGCTCCCGTTCACGCCGGTAGTCAGCGACGCCCCGATGTGCTCGGAGTGCGGCGGTCTCATGACGCGCAACGGCAGTTGCTACAAATGCGAAAACTGCGGCGGCACCAGCGGGTGTAGCTAGTAATGTCTACATACGTTCCCATCGAAGGCGCGCTTGGTGCCGTCAAAACCGGCTTCGAGCTCATAAAGAGTGTCCGTGAGCTCTTGAAAAAGGAGAAAGTGGATCCGGTGGAGGTTAACAACCAATTACTCCAAATTCAGGAGTTGCTCCTGGAAACTCGGAACGCTGTTACTGATGCAAGGGCGTATATCGAGAAACTCGACGCGGAATTAGCGAATAAACGCAAAAGCGATGAGGTTGAGAAGCTGATGGTCTACGACCAAACGGTGTATTGGAAACGGACAGGAAATGGCGACGAGATCGAACCTCACCCTTACTGCACCGTATGCTGGGAAAAGGAAAGGCAGCTCTCGCATCTGCGACCTGGTGCGTCGAAAGGAACATGGCGCTGCCAGATCGATGGCACAAGCTACCTGACCAAGGACTACGAAGCTCGAACCGCTCAACCACTGCGCCCACTTAGAATGCGTAGTGATTATCTGTAGAGAGGCTTGGACGAGCAACCTTGGGCTATGCACGGTCTCGTGCATAGGCTCATTATGACAGCGGCCAATTCATGACTAACCCGCGGTCCCAGGCTCCGAAAAGCTGCCGAACTGAAGACCCGAGCAGATGTAGCCAACGCCAAGTTCGGTTTTCACGCTCTTCGGGAAAAATATCGTTTACGGACGCATAAACCAATACCTCTTCCCACCTAGGACCCGCGGCTCGAGTCCGAAACGCCGGTCCGGCGGGTCACCACCGCGCAAGAGGCGGAAGATATCGAAGATCACCGATTTGCTTTCCGCGTAATACGAGTGTCCGACAAAACTCGTGTCAACAGCAGTTGCTTCGATTGAATCGACGGAAGGCACAATGACGATCCGATTTCCGCCTTCTCCTGCCCTGGGGTGGTCGTTGATGATTTCTGAGGTTCTCAAGACGCGATCTGCGGAAGAGGCATATAAAGTTACGCGGTCGGCCGTTGTAGGGAAGACGCGTGCCAACTCCTCGAAAACATCCACGTTAATGTCCGGCGCCGCCAGGATCACCTGCCTAAATCGGATGTTGCCTTTCGACCGTTCGGACTGTGCCAAATCGAAAAGCGCATTCGCTAGTACTCTAGCTCCTAGGCTGTGTGCGATGAGGTGAACTGTGGTTGCCCCCGTGGATTTTCGCACTTCGCTGAGAAACTCCTTAAGCTGGGACACCGCTAGGTCTGCATTCTCGATCGCGCCGTTGTAGGCGCTGCTCAACGCAACTCTCCGCACAATATCAAAGGGAATTGCGAACGTGACCTCTTGAACCCACGACAGCCGATATGACGGCCAAGTAAACGAGATCGTAGCTCCCTCGAACTTCAGATCGTAGGAAAGCTGTGCTGTTCGTTCCAGCGCCTCCTCAAAGCTCGTGTTAAACCCGTGCACGAATACGAGCACCTCCTTACCGTTGGTGCTCTTGAGCTTTCGATTGATGCCGCCGAAAAAGCTATTACGATCCATGACCCGCGTGCTGGTCACAGAAATATCCTTCTGAGAACCGGAAAAGAATCTACGGAAGAACGGCGTCTTCAACTCACCTACTCGTCGGTCGAGCGGAACGCTTACTTCAGATTCGCCGTACGTCCTGCTACCCGATCGGAGAACATCTGAGTAATTGCTGACATTGGCGCCGCTGCCGCTTACCGCGCGATTAGTAACGAAGTAGACCCTGACGGAAGCGGTCCCGGGAGGCCGTAGACCGACCGCTTGCCATAAAGCGGCATGGCGGAGACTCGGTCTTGAGAGCCTCGCCGAGAACGGTATACCCTGCCCCAGACAAGATGAGACCGCAAGGTGAAGTATAGGAAGGACCACTGCGGAGCTGCGAAGTACTCCATAGCTCTGGGAGGTCAGATGCCACAGGCGCATGTAGATGCTTTTATTGCGGATTCGAGTACTAGTCTACAGTAAAAGTGCTCGAACGACAGAAGTATCCCGACGAATTGGAGAGGTTATTCACGAAAGTTGCCACTCACACTGGCGTACTGTCCGCCGCGTTTTTGGGCCAACTCACAGAAAATGCCATCGCGGCTAGAGCAGGAGGCGCGAGCTCTTTGACCGTGCGGAGCCTTTTCGCACTGCAACTGATCCAAAAACCGAACGTCTGGGCAACCAACTCGGCAGTATTATGATCTGGAGACCTGACAGGGGAAGCTGCTACAACCCGCGAAAACTGCACTGGGACGAGAGTTGCTGACGGGGCGCGCATCGCATAGCTTACGGGCTTCGCGAATTATGGCAGGAGCTGCTGCTATCCTCCGGGTCATGGGTGTGGCCGGGGGCCCGATTTTAATTTAGCTTCGGCAAGCGAGGCAATAGCGTCCTGGCCCAGGCGATTGCGGCGGCACCAGCGGGTGTAGCTAGTAAGCACAAGCAAAATCGGTTCACCACCTGAGCCGGGTACTAACGGGCATTAGCGCCAATAAATGCAACGCTACAACTCGCGGCGACCGACCTGGTTAACAGGCCGAGCATCGACGGGAGAAAGTGCGGCCGAATCTTCACGAGATGCTCATCCATGCCGTGTGCGCGCAAGCAGCTCTCTCGCGACGCTGTTGGGAGACAATTGAGGTATGGCGCAGGCGATCAACCGAGATCCCGAGATCATGCACGGGACGCCTGTCTTTCGCGGAACTCGCGTACCAGTCCAGACGCTTTTCGAATACCTACAGGGCGGTGAAAACCTGGAAGACTTCTTGGAAGGATTCCCGACCGTCGCGCGCGAACTTGCGCTCCAAGCCCTCGAGGAAGCCAAGCAGCTCTTACTTTCACGCGCGTAATGGCCCACTTCGAGCTATCCAAAGAGCCTCAACCGTCTGGGCGACCAATTGGGGCGCACGATCCCTGGTACTGATCGCGACAGTCGACGGCCTGCCGGTCAAAGAATCTAACGAGGTACGATGAATTCATGAGTGCCAGAACGCTGCTGACCTTCCAGCAATTCGAGCAGCTCCACGACGATGGGCTGAAGCACGAACTCCTGCAAGGAGAGCTCATCGTTGTGCCGCCGCCCAAGACCCGCCACACGCTGATTCAGGAACAACTGGCCGAGCTACTGCGGCGGTATGTAAGGGAACGGCGCATCGGCAGGGTCCACACCGAAGCCGGATTCAAGCTGTCGGCGGATAGCTGGCTGCAGCCGGACGTCAGCTTTGTAAGAAATGCACAGATCAAGAAATCTGATCCAGACCAGTACTACGAGGGAGCACCCGCGGTTGCGGTGGAGGTCGCTTCGGAGTCCAATACAGCCGCCCAACTCGACCGCAAAATGGAGCAGTACTTCGCGCACGGCGCCGAAGAAGTCTGGGTTGTCTACCCGGAAACGCGAAGAATCCGCATCCACCTTCCGGACGGCACCAGCCGGACGGCCGGGGACGAGCTGAAATCCGATGTCCTTCCCGGGTTGTCCTTGCCGCTGAGTGCGATCTTCGAAGCTTAGCGAGCTCATAGAAAGTGTCCGTGAGCTCCTGGTATTGGAAACGGACAGGAAGCGGCGACGCATCGATAATCGGGGCTGGAGGACAAGTGGTCCGCCGCGCGGCGAAAACCGTTGGTGTCAGGAACTGATTAATCCAAACAGGTGTTGCGCGAAAGCCCCGGGATCTATTCACGACGGCCCACAGATTTGAAGACCCTGACCTTGATTGCTTCTCGCACATACGATTCTGGAAACGTCCCGAACTCATCGAATCTCCCGCAGCATACCTTCGACAGTCTGCTTGAGCCTAGGGACGTCCGACTGAACAATCTTCCAAATTTGATCCATGTCCAAGCCGAGATAGTCATGGACAAGCACGTTGCGAAAAGCTGCAATTTGTCCCCATTCCACTTGCGGCCATCGACTCTTCAACGCAGGCGACAGCCGCTGACAGCTTTCCGAAAGTACCTGGAGGTTTCGGACTACTGCGTCTTGAATTGTTTTTGAACCGCGGAACGATGCCACACCTGCGGCAGTATCCTCTTCAACTCTCCCTATGCTCTCCAGAATGTGACGCAAATAGAACGCGTCGTCCTTCAAATGGGGACAGCCTCGCGCAGTATACTGTCCCGGAGCAACGGATGCAGTCCCCGTTCGGTGACTACCTCGACGCGTCTTCCGAGTAGCTCTTCAAGATCGACGATAAGCCCCCCGGGAAACCAGGCGCTCGTCTCCGGACCCGCGTCTACTAAGAGGTCAAGGTCGCTATCGGGCCTGTCTTCGCCACGTGCTACGGAGCCGAATACGCGCACGTTTCGAGCCCCATGCTTAGCAGCAATTCTTAGGATCTGGTCTCGATTCAGCCGAACGAGTTCGCGCGCATCCAAGACCTGATCCATTTGATTCCATGTTACAGCATGCAAGCAAGGCTATTGATCGACTTATCGCGTCTGAACGCTGCCCGCCAGCTTGATCGCAAGTAAAGCAGTATTCGCGTTCTTTGAAGCTTAGCCCGACAACTATTGCGCCTTGGTCATCGCCAGCCGCTTGGCTATCGTCTCGTAGACCGACGGATTGAATGCCAGCCCGATGTGCGTGCCCGGTACTTCCACGTCAATGGCCGGATTGTCGGTAATACAGTACTGCCAGTCCACCACTCCGTCGCTCTTGGTGTAAATCGCCGTCTGCGCGATCGACTCCGGCAGGTCTTTTTTCAGCGAGTCCATGAAATTACACGTGCAGCGCCCCGTGTAGCAATCCGGCAGCACACCTGGCCCATGTGTGCTCTTGATCCTGTCGCGTACGATTTCGGCTATCTTCAAGACGCGCGAATGCACCACCGTGCCGCGAAATGGCGAGCCCAGAGTAATCACCGATGCGACGTCTTCTGATCTCTGGCGGGCAGCGGACCGCGCGATAATTCCCCCCAAACTGTGTCCGATCAAATGCACCGGCCGCCCGGTCTCCGCGCGCGCCCGGTCGATCGTGTCATTTAATCGCCGCTTAATCAGTAGATTGGGGCATTCAGCATTCAACCCGATGCCCGAGTAGTACGCGCGGTACCCAATCCGTTGCAGCCACGCATACATATCCATCAGGTAAATGTCGGTCCCCATGAACCCAGGAATCATCACCACGCCGGAGGAGTCGCCGCGCGGAACTCCGATGCCGTAATAGGCGGGCGTGGCCCGCAAAAGAAGAACCTCCAGACCAAACAGGGCCTCTTGCCAAATGGGGACGGGGGCTGGTGCTTCGTCGGTGCTGATCAAAGTGCGCCGCGCTGCCATGTTCTCGTCGAGGAGCTCACTTAGTTATAACCTTACCCAGCGTCCTTGTAAAGCTCCGGACAAAATTTCGGACGTCCCACGCACGATATTGTTTCCTTCACTAACTCAGGAGGCGCTGTGCGCGGCGCGCAACGGCTCATTCCCGGTGCCGGCGAACGCCCGCTCCACCACGCGCCTCATAGCCCCCAGGTAGTCGAACTGCGGCTTCGCTCCGGGGTGGTCCAGATTGTAGCCCACTTCCGCCAGATGATCGGCCGGCCAAGGCGGTTCGGCCAATTGGGTCCCCGGCCATTGCGCGGAGGCGACCGATACTAGCCCGTCACTTTGCCGCTCGTCGGCCGTCGTACCCGCCTTCTCGATGATCCAGCCGCCCGCGCGCATCGCGTAACTTAGAGGACCACGGCCGGCGTAGGCCAAGTAAGTCACGCCTGCAACGTCGGGACATTGCTGGTTAAACGTAACCGTGGCTCCCGTAGTAAGGGCGGCCAAGCCATCCACCGCGTAGCCTTGCCGGGCCATTGCATCCTTGACGATCTCGTATACCAGCCGCTGCGGGCCCAGCGGAGTCGGACTCACCAGGAGATCCGCCACCGGGCTGCCGCGATGCGGCGTCGCGATCGTGGATAGCGTCGCGACCCTCGCCGCCAGCCCGCGCAAATTCTTCGACAACAGAAAGCGTGCGTCCAGCCCACCCATGCTGTGCGCCACAATGTCGATGCGCCCGTGTGGAAACGCGGCCTCGATCTGTTGGGCCAGTTGGTGCGCCCTCACCTCGATACTCGCGGCCAGGCTCACATGCGGAAACAGCGCGCCAGGAAAAAACCGCGCAACCTCCCGGAAATACTCCATCTTCTTGAGCCGCTGCGGAATTAAAAACCCGCTGGCAAATACAAGATTCATGTCTAGATCCGTCCGAACCGGCTAATCGCCGGCCGCGGCAAGCACCCGGGCCGGCTCAAATGCAGGGGGCTTAGTTTCTGGTGCGCTCGCCCCCGCCTCACGTGATACGACTTGCCGCCGGACTCTCCTCCTCTTGACACTCGCCGGCGTGACTCCCGCCGCGCGGCACAACGCGCGAAACGCCTCATCCAAGAACTGCCTCAATCGTTCAACATCCGGCGCCGACTCTGCGTCCGCGCTTAAACCGATGAATAACGTCCCGTTGTAACTCTGGATCGCGCAGCCTAAACCCATTTGATTCGCGATCGGAACGTAAGGGTGATACGTCACCATTTTGTGCCCGAGCGCATACAACGGAGCCTGCGGCCCGGGCACGTTCGTACACACCATGTTGAACGGTGGAACCGGCAACAAGCTCGACAACGGACCCACCGCGGCTTGCAACGGTACCGGTGTCATGCCCATCCACGTGGCAATTAGATAGATCAGATCCGCAACGTGCGCGCTCTTCAACGCTTCCGTGCGCGCCCGGATAAGCTCCAACAACTCCACCGGATCGGTCACGTCCAGAGGCACGCTGACCGGCAGCATGGAAACCCGGTTTCCTAAACCGTTCTCCATTCCTTCGCGGCGCACATTCACCGGCACCATGAGCCGCAGCCGCTTGCCTTTTACACCAACGCGATGCAGTAACGCATATCGCCGCACGGCTGCCGTGAGCACCGTCAGCATCACGTCATTCAGCGTTCCTCCGCAACTCTCGCGTATCGATTTCACCTCCGCCATCGCGATTTCTGTCCAAGCTACCTTCCGCGCGCCCGAACACGCCCGATTGAACGGCAGCCGGTCCACGGGTGTCATCAGTTCTGGAACCAGCCGCACCAGTTGATCGAAACCGCGCTGCGCACGATCGCTTACCAGGGCATGAGCCAGGTCGAGCGCGGTGGACTGCGCCGAAAGGAACCGCTCCATCATGTCCGAGATTCCCGTGCTTAACGCATCCGCCAAAGAAGTCAGAGCCCCTGGCAACGGGGCCGGCCGGCCATTTCTGCTCTGCGGCTTGCGAGGCCGTAAGCTCGGATCCAACATGACGTTCATCAACCCCACGCCCGAAACGCCGTCCACCAGGCAGTGATGCACGCGCGAGATCAGCGCGCTGCGTCCGCCCTCCAGCCCGTCCACCACCGTCATGTCCCACAGCGGCCGGTTCCGGTCCATAATGCGGCTGAAGTGGCGGCCGGCGAACGCGCGCAGCTCGGACTCCGTGCCGCGCTTCAGCACTACCTCCCGAACGTGATTGTGAATGTCGAACTCGGGATCGGCCTCCCACGTGGGATGTCCGAAGTGAAAGGGGGGAACCACGATGCGCTGCCGGTAACGCGGAATCAGCGGCAGGCGCGATTCGATGTATTCCATGCATTGCTGGAAAGGAATTTTGCCGTCGAAAATGGATATGCTGCCGATATGCAGCGGCGCCTCTGGCGTTTCCAAATAAAGGAAAACAGCGTCTTCCGACCTGAGGCGGTCCCCGGAATGGGCATTGAGCATACGAAACTCCTTCAGAGGAACTCGTTCGAGAAGCCTCCGCCGCCGCCCTGCGGCGTGCGGTTCTCAAACCGCACGCCGCGCTCTTGGCGGGGAGAAGGTTAGTCTGCCTCGGATGCGTGACTGCGGATCTCAACCGAAGAGATCCGCCCTCGGCTACTGCACCCGTGTCCGGCGGGCGGCCGGACGAGGTTTGGTATGAACCCCGGCATGAACCACCGGAGTCCGCGGCTTCGTCATCACGTCCAGCAGTGCCTTCTGGGCCGACGCGAAGCTTTGCACGCCCTGGCGTGCTAAGTCAGCCAGCGTGGTGCCCGGAACCGGCGTAAACAACGCCGCCGTTTGCCGCACCGCCTTGAGATTGGCCAGCACCTGCTCGCCGGCCGTGTCCAGCAAGTGCTTCTGGGCCTCGATGAACGCATCCACGCTCTCTCGCGCCAGTTCCGCCAGTTCGGTCGGCTTGGGCGCCCCCTTCACGCCTTCACGCGCCTTGGCGGCTTTTGCGGTCTCCTCGGCCACCAGGTCCAGGAACTTCTTCTGCGTCTCTACGAAGCTTTCCAGACCCTCCCGCGCCAGTTCCGACAGGCCTTTGCCCGAGAAAGCTTTTCCGGTCTTGGCCGCTTCGGCCCAAGCCCCGCTTTGCTTGGACGCCAGTTGCAGGAAGTGTTTTTGCAGATCGATAAATGTATCCACGCTGCGCCGCAGCAAGTCGGTCATCGCCGCTGCCGGCGTCGAAACGCCTACTCTTTCTTTCACGCCGTTCAGCACTATATCGTTCTGCTTCTTGGCGAGTTCCAGAAGTATTTTTTGCGCTGCAATATAATTGGCCATGCCCGCGCCGGCCGCCTCCGTCAGCGCGCTAGTCGCGGCCGGACGGCTGGTCGTAACTCGCTCGCGAATTGCGTTCATGGCCATTGCATTTTGGCGCATCACTAAGTCTAATAAAATGCGTTGAGTAGCGAAAAATGTCTCGGTTCCTTGCTGCATCCATTCCGAGAAGAGCGCCACTGGGGAAGGAGCCGTGCTCGGCGCCTCGAGAACCTCCGTTTTACCATTGCCTTTCATATGAACCTCCGGATGCTGCACTGCAGCATCCAATTAAAATTTAAACCCGCCTCCGTCTTATGTCAAGATGAAAGCTGGCGCACAAAGACATGCGTGATTTGCCGCGGTGCGCCCGAGTTTGCATTGCAATAACAGGACCACCATGCCCGCTGGCGAGATCGTCATCAAAAAATATGAAAACCGCCGCATGTACGATACCTCGCGGCGCCGCTACGTAAATCTCGAAGAACTGGCCGCCATGATCCGAAAGGGTGCCGATGTCCGCGTCCTGGATGCCAAAAGCGGTGAAGACCTGACGCGCGTCACTCTGACCCAAATCATCACGGAAGATGCCAAAGGCCAGCCCGCCGGCCTTCCGCTGGAACTCCTGCGCCAACTCATCGTCGCCTCCGACCGCGCCCGCCAGGATTTCCTGTTGTGGTATCTAAAATCCGCCTTCGACAGCTATCAAAAGGTTCAGGAAGCGGTCCAAAACCAACTCAGCGGCGTCCGCGCTACCGCGTTCGCCCCATTCGAATCTGTCCGCCGTTTCTTCACTCCTCCCACTTCCCCGGACGCAGTCGAACTCGATCAGCTCCGGGCCCGCGTCGCCGAACTAGAGAAGGAATTGAAAAAGAACCCGCGCACCCGCCGCGCGCCCGCTAAGCTATCGAAACGCCGCCCAGCGCGGCCCTAGCGGCCTAACCGTATTTCCAACTTCGGAGGCGCTTGCCGGGCCGCACATCCCCACCCTCATCTCTCGAATCCGGCATGCTCGCTCCCGAAGGCCGCAGCATGCCTCCACCCCGCTCCCTGTGCTCGGCCGGCGCACAGATCAACCAGTGTCCGAGGCGACCGCGTCAAGAAACAGATGTTTCCCGGCGCTCGTTTTCCGCTGCGGCCTGTACTACCTAGCTTGCTTGCAACCCCTAAACCAATGTTTTAATCGCTCTTTATGCCATACGCAGAACTGCAGTACTAAGCACGTTAGCGCAAATTAACTCACCCATCTGCGCCATATTCCGAGTAATTGAACACACCCAACCTGTCCGCTGCTATTTCAAATAAGCGCCTGAGTCTGGCATCCCGGTTGCTCCCTAGGACACCAATTTCCAGGAGCCTCCATTTTCAACGGAGCGCGCCAACTGCTGGCGCCCGCTGTGGCTCTTCGATGAAAGGGGTACACGATGTCTCAAAAAATTCTCCGTGTTCTGTTTTTGGCGCTCGTTGCGCTCGTCCTCGCAATAACACTTAACGCTCAGGTCGACGTCTCGTCGGCAACCTTGAAAGGGACTGTCCTCGATCCGACCGGCGCCGTTGTTCCTGCCGCTACAATTACAATTACCAATCCAGCGCGCGGGTTCGCCAAGACGGTTACCTCCGGGGAAGACGGCAGCTACCAAATGCCGCTGCTCCAGCCCGGCGTTTACCGCGTCGAAGTGGTTCGCGAGGGTTTTGAAAAAGCCGTCGCCAACCAGGTCGAGCTGACCATCGGACAAGCCCTCATCTTCGATGTCCACCTTGTCATCGGCTCAGTCTCCGACGTCATGCAAGTGACCGAGGCCGCGCCGCTCATTGAGGCAGAGAGGACGCAGCAAGCCAATACTCTGGGGGTACAGACCATCGATAATCTTCCCAACCTCAGCCGCAACTTCACCGATTCGGTCTTTACCCTCCCCGGAGTTTCCAATTCCGATGCGCCTCGGCTCCAGAACCCCGGCTACACTGGCTTCCTCACCTCCGGTTTCTCGGTTGGCGGCAGCAACGGGCGCAATAATCTCGTCACCTTCGATGGCGGCGAGAACGACTACGGTTCCGGACAGCTGCGCACGCCCAACGTGAGCGTGGAATCGGTGCAGGAGTTTCAGGTCAACCGCAATGCCTTCGCAGCCGAGTTCGGATTTACCGCCGGTACTGCCGTCAACGTGGTGACCAAGAGCGGCACCAATGAGTGGCACGGCAGCGCTTATGCCTTCTACCGCAATCAGGACTTCGAGGCCAGGAACTTCTTCGATCATACGGCCAGCAAACCGTTCGATCAGCTTTTTACACCTGGCGGCACGCTCGGCGGCCCGATCCAAAAGGACAAGCTGTTCTTCTTCACCTCCTACGAGTACCGCAAAATCGATCTGCCCCAGTTCAAGAGCTATCTGAACACCCCCGATGCTCTCGGCGTCAACGGGAACCCGGCTCAACTTGCGTATGTGAACTCACTGGCCACTTCCGGCGACCCCACGCTTCAGACGATCGCCGGCATCTTCAACAAGGCTTTGGTTCCCATGAATTACCCCGCCGTGGGCAGCCTCCTCACCGCCAATGACGGAGTGTTCCCCGATGTTACGCGCTCGCAGGATTGGGTCACTCGCATGGACTACCAGCCCACGCAGAACGACACCCTCACCTTCCGCTCGTCGCTCATGCACTGGAACTATACGCTGATCGGTTCCAATAACCTCTACGCCGCAAGCTATGCCGGATACGTCCACGAGCAGGATTTCGGAATTCTGGGGAGCTGGAACCACATCTTCGGACCGCAGGCTGTCAATCAGCTTCGTGTCCAAGCGGTGCCCTACAACCACGTCAACGAGCCGTCCTTGGCGCCTGGCACCACCGAACTATCCATCGGCAGCCTGGGTATCTTCAACCGCAGCTACCAATACCCTTACAACGCGCAACAGGAGCGCTACCAGTTTGAAGACTACTTCACCTGGATCAAAGGCAACCACACCATGAAGTTCGGCCTCTCCTACCGGCCTGTCAACTACACCGTGCAAAATGATCTCTGGTTCGGCGGCGAGTTCGATTTTTACGACGGCACGTTGCCGCTCATCACCATCGTTCCCTCAGCCATGCAGCCAGCGCTCGCCGGCTACAACATCGCGCATGGATATGGTGTCAACGGCCCTGCCAACACCTACCTCACCGCGCTGGAGTCGTTCTCTCTCGGCTTGCCCATCACCTACCGGCAAGGGTTCAATAACTCGAAATGGCAGGACTGGGCGCACTACATCGGCGCATTTGCCCAAGATACCTGGAAAATTTCACCGCGCTTTACGTTGAGCTACGGCGCGCGTATGGACTTCGATGCCGAGCCTTCGCCGCTCCAGCACAATATCTATTTCTCGCCTCGCGTCGGTATCGCTTGGGATCCTGTCGGCGACGGAAAGACGGTGGTTCGCGCCGGTAGCGGGATCTTCGTTGCGCCGGTCAACTTCCAGGTCGACTACTTGGTCAACATCCTCAATGACAGCGGTAACTATATCAACCAGGTATTCCGCGCCATCAACTCTCCGGGCGTCAATGCAGCCCAAATCTACGGATATGGGCTACAGCAAGGTAAATTGCCTTTCGGTACATTGACTTCCGGCGACTTGGCCAATCTCGGCATCGCCGTCGGAGCGGGAGCGCCAGGCCGCGTCATCTTCAATCTGGCTCCGAATTACAAGAACACTTATAGCGTTCAAGCCAGCCTCAGCATCGCACATGAGCTGACCCCGAACCTGTCGTTTGAAGTCGGCTATGCCATGTACAAAGGCGTCCACATTCAACTCGACCAGGAAACCAACTACTATGAAACCGGCAAGATTGATCCGGTCTGGGGCCCGCAGTACGCTCCAATTAATCCCTCCATTACGCAGGCGAATAGCTATTCCTCGATTGGCAATTCCATGTATCACGGGCTCACCGGTACCTTGACGAAGCGCTACAGCCGGAACTTCCAAGGCCACGTCAGCTATACCTTCAGCAAAGCAATCGATGACAACACCGACTTCAACTCTCAGTTCGCTTCTTTCTTCCCCACGCGTCTTTACCTGGATCGAGCCATCTCGGCTTACAACGTTACCCATAACTTCGTGGGCAACGCCGTCTACAATACGCCTTTCAAGGCGGGTTCGGGAGAATCCGTATGGTCTCGCATTTTTGCGGACATGACCTTCTCGCCCATCGTCCACGCGCGCACCGGCATTCCCTTTACGATCCGCGTTCCGGGGGCCGCTAACGGCACCCTGGGACACAACCTGTACGCGCGTCCCTGGTATGTATCCCGCAATACGGGAATCGGCCCCGATTTCTACGATTTCGATGCCCGGCTCGTCAAGTCTTTCTTCATAAATCGGGACGCCGGAATGAAGCTGGATTTCGTGGTGGAAGGAAACAATCTGCTGAATCACACCAACTTCAGCTCGGTGAACGACCAGTTCTCGGTCGGCGATCCATTCCTGCTCACCGGTCCGTTTAACGTCCAGGGCAACAAGAATCTTTCGGCCTCTGCGCCGCTCGGCTTTACCTCGGCGTTTCCGGGACGCCAGCTCCAACTGGCGGTGAAATTTGCTTGGTAGAGCTTGACCAGCACCTCTGGTCGATGCGGGGCCGCCGGAAACCGCAGTTAAATTCCCGGCGGCCTTCCTTTTTTCCGCCGGAAGCATTACTGTGAACTCCGAACAAGTAACCACCCAACGCGCTCGCGTTCCGCGCGATCTGAATGACGACTACACGCATATCATGGCCGCCGAGCGGCGCGACTTTGTCCGCGAACACACCGGCGCCGACCTCTCGCACGTTGCCCAATATTCTTTTGATCCCTCGGTTCTTCCCGGCAACATTGAGAACTTCATTGGCGTCGCGCAAGTCCCCATCGGCCTGGCCGGGCCCATCCACATCCTGGGCGAAGAGGCGCAAGGCGATTTCTACGTTCCGCTCGCCACTACCGAAGGCTCGCTCGTCGCAAGTTATAACCGTGGCATGCGCCTTCTCACCGCATGCGGGGGCGTCAGAACTGCCGTGGTCGAAGAAGCTATGCAGCGCGCCCCGGTGTTCATCTTCGAGAACGCGGTCCAGGCACGCGATTTCGGCCACTGGATCGAAGAGAACCTCATCCCTATCCAATCGGCCGCTGAGGCAACTACCCATTCCGGTCATCTCTTATCCATTGGCCAATACCAGGTCGGCCCACTGCGATATTTGCGGTTCAACTACACCACCGGCGACGCCGCTGGTCAAAATATGTCCGGCAAAGCCACTTTCGCTGCCTGCGAGTGGATCAAGAGCGCCTATCCCGCCGACCTGAAGTACATTCTCTCCGGCGGAATCGACACCGATAAGAAACACTCCCACCTGAACATGTTGTTAACGCGTGGCAAACGCGTGGTGGCCGAAGCCGTCATCCGTAAATCACTGCTTCAGGAGATCATGCAGGTCGACACGCGCGATCTATTCCGGGCGCGCCAGATTCAGATGGCCGGCGCCTTTCTGGCCGCCTCTGCCAACAACGGTGCGCATTCGGCTAACGGTCTTACAGCACTGTTCATCGCCACTGGTCAGGATGTTGCCGACATCTCCGAATCGCACGCTGCCATCAGCTACAGCCAGCTTCTCGACAACGGCGACTACTACTGGTCCATCACCCTCACATCGCTGATCGTCGCCACCTATGGCGGCGGCACCGGTCTACCCACGCAGCGGCAATGCCTGGAAATGCTCGGCTGCTATGGAACCGGTAAGGTGAAAAAATTCGCAGAAATCTGCGCCGCCGCCGTACTGGCAGGCGAGATCTCCCTGGCCTCCGCGGTGCTCCACGGCGACTGGGTTTCCGCGCACGAACGCCTGGGCCGCAACCGCCCCTGAGATCCCCGGGCCGCTGGGCCCACGGCATTCTGACTCTGAACTTGGCCCGCTACTCTACGTCAAAATCCGCCCACCGCTGCGCCTGCTTGCCCGCCGTATCCAGCGCCGTAACGATGATCCGATACGTACCCGGCTCCAGCTCCGCCACTGGCACTTGCGAACCGCTCGCGATGGCCGGATGCCCGCCCTTCTCCGGCGTCGGAATCCGGTACATACCGGTGTCCACCTTTTGCTGTCCGTTCTTGGCGTCCAAAATTCGAACCTGGAGCGCGATAGCGAATGGCTTTGGCAGCTCCGCCTGCGCCAGCAGCGGATCGTAGACTTCGAAATAAACCGCGGGTTTATCGGTCTTCTTAAACCGCGGCGACCCCGTAGGAAAGAGCTGAATCCCCTCCGCCACCAGCGGCGTCCGGTCCTCGATTAACAAGGCGTCCAGGTCCGTGCCCATACTCGCTGCCGGCCTATACTTGGTGCTGAACGCAATCCCGCTGATGGCGAACTTTTGTCCATCGTACGGCTCGATCATCAACGGTCTTTCCAATTTTCCAAAACTCTGCCCGCCCGCGCTGAAAACCACTTTGAGACGGTATTGTCCGGGCGCGATGTCGAACTGATTCTCATAGTGGTACGGGTGCTGCTCGAATGCTTCCACTTCCTTCTTGGTCTCGAATTCCAGCTTGACATTGTCGCTGAACCGGGCGCCCACCGCGCCGTCCGGCTTGTAGGCGATACCCAAAATGTTCATCTCGGAACGCAGCTTGCCTTTCTCTTTCTCGAATTTCATCGCCTCCGCCGCGATCTCCATCGCCACGTTCACCCGCGCCTGGTTCGGCCCGGTGTAGAAATATGGCAATTGCATCGACCCTGTAATATCGCCCGCCTGGTCTCCCGCCGCACGGCTCTCCAGTGTCTTTTCAATCGGGCTCTTCGCCAACTGATCGTGTGACCGCGCGTTGCAATAACCTGTGCGCGCGCGAACGGTGACGCCGCCCCGGTCCACTTTCACCCGCAGCGTATGGCAGCTCCCCTCCTCGGATTCCGGCGGTGTGTAGCCGAGCAGATAATATTCGTTCAGCTCGTTTGCAATTTTTTGAAAGCCGGACAGCAGATCGTTCGTATTGATGATCACGAAGCCGCCCGTTCCGTCGGCCAGCATGTGCATGACATCCTGATTCGTGGCCGCGCTGCTTGGAAATTTTGGAATCAGATTGCGTGCCTGATTGTACGGCGCGTTCTGGTTCACTAACGGGCCATTAATGCCCGGTCCGACGTTCCCAACCCGGCCCGGCATGGTTCCGAGCCCCGGCCCGCCTCGGGACGGGCTTCCACCCGGCATCCCACCGCCTACTCCTCCGCGCGGACCGCCGCCGCCGATCGGAGCGCCGCCACCTCCCCGGGCTCCCCCACCCGCTCCTCCGCCGCCGCCCGGCGCGCCACCGCCCGGCGCACCACCGCCAGGCGACCCGCCGCGTTGGAAAAATGCCATCGAGCTTACCGCCAGCGACGCCTCTCTCAAGAATGGCGTTAATCCCAGAGCCATACCCGCCGGACTTCGGAACAGCGCACCGCTTGGGGCGCCCCCCACTAGCCCGCGAACGTCGATCGGATATATCGCTACGTTTGCCCGGTTACATGCGTCGATCGTAGCAGTAACTTCGCTCAACAAGTCCGGATCCTTGAGCGGGAACCCGGACGTAAGTAGGATCAAAGTTTTCCGGCCTGGTATCGCAGCCAGATTTCTCGCCATCGTCCGTAGCGCAAGAATCACGTCGTAAGCCGCGAAGGTCGAGGCCGCTCGATCCAGTCCCGGGACTGCCATGGTGGCCGGCTCGTTTATGTTGACAGCAGGAAGGGACAGGCCCATCGCCGCCGCTTTCAGGCGGGCTGGATCGCTGGTGAAGTTTTGTGCGATTTGAATCGTCCCGCCGTAATTAATAATCGCCATCAGCCGGTTCGCTGCCGCGCTCGCATCGATAAACTGGCCGGCCGCCTTCCGCGCCTGCGCTTGGTCCGCGAAATCCATGGTCGAGTTGTCGAAGAACAGCACGACATATCGCGGCTGCCGGCTCATAGGAGAAGCAGGATCGGCCTCAAACGAAAAATTTTTGATGCTCTGTTCTTTGTTGTCTTCCCAGACGCGGAAATCTTTGGCCGTCAGATCGCGAATATATCCGCCCTTCTTGTCTGTAACCACCGCGTCCACTAATACGAGACGCGTTTCGGCCCGAATTACGCTTCCAGAGTCCGTCGCCGCGGCTGGTTGCCCAGCAGCGGATCCCTCGATTGCCCCTAATATCGCCACCAGAGTGAAAATTCTCCGCATCTCCACGTCCTCCTCCTCACGGAATCTCGACCACCCCATTGCGAGCCGCCATCAATTCCCCTTCCACGTCCCGCAGCACCACGCGAATTGCATAGCTCCCCGGCGTCACATCGAAATTGGTCTTCAAAGTCACTCCGCCCGCGGCCCGGTTTTGCAGCGTCTCATCTTTCAAATGCATCTCCAGAACTTTTTCAACAGCCTTGATCAGATTGCCGTTGCGGTCGAAAACACCCGAAACCACCGTGAGCGTGTCGTTGTTCCGGCCATCCGCTTTCCGGAAAGGCAGACGGCGGACATCGATTTTGGCCAGCACCGCCAGCGTGGCGTTCACATCTGTGGACTTGAAAAACTGCGTCTGCACATCCAGCGGCACGTCCAGCATCTCCTCGCGCGAAAATACCGCTTCCCGGATTTCCTCGTTCGCCTGTTCGGCCGGGTTCGCCTGGTGCCGCGGCGCATAATAACCATGCCGCGCTTGCAGTGTTACGTCCTTGCTGTTTCTGACCGTCACCTTCAGCGCATGATACGAGCCGTCCAGCTTCAGGTTCTGCGGCGAAAACCCGAGAACATACCAAAACTCGGGCGCCGCGGCCACGCGCCGGAAGCCCTGCTCTAGATCGTTGCTGTTGTGCGCCAGCGTGCCCCCGGTTCCGTCCGCGAGTTCGGCCAGTGTTCCTGAACTCTCGATATCGGCTTCGCGGCGGTATTGATCCTTCTGGATCTCGGTAGCCCCGTTTTGAATTCTCCTTGTGATGTCGTCGTCCGCTGCGGATACGTACAACCCGCGTGCATCCAGCGAACTGATCGTGACATTCGCGCGGATGGCCTGGTCCAGCAACTCGGTTTCGTCGCTCCGGTAATCCAGCGGAATGTAGAATCCCGGCGAAACCAAAACGACCGTCCGCTGGCCGGGAGTCTGCGACATTCGACGCACGATGTCGTGCAAGACGCTCAGCGCCAGCTTCGTATCGCCTTCCCCAAAAGCCAACACCCGGCTCGCCGCCGCCCTGGCCAGCGGTTCGGCTTGTTGCAGCGGTGAACTCCCGCCCGGCCCATTCGCCATCGACAGATTGGCGCAAATCACGGCATCCTGCTCGGCGGTATTCAAAGCTTGCGGATCGTTCCGGTTAACGATCAAATCCGCCATGTAATAGGTCATCTCCGGGCATTCCATGCTCGACGGAATCGACCGGCCGCGGGGTTGGATACGGTCCAACGTCTCCCGGATCTTCGCTACATCGTCCGTGAAATCCAGCATCGTCTGGCCCGAGGTGGTATAAATGGCCGCGCGGTCGGTCGGCCGGAGCGACTCGGTCAGATGATGGCCCGCCGCGGTCCGCGCTTGCGCCAGATCCCCGAAGCTCAAATGCGCATCGTCGAACAGGTAGGCGATGAACCTGGTCGGAATCGGCTCGGCACTGCGCGCAGGTGGCGGAGCATCCGGGTCCGCCGGCGCTTGGATCTGGACCGCCGAGGCCGTAACCCTCGCATCGGACCGCTCCACCGAGAATTTAGAAATAACCTGCGGCTTGCCTTTGTCGAATAGATGAAAATCGTCCTGCTTCAGCGTACCGATCGCATGGCCGCTGCGATCGCGGACAACCACTGGCACCATCACCAGGTTCACGCGCGCGCGAAACGTCGCGGGCGCATCGCGCGCCGTCATTTCTGAGCTGTTTGCTGTCGCCTGGGCACCGAGATTTGCCGCAACCGCAAAAAGCAGCGGCGCAAAAATACAAATATAGGTGCAAAAATATGCACCATTCTGCGCGTGGTTTGCCCTCAAACAGGCCCGCATTTACCCGCACCTGGCTGTTCGACTATTTTACTCTTATTAGTCGCAGTTTACCCGGCGCTTGCCGGCGAAGTTTCTGCGCGCCCGAGCGTACGGTAAACCAAGTCGCCCGAGGATAAATCAATTACCGCATGCAGAGCCATGGCGGCCCATAACGATCCAGTTCCCAATACCAGCGCGGCGAGCACGGCCCCTACGATCGCGCTACGGATCACGTGCGGTATTCCAATGTAAGTGTGAGCCAGGCCGAACAGCACCGAGCTGATAAGCGCGGCCGGAATCGCAGAAGTCCACACGGTTAGATACCACATGACAAATCCGCGGAACAGGATCTCTTCGCAAATTCCGGCCGTAATTGCCACCAGCATAAACAGTCGGTACTCTCTCGCGCTGCGCGGCATGAGCGCCTCCGCCTTGCCCAGTTGGCGCCGCACCAGCTCCGCCGCGTCGGGCTGCTTGAGCACTGCGCGCTTCTGCGCCCACGCGAGTAAGGCATAGAGCGCGGCCAATGCCAGTCCGATTCCGCCCCGCATCGGATATCCGATGCCGAGCCGTAGAGTATCGAGCGGGCGCCCAAGCGCGATCCACAGCGCGAGCACACACGCCATGAGTCCCCAGGAAGATAACATCGTGATAGCGTATCCGCGCTCGCGCGCGCCGGGGCGCCTCTCGGCCGTCGCGCGAACAAAGCGCGGGTACATCCACAGCCAGTCCAGCAGCGGTAACCCCGCGCAGATCGCGGCAAAGAGGACGTGGTCGAGCGCGTTCATCCGCGCTCGACCCGCAGCCGGCTTGAGGACTTGCTACTTAATGGAGGGATTGACGTACCCATGCTGCAGGACCTTCTTCGGATCCGGCCGCACGCTGAGATAAGTCACTTCCGACGTGATGTCCGCCCATCCGTGCGGCACGCCCGCCGGGATCACAGAAATATCGCCGACGTTCAGCTTACGGCTAACGATGTCCCCATACGAGCGCCCGCTGCATGACGGTCCATTCAAAATCGTCGTGACTTCGCTGTCGGCTGGTGACCGCGTTCCATTCACGATCTCGCCGCCCGTCACCAATGTGCCCGAACCGGATATGACGATATAGGTTTCCACCGTGTCATCGTGCGCAATCATTCCCGGCGGACTCTGCTGGGCGCCGGCCGGCGCCGAACTCAATCCGCATCGCTCCACATTAGCTTGCTGAGCGCGCCCGCCACCTGCCGCTCCGCGTCCGCGTCCTCCGGCCGGCTGGCCTGTCGGTCCCCGATGAACCACCGCCACTGAGAGCTGATAATCGCCCATGTCGATGACACGCAACGTCTGATCGACCTTGGGTGGAGCGTTTTTCAACACCTCATCGATCTGCGCTTTTGTAATGTCGATCGCCGCTTTGGGTTGCGCGAACCCCATACTTGCAAATGCGAGCAATGCTGCTGCTCCCAATACCGCTTTATACATTGATCCTCTCCTTGCCAAAACCTGGCGTTCCTGTTTTTGCCGATTGGCTCGGCCACTCATTATATCCCCGAGCCGGAGCCGCACGCATTGCGCAGCGCCGCTTGCCCAGTGTCCTCTGCCGCGGTCCGGCCGTGGCGCCAACGCCGTGTCGCCGCAGCGCGCCACGCCGCACGGCTATAATGCCTAATATCCTTTTCTGAGAGGACCACGAGGGAACGAATGTTTTGGATGCGACGCGGCGCCCTGGCGCTCATCGGAATCGGGCTGGTCTGGGCAGCCGGTAGCGAAGAAAAATTTCATACGCGACTTGCGCCCGTCGCTTCGGACGGAACCATGCGCGCCACTGTGGCCGGGGTCGGGACCGCGACCGCTACGTTATCCGGCACCAAGCTTGCCATCAACGGCAATTTCGAAGGCCTGCTCTCCCCGGCCACAACCGCCCAGCTTCACTTGAGCCGTGTCCCCGGCGTTCGCGGCCCGGCAGTTTTCGATCTGACTGTCGCACACGCTACCAGCGGCACGCTTACCGGTTCCGTCGACCTATCGGCCGACCAGATAGAAGCGCTCAAGAAAGGCCGCTTTTATATCCAAATTCAAAGCGAAAAAGCCCCGGAAGGAAATCTGTGGGGCTGGCTGATGCACTAGGAGATATAGAATGCTCCGCTTGAAAACGTTATCCGTACTGATGTTGAGCGCGATTGCGGCTGCCGGTGTTATTCTGCTCGAAGCCCAACAGCGCCCCGCCGGGCCGTTTACTGCCGCGCAAGCTTCCGCGGGCAGAACCGCCTATCAAGACAATTGCTCCGGCTGTCATCTGCCCGACTTGGCCGGCCGCAACGAAGCTCCTCCCCTGGCGGGCGGCAACTTCATGAACACCTGGGGAAGCCGCAGCACGCGCGAACTACTGGCTCTTATTCAAACCACGATGCCTCCCGGCGGACCCGGCTCGCTCGGCGCCGACGTTTACGCCGACATCGCCGCATTTATTCTGCAATCCAATGGTGCCACGCCCGGCAACCAGCCTCTGACGGGCGACACCGCGGTTAGCATTGGTTCCATCGCAACCGGTCAAGCGCCCGCCGGCGGCCGGCAAGGCGGCCGTGGCGGAGCAGCACAAGGTCCTGGTGGCCCGGGCCGCGGACCCGCGCGCCCCACCGCTCTGCGGGGACTCACCGTCAAAGGCGAAGTAAAAAACTATGTTCCCGTGTCCGATGAAATGCTCCTGCACCCCGATCCCGCCGATTGGCTCATGATTCGCCGCAATTATCAGGCCTGGAGCTATAGCCCGCTCGCGCAAGTCAACGCCAAAAACGTTCAAAACCTGCAGCTGGTCTGGTCCTGGGCCATGAACGATGGCGGCGCCGCTGAGACCACCCCGATCATTCACAACGGAACCATTTTTCTGTCCAACACCAGCAACACCGTGCAAGCACTCGACGCACGCACCGGAGATTTGATTTGGGAAAACCATCTCGGCCCGGAATCTACCATTGCCTACGGCGCGACGCGCAGCCTGGCCGTCTATGAAGACAAGGTTTTCGTGCCGACCACGGACGCCAAAATGTATGCCCTCGACGCGCGCACCGGCAACATTGTCTGGCAGACCGCCATCGCCGATAACCGTAAAGGCTACAGCGAAACTGGCGGACCGCTCGTCATTCACGGCAAAGTCATCCAAGGTCTCATGGGCTGCGACCGCTTCAAAGAGGAAGGCTGCTTCATCAGCGCTTATGACGCCAACAGCGGAAAACAGCTCTGGAAATTTTACACCGTCGCGCGCGAAGGCCAGCCCGGCGGCGACACCTGGAACGGTCTACCGAACCTGCTGCGCGGCGGCGGCGACAATTGGATCACCGGCAGCTACGATCCTGAACTGAACCTTACCTATTGGGGCGTGGCCCAGGCCAAGCCCTGGATGCGCGCCAGCCGCAACACCAAATCCGATAAGGCGCTGTACACCAGTTCCACGCTCGCGCTGAATCCCGACGACGGAACACTGAAGTGGTACTTCCAGCATATCCCCGGCGAATCGCTGGACCTCGACGAAGTGTTCGAGCGCGTGCTGGTGGACAATGGCGATCAAAAATGGCTGTTCACGATCGGCAAAGCCGGCATCTTGTGGAAGCTCGACCGGAAAACCGGCAAATATCTCGGGCACAAGGAAACCGTTTTTCAGAATGTGTTCGACAGTATTGATTCGAAAACCGGTGAGCCAACTTATCGCAGCGAAATTCTCGAACAAGAGATCGGTAAATGGGTCCAATCCTGCCCCAGCACGGAAGGCGGCCATAACTGGCAGGCCATGAGCTATCACCAACCCACAGGTCAGCTCATCATTCCGCTGAGCCAGAGCTGCATGGAGATGTCCGGCCGCAAGGTCGAATTCACGGATGGTTCGGGCGGCACAGCGGCAGACCGTCGCTTTTATGAGATGCCCGGCACGGACGGCAATATCGGGAAACTCGCATCTTTCGACGTCAAGACCATGAAGGAGAACTGGTCCTTCCAGCAGCGCGCCCCATTCTTGACTGCGGTGCTGTCCACCGCGGGCGGAGTCGCTTTCGTCGGCGATTTAGATCGGGTGTTCAAAGCCGTGGATGTCAAGACCGGCACGACATTATGGAAGACGCGTCTGGGAACCTCGGTGCAGGGATATCCGGTTTCGTTCAGCGTGGGCGGACGGCAATATATTGCAGTCACCACCGGCCTGGGCGGCGGCAGCCCGCGTCAGGTGCCGGCCACGATCGCGCCGGAAATCCATCACCCGGGCAACGGCAACGCGCTTTACGTATTCGCGCTGCCTGAGAAGTAGCCGCGCCTCACGCGCCTCACGTGTGCTGCAGTTCGGGCTGTTTTTGTGCGAAGCCGCCGGCGCGCAGCTTCTCCAGAATGTCATAGAGCTCTTTGGCATTCACGGGCTTCGCCAGATAGGCGTCCATTCCGCAAGCGAGGCATCGCTCGCGATCGCCCTGCATGGCGTGAGCCGTCATTGCAATGATCGGGATATGCCCACCCGATCTGCGCTCCCTCTTTCGGATCTGCTCGGTGGCCTCGAAGCCGGTCATAAACGGCATCTGCCCATCCATGAGAATCGCATCGAATCTCTCGGTTTCGAGCAGCGCAAGCGCTTCCTGCCCGTTGTTGGCGATCCGAACTTCACAACCGCGGTGCTCTAACAATCGCACGGCCAGTAGTTGGTTAATGGCATTGTCCTCGGCGAGCAAAATCCGCAGTGAGCTGCGCGCCCTTTCGTTGCTGGGTTGCGACAAAACGGGCGGCTGCTGCTGCTCAGTTTCCCCGGCACGCAGAGCGCGCAGCATCGCGGCCCGCAGTTCCGTTGGGCGTACGGGCTTGACTAAGTAGTCCGCGATCCCAAGACTCCGGGACCGGGCGGCATCGCCTCGACGATCGCTTGATGTCAACATGATCACGACCGGTTCGACGCGGCCGGGCAAGCTGCGGATGCGCTCAACCAACGTCAGCCCGTCCATGCCTGGCATATTGAGATCTGTAAGAATCAATTCGAACGAATGGTGCCCTCGCTGTCCTTCCTCCAGCAGAGCCAGAGCTTCTACGGCGCTGGACGCGAGCACCGGTTGCGCTCCCCATCGGCGAAGCATGTTCTCTAAGATCCGGCGATTCGTCGAATTGTCGTCCACCACTAAGACGGAGGCGCCAGTCAGTGCGCCTGTGTCCGCGGGCGCCTGCGCGGGCATCGCTTCGACGCGCTGGATCTGAACCGTAAAAAAGAAACGGCTACCCACCCCGACTTCGCTTTCTACCCAAATTCTTCCGCGCATCAACCGCGCCAATTGGGTAGAGATTGTCAAGCCAAGGCCCGTACCGCCGAAGCGCCTCGCCATCGAGCCGTCCACCTGAGAAAAGGCTTCAAAGATAATTTGCTGCTTGTCCGCTGGTATCCCGATTCCCGTATCTCGAATCTCAAACTTCAACGTGCATTCCTGGCCGCCGTCCCCCTCGACGCTCACTTTCAACTCCACTTCTCCTCGATCGGTGAACTTAACCGCGTTGCCGATCAAATTCACGATGATCTGCCTCAACCGGGTTGGATCTCCGATCACGTGTTCCGGTACATTTGCTCCCATGTCGCAAAGCAGTTCGAGGCCCTTGGCGTGCGCGCGGACCGCCAAAACCTTCATCGTCTCCTGAATTAGGCCGCAGAGATCGAACGGTATAGCGTCGAGGTCGAGTTTGCCTGCTTCAATCTTCGAGAAGTCGAGAATATCGTTGATGACCGTCAGTAGCGACTCGGCGGAGGTCTTGACCAGCCTCATGTACTCGCGCTGCTCCTCGGGGACGCTGGTCTCCAGCGCCAGGTCCGTCATGCCGAGGACGCCGTTCATAGGAGTACGGATTTCGTGGCTCATGTTTGCCAGAAACTCGCTCTTGGCACGGCTGGCCTGCTCGGCGCGATCCTTGGCTTCGGTCAGCTCGACGTTGACTCTGGTCAATTCGGCCGTGCGTTCAGCCACTTTGTGCTCCAAGTCCTCACGATGCCGCTCTAACTTTACGTCACGCCGCTGGATTTCGGCCAGCATTCCATTGAACCCATCGATCAGTTGTCCCAGTTCGTCGTCCGTGTCGCGGAAAGCGCGAATACTGTAGTTCTTTTGTTCCGTGACGATGGCGATAACACGAGCCAAATGCAGGAGCGGATCGAAGATGATGCGATTCAGCTGCGCGGCGAGTAGAAACGCTACCAGGCCGGCTGTGAGCAGCGCCGCCAGGCTGATTGCTCCGTACTGGGCCAGGTGGACATACATGTCCTGAAGATCTGTCTCCAGGTACACGCGCCCGATCGTCTGCCCCGCCAAAATCACAGGATGAATCGTAATTAACCGGCCGCGTGTGAACGCGTTGGCGCGATCGCCCGCCTCGGTAGCCCACACCGGCGCGGCGCCTCGGCGGACGTAGGATGCCAGAACTTTTCCACCGTTTGAAGATACGCGCGCCGCAACGATCGATGACTGCGCATTGAGACCGCGCAAGAGCTCGGTTGCCGATTCGCGGTCGTCGAAACTGAGTGCCGCCGTGGAATTGTCTGCGATCATCTCCGCTTGCGTCCACATTTCGACAGCCAGGCGCGCGCGTTGGCTCGCAAATTCGTAAGCCGCGATGGCCGAATAGGCCAGCAGCAGCGCCGCGCCGACGCTAAGCATCACGATGGCGTGAAGCTTTTTGGTAATCGAGAACCTTCGGAACAATCTCATTCGCGATAACCTCAAGGCTCGCCGTGGACAATTTTTGCCAACATCAGGAGCTTCGAGCTGAATTTAAGCCCCGCCCGCGCGGCAGCATCCAGATTAATTTCGAACCGGACACGGTCATCTACCAGCAAAAAATTGACCACTCCTCCAGCTTCGGCGAATCCTCGCGCATCGCCTACCGTCATGACCCCGCAGTCTTTGAGCTTTTCGAGCGCGGGACGCATGAGTCTTTTCTCTAGGTTTACGAATACGATATGGCACTGGCGCGCGTCCTGCTCGGATTTAAAACGCCTCACGACGAAAGCCCTGCCGTTCACCGTTTTGCCCGCCACGGCGTCATCCAGCACTTGACCGAACGGATCGTCTCCGATGACACCGATGCAAATGGGACCGCCTGCCATCGTTGGGGGCCAGTCCGCGAACTTCGCGAAATTGTACAGGAATAGCGCCTTAACCGCATACTCGTTGGAGGTGGAATTCTGCGCCAAACAGCGTCCAAGCACGACAGACAACAGAATCGTGAGAAGCCGGCACGCCGGCCAAAATGCCCGTGAACCCTGCTGCCCGGGCGTGATAACCGCCCGCGCATTCTGTGGCAACGGAGGTGGGCCGCTGCTGATCAGAAGCTCCATCTCACATTTCCCGTAACACCACGAACCACGTTCATCGTCCGACCAAAGACTTCGTAGAGGAACTCGGTGTGCGCGGGGCTAAGAAGGTCCTGTCCGGCGACAGACAGTTCGACACGGCGCGACAGCCGCCAACCCACTCTGACGTCTGCGCGCCAGTGAGGTCGGATCGCGAACGCTGGAATCGAGCCGGTATAGTACACGGAAGTATCCAATTGCACATTACGCGTTACGTCCCAATTCGAGTGCAATTGCGCCTGGTGCTGAGGATCCGTCGGTCCGGAGATCTCACTAGACATGAGCCTTTGGCCATAGTTAGCGGGGAGGACACGTAACCAGCTGTAGCCCGCACGCAGGGTCCAATTCCGCGCCGGCGATACATCTAGACTCGCCTCCCCGCCATACGTCCTCGCCTTGCCGGCGTTGGAATAAATGTCCGGCATCATCACAAATCCGCGAGGGTCGATATAGATCTTCGAAGGCGCTTCGATAACCAAGTTGTTATAGAAGTTATAAAACCCGGAAAGGTCGGCTGAGAACCGGCGATTCAGGTTGATGCGCTCCCCCGCCTCGTAACCGAGCAACGTTTCAGAATTCAGGTTGGGGGTGCCGGTTGCGACTACCGGGAAAATACGTCCCAAGTCATAGTTCATCAAGGTGTATGTGGAATTTGTTTCTACTAAAGACGGTGTACGTACGGCTCGCGACACCGCCGCCCAGGTGGAATACCTGCGGGAAGGCTGCCACAGAACGCGCAAGGAAGGTTGAATCTCGAAACCGGTGAAGCTGTTATGCTCCATTTGCGTGCCGGCGATCAGGTGCAGTTTTTCTGGAATCAAGGCGTACTCGTCTTGTACGAACCCGCTGAACAACTTTGTGTATGCTCCCGGAAAGTAGATGGGCAAGCCTTCGACCGATACATGCTCCGAACCGCGGAATCCCAAGCCCCAAACTAATTCATGGCGAGGAGAGAAGGCGAGATGGTGTTCCATCTCCACATCGCTCACATTGAGTGTCTTGTCCACGTCGGTCTGGTGTTCCGAGTAATGGTCGTAGTAGGCACGGAACGTGATCCACGAACGCTCCGAAAGGGTGTGCTTCCACTGGCCCACAATGCTTCCGCCGGCATAGAACATCGCTTCGCGCTGCAGCGGTCCGGGGTTGTAGCGGAACGGCGACAGGTAGTTGATGACGTCGTTCTCGTTGCCGCTGAAACCTTGGCCTTCTAGGCTGACAGAGTCGGAATCGGAAACTTCCCACTCCATGCGTAACCCGCCGGTCCGATGAATCCAGTTGCCTTCATTGCTGCCCGGGGGACCCTGCATGGGTTCATGCACACGATAGCCGGCATATGCCCTGAAGTCGGCGCGCGGTCCAAGCGAACCGCTGTAGCTGGCGCTGCCATATCCTGCCATTTCACCTCCCGCGCCAGCGACCACCGTGCCGCCTCGTGTTTCGTGAGCCGGCCGGGTGATGATATTGATCACACCATTGATGGCATTGGCACCCCAGATCGCCGCCACGGGCCCGCGGATCACTTCAATGCGCTCGATCTCTTCCACTGGCATATCCTGGGCGGCCCAATATACACCCGAAAAAGTGTCGTTGTAGACACTGCGCCCATCCACCAAAACCAGCAGCTTAGAATCGAGCGGTGCGCTAAACCCGCGTATCCCGATGGCCCATCGGCTGCCATCCACCCTCGCTACTTCGACGCCCGGCGCCAGCCGCAACAGTTCCGGCACAGAAGTCAAGCCGGAGCGGCGGATCATGTCTCGGGTGATCACGAACGCCGAGGCAGCAGTATCGGCCAGACGCTGCTCTTTCTTCGAAGCCGAAACTATCTGCGTGTCCATGAGCTGTTCCAGACTCGGCTCGGTTTTGTTTTGCGGGTCTTGATTGCCTCCAAAAAGGTCTAGTGCTGCTAAACAGAGCGTCAGCACGAGTCGCGTGCCGATCTTCGTTGACGGCATATCGAGTCTCTTTTGGGCATGCCGGGGGATTTCGCGCGCGTTCACCATTAGACAGGTCTCCGGCTGAACTGGAGCAATCCTGCTTCCGCGAACTTGCGAATTCGAGTCCTCCCCACCGGCAGCTGGTCTGAATCACGAAGCGCAGGAGATCATACCGGCGCAAGTGTAAGACAATGCGCCGATGGAGTACTTTCCCCATGCCTCGCAATTGCGCAGCCTGCTTAGTTCAGATCGGAGACTGTAGAAATGTGCTAAGGACCTAGCTACGGTTGACTACGGTGCAAACCTGAGACGGCGTTCCACTCATTTCCACTTTGGAAAATCTTCGTGAGGAATTTGACGCAGTGCCTTTGTGTCTTCTCAACTAGAACTCGCGAACCCGCGGGCCCATGTTAATGGCTTTCGGACGACATTGAACGACGGCGGCTAGCGCTTAGCGATTAGTTATTACGGCTCCCACACTGCGAACGAGTGGAGTGTTGAGGAATCGAATTACCGCCTCAGAAAGGAATGCGCTCACGGGAGGCGCGATCTACTCGGAGTTATGTCACAAGTTCCCGCGCGTGTGAACGCGGCAGGCTACAGTTTGCGCTACATCGAACCCTGTCTCAGAAAGGCCCGATGTAATTTGGGATCCATCTCGAAGCGTTGATAGGCGATAGAGCGGGCCTCGTTTTGACGCATCATGCGGTCGGCCGCGCGCTCAACTTGCTGTTTTGTAAAAACGAAGCCATGGTCGGAGGGCTCCCAGGGTTGTTCTTTGTGTTTATAGAGTTCCAGCAGGGCAGCGGCGTCTTCCAGGTCGCGGCGCTCGCGGTGGCGACGATCATCCTGCATCTCGCGCAGCTTTTCGACGGTCTTTTGGAACTGGCGCGACAGGCGCGCGCCTTGGACGTTGATGCTGGCGATGAGGCGGTGGGCGTCGATGATGTCAAGCGCCACTTTTTCGTCGCCGGGGGCGGCTTGCTCGTTGGGCGGATTCTCGGCGCGGACCTCTACATAAGTGCCGGCACAACGGAGCGGCCCGCCAGCATTTTCTTGACCGGATTGTGGGCGGCTCCGCCCTGTGCCGGCTATCAGGTTGGCTTCGAGCAGCGGGATGCGGTTGAGACGCCAGGAGGTGTCGACCAGTTCCTGGACGAGCTGGGTTTCGGTGGCGGTGGCGGGCTGGTATTCCTCGAAGAACTGGCGGCGGTGGGCTTCGTACTGCTCCGGATCTTCGGAGGGCAGGACGACGGTGGCGGCGGTAAGGCCGTGCTTGATGGAGTTGAGCGAGGAGCGCTGTTTACCGGATTCGGTGCGCGGGCCGGTGGAGTGTTGGGCATTGGCCCGATTGGCGGCGACGCGGTTCATGGAGCTGGGGATGGCCGGAGCCTGGCCGATTTGGGAGCGGTGGATGGCACGGTCCAGGCGGCCTAATCCGAGTGCTGGCATTTTGATTCACCTCGCTTTGGACATAGCATCGGTGGGGGCGCGGCGGAGGGGCGCGAGGGCGGAGGTGGTTGAAAATAAGGGGAACGTAGTCGTGCGGGGTTGGTCAACGGGAACTGACGAGGCGCTAGCAATTTGTCAGACCCAGGTTGAGGTGCTCGCCTTTGAAATCGGCTGCAACTTCCCGGCAGCCGCCTGAGGGAAGTTCGAGTCCGGTCATCATAGCGACTTCCTCAGGCATTTTCGCACTGGAAGGTCCACCATGCTTGCGTGAAGCGTGAAAAAATCGGCGTGAACTGGGGATCGAGCCGGCGCGCCAAGACGGTTAGGTTATTGGCTTCGGCAGTATGACTTCAGGCCAGGGTGCCAATAGACGAGTTAGAAAAAGTGCGGATCTCAATTACCCTGTTTATCTGGTGATGTGTTTGGGGTCTGTTGGCAACCGGCGTTCTTGAACGTGACGGTGATCGTGTCGTTCGATCCACGGTACGTTTGGGCGAATGTCACGTACTCGTAGTCCTCGAATGCTACGGCGGAAAACGCCCCGGTCTGAAACATGAACTGTTTCAGCTCCTTGCCTCGCGTCGAATCTGGCACTAACGCTGCCAGAAAGGCACGCATCTGTTGCGCCATATCGTCGGTATTGCTAGTGTCCGTCGGCATTAAAGCAGGGACCTGCAGCTTACATACTTGATTGCCGGCTCCGTAGTCCACCACGAGATCGAACCCTGGCGGGACACGGAAGGTTTCCCGGCTGAGCGGTGCGCCGAATTTGCCGCGCAGTTGGCTGGAGTCGATTTGTGCGAACGCCGGGACCGTGAGCACAAAAACGCATAACAGGCGATTCAGCGTGGAGCGCATAACTGGATTATCGCACCGGGCGCAGATTGGCCCACAAGAGACGCGCATGGGGATGCTCGGTTTGGATTCTTTCGGCGCATCCCCGCGCTATGGTTTAATGGAGCGCATGTGGCCACGTGTGCTTCTCGCGCTTACTGCGGTAGCTGCATTGGGACAGGACATTCCGCGCGGGCAGATTGTCGATAGCGTTAAGTGCTCGATGGACGCCTCTCAGACGTACGCGCTCTATCTGCCATCGAATTATTCGCCAGACCGCAAGTGGAAGCTGATCCTGGCTTTCGATCCGCGAGGGCGGGGCAGAGCGCCGCTGGAGCAGTTCAAAGATGCGGCCGAGAAATACGGCTACATCCTAGCGGGGTCGAACAACGCCCGCAACGGTCCTCCCGAAATCAGCCTGACGGCCGCCGGCATGATGGGGTCGGATGTCGTTAAGCGATTTTCGATCGACATGCAGCGCGTGTATACCGCCGGGTTGTCAGGGGCCGCGCGCATCGCGATGAAGGTCGCGATGGATTCGAACGAAATGGCGGGTGTGATCGCCTCCAGTGCCGGGTTCCCGCCGGGCGAGCGCAACAGCGATCTCTCGTTTGTAGTTTTCGGAACCGCGGGCACTGAGGACTTTAATTACCTGGAAATGCGGCAGCTCGATGAAGAGCTGAGCAGCCCGCACCGCGTTGTTGTTTTCCAGGGCGGGCACACGTGGCTGCCGGCCGATCTGGCAATGCAGGCGGTGGAGTGGCTGGAGCTGCAGGCCATGAAGTCGGACAAGACGCCGCGCGACGAGAAGTTCCTGGACCGCGTCTTTGCGGCGCGGTCGGCCGAAGTCGCTGCGCAGCCCAGCGAGGCGGATACCTGGGAAGCCGCGGGCGCGATCGTCCGCGATTTCGAAGGACTGAGAGATGTTTCGAAATTTTCGGCGCAGGCAGATGCATTGCAGCAGAAAAAGAGCGTGCTGGATGCGTTGAACAAGCGGCACGCCGATGAGCATTTCGAGGCGCAACTCGAGTCCGAGCTGATGGACTTGCAAGAGGGGCTCGAAGACGGAGGCTCGGCGCGCGCGGCTACTCTGTCGCAGTTAAAAGATCGGCTGACCAAGCTGGCGCAGCAGGCCGCCGGAGCTGAAGACTCGCAGCAGCGGCGGATGGCCCGCAGGCTGTTGAGCGGGATCATGGTGGATTCGCGCAGTATCCCCGATAAGGAATATCAGCAGTTCGTCGACAGCCTGAGGACATCAGGCCGGAACTGATGCTCCGGATCCGGCGGGGTACAAGCGGCGATGCTCCGTTCTTGGCCTGGGTGATGTTGGCCGCCTCACGTGGGCACCTGGCGCGCGGCCTTTGGGACTTGATCATTGGCGCGGATGAGACCGGCTGCCTGGAGTATCTTCGGCGATTGGCGATGGCCGAGCCGCGCAGCCTGTGCCATTACGAAAATTTCTGGATTGGCGAAGTGAACGGGCAGGCCGCATCGGCGCTGTGCACCTTCGTGGCGGGCGATGCCGCGTGGGAACTGGTGGGCCACGCAATGGCCAGCGTGCAGCGCGATCTGGGATGGACAGGGGCGGACCTGGCTGCATCGCAGCAGCGCACGGCGGCGGTTTGGGACTGTTTTCCGCCGGACACGGGCGCCGATTGGGCAATCGAGAGCGTGGCCACCCTTCCGGATTTCCGGCGCCGCGGGTTGGTGGACGCGCTGATCCTGCAGGCGATCCAAGAGGGTGTTGAGCGCGGGCGCTCGCTGGCGCAGATTACGATTTTGATAGGCAACGATGCGGCGCAGCGCGCATATGAGAAGGCCGGATTCGAAGTGCATGACGAAAACTCATCGCCCGCATTTCAAGCGTTGATTGGCGTGCCAGGCTTCCGCCGGCTGCTGCGTAAATTTTAAGATGCCGCTAGGCGCGTTGAGCCAGTTCCAACACCGTACGGCGCACCACCGCTTTGGTCAGCGGGATTTTGTAGGCATTTTTCGCCAGCGGAACTGCGCCGGCGACGGCGGCCTCGCCGGCCTTGGCGGCTAAATCGGGGGTCACGCGTTGGCCTTGAAGGATCTTTTCGGCGTCGGGAACGCGCCACGGGATGGGAGCGACACCGCCCAACACGATTCGGGCGGAGCGGCAGACGTCGTTATCCATTTCGAGGATGACGGCGGCGCTTATGATCGCGTGGGTCCAAGCTTCACGATCCATGATCTTGCGATACGTGCTGCGCGCGCCAGGCTTGCTAGACGGAATCTCGATGTGGGCGAGGATCTCATCGGCGGCCAGAACATTTTCGCGCGCGGCGTTCTGACGCGGGAGGACGAAGAAGTCCGCTGCGGAAACGGTACGATTGCCTTTCGGGCCGGAGACGTGGAACTTCGCGTCGAGAGCCATTAGGGCGGCCGCGGTATCGGACGGATGCACGATGAAGCTCGGGCCGCCGCCGAAAATCGCGTGGAACTGGTTTTCGCCGTTTATCGAGAAGCACTGGTTGCCTCCCGCCTTGAAGCACTTGAAGCCGTTGCGGTAATACCAGCACCAGGGGCGCTGGGCAACATTTCCGGCGAGCGTTCCGACATTGCGGATCTGCGGCGTGGCTACGACGTCGGCGGCTTCCGCCAGCACGGTGTACTGACGGCGGATGGCCGGATGCCGCGTTATGTTGTCTAGCGTGGTCAGGCCGCCGATCTTCAGGCCGGATTTTTCGGCCGCGATCTGGTCTAGACCCTTGACCGACTTCAGATTGATCAAAACGTCGGGCGTTTCGATCCTTTCCTTGATCATGCCGAGCAGGTCGCTGCCGCCGCCGGCGATGGCAGCGTGCCGGCCGCTGGATTCGGCCTGCTGAATCAGCGTGAGCGCATGCGGGAGGTCCCGCGGATTGGCGTTGGTGAAGGCTCTCATGCCAGTGCTCCTATGATCTTATCCTTGGTGATCGGCAGGTCTTTCATGCGCTTGCCGATTGCGTTGAAGACGGCATTGCCGACCGCGGCGACGGCCGGCACTTTGCTGGATTCACCCATGCTTTTCGCGCCCCAGGGACCGTAGCCGTCGTCGGATTCAATGAACATGCAGTCGATCTCGGGCGCATCGCGATGGGTCGAGATTCGGGCGCCATAATAGCCGGGAGTCAGGGGCACGCCGGAGGCGCGGTCGTAGACCAGGTCCTCGTGGAGCGCCATGCCGATACCCATGATCGCGCCGCCTTGGATCTGGCTGATGGCGGTGAGCGGGTTCATAATGCGGCCGCAATCGTGGACGCACAGATATTTGGTAACGCGGACGCGGCCAAGCTCGATGTCGGCCTCGACTTCGACGAAGTGCGCGCCAAAAGAGTTGCGAACCTTGCCGTTTTCCATCCGGGGATTCGGTCCCGCGGAAGCGGTAAGGAACTCGCCGTTCTTTGGCAGGCCCTTTTCAGCGATCTGTTTCTTGAGATCATGGGCGGCTTCGATGACAGCTTGCCCGGTCATAATAGTGGTCCGGCTGCCGGACTCGCCGACCGAATAGGGGCAAGTTCCGGTGTCGCCCCAGACCACTTCGATCTGCGAGAGCGGCGCTTCGAGCGCTTCGGCGGCGATCAATCCCATGGTGGTTTTCGCGCCAGCGCCCACATCGGTAACGCCGACGTGAACGAAGTAGCGGCCGTTGGAATCGACGCGCAGCACGGCGTTGCTATGGCCGATACCGGAGCGGAACGCCATGAAGGCGAAACCGGCGCCGCGCTTGATGGGACCCGGATCAGAGCCGGGTACCGGGCGCCAGCGCTTCTTCCAATCGAAGGCTTCTGCGCCGCGCTGGATACATTCATCGAGAGTGAAGTTGGTGTACTCGGCCTGCTCGCTGGGTTTGCGCGTCATGTTCTTCAGCGCGAAGTCGACCGGGTCCATTTTGAGCTTGTAGGCGACCTCGTCCATCATGCAGTGGATGCCGAAGTAGCCTTGGGGAAATTCGGGGCCGCGGAAGTTGCCGGATACGGTTTTGTTCGTGTAGACCGGAGTAACGACGGTTTCGATATTGGGGCACTGGAAGCATTCGATGCCGCCAATGGCGCCGGAGTTCTTGCGATAACCGCCCATTCCGCTGAAGCCCCGGAGTTGGATGGCTTTGAGCGTGCCATCGCTGGCGACGCCGACCTTGTAATACTGGACGGTTGGCCAACGGCCGTGCATGCCGATGAAGTCTTCCTTGCGGGAAAGTTCCAGCTTGACGGGAGCGCCGGCCATTTTGGCAAGCGAGGCCGCGATCAGGTCGGCATCCTGATTCTGGTTCTTGTTGCCGAAGTTGCCGCCCATATAGTGGCAGATGACTCGCACTTTATCGTCGGCCAGGCCGAGATCGCGAGCAATGTCATGACGGCAATTCGCAATGCCTCCGGTCGGGGTGTAGACGGTGAGTTGATCGCCTTCCCAGTGCGCGACGGCGGCGCGGGGCTCCATTTGGGCGTTGTGGACAAAGGCCGTGGAGAAACGATCTTCGAAGACGTGATCGGACGCGCGGAAGCCTTCCTCGACATTGCCGCGTTTTTGTCCAATGGGGAGCTGTTCGTTGCGGGGATTCAGCGCGAAATTACCTTCGGGCCAGATTTTCGGCGCGTCGGGTTTGAGGGCCTCTTCGGGCTCAAGGGCATGGGGGAGAACTTCGTAGTCGACCTGGATGAGCTGGAGCGCTTCTTCGGCGATGTGGCGGTCGGTTGCGGCGACGGCGGCCACGGGATCGCCCACGAACCGCACGGGGTTATTGAATATGTAGCGGCGCTGCTTGGTATTTTTCTTGACGTCGTCGTTGTACTGGACGCCGCCCGCCACCGAGCCTGCGCCCCAGACCACTTTGGAGGTTTCGTAGGTCGCGATCGCTTTGACGCCCGGCAGGGCCTGAGCTTTTGAAATATCGATGCTGCGAATGCGCGCGTGGGCGTGTGGGCTGCGGAGAACGCGTGCATACAGCATTCCCGGGAGTTTCACGTCCAGCGAGTATCGCGCCTGTCCCGTTACGCGTTCCAGCGCGTCAATGCGCGGGGTAGGATGACCGATGGTCTTGAGCGGCTTCAGAGTTTCACTCATGACAGGCCTCCTTGTCTGGCGCGCTTGCGGGAGGCCGTAGAGTTCGATTTTTTGGCGGCGGGCATCGCGGCTGCCGCCAGGACGGCTTCGACATAACGATTGTAGTTGGAGCAGCGGCAGATGTTGCCCGTCATGGCGGCCTGCACTTCGTCGTGGGTGGGGTGCGGGTTGGAATTGAGCAGCGCCTTGGCGCTCATGAGCTGGCCGGAGGTGCAGAAACCGCACTGGGGGGCGTCGTGCTCGATGAAGGCGTGCTGGAGCGGGTCGAGTTCGCCGCCATGAGCGAGGCCTTCCACGGTTTGGATTGTACGGCCGTCGGCCCAGACTGCCAGATTGCTGCAGGAGTACACCGGTTTGCCGTCCAGCAGGACGGTGCAGGCGCCGCACTCGCCGCGGTCGCATCCAATTTTCGTGCCGGTAAGGCCGAGGTGGTCGCGCAGCATTTCGGCGATGGACCAGCGGTCCTCCACATCCAGGCGCTGGGCTTTGCCGTTGATGGTGACCTTGATCGCGGTATGCGGCACGCCGGGAGCAGGTTGGATGTTTGTGTTTTGGGTTTCCTGAGCGTTCAGCGCGGGGGCGGCGGTGGCGGTGACCACCGCAACGCCGGTACCTTCTATAAAGGTACGGCGGGAAATCCGGCCCTTACTCTTGATCTTGCGCATGTGCACCTCCGGGGCGCGAGATGTGAACGATTATATGCGATTCGGGCGCGGCGCGTGCGGGCGTGGTGCTGGCGCATGCCGATGAGTGCGGGCTGGAGGTGCGCCGACGCGGCTAGTGCCGATATATCGGCACCGATTTGACGCATCTTGCGTTTTTTCCCGGAGCGTTAGGATTTTTTTAATCCAAATTTACCGATTTTGCGTGCGAAGCCACGGATGGACTCAGGTGAACAGAGGTCAGGCTTCATCGGGTTCAGACTAGCATTGGGATCTGCGGGAGATGACGAAGGTGCCCTGTAAGCGGCTGGGAATCTGGGAGAAATCGCCGGCTGGAGGCGGTCACTGAACAAAGTTGCTTCAGTTGAGCGGCCCAGGGATTGGTGGGGAGCGGAAGTGGACCCGGTGGGTTCAAGATGGCAACCAAGGCCATGTTGTCCAGCGGCGTACTTGCTGATCTCAGGAATAGATGCCCGGGGCTTCGTGACCTACGGCTTGGACGTATTCGCCGTAAGAGCCGGGAAAGACGCGCGGATCGTGGTAGGAGCCGTTTTCGCAGCCGAGTTCCAGCACGCGGGAGCTGAGGCCCCGCAGGAACGTGCGGTCGTGCGAGACGAAGATCATAGTGCCTTCGAAATCCCGGAGCGCCTCGACCAGCATTTCTTTGGTGGCGAGATCCAGATGGTTGGTGGGCTCGTCGAGGACGAGGAAATTGGGCGGGTCATAGAGCATGCGCGCCATGGCGAGACGGGATTTTTCGCCGCCCGAGAGCGCGCGGATTTTCTTGTCGACGTCATCGCCCGAGAATTGGAATGCGCCGGCGAGTGTGCGGAGGGAACCCAGTCCGTCCTGCGGGAAATCTTTTTGGAGCTGCTCGATGACGGTGAGATCGGGATCGAGGATATCGAGCGATTGCTGGGCGAAGTAGCCCATCTTGAGGCTGGCGCCGAGGCGTACTTCGCCCGCGTCCGGTGAGAGCGCGCCTGAGATCATTTTGAGCAGCGTGGTTTTACCCGCGCCGTTTTTACCCATGACGGCCCAACGCTCGCCGCGGCGGATGGTGAGGTTGAAGCCATCGTAGATGGTGCGCGGACCGTAGCGCTTTTGGAGATCTTCGATCACTGCCACCTGGTCGCCCGATCGCGGAGGAGTGCGGAATTCGAACCTGACCACGTGGCGTTGCCGGGGCAGCTCGATCTTTTCGATTTTGTCGAGCGCTTTGATGCGGCTTTGGACCTGGGCGGCCTTGGCGGCGTGGGTACGGAAGCGGTCGATGAAGCGCTGTTCCTTGGCGAGCATGGCTTGTTGGCGGGCGAAGGCGGCCTGCTGGTTGGCTTCGCGGATGGCGCGCTCGCGTTCATAAAAATCGTAGTTGCCGGAGTAGACGGTGATTTCGCCGGAATCGATTTCGGCGATTTTTGTGACGATGCGGTTCATGAACTCGCGGTCGTGCGATGTCATGAGGAGCGTACCGGGGAGCTGTTTGAGGAACTGTTCGAGCCAGATGATGGACTCGATGTCGAGGTGATTGGTGGGTTCGTCCATCAAGAGCACGTCGGGGCGGCCGAGCAGGACGCGGGCGAGGGCGACGCGCATTTTCCAGCCGCCGGAGAGCGCGCCGACGTCGCCATCGACCTGGTCGTCTTGGAATCCGAGGCCGTGCAGGACTTCTCGCGCCTGAGCCTCTAGCGCATAGCCGCCGAGGTGTTCGTACTCTTCCTGGACCTCGCCGAAGCGGGCCAGAATGCGGTCCATGCCGTCGGCCTGCTCGGGGTCGGACATGGCGTGGTGAAGGGCTTCGAGTTCGTGGTGGAGCTGGCCGACGCGGCCGCTCCCAGCGATGGCTTCGTCGAGCGTAGAGCGGCCCTGCATTTCTTCTACGTCCTGTCGGAAATAGCCGATGGTGAGGCGTTTAGGGACAGTGACTTCGCCGTCATCGGGTTCTTCTTCCCCGACGATCATGCGGAAGAGCGTGGTCTTGCCGGAGCCGTTGGGGCCGACCAGGCCGACTTTTTCGCCGGGGTTGAGCTGGAAGGATGCGTCGACGAAGACGAGCTGTTTGCCGTATTGTTTCGTGACGGAGGAGAGAGAAATCATTGAAAACTGTTTCGGCTGACGAACCGGTTTTGAATTAGATCATGATCAAGGTTCGATGGCGCGTACCTGGCTTTCGGTTGTCAACATTTTGAAAGCTGATGATCGAGATCGCTGAGGTCTAGTTCGGTACCTTTACGCACGCGTAGCCGAAAGGAGGGGGCCGACGGCGAGATCCTCATCGAGGAGCGGCCAGTGAATGCCGTACCCGGAGGGCGAGAGCTCGGCGCGACAACGCTCGATGGCGGACGCACGTGCGAGCCGCTCGGAGCACTTTGCCCAAGGGATCGATACCGCGCCCGCATCGGTAATGACCACGAGAGCATCAGGCGTTGGCTCGATGGCCTTGGCGAGAACAGGATGGGTTTCACTGTGCATTGCGTTCTCCAAAGTGTTCTCGCCAGGCTGCAACGATTTGGTCGAAATGTTGAAAGATAATCCGCCGGATCTGGCGCCGCAGCGCCGGAGTACAGTTGTACTGAAATTCCTCCACGATATCGAATCGATCCGGGAGCAGCCAACATTTGCACTCGGCTTCTCCCTTTCGGGCGTGAATGTACATCGCCTCTTTGCCCTCGTTCGAATAAAAGACAACCGCCAGGCCTGAACGTAAAGAACAGTGGGCATCGGTCGCAATTTCATTATAAGGTGAACCGTGTGATGCGCCCGGCTCGGACCGATGTTCACGGCCGATTCCTGGTCTGCGGGAAAAATGTTTTGGCAACAATATACTTGACTAACCGTGCGTTTCGTTGTAGTGTTGCTTGCCGACCGCAGATTCACCGTTCGGCAAGTTCCAGGCATTCATGTCGAAGTTGGTTCAGGTTCCCGAAGCAGAAGTAGACCGTAGACTAGCAACAACGCAAGGCCAAGAAAAAGAAATAAGCTGCCAAGAACGAACCACAAAATAGCGCCTAGCTGTGCCGCCACAGTTCAACCAAAAACCACGGAATCCAGCCGAACGCCAATGCACAAAGAACAATAAGCAGGCACCGTCTTTCAACACGATGAAACTCGGCCTGCGAGGCTAGCGCCTTCTGATAAGCTTTTTGGTAATCCTCCATGGCTGCGTCCAATTTGTCGGCAGACGACGTAGAACGACTCGCCAAGCGCATTCTTGAGCTTGACCAAAGGTCGCAGCATCTACGAAATCTACTGTATTTTTGGACCGCCGCCGTAGCGTTAGGGTTGATCCTAGAATATAAAGGCGATTTCGTAAGGCTGGCACAACTTTTATGGCTGTACGCAACCAGACGAGTGCCACTTGAGTGGTGGCGGGTCAAAAAAGTTCTGATGCTTGGTGGCCTCTTGGTAACTGTGGGCGTCGTGGGAGAACTGTACATCGAATTCTCGCAATCGAATGTAGAAACCCAATTGGCTGATCATAATGGGCGATTGATCGGGAATCTCAGGCAACTCGCAAGAGATGCACTACATGACGCGAACACCGCTGCAATCCAGTCTGGAACTGCCGTTACAAAAGCAGGGGAGGCGGCGGACGCATCAAAGAAAGCGCTGGACGAGTCTGGCAGGGCTGAAAACGTGGCAGAGAGAGCACGGAGCGAAGCTGATTCCTTCGAAAAGGACATTGGAGCAGCAAAACGTGAGGCGACAAGTGCGACCGTAGAACTTAACCGAATTAAATCCCCACGGTTATTGACTGAACCGTCTACAATGGTTGCAGCTCTGCGCCAGTTCACCGGCACAGAGTACGCTTTTCCTTCTGTGTTCCAGAACAGCGAATCTCTAACGCTGTTGCAATCCATTGATTCTGTGTTGCAGTTGGCGGAATGGAAAAAGGTAAAAGGCCCTCCTGGATTTCCGGCAGTAAACCTATACGGCAAAGAGGACGGTTTTGCCGTTCCAATCGGGTTCAATGTCGGCATCCAGATATCCGCGGAAGCTGCTATGGACCAGAGTACAGCATTGCGTCTACCGCTCGAACAATTACCGGCTAACATCCAGGCAGCGGCAGTTCTTCGAACGCTACTTCTATCGCACCTGTCGCCAAGTGCAACCGAACAGGATGTTCCCAAAGTGTACCTAAAACAGGGATCGTCACTAACCGTTAGCATCGCGGTTGGGAGCAAGCTGTAGCACGCTAATCCACACATCGCCATGCCCAAGAAAACTCCAGTCTGTCACGCCATTTCAGAGTGTACGTTGGATTCGTTGGTTAGCCAAGTACATTGTTGCCAAATGTTTGGTGACGGAGGAGGGGAGATCAGATCTAAAACGACGGCGAGTTGCCGGGCGGTCCGCGATTTATTTTGCGTTTCGAACCACCAGGATATTTCGTGAGGAGTTTTCCAGGTCAACAATCGCTATCGCCTGCCTTCGCAGTGCTTCCTCGACGCGAGCGGTGCGGTAATTGCAGTTTTCGATCAGGACTACTTTTGGCGGCGAGGCGCGGGAACTTGCGAGGTGCAGAAAATCGGAATCGGCCGTTACGATCGTAAACCCGTTTTCTCGCGCGTATTCCCAAATTGCATCGTCGGAAGTGTAGCGCGCCAGTCCCGTATCGAATACGTGCACTGACTCAGGAAAAAGCGCCGCAAGACGGCCAACGAGCTTAGGCGAGAGGTTGGCATCGACCAAGAGTCTCAACGCGAAATGCGGTCGCGTCCAACCTGCGAAGCGTAGGCGTAGACGGCAGGAAAATCGGCCTTCTCCAGGTATGGGTAGTCACCCAGGATTTCTTCTTCCGTCATTCCCGATGCGAGCATGTCTAAGACATCCCAAACGGTAATGCGAAACCCCCGAATACAGGGCTGGCCCGATCGCTGACCGGCAACAACGGTTATCCGGGACATATCTGCTTTATCAGCAGTGGCCATAAACACATTATCCTTCATTGCTAGGAGTAGGCAACGCAACCGCAGCGGCTCTCGACTGTTGGATCACGGTCCCGTGAAAGGCGTGGCGCGGCGTGAACGCCTCAAGCTGGAGCCCTGAGGCCTTCGGAGCGTGCCTCCGGCCAAGTAACACGATAGAATAGCTAGCCATGATGAAACGTATTTTGGTTGTGGGACTCGCGGCGATGGGGCTTGTTGCGCAGACGCCCGCGCCGCCAGTTGAGGACGGGTATGTACGGCGCGCCGAGTCTGCCGGGCATGGGCAGGCGCCAGGGATGAAGTTCACCGAACTCGGCAAAAGCGGACGGACGTTTCAGGTCACAATGCGCAAGGGCGATGAGATTGCGTCGGGGCTCACCGAGTTCGCCGAGCAGAATCACATCAAGACTGCGCATTTCACGGCGATTGGCGCCATCGATTCGGGCACGCTGGGATGGTTCGACCCGGACAAGCGCGCGTACAAAAAGATCGCGATCAGCTCGGAAGCTGAAATCCTTTCCTTGACCGGCAATATTACTCTTCAGAACGGAAAACCGGTGGTGCACGCGCACTGCGTGGTTGGGTTCGGCGATGGGTCCACCAAGGGAGGACATCTGGTGGAGGCGCGCATATCGCTCACATTGCAGGCGTTTGTTGTCGACGATTCAGTAGGCGAGCAGGGAGCGGAAAAATAAACGGCAGCTTCCGAAGAAGCTGCCGCCGTTTTGGATATTGCTGAGAGAGTTAGTTGTTGTCCACGGACGCCGCGCCATTCGCCAGCGCTGCGGTTGAGCGGCCGGTCTTTTTGTGCGCGGCGGCCCATTTGTCGTAATCCTCTTGCGAGATGTAGGTGACGTTCACCCAGGCGTGCGCCATCTCATCGACCGTACGGTCGCCGCCGCCGACCCACTGGTTCGGATCGGGATTGAACGGGTTCGCTGTGGTGTTGTCGTGCCAGGCGACCACGTGGACCACCGTGCCCTTGGGCAGCACAGGCGCCGCGTCATCGGTGTAGATGTAGTTGGTCATCCAGTTGAAGTTGAAGTGATCGACGTAGCTGATGGTTTGCGTGGTCCCGTCGGGCAGGATCGCTTCAAGCAGCATCGCCTTGCCGCGCAGGTGCATATGCGGTTGGAAATTGCCGAGAATGGCGGGCGCTTTCAGGACATGGAATCCCTGGGTGACATGGACAGTGTTCGGCTCGATGTCCAGGTGGTTTCCGGTGGCACCGAACAGCGTCAGGTACGTGCGGTATTTCGGCTTCTGATCTTTCGGGTAGAGCCAGACGCCCAGTTCGACGTGATCGGTGATCTGCTCGCCGACCGCATGGTAGTGAATATCCCACCATACTTTGGCGCCGGGCCGGATCAACTTGCCGGTATCGGGGCGGTAGATGTCGTAGTTCTTGCCGACGGCCCATTCCATCAGCACACCGCCTTGCTGGCCGACTGCCTGATCGTCGCTGCTATCGGCGGTAGCGTTAGGATCGGTTTCGGTTTGGATCAGATGAGCGAGAGCGTGGTGCGTGATCTTGCGGCCCGCGCTGGTGCCGGGGCGCATCTCAACCGCCTTCACCCATAGGTCTTCCTTCACATTGAGATCCACGACAGGCTTCCACCACTGGTCCTGGCTGACGGCCGGCATGGTGTAATCATCCGACTTGATGATCAGGTCGGGCCCGTGTCCATAGATCTTGGCGAGCTGCCATTCGTCGTCCTTGGGGAAGGTCTTAGGCGGCGGCATGTCCTTGGGATCGCCTTGCGGCGCACCGGAGTCCACCCATCTCACGAAGGTGGCGATCTGCTCATCGCTGAGCGACATGTCGTTCTGGAAGCTTTGAACACCGACGCTCTTATCGAGGTGCCACGGCGGCATCTGGCGTTTCACAACACGCTCTTTAATGGAGCGAGCCCAGGGCCGGGTCTCTTCGTAAGTCAGCAGAGACATCGGGGCCATGGCGTTGGGGCGATGGCAATCCTGACAACGGGCCTGCAGGATCGGGACGATGTCCTTGGTGAAGGTTGGGGATTTCGATGCTTGAGTGGTCGCGGTGGGCTCGCCGGCGAACGACATAGCGCCCGTTAAAAGCACACTCAGGGACAGAGAGTAGAATATCTTGGATTGGAATCTGACGTTAGATGTCACGACCCATCCTCCTTTGCTCAGTGCATTGAGTCTATACGTACTCGAGATAGCGTGTCAATGTTCAAACGAACGGCTTACAAAACAAACAAAAAGCGGCAGCTCCCGAAGAAGCTGCCGCCATTTGGAGAACGTGAGAGTTAATTATTGGCCGACCGATCCGCCGGAGCGCCGGTCAAAGAAGCCGTAGGAGCGTTGCCACGGGTTTTCTTGTGCGTGGCCGCCCACTTGTCGTAATCCTCTTGCGTGATGTACGTGACGTTGACCCAGGCGTGCGCCATCTCGTCGACGGTGCGATCGCCCCAGCCTACCCACTGATTCGGATCCGGGTTAAACGCATTGGCCGTGGTGTTATCGTGCCACGCGACGACGTGGATGATGGTGCCTTTCGGCAACACCGGAGCAGCCTCGTCGGTGTAGATGTAGTTGGTCATCCAATTGAAGTTGAAATGATCCACGTAGCTGATGGTCTGAGTGGTTCCATCGGGGAGGATCGCTTCCAACAACATGGCCTTGCCGCGCAGGTGCATATGCGGCTGGAAGTTGCCGAGGATGGCGGGTTCTTTCAGGACATGGAAGCCCTGGCTGACGGCAACAGTGTTCGGCTCGATATCGAGACGGCTGCCGGCGCCGTTGGTGGTGCCCTGGAATCCAGTGAGATAGGTGCGATACTTCGGCTTCTGATCTTTGGGATAGAGCCAAACGCCCAGCTCGACGTGATCGGTGATCTTCTCGCCGACTGCATGGTAGTGGATGTCCCACCATACTTTGGCGCCCGGCAGAATCAGCTTGCCGGTATCGGGACGGTAGATGTCATAGTTCTTTCCGACCGCCCACTCCATCAGAACGCCACCCTGACCGGCAGCAGCATCATCGCCGCTGTCAGCCTTGCTGTCGGCATCGTCCTGGATCAGGTGAGCCAGAGCATGATGGGTGATCTTGCGGCCGGCCGTGGTGCCGGGGCGCATTTCGACGGCTTTAACCCACAACGGTTCGGTAACATGCAGGTCGACCACCGGCTTCCACCATTGATCCTGGCTGACGGCCGGCATGGTGTAATCATCCGACTTGATGATCAGGTCGGGACCATGTCCGTAGATCTTGGCGAGCTGCCACTCGTCATCGCGGGGGAAGGTCTTGGGCGGCGGCATGTCCTTGGGATCGCCTTGCGGCGCGCCGGAGTCAACCCATTTCACGATAGTGGCGATTTGTGCATCGCTCAGCGACATATCGTTCTGGAAGCTTTGAATTCCGACGCTCTTGTCCAGGTGCCACGGCGGCATCTGGCGTTTCACAACGCGCTCTTTAATGGAACGAGCCCAGGGCCGGGTCTCTTCGTAAGTGAGCAGAGACATGGGCGCCATGGCGTTGGGGCGATGGCAATCCTGGCATCGTGCCTGGAGAATCGGAACGATATCTTTTGTAAATGTTGGGGTTTTGGTTGTTTGCGTTGTCGCGGTAGGCTCGCCAGCGAAAAGCACTGCACCCGCCGAGAGCACGCTCAGAGAAAGACAATACAGTGTCTTGGATTGGAATCTGACATTAGACGTCACGACCCATTCCCTCCTTCTGGTACGTACAGCTGTATATAGTTTAAGTTGTTGAGAAATAGGTGTCAATGGCCCTTTTGAGCACCGAAGGCGGGCGGCTCCCAGCTTTTCTAGAGAGCCGCCCGGTTCAAGATTTCCGCTAATTGGTTGATGTAGCTGACTTTCCAGGGTGCAGGATCAGCTTTTGGACGCGCCAGTTCAGCAATTCCGCCGCGTAGATTTCATTTTCGGACGGGCAGGCCAGCTCATGAATCCAGCCGAATTGCTTCATTTGGTGACCCATGCTGCCCAAAACGCCGAGCACCTGGCCCTCGAGCGACAGCTTGTAAATGCGGCCGGGCATGGCGTCGGAGCTGTACAGGTATTGGGTTCCGGGACCGGGGGTGATGCAGATGGCCCAAGGAGCGCCGTTCTGAGCGGCCAAACCTTGAGCATTGGGCATGGCACCCATCCAGGGATGAATGACCTGGGGTGGGGGAACATTGATTCGAATTTCGCGGACAAAATTCCCATCGGGATCGTAGACCATGATGCGGCGGTTGCCTCGGTCGCCGACGTAGATATTGCCCTTTGCATCGGAGGCGATGGTGTGGGGGGTGTTGAGTTCGAACTCTTTGGGATGCTCGCGATCCTCGGGCTTAGTGTAATCGCCCCACTGCTTCACCCAATCGCCGTTCTTGTCGAACTTGGCAACACGCGAGTTGATGTAGCCATCGCTGATGAAAATGTCGCCCTGCGGATCCCAGGTCACGTCGGTGGGCTGACGGAAGGAGCCGGGTTGAGCCGGAAGCGGCGGACGCGGATGTTCCAATGGATGGGCATTTTCATCGGACGCTTCCGCTTTACGGCCGAACAGCATGGTGACGCGGCCTTCCGGATTGAAGCGGATGATCATGTTGCTGCCTTTGTCCACGGCCCAGAGGTTGTCGTCTTTGTCGAAACGAATGGCGTGGGCGAAGGACCAGGCGTACAGGTTGTGGCCGATTTCGCGGATGAATTTGCCTTGAGGATCAAACTCGAGGATCTCGGCCGCGGTGGCGCCGAACGCCGGTCCGGTGGAGTTGCCGCGCGTGAAGACGAAAATATGTTTCTTGGAGTTGATAGCGACGCCGGAAGCTTCGCCCAGATACATATCGGCGGGAAGCTTGAGCAGGTTGGGAACCGAATCGAACGGAATTTCCGGCGCGGGCGTGGCCGGTTCCTGGCCGAATGCGAGCGCGCTGAGGAATGCTGCTGCTGCGAAAACTGAGTAGAGTTTCAACGGGGCCTCCTAGAACACTTCAGAATACGATATACGATATCAGAAACCCGGCATCGGGAACACGGGTGGAGAGGTGTTATTTTTTGCGCGGCGCTTGCTTCCGCCGGCAGCGGCCGGATTACGTAGCTCCAAAGGGCCTTTACACCGAAAATCAACTGAAATATAATTTCACCCCAGTATTCGCTCTGTGTGGAGAGGGGGCACCATGATGAAGACAAAGCTTGTCTTTTCTGTTTTAGCGGGGTTTTCGTTCCTGCTCATGCTGTCGCCGTCGGCGAGAGCGCAAAGCTCGATCTCGGGGCAAGTACGGGATAGTTCCGGCGCGGTGATGGCCGGCGTAACAGTGGAGGCAGCCAGCCCCGCGCTGATCGAGAAATCGCGCACGGTGACGACCAACTCGGAAGGCCGCTACTCGATCGTGGATGTGCGGCCCGGCACGTACACGATGACGTTCACGATGAACGGGTTCAGCTCGGTGAAACAGCAGGTGGAGGTCCCTGCCAACGTGGCCGTACCGGTGGATGCCACCATGCAGGTGGGTTCTATCGGACAGACCGTGGAAGTACAGGCGCAGGTGGCGACTGTAGACGTGGAGAACGTGGCCCATCCGGAAGTGTTGTCGCGCAGCGAAATGGATTCGGTGCCGTCGGCGCGCAACTTGCAATCGGTGGGTTCTTACATTCCGTCGGTGCACCTGAATACGCCGGATGTGGGAGGATCGCAGCAGATCCAGCAGACCTACATGGCCGCGCACGGCAATCCGCCGCAGCACGATGTCATCCTGCTGGACGGCATGCTGGTGAACACCACGCAGGGTGACGGACAGATTCAGACCTACATCGAAAACGAGATGATCCAGGAGTTCGTGTACAACACGGTAAGCAATCCGGTGGAATCGACCGCGGGCGGGGTATATGTCAACATGACGCCGAAGGATGGCGGGAACGCGATGCACGGGGAGTTTTTTGGCTCCTACGTTCCAGGGCAGTTTGTGGGCAGCAACCTGGATGCGAACCTGATTGCACGCGGTGTCAGCCCCAAGCAGGCCGCAATCACGAACCTACAGGATTTCGACGGATCGCTGGGCGGCCCGTTCATCAAAGACAAGCTGTGGTATTTGCTCTCGGGACGCAAGCAGGCGACCAAGCAGTCCTCACCGTTGTGCCTGAACAATGGCAGCCCGTGTATCGACAGCTCGTGGATCTATACCGGCAATTTGCGGCTTACGTATCAGATGAATGCGAAACACAAGTTCAGCGCGATGTGGATGCGCGACTTCAAGCGAGCCGAAGACGAAGCTGTAACGAACACGGGCAGCGGCGTGGCAGCGAACTTCAACGCCACTACGCAGCGCATTCCGGCGATGTACTACATCACGCAAGAAAAATGGAGCGGCACCATCACGCCCAAGCTGATTTTGGATGCCGGTTTTTCTTTGGACAAGCTGGACTATAACGTCCGCTATCAGAACGGGCAGACGCAAACGCCGTTTTCGCCGCTGTGGTACCAGGACGTGCTGCTGCAGGACACGGTGAAGAACCTGCGGTACAACGTCGGAACCATGCAGCAGATTTACAATTTCGACCGGTACGTAGTGCAGGGCGGCGGATTCTACGTCACCGGGTCTCATCAGATCAAGTTCGGAATCCAGGATAGCTGGGGACCGGCGTACCAAAAGACCATCATGAATGGAGATCTGTACGCCATGGAAGCAAATGGTGTGCCGACGACGGTGACCGTCTACGATACGCCCGTTTACAACAAACCGTATCTGAATGCGGATCTCGGCCTGTACCTGATGGACACCTGGAAGCTCAAGAGACTCACGATTACGCCGGGAATCCGGTGGGATTACCTATCGAACCAGATCAATCCTGCGAGCGCCCCCGCCGGCCGTTTCGTACCGGCGCGAAACTTTGGGGCGATCACCTGCGACACCTACAAAGGCATTTCGTGCTTTAAGGACTGGGCGCCGCGTCTGGGCATCGTGTACGACGTTTTCGGCAATCACAAGACTGCGCTGAAGGCGGGCGTGGGCAAGTATGAGACGCCGCTGGTCGCGAACAATCTGCAGGCATTCAACCCGATGTTCGTGCAAGGACAGACCCGGAGCTGGATCAATACTGGCGGCTGCACGGGACCGAGCTGTTTTCCGCTCGATAACCAGATCGGCCCCGCGCCGGCGGGCGCTTTTGGAACGTTGACGCCGCGATCGCTGGATCGGAATTTCCATCGCGAGTACAACATGCAGTATGCGATCGGCGTGCAGCACGAGATCCGTCAAGGGCTGACGCTGAACTTCAACTGGGTGCGCCGCGACGACTACCAGCAGGAGCTGATCCGGAATTTGTCGGTTCCCGGCTCGGCATGGAATCCGGTCACGATCACGAATCCGCTGGACGGGACGCCTTTCACGGTCTACAACCTAAGCCCGTCCTACGTGGGCCTGACGCCGGTGCTATATCAAACTAACGCTCCGCGGAGTTTGCGAGCGAACTCATATAACGGGTTCGAAACGTCCGTCTCGGGCCGCTTGCCGCACAACGCATTCCTGATCGCGGGGTGGACCATCGATCACGAGTTGTCGCGGCAGTGCGATCAGACAGCCGAAAGCGGGAATCTGCTCAACGATCCCAACTCGCTGCGTTACTGCGACTGGTACGGAAATCTTTATCAAGATCTTGGAAAAGCGAGTGGAATTCCGTTCCGCAACGAGTTCAAGGTGCAAGGTAACGTGCCGCTGTGGTACCGGTTCGAATTCAGCGCGTCGTTTGTTTCGGATCCCGTCTACAATACGAATTTCAACGGCGGCGCGATCGCGCCCTACAGCATCACCAATGCCGAGACGACATTTGCGGGTGCGCAGCAGGGCTTGAAGGAAGTGTATTGGACCATCAATTCCAGCACCAAATACCCGAGCAATTGCGCCTGTCCAACCCCGGGCGCCGTCGTCGATTCGGGATTGGCGCAAGGGTCCGAGACCCTGGTGCTGGTAGCTCCCGGCAGCCGGTTGACGCCGCAGTTGAACCAGCTCGACATCGGGATTCGGCGGGACTTCGTGATCCACGACCGGTGGACTATCAAAGCGCAAGGCCAGATTTTCAATGTTCTGAACTCCAACGTCGTCACGGCCGAAGCGCAGACGCTGGGTTCGTCCATCACGCCGTTTACCAAGGGCGGCATCGGCGGGACCCCGACTACAATCCTAAATCCGAGGATGCTGCAATTGGCAGTGCAATTCAAGTTCTGAACAGCTGAGCCGCGGACGCGCAGGCGCGCTTCGTTGCAAGCCGCGCGTCCCCGGCCGACGTTTAACTAAGCGCCAAGCCGCTCCCGATCGCGGTGAATCGTCCGGACCAGAGTATTTGCTTCAGCGTGAATGCTTTTCACGTCGGTCATGAAAGGTCCAGCCCAATACCCGCTGTGATGCGAGTTGCGGAATTGAATAGCGGCGTCGGCATTCTGGGCCATCTGCTCTACGAGGGGCTGAAGGCGCTGAATGGCCTGTTGCTCGGATGGAGCGACCGCGTTCTCCATCGCTTGCAATCTGCCAAGGCGATTGCCCATGTCATTGATCTCGGTTCTGACGCTGCGCAATTCAAGGCCTTCGGTATCCCAGCTGAATTGCGTGTGATCCGCGAGGTTTTCCATCACCTGGGCATGATGCGCGATTTGCCTGGCATCGTATTGCATATCGTTGAGCAGGTGAGTTGTTCTTCGACCGGTCCGCGGCGTTACCGCCGCGTTAGAAGCTGCGGCCAGAAAGCTGACTGCGCAAACGGCCGCTCCCAGTTTCAACACTTTATGAGCGTGCATCCGCTTCCGTCTCCTTTCTTCATCCCATTCTTGGATGCGTGGAAATGGAGAGGGAACCAAGCCGAGCTATTCGGTTCTTAACGCGGTCATGGGATCGATGGCCGCGGCCCGGACAGCAGGGGCTGTGGCGGCTATCAAAGCGCACGCTGCCAGAGCGCCGGCAGCGGCCGACAGGGCGACCAGATCCGTTCCCGCGACGCCATAGTAGACCTGGCTGGCGATGATTCTACCCACCGCAGCAGCGACCGGTATCCCGAGCAACAGGCCCATACCCGCCAGCACAAACGCGCTGCGCAAAATTAGGCCGACCACTTTTCCGGGCCTGGCGCCGAGCGCCATTCGGATGCCGATCTCGCTGGTCCGCTGGACGACGCTGTAGGCGAGAACACCGTATAGACCGACGGCCGCGAGCACCAGGGCGACAATGCCGAACAATCCGGCGAGAGTTGCGACGGCGCGCTGCTGGTCCAACACGAGCGAGATTTGCTGATTGATCGTGCGGACGCTCACCAGCGTGAGATTCGCATCGGCATCCGCCAAAGCCCTTCTCAACACCGGTTCCAACTCGCCTGGATCTCTGCGCGTACGCAGAAGAGCGCCGGTCATGAAGTGAGACCGCGCTTCCAGTTTTTCAAGCGTGGATTCGTTGTACTTTGCGGTTTGGGCAAGCGGCACAAAAAACATAGGCCGCACCGGACGGGCCGGCTGCGTGTACTTGGCATCCCTCACGATCCCAACGATTCGGAATGTACGCGCGTTGGCGGGCAGGTCAATGCCGAAATGCTTATCCAGGGGATCCTCGCCCGGCAAGAAGCGGCGCACAAACGCTTCGTTGACGACAGCTACGTTTTCGGTATGCTCTGAGTCCGCATCAGTGATGCTGCGTCCGCGGAGTACCGGCTGCCCAACCGTCTCAAAATGGCCTGCACTGACGCGCTCCCAGGACGCGCCGGAGTTCTGGTTAAATCGGGCGGGAGGATGGCCATCGATAACAATCAACTCTCCCCAGTTGTCCATGAACGGCGTATACATCGCCAAGCTGGCGCGCTCGATGCCGGGGACGCGCCGCAGGCGGTCGAGGAGATCGCGGTAAACGGCCTGGAGACGGTCCTGCGGATAAGACGAGGGCAACGGGTTGAAATTAACGCTGACCAGGCCCTCAGACCGGAACCCGAAATCCTGGTGTTCCAGTTTAGATAAACCGCGGGTCAGCATGGCAGCGCCGGCCACCAAGACCATTGCGAGCGTGGCTTGCACAACCAGCAGCGCTTTGCGCGCAATGGAGGAATGATCCCGAGTGCTCCGGCCGGCGCCGCGGAGTGCTTCCACGGGATCGCGGCGCGCAGCGAGCCATGCTGGAACGCCGCCAGCAATCATTCCGGTAGCCAGCGACAGCGCGAACGCAAATGCCAGGACAGAAAGCGATGGGGTGGTGCTGAAAGGCAGATAGGTGGCGTTGTGAAACGCGAGCGCGACGATCAGCTTGTCCGCGGCGTACGCGACCAGCACTCCAATCGCGCCTCCCCCGACGCCCAGAAGAACGCTTTCGACCAAAGACTGCGAGATGAGGCGGATGCGCGAAGCGCCCATCGCAAGACGTATGGACGTTTGCACACGGCGCGCCATGCCCCGGGCAATCACCAGATTTGCGACATTGGCGCAGGCGATCAGCAGCACCAGCCCACACAACGAGAGGAGAATTTGCAAGCTGCTGCCGTAATCGTCGCGCATCTCTTCTACGCCGTTCCCCGCGGGAATTACCTCAATGTGCTGTCTCGGCAGCACGCGCTGGACTTCACCCATCCAGGCCGCCGGATATCCGCTGTCGTGTTCCAGCCACTGGCGGAGGACTGCGGTAAGACGGGCTGGCATCCCGTCTGTCGACGCGCCCGGCTTCAGCCGTCCAATAGAGCGCAGCCAAGCTGACACGGATTGTCTTAAGAGGGATTCGTGTCCGGCGATGAGCGGCTCTTGCTGCAGAGGAAGCCAAAAGTCCGGCGGGTTGCTTTTGAGCGTATCGCCGAAAAATCCTGGAGGAGCGATCCCGATGATGGCGAATGGCTGGCCTTGGATGTTCACGGTGGATCCGATCGCGGACCCACTCGCACCCCACTCCGATTGCCACGCCCGATAGCTCAAGACCGTAACCGGAACGGCCGACGCGCGATCGTCGGCGGGCGAGAACAACCGGCCGGCAAACGGGCGAATGCCAAAAACCGAAAAGTAGTTGCCCGTTACGTATTCGCCGCGCAATGGTTTGGGGACGGTATCGATGTTCGGGCGCAGGACGCTGTACTGCCAGTCAGTCGATTGAAACGCCGCCAGCTCCTCAAATTCCGGCGCGGAGGCACGGAGCCGCTCAAATAGCGGGAACGAGTACATGCCCCAGTTGTCCTGTGGACCGCCCTCCACACAGCAGTCGTAACCGGAGCCGATGCGGTACAGGCGGGGAGGATCGGCGACCGGGAGCGAGCGGAACATGACGTCATGCATCAAAGAGAAAATTGCGGTGGTTCCGCCGATTCCGAGCGACAACGTCAGGACGGCCGTGAGTGTGAACACCGGGGAGCGCCGAAACTGGCGAACGGCATACTTAATGTCTGCAGCGAGATTCAGCATATCGGTCTCACGGGGATACGAAAGAGAGCGCGGGTTGGTTCCGAGGAAGATCTGAACGCGAGCTTGGCCGCCATGCCGGTTTATACGGGGGCGGAGGGGAAAAGTTACGGGCGAATGGCTCTAGCCGCAGACGAACGCGGATGCATCCAGACAAGACGAAGTCAATTCGCGCTTATCGGCCTGCATCCGCGGCTAACAACAGAGTATCGCTAGGCGCCGAGTTTGAAGGCGATCAGTTCGCCGCTATAGCCGGCGCCGCTGATAGCCAACACGATGTACTGCTGGCCGTTCACCATGTAGGTCATGGGCGAGCCGCTCTGGGGCGCGGGCATGTAAACTGCGCCGACTTCCTTGCCGGTGGCCTTGTCATAGGCGCGCAGCATAGCGCCGCGCTGGCCGTTGGGGGCCGTAAAGAAGCCCGCTTCACCTGCGATCACGAGGGTCTTGGTGGTCAGGACGCCGATGATGCCGGACCGGCCGGTGCGCGGTATGTTCAGGCCCTTGAGAGCCGGGTTGTTGCGGATGTTATCGGGTGTTTCGCCGTGAGCAACCTGCCAGACGATGTCGCCCTTGTCCAGACTGATTGCGCTAATGCGGCCGTAGGGTGGCTTGAGCAGGGGCAGGCCCTTGACGCTGAGGCCGAACCCGCCGCCCTCGCCGGAACCATCGCCGCCGCGTCCACCGCGTCCGGCGGCTGCTCCACGTCCGCCAGCAGCGCCTCGCCCGCCGTCCGGAGCAGCGGCCGATCCAACACCACCGTTCGCCGCAGCTTCAGCGCGTCCGCCTGGACGAGCGATGCCCTGAACATAGTTCATGTCCGACTTCGACGGATCGGGCTTGACCAGACCGAGCGTGGCCGTTGCGGTTTGCGAGAAAACATAAACCGTGTGCGTTTCGGGATCATAGGATCCACCAGGCCAATTGCTGCCGCCGAGTGAACCGGGTGACGTAATCGCGGCCAGCGGGCCGTCCGGATTGCTGACCACGGGAGGCGTAAAGATGGGCCCGATCTTGTACTTTGAAACCAGCTTCACGGCTTCTTCGTGCAGCTCCGGAGTGAAATTGATGAGACTGTCCTCAGTCACGCCCTGATTGTCGTAGGCCGGTGGCTTGCTGGGGAAGGGCTGCGTCGGCGAGTACCACTCGCCGGGCACATCGCCTTTGGGAACCGGGCGCTCTTCCATCGGCCAGATCGGTTGGCCCGTGACGCGATTGAAAACGTAGAGGAACGCTTGTTTGGTGGGCTGCGCCAGAGCCGGAACAACACGGCCATTCACGTTGATATCGGTCAATATGGGCGCGCAGGGGATATCCATATCCCAGATACCGTGATGGACGAGCTGATAATGCCATTTGCGCTGGCCCGTGTGCAGATCGAGAGCGACGATGCTTTCACCGAACAATCCGGCGCCGGGGCGGTGGCCGCCGTAATAATCACCGGTCGGCAGTTCGACCGGCAAGTACAGAGTGTTCGTCGCCACGTCGGCTGACATCTGGCCCCAAACGCCCGTATTGCCGGTGTAGGACCAGGAGTCGTTCAGCCAGGTTTCGATGCCAAATTCGCCGGGCTTGGGGATAGTGTGGAAAATCCAGAGGCGTTTGCCGGTGCGCGCGTCGAAACCGCGGACGTAGCCTTTGACGTGCTTGAAGCTGGGAATATTGCCGCCGGCCTTATGGGCGGCGCCGACCACAACCACATCGCCGGCGACCAGCGGAGTGGAGTGCAGCCCGACCTCACCGGTTTCGAGATCGATTTCCTGGTCGTCATTCTCCTTCAGGTCCACCACGCCGTTATTGCCGAAGCTGGAAACGGGAACGCCGGTTTTCGCGTTCAGTGCGATAAGCCGATATCCGGGCGTCACATAGAGGATGCGTTCCTCGCGGCCGTCGGTCCAATAGGCAACGCCATGACCGGAGAGCTGGCGCGGCGCGTTCATGCCGCGTTTTCCTTCGTTCTCGCTATGCATCCACAGCATTTCGCCGGTGCCTGCATCCAGCGCGACTACGGCGCGGCGGCTGCCCGCAGTGACATACAGAACGCCATGCACCATGAGCGGCGTGGATTCGTACTGAAATTCCGGACGCGGACCGAGGTTATCGGTTTTGAAGCGCCAGGCGACCTCCAGGTTATTGAAGTTGGAGGCGTTGATCTGATCGAGTGGGGAGTAGCGGGTAGAGCCCAGATCTCCACCATAGGTGGTCCACTCTCCATTCTTCGCTCCGGATTGAGCAAGAAGGGGCAGGGTCACGCAAACTAACAGGCCCGCCAGGGGGGCCATACGAACGACATTCTTTCGACTCACGCAGTCTTCCTTTCTTCGCGCAAAACGTCCCCGTTTTTGCTAGAGGCCGGCGCTCGCGGTGCGAACCTGGGAGCACTGCCGTAATGCGTTTCACTATATCGTTGCGGGGTTTTGCGTGTCAAACAGCATCCACGATCAATACACTGCTAAGCGGGATATAGCAAATTCGATCCCGTTCCCAAGCCGTGCTTTCGATCAAGCGCGGAGGACGTCGTTGGAGCGATCGTGCGGGGTCGTGTAGGCCAGCGTGCCGGCGCGGCCCCAGTGCCCTTTCTTGTAGGTGATCACCGAAAGATCGGAGTTGTAGCTGCATTCTTCTCCGGCCGCGGTAAATCGAATGGCGCCGGAGAACATATGCGCTTTGTCGAATGTGGCATGGAGGACCCGGCTTTCGGGAAGAACGCCGTAAACCCAGCCCCAGTTGCCTACGCCGCTCTGAGGAAAAAGCGCGCGATAGTTGGCGTAGTCGGCCGGCGGATTGGCGCTGGGCTGAATGCGCGCGCGGCTTTCCGGCGTTACCTCGGTAACTCGCAGCCGTGTCTTGATGCCCTTCACCTTGAACTGGTCCATCGCTTTTCCCGCAGGGCCCAATGTCCAGGGCTGGCCGCCGGTATTCACGACCGCGGCCGTGTGGCCTAATTGCGACGTCGGCGCGTCCACGCTTCGGTCCGACACCTGATAAGCCAAATCGTGATCGATGCGGCAACGCTTGGCGGCTTCGATGGTGTCGGTAAATACGACGCCGGTCATAGGGGCTGGAGTAAAGATGGTGGACATCATTTGAATCGCCCACCGTCCGTCGTTGTTGGTGATGGAATAGACGCCCTCACAGCGGGTCAGCTTCTTGCCATCGCTCCCATAGCGGTTGTAGCGCATGGCAATGCCGGCCAGGACAGGATCGCAATTGAGGACCTCGAGGCCGTCGAACACGTCGTACGATCCGGGTTTGAGATAGCCGTCGTGATCTGTATAGCGTTCGGGATTCTCCGACATGTTGATCGAGGCGGGGGCGTGCGCGAACAGTTGTTCGGGTCTCTCCACCACTACAGGTTCGGTGCCCTCGAAGGAAACAAAGGGAAAATGCATCACGTCGGCGATGCCTCTGAGATTGCGCTGGCTCAAAGCTTCGAAGAATTGCATTAAGACGCGCACGCCTTGCGGCACGGAATGCTGATAGGTGAGCGGGAACCGGTTGTCCACCATGCCGCGCGGTCCGAGGCCTTTGGGCGCTTGAGGATCTTCCGCAGGGGTTCCACCAGGCGGTGCCGCTTGTTGGGCGAGCGCGGAATTGACTGCCACGGCGCCTGCTAATCCCGCCGCTGCGCCAGTCAAGAAATCGCGCCGCGCGCTATCGCGCTGAACCGGGGCCGTCGAATCGCTGTTCGGTCGATCGCTCATGAGAGTTCTCCTCGGTGCATTCTAGCTCTACTGGCGGCCTTAGCTGTCGGGGGATCCGAAGAGCAGCCGGACCAGCTCCAGGCCCTCCTCTTTGGTCTGGATGCGGGACTCGAGCTGCGCGTCCTCGGCGACTTCGAGCATGCGGGAAAAATCCGGACCGGGGCGGTAACCGGCCGCGATCAGATCGTCGCCGGTGACCAGGCGCGGCGGGCGAAGCAGCTCGGGTGGCGCGTGTTCGAACTTGGACTTGACGAACTGGTAGTTGTCCAAATTATTGTGGCTCGAGGCGCAGTCCAGCCGGTGCAGCTCCAGATGTTCCTCGAAGCGATCCATGCGCAGCATGCGTTTCAGAGTGCTCTCGCGCATCTGCTGGACATGCGTGAACCGCATATGGTTGTGGATAAGCGCGACGATTTGATCGATGTCGGCGTTCGAAAATCGCAGCCGCGTCAGAATATCGCGAGCGATGCGTTCGCCCAGCTCGACGTGGCCGTCGAAGCGGATGCGGCCGGCAATGCGAAACGTGCCGGGTTTACCGACGTCGTGCAGCAGCACGCCCCAGGCGAGCGTCGGTGTGGCATTGTGCAGACCCTCCAGCATGATTAATGTGTGGGTCCAGACGTCGCCCTCAGGGTGAAATTCCGGCGGCTGCTGGACGCCCTTCATCGCTCCGATCTCCGGCAGGACGTCTTCGAGCAGCCCGGAGCAATCCAGGAGTTCGAAGCCGCGGCGTGCGCCGCCTTCGGTGAGGATTCGAGACAGCTCATCGCGGATCCGTTCCGGCGAAACGCGGCGGATGCGCGCGTGCAGTTCCCGGATGGAGGCCAGAGTGGCTGCATCGATTTTGAAACCCAGCCGCGCTGCAAACCGGACGGCGCGCAGCATGCGCAGATGATCTTCCTGGAAGCGCTGCGCGGGATCGCCGATGGCGCGAATGACCTTGTTACGGAGATCGTCAAGGCCGCCGACGTAATCGACCACGTGACCGGCGGGGTCGTCCAGGTGCGCCGGATCCAGCAGGAGCGCGTTAATAGTGAAGTCGCGCCGCAGCACGTCCTGGCGCGGATCCTTTTCGAAGACCACCTGGCCGGGGTGGCGGCCGTCCTGGTAAGAATGGTCGCTGCGGAAGGTCGCAACCTCCACGCCATCGACCAGGATGACGCCGAACTGCGCGCCCACTAATTGCGCGCGCGGGAAAATTTGGAGCAGCGCGCCGGGAGTCGCATCGGTTGCGATATCATAATCCTTCGGTTCACAGCCCAGCACCAGATCCCTTACGCAGCCGCCCACCAGCCAGGCCATGTAGCCTCGCTTGTGCAGTTCTTCTGCAATGAGGAGGGCTGGGGTGGGCGCCACATCTCATCGTAGGATATAAGCCATGCCTTCAGTAAAATGGAACTGGGAAAACGCACGGCAGTAATGTCACCCGAAGAAAGAAGGCCCATCACGAACACCGCCAAGGTCGTGGTGGCCACCACCGTCGCACTTTCGTTCATCAGCTTTTGGCGTGGCGCAGCGATCGTCCTCTCGGACCTGGCCTCCTCGGCCTACTATGCCGGAGGCATCGCTGAAGTTGCCATTGGCCCGGCTGCACCCTGGTTCGTCTTGGCCGTGATGCTGTTCAGCTTCGCGGTCCGATCCGTGTACATGGAAAGCTGCAGCATGTTCGTGCGCGGCGGCGTGTACATCGTGGTCAAGGACAGCATGGGGCCGATGATCGCGAAGTTCTCAGTTTCGGCCCTGGTATTCGACTACATCCTGACCGGGCCGATCAGTGTGGTCAGCGCGGGCCAGTATCTCGGACACCTGCTGGACGAGATCGCGCACATGATGGGACAGTCGTTCCCATTCAACGTGGACCACTTCGCGGCCTTTTTCGCGGTTGTGGTCACCGGTTACTTCTGGTGGACGAATATTAAAGGCATTCACGAATCCAGCGGCAAAGCGCTGCGCATCATGCAGATTACGACCGTTATGGTGGTGGCGTTCATAATCTGGGCGCCGCTTACCATCTTGCTGCGCGGCCACGCGACGCTTCCTCCGGCGCCCCTCCCGCACAATCTGCGGTTCAGCCCCGCCAATCCTGACGCGTTGGGGTGGTTCAAAGGAACGTTTTGGCCCAGCATCCCTGTCATTGCGCTGATCATCGCGTTCGGACATTCGCTGCTGTCGATGAGCGGTTTTGAAACTCTGGCCCAGGTATATCGCGAGATCGCATATCCGAAAATGAGGAATCTCCGGATTACCGCCAACATCGTTTGTTGGTACGCGGTGATCTGCACGGGCATCATCACGGTGCTGGCGGGCATCATCATCACGCCCTCGGATATCCGCAATATGTACGCCGACAACCTGCTAGGCGGCTTGGCGATGCGCCTGGCGGGGCCCGAACTGCTCAAGCTGCTGTTCCACATCTTCGTCGTAATCGTCGGCATTTTGATCCTTTCCGGCGCGGTGAACACGGCCATTATCGGAGCTAACGGCGTCATGAATCGCGTGGCCGAGGACGGTGTGCTGCTGGACTGGTTCCGCAAGCCGCACAAGCGCTTCGGGACTACCTACCGCATCATCAACCTGATTGCCCTGCTTCAAGTGCTCACAATCATCGCGAGTCGCGGCGACATGTATCTGCTGGGTGAGGCGTACGCCTTCGGCGTGGTCTGGAGCTTCTTCTTGAAATCGCTGGGCGTGCTGGTGCTCCGGTATCAGCGGCACGATCAGGAATACAAGTTTCCGTTTAATTTGCACATCAGCGGCCTGGAAATTCCGGTTGGGCTGGGCGTGACGACGCTGATCCTGGGATTCGTCGCTGTCGCCAACCTGTTCACCAAACAGATCGCGACCATTTACGGGCTGGCTTTCACCGGCGTTGTTTTTGTGGTGTTCACCATTTCTGAACACGTGAACGCGCGTAAGCGCCGGCTACAGCATTTGGAGAAGAAACCGCTGGAGGAGTTCAACCTGGAGCACCAGCCGCAGGTCAGCACCGGGACCTTGCACGCGCGCGCCGGCTGCGTGCTGGTGGCCGTGCGGGACTATCATCAGATGGAGCACCTGCGGAAGGTGCTGCAAAAGACCAATCTGCGGCGTCACGACATCGTAGTGATGACGGTGCGCACGATATCGACCGGCGTGGGCGAATATGACCTGGCCGACGATCAGATTTTCAGCGACTACGAGCGCGAATTGTTCAGCCACGTCGTCGAGATGGCGGAAAAAGAAGGCAAGCCGGTGGAACTGCTGGTGGTTCCGGCGGTGAATCCCTTCGATGCCATGGTGCAATCGGCTGCCAAGCTACAGGTGTCGCGGCTGGTCACCGGTGTTTCCGCGCGCATGACGTCGGAAGAGCTGGCGCGAAAGATCGGCCTGGCATGGGAGAGTCTGCCCGAGCCGCGGCACGCGTTTTCGCTCGAGATCATCAGCTCCGATCGGCCATCCATCTTCGTCAACCTGGGGCCGCACCCGCCGAGGCTATGGCCAGAGGATGTGGATCGGCTCCACGACTTGTGGCTGCGCTTAAGCGATACGGACGAGCTGGGGGCCAAGCTGCATCATCGTGACGTTGTGGGGCTGGCGCTGCGCAGGCTCGAGAAGGATTTGAAGGGCGGCGACAGCAACCAGGTTGTCCAGGACCTCAAGAACGAACTGAAGAAGACTTAGCGGCGCGCTCGCTCGTGGGCCACGATGCGCAGCCGCCTGTAATCGAGGGTCCAAGTGCCCTCTCGATACAGCTTTGGGCGCAGGCGCTCGGCGATTCGCGAGGTTGCTTGCCGCGTTTCTTCGGCCGATAGGCCGCGGAAGTAGCTCATGCAGAACATCCTGAGCCAGTCCTCGATACCGTTCTCGCCTTCGAGCGGCGTAGGGCGATCGAAGAGAAAAGCTTGATTCACTTCCAGCCCGTTTTTTTCGAGCAGCGGCGCGAACTCGCCGACGCTGGGGAAAGTCCACGGGCATTGCTGACCGGCCCGGGGTCCGAGCACGGCTCCGAGCGCCTCAATGACGGAGGCGATGCAGCCTTTCCCGCCGAATTCGCAGACGAACCGGCCGCCCTGCCGCAACGCGCGAGCAGCGCAGGCCGCGACTGCCGCGTGGTCCTTCACCCAGTGGAGCGCGGCGTTGGAAAAGATCGCATCGAACGGCTCAGCGAATTGGAAGCTTACCGCGTCGGCTGGTTCGAAGGTGACTTCCGGAAAATTCTTCCTTGCCTCCGCGAGCATTTCGGGTGAATTGTCGAGCCCGATCACTGTCGCGCCGGAGCGCGCGATCTCGGCCGTGAGCTGTCCGGTTCCGCACCCGATATCGAGGATCCGTTCGCCGGCGCGCGGCTGCAGCAGTTCGAGCAGGCTTTCGCCGTATTGCCAGACGAAGGAATGCTTTTTCTGATAACGCTGTGGATCCCAGGCCGCGGTCACGCCTTTTTGCCGCGGGCCTTGTCGGGCTTGGCTTTGGGCGGTTCTTCGGGATCGGCCGGGTCCGCGGCCGCACCAGCCGGGGCCACAGAAGAAAGCACCTCGTTAAAAAGCTCCTGCTTCTTCAGGTCCTTCTTGGACGGGGGCGCCTGCTCGTGGCGATAGTCGTGGTCGTGATAGCAGGTCCGGCACCGGACCTTGGCCGGCTCGTGATCTACCAGGGAAACAATGGCGTGATTCGTAATACGGCGGCACTTTATACAATGATCGTCGATAATATCGCCGAGACGGTAATCAGGCATAGGAAAAACTGCGGACCTTTCGCGAGTATATCAGACGCCAGACCGCGAACTGCTCGCGCCGGCATCGCGACACATGGACTCGCGACGGCATCGCGCTAATTCGCGGATGACACCGGCTTGGTCCATTCCCCGATCCAGTCCAGGAACGAGTTGTACCAAAGTACGCTGTTCTGCGGCTTCAGAATCCAATGGCCTTCGTCGGGAAACTCCAGGAGCTTGGAAGGCACTTTCTGAATTTGCAGCGCCGTAAAAAGCTGCAATCCTTGCGTGTAGGGCACTCGAAAATCCTGTTCACCGTGAATCACCAGGGTCGGGGTATGGAAATCCTTGACGTAGTAGCTGGGCGACCATTTCGCGTACGAGTCGGGATTATCCCACGGCGTTCCACTGAACTCCCAGAGCGGGAACCACAGTTCTTCGGTGGCGCCAAACTCACTGCGCAGATCGTAGACGCCGGCGTGCGAGATGAGGGCCTTAAAGCGCTGAGTATGGCCGAGAATCCAGTCGATCATGTAACCGCCGTAGGAGCCGCCCGCCGCCGCCATGCGGTTCGAGTCCGCGTAGGGCAGGGCAGCGGTGTAGTCGGTGACGGCCATGATGTCGTCGTAGGGCTTGCCGCCCCAATCGTCTTTAATGTCTTCGGTGAACTTCTGGCCGTAGCCGAAGGAGCCGCGCGGGTTGGGCATCACGACCACGAATCCAGCGGCTGCGAATACCTGCGCGTTCCAGCGATAAGTCCAGCTCTCGCCCCATTCGCCTTCCGGTCCGCCATGGATCAGCATGAGCACCGGATATTTTCGGCTGGCGATGAAATTCGGAGGCTTCACCAAAAAGCTCTGGACGCGCGCCTTGTCCGAGCTTTCAACCCAAAATTCCTCGAGCGGGGTCAGAGCGTAACCGGAGAGCAACGCGTCGTTGAGATGCGTGAGCGCCGAAGACGTGCCGCCGCTTGACGATGCCCGGTACAACTCCGTCGGCGCGGATCCGCTCTGCCCGGAATAAATCATGGTTTTTCCGTCCGAGCTGAATTGCATGTCGTCGAACGTGTGGGGGCCGGAAACGATAATGCGGCTTGCTCCTCCGGCGGCGGGAATCATTTGAATGCTTTGGCGGCCGCGATCGATCACCGTGTAAAAAAGCGCATTGGAATCGGGCGACCAGGTGAAGCTCTCCACCGAGCGATCCAGCGCTTCGGTGACGCTGTTTACCTTGCCGGTGGCGCGTTCGAGCACCATCAACCGCCAGCGGTCGCTCTCATATCCCGCGCGAGCCTGGCTGCGATAGGCGAGCCAGCGGCCGTCCCGCGAATATTGCGGGCTCGCGTCGGCGCCGGCATTTATCGTAATCTTCGTGGAATCGCCGCCGCCGATCGGGACGACGAACAGGTCAGAGTTGGTGCTGATTGCGGTCACCGGGTCGGCATTCATCGAGTAGCAGACTTCTTTGGAATCCGGCGAGATCGCATAGTCGTCGGGGCCGCCCAGCGAAAATGGCGGCACGTCGCGGTCGCCGGGCGTCAGGTCCTTCACCGCGCCGCCCTCGGCATCCACTACCATCAGGTGCGAGCGGCGTTTCCTCTGCCAGTCCGTCCAGTGGCGGTAGAGAAGCGTGGTGTAGCTGCGCGCTTTGACTTTGCTGTTCTTTTCGGCGTCCAGTCGAGCCTGGTTGCAGGCGTCGTCGGCGCAATCGGCATACACGTCGCTGGTAAAGACGAGCTTCTTCCCGTCCGGCGAAAAGAGCACGCCGCCTGCCTCCGTCGAGATGTTGGTAATCTGCTTCGGCTCAGAGCCGTCCGCGTTCATGGTCCAGACTTGCGCCGAACCGCCGCGGTTGGAGATGAACGCGATGCGCTTGGAATCGGGCGACCATTGCGGCCGTTCGTTGTCATCGCCCTGGGTGGTGATCTGGCGCGGCGCGCCACCCAGCACTGGAACCGTGTAGATCTGTTTCGGCTTGGTGTTCTGATCGAGATTAATGCTCTGAACTGTGAACGCGACCGTTTTGCCGTCCGGCGAAAGCTGCGGCTCGCTAATGCGCGCGATCTTCATCAGCGCCTGCACATCGAAAGGCTGCTTTTGCGCGCCTAACCCGAGAGCGAAGGCCAGCAGGAGGCACGAAGATCGTGTCACCGTCATATGACTCGATTGTAAGACAGTGACTGGCGTTCAATTCCTTCCGGCGCCGAAAGCCGCGGACAAACCGAGGAGCGCGGATTCGAGAAGGGTCTGATCTACAACGCGAGTTGGCCTTGGTACTGCATGTCGGGCAGGTGGAATTTGTGCTGCAGTTTGAGGCCGCGGACTTCAAGTATGAAATCGACTTCTTTGGCGCTCGGAGCGATCGGTGGAGTGCGCGGGAACAGGAAATGGATCTCAGAGCCTAGACTCTCAACCTGCACGTCCTGGGCGTAGATCGCGCGTCCGCCTTTGGGGACCAGCTGGGCAGCGTCAAGGAGCTGCGACCGCAACGCATCGGCGCTCGTATGCGTGCGGTCCTGATCGTCGTCAGAATCGGGATTGCCGGCACCGTAACGGTTGCGGCGATTGGCGGGCATGCGGAAGCCGAAGACCGAGACCACGTAGTATTTCTCGCTCGCCTCCGCCACTGCTTTGGCTTCTTCCGCGCTGGCGGCGCCCTGGCGTTGCAAGGCCTGCTGAACGGGCAAGGCGCTGTCCCAGCGGATGGTGACATTCATGGGTGCAGTGTTGGGGTACCCGCCGCCGGTGTCATCGGGATAACCGCCGCCTCGAGGATAGCGTCCGCCGCCACCCGGATATCCGCCGCCCGGGTAACCGCCGCCGGGATAACCGCCGCCCGGGTAACCTCCTGGATAGCCGCCGCCGGGAAAACCGATGCCGCCACGCCGGCCCATCCCACCTCCCCCGCCGCGGCCGCCATAGTTCGGGCGCTGCGGTGTTACAGTTTGTTCCTTCGCCCAGGGAGAGTCCGTCAGGATTTTGTTAATGTCGTCGTCAGTCCACTGCGTGTAATCTCTGTTTTTCCAGGAGTCGGCGGCGAATAAAGCCAGAGCGCACGCGGTCCCGGTGAGTGCAATCCCCAAGAGTTTGCAAGGCATCTTGCTTCGCCAGACGCTGTGCGGGCATGGCCCGTTACGCTAAACTCATCTATTGCTCGCTTTTCCACTGTCAAGTTTTGTAAGGGAGTTCTGAAGCGATGCGCGATTTCCGGTTAACCTGCGCTTCACCGGACGCGTCGTTAGTATTCGTCTCGACATGAACACAAGTACGTTTCTACTGTTGGGCGCTGCTTTCTGCGCCGGAGTGACGTGTAGCGCGGTGCGGGCCGCCGCCCCGGCAGACGCCGTTCAACTGCTCGATCATGCGCCGCTCCGGTTCGAGCCGGCCAGCGATCGGGCCGCGTTCGTCGCTCGCGGCGCGCGCTATCGCTTCCAGTTTTCCAAGAACCGCGCGATGCTCGAGACCGCGGGCGGCAAAGTTTCGCTGCGCTTCCAGGGTGCCGATCCGAATGCGCGCCCGGACGGTCAGGAGAAGCTGCGATCGACGACCAGCTTGTTCTTCGGAAACGATCCGGCGGCGTGGCGCCAACATATTGACAATTACGGCCGCTTACGCGTCTCCGGCATTTATCCCGGCGTGGATCTGGTCTATTACGGCAATGCGGGCGAACTGGAGTACGATCTGAACGTTGCGCCGGGCGCCGATCCAGGCCGGATCCGTCTGCGGCTAGCGGGTGCGCGCGCTAAGCTCGATCGCAGCGGTGACCTGATCGCGGCCCTGGTGCAGAAGCGGCCGGTCGCGTATCAAATGGATGAGCACGGCGCGCGCGTTCCGGTCCAAAGCTGCTATCGCCGCAATGCTGACGGCTCATTCGGCTTCGCGCTGGGTGCTTACAACCATAACCGCGAGCTGGTGATCGATCCCGTGCTGACATTATCCGCTTACTTCGGCGGATCCAATCAAGACATCGCTTACGCGGTTGGGCACGACCAGATCGGGTTTCTGTACATCGCGGGCACCACCAATTCCAGCGATTTCCCCGTCTCGGGAAATGCTTCGCAAAAAACTGCGGGCGGATCCGGCGATGTATTCGTTGCGAAGATCGATCCGCACGCGGCGCCGGGCTCCCAATTGGTCTTTGCGACGTACTTGGGAGGAAACAGCGCGGAAACCTTCGGCGGGATGGCCGTAAGCCCGCGCGGCGATGTGTATCTGGCGGGCGGCACTCAATCCACGAATTTCCCTGCCACCTCCGGCGGTTTTCAAACCAGCTTCAAGAGCGCTCCCAATACGCACGGCTGGCTGGCATGGATCGATTCTAATCAGAACCTCGCCTACGCAAGCTATATCGAGGGCAGCGGTTCGGATGTCGGGACTGGAATTGCCATCGCTCCCAACGGAACCGTTTGGGTAACGGGCGGCACTGAGTCCAACGATTTTCCGAACGCCGGCGGAATTCAGAGCGGGCGTACAGGGCTCCAGGACATCTTCATCGCCGGTTTCGACCCCACCCAAAGCGGCGGCAATTCGTTGTTGTATTCGTCGCTGCTGGGCAGCTCCGGTTGGGATATCGGACGCGGAATCGCCGTTGCTGCCGACGGCACGGTCTGGATCGCCGGCGGAAGCTACTACTACGATGCGCCCGTACAGAACGGCTACCAGTTGTCGTATCGCGGCGGCGGCGACGCTTATGTGGCCCACATCAATCCGGCGCTGGGCTCCAGCGGTTTATTGTATGCCACTTATCTCGGCGGTAGTGACCTGGACGATGCGCGCAAAATTGTGCTGGATCCGGCCGGTTTGGTCATCGTTACCGGCTACACAAACTCCTCCAATTTCCCGGTAACCGGAAACGCGCTCCAGACCAGCTACGGCGGCAATACGGATGGTTTCATCGCGATTCTGAATCCTGCGAGCCCCGATCGCGCCAGCCAGTTGGTTTACTCGACTTACTTTGGCGGCGCCGGGCCTGACGTCCCGTTCGATTTGAAACGCGACCCGAATGGGCTGCTCTACATCTCCGGCATGACGATGTCTGCCGGGTTGCCGGCCAGCGCGGGCGCGCTGCAAGCGTCGTATGACGGCAGCATGGATGCGTTCTTGCTGCGCCTTAACCCGTCGCGCGCGGGTACGGCCGGCATCGATTACTTCACCTACCTCGGCAGCGACGGCGTACAGGTCGGCTATGGGGTGGATTTCGATTCGGCCGGCAACACCTACGTGGTCGGCTCGACGAGCGGCCCGATTTTCGACAAACTGGGCGGCGTAGGCAAGATCTCGCCCGCCGGCAAGACCGACATCTTCGTCGCCGGCATTGGAACCTGCGGTTTTGGAATCTCTCCGACCAGCCAGCAATTTGCGGCGGCGGGCGGCTCTGCTACGGTTAACATTGGCGCGCTAGGCGGAGGCTGCGCCTGGAGCGCGTCGAGCAACCTCGATTGGATTACCGTGTCGCCGGCCAGCGGCAGCGGCAGCGGGCAGGTGACAATCACCGCTTCCGCGAACACTACCGGCGCCGCCCGCCAAGGAACGATCAGTATCGCGGGTGCATCGTTCCAAGTAGGACAGGGCCAGTAGCTCCTGCCGCCGCGCCGCTACTGAACTGCGATATTCGCCGTTTGCGATGTTTGGCCGCCGATGCTGACCGACACGGGATACGATCCAGGCGTCAAGCCCGAGGGAACCGCGACGTTCAGCTGATAAAGTCCCGCAAAACCAGGCGCAAGGCCACAGAAGCTGGGCGAGACCTGCGTGGTCCCGATGGTCACCGTCGCAGCCGACTTGCAGCTAGCCAGAGGCGATGAGGGCGCCGGGTCGCCGCTCGCGGGCTGATTCGTAACGGGACCCAGACCGTTTGCGTAGAGTTGGATTGTCTGCCCCCGCGCAGCCGGATTGGACGGGCCGATCACATTTCCCTTCAAATCTTCTGACGCAACTTGATCGCCCACCTTGAACAACGCGGGTGAGTAGTCCGAAAGCGGTACGGTTACCACGTTGCCGAATGCGAGGCCGGCTCCGTCGCCTGCGGTCACCTTCATCTGCACGGAACTCTGCCCCTGCAATTCCCATGGCACCTGCACGTTCACCTGGTTCGGACTCACGAATACCATGTGGCCGGGAAGGCTGAGCTGGGCCGAAGGAACGTCGAAGCTGACGGTTACCAGCTGGATGGTGAGCGGCAATATCAACGTGCTCGCCGCCGCCGTGGTGGTGCTCAGGTTTGTTCCAAAGATCGAGATGTAGGATCCCGGCGCGATCGGCTGGGAAAAACTCGCCGCGTTCAGCACGCTGCCGGCGGTGATTCGCGGCTGCTGCAGCGCCGTGGCGCTCATCGGGATATTCAAGCGTCCGAAGCGTGCGCTGAAGTTATACGTGCCCGGCGTGCTCCCAAGGAATGCTTCCGCACTCGCGATCCCGTTGGCGTCCGTTACGCCTTGCACGTCCTGAAGCGAAGCATCGGATTGCGCGGTGAAGCTCACGTTCAGTCCTACTACCGGTGCGCCGTTGTTGTCGACCAGCCGCACGACGATCGGGCCGGCATCCTGCCCGGGTAGCGTGTCGGCTGGACTCGACAGCACGATCATATTGCCTACGGCGGGGCTGGCGACCAGGAACAGGTACGGAATGTGAATCGGGATAGGCCCGCCCTGAACCGTCACGAATCCGGAGTAGGAACCAGCTGAGGGCACGAACCCTGACACCGTCGCGTTGACCGTAGCCGTAGCGCCGGGAGCCAATGTCAGGCTCTTTTGATCGATGGTCACACTTGCTCCGCTCGCCGCAACGGCCGGGGTAATTACGAGCGATAGGTTCGCGGTCGCCGTGCCGCTGTTCGTGATCTGGAACGATTTGGTGGCGGGCACCGTGGAGACCACGCCGAAAGAGATGGAAGGCGGATTGGCAACGACGGTGGACTGTACCGCCGCGCCCGCATCCAGCAAGCCTCCCCCGAGCTGTTGCACCCCCACCGTGCCGCCCTGTTCGTCCACCGTGACAACTTGCGAAGCGGAGTTGACTAGCGCCGATTTGATCTGAGCAGGTGAAAAATTCGGATGAGCCTGCTTGACCAGCGCGGCTGCGCCCGCTACTAATGGTGTCGCAAAGCTCGTGCCCGAGCCCGCAAAGTAGCGGTCGAGACTGTATAGCTCGCCGAGCGGATCATAGTTCTGTGTCGCCAGGTAAATGTCGCTGAAGAAATTCTCGCTGCCGCCCGTGGCCACGAGGTCCGGTTTGATCGCGTTGTCGCCGGTGGACGGCCCGGTCGACGAGTAGTAAGAAAGGAGGTTGGTGAGGCTCGACGACTTCACGATCTCGATGCCGGTGCGCGGGATCGTCACTGCATAGCCGGAATTCGCGCCGATGAAGGACTTCAGGGCGGTCCCGTCCGAGTTGCCTATCATGATGGTGGGAATGTTGGTGGATGTCAGGCCGCCCGGCGTGATCGGCGGGGAAGAGTCCGCCATGTAGAGCACCACTCCAATCGCGCCCGCGTTCTGGGCGTTGGTCACCTTCACGGAAAAATTGCAGGTGCCGCGTTCGATCAGCGCGAACGATCTATTGAGGGAAGCCGCCGGGAACGCGCTGCAGCCCAAGCCATTGTCCCCGAGCTGGGTGACATCGAGCAGCGGACCGCTCTGACCGTTGGGAGGCGGGCCGTCGCCCAGCTCTCCCGGGATCAATTGCAGATTCGACGGAACTCCCGAGCCCAGGACCTGCAGAGCATTGGCGATGTAGTGAGAATTCGTCGTCGAACCGACTGCAATGGCCGAAGGCGCGTCGCCGGGGCTCTCGATGCTTCCCAGAGTTGGCGCGAAATAGCTGGAGGCGCCGTCCCCATCGTTGCCGGCCGCGATCACTACCACCAGCCCCGCGTGAACCGCGTTCTCCACCGCCACGGCCAATGGATCACAAGGCACGCTGCTAGGTTGCCCGCAAGCCGCGCCCGTATCCAGCGGGCCGGTGAACGCAGGACCACCCAACGACAGCGAAGCAACGTCCATACCGTCGCTGAGCGCGTCTTCCAGCGCCATAATGATCGCGTCATCCGCCGCTCCGTCGTTCACCAGCGGCGACCCGAATACCTTGTAATTTCCGAGGTACGCTTTGGGAGCCATGCCGTTGAACGTGAGGCCGGCGGGGCCGGTATTGGAAACGCCGGCCGCTTCCGAAGCAGTCCCGGTGCCGTGGCCCACGCGGTCGCGCGGTGTGTAATCGTCGGGGTTGGAATCCGCCGCCGGATTCGATGGATCGCTTCCGGCCGCGTCGATCGCAGTATAGCTGCGCGCAACGATCACCTTATTGTTCGTATACGCGGAGCAGTTCGGAATGCTGACCTCCGGCCCGTTCGGATAGGCCGTCTTGCAGATGGGAAAACCAGCCGGTACGGCCAGCGAGCTGTCCTGAAACGCCGGATGCGTTTGGTCGATTCCCGTATCGATGATGCCGATCTTGACGCCCGCGCCCGCATTGCCGGTGCCGCCCAACACATTCCATGCGCCCGGCCCATCCACCAGCTGTGTCGCCCGATTCAGGTTCAGATGATAGCGGCGGCCCGGGACCACCCCTTTGACGCCCGGCAGCGCTCTCAACTCGTCCACGCGCTCCTTGGGCGCGACCACAAAGACGGCGTTCAAAAGCGAGCTGGTTTCCCCGCTGACTTGGATGTGGCGCGACGCCAGTGCGCTCTTCAGTGCCTCGTGTTTGGCCTGTAACTGCTGCCGGTAATTCCCCGCAGCCAACGATCGGGCCTGCTCAGCGGATCGATAGCTTTCGGCTACCGGCGAGTCTTCGAGGATCAGGATAAAATGCTGCGGGCGCGACTGCGCAACAACGGCCGGAACCAGCGCCAGCCCGAGCAGGGCGGGCACAAACACGCGCAAGTGCTTATAAAAACGTTGTGACATGACTTTCAAATGGATAAACCCCAAGCGATGGAAATTTCCTTCTTTGGACACGAGGAAAGTAAGAATATCGGCTTTATATGTAAACGGCCATCCGGCGTTTGCCTTCAGAGCGCTAAGCTTTTCTGCTTAGGACGCCATCTGGCTTAAGCGCGTTGCGGATTTTGTCCAGACCATTTGCAGGCACGAAACAAACGCTTAGTGCCGCAGGCGAAGATTAGTTCTCTGCCACCTTCCGGACGAAATTTAAGTTTACCGCAGCTCAGAGCGAAGCGACAGGCGCTGCCGTTTTCAGGGAGGGTAATTTTTCGGCGGCGAGTTGCTTCACCTGGGCGATGTTTTGTTCTTTGATTTTCTCGTAGCCGCGAATCTGATCCGGCAGCGCCGCGATTTCGAGCGCCTGCGGGAGATTCTCAGGTGTCACATGCGGCAATAACTGTTCGATCAAGCCGCGATACCAATCGATGAGCGAGCGTTCCAGGCGGCGATGCGCCGGCCAACCGAAAATGTCGAACGGTGTGCCGCGCAAACCCTTCAACCGTTTCAGAATGTTGAGCGGTCTACGGAACCATGGGCCGAGCTTCAGCTTTTTGTTGACGCCGAAGCTGCGCAGCAGCGGCGGATGCAGATTGTAAGAAATTGCTTCCGGCGCCTCCCACATATCGCGCACGCGCTGCTCGAATTCGGGTTTCGTCAGCAGCCGCGCCACCTCATACTCGTCCTTGTACGCCATCAGTTTGTAAAGGTAGCGGGCGACGACCTCGCGCAGCGCAGGCTCGTGGATCTTCTCCAAAAACTCCACATACGATCGCGCGTAGGCTTCGTTTTGATACTCGCGCAGCTCGGCCACGCGATCGAATGCAGGCTTGGCCTTGGCCGCTTCCGGTTTGAGCAAGCTCTCCACCCAGGCGGCGTCCTGATAGTATTTGCGTCCCCAGTCGAACCACTCTTTGTTGCGCTCTACTTCCACACCGTTCCAGTCGATCGCCTGCTCGATGGCCTGCGCGGAGATCGGGATCAAGCCGCCCTGGAACGCAATACCGGTCATGAACATGTTGACCGCCATGTGCGTCCCGAACAGACCCTCCGCGATGCGGTTGGCATCCACGAAAATATTCCGGCCGCGATTCGTGACGGCATTCACCGCGTCCAGCATTTGGCCTGGGCCGCTTAGCGGCGTCCGGTTGCGAATCGTGTCGATCGTGGGAACCAGATCTGTGTTCAGGATTGCGGCGGTGCGCCCCACGTTGGCGGTGGCCAGATTCTTCGGCTCCAGGATGCCGAGCAGATCAAATCCCAGAATAAGGTCGGCATTACCCGCGTTCACCTTGGCGGGCGCTTCGATCGGTGTTTCGCTGACCAGCAGATGCGACACGACGGCGCCGCCCTTTTGCGCGCTGCCGGTTTGATCCAGCGTGGCGACGTGCAGGCCGTCGATCCAGGCCGCAGTGGCCAGCAGTGCATTGATGGTCACGACGCCGGTCCCGCCGATTCCCGGGCCTATGATCCTGTAGCCTTCGCCCGCCTTCACCACGTCGCGCGGCGCAGGCACTTCGGCCGCGGGTAGCTTGGGCAGAGTTCTCCGTTTGAGACCGGTGCCGGCCTTCAGCTCGACGGAAACGAAAGACGGGCAATCGCCCAGCGCGCAGCTATAGTCCTTGTTGCAAGACGATTGATGGATGCGGATTTTTTGGCCCAACTCGGTCATCACCGGCGTCAGGCTCATGCAGTTGGCCTGCTTCACGCAATCGCCGCAGCCCTCGCAAACTTCGTCATTGATCACCAGGCGCCGGGTAGGCTCGGCATAAATACCTCGCGACCGTTTGCGCCGTTTTTCGGCGGCGCACTCCTGGTCGTAGATCATCACTGTAACGCCGGGTATCTGCTCCAGCTCTCGCAAGGTGCGCTGCAGCTCGTCGCGCGGCCGCAGCTCGGCGTTGGATGCCAGTTCGCTGGCGTTTAAGTATTTGTCGGTGTCTTCCGCCAGTACGATGGTCTTGCGCACGCCTTCGGCCTGGAGCTTCTTCGTAAGCTCGGGAATCGGCAGCGCGCCCACGGCATCTTGCCCGCCGGTCATCGCGACGTGGCCATTGTAGAGGATCTTATAAGTAATGTTGACCTTGGCCGCGACGCAGGCCTCGATCGCCAAATAACCGGAGTGGAAAAGCGTGCCGTCGCCCAGGTTCTGGAAAATGTGCTTTTGGCCGACGAACGGCGTGATGCCGATCCACGGCGCGCCTTCGCCGCCCATATGGGTCAGAAAAACGAAGCTGCGCGCCGGGTCGTTCAAGCGCATGGCCATGGTGTGGCAGCCGATGCCCCCGCCCGCGATCTGTCCTTCCAGCAGCAGCGTCGAACGATTGTGTGGACAGCCTGAGCAGAACGCCGCGGGGCGAGCGCCGATGGATTTCGCAGCCACCAACGCGGAAGGCGGAGCTGCGGACAACGTGCGCGGCGTTTTGTGCAGCACGTCGCAAAGCGCCTCGGCAATCTTGTCCGGATCCAGTTCGCCCGTAGGCGGAAAATGCGATTTGCCCAGAACCGCCGGCCGCGTGGGCTGATCGTACAAAATGTCGCGGATCTGCGTCTCGAGAAAACTGCGCTTTTCCTCGACCACCAGAATCGTGTCCAGACCGCGCGCGAAATCCCGCACGAATTCCGGGTCCAGCGGGAACGGCATGCCGGCTTTGGCGATGCGCACCGTTTCCCGCACGCCGAGATCGCGCAGCGCCTGCATCAGATCGAAATAGGATTTACCCGTGCTCAACACGCCGATACGCGCGTCCGCACCGTTGTGCCGGTTGATACCGTTGAGTCGCGCGAACTGTCGCGCGGCCTCCACTCGCCGGACGTTCACTTCGTGTTCCAGGCCGAGGGTAATGGGCGCGACGATTCTGGGGTCGCTGTGGCGCTGGTAGCCCTCCGGGTAACGAATCGCAGGCCGCACCGGATCCAGTTCCGCCGTGCCGCCGCCGTCGCACACATCCGTCACCATCTTCATGCCCACCCAGGCGGCGCTGAAGCGCGAAAGCGCGATCGCCAGCAAACCGTAATCTAAAATTTCCTGTACGTTGCCAGGATATAAATACGGAATGCCCAGGTTGTATAGGCTGAAATCGCTCTGGCTGGGGATGGTAGAGCTTTTCGAGATCGGGTCGTCGCCGCACAGCAGCAGCGCTCCCCCGTTTTTGCCGCTGCCTGCCAGGTTCGCGTGCCGGAAGATATCGCCGCTTCGATCCACGCCGGGACCTTTGCCGTACCATATGCCGACCACGCCGTCCACTTTGGGCTTCCCCACCACTTCGAAGATCTGGCTCCCGAACACGGCGGTTGCCGCAAGATCTTCGTTGACGCCCGGCCGGAAATGGATGTTGTATTCGGAAAGCAGCTTGCCCGCGCGCGCCAGAGCCAGGTCGTAGCCGCCCAACGGCGAGCCTTCGTAGCCCGAGATGAACGTACCGGTGTTCAACCCCGCGCGGCGGTCGCGCCGCATCTGATCGATGGGCAGGCGCACCAGCGCCTGAATGCCGGTCAGGTAAACTCGGCCATGTTCCAGTGTGAATTTGTCGGAGAGCTTCATAGCGCCAAGCTGCGCATCCGATTCATCCTAGCATGCGATCTTCGCATCCGGAGCGCTGCTGGCCTGCCGCGGGCTTGGAAGCCCCGGAGTATCCGACTACATGGATGTCACTGGAGCACTACTTTCGCAGCCAGTTCCATTAGCAAGCTTCGCAGCTTCTCAGAATCCAGCGGCTTAGTCAGGTACCGATCCATTCCGACACGCATGCATAACTCCTGAAACTCCGTGGTCGCATGTGCGCTCAAGCCACAAATGAACGGCTGCCGGTCGGCGGCAACGTTGGCGCGTATGGCACGAGTAGCGGCAATGCCGTCGACGTCGGGCATCTGGACATCCATTAGAATCAGATCGTATACATTCCGCATGGCCGCCGAGATGGCCTGCGCCCCATTCTCTGCCAAGTCGGCGGAGACGCCGAGTTTACCCAGCAGTTTTAAACCAATCAACTGGTTCACCTTGTTGTCCTCCGCCAGCAGCACTCTCAGGCTGCTCACTTGCTGCATGGCCGCGTCGTCGATCAGCACGGGTTCCGGCGCGCTCGCATGAGATAACCGTATCGTGAACCAGAACGTCGTTCCCACTCCTGGTTGGGATTTCACGTCGATCCTGCCGCCCATCAGCTCGACCAATCGTCTGCAGATCGCCAAGCCGAGACCAGTCCCTCCGTAGCGACGGCTGATCGTCGCGTCGGCTTGGGCGAAGGATGTAAACAGCCGCGTGATTGCATCCGGCGGAATGCCGATACCGGTGTCCCGGACCTCAATCCGGATCACGCACCCATTCGCGTCGCGATGCTGCACACGCGCCGACAGTACGATTTCGCCCGACTCAGTGAACTTCAGCGCGTTGGATATGAGATTCTGGATCACCTGCCGCAACCGGATCTCATCGCCCACCACGCGAGCGGGTAAATCGGGCGCAAGATCCGCCTGCAGGCGCAGACCTTTATTGAGTGCTGTGGCCCTGAACAAGCCGACGGCTTGCTTCAAAGCGGGGCCGAGTTCGAACGGCGCGGCGTTAAGCTCCAGCTTGCCGGCTTCCACCTTCGAGAAATCCAGCACCTCGTTAATGACTCCCAGGAGCATCTGTCCCGACGATTGGATCAACGCTACGGTCTCTTGCAATTCCACGGGATCTAGCATGCCGGCCAGGAGGCTGGACAGCCCGAGCAACCCATTCAAAGGAGTTCGGATCTCGTGGCTCATGTTCGCCACGAATTGTCCCTTGGCCTGGTTGGCTGCGTCGGCCCTCTTCTTTTCTTCCAACACTTTGGCCCGCTCGGCTTCCAGTTCCGCGGTTCGTTGTTTCACGGCCTGTTCCAGTGCTGCGTTTCGCTGTCGAAGAGCGCGATGCCGCCATAGCACGGCCCCATAGATGAGGCACACGACCGCCAGCACCACGAGGCTCCGGAACCACCACGTCTCCCACCAAAACGGCTGCACATCGAATTCCGTACGCGCCAGCTTCGGCGAGTACGGGCCGTTTCGAACTTGCGATCGGATCTCCAAGCGGTGCCGGCCCGGCCCCAAGCCGCCTATAGAGACGGAGCGTTCCGGCGTCGCTGTCCAGGCGGCGTCGTCCAGCCGGTAGGCGAACCGCACGACCTGTTCGTATTGATAATTCAGCGAGGAAAATGAAAACCGCAGCAGCCGCGGCTGTTTGCGGACCTCAAGCCCGCTAAGAATCGGATTGGCTACCGGTTCGGCTATCTGCGTCGACTGCGGCCGGAAATGGGCCAGACCACCGCTCGTTCCGATCCAGACGCTGCCGTCGGAATCGGCCCAGAAGGCCTCGCCATCGCAATCGTCCCAGATCAGCCCGTCCGCCGTGCTGTATTGAGTCCAGAATCCGTTGCGAAGAACCGAAGCTCCGTTGGCTGTCCCCCGCCAAAAGCCGCCAAAGGCATCGAAACCGTGGAACGCGGTGACATCGATCGAGGCGGCGTCGACCGGCACGATCGCCGTCGAGCGCACCAGCCGGTCGCCGTCGAATTCGACGCGCTCCACGCCCGCATCGAACCTGTGGCGCAGCCATAGCGAGTTGTCGGGCGCGACCAACACAATGTAGGGGTTGTTGCTCAAAAGGCCGTCGGCTTTCGAATAGCGCCGCCACCGCCCGTTCTGCAATCTCCAGAGCCCATCGGCGCCCGCAGCCCATAGGGCCCCCAATTTGTCCTCGGAAATCGACCACACTCCCTTTACGAGCACATCCAGGGGATTCACGCGGACGAACCGGTAGGAAGATCCGGGAGTGTCATTGCGGAATAGCCCGGAATTCGCGGCCACCCACAACCGCCCGACACGGTCGATAAGACCTCGGTGCGGAGTCTCGGCGTTTAACCCATCTCGCTCCCCCACGGGGCGGACCTTGCCGGTCTTAGGATCGAGACGGGCCAGCCGGCCTGGCTTGGTAATGGCCCAAATCGCCCCGTCAGCAGTTTCGCCCAACCAGCGTACGTTTTGGCCGCCCAATCCATCCTTCACCGTCCAGGTCCGCATTGGCCGTGGTCCTTCGAACCGCGTCAACCCTTTGCTGGTGCCGACCCAGAGCGCGCCCCTCTTATCCCGCAGGATGTTCCAAATCAGGTTGGAGGGCAGGCCTTGCGCCTCCGTCCAACCGTCCCACTCGCCCCGTCCCAGGCAACGGGCCAGCCCCCTTCCGACCAGACCCACCCAGAGCGAGCCTTCGCGATCACGCAAAACCGCGCTCGCCATCGGACTGCTCAGTCCTCGCGACGCATCGAGCAACGTCCAGCGCCCGTCTTTGTGGATTGCCACGCCTTTATCCGTCGGCACCATCACGGCTCCGTCGGCGCCTATGGAAAGGGCACCCCAGTACGCGCTCGGTGCGATTTCGACCGTCTCGCGCTGAAATCGGCCAGCGCCGGGAGACTTCCGGTAAAGCTTATTAGGACTGCGGGCCCAGACTGTCCCATCGGAGGAGACACCAATGCCATCCCAGGAGTCCGGCGGCAGGCCCTGTTTTTCTGCGTATTCCAGAACGCGGCCGTTTTCTTCCACGCACAGGTGTTTTTCGCAGCCGAACCAAAGCTGAGCGCCCCACCGGAAAATACCCGCGTATCGCTTGGGCGCGGGGCCGGTCCCCACCAGATACGGACGGGTCGCGAAGGAATCGCCAGGGCCATTCGGCACCACCTCCAGAAGGCTGCCTGTTGTAGCCACAACAACTCGACCATGTGGGCCGTCCGCCATCGCCTGCGAGCGGTTCAACATTTCATTGATCCCCGGCACTGCTTGAAATCTCTTGCCGTCGAAGCGGAACAGTCTGGAACAGGTGTTTGCCCAGAGCGCTCCGTCATGGGATACGTGCAGAGCTTGCACTTCCGCACTGCACGGCAACCCCTCGGCGGCTCCCATCAGTCGAAACCGGGTTCCGTCGTAGCGATACAAGCCCCCTTCCGACCCTGCCCAGATGAAGCCCTCCCCGTCCTGCGCAAGGGAGAGAACCGCGAGACTCTGAAGACCCTCCGCGCTTCCGTAGTTACGGAAACTATACTGCTGAGCCATGCAGGCGGTTGATAACAGGAGAACGAGTGCCGTCCAATTGCGCGATTTGGCCGGGAGGAGCATCGGAACTTCGACATTTCATATATCGGCAGAAAACGCCGGTAATAGGTCGATCCGACCAAACGTGCGGCCTACTGGGATGCGATTGGCAGCTCGATTGCCCACCAATGATGCCGCGACAGATCGCTGTGCCTGGCTCGACGCACTGTCCAGCCGTCGTGGCGCTGATTGGCGCACTGGGACCGGCTTGTTTTCCAGTCTCCTACTTGGCGCATCTCTTCTGATTTTTCCAGCCCACCTTCGGTTGGCATAGCATAGTGAAGTAGTAAAGAAGGGAGGCTTATGCGAAAACTTGAATGCTTGGCTGTCTGTTTTGGTTTTACGCTCTTTGCGGCGCTCGCGAACGGGCAAGACAGACCGAACTTCAGCGGGAATTGGCAGTTCGACGCGTCTAAGTCTGAACTGCACAATCTCAAGATGTCCGACGCGACCTGGGCCATCCAAGAGGCGGACAACAGCATCCACCTGACCCTGAACGAGAGTGGCAAGGCCGTCGAACTGAAATGTACGACCGATGGAAAGGATTGCAACGCCAGCGGGGAAAAAGCCAAGGCCTCGTTCTGGTACAACGGGCCGATGCTGGTAGAGATGGAGACCAAAGGCGATCACGTGATTCGCTATCGCCTGAAACTCTCCGATGACGGCAAGACGCTGCGCGTCGAGACCACGTCCATCGTCCCCAAGGAAGACGCCACCGACGTCCTGGTGTTCACGAAAAAATCTTAGCGCGCGCTTTTATTTGTGCCGGAACTTTCTTTTCAAGTCCGGATAAAATTCTTTAAGCACGTTGAACATGGCGTCGTAGCCCATCTGGAACGCAGTGCGGCTGAAAATGTCCGCCGCGCGGCGCTCGGAGGCTGGGTAGTACAGGTTTGATAGGGCGCCGGAGCTCAGGTTGCCGAGGATTTCGGAGAAATTGTAGCTGGCACGGCCGGAATCGCGGCGGGCCACGAAAACGCGGCTGATCGCGTAAAACGTGCGGCCTGCGCCCCGTCCCGTTCCCTTACGAAAATAACGCGGGTCTTCGCGCAGCAGCGTCGGGAACACGCCCACGGTGAACAGCTCATTCGTCAGAGCGTCGGTGAAATCGGCGCCGTACCGCTTGTAATATCCGGCAATGCCTTGCCCGTACCCCTCTTGCGCGTTCGTCGCCTGCTGGATGGAGGCCTGCACGCCCGTGAAGGCATAAGTGAACGGATCGAAATAGTGCAGCACCAGGCCGAACTTCTGTTTCGCGCCGATGGGCGTGACCGGCTGGCTTGGATCGTTAACCGTCTTGTAGTTCGGCAGCACCTTGAACATGCGGCGGTCGTCGGTAATCGCGTTCGCGATTTTGTCGGCCGTAGGCGGCGCAACCGGCTGCGCTTCCGCGGAGCTGGTGCTCGAAGACACGTCGCCACTCGCGCTGGGCGGTTCCTGCGCGAGGCAGACCGCGGATACGCAGAGGATTCCTGCGGCAATGAACAAGCCAGTTTTCAGGATTAGACTCCGAAGGTAAAACCAGTCTAGCGCAGATCGGTCTCTACCGGGGTGCGTGCCGGTCGCTGCCCGGCCGCGGCGGGCCTACGTCACTGCTGCTGTTTTCCCCATGCAACCTCTAACGCTGAACCGTTAACAGTGCGCCGCTCTGGGTGGCCGCGCCGCTGTACGCCGCCGTGACTGTTTGATCACCATCGGCACTATTCGGCGGCACGACGACGTTGAATTGGAACAGGCCCGGGGACACTAAGCCTGCGAATTGCACGCTGGCGGCCGTGCCGCCGATCTTGATCGCCGGCTCGGGCGACAACGAGCCCGACTGCATCACCGACCCGCTGATAATCGGCGCCGATGTTGGCCCGAATCCGTTGGCGTACAGCACGATCACTTCACCAGGCTTGGCGGGAGTGGTTGAGCCCGGATACAGGCTCGCTGGACCGAGCAGGGTTCCGTTGGAATGCGTCGCCACCACGTACGGTCCGCCATTGAAGAGAAAAAACGATGGAGAGAGAGCTTGCGCGAGCGCAGTGTAGCTTGCCGTCGGCACGCGGTTGTTGGTAATTTGCACTGGCACCGCTCCCGAAATCGCGTCGGGAGGCGTCAGAATATCCACCTGCGTGGGACTGATGTAGTAGACATAGGCGCTCTTCCCGCCCACTGTCGCGCTTACGCCATCCAGGTCCGTTGGCATTTGCCCGCCGTTGAAATCGGAACTGGCCCAGATGCGCGAATCGCCCGCGGGCGCGAGGTTGAAACCTTTGATTTCCACCCAGGTGTTCGGCGCGATCGTTGGATCCTCCCCTTCGGCATTGGCGACCAGCGAGATGACGGGTACAGTGGGCGCCGTCACCGGGTAGTACACCATCACGAAAAATTTCTGGACGATCGAACTGGTCGACTGGAATCCGTAATCGAAATTGAAGGACCACTGTAGCTGCGACGCACCGTCCGGCGGAGCATAGCCGGTACAAAGCGATTCGCTGTTGCCCGATGCATCGCGTTCACAGGCCCAATAAAAGAATGGCTGCAGATTCTGAAAAGGACCGGTGCTCCCCGTCCACATCAGGCGCGCATCGCCCGGCGCCAGTTGCAGATCCGTGAATAAACCTTGCAGCACCTTCGCGGTCGCGGGTATCTGCCAGGCGGAGGAACCCAGGTACTGGCTTTTGTTCATCGCCTGCACCCACTGAGTCGCCGTGTCGAACAACATCGCGCCTCCGTCGATCAGCGGCGCCGTAATCGTGCGAGAGCCGGACTTAATGGCGATATTGCCCGTGATGCCGAAGTTGTTCAATGCGGCTAGATTCGCGTCGGCGAGCCAGGTGTATCCCGTGTTGCAGTCGTACACAGCGCTGCCGGCAGCCGGTCCGCTGCTATATACAATAACTCCCGAGCCAGGTGCGCAGGAGGGCGGCGTTCCCACCGCGCCGGCTACCATGGGCAGCACATAAAAATAAGTGTCATTAATCGTCGTTCCGCCTTGGATGCCGTTGGCGAAGGAGAACGTCTCCTGCCCGCCGTTGCTGGTTCCGCTCGTGCCGCCGTTATTCTGCGCCGCCCAGTAATAAGAGAGTTTGAAGTTCGAGATCGGTCCAACAGTGGCAGCGAAATGCGGCGCAACGCTATTCGGGAAAGTTTGACTCAGGCCGGCGGTGTACAGGTTCCCCAGGGCGCTCGCGGTGCATTGCGGACCGAATGATCCACCAAACGTGCCCGTATCCGCGCAAGTTTTGTCCACGAGCGGCGCTACGGGAAGCTGCCAGTTGTTGTGACCGAGATAGCCCGAACCGTTGCCGTACGCATTCAGCGCCGCCACCCATTTCTGTGCCGTCGGAAAATCCATCGATCCGTTGGGATTGATTCCTGCGACGCCCAGGCTCGCCCGCATTGCCGCATCGCCGGCCAGGTTGGCGTCCGCTAACCAACAAACGTTTTGGTTCGGGTCATAGACGACCGCCGCCTGGCTCACCGGCGCCGATCCGAGAGTTGAGACCGGTTGAGCGCTGTGGCAGGGATTATTTTGAGCCAACGCAGCGCCGCTCATTAGCGCCACGAAATGAAAACAGATCAGACCGACGTTGAATCTTCCGCGCATCCCGTCAATTCCTCAATGTTCGATGGCAATCAAGGTGCCCGCCTGGGTCGAAGTGCCGCTGAAAGTCGCGGTGATGGATTGGTCGCCATCCGGCAAACCCGGGGGGATCACCACGTTGAATTGAAATAAACCCGGCGAAACCAAACCGGCGAACTGCACCTTAGCGGTCATGCCTCCGATCTTGATCGCCGGCTGCGGCGACAAAGTCCCGGACTGCAGGATCGATCCGCTAACAACTGGTGTAGACGTCGGCCCGAATCCGTTGGCATAGACCGAAATCGTTTCGCCCGGTTTAGCCGGCGAGAACGTATAGCCGGGCACGGAAAAGCTCGCCGGTCCAACCAGGGTTCCATCCAAATGGACAGCCGCCACGTGCTGCCTGTCGCTGAAGACAAAGAACGACGGCGAAAGGACCGCTGCCTGCGCGGTGAAGCTAGCGCTGGCGCCGTTGTTGTTCACCACGACCTGCACGGGACCGCTCATGGCGTCCGGCGGGGAGAGGATGTTCACCTGCCCTGGGCTGACGTAATAAACATATGCGGCCTTGCCGTTCACCGTCGCGCTCACGCCATCGAGTTGGGCCGGCATTTTGCCGCCGCTGAAATCCGAATCGGCCCAGATGCGCGAATCGCCAACCGGAGCGAGATTGAATCCCTTGATTTCGAGCCAAGTATTCGGCGCGATCGTGGGGCTCTCACCTTCGGCGTTCGCCACCAGCGAAATCGCAGGACCTGACCCGGCGGTGATCGTGAATGTACGCGACGCGAACTTTCGCGTGCCCGTATCGCATCCGTTCATCAAGAAGATGAACCCGGTGAGCTTGGTGTGTCCTGCGGGCGCTTGCGGCGACATCGCAGAGGGATACCATCCATCGAACTGCTGGCCGCGTCCGTCCGCGCTGCACGCGGGTGTGCTGGGGAATTGCGAGTTGGCGATGGGCTGTGGAACGCTCCAGTCTTCGAGATCGAGGCTGGTGGCGGTAGAGTAATACCACGTTCCTGTGTTCGAGCCGGTGCAAACGAACAGCGCAACATACAAACCAAGGTCGTCGTTGCGAGTGATCTCCCCCATGTTTTGCGCGCCCGAGCAGCCGCCTGGCGGCAGAAACGGAGTATCCACGCCGCCGATTCCGGGTTCGCTGAACGAGCCGTTGTTCCACTTGAGAAACGTCAGCGGATCGGCGCCGAGTTTGGCGCGCGCGATGCGAAGCTTGCTCGGCTTTCCGTCATCCATGTGATCCTCGTAAACGATGGACAGATAATGGTCGCCGTTTGCGTTCTGGTCGACGAACGCGCTGGGGATCGCGTCCCCTAGAGGACCATGCGCGGTGGTCGGTTGTGGAATCGAGTTCTGAAGCACCGGGTGCCGTGCCGTCCCGCCGCTAGGGCCGTTGATGGGAGCGGGCCAGGTCTTGCCGTTGTCGGAAGATCGCGCGAAGCCGACGGTAGCGTAGTAATCGGAATTGTGCACTCCGCCTGGGCAATGATTTTCGGCTTCGTAGATCATGATGAGGTTGCCCGGAGGCAGAGTCGGATCCTGAACCACCGACCCCGGAGCGGCGTAGTTTCCGTCGAACTCGGTTTCATAGCTGGGATTGCATTGTGTGAACGGCACAGGTGCGGCCATCACCTGGCGGTTGTAACCCAGCGGCGCGGCGAAGGTGAAATTGATCAAGTCTGTGCTCTCGAGCACTACGGCGCCGCTGTTGCCTCCGGATAATGCACTCGCTCCAAAGATCAAGTATGGCGCGCCCGCCGACGCTGGCGGGATTACCGTAGTGTGCTCGTCCGAGAGGTCCACCAGGTACGGCGGATTCGATGGCGCGTTCGGATAAGTGAGCGGCTGATCCGGGCCTACCGAGAACGATGTTATGTGGAGGCTCTGCGCGGCCAGTGCAGCCGCGCCGTAAAGTACCGCAATGATGATACGCCGTAGCACCGCGACGGCGGACGATGCGCGTGCGCGCGTCTGGGTGCTTTGTCCGTTGGATGTGTCGAATCGCACGGCCGCTGTTTCTCCTCAGATTGTGATTGTACAGAGGCGGCCAGCGTTTCGGATTGCACCGCCGAGCCACCGGCACCCGCGGCGTGGTTGTGCCGGATGCGCGAATCGCCAACGGGAGTGAGGTGGAATCTCTTGGTCTTGACCGACGCAATCGGGCGCGATCGCGGGACCCGCGTTCGACTTTCGCAACCAGGAAATCGCGGCGGCCGTCAGTCTGTTACTGGCAGGCCGAAACGTGCATCACAGACGCGCCGCGTTGGGCGTAACTTAACCTGAACGCTTGCCTGCTTGCCTACATCTCGCTCAGCGCCGCAACCAGTGCGCCTCGCGCGGTGGATTGCATCGGGTTGGCTCCCAGACGCACCTCCGAGATCGCCACCGGCAACTCCGCCTCGCGCAGCGTCTTCTCGAACCGGTCCCGGAACCCAGGCGCCAGAACGCTGCCGCCGCTCAGCACCAGCGGAATCGGCCGGTTCAACTTCGGCATGTTTTGCACGCTCGCGAATGTGTCGCGGAGCGCGGCCACCAGCGCCTGGATCATGTCCTCGTAATACGTGCTCAGCGCCTGGTGAATCTTATTCGTGAAGTGCCCATTGAAGTGGAACGATTCCTCTTTAATGGTACGAATGCGCGTGGCCGGCTCCCCGCGCAGCCTGGCAACGCTGGAATCGATGAAGTCGCCTGCCTTCGGAATGCTGAAGCTGAATACCGGCACCGACAGGTACGCCAGGCAGACGTTGCAGAGTCCACCCCCGCAACTGATTCCGATCCCCGTATAATTCGAGCTTTCCATCTCGCCATAGACTACCGCCAAGCCTTCGGGAATGCTCTGCGCTTCGTAACCCAGCTCGTTCAGCATCGTTGTGAGTTGGCTCTCATGCGACCGCACCTCTTCATCGGCCCCCAGCGGCGCCGCCGGAACGCTGAAGCACAGGCGCTGGCCGCGATTACTCGCTTCGCCGGTGAGCAGCTTGACGATCTCGCGTACCAAACGCAAGCTCGATCCTTCTTCGGTGTTTAGAACGCCCCGCAACATCGGCCGCCGCGTCTCTTTTTGAAACAAGTTGGCGAAGCGCTCCGCCTCGTCGCCATACACCGTGATCTCCGAAGTCTCGCCGAGATGCGGAATCCTTTCTTTCCTCAGCACACCTTCCGTCAGTTTCGAAAACGGAATGGTGACGAACGCGTTCAATTGCGTTTCGCACTGGATCTCTTTGTCTTGGCGGTGCGCTGCGACAATCCGGCTGGTGCCGACGTCCAGACCGATCGCGGAGCCGGTGTGGGAATAGATGTTGGCCATTCGATGCTCTCCTCAGACGGCGTATTCCTATGGCTGAGTAGTGGGTGAATGCCGAAAAGCCTCTCACCCGAACAGAATTTTGCTTTCAGGCCTTCTCTTTCCGGCGGACTTGTTTCAAGAGCCCACCACCCGGTTCGGTGAAACGCATTATTCGTCGTGCTGAAAACGCCTGAGTACTGTTGCTTGCGAGGTCCATCCGGTTATATTGATCGACGAACGCCGCGTCCGAGAAAGGAAATCCGTGTTCAAAACGAACCTACTTACCGTATCCATGCTTCTGGCAGCAGCCACATGCACTTTCGCCGATAGCCACAACGATGGCGCATTCAAAGGAACTCTGAGCGGCTTCAACGAAGTCCCAGCTGTGATCACAACCGGATCGGGACAAGTCACGGTGACACCCTCCTCAGATGGGAAATCACTGAGCGTTACGCTGAGCTTCACCAAGCTTGCCGGCGTCGCTCAATCGGCCGGGCTCTACCTGGCGGCGCCTGGCACCACCGGCGGACTGATCGCTCCGATCTGCGGCGGCACGAAACCCTCTTGTCCAGGCACCGCCGACGGCACCGTGACAGTCACTCTAGTCGCCACCGACATAGCCGCCATCAGTGCGCAGGGCCTCGCGGCGGGCGACATGGCAGGCGCGATCGAAGCTCTTACCAATGGTGCGGTTTATGCCAACGTGCTGACCAATAAATTCGCCGGCGGCGAGATTCGCGGTCAGTTGGGACGCGGGTTCAGTTTCGGTCAGGCGGCAGGCGGCGGCCGCGGACATTAAGCCGCACGGCGTCGCGGAGAACCGCCGGGCGATTCTATTGCTCGACGGTTCTCGCCTGTTGAGCCGCAAGCGCGTCCCGGTATTTCCGCTGCAGGACGCGCCGGTATTGCTCCAGCGTTAGATTTCGCGCTTTAGCTTCCTCGCGCGCCGCGTCCGCGCCGGCCTCGATCCCCTGTTGCAGCGCGCCGCTGCTTTGGAGTAGTGCCGCATCCGGTTCGAAACCGAACAGAGCTAGGCTGGGAAGCGGAAGTGCATAGTTGTTCCCCAGCCCTAGCTCGGCAAATGGCAGATTCGCGGCCCAATCCGTGTGGTACCCGGCGCGTCCGTTCCCCGGATTCACCGACACCTGCGCGTGCGCCACGCAGTTGCCGGCGGGAATCGCGTAGCGCGCCCGCAACATCTCCACCAGAATTCGTCCCGCGTGCAGCTGCGCGGCATCGATTGCCGGATCTTGCGTATTGACGTCGCTCCGCGCCTCGAAGGCGATGCCGAAGAAGCTTTGATTCAGATTGACGTAAATCCAACGCTCGTCGGCCCAAACGGAATTTCCGGCATGATTCGCGTAATCGCTTTCGCGTACGATACGGAACACACGCCCAAAACGGTCGATTACGAAATGGTATGCGCGCCGGCGATTGACGTATTCGAGCAAGCCTTCGCCGTCCCGCCGTAGCGCGCGGTTCTGTTCTTCTTCAAAAGGCGACAAGTGGCTCTCCGTTGTGTGGAAAACAACTCCCGCCGGCTCGCCCCGTACTTCCACGGAATTGTCCAATCTGCGTGACAGAGCGGTATACCCGCGCGGAGCTGTATTGGTCGCAAACTGATTTTCGACTCTTAGGCCGTTGCTGTAGAGGTCCCACTGCGCGGTGGTTTCCACCAACCACACGCGAGGCGGGGAAGCGGCGCTCTGTAGTTTCGAATCTTGACGTATCTCCGGCTCTGGACGCCTGGCCGCCGCTGCCGATGGCGCCGTGACCCGGGGCCGCAGCACGGCTCCGCCTGCCAGCATGAATGCCATTGCGATCGCGCCTGCCACCGCACGATCGTAGCGGGCCGCCCGCCGAGGCTTCGATTCACTGACAGCACCCGCCGCGGAGGTTCTCCGTCTCAGCCATTGCAAGCGCGCAACCGGATCGCGAACCCGCCCCGCGCGCCATTCCAGCAAGCGCACGGGCATTCGCGCAAACACACCCCGGCCTGTCTCCACGAACGCATAGTGGCTGGAGCCCGAGCCCTCCTCTCGTACAACTTTCGCGCGACGGAAACCCTGCCGTAACAATACCGCAATGAAGGAATCACATTCGCATGCGAAAAAGAGAGCCATGTCAGAGCTGGATCGCCGCGCGAGAAAACGTTATCCGCTGCAATTAACAGTTCGCTACCGTTCCACCAGCCGGCGCTTGCCGCTTTCGGGAGCCGGCCGAACCTTGAACATCAGTAGCAGCGGTCTTCTCATCGCGTCCAGTCAGGGAGTCAGAGAGGGCGCCCGGCTTCAGCTGAAATTGGAATGGCCGTGGGCGCTCGAGGACCTTACGCCCTTGCAGCTCATCGCGGAATCCAGAGTCGTGCGGGCCGGCGCCACCGAGTTCGCCGTGATGCTGGAACGTTATCAGTTCTGCACCGCCAAGCGCGAAACGGCCGCCCTCGATCCGTTAATTTTCGGCCGGACTCAGGGAGTGATCGCCACTTCCAAAGTTACCGACGCCTGAATCACAACCAGGCCGGTCTGGACCGGCGTTGCCACGGGTGCCGCTCCGACAGCGCCGAAAACCGGGATTAAACTGGCACCTTCGCTGGCGTGCAGTACGGCGCCCACGTGAACATTCAAGCCTGCCGCGATGGCAGCCGCTTGTGAAGTCGCACTTACCGCCGCTGCCTTCAGCGCCTGCGCCGTCGGCGGATTGCGGTCCTGCAAATCGAACGATATGCCCTGCACCCGATTCGCTCCGTTTTGAATCGCTGTGTCCACCGTCTGGCCGATCTTCGACAGATCCGTGAGCGTCACCTCCACCGTGTTGTTCACCGTATAGCCGACGATCGTAGGGGTCTGGCCGGCTCCCGGATTATTGTATACCGGCGAAAGCGAATAATTAACGGTTTTGATGGTCGCGCTGGATCCCAACAGCGATTGCAGCGCGGTGATTACCTTATTGGCCAGATTGGCGTTCGATTGCGACGCGTCTTGCGCCGTAGCCGCTTGGGTAAACACTCCGACGTCGACGCGCGCCAGGTCCGGTTGTACGGAAACGGACGCGGTGCCCACCGCGGTGATCGACGCCGGCGCTGACGGGCTTTGCGCCCACGCGATGGCGGCCAGGACACTTCCTAAGATGACTGTTCGCATGGCTTCTCCTCAGATTTGGACGGGGCCCAAATCGACTGTACACCAATGCGAACGCGCCCGGCCAGCGCAAGATTATGCCGATTGCGCCAGCGCTTCCAGTGCAGGCTCGCCCGCAAACTCAGTTGGTTCCGGTTGCACGCTGAGCACCACGGATGCCAGTGCCGGGCAGATCCGCAGTATTTCCACCAGTTCGGCGGCTGCGAACGCGTCCCGCTCCATCCGATATAGCGCCACCACTCCCACCAGCCGCCCGTCGTCCTGTAACGGCACCGCAAGCGCGGAGGTCAGACTCCCATGTTCCGGATAGCCGGCCTCCACCGTCGGGTTACCGTTGAGAATCGGCTTCCCGGCTTCGGCCACCCAGCCCACTAATCCTTCTCCCTGGCGCACCCGCAGCGATGTTAACAGGCGGAAGTCCTGTCCGGTCGCGAATTCGGTACGCACCACGCCGTCCTCGCACGAATAGAACCCAATCGCGTCGTAGGAAACCGAAGCTTGGACGCGGAGCGCTGCCACCGCCAATCCTTCGCGCCCCTGCAGGCCGCCCGAGATCTGGTTGCCGGAGGCATTTCTCACGCGAGCCACCGGATGGATCGCGGTCACATTGGCGGGAACCGGCGCCTCTGCTTCGAATCCGGCTGCTGGAGCGCTTCCGCGCGCGATCTTGATGTCCACCGACAAGGCCGGCTTAGTCTCGGCGGACAGTCCTTTGGCCCGCGCTTCCAACTCGCGATAGCGCTTCTGTAACACCGCCACTACGCCTGGATCGAACGCCGTGCCCGCTTCGGAAGCGACCCGCGCCATCGCTTCGTCCAGTGGCAGCGCTCGCCGGTACTGGCGATCGGATGCTAGCGCGTCCAGGCAATCCACCGCCGAAAGAATCCGCGCCCCGATCGGAATCTCTGTTCCTTTCAACCCGTATGGATAGCCGTTTCCATCCCAGCGCTCGTGATGCGCACGGACGATCGGCACCACCGGATAAGGAAAATTCACCCGCTCCAGAATCTCCGCGCCGACCACCGGATGCACCTTCATCTTTTCGAACTCGCTGCGCGTCAACTTGCCCGGCTTGGAAATGATCGACTCCGGCACCGCCAGCTTGCCGATGTCGTGCAGCGTTGCGGCCGCCCGCAGCGCGTCCAGCTCGAGTTCCGAAAGGCCTAAATCTTTTCCAACCTCGAGAGCATAGAGCTGGACGCGTTGCAGATGGTCGTGCGTGGTGTGATCCTTGGCGTCGATCGCGCACGCCAGCGCTTCGATCGTGCGCAGATGCAGGCCGTTGATGTCGGCCATGTGTTGATTCACTTGTTGGATCTGCGAGATGTGAGTCTGATTGGAGCGATGCACTAAGTACACCAGCGGCAGGCAAATAATCGGCAGCTCCCATTGGATCGCGCCCGGCACCGTTCCGATCAGCCACGCCAGCGAAGCGCCGACCACGTAATAAGGCAGCATCCAGCGATATTCCCGCCACACCCGAAAAATCCGCTGTTGCGACGTGAGCCCGATGATCGAAGCGATGGGCAGCGTGTTTAACACAAAATAAGTGACCGCGAGCAGCGCCAGCGTGACCGGCTCCGGAAGCTTGCCGCGCGTCACGGTAAATAAGCCCGTGGTAACGAACACTGCCGTGGTTACCGTTGCCACACTGAACAATACCTGCACCGGCCTCGGCTTGCGGGCCGTGCGCCAGGTGCACTGCACCAGCATCGAGATGGCGCCAATCGCCAGCGTTTCCGGCATCGAAAGATTGACGATTCCCACCAGCACGAAAAGCGCGCTAACCGACACCGCTCCTTCCACGCCGGGTAGCCGTACCTTCAGCACCGACCCAAGCGCCGCCACCGCGGCGAACGAAATCCAGCGCAGCGGATCGTGACAGTCCCACCGCGCCAGGCCGCAAAACAGTGCCATTGCCCCGAGCGCGATTTGCGCGTGCAGGTACAGCCCTGCGACTCGCTGCCGGTTTCCGCTGATAAGCGCCCTGCTCATGACCTATGCCGCCCCGCCTATTTTTCGCCCTTCGTGGATGTGCCCCAAGACGCATTGGTGCCCCAGGACGCATTGGTTCCCCACGACGCATTCGTTCCCCACGAGGCATTGGTGCCCCAGGACGCGTTCGTTCCCCACGAAGCGTTTGTCCCCCAGGACGCGTTGCTGCCCCAGATTTGTGGCGTGCCCAGCGGCCCCGGCACCAGCACCGAGTTGCCCCATACCAGCGACGTGCTCCACAACGAGTTGCTCCACCAATTCTCAGACCAGTTCGGAACCAGGAATGTCGCTTGAAGCAGTGAGTTATAAGTCACCGCCGGAGAAGCAGCCGAGCTATAAGTCCGATCGTAATTCGCCAGCACGGCGGCAACGTCGATATATCCCGCACCCACCGTGAACATGTCATAGGCGCTCGAATACTTTCGTCCCGTCGTCGGATCGACGGCCACGCTCATCACGGGAAAATTCTTGGTCGCGGTCTTCATGAGCCGCGCTTTCACATTATCCGGCGCCAGCGTCGGATCCTTCTGGAGCATCAACGCCACGGTTCCGGACACAACCGGAGTGGCCATGCTGGTTCCGCTCAGACGGAAATACGCCGGAGCCTGCGATGAGGTGGAAGTCGTATACTCCGACGGCTGGACGATATTCCCCGGATATTCAGTCGCGAGCGTCGATCCGGGAGCCAGCAGCGAGTCCACCAGGTTGCCGGGAGCCACCACGTCCGGTTTCGCCGTCAGATCGAACTGCGTCGGCCCCTTCGAGCTGTAGCTGGCGATTAGATCGTCGCTGCGCGTGACCGTCGCCTCGGTCTTCATCGCCCCTACCGTGATCGCGTGCGGGCTGTTGCCCGGCGATTCCACGGTTCCGTAGCCGTTCCGGCCTAAATTCCCGGCCGCCGTCACCACCACAATCCCGCTGCTCCAAGCCGCCTCTACCGCCTGGCACAGCGGATCGCGCGAGCAACCCTCATACACCGGACGGCCCAGCGACAGATTGATTACGCGGACGTTGTAAGTCTGCTTCAGTTGTACCGCTCTCTGGATCGCGGCAATAACCACGCTGTCGTTGCTCGCCCCGTTGGCATCGAGCACCCGCAAATCGAGCAGGTGTGCGTTGGGCGCAAGTCCTTTAAACGTCCGGAACGAGCCGGGCTTGGAAGACGAAGCTCCGTTTCCCGCGGCGATCCCAGCTACGTGCGTGCCATGTCCGAAATCGTCCGCGTGTACCCCGCCAATAAAGCTCTGCCGGTACACGATACGGCTCTGACTCGAATTGACCGCGTTCAGATCCGGATGGGCGAAGACGCCGCTATCGACAATCGCGATTCCAATTCCCGTTCCGTCCAGCCCCGCTGCCCACGCTTGCGGCGCATCCACGGCTCCGGCCGAGTAATCCAGAGAGGCGTTCAGCGACCGATCCAGGGAAATGTAGGCCACGTTCGCCTGGTCCGAAACGCCTATGACTTGCGTCGGGTTCAGCGTCGCTGAAACCGCCGGAATCAGCGAAAAGACCGTGTTCAACACGCCGCCCAGCAAATTTACCACGCTACCTATCAACCCGCCGAGTAGGCCGCCCGAAGAGGTCGTCGTGTTGTATTGCACGATCACGTGGATGTTGTTGGCCGGATTTGCCAGCAGCGGCTGCAGATCCGGAGAAATCTTGGAATTGTCGGCCAGTACCGCGCTGCCAGTGAGGCACAAAGCCAGCCACAGCGCCGTACTCCGTCGAGTGAACTTTCGCATGGCGTCCTTATTGGCAAGCCAGCGGCCAACTGCAGCGCCAACATAAGTCTTGTCAAATGATTTACTTCGAGCCTCCGGCTAGGAATATCCCGGCCGAAGTTCCAGTGCCAACATGTCTCAGTCGCGGGACAGCATGTCGGCGTTTCATCCCATTTTCGGAGCTACAATTAGGCCGCCTGATACAATAAAAACAAACAGGTCATCTTCCCGTGACTGCCTTATCCTCGGTTATCGATGAACTCCAGGAACTCAAGCGCGACCGCCGCGCGATGATTCTGGCGCATCATTACCAGGACGCCGAAATTCAGGACCTGGCCGATGCGGTGGGCGACAGCCTCGAACTTGCTCGCCAGGCCCAGCAGTTCTCCGGCGACGTCATCGCATTCTGCGGCGTCTGGTTTATGGCCGAAACCGCCAAGGTGTTGAATCCCGAACGCATCGTTGTCGTTCCGGACCGCGAGGCGAGCTGCAGTCTGGTGGAAAGCTGCACCGCCGAGCAGGTCCGAGCCTACCGGCGGCGCTACCCCGATCACGTCATCGTCAGCTACATCAATACTTCCGTCGAAGTGAAAGCTGAAAGCGATATTCTCTGCACGTCGCGCAACGCGGTCCAAGTCGTAAACTCCATCCCGCCCAGCCGGACCGTTCTGTTTCTGCCCGATATCAATCTCGGCAACTACGTCAAACGCCAGACCGGCCGCGAGAACATGAAAATTTGGCAGGGCTCGTGCATCGTGCATGCCACGTTTGTCGCGCGCCGCCTGGTGAAGGCTCGCGCCGAGCATCCGGACGCCCTCGTCGCCGCCCATCCGGAATGTCCGCCCGATGTTCTCGCCATGGCCGATTTCATCGGTTCCACTTCCGCCATCATCCGCTGGTGCGCCTCCGAGCAAGCCGATGAGTTCATCGTTATGACTGAAAGCGGCATCCTGCGATCGCTGCGGAAGCTCTCGCCCCGGAAGCGTTTCCACTTCATCCCCAACGAAAACTGCAACTGCAGCGAGTGCCCGTACATGAGACGCAACACGCTCGAAAAGCTGCGGGATTGCTTGCTAAATCTGGAGCCGCGCGTCGAACTGGCGCCCGAAATCATCGAGCGCGCTGCGCTTCCCATTCAGCGTATGCTCGCGCTAAGATAGGTGCCCTTGGAAGCCCCGCTGGTCGACACTTTTTCGCGCATTCACGACAACCTGCGGATTAGTGTCACCGACCGCTGTAATATCCGCTGCTTCTACTGCATGCCCGAGGAGGGCGTCGAATACGTGGCGCGCGAAGAGATTCTGTCGTTCGAAGAGATCGAGCGCTTCGTCCGCGTGGCCGTCTCCCTCGGCGTAACCAAGCTGCGCATTACCGGCGGCGAGCCCCTGGTTCGCAAGGATCTCGCGGTGCTCGTTAGCAAGCTGGCGGCGCTGCCTGGGATCAAGGACCTGGCGCTCACCACCAACGGCGTTCTGCTCCCCCGCCAAGCTCGTCCCCTCTACGAAGCAGGCCTGCGCCGCTTGAACGTTCACCTGGACACGCTGGACCGCGATCGCTTCCTGCGCATTACCCGCCGCGACGATTTGCCTCGCGTGCTGGAGGGTCTCGAAGAAGCTCAACGCGCCGGGTTCGCCAAGATCAAAATTAATGCCGTCGCGGTCAAAAACCTGATCGAGCCCGATATCGTCCCGCTGGTTCGTTTCGGCCGCGAGCGCGGCTATGAAGTGCGTTTTATCGAATTCATGCCGCTGGATGCGCAAGGACTGTGGTCCCGCAAAGAGGTTCTCTCGGCCAGCGAGATCATCGAAATCTTGTCGCGCGAAATCGCGCCGCTGATTGAAATTCCCGATCGCGACCCGCGCGCCCCCGCCACCGAGTACCGTTTCGCCGACGGCATCGGCAGCGTCGGATTCGTCGCTTCCGTCACCCGGCCGTTCTGCCTCAACTGCAACCGCATCCGCCTGACCAGCGACGGCAAGCTGCGCTATTGCCTCTTTGCCATCGAGGAGACCGACGTTAAGGAGCTGCTGCGCAGCGGCGCGCCCGACGAAGAAATTGCCGCTACCATCCGCGCCACCGTCCAAAAAAAGTGGATCGGCCATGAAATCAACAGCACGAAATTTGTAGCCCCGCCGCGCCCCATGTACGCCATCGGCGGCTAGAACACAAGGACAAAAAAACGCCCGAATTCTGGCGGTCCCGCAACGCTCGGATTGTGAGTAACGAGTGAGCAATTCGCGATAAAGCCGCCACTCGCGCATTAAGCGCTAGACGGCGTCTTATCCAAACATCGATCGGGCGGCGAACTCGTTGTTTTTAGGAATGAGAGCCCAGCCAAAACTGGCGGAGAGGGAGGGATTCGAACCCTCGGTAGAGCTTTAAGGCCCTACGACGGTTTAGCAAACCGCTGCTTTCGACCACTCAGCCACCTCTCCGGCCCTGGCAGGATCTCAACAGGATCATAACATACGACAACTTCAGCGTCCCACGCCCGCCATCCCCTTGCTATACTAATAAACCATCCGTTGGAAACAAGGAGATTCCATGCGATTATCGCGCCTTATTTTGTCCTTACTTGCCTTTGTGCCCGGCTGTTTTGCACAGTTAACCCCCGCGCAAAAAACCGCCGATTTCATGCAGCTCGTGGGACTATATGCCAAAAATTACGGACCGTATGAATTGCGGCGTGATCTTTTTGGTTTCGATCTCTACAACGTTCAGCCCTGGCTCGATCAAATTAATAAATCCAAAGATGATATTTCCTTCTACGATATCTTGACCCGCTACGTCGCCAGCCTTCAGGACAGTCACGACGAATTCACCACGCTGACGGATTTCGAAGCCTGGCTGCACATGGATACCGACCTCTACGATGGCAAGGTCCTGATCGGCGACATCGATCGCACCTACCTGCCGCGCAACAAGTATCCATTTCAAGTCGGCGACGAGGTTGTTTCCGTCGATGGAACCGCCGCCGCGGACCTCGTGCAGTCCTTCATCCCTTACGCGGTAAACGGCGGGGGAAACAAGACCAGCCAGCAGCGCCTTGCCGCCGGCACCATTATGGACCGCGTGCAGTCCTGGTATCCGATGGCAGCCCAGGTCGGCGACAACGCCACCGTCGTTGTGAAACGGCAGAACGGTAACGTCGAGACCTACACCATCCCCTGGGATAAGACCGGCACCCCCATTGTCCAAGTCGGACCGGTTCCCTCGCCGCACGCCGGCGCCGCTTCCGCCGGAATCCGCCAAAGTGGTCCCGCCAAACTCGGCGTCGCCGGACGCCATCACGCGCCGCAAAGCCGCCTCAATTCCTGGGGCCTATGGCAAGGCGAGCCTGCCTTCATCCCGCCCGATCCTGTCCCCGACTATATGCAGACGCTCCTGAAGCTGCAATACGGCCAGGCTGCCGCACCTCTCGTGCCGGTTTCGGCCGGCATCTTTCCGTTTGATAATCCCGCTCCGGTTTTCAACCCGCCTCCGGGCTTCAAGCTGCGGCTCGGTTCGAAATCCACCGACCAGTTCGTGTCCGGCACTTTCCCGGTCGGCAACCATACCGTCGGCTATATCCGCATCTACACGATGGCGCCTACCAACACAACCACGGCGCTCACTCAGTTCTACAATGAGGTCCTGTTCATGCAACAAACCACCGATGGCCTGGTCATCGACGTTATGGGCAACGGCGGCGGAAACGGATGTTACCCGCAGCGGCTCGAAGCAGCCCTCATTCCCTACACCTTCCGCGGCCTCGGCCAGGTCATCCGCGCTACGCAGAACTGGGTCGCCGACTTTTCTAGCGCTCTCTACTCCGCTAAAGCTTCCGGCTCTCCCCAATGGGTCATCGATCTCTACACCAGCTACCTTTCATCGGTTCAGCAAGCGCTCTCGCAAAATCGCGGCGATACAGGCACACTTCCGATTTGCGGTGCGTCTTTCGACGTGACCCCGCTGGCCGACCAGAACGGCAACGTCATCGCTTATACCAAGCCCATCCTCGTCCTGACAGACAATTTCACCTTATCCGCCGCGGAAATTTTCGCCATGCAGATGCAGGATTCCAAACGCGCCATCTTGTTTGGAACGCGCACCGACGGCGGCGGCGGCAACGTCGTTAGCTACAATGGCACGAATTATTCCGAAGGCCAGGCCCGAGTCACCCTTGGCCTGATTACTCGCGCCCAGCCCGTCGCGACCCCAGGCTTCCCTCCGGGCCCCTACAGCATCTACTATGACGGCCAGGGGATTTATCCCGACACCGTCGAGGATTATCAGACCCTCGACAACCTGCTCAACGGGGGAGCCACGTTCGTCGCGGATTTCAGCACCGCAATCGCGAACATGATCAACGCCGGACACTAACCCAGCTCCAGGCCTCTTGTCCGTTCGAACATCCGGCGCGGCAGTTTTCACTCTGCCGCGCCAATTTATTTTTTCTGAAAGATCGCGATGTACTGGCTCTTCGGAATCAAATCGCTCTTGGAAACCAGCCGGAATCCGTTCGATTCCACCTCTTGAATGAGATCGTCCTGATCCAGCCGGATGTGCTCCAACGCCCGGTTCCGGTCCGCTCCGCCCATCGCGCCCGGTCGCTTATAAAACTCCACGATCACCAGCTTCCCATCGCTCAGCAAACCGTCCCGAATGTGATCCAGCATCGCTTCCGGATAATCGAAATGATGGTAGACGTCCAAAATTAAAACGCCGGCCAAAGTCGCCGCCGGCAGCCTCGGATCTCGATCCGTCCCGAGTACAAACGTCACGTTGTGCAGATTTTGAAGCTGCGCCCGGGTCCGCGCCTGGTTCAAGAAATCCGTTTGGATATCCTCCGCATACACCTGCCCCGTATCGCCTACGACATGGCTCAGGTACGGCAGCATGAACCCGACGCCGGTCCCCACATCCGCCACCGAATCGCCTACCTTCAGCCCCATCGCCTCCACGATTTCTCGCGGATGCTGCCGCGCTTCGCGATCCGGAGCCGCCAAACCTTTGGCGACATTGGCGCGCCCTTCCTTGGTCTTGTAACCTTCGTTCGCTTTCTCGGCCACCTGCGGAAACGCCGTGGCGCACGCCAGTAACAAACACGCAAGCTTCTTCATAACGATTTCTCCATCGGCATGGCGAGCGGAGGCTCAACCAGGAAACTGTTGGCCGACATCTCCGCCACCGCTTCGCGTATCGATTGCTCGGACGCCGGCTCCACCGTGATCACAAACGGCCGGTCGCGCCAGTTGTCCGAAGGCAGTTGCAGCACTGCTTCCAGGCTGATCTGCTTATCGGCCAGCACCCGCGAGAGCGCCGCAATAATCCCCGGCCGGTCTTCCACGCGGAATCGCAGATAATACGCCGAATGCTGCAGCGTCACCGGGATCGGTTTGTACTCGCCCAAGCGCTCATGCGCGAACGGGGAGACCCGCTCCGGACTCCCGGCCCGGATCTCGCGCGCTACCCGCATCAGATCGCTGACCACCGCCACCCCGGTCGGCAGCGAACCCGCCCCACGCCCATAATAAAACGTGTCCGCGCCGTACTTGCCCAGCACCCACACCGCGTTATACGCGCCTTGCACGCTGGCCAGAATCGTCGATTGCGGAATCAATGCCGGCCGCACCGACAGGATCAGCCCCGCATGCGTCTGCCGCGCCGAGCATACCAGCCGGATCGTGTGGCCCAGCTGGTGCGCGTAATCGAAATCCACCGGCTGGATCCGCCGGATGCCCTCCGTGTAAATGTCCGATGGCGTGATCTTC